>FWWM01000007.1_pt1 | contig 646438 bp, 582 predicted proteins | sample 2228351 | NCBI WGS metagenome assembly FWWM01 (sample SAMEA103939774, study PRJEB20133) | metagenome | reverse complement strand
GGGATGGGGTGAGCACAAAAACGTCTGGAACGTTTTTGAACGGCGCAGCCGGCCCGCAATAATGTAGTTCACCGCCCACGAATTCAGAGCCGAGATGCTTTTAAACTAACCAACTATGACTCCTACGGCCTGCTGTCGCCTCACCGCTCAAATTCAGAACCAATCTAACCCATTAGCTAAGTGTCTACAGAAGAATGCCAAAAACAAAAAAGGCCACTCTTATAGTGGCCTTAGCGCTTGCTTCTTATAGAAATTACTGCTTTAAAAACTCAGCAGAAAGTTTTAACTCGTCATTTAAATTCACACCTACACCACGACTGATAATGTTCTGTGCAATCTCTTTGGCTTCTTCCAAAGAATGCATCTGCGCTGTACCACATTGATAAATGTTCAGCTCAGGGATCTCAGACTGGTTTTGTACCTTCAGTACGTCGGCCATAGCGGCTTGCCATGCTGCGGCAACACGCTGCTCATCTGGTGTACCAATCAGGCTCATATAAAAACCTGTACGGCAACCCATAGGGGAAATATCGATGATTTCTACACCGTCACCATTTAAATGATCACGCATGAAGCCGGCAAATAAATGCTCCAGTGTATGAATGCCTTTTTCTGACAGGATTTCTTCGTTAGGCACGCAGAAACGTAAGTCAAATACAGTAATAGCATCACCTTTGGGTGTATTCATTTTTTTAGCCACACGCACAGCAGGTGCTTTCATAATGGTGTGATCAACGGTAAAGCTGTCTAATAAAGGCATGATTTCTCTCTCTGTTGAGGCTCGGTGTTCAAGCAGTTTTGCTGAATTATACGCTGCAATTGCTTTTTGGGTTAAATGCTTTTCTGCTCTATCGACTTAGTTTCAACACTATTAAACCCTTAGTTAAGGCATTTTGCTTACTTATTGCTCAAAATCGCACAAAGGATAAATTTTTTTAAAAAAATAACCTTGAATCGAATAGGGATAAACCCCATTAATCAGTCAACACAATTTTAATTGTACAGATTAATAAGCGGAGAGTAGTTATGGGTAGAATTATTGGTATTGACTTAGGTACAACAAACAGCTGTGTGGCTATTTTAGATGGTGACCAGCCACGCGTTCTGGAAAACGCTGAAGGTACCAGAACCACTCCTTCCATCATCGCTTATGCCGAAGACGGTGAAGTATTAGTAGGTCAGCCAGCCAAACGTCAGGCTGTGACTAACCCTAAAAATACTTTGTTCGCAATTAAGCGTTTGATTGGTCGTCGTTTTGAAGATGCTGAAGTTCAGCGTGACATCAAAATCATGCCTTACCAGATTGTTAAGGCTGATAATGGTGACGCCTGGGTTGAAGTTAAAGGCAAAAAATTAGCTGCACCACAGATTTCTGCTGAAGTGCTGAAAAAAATGAAGAAAACTGCTGAGGATTACCTGGGCGAGCCAGTGACTGAGGCTGTTATCACAGTTCCGGCTTATTTCAACGATGCTCAGCGTCAGGCGACGAAAGATGCTGGTCGTATTGCTGGTTTAGAAGTTAAACGTATTATTAACGAGCCAACAGCAGCAGCTCTTGCTTATGGTATGGATAAGAAAAAAGGCGACACCAAAGTTGCGGTTTATGACTTAGGTGGTGGTACTTTCGATATCTCTATCATTGAAATCGACGATGTAGATGGCGAGCAAACCTTCGAAGTATTAGCAACCAATGGTGATACTCACTTAGGTGGTGAAGACTTTGACTCTCGTGTGATCAACTACTTAGTAGACGAGTTCAAAAAAGAGCAGGGCATTGACCTGCGTAACGATCCACTGGCGATGCAGCGTTTAAAAGAAGCGGGCGAAAAAGCCAAGATCGAATTATCTTCAGCTTCTCAGACTGAAGTGAACCTGCCGTATATCACTGCAGACGCTACTGGTCCTAAGCACTTAAACATCAAAGTAACCCGCGCTAAGCTGGAATCTTTGGTAGACGATTTAATTCAGCGCACTATTGAACCGCTGAAACAGGCATTAAAAGATGCTGATTTGTCTGTAAGTGAAATTAACGACATCATCCTGGTGGGTGGTCAGACTCGTATGCCTAAGGTTCAGGAGGCTGTGACTGCTTTCTTTGGTAAAGAGCCACGTAAAGACGTGAACCCTGACGAAGCTGTCGCTGTAGGTGCTGCGATTCAGGGGGCTGTATTGTCTGGTGATGTGACAGACGTTCTGTTATTAGATGTTACTCCATTGTCTTTAGGTATCGAGACTATGGGTAGTGTGATGACAGCCTTGATTGAGAAGAACACCACTATCCCAACCAAGAAGTCACAGACGTTCTCTACGGCAGATGACAACCAGTCAGCTGTAACTATCCATGTGCTGCAAGGTGAGCGTAAGCAAGCTTCTGCTAACAAGTCACTGGGTCAGTTTAACTTAGAAGGTATTCGTCCGGCTCGTCGTGGCGAACCACAAATTGAAGTCACTTTCGATTTAGATGCCGACGGTATTCTGCATGTGTCTGCTAAAGATAAAGATACGGGCAAAGAGCAGAAGATCACGATCAAAGCTTCTTCAGGCTTAACAGATGAAGAAGTGGAACGTATGGTACGTGATGCTGAACTGAATGCTGAAGAAGACAAAAAGTTTGAAGAGTTAGTGCAAACCCGTAACCAGGCTGATGCTTTAGTGCATGCAACCCGCAAGCAAATTGAAGAAGCTGGTAACGACTTAGCGACCAACGACAAACAAGAGATTGAAGCTGCTGTTGCCGCGTTAGAAGCCGCTATCAAGGCGAACGACAAAGCTGATATCGAAGCCAAAACTCAGGCTCTGATCCAGGCTTCTCAGAAACTGTCTGAAGTGGCTCAGGCAAAAGCGCAGCAAGGTGGTGCTGAACCACAAGCCCGCAATGCCGCTGGTGATGACGTAGTAGACGCTGAGTTCGAAGAAGTAAAAGACAACAAGTAATCATTGTGTCTGTGGGGGCGCATCTTTAAGATGCACCCCATACCAGAGTTAATTTGAGCGACCGCCCTGTGCGGTCGCTCCTCTATCAAGATGAGTTGTTATGTCGAAGCGTGATTATTACGAAGTGCTTGGCGTCCAGAAAGGCGCTGACGATAAAGAAATCAAAAAGGCCTATAAACGGCTCGCCATGAAATATCACCCGGATCGAACTCAGGGCGATAAGGCTATGGAAGAGAAGTTTAAAGAAGTGCAAGAAGCCTATGAGATCCTGTCGGATGACCAGAAGCGCGCTGCGTATGATAACTATGGTCACGCTGGTGTGGATCCAAACCGTGGTGGCGGTGGTGGTGCCGACTTTAACGACATCTTCGGTGATGTGTTTGGTGACATCTTTGGTGGTGGTCGTCGTGGCGGTCAATCCCGTGCTCAGCGTGGTTCAGACTTACGTTACAATCTGGAGTTAAACCTCGAGGATGCGGTACGAGGTAAGTCGGTCGAAATTAAAGTGCCTACCTGGGTGTCCTGTGATGTCTGCGATGGCTCAGGCGCGAAAAAAGGCACTCAGGCCAAGTCGTGCCCAACTTGTCATGGCGCAGGTCAGGTCACTATGCGTCAGGGCTTTTTTGCTGTGCAGCAAACCTGCCCTACCTGCAGTGGTCGCGGTAAAATTATTCCGGATCCCTGTACTAAGTGTCATGGCGATGGTCGCGTAGAGAAAACTAAAACTCTGTCGGTGAAGATCCCAGCTGGTGTAGATACTGGTGATCGTATCCGTTTAGCAGGTGAAGGTGAAGCAGGGCAGTTTGGTGCGCCGGCGGGTGACTTATATGTGCAGGTGCATGTCAAAGATCACCCTATTTTTGTCCGTGACGGCAACAACCTGTATTGCGATGTGCCTATCAGCTTCAGCACTGCCGCTTTAGGCGGTGAAATTGATGTGCCTACCTTAGATGGTCGCGTCAAGCTGAAGATCCCGGCAGAAACTCAGACCGAAAAAATGTTCCGTCTGCGTGGTAAAGGTGTGCAGTCTGTGCGTGGTGGCGGTGTTGGTGATTTAGTCTGTAAAGTAGTGGTGGAAACTCCTGTCAACTTAAGCGACAAGCAAAAAGACTTATTGCGTCAGTTGGATGAAAGTTGGGCAGGTGACAGCGAAGCCAAACACAGACCTAAATCCAAAGGCTTTTTTGATGGTGTGAAGAAGTTTTTTGATGATTTAACTGGCTAATATCAGTTCTGGATGAAAACCACCTGAGGGTGGTTTTCTTTTTTCAGATACCGCACAATAACTGAACTTATTTGAGCTTTGATAGTTCTATTACTTGCCGTTTCAAGTACGAAAAGAAGGATCATTGAATGCGTACTAAGCTAGTACTTCCATTGTTAATCGCCAGTGTATTGGTGGCCAGCTGCACTCAGTCGCCAACAGGTCGACGCCAATTGATGTTGTTTGATGACAAAAAATTAAGTGCTATGGGTATTCAGACTTTTGAAGGCATGAAAGCTGAAACTCCAGTCAGTAAAAATAAAAAAGTGAATCAGTATGTGCAGTGTGTGGCGAATAGCCTGCTCAAACATACCGATGCAAAATGGCAACAAACGCCTTGGGAAATTGTGGTATTTGAAGACGATCAGGTGAATGCTTTTGCTTTGCCTGGCGGCAAAATGGGCGTCTATACCGGGCTTTTGTTAGTAGCTGATAACCAGTCACAACTGGCGGCAGTGATAGGTCATGAAATTGCCCATGTGATGGCCGGACACAGTAATGAGCGTTTATCCAGCGATCAGTTTATTTCTACCGCTCTTACCGTGGCAGACGGAGCTTTGGCCGTTGCTGGTTCCCCTTATCAGGAGCAAATGCGTACCGCCTTTGGTTTGGGTGCTCAGGTGGGGATAGCTCTGCCTTTTAGCAGAGCCCACGAAACCGAAGCTGACATTATGGGACTGGAGCTGATGGCGAAATCGGGTTTTGTGCCGACTGAAGCTGTGAAGTTATGGCAGAACATGGCGGCTAAGGGCAGCGGTTCAACGCCACAGCTGTTATCCAGCCACCCTGTGCCGGACAATAGAATTAAAGAGCTGAATAAACATATGGCAGTGGCTGAAGGTTATTATCAGCAGCGCCGCAGTCAGGGCGCTTTGCCGAACTGTAATAAAGCTTAAAATTTATAGAACAGGGCCAGCTTAATGTTGGCCTGGTTTTTACATTTTGCTGTCCTGCAAAATGCCTGTCCAGGCCATCGTAGCTGCGCTCCGATGTTAAAAATCGCTCCGATCGATTTTTTCTACCAAAATACGTACTGTGGCAAAAACCGCGAGAATTAAACAGTAGTAGCTGTTTGTTACCACATCCCATGGCGATATGCCAAAACTAGCACCCAATAACAGCGCCTGAGCGCCATAAGGCACTAAGCCCTGCGCTATGCAGGCAAACACATCCAATAAGCTGGCACTGCGCTTGGGTGTGATCTGATGATGCTGCGCTATATCCTTACTGACATCACCTGTGACAACTATGGCGACAGTGTTATTGGCAATACAAAGATTGCTGACAAAAGCCAGGGCCGCAATCGCTAGTTGCTGTGCTTTGTTACCTGCCAATTTCAGTTTTAGTGCCCATGTGGTGACATGACTGGACAAATACTGCAGGCCTCCTTGTCGTTTAACAAATTCACCTAAAGCTCCCACCAACATCGATAACAGGAAAATTTCCTGCATTGAACCAAAACCTTTGTAAATATCTTTACCCAGGTTTGCCAGTTGATAATCGGCAAATACCGCGCCTTGTAAAGCGGCCAGCACCAGGCCCAGCAGCAGCACTGCAAACACATTCATACCGGCCACAGCCAGAAACAGAATAGCTGCATAAGGCAAAACACCAGTCCAGCTAAAATCTTTCACTGTCACTTCGTTCTGGCTTTGCGCAAAAAAAGCGAACAAGGCTAAAGTCACCAACGCAGCTGGAAGAGCGATTTTCAGGTTTTCTCTGAATTTGTCTTTCATTTCCGCACCCTGAGTACGTGTGGCTGCTATGGTGGTATCCGAGATAATTGACAGGTTATCCCCAAAAATCGCGCCGCTTAACAGCACACCTGCCACTAAAGTTGGTTCTAATTGTGCCTGTGTGCTTAAACCCACAGCTATAGGGGCTAAAGCACCAATAGTCCCCATCGAGGTGCCCATAGCTGTCGCTACTATGGCCGAAATTACGAATAAGCCGGGCAATAAAAATTGCGCTGGGACAAGCGATAAACCCGCGTTGACTACCGCATCGACACCGCCTGTTGCCTGAGCTACAGCGGCAAAAGCGCCTGCGAGCAGATAAATGATGCACATAGTGATGATATTGCTATTACCCGCGCCTTTGACTAACACCTCAATGGATTCTGTCAGTGGCGCTTTATACAACCAAATCGCCAACACCAAAGCAGGAATAATAGCGACAGGCCCTGGCAACTGATAAAAGGCATAATCAACGCCTTGAGATTGCAGATACAAGCCTGTGCCTAAAAACAGCGCGACAAAGAGCAATAACGGCAGCAAGGATAAGCGGGCTTGCTGTTTTTGCGATAACGTCATGAGTTTTCCTCTAAACCTATAAGGTTTTAAAATTTTCCGGAATATAGAGACGTCCAGAAGTCCTGTCAAATAGTAAAGCGGACTAAGCTATAGCCAAACCAATAAAAATGATTGCTTCAGATCACAAGTTTCATAACAAACAAGGCGTCTTATTCGCTTAAAATCAGCCTAACTGAATTCCGGTATTTTGCCTATGACAGAAGAAAAACCTACGCGGAGCTTGAACTTAAATTGATTCAGACCCATATAAAAGGCTGAATTTTACTGAATACACCGGAGCCTTTATGTTTAATTTTTCCTACCAGAATCCAACCCGCATTGTGTTTGGTGATGGCCAAATCAGTCAGCTAAGTCAGCTGATCCCTACAGGCAGTAAGGTATTACTAACCTATGGCGGTGGTTCTATTAAACAAAACGGTGTATACCAGCAGGTGACAGATGCCTTAAAAGGTCATAGTTATCTGGAATTCTCAGGTATAGAGCCTAACCCTAGCTATGAAACCTTAAGCAAAGCTGTAGCTTTGGTAAAAGCAGAAAAAATTGATTTTATTCTGGCGGTAGGCGGCGGTTCAGTGGTCGATGGCAGCAAATACATAGCAGCAGCTGCACTGCTGGAGCAGGATGGTTGGGCTATTTTAGAGAAAAAAGCCCGTATCAAAGCAGCATTGCCCTTAGGTTGTGTACTTACCTTACCTGCAACCGGCACTGAAAGTAATGCCAATGCGGTGATTACCCGCCAGAGCACTCAGCAAAAGCTGGCGTTTTCGCATCCGTCTGTCTATCCGCAGTTCGCCATTTTGGACCCAAAAGTCACGTACAGCTTGCCGGCAAAACAAATCTCTAATGGGGTCGTGGATGCCTTTGTGCATGTGATGGAGCAATACCTGACTTATCCGGTTAATGCTGCAGTGCAGGACAGATTTGCGGAGTCTTTATTGCAAGTGCTGATTGAAGAAGGGCCAAAAGCTTTAACTGAACCCGAAAACTACGATGTCAGAGCCAATGTGATGTGGGCTGCCACAATGGCGCTGAATGGTCTGATTGGTGTAGGCGTGCCGCAAGATTGGGCCACTCACGGTTTAGGTCATCAACTCACCGCCTTGTATGGTTTAGATCATGCGCAAACTCTGGCGATAGTGTTGCCTGCTTTAATGCAGCAGCAACGGGCCACTAAGCGCGACAAGTTGCTGCAATACGCCAGCAGAGTCTGGGGATTGCAGCAGCAGGATCCGGAGCGTCAGATTGATGAAGCCATCCATCATACCCGAGCCTTCTTTGAGCAAATGGGGGTTCCAACCCGCTTAACGGCTTATGGCTTACCGGCATCTTCTGTAGACGAACTGATGGCCAAAGTGATGAGTCAGGGCATGGACAAGTTGGGTGAACATGGCGATATTGATTACAGCGCCAGCCGGGCTATTTTTACTGCCGCGGTTTAGCAGAACAAGGCAGTTTGGGGTTGCATATCCATCCGGACTGCCGTTTAATAGCGCTCGTATTGAAAGCCGCCAAACACAGGAACAACAGATGAGTACAGTAGGCATTTTGGGCGCCAATGGTCGTATGGGCAGAGCTTTAGTTAGTGTGGCTAAAGAGCATCAATTGCCGATGAGCGCTGCTACTGTGCGTGTTGGGTCTGCTTTAACAGGTATGGACGCTGGTGAACTGGCCGGTTGTGGCAAATTGAATCTGCCTTTTATCGAAACCTCTGTAGCTGCTTTAGCTTGTGCCGATATCTGGATTGATTTCACTATGCCAGAAGCCATGTTGCAGCATCTGGAGCTGGCGGTGCAGGCTAAAAAAGCGCTGGTGATTGGTGTGACTGGTCTCACAGATAGCCAGTATGCGGCAGTGCAACAGGCCGCTCAACATATCCCCATCGTCTGGGCGCCGAATATGAGTGTCGGCGTGAACTTATTACTGCACCTGGTAGAAACTGCAGCTAAGGTCATGGGCCAGACGGCTGATATTGAAATTATTGAAGCGCACCACAGATTTAAAAAAGACGCCCCTTCAGGCACTGCTATGGCGATAGGTCATCAAATTGCCAAAGCTTTGGACCGTAATCTCTCCGATGTGGCAGTCTATGGCCGTGAAGGCATAACCGGTGAGCGTGAACAAAAAACCATTGGTTTTGCGACAGTCAGAGGCGGCGACATTATTGGCGATCATACCGCGCTCTTTGCTGATCTGGGTGAGCGGCTGGAAATTACTCACAAAGCGTCCAGCCGCAGCACTTTTGCGCAGGGCGCCTGGCGTGCCGCGCTTTGGTTGCAAAATAAACAGCCAGGACTTTATTCTATGCAACAAGTGCTGGGTTTAGCCGACTTAGCTTAACTTTTTGAGCAATATGTTATAAAAATGCGATCAAAGCGCCATTTTTATAAAATTTCAAAAAAGAGTTAGACCAAATAGCTCAAATCGCCTAGAATAGTCAGGTTTGCCCAAGCAAACGTGGATACAAAAATTCTGGGTCAAAACGGGTGGTGAACTGTAGTGTTTTTCCCCCGTTTTCTGCTGTTTGGAGGTTATTTTGACTAAGTCCGCCCTGCTCGTACTGGAAGACGGCACCGTATTTCGCGGTACAGCCATTGGCGCTGAAGGTATTTCTGTTGGAGAGGTGGTATTTAATACCTCGATGACCGGGTATCAGGAAATCCTCACGGATCCCTCCTATGCTGAACAAATCGTCACTCTGACATATCCTCATATTGGAAATACCGGCACAAACGATGAAGATGAGGAATCTGATAAAATCTGGGCCAAAGGCCTTATTATCCGTGACCTTCCTTTGTTAGCCAGTAATTTCCGTAATCAAGCCTCTCTTAGTCAATACCTTAGCTCCCGTAATATTTTAGGCATCGCCGATATCGACACCCGTAAACTGACCCGTATTCTGCGTGACAAAGGCGCACAAAATGGCTGCTTAATGGCTGGTGATAACTTAGAAGAAAACAAAGCTTTAGAGTTGGCGCGTGCTTTCCCTGGTTTATCTGGTATGGATTTAGCCAAAGAAGTTTCAGTCAAAAAGTCCTATCAATGGACTGAAGGTAGCTGGAATTTAGGTCAGGGCTTTGCCAAACCAGATAATTCAGCCTTTCATGTCGTTGCTTACGATTTTGGTGTGAAACGTAATATTTTACGTATGTTGGCTGACCGCGGTTGTCGTTTAACTGTAGTCCCGGCTCAAACGCCAGCTGAAGAAGTATTAGCGCTGAATCCTGACGGTATTTTCTTATCTAATGGCCCTGGCGATCCGGCGCCTTGCGATTACGCCATTAAAGCCATCGAAACTTTCCTGACTACTGATATTCCTGTGTTTGGTATTTGTTTAGGTCACCAATTACTGGCATTAGCCAGCGGTGCTAAAACAGTCAAAATGACAGTAGGTCACCATGGTGGTAACCATCCGGTGAAAAATCTGGATACAAACAAGGTGTTAATCACAGCGCAGAACCACGGTTTTGCGGTGGAAGAAGCCACATTGCCAGCCAATTTACGTGCGACTCACAAGTCGTTGTTTGATGGTACTTTGCAGGGGATTCACCGTACCGACAAACCAGCGTTTAGCTTTCAGGGCCATCCTGAAGCCAGTCCTGGTCCACACGAAGCCAGTGAATTGTTTGACCACTTTATCGAATTGATGCAACAGCGTCAGGCTTAATTGGTAAGAATCAGAGAGACAGAGAATAGCTATGCCAAAACGTACCGATCTTAAAAGTATTCTTATCCTCGGCGCCGGTCCTATTGTAATCGGCCAGGCTTGTGAGTTCGATTATTCAGGTGCTCAAGCCTGTAAAGCATTAAAAGAAGAGGGTTACCGCGTTATTCTGGTGAACTCTAACCCTGCCACTATCATGACAGACCCGGAAATGGCCGATGCAACCTACATCGAACCTATCCACTGGCAAGTGGTAGAAAAAATCATTGAAAAAGAACGTCCATGTGCGGTGTTACCTACTATGGGCGGCCAGACCGCATTAAACTGTGCGCTGGACTTAGAGCGTCATGGTGTGTTGGCAAAATACAACGTTGAAATGATTGGCGCTACAGCTGATGCCATCGACAAGGCAGAAGATCGCAGCCGTTTTGATAAAGCCATGCGTTCTATAGGTTTAGCTTGTCCTCGCGCAGGTCTGGCGCATTCGATGGAAGAAGCCTACGAAGTACTGGAAAAAATTGGTTTTCCATGCATCATTCGTCCGTCTTTTACTATGGGCGGTTCAGGTGGTGGTATTGCTTACAACCGCGAAGAATTTGAAGAAATCTGTACCCGTGGTTTGGATCTGTCGCCAACCAAAGAGCTGCTGATTGACGAATCGCTGATCGGTTGGAAAGAATACGAGATGGAAGTAGTGCGTGATAAAAACGACAACTGCATCATCGTCTGTTCCATCGAAAACTTCGACCCTATGGGTGTGCACACCGGTGACTCTATTACGGTAGCGCCAGCCCAGACCCTAACGGACAAAGAATACCAAATCATGCGTAACGCCTCTTTGGCGGTTCTGCGTGAAATAGGTGTCGAAACTGGTGGTTCAAACGTGCAGTTTGGTATTAATCCTGAAGATGGCCGTATGGTGATCATCGAGATGAACCCACGTGTATCCCGATCTTCCGCTTTAGCCTCCAAAGCCACAGGTTTCCCTATAGCGAAAGTTGCCGCCAAGTTGGCTTGTGGGTATACACTGGACGAACTGGCCAACGATATTACAGGCGGTAAAACACCTGCTTCGTTTGAGCCAAGCATCGACTATGTCGTCACTAAAGTGCCGCGTTTTAACTTTGAAAAATTTGCTGGTGCTAATGATCGTTTAACCACGCAGATGAAATCTGTCGGTGAAGTGATGGCGATAGGCCGTAATCAGCAGGAATCATTGCAAAAAGCCTTACGTGGTCTGGAAATTGGTGTTTGTGGTTTAGACCCAATCATTGATATTCGTGCACCAGAGGCCAAAGAAAAAATCATCCGTGAATTGCGTGAACCAGGCTCGCACCGTATTTGGTACATAGCCGATGCCTTCCGTATGGGCATGAGCATGGATGAGATCTATGCACTGACCAAAATTGACCATTGGTTCCTTATTCAGATTGAAGATTTGTTGAAAGAAGAAGCCGCAGTGCAAGCTGCAGGTTTCGCCGGTTTAGATGAAAACCGCTTAAAAGTATTAAAACGTAAAGGTTTTGCCGACCAACGTCTGGCAGCCTTATTAGGCGTTGCTGAAAGCGAAGTGCGTAAAAAACGCCACAGCTTCGGTTTGCACCCTGTCTACAAAAGGGTCGATACCTGTGCTGCGGAGTTTTCTTCCAACACAGCCTACATGTACAGCACTTATGATGAAGAGTGTGAAGCTGCGCCAAGCAACCGTGACAAGATCATGATCATCGGTGGCGGTCCAAACCGTATAGGTCAGGGTATTGAGTTTGACTACTGCTGTGTGCATGCCGCTCTGGCCTTACGTGAAGACGGGTACGAGACCATTATGGTCAACTGTAACCCTGAAACCGTATCGACAGACTACGACACTTCAGACCGTCTGTACTTTGAATCTATTACGTTGGAAGACGTGCTGGAAATAGTCCGTAGAGAACAGCCAAAAGGCGTGATTGTTCAATACGGCGGCCAGACACCATTAAAATTAGCCCGTGCTTTAGAAGCGAATGGAGTGCCAATTATTGGTACTTCGCCAGATGCCATTGACCGCGCTGAAGATCGTGAGCGTTTCCAGCAGGCGGTAGAGCGTTTAGGTTTAAAACAACCACAAAACGCCACAGTCACCAGTCTTGAAGAAGCGATAGCTAAAGCGCCGACCATTGGCTACCCGATGGTGGTGCGTCCATCTTATGTACTAGGTGGCCGTGCTATGGAAATCGTTTATGACGATCAGGACTTGCGTCGTTATATGACCGAAGCTGTCAGTGTGTCGAACGACTCTCCGGTATTGCTGGACCGTTTCCTTGATGACGCTATTGAAGTGGATATTGACGCCATTTGTGACGGTAAAGAAGTCATCATTGGCGGCATTATGGAACATATTGAGCAAGCTGGTGTGCACTCTGGTGACTCAGCCTGTACTTTACCACCACACAGCTTATCTGCCGATGTACAGGACAGAATGCGTGAACAGGTGAAAAAGCTGGCGCTGGAGCTGGGTGTGGTTGGTTTAATGAACACTCAGTTTGCAGTCAAAGATAATGAAATTTATCTGATTGAAGTCAACCCGCGCGCTGCCCGTACTGTGCCTTTCGTGTCAAAAGCTACAGGTATGGCTGTGGCTAAAGTCGGTGCCCGCTGCATGGCTGGTCAGTCTTTAGCTGCTCAGGGTATTACCAAAGAGATTATTCCACCTTATTTCTCCGTGAAAGAAGTGGTGATCCCGTTTAACAAATTCCCTGGCGTTGACCCAATTCTAGGACCAGAAATGCGCTCAACAGGGGAAGTGATGGGCGTAGGTGATACCTTTGCTGAAGCTTTTGCTAAAGCTCAGTTAGGTGCAAGTACTCTGATCCCAACCGGGGGACGTGCTTTACTTTCGGTGCGTGACAGCGATAAAGTGCGCGTTGTTGAATTAGCCAGAACTATGATTGAGCTGGGGTTTGAACTGGATGCTACCGGAGGTACAGCCAAAGCACTGACCGCAGCTGGTATTGAGTGCCGTACAGTGAATAAAGTGTTTGAAGGCCGCCCTCATATTCTGGATAGAATCAAAAATGGCGAATACAGTTACATAGTGAACACCACAGAGGGCCGTCAGGCCATTGAAGACTCCAAAGTGTTACGCCGTGGAGCGCTGCAACATAAAGCCAATTACACCACAACGTTAAATGCGGCTTTTGCGACCTGTAAGGCGAATGCAGCCAGTGCTTTTGCCGCAGTTGCATCAGTACAGGAACTACATAAGAGAGTAAACGGATGAGTCAAATCCCTATGACTGTTGAAGGCGCTCAACGCTTGCGTGATGAGCTGCATGAGCTGAAGACAGTAAGACGCCCGGCTATCATACAAGCGATAGCCGAAGCGCGCGAGCATGGTGATTTAAAAGAGAATGCGGAGTACCACGCTGCCCGTGAACAACAGGGCTTTTGTGAAGGCCGCATTCAGGATATCGAAGCCAAGTTATCCAATGCACAGATCATCGATATCACCAAGTTACCAAATAATGGCAAAGTGATCTTTGGTGCTACTGTGACTATTTTGAACCTGGATACGGAAGAAGAAGTGACTTACCGTATCGTAGGAGACGATGAAGCGGATATTAAAAACTTCAGGATTTCGGTGAATTCACCTATAGCCCGCGGTTTGATTGGTAAATCAGAAGAAGATGTGGTCACTATCAATACGCCAGCTGGTATGGTGGAGTTTGAGATCACTCAAGTGCAGTATTTATAAGCTGTATCTTTAGAAAAAAGGCGGCTCAGGCCGCCTTTTTAATCTCAATAACTCAGAGTAAATTGCCATGCAAAGACGCCAGACAAAGACTTATCAGATCCAACAGATGGACCAGGTGCTTTGGGTTCAGGTTTTTGGCGTGTCCAGCTTGCTGGGGACTGAAGAGTACGTCAGAGATTTCCGAGCTTTGATTAGCCCTGTTATCGCGAAGCCCTGGGCTGTCGTTCTGGACATACGATTATGGCAAGCCAGTCCGGCTCAATCACTGGAGTTATTAAAACAGAATTCTGTCTGGGCTATTGCCAATAATTTGCATCATGTCGAATTGCTGTTACCAGCGGATGAAATGCTGACCTGGCAGTATCTAAAAGCCACTGAAGTAGAGAAGCCTGAGTATTTGACTCGGCATATCGCAGAAAGTGAAGAGTCGGCCCGCTTGAATTTGCAGGCCGCAGGTTACTTAAAAGGTGCTGATTAGCCTTTTGGAATATGTAACTTTTTCTCTTTGGCTGCGCGGTAAAGTACTAATATATGGCCAATCACCTGCACCTTTTGTGCTTTGGCTTCGCGCACTATCGCATCCATGATAGCGGCTTTTTCTTCGCGGTCGATGCTTGGAACTTTAACTTTGATCAGTTCATGGTGCTCTAACGCCAAATCAATTTCGGCCATTACGCCTTCAGTGAGTCCATTGCCACCGAGCAGAATGATCGGCTTTAACTCATGAGCTTTGGCTTTTAAAAACTGTTTTTGTTTATTACTAAGGTTCATATGTGTAGATTTTCCGTGTTGGAAAGCTTGAAATTGCTCTATTGTACCGCCATCTTGCTATGAAGACTATTTAAGAGTACTCAGATGACAAAGAAAAAACGTTCTGCCAGCTCTTCCCGCTGGTTACAGGAACATGTAAGCGACCCTTTTGTACAAAAAGCACAGAAGTTAGGTCTGAGATCAAGAGCTGCCTTTAAGCTTGATGAGATCCAGGATAAAGATAAATTGATCAAAACCGGCATGACAGTCGTAGATCTGGGGTCAGCTCCCGGAAGTTGGTCGGCTAGGGCCGCAGAATTAGTGGGTCAGTCTGGTTGTGTGGTGGCTTGTGACATTTTGCCGATGGACCCTTTGGCTGGTGTGGCTTTTTTACAGGGCGATTTTCGTGAAGAAGCTGTATTAAACGCCTTGTTAGAGCGTATCGGTGGCCGCAACGTGGACGTGGTGCTGTCTGACATGGCACCTAATATGAGTGGTAACAGCACAGTGGACCAGTCCAGAAGCATGTATCTGGTCGAACTGGCACTGGAAATGTGTAACAACGTATTGAAGAAAAATGGCAGTTTTGTGGTCAAAGTATTCCATGGCGAAGGCTTCGAAGCCTTTGTACAGCAGGTTCGCAGTGTATTCACCACGGTACGAATTCGTAAACCGGATTCGTCCCGGGCACGATCTAGTGAGACATATATCGTAGCGACAGGCTTTAAAGTCTAGTAAAGTAACGGTAGGTTCATTGTATCGTAACCGTTTTTTGTAACTATTTTCGTAACTGAGAGGTTCTCACCTTGAGTGACATGGCAAAAAATCTCATCGTATGGCTGGTTATCGCCGTTGTATTGATGTCGGTATTTAATAGTTTTGGTCCTGCTGATAAAGCAGACAAGCAAATGAGTTATACCCAGTTTCTGAAAGAGGCCAATCAGGGCCAGATCCGCGAGGTGAAGGAACAGAATGGTGTGATCACTGGTATAAAACGTTCAGGTGACCGTTTTGAAACTGTGATCCCAACTGGCTACGATCCAAAGCTAATTGATGACATGTACAAAAATGACATCACCTTCTCTGGCACAGCACCTGAGAGTCCAAGCATGCTGGGACAGATTTTCATCTCCTGGTTCCCAATGCTGTTGCTGATCGGCGTATGGATTTTCTTTATGCGTCAGATGCAGGGCGGCGGTGGCAAAGGCGCGATGTCCTTTGGTAAGAGCCGTGCCCGTTTAATGGGCGAAGATCAAATCAAAACGACTTTTGCTGACGTTGCAGGTTGTGACGAAGCCAAAGAAGAAGTAACAGAGCTGGTGGACTACTTAAAAGACCCATCTCGTTTCCAGAAGCTGGGCGGTAAAATTCCAAAAGGTATTTTAATGGTAGGCCCACCAGGTACAGGTAAAACTTTGCTAGCCAAGGCCATTGCCGGTGAAGCGAAAGTACCATTTTTTGCTATCTCAGGTTCTGACTTCGTTGAAATGTTTGTTGGTGTCGGTGCCAGCCGTGTACGTGATATGTTTGAGCAGGCAAAAAAAGCCGCTCCTTGCATTATCTTTATCGATGAAATTGACGCCGTGGGCCGTCAGCGTGGTGCAGGTTTAGGTGGTGGTCATGACGAGCGTGAACAAACTTTAAACCAGATGTTGGTGGAAATGGATGGTTTTGATGGTAACGAAGGTATCATCATTATCGCTGCCACCAACAGACCAGACGTTTTAGATGCTGCATTATTAAGACCAGGCCGTTTCGACCGTCAGGTGGTGGTAGGTTTGCCTGATGTGCGCGGTCGTGAACAGATTCTTAAAGTGCATATGCGCAAAGTTCCGTTAGGTGACGATGTCAAAGCTAGTGTGATTGCCCGTGGTACTCCGGGATTCTCTGGTGCCGATTTAGCCAACCTGGTGAATGAAGCTGCCTTGTTTGCTGCCCGTGGTAACAACCGTGTTGTTGGCATGGAAGAGTTTGAAAAAGCCAAAGATAAAATCATGATGGGTGCAGAGCGCCGTTCTATGGTGATGTCAGAAGCTGAAAAAGAGATGACTGCGTATCATGAAGCAGGACACGCTATTGTGGGTTGTCTGGTGCCAGAGCATGATCCTGTACACAAAGTCACTATTATTCCTCGTGGCCGTGCTTTAGGTGTCACTTTCTTCTTGCCAGAAGCCGATGCCATCAGCATCAGCCGTCGTAAACTGGAAAGTAAAATTTCAGTAGCTTATGGTGGCCGTTTAGCAGAAGAATTGATTTACGGTGGTGACGCTGTATCAACTGGTGCTTCACAGGACATCAAATACGCCACCTCTATTGCACGTAATATGGTGACTCAGTGGGGCTTCTCGGACAAATTAGGTCCGTTGTTGTATGCCGAAGAAGAAGGCGAAGTATTCTTGGGCCGCAGTATGGGCAAAGCCAAGAATATGTCTGATGAAACGGCCAGTATCATCGATTCAGAGATCAAAGCCATTATCGATCGTAACTACAACAGAGCCAAAACCATGATTGAAGAAAACATGGATATTTTGCACGCAATGAAAGACGCGTTGATGTTGTATGAAACTATTGATTCCAGACAGATTGAAGATCTGATGAACCGCCGTACTGTGCGTCAGCCAGAAAACTGGGAACCAAAAGATAAAAATAAAGGCTCAAACAGTGACGATTCTAAGCCTATTGATACGGTCAGCCCGTCAGAGCCATCTACAGAAAACCCTCTGTAAGTTATAAGTGTTTATGAATCAAACCCCGGGAAATCCCGGGGTTTTGCTATGGGCAAGACTAAAAGATGTCGCAACAGCCTATGTCACGCTTTCGGCTCAGTTGTAAGTAAGCTGCTTGTTGCGACTATCCGGACGATGAAGGAGCTTTATTATGTTATTGCAATTACCCCGTCAGCGGCAGTTGGATTTATCCCGCCCTAAAGTGATGGGTATTTTGAATATCACACCTGATTCATTTTCCGATGGTGGGCGTTTTATTGGGAAAGAAGCAGCTATCACACAGGCCAGAGCCATGCTGGCTGCTGGTGCTGCGATTTTGGATATAGGCGGAGAGTCGACCCGCCCCGGAGCTGAAGAGGTTTCAGTACAGCAGGAACTGGACAGAGTCTTGCCTGTGATTGAGGCTATTCGCTCTGAGTTAGATTGTGTGATTTCTATTGATACCTGCAAAACACAAGTGATGAAAGAGGCTGTGGCTGCTGGTGCTGATATCATCAATGATATTAGAGCTTTACTGGATACTGGCGCTGTCGACTTTGCCGCCTCAGCGCAGGTACCTGTCTGCCTGATGCATATGCAAGGGCAACCCAGAACTATGCAGCATGCTCCTTTGTATCAGGATGTCGCAAAAGAAGTGTGTGATTTTTTGATACAAAGAGCAGAGGTTTGTATCGCCGCAGGTATTCCTAAAGGTCAGATCATTCTCGACCCCGGTTTTGGTTTTGGTAAAAGTCTGCAACATAATTATCAGTTGTTAAGTCAGCTTTCAGTCTTAATGGCGCATCATTATCCTGTTTTAGTTGGAATGTCGCGTAAGTCGATGATTGGTCAATTATTAAACCTTCAGGCTGATGAACGTTTGGCAGGTAGTTTGGCCTGTGCCACAATAGCTGTCATGAAAGGTGCCCGCATTATCCGCGTGCATGATGTAAAAGAAACTGTGCAGGCCGTGGCTGTTGCTTGTGCCACTTTATTTGGAGTAGAGCATGTCTAGGAAGTATTTTGGCACTGATGGAGTGCGTGGCAAAGTGGGTGAGTTTCCAATTACGCCTGAATTTGCCATGAAGTTAGGTTGGGCCGCTGGTCGGGTGTTATCGCAGCGTGGTACCAAAAAAGTATTGATAGGAAAAGATACCCGGATTTCCGGGTATTTACTGGAAACTGCGTTGGAAGCTGGTTTAGTCGCTGCTGGTGTAGATGTACGTTTATTAGGCCCCATGCCAACACCAGCAGTATCCTATCTGACGCGGACTTTCCGTGCTGAGGCTGGTATTGTGATTAGTGCGTCACATAATCCTTATTATGATAACGGCATCAAGTTTTTCTCCGCCGACGGCACAAAATTACCGGATGACGTTGAGCTCGCTATCGAAGAGGCCATGGAACAGCCTATGGTCTGTGAATCCTCAGAACGTTTGGGCAAAGCCATGCGTATTGATGATGCCGCTGGCCGTTATATTGAATTCTGTAAAAGCCATATGCCGAACCATTTATCTTTAAGTGGCTTAAAAGTGGTGCTCGACTGTGCTCATGGTGCAACTTACCACATAGCTCCCAATGTATTCCGTGAATTAGGTGCAGAGGTTCAGGCCATAGGCATCAGCCCTAACGGTTTAAATATCAACGACCATTGTGGTGCTACTCATACCGATCTGTTGCAACAGACTGTCGTAGAGACAGGCGCTGACTTAGGTATTGCCTACGATGGTGATGGCGACCGGGTCATGATGGTAGATCACACCGGCCGGGTGATTGATGGTGACGAAATCGTCTATATCATTGCCCGCAATGCACAAAAGCTGAATAAGCTGCAGGGCGGTGTTGTCGGTACTTTAATGAGTAATATGGGGTTGGAACTGGCTCTGGCCGAGTTGGGTATTCCTTTTGCGCGCTCTAATGTCGGCGATCGTTATGTGGTTGAAATGCTGGCGCAGAAAAACTGGCGTATTGGTGGCGAAAATTCCGGTCACGTACTGAACCTGGATCATGCGGGCACTGGCGACGGTATTATTGCATCTATTCAAGTATTAACTGCTATGTTGGAGGCAAAGTTGTCTCTTGCTGAACTGGCTCAGGGCATGACTAAATTGCCACAGGTGCTGGTGAACGTGAAGTTTGAAAAAGGTACTGCGCCTTTAGAAAACTTGCACGTCAAGAAAGTCATACAGCAAGTTGAGCAGGAGTTGAACGGTCAGGGGCGCGTTTTGATCCGGAAATCTGGTACTGAGCCATTGATCCGTGTAATGGTGGAAGGAAGGATACAAGAGGAAGTACAGAATTTAGCGCAAAAAATAGCCGATGCGGTCAAGGTTGCCAGCTAAAAACTGTTAATTTAGTCATCAAGTCTTGTCTGAGCGGGCGAGGTTAGTTACTATCTCGCCCGTTTTAATTCAGAGGCAATAACATGAGACAACGCAAGCCGTTAGTGGTCGCTAACTGGAAAATGAATGGCAATTTCGCTCTGGTTCAACAGATGTCAGATGCCTTGTCTGTGTTAAAACAACCTCTGCCTGACATTTTGATCTGCCCTCCGGTAATTTTTCTTGCCCACTTTCCAAAACATCCGAATTATAAGTTGGGTGCTCAGAATCTGAGCGAACAGTTCGTTGGGGCCTTTACCGGTGAAATCTCTGCGGATATGCTATCTGCTGCTGGTGCTTCTTCTGTGATTGTTGGCCATTCAGAACGTCGTGCTCTGTACGGTGAACAAGACTCTGTGATCAGTCAGAAAGTAAAAGTTGCTATCGAAGCTGGTCTCACGCCAATACTTTGTGTCGGTGAGACCTTGGCGCAAAGAGAAGAAGAAAAAACTTTGCAGGTTCTTGCACGGCAATTGGATGCGGTGTATGCTGCGCAGCCTCATTTACTGGCACATTCTGTAGTAAGTTACGAACCGGTTTGGGCCATAGGCACAGGTCGCACCGCAACACCGGAACAAGCCCAGCAAGTGCATCAGTTTATACGTCAGCATTTGGCGCAATATGATGCCGAAGCTGCAAATGAGTTAAGAATTATTTATGGCGGCAGTGTGACTGCTGCTAATTGTGAAGCCCTGTTTGCAGAGGCGGACATAGACGGTGCTCTAATTGGTGGCGCCAGTTTAAAAGTGGCAGATTTTTCTGCGATTTGCACAATGGCAAAGGATTCATAATGTACGAATTGTTTATTGTATTGTATCTGTTGGTCGCGTTAGCGCTGATCGTTCTGGTGTTAATCCAGCATGGTAAAGGTGCGGACATGGGTGCTTCTTTTGGTGCCGGTGGCTCTGCTACTATTTTCGGTTCTTCAGGTACAGGTAACTTTTTAACTCGTACTACCACAGTACTGGCGACTTTGTTTTTCGCTTTGAGTCTGTTGTTGGGTAACCTGAGTACAGACCGTGTGAAAGCTGTAGACGAATGGCAGGATTTATCAGTGCCAGTTGAAACTAAAGCAGCTGACGCAACAGAAGAGAAAAAGCCAGCATCAGACATTCCCGTAGGAAACTGATTGCACCTCTGATTTTTAGCCGAGATGGTGAAATTGGTATACACGCTACCTTGAGGTGGTAGTGCCTTCGGGCGTGCGGGTTCAAGTCCCGCTCTCGGCACCAATATATACAAAGCACGGCAAGCAATGCTTGCGATAGTCAGACCAGGACTATATAATGTGCGTCGTTTACGGACGCGGGATGGAGCAGCCTGGTAGCTCGTCGGGCTCATAACCCGAAGGTCGTCGGTTCAAATCCGGCTCCCGCAACCAATTCGTACGGTGAAGTGATATAAAGAAAAAGCCCACGGGCTCCTCTTATAATCCGGGCGAAAAGTGTCGGTTCAAAACCGGCGCCAGCAAGCAAATTTTACTGATAAATAAAACTTCGCAAGTTTCATTAAGCAGTAAAATTGTACCGTAAGATGCTTTTGTTAAGCAGAAGCTGTGCCCAGGTCTAGCAGTTCGCTGTGAAGCCTACAGAATTCAGGATTTTGATTGGCGATATCAAAGTCCAGTCAGCTCTAAAGTCGCCCCGAGATTTCGGGGCGTTTTTATATCTGGCGACAAGGTTTTATTACTATTCTGGGCTCTATGCCCTTTTTTTATTTCTGGAGGTCTCTTTGACTAAACAAGAACAGCAGTTAACTGAGCTGTTAACGCCAACAGTAGAAGCCGCAGGCTTTGAGCTGGTCGGCATAGAGTTCGTTCGTGCTGGACGTCACTCTATTCTGCGGGTTTATATTGACCATCAGGATGGTATTACCGTGGATCAGTGTGCCACTGTAAGCCGTGAAGTGAGTGCGTTACTTGATGTTGAAGACCCTATCCCGAATGAATATTACCTTGAAGTGTCCTCTCCTGGTCTAGACCGCCCACTTTTTACTCCAGAGCATTTTGCCAAAGTTGTTGGCCAGATCATTGATGTAAAATTGGCTATTCCTCAGGATGGACGCCGCAAATTTAAAGGCCTGCTGACACAAATCGAAGACGATATGTTAGTAGTGGAAGTGGATGGCAAACTCTACCGTTTGCTGATGGATAACGTAGATAAAGCGAACGTAGTACCTGTGTTCTGATACACAGGTCAAAGCGAGGCAAAATAATATGGCTAAAGAAATTTTATTAGTAGTAGACGCGGTCTCGAACGAAAAGTCAGTTCCGCGTGAGAAAATTTTCCAGGCGTTAGAGTACGCGTTAGCGGCCGCCACTAAAAAGAAGAACGAAGGCGACATCGAAGTCCGCGTAGCAATAGATCGTAAAACCGGCGCTTATGAAACTTTCCGTCGCTGGTTGGTGATCCCAGACGATCAGGTACAAGAACATCCGTACCGAGAAATCACCTTGTCTGCGGCTCAGTATGACGAACCTCAGTTACAAGTAGGCGATTATGTTGAAGAGCAGATCGACTCTATTACTTTTGACCGTATCACCACACAAATGGCGAAACAGGTCATAGTACAAAAAGTACGAGAAGCTGAGCGTTCACAAGTGGTTGAAGCTTATGTCGACCAGGTCGGTGAGTTAGTCACAGGCGTGGTGAAAAAAGTAAACCGCGACAGCATCATTGTCGACTTAGGTAACAATGCAGAAGCTATGTTAGCGAAGGAAGAAATGTTGCCACGTGAGACCTTCCGCCCGGGCGATCGTATCCGCACTTTATTGTATGAAGTAAAACCAGAAGCACGTGGCGCTCAGCTGTTTTTAAGCCGTACCCGTCCTGAAATGCTGATCGAATTATTCCGCATCGAAGTGCCGGAAATCGGCGAAGAGATGATTGAAATCCGTGGTGCAGCCCGCGATCCAGGTTCACGCGCTAAAATCGCTGTGAAAACCAACGACCGTCGTATTGACCCTGTAGGTGCTTGTGTTGGGATGCGTGGTTCACGTGTACAAGCTGTATCCAGTGAATTAACCGGCGAACGTGTTGATATCGTTCTGTACGATGATAACCCGGCTCAGTTTGTGATCAATGCAATGTCTCCGGCTGAAGTGGCTTCTATCATTGTTGATGAAGACAAACACTCTATGGACATCGCTGTAGAAGACAGCAATCTGGCGATGGCCATTGGTCGTGCCGGTCAGAACGTGCGTTTAGCCAGCCAGTTAACGGGTTGGGAACTGAACGTGATGACAGTTTCAGCGATGAAAACCAAACATCAGGAAGAAAATGCCAAGGTGTTGGACTTGTTTATGACTGCGCTGGAAATCGATGAAGATTTTGCTGGTGTGTTAGTAGACGAAGGTTTCTCGACCTTAGAAGAAATCGCTTATGTGCCGGTCAGCGAACTGCTGTCTATTGATGGCCTGGACGAAGATACGGTAGAAGAGTTACGTAAACGTGCTAAAGCCGTGTTAACTACACGCGCTCTGGCCAGCGAAGAATCACTGGAAGGCTCAGCGCCTAGTGAAGCATTAGTTAATCTGCCAGGTGTTGGTACCCACACAGCTTATGTGTTGGCCAGCAAAGGCGTCATCACTCTTGATGATCTGGCAGAGCTTGGGGTAGATGATTTGATTGAAATCGAAAAAATGACTGAAGAAAAAGCGGCAGAGCTGATTATGGCTGCCCGTAATATTGTTTGGTTCAGTGAAGACAAATAAGTGGGTCAACGGAGGTAAAAACTGACATGGCAGATGTAACCATAGAAAAACTGGCCAGTGACGTCAATACGACTGTTGATCGCATAATCCAACAGTTTGCGGACGCAGGCATAACAAAACAAGCTGGCCAAATGGTCAATGAAGAAGAGAAAAAAACGCTTCTGGATCACTTAAGCCGTGCTCATGGTGGTCAGTCCGCTGAACCGTCTAAACTGACGTTAGTTCGTAAAGAAAAAACCACTCTGAGTGTGGCCGGTGGCGCTGGTCGCAACCGTGAAATTCAGGTGGAAGTGCGCAAGCAAAAGACTTTTGTTAAACGTCCTTCTGGCGAAGAAGCTGCAAAACTTGCTGAAGAAGAACGCATTGCAGCAGAACAAGCCGCAGAAGCTGCAAAACGTGAACAAGAGCGTTTAGCTGCTGAACAAAAAGCGAAAGAAGAAGCCAATCGTAAGGCAAAAGAAGAAGCTGAGCGTAAAGCGGCTGAACAGAAAAAACGTGACGAAGCAAAACATGCGCAGTTAATGAAAGACGATCCGGAAGAAGCGGCTCGTCGCGCTGCGAAAGAAGAAGCGAAGCGCGAAGCTGAGCGTATCAAAGCGCAACAGGAAGCTGAATTGTTACGTAAAATGGAAGCCGAAGCCAAACAACAAGCTGAAGCTGCACGTCGCTTAGCAGAAGAAAATGCGGAACGCTGGGCTAAAGAAGAGACTAAACCAGCGGAAGAGGCTGATTATCACTTAACCAGCAACGTGTATGCGAAGCAAGCAGAAGACGAAGTGGACGCCCGTGAAGAACGTGGTGGTCGTCGTACCACGAAAAAAGCACCGGCCGGCAAAGCCAAGAAAAAAGATGATGTAGATGATAAAGACGCCTTTAACCGCGCTAATCGTCACAAGAAAAAGAAAACACCTGTCAGCATGCAGCATGGTTTTAATAAACCTGCTCAGCCGGTGGAACGTGAAGTCAAGATTGGCGAAACCATCACTGTCGCTGAATTGGCTTCCAAGATGGCCGTTAAAGCCTCTGAAGTGATCAAGGTCATGATGAAAATGGGGGCAATGGCAACCATTAACCAGGTGATTGATCAGGAAACTGCAGCTATCGTTTGTGAAGAAATGGGCCACAAGTTCACTCTGACCAAAGAAAACGAGCTGGAAGAAGCGGTCATGTCTGACCGTGAAGGTCAGGGCGAGTTAGAACCCCGTGCTCCGGTTGTTACCGTTATGGGTCACGTTGACCATGGTAAAACCTCTACACTGGATTACATCCGTAAAGCCAAAGTAGCTGCTGGCGAAGCCGGTGGTATTACTCAGCATATTGGTGCTTACCATGTAGAAACAGAACGCGGTATGGTCACTTTCCTGGATACTCCTGGTCACGCGGCTTTTACTTCAATGCGTGCCCGTGGTGCGAAAGCCACAGATATCGTTATTCTGGTGGTTGCAGCAGATGATGGCGTGATGCCACAAACTAAAGAAGCTATTCAGCATGCTAAAGCTGCCGGTGTGCCTCTGGTTGTTGCAGTCAACAAAATGGATAAACCGGATGCAGATCCGGATCGTGTTCGTAACGAATTATCTCAGTACGGCGTGATTTCAGAAGAGTGGGGCGGTGATACTCAGTTCGTGCCTATCTCTGCAAAAACCGGTATGGGTATAGACGACCTGCTGGAAGCTATCCTGAACCAGGCTGAACTGCTTGAATTAAAAGCAGTGAAAAAAGGTCTGGCCCGTGGTGTGGTGATTGAATCCCGTCTGGATAAAGGCCGTGGTCCTGTGGCTTCTATTCTGGTGCAGGAAGGTACACTGCAACAAGGCGAAATCGTACTTTGTGGTTTTGAATACGGCCGTGTTCGTGCAATGCGCGATGAAAACGGTAAAGAGATCAAAGTAGCTGGTCCATCTATCCCGGTAGAGATATTAGGTCTGTCCGGCGTGCCTCAGGCTGGTGATGAAGTGACTGTCGTAAAAGACGAGCGTAAAGCCCGTGAAGTTGCTTTGTACCGTCAAGGTAAATTCCGTGATGTTAAACTGGCTCGTCAGCAAAAATCTAAACTGGAAAACATGTTTGCTAACATGTCTGAAGGTGATGTGGCAGAACTGAACATAGTTCTGAAAGCTGACGTACAAGGTTCTGTCGAGGCAATCAGCGAATCCTTAAGTCGTCTGTCGACTGATGAAGTGAAAATCAAAATCATCGGCAGTGGTGTGGGTGGTATTACTGAGACTGACGCAACACTTGCAGCTGCATCATCGGCTATCATCATTGGCTTTAACGTACGTGCCGAAGGCACAGCCCGTAAGATCATTGAAGAAGAGAACCTGGACTTACGTTACTACAGCATCATTTATGAACTGTTAGACGAAGTACGTGCTGCGATGACTGGTATGTTAGCGCCTGAGTTCAAACAACAGATCATTGGTCTGGCTCAGGTTCGTGCCGTGTTCCGCTCACCGAAGTTTGGTGCTATCGCAGGTTGTATGGTGACCGAAGGTGTGATTAAGCGTAATGCACCAATTCGTGTACTGCGTGATAACGTAGTTATTTTCGAAGGTGAACTGGAGTCCTTACGTCGTGTCAAAGACGACGTATCCGAAGTACGCAATGGCTTCGAGTGTGGTATCGGCGTGAAGAACTACAACGACGTGCGTGAAGGCGACCAGATTGAAGTGTTTGAAGTGGTTCAGGTGGAACGTACTTTATAAGCACTTTAAGTTGGCAAATTTAAAGTTGAAGAGATCGGCAGGGGCTTAGGCCCCTGTTTCTTTCTGCTCACATGTGTTGGAAAGAATTATGGCTAAAGAATTTACCCGGGTAGACCGTCTGTCGCAGCAAATGCAGCAGGAAATCGCAGTGATTTTACAACGTGAAATCAAAGACCCACGTTTACACAACATGATTACAGTGTCAGATGTGGACGTATCGCGTGATTTATCGCACGCCAAAATTTATGTCACTTTTTTAGGCTTAGAAGCTGAAAAGGTAAAAGCAAACCTGGATATTTTAAATGACGCCTGTGGTTATATCCGCAGTCTGATCGCTAAGCGTATTCAGGCCCGTATCGTACCTACTATACGTTTTTACTTTGATCAGTCGTTGGACCAGGGTATTCGTATGGCGAATCTGGTTGAACAGGTACGCCGTGACGATGAGAAGCGTCGTATTGAAGCAGGTCAGGAACCAGAGCGTAAAGCTAAGGTTGGTAAGGACGAGGAAGAGTAATGGCGCGTCGTGCAGTCCACGGCATTTTGTTACTTGATAAGCCGTTAGAAATTTCCAGCAATGGTATTTTACAGCGCGTGCGTTGGTTGTATCAGGCGGAAAAGGCTGGCCACACCGGCGCTTTAGACCCACTGGCCAGTGGTTTATTGCCCATTTGTTTTGGTGAGGCCACTAAGTTTTGTCAGTTTTTATTAGACACTGACAAAACCTATCTGGTGACTGCGCATTTTGGTGTGCGCACTGACACCAGCGATGCGGCAGGTGAAATCATCAGCCGTAAACCTGTGGCATTTGACCAAGCTACGCTTGAACAGATGATGCAGCAATTCCGTGGTCCACAGATGCAAGTTCCGACCATGTTTTCGGCGCTAAAGTATCAGGGACAGCCGTTGTACAAATATGCCCGTCAGGGGATTGAAGTACCACGTGAAGCCCGGCCTATTACTATCTTCCGTTTTGAATTGCAGCAGTTTGATGGCGAATACGCCAGCTTCCTGGTGCATTGCAGTAAAGGCACTTATATCCGCACCTTGATTGATGACTTAGGTGAGGCTTTAGGTTCTGGTGCTTATGTCAGCGCCTTGCGCCGTATTCATGTCGGGCCCTTTGATGCTGCACAAATGCTGACGCAAGAGCAATTGGTGCCCTTTAATGACAAGCAAGACTGGGCTGGTTTAGACGCTTTATTATTGCCAATGGATTTAGCTTTAACAGGTTTACCACAACTGCAACTAAATGAAGTGCAGCAAAAACGTTTAGTGCATGGTCAAACTGTAGTGTTAACTGATACCGAACTGGCTGATTTAGGCACTGAAGCTGCTGATGCGATTAAGCTCTATGGGCCAGACCAACAGTTTATTGGTGTGGCGTCGTTAGAAGCCGGAGTGCTGTCGGTACGACGTTTATTGAATACCAGCGCGTGGCAAACACCAGCTTTATAATTTTACTTGTCAGTTCAATACAAAGCGCATAGAATGCGCGCTCATTTTCGTTGTTGCTGGATTAGTGGCCGGCACAACATATCTCTCTATTGGAGGCTCTATGTCACTAACTACAGCTGAAAAAGCGCAAATCTTAGCAGATTTCGCTGTTAAACAAGGCGATACCGGTTCACCAGAAGTACAAGTTGCTTTATTAACTGCAACTATTGCTAAGTTACAACCGCACTTTGCTGACCACAAACACGATCACCACTCACGTCGTGGCTTGTTACGTATGGTTAGCCAACGTCGTAAGTTATTAGATTACTTAAAAGGCAAAGACGCTCAGCGTTACGCTACTCTGATCGAGCGTTTAGGTCTGCGTCGTTAATTCGTAGCTTATGCCTGAAAAAGCCAGTCTTAGACTGGCTTTTTTTATATGTGCCAGAATATCACTTTGTTCACAAAACGGCAGGATAGCCGTTTTGCACAGCTTTAGCTGCCGAAGGCGAACGTCATGGATGATATGAGTGAAAAAGGTTCCTGACCTTTTTATCATTCTTTAAAATTTAGAAAAAAATCATACCACTGCAACTTAATGCCTTCATGATGTTCTTACCGCCCGGACATGCTTAAATTTTATACCCAACGACTCTGGTGCCAGCTATCTTTTCAGCCTTGTAACAGGCTATACTGTGCCGCGAAAAACAGACCAAAAGACTCCGCGAAAAAACGCGAAAAATAGAAAGGAAATAATCAGTGAACCCCATCGTAAAATCATTCCAGTTTGGCCAACACACTATTACTCTGGAAACCGGCGTTATCGCCCGTCAAGCTGACGCGGCTGTATTGGCCAGCATGGGTGATACCTCTGTGTTAGTCACAGTGGTAGGTAAAAAACAACCTAAACCTGGTCAGGATTTTTTCCCTCTGACCGTAAACTATCAAGAAAAAACTTATGCGGCAGGCCGCATCCCTGGTGGTTTCTTCAAACGTGAAGGCCGTCCTTCAGAAGGTGAGACGTTAATTTCACGTTTAATCGACCGTCCAATCCGTCCATTATTCCCTGAAGGCTTCACCAATGAAGTTCAGGTCATCGCCACTGTAGTTTCAGTTCAGCCTGAAATTCAACCGGACATTATCTCTATCATTGGTACTTCTGCTGCGCTGGCTATCTCTGGTATCCCGTTCAGTGGCCCGTTGGGTGCGGCTCGTGTTGGTTATGTAAACAACCAGTACGTATTAAACCCATCTGAAGTTGAATTAAAAGACAGCAAACTGGATTTAGTGGTTGCTGGTACTGCAAACGCAGTATTGATGGTTGAATCTGAAGCTGGCGTATTGTCAGAAGAAGTGATGTTAGGTGCTGTGGTATTTGGTCATGACCAAATGCAAACCGTGATCAACGCCATCAACGAATTTGCAGCTGAAGCAGCAAAACCGGCCTGGAATTGGGTTGCTCCTGCTAAAAACGAAACTCTGAGCAGCAAAATTGCCGCTCTGGCTACAGCTCCGGTAGGCGAAGCGTACCGCATCACCGAAAAAGCTAAACGTTACGAAACTATTGGCGCAATCAAAGCTGAAGTTTTTGCTCAGATCAAAGCTGAATTAGCTGAAGGCGAAGCCTTCGATGAAACTGAAGCCAACGAACTGTTCCACAACCTGGAAAGCCAGATTGTACGTAGCCGCATCATCAAAGGTGAGCCACGTATCGACGGTCGTGATAACGAAATGGTTCGTGCTTTAAGCGTGATGACTGGTTTATTACCTCGTACACACGGTTCAGCCCTGTTCACTCGTGGTGAAACTCAGGCTTTAGTGACTTGTACTTTAGGTACTGCCCGTGATGCACAAACCGTAGATGACTTACTGAGCGAAAAAACCGACCATTTCCTGTTCCACTACAACTTCCCTCCGTTCTCAGTGGGCGAAACAGGTATGGTAGGTTCACCAAAACGTCGCGAAATCGGTCATGGCCGTTTAGCTAAACGTGGTGTAGCAGCAGTCATGCCAGATTTCAATGACTTCCCTTACACAGTACGTATGGTATCTGAAATCACTGAATCAAATGGTTCAAGCTCTATGGCCTCTGTCTGTGGTTCTTCATTAGCTCTGATGGATGCTGGTGTGCCTATCAAAGCTTCTGTAGCTGGTATCGCTATGGGTCTGGTGAAAGAAGGCGACGATTTTGTTGTTCTGTCTGACATTTTAGGTGATGAAGATCACTTAGGTGATATGGACTTTAAAGTTGCTGGTACTACAGAAGGTATCACTGCGCTGCAGATGGATATCAAAATTGAAGGTATCACTAAAGAGATCATGCAGATCGCTCTGAAACAAGCCAAAGCGGCCCGTATTCACATTCTGAACGTGATGGATCAGGCGATCAGCACGCACCGTGAAGAGCTGTCTGAGCATGCTCCACGTATCTACACTTTAAAAATCAACCCGGAAAAAATCCGTGACGTGATTGGTAAAGGTGGTGCGGTTATTCGTCAAATCACTGAAGAATCTGGTACTACCATTGAAATCGAAGATGACGGTACAGTGAAAATTGCCGCGACTAACTCGCAAGCTGCCAACATTGCCATCAACAAAATTGAAGCTATCACAGCAGAAATCGAAGTGGGTGCAGTGTATCAGGGTGAAGTAGTTCGTATTGTTGACTTCGGTGCTTTCGTTAACGTTCTGCCAGGCAAAGATGGTTTAGTTCACATTTCACAAATCTCTGATGAGCGCGTGAGCAATGTGGCGGATCATTTGGCTATAGGTCAGAAAGTGGCAGTGAAAGTGATGGAAGTGGACAAGCAAGGTCGTGTGCGTTTAAGCATTAAAGAAGCTCAGGACAAACCTGCAGCTGTTGAGTCTGCCGATGCTGTTGAAGCTCAGTAAGGTTTACGACCTGACCAAAAAAGCGGTGCTGTTTGCAGCACTGCTGGCTCTGGGCGCTTGCGCCCAGAAACCTTCTACTGAAGTGGCTGTGCTGGTAGAAAATCCACTGGCGCCAGAATCAGTTCCTGTTTCTTATCGCACTGAAATTGCGATAGCCCGTATTTCAGAACTGCTGACCAAAGCTGAAGCTACAGATGAACAGCGCGCCCGGTTATTTTACGATCGGGGTGTGATGTACGACAGTGTAGGTTTACGTTCTTTGGCTCGTTTTGATTTCCTGAGAGCCTTACGTTTACAACCTGATATGGCAGATGCCTATAACTTTATTGGCATTCACCATACCTTGGTGGGCAATTACACCGAAGCTTATGAGTCCTTTGATGCTGCTTTAGAGTTGGCACCAGATTATGATTATGCCTATTTAAACCGGGGTATAGCTCTGCTGTATGACAGTAAAATCGATCTGGCTGTTGGCGACTTTGAGTCATTTTATCTGGCCAAGCCAGAAGATCCATACCGGTCATTGTGGTTGTATTTTGCTGATACCAAGTTATCAGCTCCTCAAGCACAGGCGCGTTTAGCGTTGAATCAGCCAAAGTTGGATCAAAAACATTGGGCCAGCTCCATAGTGGCTTTTTATCTGGGACAAATCTCAGAACAAGAGTTATTAGAGATTGCTGCGAATGTCAATTCTGATCCACAGCAACTGGCTGAAAGGTTATGCGAAGTTTATTTTTATCTGGCCAAATGGCATGAACAACAAAACCCAAGTAAAGCGCTGGATTACTATAAAAAAGTACTGGCAACTAATGTGTATGAGTTTGTTGAACATCGTTACGCCCGAATCGAAATGAACAGGTTGCGTGGTTTAGATGCAAGCGCTGCTCCAGTTAATTAACAGACTGATGCAACTCAATAAAAAAAGCCGGTTTTCTGGCTTTTTTATTTTTAAGCGCATTCTGTTTATCCTGATGATCGCTTACTTATCTGGTTGTGAGCCAGCGCTTGAGCATTTGCCTGAGCAGCAATTAATGGATAAAGCTCAACAAGGTAATGGTGCTGCCGCAGTACTGCTTGCGAAAAAGCGGGAACAGCAAGCTGATTTTCCAGCAGCACTAAACTGGTACCAAAAAGCCATAGATGCCGGGTTTAGAAATGAGCTTACAGCCCTTATTACGCTGAAAAAGCAACAGGATGGCTTTTTAGCGGCTGCTGGTTATCTTGAGCAGTACCTGCAGCAACAGCAGGGACTAAGCGGCGCCGAGACTGATTTAGCCGCTCATTATGGCCTTTGGCAGTATGTTCAAAGCCCTATTGAGGTCACGTCAAACTCACATTCTTCCTGTAGCCTGACGTTACAGCCTGTAGTCCAGTCAGAAGCGGGTAGCAATCGCCTGATGTCGTTATTGCAACAGTGGCAACAGGATCCACAGTTGTCTGCGTTGTCTGTGTGTTTTTTACCTGAGCTCAGAGTCAATAGCACAGACTTGCAATGCAGTCACCAATCAGGGCAACGCATTCAGTGCCAGTATCAGGTGTTAATGCAACAGGTGGCTCAGGGGAGCTTTACTCAACTACTTGTGGTTGCAGGAGAGGGGAACGCCAATTATAACAATGGCATAGTTCAACTATCTGAGAGCAGTTCCTTTGAAGTGTTTCGGCATGAGTTTGCCCATATTCTGGGGTTTATCGATGAATACAGTTTAAGTACGGAAGTCGCGCAAGCTGAATGCAGCAACGACAAAATCAGGCCTAATCTGCTGACAGATGAAAAGCAGCTTCAGTTCTATCTCAAACATTGGCAACTGGAGCCGCATCAGGTGCAGTTATACCCGGTAGATAGCTGTAACCAGGCAGGAAAACAAGCTTACGCACCGGTTAAGACGTTAAGTTTTATGCGCTCCCATGAGGCCGAAGTACCAGATCTGTACGTTGAGTTGATGCAGAAGGTATTAACCAGGCCCGAACTAATTATGCCGGTGCAGTATTTTTACGCTTATTTGGCCAGACAACAGCAAGACTGGCATAGCTGGAAGTTACTGATGGAACAGGCTGCGAAGCAGGGGTATCCTGATGCACAAGAGTCTATGCTCAAGGCGACAGTTACTCCGACAGCTCCGTAAGCTCACGGCTTAACAAATCAGCGTCACCCAAATTCAGCTCAAGTAAACGGCGTAAATGACTGGCTGAGTCTATATCTATTTTGTCACAACGCACACCCACAGAAGAACCATGTAAATGCGCTACTGTGACATCCATCGATAAATCCAGACCAGATTCGTTCAGTTGAAACTGAAGCTGAAAGCGCTGACCTGGCTGTAACTCGGAAGCAGTCTCAAGTTGCAACAGGGCACCTTTGAGAGATAAGTCGTGCAATTGGCCAGTGTAGAGAGCTTCATTATTTTTAAGTTGTACCGGACCGGAAAATAACACCCGGCTAAAACGTCTGTTGTCCATACCAAATCCTTCAGTTCGTTGCTTTGAGCATAGTTGTTTTCGGAATGAAAAGACAGAACGGGCAGTTAAATTTAACTGCCCGTACAATGAGTTATCTTAACTGACTTCTTCACCAGCTGCCTGGCGATCCGCATGATAACTCGATCGCACGAACGGGCCTGAGGCAACGTGTTTAAAACCTAACTCGTAACCAATACGTTTAATTTCGTCAAACTCATCCGGAGAAACGTATCGTTTTACCGGCAAATGGTGTTTGCTGGGTTGCAGGTACTGGCCTACGGTCAGCATATCAACGTGATGAGCACGTAAATCGCGCATCACTTCGATGATCTCTTCCGTGGTTTCACCTAAACCGACCATCAGGCCAGATTTAGTAGAGACTTCAGGATGGGCTTCTTTGTAGCGACGCAGCAGCTCGAGTGACCACTTATAATCAGCACCAGGGCGAGCCAGTTTGTAGAGACGTGGCGCTGTTTCCAGGTTGTGATTGAACACGTCTGGTGGAGTTTGCGTCAGAATATCCAAAGCTGCGTCCATACGGCCACGGAAATCCGGTACCAGTACTTCAATTTTAATAGCCGGGCTTTCACGACGGATTGAGCTGATGCAGTCGGCAAAATGCTGGGCACCACCATCACGCAAGTCATCGCGGTCTACCGAAGTAATAACCACATATTTTAGCGCCATATCTTTGATGGTCAGTGCCAGTTTTTCCGGCTCTTCTGCACTTGGTGGCAGAGGACGACCATGAGCGACGTCACAGAAGGGGCAACGTCTGGTGCAGATAGCACCTAAGATCATAAAAGTGGCTGTGCCGTGGTTAAAGCACTCGGACAGGTTAGGGCAGGACGCCTCTTCACAGACCGAATGCAAACCATGTTTGCGCATGGCGCCTTTGATTTGTTCAATACGGTCTGTGCTACGTGGTAATTTGATTTTTAACCAGTCTGGCTTACGTAACATTTCGTCACGTTCTGTTGGTAATACTTTGACTGGGATCAGGGCCATTTTGTCGGCATCACGTAACTTAACGCCTGGTTCCATACGAGCTGTTTTGATGGTCATATTACTCACTTAACCCTGTTTTGTGCTCAATCTGGCTCACCGCCAGTTGAGCCACAAATTGTGACTGCAAAGCTTGTTTTGCTTCATCCACAGTCTGTGGACCTGCAATATCTTTGGTTTGGATCATCTGCATGCCGGCATAACCACATGGGTTGATCCTGGAAAAAGGTGATAAATCCATATTCACATTTAAAGCTAAACCATGAAAGGTACAGCCTTTTCGCACCCGCAATCCAAGCGAAGCGACTTTTTGTTCCTGCACATAAACACCGGGAGCGTCAGCTTTGGCATAAGCTGAAATACCATAAGACGCCAAAGCTTTGATGATAACTTGTTCAATCAAAGTCACCAGCTCACGTACACCCAGCTTACGCCTTTTGATATCGAGCAACACATAAGCAACCAACTGGCCAGGACCGTGATAGGTGACCTGGCCGCCTCTGTCGACTTGCACTACGGGGATATCACCCGGCATCAGCAGATGTTCTGCTTTGCCAGCCTGACCCTGAGTAAATACCGGGTCATGTTCAACAAACCACAGCTGGTCCGGACTTTGTTCTGTCCTTTCATCTGTGTATTTTTGCATGGCTTGCCATACCTGAACATAAGGCTGGCGCCCTAAATCCCGTATTACTAAGCCTTGAGAGTCAACCACAACGAACTCCGGTTCAGTTGAAAGTGCCGGTATTATACCTGCTCTGCCAGCAAAAAGGGCAGTGCCACTCGTCAGATCACATAACGAACCAGTTCTAAACGGCCAAGTTCAGTGTACAGCAACTCCATATGTTCTTTACTGGTGACTGTGACTGCGACACTGACGGAGTGATAATTGCCTTTACTGCTTGGGCGAACCTGTGGGTTGTAGTCGTCGGCTTTGGCATGCTCTTGCAGCACAACTACGATATGATCCACCAGCTCTGGTACAGCGACGCCCAGCACTTTAAAGTTCACAGAGCATGGAAACTCTAAAAATTCATCAAAGCGGGTATCTTTTACTTCAATTGTCATGATGTTCTGCTCACAAAAATAATCTTTGTCTATTTTAACAAAAAGTCCCGGCTTTGCCGGGACTAATTTGGAGATGGACTGTATTTCCACATCCAGAGTAATTGGAGTTGCAGTCAACAAAGCTGCAGCTTCAAGTACGAAGGGTATTACTGAAAACGCATTTTCACCATATCGACTAAACGGCTGATGATGCCTGCTTGTTCAATATCTTCCAGCGCCACCAGTGGGAATTCGGCGATATCTTTGTCACCTAATTTCAGATACACAGTACCTAATACCTGTCCTTTGGATATGGGGGCAATCAGTTCCTGATTCAATTTAAAGTCAGCTTTTAAATCTTTACGCTGGTTACGTTGCAAAGTGATAGGCGTTTCTGCCAGTACACCTAAAGTGATGATTTCTTTTGTGCCTTGCCATACACGCTGTTCAGCAAACTTTTCACCTGCTTTGTAAGGGGAGAAAGTTTCAAAAAAGCGAAAGCCATAGGTCAGTAACTTTTTGTTTTCGGCCTCACGGATCTTGGCGCTCTCAGTTCCCATCACCACTGAAATTAAACGCATATCGTCTTTGGTCGCTGAAGTGATCAGGCTGTAGCCCGCCTCTGAGGTATGACCCGTTTTGATACCGTCCACATTCAGGCTTTTGTCCCACAACAAGCCGTTACGGTTGTATTGTTTGATGCCGTTAAATACATATTCTTTTTCTGAGTAAATTTTGTATTCTTCCGGTGTGTCACGAATGAGGGCAACTGACAGCTTTGCCATATCACGGGCTGTGGTACGTTGAGTCTCATCTGGTAAACCATGGCTGTTGGCGAAATTAGTATTATCCATACCCAAACGTGTAGCATGTGCGTTCATCAGTTCCACGAAAGCCCCTTCAGTGCCGGCTATATGTTCAGCCATAGCCACACAAGCGTCGTTACCTGACTGAATAATAATGCCGCGGTTTAACTCTTCAACGCTGATGGTTTCACCCACTTCGATAAACATTTTTGATGAGTCTGAATACTGCTTAGCCCAGGCGTTTTCAGTGATAGTGACTGGATCCGATGGTTTAATAGTGCCGTTTTTGATTTCTGTACCGATGATGTAGCTGGTCATCATTTTCGTCAGGCTGGCAGGCGCCAGTAAGCCATCAGCATTTCCCTCAGCCAACACAGCTCCTGTATGGTAATCAATCAGGATGTAACCTTTGGCGTTCACTTCAGGAGGTTGCGGCGTCATTTGTGCCGCTGTCAGAGGGGCTGTTTGTCCGGCTGCTAAAAAACTGGCAACACCAAAGGAGCAAGCAATAAAAATTCTGGAGTACGTATTCATGGGACCTTTCTTATGTTGTTGAGCTGTGTTCATTCTTAAACGAAATTAGCCGTGGTGTTAGCCACAGCTTTTTTTATCTGTGATGTAAGCCGACGGATACTCGGCACTTCTAAAACGTTCCAGCCAGCTATTTGCTTCGGCCGCTGATGGCATTGGACCCGCCAGTAAGCGGAAAATTCCATTGCCATCATTAATTTGTGTCGAGACCGACCACTGTTGCTGCAGATCAGCCCCTAATTGCTGTAGTTTTTCTCTGTTGCCACTGGCAACCAGCTGAATAAAACAGCCGGACACTTTAGAGCCTGCTGGTGCTGCAGCTACAGAGGTTGGAGCGACAACAGTTGGCATAGCGACAGGAGCTGCAACACTTCCAGGTCTTGGGCTGGCTGGATTAGAGGCTATAGTCGTTTCTTCAAACTGATTGCTTCTGCTGCCAAGGCCCATAGCATAACTTTCCTGGCTGGTCATGGCAGGTGAGGCTAACAGCTCCACCTGAACACGGGCTGTACCTTTGCCCATCATGCCAATTTTATAAGCGGCAGAATAAGATAAGTCGATCACTCTGTCCTGATGGAAAGGGCCGCGATCATTGACCCGCACTATGGCAGATTTACCGTTATCCAGATTGGTCACTCTGACGTAAGAGGGTAAAGGTAAAGTTTTATGCGCAGCAGACATGGCAAAGACATTATAAGTTTCACCGTTAGAGGTCAGGTGACCATGAAACTTATGACCATACCAAGAGGCAATGCCTGTTTCTTTATATTCCATCAAGTCAGTTCGAGGTGAATAATCCACGCCATAAATATTATAAGGTTTATTGCCACCGCGACTTAAGGCTTCTGCACGGGGTTCCGGGTCAGTCATTTCTAATAAGGTGGGAAGCCGATCCGGATGACTGTCAGTGGCTTGCGAATAGCGGCCTTTGTTTGGTTCTTCCCAACCTGGATTGGTTTGTGTAGAACCTGAGCTTGATTCTGGTGTTTGTGAACAGGAAGCCAGCATCAGGGTACAGCATAAAGCGCTTATTTTTTTTATCATAGGTTCGTTCTACTGCTGAGCTAAAAGTCGTTTATGGGTGCTGATCGACATTAGAATACCAAAACCAGCCATCAGTGTAACCATGGAAGTCCCGCCGTAGCTAATCAAGGGCAGAGGCACACCTACTACGGGTAACAAGCCTGATACCATGCCAATGTTAACGAAGACATAGACAAAGAAGGTCAGAGTAATGCTGCCTGCCAGTAGCTTACTGAAGTTATCCTGTGCACGGCTGGCGATAATCAAACCCCGGGCAATAATAAAGGCATACAAGGCCAGCAAAAATAACACACCTATCATGCCAAGCTCTTCACTGAACACTGAAAATATAAAGTCAGTATGACGTTCAGGTAAAAACTCCAGCTGCGATTGAGTGCCATGCATCCAGCCTTTACCTTCAAAACCACCTGAGCCTATCGCAATTTTCGATTGAATAATATGATAACCCGAACCAAGCGGGTCACTCTCTGGATTTAAAAAGGTTAATACCCGACGTTTTTGGTAGTCGTGCATAAAAAACAGCCACATGGTGTAAGACGCGACTGGGATGATCATGGCGATGGCGGTAATGATGCGCCAGCTCATGCCGCCTAAAAACAGTACAAAAACACCAGCGACAAAAATAAGAATAGAGGTGCCTAAGTCCGGTTGTTGCTGGATCAGTACTGTCGGAATAGCACACATGACAAAACCAATAATCAGATGTTTAAATTTCAGCGGTAATGGATGAGAAGACACATACCAGGCCACAGCCATTGGTACAGCCAGTTTCATCACTTCGGAGGGCTGAAATTTCATAAAACCTAAATCCAGCCAACGCTGCGCGCCTTTGCCTATGTGACCAAAGACCAGCACCATCACCAGCATAGCTGTACCAGCTAAAAACAGCGGCACTGCCCAAAAACTAAAGGTCTGAGGTTTCACCTGAGCCAGCAATAACATAGCGCCAAAGGCGATCAGAAGTCGTGTACTGTGCGCGGCCATCATATCCCAGTGCTGACCGCTGGCGCTGTAAAGGACAAAAAGCCCTGTGCAGCACAACACCAAGAGTCCGGCAAATAAAGGGCCGTCCAGATGCAACTTCGCTAGAATTCCTTTGTGGGTCGGATCTTTTAACAGGGTCATGGTTGAGCTCCCGCTGTGTTTTGACGGGTGAATATAAAGAGAGAGCCATCATGATGACGTTTGGGCAGTCTGGAGTTATGGCGCAGGTTCTTTTGTAAGTTCATGGTTGAGCTCCCGCTGCGCTTTGACGGGTAAAGTAATGATCCATCATTTTACGGGCTATAGGACCCGCGTTGGCGCCACCACCACCAGCGTTTTCTAAGGCGACAGTGACCAGAATACTCGGGTTTTCAGCCGGAGCGTACGCTATAAACATTGCGTTATCCCGGTGAATTTCCTTAATGGCATTGGCATCATACTTCTGATTCACCGCCATATTAATAACCTGAGCTGTTCCTGACTTACCAGCTGCGCTGTAGCTGATGCCTTTAAAGGCATTAAAACCTGTGCCTCCTTGTACCATCACTGTCTGACGCATAGCCTCTTTGGATATACGCCAGTTATTATGATCTTTGACTTCTATCGCGGTTTGTAGCGGGGCGATCAGGCTGGTGTCTTTTCCCTGGCTGCGGAAATAACGTCCCATATGAGGGGTAGGTTTTTGACCATCGTTCACCAGAATGGCTGTGGATAATGCCAGTTGCATAGGCGTTACACTCCAGTAGCTCTGACCTATCCCCAAAGACACTGTATCACCCGGGTACCAGCTTTGTTTGTGTCTGGCTCTTTTCCATTCTTTGGACGGCATCAGACCTGCGCTCTCTTCCATTACGTCGATGCCGGTACGGGAGCCAAAGCCAAACTTTTTCATGTAGTCAGAAATTTTGTCTATGCCAAGTTTTACTGCTAAATCATAAAAATAAGTATCACAGCTTTTAGTAATAGCTGTGTAGACATCAACCCAGCCGTGACCCCATTTGACATGGTCACGGTAAGGACGGCTGTAGTTTGGTAGTTTATAAAAACCAGGGTCGGGAATGCGGGTTTGTTCTGTCACTGTGCCATTTTCTAATCCCAACACCGCCATATGAGGCTTAATGGTCGAAGCGGGTGGATATACACCCTGAGTCACTCTATTGACCAGTGGACGGTCAGGGGAATTCAGCAGCTCCCGGTAATTTTTACCACTGATACCATGTACAAATAAGTTCGGGTCATAACTTGGGTTACTATAAAAGGCTAAAACAGCGCCATCACGCGGGTCCATAGCTACGATAGCTCCGCGGTTGTCTCCAATCAGTTCCTGAGCTTTTAATTGCAGGCTCATATCGATAGATAAAATTAAATCATCGCCAGAGGTGGCAGGTTTTGAGTCCAGAATGCGGATCACCCGGCCTCTGTTATTCACCTCCACCTGTTCAAAACCGACCTGACCATGCAACTGGCTTTCGTAAAAACGCTCCAGCCCTATTTTGCCAATGTCACGACTAGCCGCATAGTTAGCACTAACGCCTTCTTCCTCGAGCTTCGCCAGCTCTTTAGCGTTAATTTTGCCGATGTAACCTAAGGCATGAGTAAAGAGCTCACCAAAAGGATAATGCCGGGTTAAGCGTGCTTCTAAAGTCACACCAGGTAATCTGTGTTGATTCACCGCAATAATAGCGACTTCCTGTTCTGTCAGGTGTTCTTTGATTGCGATACTGACAAAGCGTCTGTGGTACTTCACTTCTTTTAAAAACTCTTGCTGGCGCTCTGGCGTAATTTCAATCAGGCGGGCAATTTCAGCCAAAGTTTCAGGAATATTTTTCACTTGCTCCGGAACGAGTTCAACAGAGTGGATAGGGCGGTTTTCCGCTAACAAAATGCCATTACGATCATAAATTAAACCGCGATTTGGCGGCTGAGGAATAAGCTTAATACGGTTACCATCGGCACGGGTCATATAGTGTTCGTGCATCACCACTTGTAATTTATATTGATTAAAAATCACCACACAAAAACAAATCAGCACTACAGCAAAGCCAAACAAAGCCCTTTGATTAAACATCTGGCTTTCGGCTGCTGGATCCTGAATGGACGGGCGTTTTTTAATCATAGTCAGCTGTGATGATCACTAAAAAAGGATGATAAGTACTGATACTCCCACAAATCAGAGCTTTCGCAAAATCAAACAAATCGTTTTGATTAAATCGTTGGCTTTTGCTTGTAACAGACTGAATCAGTGAGTGTTTTGTCGTCATTGTTATTCGCGGTGGTAAGGGTGATTGGTGCTGATACTCCAGGCGCGGTACAAGCTTTCTGCCAGGACTACCCGAACCATAGGATGGGGCATCGTCAGCGCAGACAAAGACCATTTACCTTCACTGGCTGCGATACACTCAGGTGCTAAGCCTTCAGGGCCGCCCACCAATAAACACACATCACGGCCATCCATTTGCCATTGTGTCAGTTTTTGCGCTAGTTGTGGACTGCTCCAGTTGGCACCTTCCACCTCCAGCGTGATAATGCGGGCGCCTTTGGGCACAGCGGCCAGCATTTTTTCGCCTTCGGTTTCGAGAATACGTTTAATGTCCGCATTTTTCCCGCGTTTACCAGCCGGAATTTCAATCAGCTCCAGTGGTAAATCACGCGGAAAACGACGGGCATATTCCTGGTAAGCCGTAGAGACCCAATCGGGCATTTTGGTGCCGACTGCAATCAGCATTAACTTCATGCTGTTAAACGCTCCAGAGTTTCTCTAGCTGGTAAAAACTGCGGCTCTCTTCCTGCATCACATGGGCAATCACTTCACCCAAATCAATCAGTACCCATTCACCTGACCCTTCGCCTTCAATACCTAGCACAGTGATGCCGGCTTTTTTTGCTTCTTTGACCAAATGGTCGGCGATAGAACGGGTATGACGGTTTGAGGTGCCTGAGCAGATCACCATAGAATCCGTCACATTGGATTTTTCTCTGACATCCAGGCTGACGATATCCTTGGCTTTCATGTCGTCCAGCTTGTCGAGGACGAAGGCTAATAACTCTTGTGCTTGCACTTTTAACTCCGGGGTCTAAAAACGCGACATGTTAACACTTTTTATTGTGATCTTACATGCCGCTGTACAGCCTTTCTGTTTTTATATACTGCAGCACTTCGGCTGGTATGAACTGAGTTAGTTCGCTACTTTTCTGGTTTTTTTCCAGCAATGTTCTGATCCTTGTTGCACTCAGATCCAGCGGAGGATTATCCAGTAGCATAATTTTGCCAGAGTCCAGCAAATGCAGGTCTTGCAAAGAGCTTGTGCCGTATTGCTGCAGCAGTGCCGGGCAATCACCATCTTCGGCTGAACTACCAGGTCTTTGGCAGACCACCAGATGCGCTAATTGCAAAATATTTTGCCACTGGTGCCATTGTTTAAAATACGCCAATGAATCCATACCCATCACGAACAACAACCCCCCCCGCGGATACTGTTCACGTAATAAACGCAAACTATCGACTGTGTATGACGGGCTGTGTTTATTCAACTCCAGTGGTTGAAGATGCACACCTGGAATATGCTCAATGGCGATTTGCACCATAGCGGCTCTGTGCTCAGCACTAACGCCAGGGCTGGCACGATGCGCAGGCAGGTGGCAGGGCATCAGTTGCACTTCCCGCACAGCGCAATGGGTTAACACATACTGAGCGCAAGCCAAATGTGCTTTATGAATAGGGTCAAAAGTGCCGCCGAACACGGCAAAAGCGCGATCAGGGCGTGACGTCGGCATAACGTTGCTGCAATGAAAATACTTTGGAGACAGGGCTGACCAATAAACTGGTCAAATGTGCCAAAGCCAGTTCAGGGTTATGTAGCGCGCCGGATTTAAAAGCCCGGTCAAAGGCCGCGAGTTCCTGTTGCACATAGCCCAGCCATTTGGCTGGTAAACGTGACACCGCAGTTTGGTACATGGGTTGGCGTTTAGGCCAAATTGCATTTTTTTTGAAAAAGTCCGCCAGCGGTTTGCCTTGCTGCTGGGCCAGATGCATTTGCATTAAGGTGGTGACTTCTTTTTGCAACTGCCAGGCAATAATGACAGGCTCTGTATCCTGCTGTAATAAACGGTCTAGCCGGTGTAAAGCTTCATTGCCCTGACCTGCGAGTAAAGCATCGACTAACTGAAACACCGAAAAATGCGACTGGTCGGCTAAATGTTGTTCCAGCAGCTCAGCATCGACAGTACCACTGACCAGACTTAAACCCAGTTTTTCCAGCTCCTGTGCAGCGGCCAATAAATTACCGGCACAGTGATGCTGCATTAAGGTGATGGCATCCGGTGTTAAATGCAGTTTTAATGCAGAGGCACGTTGCTGTAACCAGCGCTGGAACTGCTGATCATCCAGCGGATAAAACTGCACCTGTACCGCTTGCTCCGCTAAAGTTTTAAACCAGGCGGATTTGGCGTAATCATTGGCATTTTTGGCAGCGTGTAACACCAGAATTAAATCCGGATGCAATAACGAAGGCAGCTGCTTTAATAAGTCACTGGCACCGGTCGGCAGCTTGGCCGGCAGTTCCAGCTCAAAGATACGACGGGGTGAAAATAAAGATAGGTTATTCAATTCCATCAGAAAGTCGTTCCAGCTGAAACTGTTGTCCCAGCTGTAACTTTGTCGTTCTTCAAAGCCTTGTTTTTTCGCTGCGGCACGGATTAAATCTATGCTTTCCTGCTTTTGCAATGGCTCTTCACCAAACACCAGATAAACAGGTGCCAGGCTTTTTTGTAACTGTGCAGCAAGCTGATTGCTATACAGTTTCAGCATTAGTTAATCCTGTTTAACTGACGGATGATGCGGCTGGCGGCCTGGCTTCTCAGTTCTTGCAGTAACAAATCCAGCTCTTTGGCTTTGGCAAGCGCCAGGTTTGGGTCGTCCTGATAGTCACGCGTTAGTTCAAACTGAAACTCCTGAACATCCTGATCCGGCAAGAATAATTGATACTTCACCTGATAAATAAGTTCGTATTCTGCGACCTGGCCGTTAGGAAATAAAGATAAAGTCCGTCGCTCCAGGCTATCCTGTTGCAGCATCAGAGCTGGTGCTTTCGGATCCAGTTCGCTCAAAAGCTTCACCTGATTACTTTTCAGCTGTTCTGATAACAGGCTAGCCAGTTCAGAGTGTTTTTTAGCGTCAATAAAAATGGCCGGATAACGCTCCAGCGGCAGGCTACCACGCAAGTGGAAGCCGCAGCTGGTCAGAAACAAGCTGCTTGCAAGCAGCAGAGCTGTCCAAACGGAGTATTTTTTCATTTTATCCTACGGCCAGACTCAGCAGTTTACCTGGCACATAAATCACCTTACGAATGGTGACTCCTTCCAGGAAACGCTGGACGTTTTCTTCAGCATGAGCAAGTTCCAGTACTTGAGCTTCTGTCGCATCAACTGAGACAGTCACTTTAGCGCGGACTTTACCGTTAATTTGTACCACCACCAGTTTTTCATCTTCCACCATAGCAGCTGCGTCAGCGACAGGCCATGGGCTTTGTTCCAGTGATGTGGTAAAACCTAACTCTTTCCACAGGTACTGCGACAAGTGAGGCGTAATAGGGTTCAGTAACTGAATTAACGTCTGAATACCTTCACGTTTCACTTGTTTGTCAGCGTCTGTATCCACAGGCGCTTTTTGCACTTTGTTGGCCAGTTCCATAATGGCAGCCACAGCGGTGTTAAATACGTTGCGACGGCCTATATCGTCTGACACTTTAGCGATAGTTTTGTGAATATCGCGACGCAGCGCCTTTTGATCTGAGTTTAATTCCAAAGAGGTCACAGCTGTGCTGAACAGCTCTTTGTGATCGGCTGCCAAAGTCCAGATCCGGCGTAAGAAACGGTTAGCACCTTCTACCGCCGAGTCTTGCCATTCCAGAGTTTGTTCTGGTGGCGCGGTAAACATCATAAATAAACGCACCGTATCAGCGCCGTATTGGTCGATCACCAACTGTGGATCTATACCGTTGTTTTTCGACTTGGACATTTTGCTCATGCCCGCGGATAACACTGGCTTGCCGTCTGCTTTTAAAATGGAGGCAGTAATACGACCTTTTTCGTCGCGTTCTGTCGCGACATCAGCTGGCGAGAACCACTCTTTACCGCCGTTTTCAGTTTCACGGTAGAAAGTTTCAGCCAATACCATGCCCTGACACAATAAACGTTTGAAGGGTTCATCGCATTGCACTAAACCTACGTCACGTAACAGTTTATGGAAGAAACGTGAATACAATAAATGCAGTATGGCGTGTTCTATGCCACCAATGTATTGATCGACAGGTAGCCAGTAATTGGCTTTAGCAGGGTCCAGCATGGCTTTGTCATGATCCGGGCTGCAGTAGCGGGCATAGTACCAGCTTGACTCCATAAAAGTGTCGAAAGTATCAGTTTCGTGCAAAGCCGCCTGGCCATTGTAAGTGGTTTTTGCCCACTCCGGATCGGCTTTGATAGGCGAGGTGACACCGTTCATCACTACGTCTTCAGGTAGACGCACTGGCAGCATCTCTTCTGGCACCGGCACTTGTGTGCCATCTTCCAGTGTCAGCATAGGAATAGGTGAGCCCCAGTAACGCTGACGGGATACACCCCAGTCACGTAAACGGTAATTCACTTTGACCTGACCAATACCCATGGCCGTTAACTTGTCGGCTATAGCTTTAAAAGCGGCGGCGAAGTCTAAACCGTTAAATTCGGCTGAGTTCACCAACACACCTTTTTCGGTAAAAGCCGCAGTGGTTAAATCGCAGACTGCAGCACTGCCAGCTTCCGGCTCTACTACTTGTTTAATCGCCAAGCCATATTTAGTGGCAAACTCATAATCGCGCTGGTCATGACCGGGTACGGCCATCACAGCACCTGAGCCGTAATGCATCAACACAAAGTTAGCCACCCAAACCGGGACCTGTTCGCCTGTTAAAGGGTGAATAGCAAATAAACCGGTAGGTGCGCCTTTTTTCTCCATAGTCGCCATATCGGCTTCAGCCATTTTTCCGCCCTTGCAGTCGTCAATAAAAGCCTGTAACTCAGGGTTATTGACCGCAGCTTGTTGGGCTAATGGATGCTGAGCCGCCACTGCTACATAAGTAACACCGTATAAAGTATCAGGGCGGGTGGTGTAAACCGTCATGGTCTGATCTGAACCTGCGACTTTAAACTCGATCTCTACGCCTTCAGAGCGGCCGATCCAGTTTTTCTGCATGGTTTTAACTTGCTCAGGCCAATCGTCTAACTGGTCTAAGTCTTGTAGTAATTCTTCAGCGTAATCAGTGATTTTAATAAACCACTGCGCCAGTTCGCGCTGTTCTACTAATGCACCAGAGCGCCAGCCGCGGCCGTCAATCACTTGCTCATTCGCCAGAACACACTGATCGACAGGATCCCAGTTCACCGTGGCCATTTTTTTGTAGACCAAACCTTTTTCAAACAGCTTAGTGAAAAACCACTGTTCCCACTTGTAATAGTCCGGTTTACAGGTCGCCACTTCGCGATCCCAGTCGTAACCAAAACCTAAGCGCTTCAACTGGCCTTTCATATAGTCGATATTGGCGTAGGTCCATTTGGCTGGTGCTGTTTTATTGGCAATAGCAGCGTTTTCAGCCGGTAAACCAAAGGCATCCCAACCCATAGGTTGCATCACGTTTTTGCCCTGCATACGCTGGAAACGGCTGATCACATCACCTATGGTGTAGTTACGCACGTGGCCCATATGTAAACGACCACTTGGGTACGGGAACATGGAGAGGCAGTAGTATTTTTCTTTTGAAGCATCTTCTACTACTTTAAAGGCCTTTGTTTGTTCCCATTCCTGTTGCAGCTGCTGTTCAATCAACTGCGGATTATATTGTTCGTGCATTAAAAACCTTCCAACGTGAAGTCAAAACCAGACCGATGAAACCGGCGGGAAAAATTGCCGCTAGCATACCGCAAGCGGGGGGGGCGCAACAACAGGCACTCTGAGGAATATCACTATTGTGCAGCATAAAATATCGCGCAGCACAAAAAGCCCCACAGCAGACAGGCCTGTTGCGCTTAGTCTGTTGTGGAAGAGGGCAAAGCGTTCAGCACTTTACCTACCAGTTGATTGAGCTCATCGCCGTTGCCTATCCAGCGTGCGATCATCAGCAGATCGTTTTCTTTGTCGATGTAAATAATATTTCGGCCAGCGCCCTGAAAAGTCACTGCGGTTTCGGGAGCACTTGGTAAAGCCTTCCGGCCCGGATTTAAGAACCAGTTGGCAAAACCATATTCAGGGTTGGCTGAGCCACCTGTGCTGGCAAGGCGGATCCATTCTTTGCTGATCAGTTGCTTGTCCTGCCACTTACCATCCCGTAAAAACAGATAACCAAAACGGGCTAAATCCCAGGCATTAATAAACATACCGCCACCCCAATGGCCGCCGCCTGAAACGGATTGCATTTTCTGACCATCCAGCTCAATCCAGCTATTGTCGTAGCCATACCAGCGCCAGGTCGATGAAGCGCCAATGGGTGTCATGATCTGTTCGTTTAACACTTGAGGCAAAGGTTTACGCCAGACATACAAGGTGGATAACGCCAGCAGATTGACCCGTACATCGTTGTATTTGTAATAACTGCCCGGCGTGCGTAACGGTCGATGTGGCCAGTCAGTCGGAGTTTTACCTTCAGGTCGGTCGGCCCAGTCGGGTTTACCCCACAAGGTACCTTGCCAGTCGCTGGTTTGACGCAGCAGATGATCCCAGCGAATTTGGCTGTTGTGTGCACCTTGATATAAATCAACGCCATGAGGCATGTAGCTGCTTACTTTGTCCTGCAGGTTATGAATTAAGCCTTGTTGCCAGGCCAGGCCTGTCACCGTAGTTAGAAAAGTTTTGGTGATGCTGTGGGTCATATCCACAGCCTCTGTATCGCCCCACTGAGCTATCACGGCGCCTTTGTAAATAATGATGCCGTTGGCCGGAGCCCGGGTTTTCATCGGGCCGATAATTTGATCGTAGGGCTCTTTAGCGCCAAAAGTGGTGGCCTGAACTATGGCCTGATCCGGGTCTGCGTTGTTTTCGGCTTTGATGGCGTAATCCACCGCTTGTTGCAGTAGAACTGTATTTACCTTTAATTCGGCGGCTGGTTTTTGTTGCCATTGCCCGGCCGGAGGAAAGTACTCAGCGCTGTTGCTGGCAGAGCTAAAGAGTAAAGCCACGGTGGTAAAAGCAAAATAAAGTTTCATTAACAACCCCTTTTATAATTCTGTCTGCAGCCTGAGCTTCAGCGTTAAAAGCCGCAATAGTCTTGCGACTAAAAAACCGGGCTACAGGTTTAAAATCCAGCCAGTTGATTTTGTCCGTCTATACTCACTAAGAGTTGTAAGGAGGATTTATGTCCGAATTTAAAGATAAATATCAGAATTGGCTCAATGAGTTAGCCGCTATGTTCAAAGAGGGACGGCAGCAGCAACTGGATAATCTGATGAGCTTTGCTGACACCATCAAAGCTTACATCAACGCGGGTAAAGAGCTGACGGCTTATGAAACCCAGCTTTTTATCGAAACCTTTAAACGCCAGGCCACTGAGTCTGAACAAGCGCCATCACTCTGGCCTGAAACTCTGTGGTATGAACTTTCACTGATCACCGACAAAACTCAGATTGAATGGCAGGAACTGATGCAGGATTTGGAGCATCAAGGCACCTATCAACAAGGTGAAGAAGTGGGCATGGGGCTGTATCAATGCCAGCAGTGTCAGCAACAGCTAGCTTTTTATCATCCGGCCGAATTAGGCGCTTGTGTGTATTGTGGTGGCAGCCACTTTAGCCGTCAGGGCCTGCCTTTTTAAAACCTTCATTTTATTCAATGATTTGTTAAGATGACGGCCATTACTCTTCTTTCATTTTCTCAGACAGAGCAGGTTGCATGACGCACAACAGCCAGAAGTATGCTTTAAGCGCCGAACACTTAGGCCCACAATTGGATAAAAACCTGATCCAGCAAGCGCTGGACGTGACGGGTTTATCCAGCACTTTTATTGGTCAGGACAGAGCAAAGGCGGCATTAAACTTTGCCATCGGCATGGATATGCCGGGGTACAACCTCTATGTGATGGGCGAGCCAGCTTTAGGCCGTTACACCTTAGTGCAGGATATTCTGCAGCAAGCTGCCAGCGAAAAAGCCACGCCGGATGACTGGTGTTACATCAATAATTTCGACGATGAGCGTATTCCGGGTACCTTACGTTTAGTACCGGGTGAAGGTAAGGTGCTGGTCAAAAAGGTCGAAGCCTTAATTGACGAACTACTCGATACTTTCCCTGCAGCTTTTGATAACCCAGGGTATCAGCGCAAGAAAAAAGCCATACATCAGGCCTTTGACGACAAATACGAAGCCGCTATTGCTTTGGTGGAACGCAAGGCCTTAGAGCAGCAAGTGGTACTCTATGAAGAAAATGGTGCAGTCAGCTTTTCGCCCGTGGTCGATGGAAAAGCCTTGGATGACAGCGAGTTTGCTAACTTATCTGAAGAAAAACGGCAGTTTTTCTATGATTTAGTCTCCGATCTTGAAACTATATTAAACGAGCAGTTGCTGGAATTACCGCAGTGGAAACGCGAGTTGTCAGAAAACCTGCGTGCATTGCGCCGTGACACCATAGAACAAGCCATAAAGCCCTTGCTAAAGCAGTTAGAGCACGACTATTCAGGTGAACTGGGCGTATTACGTTACTTACGTGAAATGAAGCCCGCTTTAGTCAAAGCTATGCTGGAACTGCTGCCGGAAGAGGCTGAAAGCGATAAGCTGGAAGAGCTGGATATTCGCAGCATTTTTGTTGGCGATTTTGTACCTAATGTGCTGATGCACCACGAGTTAATGGACGGCGCTCCGATCATTTTTGAGCCTAACCCAAGCTACGGCAACTTATTTGGCCGGGTGGAATACAGCTCGATGCAAGGCTCTTTGTACACCAACTACCGCATGATCCGTCCAGGTGCATTACATAAAGCCAATGGTGGTTATCTGATACTGGATGCGGATCGTTTGTTATCTCAACCTGCGGTTTGGGATGCGCTGAAACTGGCCTTGAAGAGTGGCGAAATAGTGATCGACACCTTAAGCGATCACGCAGTCACCAACTCCACCATTATCACGCCCAAAGCTATACCATTGAGTGTCAAAGTGGTGCTGCTTGGTTCACGGGATTTGTATTATCTGGTGCAGGATGTGGATGATGAGTTTAATGAACTGTTCCGCGTCTTAGCTGACTTTGAGCATTATTTGCCGTTTAACGAGCAGACAGTGCGTTTTATGTCGCTGCAAATTCAGGATCAAATTCAGCAAATGGAGATGGAAACTTTATCTGCCTGCGGCTTAAAGCAGTTGCTGAATTTCAGTTTTCGTCAGGCCGAACACCAACGCAAACTCTCAGCCCGTTTTGCTGAAGTGCTGGAGCTGGTGCGCGAAGCCTGTTTTTACGCCATTCAGCATGACTCGTCTGAGCTGCGTGCTGAGCATGTGCAAATGGCGCTGGAAGGCAAGCAATACCGCACAGGCCGCATCAGTGAATCCTTTTTGGAAGATATTCAGGAAGGCCAGATTTTAATAGACACAGACGACTGGGCTGTGGGCAAAATTAATGGTTTAACCGTACTGGAAATCGGTGATACCGCCTTTGGTACACCAGCCCGCATCAGTACCACAGTGTTTGCCGGCTCTACCGGTGTGGTGGATATAGAACGTGAAGTCGAGCTGGGTAAATCCATTCACTCCAAAGGGGTCATGCTGTTAACCGGTTATTTGGGTGCTAAATACGCTCAGCATTTCCCGCTGACTTTGTCGGCCAATATAGCGATGGAGCAATCTTACGGCTTAATAGATGGCGACAGCGCTTCTTTGGCTGAGGTCTGTGCGTTGATTTCTGCTATTGCCGATATTCCTATTACCCAAAGTCTGGCCGTGACTGGTTCTATTAACCAGCATGGTCAGGTGCAGGCTATAGGTGGCGTCAACGAAAAAATCGAAGGTTTCTTCCGTTTGTGTCAGTCCCGTGGTTTAACCGGCAAACAAGGTTGTATTATTCCGGCCAGTAACCAGTTGAATCTGGTACTGAACGAGGAAGTGATCAAAGCGGTTGAACAGGGCCAGTTCCATATTTATGTCGTCAAAGGAGTCGATGAAGCGCTGGAACTGCTGATGGATATGCCGGCAGGTGAACGCAATAGCAAAGGCCAGTATCCAAAACGCACTATCAACTATCTGGCATTGCGTCGCCTGGAAGACATTGCAGCTATAGTCAACGGCTCCGATGATTAACGCCTTAGATCAGAAGATCAGAGCTACCAGCTCTGATCCACAACTCAGATAGTTCCTCGACTATGATGTGAAGAGAAAAAACGTGAAAGCTTTTAACTGGATTTTATTCGACGCCGACGAAACCTTGTTTCATTTTGACGCTTATGCTGGCTTACAGCTGATGTTTAAAGGCTATGGCGTGGATTTCACCACCCAGCATTATGAGGACTATCAGGCACTAAATCAGCCACTCTGGCTGCAGTATCAAAGCGGTGAAATCGGTGCAAAACAGTTGCAGGAACAGCGTTTTAGCTATTGGGGCGAGCAGCTCAGTATTGCGCCTTCAGTGCTGAATACCGGCTTTTTACAAGCCATGGCAGAGGTTTGTACTCCTTTGCCTGGTGCTGTCAGTTTACTCAATGCGCTGCAAGGCAAAGCCAAATTAGGCATTATCACCAACGGCTTTACCGACTTACAGCAAATTCGTTTAGAGCGCACAGGCTTGCACAATCACTTTGATATTCTGGTGATTTCTGAACAAGTGGGGGCGGCTAAACCACATCCGCAGATCTTTACGCACGCCAAAGAGCTGATGGGAAACCCTGAACCGTCCCAAGTACTGATGGTGGGTGATAATCCTGTCGCGGATATCAAAGGTGGCAAAGAAGCAGGTTTTTACACCTGTTGGCTCAATCGCTTTGATGCCACCTTGCCGGGAGGCATAACGCCGGATTGTGAAGTCAGTTCTTTGTCACAGCTGGAAGCCTTGTTGATCCGATAAATGGGGGCAGCATCCGTGCCAGACACCCGAAACTCCTGAGTTTTAGACTCTTTTATCCAGTGCTTCTTTTCAGGCTGTGATATTTACCGCAGCGCCAGATTGAGCATGTGTTTTGGTTTGACCACCATAAGTATCCATGAGCTGTTGCATAGTACGGCTAAGCAACTTGCTGATACTTTCACTCTGATCAGAGCTGCTTACCTTGCTGGCTAAAGACGAAAACTCAGTTTGCTGACTTTCCCTGAAACTTTTGGCTTCCTGCATCGTCACTTTGCCATCACCATTTGTATCTGCACTGTCAAAGTTATCCAGCAAAGATTGCAGACCTTCGGTGGCCTTTTCATCCTCCTGCTCCAGCTCTTCCAGTAAAGCGGTCAGCTCTTCTTTTGACTTGCCATTGTCTTCTGGCGGAGCTGGTCTGTTCCCCATAGTGCCCTCAGCGCTGTAAAGCAGGTTACTGAAGTTATCGCTGAACTCAGAGCTGGTCAGCTGGCCATCTCCATCACAATCCAATGCACTAAACAGCTCTTCGCTTTTTGTACTGGCTTCGTCGGTTTGCAGGCCGCTGAGTAAACCAGAAAAATCGCTTTGCTCTAAATAGCCTTTATTTTGACTGTCTAATTTACCGAATAAATGACCCGCAGCTTCAGTCAGTTGCTCTTTACTGAGTTGCGTTCTGGTGGCATACCCCATGTTGTAGGCATTGTGGCCAGAGAATTGAATGCTCATTCAGGCTCTCCATCAAACGCGACCGGAATTGATCGCCCCAATACAGCTGCAAAGCCTTGACCAAAACAGGTTTAGATCTGTGTATTCTGAGTAAAGTTGGGTAAGGAAAAGTTGGCTAAAGTTTATCAATGAACGCTTTTTTCAACAGAACGGATAAAGCAGCCATTGAGCACGACAGTTGTTTGACAAGCTTGAGGGCAGCGGCAAGATTTTGCCTTCCTGATTCTGGTCTTTCATTGGCCGCACTCTGGGTGCATTTTGCAGCTAAGCTCTGTACTATCTGTGTTTTATCCGAGACTGTAAGACCAAGATCAAACATTGATGTTGGTATGAAATAAAGGAGTGATGGATGCGTCAAATCCCTGTGTTACTGCTGCTTAGTTTGTGCCTGGGCGGTTGCCAGCAAGCCTACTACGCTACTATGGAAAAATTTGGCGTGGAAAAACGCGAAATTCTGGTCGATCGGGTCAAAGATGCCCGTGATGCTCAGCTCGAAGGTCAGCAACAGTTTAAAGATGCATTGGATGAACTCAGTCAGCTGTTGAAGTTTCACGGTGGCGATTTACAGCTGAAATACGAAGAGCTGGATGCGGAGTATCAGCAAAGTGTCAAAGCAGCTGAACTGGTCAGCAGCCGTATTAACAAAGTGGAATCAGTGGCTGATGCCTTGTTTAACGAATGGCGGGATGAGCTGGAGCAGTACCAAAGCGCCAGTTTAAAATCTCAAAGCAAACAAAAGCTGGTGACGACAGAAAAACAGTTTGATGTGCTGCTGAAAAAAATGCGCTCGGCTGAAAAGAAAATGCAGCCAGTGCTTAAAATTATGCACGACAATGTCTTGTTTTTAAAACATAACTTAAATGCCAAGGCCATAGGTTCTATTCAGACAGACTTTGCCGGATTACAGCAGGATGTCAGCAGCCTGATTAGCGAAATGAACAAGGCCATCGCTGATTCGAACAAGTTTATTGCTCAGATGCAGGCGGAATAATTGCGCTGATAAAACAAAACGCCGATTAATTAATCGGCGCTTGTTGTAGTTTCGGAGTAGTCGCTGTCCCGGCAGGTTTTAACAGCTCCAATTGGGCTTTGGCTTGTTGTTCTTCGTCTTTCTGTTTAATACGAACTAAAGACGCGTAAAACTGTGCTGCAGTAAAAGACTGAGTCGATTGGATCAGATCGCTGACATCGGCAGTACTTTGCTGCAACATCTGCTTAAAGATCTCCAAATGGCCATTTTTCTGCAATAAAGGTGCTAAGTTGGTTTCCTCAGCTCCATCTCTGATGGTGTAGTACTTCAGCAATAACTCGGCTCTGGCCGCTAAAGTCAAAACAGGAGCATCTGCAGCACGGACCGGGCTTGTCGTTGTTTGTTCTGTTTTCACTGGCGTTTTTTCGGTTTCCGCTTCTGTTTGAGTCAGAGAATTAAATAAAAAAGCGGAGACAATCAAACCACTAAACAAACCCCAGAAATAGCTTAACAATGGTGTGGGCTTATACATAACAACCTGTCCTGATACGGCATAACAACAAAAGACTGCAGGGATTATAACTGTCCATACCAGCATCAATGCAAACTTTTCTCGGTTTTTCTGTGGCAGAACGACAGATTTATCCGCCAGAGGGCCGGATTTTATCTGGCAGCTATAAAAAGTTGAGCCTTTGCCCTGATCCTCCGCCCTGATATAGTGGCGCCATAAACTCAGAATGTGGTGACCAGATGAAACAATATGCACTGCTGCTGGCTGTAATGACGTTAAGTGCGGGAGGTTGTATGGGACAAAAATCAGCAGATCAACAGGATTTACGCCGTCAGATAGGGCAAAAACTGATGATCGATTTACGCCACTTTTGTGCACAAGGCTCCTCAGCGCAATGCAAAACTGATCTGACTGAGCTACCCAAAGAATTTTCCGACGCCATCACCCAACTGCATTTAGGTGGCGTGATCTTATTTGCCAATAACCTAAAAGATAAAAATCAAATCCGTCGCCTGACTGCTGATTTACAACAAGCGAGTAGTGATGGCTTGCCCCTGCTGATTGGCATCGATCAGGAAGGCGGTCGTGTGGCCCGTTTACCAACATCAGAGTTTCCAGCTTTTGCCGGTAATATGGCCATAGGTGCAACTTTGGCGTCCTCTGGTACTCGTTATGCCACAGAAGTTGGTCAGGCTATAGCGCAGCAATTAAAGTCGCTGGGTATTAACTTAAACTTTGCGCCCAGTGTGGATGTCAATAACAACCCAGCGAATCCTGTGATTAACGCCCGTTCTTTTGGCGATAAGGCTGAAGCAGTAGCTCTTGCTGGTGGTGCTATGCTCAGAGCTATGCAGGATGCCGGTGTGCTCGGCACAGTGAAGCATTTCCCGGGCCATGGTGATACTCATGTCGATAGCCACACAGGTTTACCTTTGGTCGAACACGACAGAGCCACGGTTGAGGCAGTTGATTTATACCCGTTCCGACAACTTATTAAACAGCATCAACCTGCTATGGTGATGACGGCTCATATTCAGTATCCGGCACTGGATAACAGCAGTTTAACCACTAAATCCGGCGAAACAGTGATCAAACCTGCCACGTTATCCCGCGCCATCCTGACCGGCTTATTGCGCGAAGAGATGGGTTTTGATGGCATCATTATCACTGATGCATTAAATATGGCTGGGATCAGCCAGTTTTTTGACCCGGCACAGGCGGTGATTGAAACCTTTGCAGCTGGTGCTGATATAGCTTTAATGCCTTATGAAATCAAAACACCCTCTGATATAGCAGCGCTTCAGGTCCTGATTGATCAGGTGGTAACCGCAGTGCAACAAGGTAAGCTCAATAGTGCTGAGATCGCAGCGTCGGCTCAGCGGGTAACCCGCTTACGGCAGCAACTATCAACCCAAACACCACCAATGGTATTGCCAGACCAGCAACGTTTAGCCAAGGATTTGCACCTGGAACAACAACTCGCTCAAGCCAGCCTGACAATGGTGGGCACAAATAAATTAATGTTACCGCTTAATTTAGCCGCTTTAAAACTGCACCTGATCGCCCCCGATCAAACGAAATGCCAAAGCTGGTTGCAGGCGTTGAAGCATTGGGGTGTTCAACCCTTAGCTGTGACCTGCAGTGATTTAACCTCTTCAGAGCAAAATCAGGCATTGGCTCAGATCAAACAGGCTGATTTGGTGCTGGGGTCGTTGATATCACCAGCTCAAAGTGCTGCTGAGTTGGGTGTATTGGCCGACTTACAGGCTTTGCCAGCGATGAAGCTGACCATATCTGAACAAAAACAGCTACTGGTTCAGCTCGTACAACAGGCGAAAAAGCTTGGCAAAAAGACGGTCATGGTATCGTTACGCACCCCTTATGAGCTGGCAGACTTCGCTGATAGTGCGGACGTGCGACTGGCCACTTATAGTTATAACCAAAAGCCTCAGACTGCAGAGCGGCCATTTTCTGGTCCTGCTTATGATGCGGTGATTGGATTTTTACTCGGAACTATTCAGGCGCAGGGTCAGCTGCCTGTGTCTTTGACTGCAGAAGACAAGTCGATTGAAAGGAGATAAAAATGACAGAGGCTATCAAAGCACTGGAGCAGTTAATCAGTACTATGCAGCCCGAGTTACAGCCGGACATTTTCGTATATTGCGTCTGGCCTTTGGATAAGTGCTGGCACGGGCCTTTGCCATTAGCCACTTTTAAAGAAAAAGAAGGATTGACCTTAGTCTTAACCGAGCAGCAGGCGCAAGAGTATCAACTGGATATTTTGTTCAGAGCGCGCTGGATCAGTCTGACCGTGCATTCAGCTTTAGAAGCTGTAGGTTTGACTGCTGCTTTTGCCACAGCTTTAGCTGCTGCAGGCTTAAGTTGTAATGTATTTGCCGGGGCTTATCATGATCATCTGCTGGTGCCTGTGCATCAGGCTGAAGCGGCAATGCAGGTCTTAACGCAATTACAACAAAGAAAGCACAACAAAACTTAGAAAAGGATAGCGAATGTCATTACAACAAATTTTTGGCTGGGGCACCTTACGGCTGGCATTAGCCGGATTGATAGGTGCGCATGGCTGGCACAGAGCTTTAACAGGAGGCGTGCAGCCTTTTGGTCAGTGGTTGGATAACAATGGCTGGCCAATGGGTATTTTGATCGCTGTGGCTATTACTGCTTTTGAAATCATCGGTCCTTTATTTCTGGCATTAAACCGTTATGTCACTTTGGTTTGTCTGGGTTACGTCGGTATTTACGCCACAGGCATAGCTATTTTGCATGCCAAAGTCGGCTGGTTTGTGGTGGGGCCAGGCCGCAATGGTGCTGAATTCAGCGCTTTGCTGATCCTGGTGCTGTTATCTGTTGCTGTACATCATTGGCCATCCCGGCGCTAGACTGCTATTTAACCTGGCACCGGCAGGCTGTACTTTCACCGTTAAGCCAAAAGCCGGGCAATAGGGTGGTGCCGCTGACAATACCATCGAGCAGACTGGCGTTGTCGGTGCATAGCAAATCAGTGGCCACTGGCCCTGCGTAGATCAGTTGTTGATTTTGAAACAGCAGTAAGAGTGGCGCGGCCATCACCTCGAACCCCAGCGCTTTGGCTTTTGTCAGTTCCAACATTTTGACAGCTAAATGTGGCTGACGTTGCTGCGTGCGTCGCAGATGATCTTTCGCAAAAGAACTACAGCTGCACCGAGAGTCGGAGATCAACACGGCTTGCCAGAGACGGTCGGGCTGCAACTGCTGATGCAATTTGTTTTGCACTTGCGCTGGTAAAAGCGGTTGCTGTTGCCACAGACCCTGTTCATCGAATACGCCATAATGGCCTAAAAAAAACCAATAAAAAGCTGCAGCGCTGCCTGCGATCCAAAGCACGAGCAACATAACTGCAGCCTTTACTTTCTTGGTTGAACCTGATTGTTTCAACAGCTGAATCTGTTCGCTTCAAGCGCCAGTTGGTTGGCAACCTGTTCAATTTGAGCTGTACTTTGTTTTACTTTTTCGCTGCGCTGCATTTGTGCGGCAGCGCTATCATTCAAATACTGTGCACCCTGCGCCATTTCAGCACTGGCATGACGTTGCTGTTCTAAAGATCCCGCCATAATATCCGCAGAGCGGGCTACAGACTGTGCTTCGCCTGTAATGATATTAAGTAGCTCGTCACTACGTTTTGCCAGACTGACAGTGTGGTCAACCTGACTTAAACAGTGTTGTACTGACTTTACTGAACTTTGACTAGCTTCCGTTAAGTTTTGGATCATGCGCTGAATTTGCTCTGTAGACTGTTGAGTTCGGCCAGCTAAAGTTCGAACCTCATCCGCTACTACAGCAAAACCCCGGCCTTGTTCGCCTGCGCGTGCTGCTTCAATGGCGGCATTTAATGCCAACAGATTGGTTTGTTCAGCAATACTTTTAATGACCTCAAGTACAGAGGTGATCTCTTTGCTGGATAACGCCATGCTATCCACTTTTTGTCCGGCGTCCTGCAAAGTCACCGCCAAAGTCGAGATAGCCGCTATGGTTTGATCAACAGACTCTTTACCGGACACCGAACTTTGTTCTGCCTGTTTGGCCGCGCTCAAGACTGCTGCGGCCAGCTCGCCAAGCGACTGAATACTTTGTGCCATTTCTTCAGAGGCCGCGGCTATACGGTTCACCTGAGTGTTTTGCTGATGCATACCTGACACCAACTGCTGGCCATCGTCAGACAAATGCGCGCTTTCGCTGTGCAGTAATGAAACAGACTGGTTAATAGTGTGCACTGTGCGCTGGATGCCATCCAATGCCTGGTTAAACTGCTGAACCAGATGGGAGCGAATATCAGGACAGCGCACCGTTAAATTAATATGGGCGGGGTCAGCAACCAATTCTTTTGTTGTTTCTGAAAAGGCCAGTCCAACCATAGCCTCTTTATAGGAATTCAAACTGATGATGATAAGTACAGCAGATTCAACAACCACATAAGCTGCATGGACCAGCACTATGCTGAGGGTAGCGTCTTCTGTCGGGACTAAATAAACGCTGCCATACTGAGTTTGCAGATACGCAAAAAGCAAATGATGCACAGCGATAGTGCCAGCAGCCACTGCGATGACCAACCAGTCACGAAAAGCGCTCAATACGGCCAGCAAAACAAAAATACCAAAGTGCAGTTCAGTCACACCGTTGGACTGATGAATATGCAAGGCGCAAAACAGCATAAAAGACACACCAAAGGCAATACGCGACAGGCGGTGATCTCTTAACGTTTTGTACAAGAGAAAAGGTACGATCAAAGCCGGCAGGCCTATCAATAAAGCTGCACCCCAGGTCTGGTGCCAACTGGCCAAAGCTAAAGCCAGTAGCATCAGCACTAAATTGATGCTGTTCATGATTCGAAAGGCTTGTTGACGGAACGGATAGATATGCATAAAAACCTCATTTAGTCCGGCAACTTGAGTAGCCGGTCACTGCTACAACTGTATCCTGCAACGACCTGTTGATAATGATACGACACAACATTTGTACTAATTTAGCTGTTTGTATACGGCGATTTACTGCACTGGATCAATATCTGAGTTGAATCTAGTCCTTATTCAGACAAAGTGTAGTCCGTCTTGATAGTTCGTCATCAAAAAATCATCTAGGCCAGACAGAATAGCTTCTTTTTGGAGGAACTATGGCCAACTTAAACAGACGGAATTTTCTTAAAAACACAGCCTTTTTAACCGGAGCAGCCTGGTTAAGTCACGCAGTATTGGGTTGTAGTAGTAGCGCTCCCCAAGCGAAAAACAGTAGCTCTATTGAGTTTTTACATGGCGTGGCTTGTGGTGACCCTTTAACAGATAGTCTGATTTTATGGACTAAAGTGACTCCGGCACAGCAACCAGACTCGGTGCAATTATTGCTGGAAGTGAGCGAGACCGCAGATTTTTCTGCGATAAAACATCAGCAGCTTTGTTTGGCCCGTAAGGACGCTGATTACTGCTGCAAAGTCGATTTAACAGGTCTACAGCCAGGCCGCAGTTATTATTACCGTTTTAGTGACAGCAATAGGGTATCTGCTACAGGCCATGGCAAAACTCTACCCAGTGGCTCTGTGTCAGAGGTTCGTTTTGCTGTCTTGTCTTGCTCTAATTATCCGGCCGGTTATTTCCATGTATACCAACAGGTTGCTCAGCAACAGCTTGATGCTGTACTGCATTTAGGGGATTACATTTACGAATACGAGCAAGGTGGTTATGCCACAGAGCGCTCTGTTGAATTAGGCCGGGCTTTAGCTGCAGACAATCAAGCCGAGATGGTAAGTCTGCAGGATTATCGTAAACGTTATGCCTTGTACCGCAGCGATAAAGATTTGCAGCAGGCTCATGCCAGCCATAGCTTTATTTGTGTTTGGGATGATCATGAAATTACCAATGATGCCTGGACAGATGGGGCTGAAAACCATCAACCGGATGAAGGTGATTATCAGGTGCGTAAACTGAACGCGCTGCAGGCTTATTACGAGTGGATGCCAATACGGCCTCTGGTTTCTGGCAAACAGCTGTCTGGTCAGCAGCAAAGCTTAAGCCGCAGTTTTGCCTTTGGTGATCTCGTCGATTTGCATATGCTTGACACCAGGATTGAAGGGCGTAACCTGCAACTGGACTACAAGCACTATACAGATGAAAAATCCGGTGCTTTTGATACAGAGCGGTTTATCGCTGATCTAACCCATCCTAACCGTACTTTACTGGGACCAAAACAGCAGCAATGGTTGCAGACTCAGTTGATGCGCTCCAAAGCCCAATATCAGGTGCTCGGGCAGCAGGTATTGATGGCGAAGATGATGTTCCCCGCCGAGTTGCTGTCTGCTTTTGCTAAACCTGGCCCAGAACTAGTCGATAAAATAGCTCAGTTAACCGCGTTAAAGCAGCGGGTTGCTAAAGGCGATAGCAGCCTGAGTGCAGAAGACAAAAAACGTATTGAGTCTGTTGTGGCCTATAACCTGGATGCCTGGGATGGCTATCCGTACGAGCGTGAGCTGGTTTATAAAACTGCGCAGCAGCAGAACAAACAACTGGTGGTACTGGCAGGGGATACCCATAACGCCTGGGCCTCTACTTTGCATGATCAACAAGGCAAAAAAGTAGGCATAGAATTGGCCACGCCTTCAGTTAGCTCGCCTGGTATTGAAATTTATCTGAAGCTTAATACAGCTCAGGTCGAGCAGTTAGCTGATGTATTGCCTCAACTGATCAGTGAGCTGGACTACTGCAATTTACATCAGCGGGGTTATTTGCTGGTGGCTTTTAGCAAAGAGCAACTAGATGCGCAGTGGTTTTTTGTCAACGACATCACCAAAAAGCAGTATCAGACCAAGTTGGGACACCAGCAGAGCTATAAGCTTTAGGTTGCCTTTAAAGACAACGAAGCCACCGCAAGGTGGCTTTGTTTATTGGACTAGTTTTACTTCGCTTGTTTTGTCAACTGGTAACGTCTGAAACTCAGTAGCCCAACACACAACAGACTAATAGCCAGTAGTGGCCAGTCGTTCCATAGACTATATAAAGTGCGGCCCTGCACTAATGGTACTTCAGCTGTTAATACACCTTGTTCAAACTGGGGCAAACGGGCTTGCTCTTTACCATCTGCCGTGACTGCAGCGGTAATGCCGTTATTGGTGGCGCGCAGTAAAGGACGCCCCAATTCCAACGCACGCATTCGGGCTATTTCCAAATGCTGATGCGGGCCAATTGAATCTCCAAACCAGGCGTCGTTACTGACGGTCAACAGGAAATGAGTGTTGTCGCTGAAATTGGCAATCATCTGGCGCGGAAAAGCAATTTCAAAACACAAAGCGGCCAGCAGCGAATAGCCATTGGCTTGTAAATTAGGCTGTAGCCAGGCGCCGCGGCTAAATGAACTCATCGGTAGATTAAACAGCGGTGCTACATATTTCAGCACGTCCTGAAAAGGTACAAATTCACCCACTGGCAATAAATGGTGTTTCTGGTATCTGTTGCTGGTGTTGTATCTATAATCACCGCCAGTGGCTTCTTTGCCAGATTTACCCAGCACTATCATGCCGTTATAAGCTTCACCGTTTTCTTTGTAATCCAGAATACCTGTCACTACGGCGGTATTATTTTCTGCCGCCAGCATATCCAGATTAAACAAATACGCCAAAGCTAAGGGCTCTAATTGCGGAATAGCAGCTTCAGGCCAAATCATGATGTCGGTATTTAAGTGGGGGCGGCTGAGTTCCATATAGGTTCGCATCGTAATGGCCTCCTGCTCCGGATCCCAGCGTAAATCCTGGGCTATGTTGCCTTGCACTAAGGCAACTTTGACGTGCTCGCCTGTCTCTTGCCAGCCTTTGACCCCATTTAATGCAGGACTGACGACTAAGACGATGGCGGCTATCGCTGGCCAAACCCATAACTTACGTTGCACGGCAATAGCAACAGAGCCTGCTATTAACAGCATTAAAAAGCTGATGCCGGTTTCGCCTATAACAGGTGCCCAGGGCGCCATCCATCCATCGGTCTGACTGTAACCTACAGACAACCAGGGGAAACCTGTTAAGAACCAGGAACGGATATTTTCAGCGATAAACCAGCTGGAGGCGAGTAGCAGCGGAAACCAGAAATTGCCGCGAAAACGCCAGCTAAACCAGATGGCAAGAGCGGGGAATAGCGCCAGATAACCCACCAGCAGCGCCATAATGGCCAGGCTGGCAATCAGTGGCATACCACCAAAAGTAGCAATACTGACATGCACCCAGCTAATACCCACACCAAACCAGCCTAAGCCATAAGCATAACCAAACAGGGCCGCCTGTTTTGGGGTTTGCGCTTGCAGCAGAAACCAGGCCAGCACAGACAAGGTCAGCAGCGGCAGCATATGGTAAGTAAAAGGAGCAAAAGCTAAGGTATTTAATGCACCCAGCCCTGCTAAAAGCAGGGCTGGAAACCAGGAGGTTTTCGACAACAGCAAAAGTTAGTCCTTCTGTAGCGCTGAAGTTTCAGTAGCAGTTTTGGCGCGGATCACCTGCAACTGCACCAGCCTTCTGTTATTGGCTTTGCTGACTTTAAAGGTCAGATTTTGCAGTTCTATGGTCTCGCCTTTTTCCGGCATATGACCAAAAGCATGCAGCACAATACCACCTATAGTGCCGGCTTCTTCTTCATCGAAGGTGGTGCCGAAACTTTCGTTGAATTCATCGACAGGAGTTAAAGCGCTGACCTGATAGACATGGCTGGCCATTTTTTTGATATCGACATCTTCTTCACTATCGTGTTCGTCTTCGATTTCACCGACAATTTGCTCGAGGATATCTTCAATAGTCACAAGACCTGACACGCCACCGTATTCATCCACCACTATGGCCATATGGTAACGTTTCTGGCGGAACTCTTTGAGTAAGGCATCGACTCTTTTACTTTCAGGAATAATGACAGCAGGGCGTAATAAGTCGCGCAAGCTCCATTCGGTGCTACCTTGCAACGCATGTTGCAGTAAATCTTTGACCAGCAATATGCCTTCGATATGGTCTTTATCTTCATTGACCACTGGATAACGGCTGTGATTATTCTCCAACAGCAGCGGCATCATTTGTTCGAGGCTTTGGTCAACGTTGATGGTCGCCATCTGAGAGCGGGGCACCATAATGTCGCGGGCACGCATTTTGGATACATCCAAAACCCCCTGCAACATACTTTGAGTGTCGTTATCAATCAGCTTGCGCATGGCTGCTTCATTGATCACTTCAACCAGATCAGATAAATCCTGTGGTTCTGCAGTAAAAATCGCTGCTATCCTATCCAGCCACGATTTTGCGGCAGAACCCCGACTAGAGTGGGAATGGTCGTCACCCATGAGTGAACTTAAGCTCCAAATAATACAAAAGAAAATACCCAAAGCCATGTGAGTTGCAGCCAGACATCAATGTCAGCACAGCTACAGCTTCAGGTACACAAAAAAATTAAAATACCAGTTAATCTTCTAAAATATAAGGGTTCTTTATACCCAATTGCTGCAAAATCAGAATTTCTTCTGCTTCCATTTCTTCAGCATCTGCGTCATTTATATGGTCAAAGCCCAATAAATGCAAGCAACCGTGCACCACCATATGAGCCCAGTGATGATTTAATTCTTTGCCTTGCTCGACAGCTTCTGCGGCTACCACCTGAGCGCAAATCACTAAATCACCCAATAAGGGCAACTCTTCGACACCTGGCGGCAGCTCAAATGGGAAACTCAGCACATTGGTCGGTTTATCTTTTTCACGGTAATCAAAATTTAACTGCTGACTTTCTGCTTCGTCGACAATGCGCACTGTGACTTCAGCGACATCCTGAAATGGCAGAATAGCGGCTTCCAGCCACTGCTGAAATTGAGCCTCTGTCGGCAGATCCGGCGCTTCGCTTGCCAGCTGTAAATCCAGGGTAATGCTCATAATTTAGTCTTTACTCGTGTTGGCTGAGTCCAGCGCAGCTTGTTTTGCCGCCTGCAGCTCTTGTTGCTTTTTCTCTTCAAAAGCTTCGTACGCCATCACAATTTTTTGTACCACAGGATGACGCACCACATCTTTGGCTTTAAAGAAGTTAAAACTAAGCTCCGGCACTGCGGATAATACGTCCATCGCATGTTTTAAGCCTGAGTACTGGCCACGGGGTAAATCGACCTGGGTGATATCGCCTGTGATCACGGCTTTGGCGTTAAAGCCAATACGGGTCAGGAACATCTTCATTTGTTCCACTGTGGTGTTCTGGCTTTCATCCAGAATAATAAATGCATCACTTAAAGTACGGCCGCGCATATAAGCCAGAGGGGCAATTTCAATCACACCACGCTCTAAATACTTTTCTACTTTTTCAAAACCTAACATTTCAAATAAAGCGTCGTACAAAGGCCGCAAATAAGGGTCGACTTTCTGCGCTAAATCACCGGGTAAAAAGCCCAGCTTTTCACCAGCTTCCACCGCTGGGCGGGTCAGCACTATACGGCGCACTTCACCCTTTTCCAGCGCATCGACGGCACAAGCCACAGCTAAATAAGTTTTGCCTGTACCTGCAGGGCCAATACCAAAAGTCACGTCGTGGCGCTGAATATTGCGCACATAAGCACTTTGATTAGCGTTGCGACCTTTGACCGCGCCTTTTTTGGTTTTAATGCTGACCTGTTCTTCGTCAAACTGCTGCTCTGTCGGGTCCTGCTGCTGTTGCTGGATCACCATATGCACCTGCTCAGGACTTAAAGGCACGGCTTTGCCCTGGGCATTGGCGGTTTCGCCATAAAGTGTTTCGATGATTTGTTTTACAGGCTCAAGCTGGTCAGTTAAGCCCACTAAACGCAACTGGTTATCGCGGTAGGACACCTGCACACGGTAACGGCGTTCAATCTGACGTAAGTTATCGTCAAAAGGGCCCCATAAAAAAGCCAGACGCTGAGGTTCAAAAGGGGAGAGAGAAAATTCTAAACTGGTGATAGGGTTATCCAATGCTCTGTCTCATTTGTTCAGCCTTCTTAATTGACGCCGCAGCTTTGTTGACTTCGAACGCCAGCCCCAGTCACATAGTGAACTATGCTCCTGGGGATTGCCGCCCTTGTCGTCGCGCTGCAACGCCAATTACTTTGGCTGGTGTAGTGAAGATATCTTCTTAAGGAGTAAAAGTCGCCACTCCCAATTCGTCTGTTTTTGCCGCTTTCGCTGCCATAATTTGTTGTGGCGATACGTCGCGGCGTAAATCCATGTCTTTTTCAGTGCGGATCACTTTACCTTTTAGCGAGTTGGTAAAGACATCTGTCACTAACACATCAACAAACTGGCCGATCATATCGGGTGAACCTTCAAAGTTCACCACGCGGTTATTTTCGGTACGGCCGGTCAGCTCCATAATGTCTTTTTTCGACGGGCCTTCCACCAGAATACGTTGTTCAGTGCCGAGCATAGCACGGGCAATTTGTAATGACTGCTGGTTTATACGGTCCTGCAGTATATACAGACGTTGTTTTTTCTCTTCTTCCGACACATCGTCCGGTAAATCGGCCGCTGGTGTACCGGGGCGAGCGCTGTAGACAAAGCTGAAGCTCATATCAAAGTTCATCGCTTTGATCAGGTCCATAGTGGCTTCAAAGTCTTCTGCGGTTTCGCCAGGGAAGCCGATAATAAAGTCGGATGACATGCTTAAATTCGGGCGGATTTTTTTCAAAGCGCGAATTTTTGATTTGTATTCGATGGCGGTGTGGTTGCGTTTCATCAGCGCCAGAATTCGGTCTGAGCCGGATTGCACAGGTAAATGCAGGTGGTCCACCAGCTCAGGCACATCACGGTAGACTTCAATAATATCGTCTGTAAATTCAACAGGATGCGATGTGGTGTAACGAATACGGTCTATGCCGTCTATCGCCGCCACTAAACGCAGTAATTCAGAGAAATGGCAAATACCACCATCAAAAGTTGCACCACGGTAAGCGTTGACGTTTTGACCCAACAGGTTGACTTCACGTACACCTTGTTCAGCCAGCTGGGCAATTTCCAGCAGCACATCGTCCAGCGGACGGCTGACTTCTTCACCACGGGTGTAAGGTACCACGCAGAAAGTACAGTACTTAGAGCAGCCTTCCATAATAGACACGAAAGCGGTTGGGCCATCGGCTTTAGGCTCTGGCAGACGGTCAAACTTCTCGATTTCCGGGAAGGACACATCTACTACAGGTGATTTATCACCACGCACAGCGTTAATCATTTCCGGCAAACGGTGCAGCGTTTGTGGTCCAAACACGATATCGACATAAGGGGCGCGGTCGCGGATTGCTTTGCCTTCCTGCGAAGCGACACATCCACCGACTGCAATAATCAGATCCGGGTTTTTCTTTTTCAGCGGACGCCAGCGACCTAACTGATGGAATACCTTCTCCTGAGCTTTCTCACGGATAGAGCAGGTGTTTAGCAGGATCACGTCTGCTTCTTCCGCTTCTTCAGTCAGTGTGTAGCCATGAGTTGCATCCAGAAGGTCCGCCATTTTGGATGAATCGTATTCGTTCATCTGGCAGCCCCAGGTCTTAATGTGCAGCTTTTTGCCCATTTGTGTTGTAGCCCGTAAAAAAGTTAACGCCAAGAAAAAGGACGCGCATTTTATCCTAGTAGGGCCTGAAGTGCCAGCAGTGGATACAGACTGCGATAATCAGATAATTTACAGTGACTTTCACAAGGCTCAGGCCTGATAATAGTCTACGGCAGTGAACAGCTCAGAGGATAATGATGGAAAGCTTGGGTGTCATTCAGTTTTGGACCTTTTTGGCTGGTGTAATAGTGATTATCCTGATGCCAGGCCCGAATAGCCTGTTTGTGCTAAAAACCAGCATAGTGCAAGGGCCCAAACATGCCTGGTGTGCGCTTGCCGCTGTACTGTTAGGCGATGCGACTTTGATTTTATTGTCTTATCTTGGCCTGGCTTCTGTGTTATTAGCCTCACCCGAGTTATTCCGCTGGATACGTTATTTAGGTGCTGCCTATTTATTGTTTATTGGCGTACAAATTTTATTAAGTTTGCGTCAATCTAAAGTAAACGAAGATGCAGAAGGACCGGCTGTAGTAGCCGCCGCCAGCTGCGCTTCCGTATTCCGTAAGTCCTTGTTATTAAGCCTGACTAACCCCAAAGCTATTTTGTTTTTCCTGTCGTTTTTTATCCAGTTTATCGATGCCAGCTTCACCCCCAACTGGGTACCTTATCTGGTGCTGGCGGTGGTACTGGAAATCATCAGCCTGTTCTACCTGACTACTTTAGTTTACGCAGGAGCCGCCATAGCAAGCTTCTTTAAAGGCCAACCCAAAGCAGGGCAGGCAGGAAATTTACTGTTAGGGCTATTATTTACCGGTTTTGCGGTCAGATTGGCTTTGGCGTAGAAGCTTTTGACAATTCCTCTTGTGACTAAAAAATCTTTACAACAACCTAAGGTGCATCCTAGCGGGGGATATTCAGAGTTCCGTTGCTGTAGCTTCTTTCAGAGCTAAAAACAAAAATCCCTCAGCCGAAGGACAAAAAAGCTGAGGGAAAGGTTGGTAACTTTCGGCAACGGATAGGTTCAGAAACTCTGGGGCTTGTTTTTCATCTCAGGCCCACCTCCAAGTTTAAGCTCGTCCTCTGGTCGCAGTCGCAGGCGAAATTTTCGAAGCGACTAAAGCAGGATAACTAACCGCTAACTGACCAACAATCAGCAAGGCCACTACACCTATCAGCAGCAAGACAGGGCTTAATGGGCTCATACTAAAAGTCGCTACCAGCCAGATATTTAAGCCTATTGCTCCTGCTGCACCTAAGAGCACACCAGCAACGCTTATCAGCAGGTTTTCCAGCATAAAGTAGCGCATCACTTGCCACTGGCTGGCGCCCAAAGCACGGCGGGTGCCGATTTGGCGGGTGCGTCTGTTAATGCTAAACATCGCCAGACCCACAATGCCAAAACCTGTGATCAGCGTCAGCACAATAATGACGGTCAGCAGAATAGTGTTGGTGGCCTGATGCTCCTGATAACTTTCGTCGCGGGTTTGTTCCATGCTGGTGACATTGCGGATAATGCGGCCTCTGTCACTTTCGGCCAGCATTTTTTCAATGACAGGCATTAACTCGTCACGACGACCCGATTCGGTGCGGATAAAAAAGCGGCTGCCTTTGCTGTCCAGTTGTTGCGGCACTAGCATGCTACGCTCCACACCATTCCAGCCATTCCATGGCGCCTGCAGGGCTTTGATAATACCTATCACCTGTACTGGCTGATGGTTGTCGATATAAACAGTTTTGCCTAAAGCGTTTTTCCAGTCGCCTTCAAACATGGTTTCTGCCAGCGCCTTGCTGATAATAGCTTTAGGTGGCCATTTGGTGCTGCCTTCCTCGCGCCAGCCTATATCTGAGTTTTGGAAATTCTCGCCGGCAATCAGCTCCAGCCCCATAGCATTAATGCCATGTTCGTCCACCATATACACCGCTGTGCCTGTACCTTCAATATCGTCACCGGCTTTGGTTTGCAGGCTCATAGACCAGCCGCCGCCACTTAAAGGAATCGCATTAATTTGAGTGGCATCCACCACACCGGGAGTCTGGCGGATACGCTGCAAATCCTGTTGCAGCGCGGTTTTCAGATTGTAGTTTTGCGCAAACACAGTGTTGCTCAGATAAAAGGTATTGGCTTCATCCAAACCGCTGGCTCTGGCCATTTGCTGACTGCGTTCCTGCATCATAAAAATGGAGTTGACCATAATGGTCAGGGTCAGCGCGATTTGCAGAGCTATCAGCAAAGCACCAATTTTATTGCGCATTAAAGCGCGGAACATAGGGCCAAGTTCTAATTGGGTTAAAAAAGTGGACATGGCAAACTCCTTATTGGCTTTTCAGCTGAACGGACGGCTGCACCTGACATGCGCGCCAGGTGGGATACAAACCGGCTAATAAAGCACTGACAATAGCCAGACCTATCGCCATAGCCACCAGAGTGAAATCCAGCTGAGCTAAATCGCGGATCCAGTCGCCATACATCACTTTGATGGCTTCAAGCCCCAAAATAGCCAGCACTAAACCCAATAAACCACCGGCCAAGCCTATACAACCTGATTCAATTAAATGCTGAATAAACAAATCTTTACGGCTGGCGCCTAAGGCCTGGCGTACGCCAATTTCCGACGCTTTACCTAAAAACTTCGCCAGCAATAAACCGACTGTGTTCAGTAAACACACCAACAAAAACATCAAAGACATCGCCATCATCATGCTGGCGTCGTCTGACACCACTTCGGCGTATTCCAGCCACTGCATCACATCCCGCAGTTTGTTATTGTCAGTGCGGGCAAAGCGGCCGTATTGATTTTGTTCTTTGGCGTAGGCATTCATAAAGCTGAAGTAGGCTTCTTTGTCCTGAGCTGTAGGTAATTCCACCCATAATTGCACCCAGATACACTCCGAGTCTAAAAAGGCCTGAAAGCCTGACTCCGTAGGTTTCCAGCAGTTGGTATTGCCAGAGCGGCCAAATTTTTGTTCTGTGATTAAGCTAAAGGGCACAAAAACATCTTCTACATCGTTAAAAGAGCCTGTGCTGATATCGTAAAACCGTGGTTTTGGGTTCCATCTGTCGATCACACCAGTAATTTTGTAATCTTCACCCGCCATACGCACAGTCTGGCCTGTGGAGTCTTTGCCACCAAACAAACGTTCATTCAGTTCGGCATTAATCACTATCACCCGCTCTTTTTTCAGATCAGCCTGATGATCCCAGCCACTGCCATATAAAAAAGGCACATCAAACATAGGGAAAAAATCAGCACTGTTGGCGCGGCCCTGTACCATAAAAGGCAGTACTTCTTTATCAGCCGGTTCAATGACAGCCGCCATACCAGATTGAATAGTCTGGCGTTTGGCCTTTTGTGCCTGCCATAAGTAGGTGGCGTCACGATAGGTTAATTGGGTGGGGGCATCGCCATCGTCGCTGTAGGGATCGTTCGGCTGCCAGCTGTCCATTTGCACAAAAAACAACTGCTCACTTTTTTGTGGAATAGGGTTGGCCGACATCAGGTAATTCACGGTAATGGTAGTCATGGACGCACCAATACCTAAACCTATGGCGCAGACCATCAACAGCGTCATGCCCCAGGTGCGTTTGCAGCTTAAATACGCCAGCTTCAGATAATAGGAAAACATAGCAGCTCCTTAAGCTTCGCCAACCAGATGCAGGTTAGAGTTTTGGTTGGTCAGCTCGCTGACATGACCGTCTTTGATAAAGATCTGACGTTTAGCGCGGACGGCCAGGCTTGGGTCGTGCGTCACCATTAAAATAGTGGTGCCTGCTTTATTGATGTCTTCCAAAAGGCTCATCACACTTTGTGCCATCTGGCTGTCGAGGTTACCTGTAGGCTCATCCGCTAGTAAAAAACGTGGCGAGGTGGCTAAAGCACGGGCTATAGCGACACGTTGTTGCTGACCACCGGACAGCTGGCTTGGCAGATGTTTCATACGGGAAGCTAAACCGACCTGATCCAGATGGTATTCAATACGTTTTTTGCGCTCTGCGGCATTTAAACCACGGTAACGCAAAGGCACATCGACATTGTCGAACAGGTTTAAATCCGGAATAAGGTTAAAGCTTTGGAAAATAAAACCTATTTTCTGATTGCGCATGTGGGAGCGGCCGCTGTCGTTGAGCTTGGTGATGTCTTCACCATCCAACAGGTATTCGCCGCTGCTGCTGGTTTCAAGTAAACCGGCAATATTCAAAAAGGTGGTTTTGCCTGAGCCTGAAGGGCCTGTCACACTGACAAAGTCACCTTCGTTCACATGCAGCTGAATATCGCGCAGCGCATGAGTGGCCACATCGTCCGTGATAAATGATTTACTGATTTTATTCATAGTTAGCATAAGTAGTTCCCTGGCCGAATGGCCATTATTGGTTCAGTTGCACTGTGCTGGCGCCGTTAAAAATATCGGTGCCAGAGGTAATGATTTGATCGTCAGGTTGTAAACCGGCCAGAATTTCGACTGAGTTCAGACTGCGGGCACCCAGTTCAATCGGGGTTTTAATGGCCATGCCATTGCTGACTTTATAAGCAAATTTGCCATTACTGCTGTCAAGGAATTGACCACGGGCCACCTGCATCACGCCTTCACGGTGTTCCAGCAAAATGCGGCTGCTTAAACGTTGGTTTTGACGCAGGGCTGGCGGTGCTTCTTTGGTAAAACGTACCCGGCCTTTGACCTGGTTTTCAAACACTTCAGGAGAGATAGTCACCAGTTTGCCCATATACAGCTTCTGCTCAGCAGTAATTTCTACTGGCAAACCAATGATCAAGTCGTTGGCATAACTTTCTGGGACTGCAATTTCCACTTCAAACTGGCTTAAATCCACCACAGATAAAATCAGCTGGTTTTTGGTGATATAGCTCTTGTTTTCTACCGCCAGATTACCCAGTAAACCATTGACAGGGGAGCGTACCTGTAAGCCATTCACCTGGCGCTGAAAGTCTTCCACCAGCAAACGCTGACGATCGAGCTGCTGGGCTAAACTTTGCACTTCAAAATCCAGGTTCTCTTTATTCAGGCGGGCATCTTCGACGGCGTGTTGATGTTGCACTTTGGCAGTTTCTAAATCGTCTTGTGCTTTTTCCAGTTCTAATTTGCTGATCACACCTTTTTCAAAACCCTGATCGGCGCGGCGTTTTTCTCGGTCCGCTGTAGTAAGCGTCATCAGCGCTATATCCACGGCTTTTTTGTCGGTTAATTGCTGCTTTTTCGCTAAGATTTTTTGCCGGTCATGGCTGGTTTGTAAGCTGTAAAAGGTGGCTTGCTCTTGTTGTAATCTGTTGTTCAGTTCAGGGCTGTCGATAATGGCCAGCACATCCCCTTGTTTGACTTCAGTACCAGCATCGAGCAATAAGCTGATGGTGCCTTCGGCTGTGGCATAAAGTTTTGGGCTGACGGCCGCGACCACCTGGCCCTGAGCTGAGATATCGCGGGTAAAATCTGCGGTTTTGACTGTATCCAGCCGCACACGCGATAAAGACACCGACATGTCAGACTGCGACCAGCTACGAGCTGCCGGAATAATTTGCCATAGCAGCAATACCAGAAGCAGGCTGGTTGAGCCTGCGACCCAGATTTTTTTAGTGGTTTTTTTTGGTGTCAGCTTTTCATCCTGGCTGCTGGTGTCAGCTATTTTCATGGTGTTTCCTGCACTCTGTGTTTGGTGAAGCATTAAAAAATGCTGTGATTACCAATGAGTCGGAACAAGCAGAAAAAAAGGTTTGAATGGAATAAAAATAAATTTTTCGGAATAAAAATCGGACTGTTGATTGTTAAGGCGTAGGGGCGACCTTTATGGTCGCCCGTCTATGTGGGCAAGTTAAAATGCAGGGGCGAAAGTATGAAGTCAACAAAGCTGCAGCTTCAAGTACGAAGGACAATTACCATAAGCGTTGTCTGGTGCTGACATAACCTGCATAAAAAATGATAGCCACACCGGCAAACCAGCTCATAGTCACAGGTTCAGACCAGAATAAATAACCAAAAAGGCCGGCAAAAATCACCGAACTATAAGTCCAGATGCCAATATCAGAGGCTGGTGCTAAAGCATAAGCTTTGGTCATCGCCATTTGGCCTATGGCGGCTAATACCCCCATAAAGCCAAAAGCCCACCAGGCTACAGCAGGTAGTTCCTGCCAGTAAAAAGGCACAGGTACAAAAGAAATAATGGCGGTCAGCAACGAAAAGTAGAACACGATACGGGCTGCAGGCTCAGTGTCCGACATATAACGTATGGTGGTTTTCGTCACCGCTACTAATACGGCCGACAACAGGGCTATTAAAAACAAATAAAAAGCACCGCCGCCGCTAGCGATAGGTAAGGCTAACAATACTCCACCAAAGCCCAGCGCTATGCTAAATAAGGTCAGGCGGCTGGCGGTTTCTTTTAGCCAGAATTTGGCGATCAGCGGCACTATAAAAGGCGACATCAACAGCACCACCATAGCCTGCGCCAAAGGTAACTGGCTGATCACATAAAAGAAGCAGTACATCGAAATAATGCCGGTCACAGAGCGGCTTAAATGCAGATACCAGCGTTTGGTATAAAGCAGTTGTTTGCCTTGCAGCCACAGCCAGGGCAGCATCACCAGCAAAGCAAAAAAGTTTCGGAAAAATACCACCTGGGCATGACTGGCGCTGTCGCTGGTTAGTTTAACCAAAGCCCCTATACCGGCAAAACAAGCTTCCGCCAGTAACAGCAATAAGGCGCCTTTAAGCAAATTGGGTTGCATTGGAAATCACATCCATCGAAGAGGCGCGCAGTATAGCAGAATACAAAATGTAGGGGCGACCTTTATGGCCGCCCGTCTGTCCGTTTCATCGACTGGGGCGAAAGCGCGCAGCCAACAAAGCTGTGGTTTTAATTGCTCAGTGCGCAGCGCCTAATTCAGGTGTTCACTATGCAGCCAGTTAATCAGCTCAACTGCTGGCATCGGCTTGGCAAACAAATAACCCTGAATAAGATAACACTGGCGGCTGCTGAAAAAGGCCAGTTGTTGTTCGGTTTCGACCCCTTCAGCGACGCAACTCATGCCTAAGCTGCCTGCCATGGATAAAATGGCTTCGATAATGGTTTCATCATCTGGGTCTATGCCGATGTCTTTGACAAAACTGCGGTCAATTTTTATCGCGTCTATCGGCAGTTCTTTTAAGTATTTCAGCGATGAATAGCCGGTACCGAAGTCGTCCAAAGCCAGCTGAATACCCAGTTGGTTTAGTGCCAGCATAGTGGTAATGGCTTTTTCGTGATCCCGCATCAGGGCGCTTTCTGTCACTTCAAATCGCAGGCAGGAAGGCGGTAACTGGTACTTAGTCAGCAGCTTTTCGGTATGCTCTGCCAACGACAGTTGTTCTAAATGACTGGTGGATAAATTTACCGACAAATACAAATCTAAGCCAGCCTGACGCCATTGCTGTAAATCCACCAAAGCCCGTTCCAGCAAAGATAAGGTCATGGGAATGATCAGACGCAAATCTTCTGCCATAGGGATAAATTCGGTGGGCGGGATCAGCGTGTTTTTATGGCTCCAGCGCATCAGCACTTCAACCCCTATCACCGACTGACTACGACAATCGACTATGGGTTGATAGTAGTTAATAAATTCGCCATCTTTAAAGGCCTGACGCAACTGAGTTTCTTTCGCCAGTTGCATATGAGCTTTTTCATTCATTTCGGCAATAAAAAACTGGAAGTTATTGCGGCCTAAATCTTTGGCGTGGTACATGGCCACGTCCGCATGCTTCAGTAATGCGTTGGCATCGAGTGCATCTTCCGGGTAAACTGCTATGCCAATACTAGGCGATACGCTGACCGTATGAGTGCCCAGCTGCATAGGTTCACCAATGGATTGCAACATTTTGCGCGCCACATGGCTGATGTTGTCATCGTTTTTATAGCTTTCCAGCAGTACCACAAATTCATCGCCACCCAGCCGCGCTATGGTATCGGTTTCTCTTAAGGTAGCGCGCAAACGTCGGGCGACTTCCTGCAGTAATTGATCGCCGACATCGTGGCCTAAAGAATCGTTCACTTGTTTAAATTTATCTAAATCGATAAAACACAGGGCCAGAGTTTTTTTCGCTCGTTTGGCTTGTTCAATACCATGCTGAATTCGGTCCATCAGCAAAGTGCGGTTAGGTAAGCCTGTTAGTGAGTCGTAGCTGGCCAAATAACGTAATTCTTCTTCCGCCACTTTTTGTGCTGTGATGTCGGTAAACACCAGCACAAAAAACTCAACTTTATCTGCATCACCAATAGCGCTGATATTAATCAGGGTAGGCCGCTCTTTGCCATCCGGTGTATGCACCAGCTCTTCGCCTTGCCAGTGCTGATTCACAGTTAAACCTCGTAATAATGAGGTATAAAAACGACGGCGTTGCAAACTGATGCCTAAATGATGAGTTTTAGGACTCACCAGATACTGATCCACTGAACCAAACACATCAGCAAAAGACTGGTTGGCTGCAATCACACGCTGATTTGCATCCAAAATTACGACCCAATCCCGGGTTTGCTGGAAAGCTTCGCCAAATAAACGGGCTTTCTCCTGGTTGGCTCTGGTTTCGGTGATATTACTAAAGGTGCCTATCACCCGTTCAGGTTTGCCTTTGTCATCCACTTCTGCCACTTTGCCTATATCGCGGAACCACAACCATTTGCCGTTTTTATGTTGCATTCTGTAGGTGTGGTCAAAGGTTTTGTCCGGCGTTTGCATCAGTTTTTGCCAGGCTTGCTGGTATGCCTCTTTATCTTCCGGATGCACTAACGACAAATGTTGCGTCATAGCCAGAGGGTTTAAAGCTTCCTGATACCCGAGCATGCTGTAAACGCGGGAGGCAAACATAATATTTTTATGCGCGTGCCACTCCCAGGCTCCGCTGTCTATCGAGTCCAGGGCTTGTTTTAAGCGTTGCTCACTGGCTGTTACTTTGGCATGCGCTACTTTGAGCATACGTTGTTGCTTTTGCCGGGTTCGCAGATAAACCAACATAATGATCAGACTGACAGAAGCGTACAGCATATAGGCCCAATGACTGAGCCATGGCGCTGGTTGCACTTGCAGCCGTAAGGTTGCAACTTCACTCTCAAGGCCTGTCACAGGAGATACAGCCACCACGTTAAACTGGTAATCACCCGGCGTCAGTTGCGGGAACATCACTGAACTTGAGCTTTGCTCAGGAAACACCAGACGTTGTGGGCCGTCCAGCCAATAACGGTAACGCATTTTTGCGCTGTCGCGGAAATTCAGGCTGGAATAACTGATGGTTAAGCCCTGACTGTCATAAGGCAGAGTAAAAAGCTGACCCGACAAGTCAGTCAATGGACTTTCAATAGGTGATGACAATAAATCCAACTGAGTAATCACAATGCGGGGCTTACGTCTGGGCTCTGTCAAAGCGACAGGGGAGAGTAAATTCACGCCACGGATAGAGCCAAAGGCCATCTCGCCATTACTTAAACTTTCACTGCTTTGCACAATAAATTCGTTGCTGGTTAAGCCATCTTTTTTACTGAATTGTTCAATATGCAGGGTATCGACATTTAACGAGGAAACACCGTGCAGGCTGGAGAACCAGATATGCCCCAATTGATCGCTGTTGACCGCATACACTACATTGGTATTGAGTTTGTTGTTGCTATGAAAATGATGTTTCAGTTGCATACTGGTGGCGTCAAACGCCAGCAAACCAATGTCCGAGGCGCTAAACCACAGCGTATTGTTTTTATCCAGCGCCATCTTGTCAGCAAAACGCATGCTAAAAGACGGGCTGGCTTCGGCCTGATACAGCAACTTTAACTCTGCTGTTTTCTCATTAAATAACCAAATTTTTTCATAAGCCGCCAATACCAGCCAGTCGGGTTGGTCCGGCCATTTGCCAAGAATAATCCGCACATCACTGGCTGAGAGCTTTGGATTTAATTCTGAGATCTCTTCAACCTGACCTGAGTCCGGCTGATAACGATAAATACTCTGGTCGGTCAGCAAGTAAAAGGGCTGCTGTTGATTCAGCCAACTGCCCGGACGGGCCGCCTCCAACACAGATTTATGCTCCGGGTTGATCAACGCAGGTGCTTGCAGCTCTTTGTTCTGAACAGAGAAATAACTTAAACCACTGGAGGAAAGAAACCATAAATCGCCATTTTTGTTCATCGACAGATTCATAATAGTGCTGGTGTGCCAGACCGCTTTTGGATCAGGGTTGACCAGAAAGTTTTGTACCTGCTGAGTGTCAAGATTTAACAAATTTAAGCCATTGCGGGTACCAAGCCACAGCTCATTTGTATTTTTTTCAACAATAGAAATTATTTTGTCATTACTTAAGGCATCAGGACCCATTTGACTGAAATTACGAATGGCTTTGCTGCGTGGATGCCAGTAATAAGCCCCGTCAAAACGACTGCCGAGCCAATACCCGCCCTGGCCATCGCTCTGTAAGGCTACTACATTATCGTCGGATAAGTTGAAGTTACTCTCACTGAACTTCAACACCAGCTCTGTGTCACCCGAGTCTGATGCGTAACGTAATAAGCCGCGTTCTGTTCCAATCAGCAGATGATCCGGCTGGACTTCAATTTGCCAGACATTAGGGCCTGCAATCAGTTCTTTACTGACAGGGGGTTGTCCTGTTTGCAGGAACTGCGTGATCTGCTCTAACTCCAGTTGATACAATCCTTCTACTGTACCAATCAGCAGTTGGTTTTTATTCAGTTGTAAGGCTTTGACATGACGCTGATAGTCAGAGCTCTGTCCCTGTGGCAGATGCGGAACCAGAATCAGTGTCTTGGTACTTTTGTCGTACAGCACTAAACCATGGCTGGTACCCAATAAAATCCAGTCTTTGGTGTTGAGCAGAGTACGGATAACAGCATCGGGCAAATTAATATCTGCTAACTTGGCTAAAAGCGTTACTTGGCTGGTGTCAGTTTGATAGTTGTAAAGATCAGTTCTGCTACTGAGCAACAGGTCGTCGTTGTCTGAATGCGTTAAATTGATAAAACGGTTTTCCAGTGTCATAGCGCCTGGTAAAGAGCCATGCAAATACAACTGCGCTTTGGCTGGATCAAAAGCATACAAACCTGAGCGGGGAGCCAAAGCCCATAAGCGTTGTTTTTTATCCAGTAGCAGTTGAGTAAAAGCCAGACTTTGTAATTGCGCAGAGTCAGCCCCTATCAGCAGGTTGTTATAGCCATCAAAGCGGTTCAAACCTGCGTCTGTTGCTATCCACAAAAATCCCTGACGGTCGAGCAATAAGTCGTTGACCGAACCCTGAGATAAGTTTTGATCCGGAGTCAGTGGCTGCAATAGGGTTTCAGCCAAAACAGATTGGCAGCAGCAAACCAGCAGCAACAGGCCGCAAAGATAGCGCAGTATGGCTAAAACAGGCAAAACTATTCCTCAGTAGGTCGGATTCTTATTATTATCTGCTGTAGAAGGTCTAGAAAATACAGTGAATAGCGCCACAAAGTCCAGCAGAGTTCCAAAGAATTTTACAAAAACTATCAGACAGTTAATAAAGTAGCCAAAGTATTTGTAACAGGCTGAAAATAAATACAATAAAGGCTGAGTACAACTGAAATTGTCTGTTGAGTCTGAGTGCATTAAGCAGATCTCTGACCGTCGGTAACTGAGTGGGACCCAAACGCTGGCGCTGGTTTTTTTGTTGCTGATAGATCACAGGGCCGGCCAGATTAATCCGCAACGCAGAAGCTAAAGCCCCCAGGATCAGTAAATGAGGCAGGCAAAGTTGTAATGGCAAGGCCTGACGCCATTGCCGGAAAGCAGCTGTTATATCCGTTAAAAAAGCCAGTAGCAGAGCTGTGAGCAAGCTGGCGGGAAAACTGGCCCATTGAGTTAACAAAGAGGCAGGTCTGCCGAAATACCGAAAGTTGTTTTGTTTGTCGTTCCACTCCTGGTTACACAGCAGCAGTAAGCGATAAGCTACAGCGGCTAATCCTCCGCCTACTAAAAACCAGAAACTCACCCCAATCCATTGTTTGGCGGTGCGAAGCCAGAGCATCTCAATAGTGGCTTTGCATAAGCCAGCGCTGCTTAAACTCTGGGTCTGGCGTAACACCAGAGGTTGTAACAAGTCTTTGGCTCTGCTGTTTTGTTGTTGGCTGATAGCCAAGGCTGTTTTATGGCTTTGCTGGCGGTAATAGACAAAATCCAGACAAAAATACAGCAGTAAACCATCCAGTACTAAAGGCCAGTCGGACAGCCAGTATAAAGGCGCCAGCAAAGCGAGAGTGGGTAACATGACCAAGGCCAAAGCTAAACTGCCGGAGATCAACTGCTGGCTAGTGGCTCTGTGCGGGTCCGGATGAACTTTGACCGCCAACTGTTTAGCAAAAATGCGGAAAAAGGTTAAAGGCTGGTAATCCTGCGGCAATAACACCAGGCTGCCAAGCAACCAAATACTTAGCAGCACCAGTGGATAGACTGAGATATCTTCCAGCCAATAGGGCATTTAGTTTAGCTGCACTGTTTTCAGGTTTTTCAGAAGCTCCAGCACCATAGCTGAGCTGTTTTTTGAGGCGATTTCTAAATAAGCTTCAAAAGAGCTTGGCGATTCTTTACCGGCTATATCACTTAAACTGCGGATCACCACAAAAGGAGTATTGAGCTGATAACAAGCCTGAGCTATAGCTGCACCTTCCATTTCTACCGCCAGCATAGTGGGGAATTGTGCACGGGTTTGAGCAATACGCTCAGGCTGGCACATAAATACATCACCTGTGGTGATTAAACCTTTTTTAGTTTTGCAAAAACCTAAGGTAGCGATACTTTGCTCCGCCGCATTAATCAGTGCTGGATGCGCAGTAAAAGCGGCAGGCATACGTGGTACCTGGCCAATTTCATAACCAAAAGCTGTGACATCTACATCGTGATGCCGCACTTCGGATGAAATCACCACATCGCCTACATTCAATTCCGGGTCAAAACCACCGGCTGAACCTGTGTTGATGACACAGTCTGGCTTAAATTGGCTAATTAATAAGGTGGTAGCGACAGCGGAAGCGACTTTACCTATGCCTGATTGCACTAATACCACGTCGGTATCAGCCAGACGACCCTGATAGAACTCATAATCCGCCAGCTTGACCGTGGTCATATCGCTTAATTGAGCTTTTAAAATTGCAATTTCCGGCTCCATAGCGCCGATAATACCCACAAGTTGCATCTGCCGATCCTCAAGATAAGAAAGGGCAGATGATAACATTGAGCGCTTGCGGCTGTTAAGACTTATGAATAGCTATGGTTTTGGCCTGCTGATTATTGGTTAGTTTTCCGGCCTGATAATCGCGGATCGCCTGCTCAATCTCCGCTGGGGTGTTCATCACAAAAGGACCATATTGCACCACGGGTTCTTTGATAGGTTTAGCGGCCAGCAAAATAAAACGGGCTTTTTCTTTGGCTGATACCGTCACACTGTCACCATCTGTCAACACAGCGCCGTGATGATTTGCAACTCTTAATCCTTCAACAAAAACTTCGCCTTCAAAAGGATAGACATAAGCGTTATGGCCGGCTGTGACAGGTAAGGTCAGTCTTTGGCCTGCTTCTAATTGCACATCCAGATACAAAGGTTCAGTGGACAGGCCGAAAATAGGACCTCTTACTCTATCGTCATTAACCACTGTTTCGCCAGCTATCACTTTGACAAAACTTTGTGCTGTTAAATGCACAAGCGGAATATCTGCGGCCGGAATATCCACATAGGCTGCTTCTTTCATTTTCTCTGCGGCTGGTAAATTAATCCACAGTTGAAAACCACGCATCAGGCCAGATTCCTGTTGCGGCATTTCAGAGTGAATAATGCCTCGGCCCGCTGTCATCCACTGCACTCCACCACTGGTTAAATGGCCTTTATTACCAAGGTGATCTTCGTGCAACATATGGCCATCCAGCATATAAGTGACGGTTTCAAAACCACGATGCGGGTGGGCAGGGAAACCGGCAATATAGTCGTCGGCTTTGTCGGAGCCAAAAGCGTCCAGCATTAGAAATGGATCCAGCCTCACGCCCTGACTTTGGCCCAGACTACGTTTGATTTTTACGCCAGCGCCATCAGAAGCCTGCATAGCGGGGATCAATTGTTTTAAAGTACGGGCTGTCATCTTTATTTCACCTAATAGGAGTTGCTTGATAATCCTATTAAAACAGCTCTTTAATCGAAGCAATAGCGGATAGTTTTGTAATCATTGTTCGAAAAATTTGAATATTTCCCGTCGCTGGGCGGGCGACCATAAAGGTCGCCCCTACGGATCAATTACCTTCTAATTGAAATAAGCCCAATGCCAAAGCCGTTTTTTGTTCGTGTTTAAGCAACCAGTCTTTACGCTCTAAGCCACCAGCATAACCCGTTAAAGTGCCATTGGCGCCTATCACTCTGTGGCAGGGCACGATAATGGTCAGAGGATTACGGCCATTGGCCGCTCCCACGGCCCGCACCGCTTTGGGGTTATTCAGCGCTTGGGCTATATGACTGTAACTGCGAAGCTCTGCAAAAGGGATTTTACTCAGTTGCTGCCAGACGGCTTGCTGAAAATCAGTGCCGTGAGCTGCCAGCGGTAAGTCAAATTGCTGTAAAGCTCCGGCAAAATAAGCTTCAAACTGAGCTTTGCAGTCTAGTAGCAATAGATCATTACTGTGAGCCGGAGCTTGTGAGTTGTCTCTGAATAACACCGACTCTATACCTTTGGCATTGGCCGTAACCACCAAAGGCCCCAATGGAGTAGCAAATTGTAGTTGTTTCATTCGGTTGCCTCCTTCAAAGCAGGGCGGGATAAACTAAACCACAGCTGAAAAGTGGCGTAACTGCGCCAGGGAGCCAGTTGCTCCGGTGTGATATCGCCATGACGTTTTAAGGCTTTTTGCACGCCTAAATCACCGCCTAACCAAATATCCGGATCGGCAAGACCACGCATTTTGCTGTAGGCCACAGTCCAGGGCCCAATGCCTTTGAGTTTGAACCAGTCATCCGGCGTGCTTTCTGGCACTGCAATCACAGTAGCGGCCAGCTGTTTTAAGGTGTCGCGTCTGGCTTGCGGCACTTTCAGCATCAGTAATTCATTTTGGCTGATGGCTTGTGGCGTCGGAAACAGCTTTTTCTCTGGCTCATCCGGCAAAGGCTGTGCTAGTTCAGCAAGTAAACGATTGAGCTGAGTGCGGGCGCCTTGCACACTGACTTGTTGGCCTAAAATAGCCCTTACGGCCGCTTCAAACGGGCTCCATAAACCCGGTAGCCGTAAACCTGATTCCAGAGCATCACCAAACACTGGTGCAAGTTGCTGCTCTATCTGCGGCATATTGGCATCTAAATCAGCCAGTTGGCGAATACGTTGCAGTACAGAGGTGAGCTCTTGCTGGCTGGGCCAATGCAGTTTGAGTAACATCAGGCCTTCTTTAAGCGGGCTTAATTCAAACCAGCCATGCACAACTCCGTCCTGAGTTGGCCAGCTAAAGGTTCTGCCGTAAGCATCACCCTTGACCCATTCCATACCGTCCAGCGTACGCTGACGCCAGAAATCCAGCTGGGCTTGCCAGTTCAGTGGAGGTCGGTAACTCAGTTGTAATTCAATCACAGAGGGGTGTCCTGTTGTTTTTTTACGCCGGATTTGGCTCGGGCTTAATAACAATTGCTGTTTAAAGGCGTCGTTAAAACGCCGGATACTATGAAAACCACATAAAGCGGCAATCTGATGCACAGGCAAACTGCTTTGATGCAGCAGCTGTTTTGCTAAAAGTACCTGCTGATACAAAGCATATTGTTTTGGCGCAACCCCTAAATGCTGCTGAAAAAGTTTGCGTAAATAACGCTCACTTATACCCAGACGCGACGCTAAAGCCGCTTGATCGCCATGCACTAAAGCTCCTTCAGCAATCAGCTTTAACGCCCGCCTGACACTGGTTTCGACACCAAGCCAGGCGGGAGATTGCGGCGCACTGTCGGGTCTGCAGCGTAAACAAGGTCGGTAACCTGCAGAGGCTGCAGCGGCGGCACAGGGAAAGTAGGTGACCTGATGTTCAGCCGGGGATTTAGCCGGGCAAATAGTACGGCAATAAATCCCTGTGCTTTTTACCGCAATAAAAAACAGGCCATCAAAACGAATGTCGCGCGATAACCGGGCTTGTTGGCAGATCAGCGGATCCAGCATGCTACGGGCTCTTTTGCAGAAAACTAAACAGAGTGTACCTTGAGTACAAGAAAAAATCTGGCCGGATCCGGCACTGAAAAAACGCATTTTTATAGAGGTTCGCCGAGTCTCCACGGCAGTTTGATCTCAGACGACTATAGTTAAAGCAAAGTGAAGCGAACCCCTAACTCCAGTTCGACCAGACATTAATGTGAAGGAATGCTGTATGGAACAACACCTTAATGCCCCGCACATGACAGAGTCAAACGAAGACAAATTATTATTTGCTGCTGATGCTGAAATCACAGAGGAGCAGCAAGCATATTGGACTGTGCTGATTGTGGATGATGAACCTGAAATCCATCAAATTACCTTATTGGCACTACGTGACTTTAGCTTTCTGCAACACAAACTGAAGTTTATTAGTGCCTACAGTGCGGCCGAAGCTCGGCATATTCTTGAGAAAAACAACAACATAGCGCTGATTTTACTGGACGTGGTGATGGAAACGGATGACGCAGGGCTGGTGTTGGTGCGTTATATCCGGGAAACGCTGCAAAACCAGCTGGTGCGTATTATTTTGCGCACAGGTCAGCCGGGGCAAGCCCCCGAGCATCGTATCGTACTGGACTATGACATTAACGACTACCGCGCCAAAACCGAGCTGACAGTGCAGCGTCTGACCACCAGTGTGGTGTCGGCATTACGCTCTTATATCGCCATCAGGCAACTGGCGGATTTGAATGAACATCTGGAGCAACAAATACAAAGTCGGACAGAGCAGCTGCAAAGCACCAATCAGCAGTTACAGCATTCGTTAGCTGAGCTGGAAGCGGGCGAAAAAGCCGGTAAACAAGTGCAGTTTAAAATGCTGCCGCCTGCCATTTTTAATTATGCGGAGTATCAGTTCAGCCATGTGTTGTATCCGTCAGAATTTATGAGTGGCGACTTTGTCGACTACTTTTGTGTTGATGAGCATAAAGTGGTGTTTTATATCGCCGATGTGTCAGGCCATGGCGTGGCTTCGGCATTTGTCACCGTGTACCTGAAACGTTTTATCAGCGCCATGCTGGAGCGTTACCAGCGGGACAGCTCAGCTTCAGTGCTGGATCCGGCCACTGTATTAACCGAACTGAATAAAGAACTGTTGAAAGACAAAATCGGCAAATATATAGCGCTGTTTTATGCGGTGCTGGATACGCAAACGGCTGAATTGACCTATGCCAATGCCGGGGCTTTTCCTTGGCCTTTGCTGCTGCAACCACAGGAGCAACAACAGCAGCATTATCTGGAATTGAAAAGTACCCCTGTCGGCATGTTTGACTTTGCCAGTTACCACAATCAGCATTTAGTTTTGCAGCAAAACAGCAGTTTAGTCTTATGCTCCGATGGCATTTTAGATCTGCTGCCACAACAAAACACTGAGCAAAAACTGCAGTATTTATTGCAACAAAGTTACCAGCACAAGGACATTGCCGGTTTATTACAGGCTTTGGCGATAGACCCAGAGCAACAGTTGCCAGACGACTTAACTATACTGAAATTAACCCGGCAACAGAGCACCTGAGTGAGGACTGTATGACAGAGCAAATCCTGTTCGCCTGCGTTGACCAGTGCTGTTTTTTCAAATTATCCGGTGAGCTGCGTTACACCAATGCCAGTGGCATGGACGATCTGGTGGAGCGGCTGTTTTCTGCTGAACTTCGTTGCACTCAACTGGTGGTCGATTTAAACGAAGCCAGTTTTATGGACAGCACTTATATTGGCTTGCTGGCAAGTTTAGCGCGCTATTGTCAGCAGCAAAGTTTGCCCAAACCTGTGTTGTTTTGCACTGTACCAGCGGTGAATGAACTGCTGTTCAGCCTTTGTCTGGATCAGGCTTTTGATATAGTGCAGCAGCCTACTCATCATGCAGTGGAGCTGAGCACTGTACAGGCCACGCTTTACAGCGATCAGCAAAAAGGCCTGATGATCCTGCACGCCCATGAAGCACTGATTGCACTAAATGAAAAAAACAAAACTCAGTTTCAGTCTGTGGTGGATCTACTAAAACAGCAGTTAGGCTGAGCAGCATTTCGTCTTTCTCTGGCTATACTCAAACTGTTTCGTACTTTTTTATAAACAACTTCCAGGGAGAACATCATGTCCGAGGTGCAGGCTATTCCACCGGGTTGTGCTGCTGTATTGCCTTATCTGGTGATTAAAAATGCGGCTGCAGCATTCGATTTTTACCAAAAAGCTTTTGGCGCTGAAACCACACTACGGATGAATATGCCATCCGGCGCTGTGATGCATGCGGAAATGCGCATTGGCAGTGCAGTATTTATGTTCAGCGAACAAAGTGATGACTGGGGCACTAAAAGCCCGGATATGCTGGGCGCGAGTCCTGTCACTTTAATGATTTATGTACCTGACGTGGATGCCTTTGTTGAGCGTGCCGCCGCGGCTGGAGCCACTGTCACCATGCCGGTCTCGGATCAATTCTGGGGCGATCGCAGCGGTTGTCTGCAAGACCCTTTTGGTCACAACTGGATGATTTCTACTCATATTGAAGATGTGTCGGAAGAGGAGATGGCAAAACGTGCAGCGCAGATGTTTGGCTAGCTCTCTGTTTGCAGCGGCAGAGAAAAGACTTGCGTAAAGTCCCTCGTAGATTGTACCCGCCGCAAGGCGGCATTACAACAGCGAAACTTCTTCTGTGCACCAGCTCACACCTTCAAATCAATCTGCTGCAATAAGCCGACATCTTTATCTTCAGTGATAAAAATGGAGCTGCGCTCCAGCCGGCCTCGTACTTCTTCTTTGTGGCGCAAGCTAAAAGGTGTGGCAACAGATTCGACACTCAATGCCGCCACGCCTAACTCTTTTAAGCTATATAAGCCTTTATCTTCAGGGCGCCATAACCATAAATTTTGCCAAATTGGATCTTGCTCATTGATCAGGCCGTTTTGGTCTTCATCATAAGCGGCAAGTTCTGCAAAACCCTGGCCTTTAGTGGGACCAAATAATTCTTTGCCTGAGTCGACAGTGCCGTTGTTATTGCTGTCTTTGGCGATGTAATACTGACCTTGCGCCAGTTGCTGAATAGATTTGGCATTGTCAGTTAGGTTAAACGCAGAACTTTGTCCGCTAAGCTCGACTGGGCGGCCGTTAAAGCTCATCACTAAAGGGTCTTTCATCGGCTGTTCTGTGCGTTGGCTATAGCTGAATTCTTCATAGCTCATGGCAAATTGCATTGACCAGCTAAAGCTGCTGCCATCCTCTAAAGCGACAGAACCGGAAAAGTCAGCGCTGACAGCTTCATAGCGATAAGACCATTCACGAATAGTGACGCCAGTGGCATTTTGGTTTTGCGGTTGTTCAGCTTCAGCGCTGTTATCTGAGCCGTTTAAAGCACGGTTTAGTTCAGCAGGATCTACCCATCCCCGCAACTCTTGGCCAGTTAACTGCTCTAACAAACGTTTGATGGTGCCAATGGAATACACGGCGTTAAATAAGCCGTCGTCACTTTTTGCATCAGGAGTGGGATCCGCAGGCGCTGCCATAGTTTCTGCAGAAATACCATTAGCCGAAGGTAACGGAGACGTCTGAGTTAAACTTCTGTTATCCTTTGTTACAGTTGAGTTGTCGTTTCGCTCTGGACTCTGGCGGCGGCCAGCATAAAATAGCTGCTGACTAGTGGATGTATTTTGTTGCTTGATGTTGAGGATTTGCATTGTCGCTCCCTCTCTTGCTTGGGCTTAACGACTGTATCGGCAGTTTTGTTTAATATTTAACCAGGATCGCTATTATGTTAGAAAATTTTTTTCGTCAGTTGACGACAGATCCAGACAGCATTAGCTTTTCGCAAAGCATAGACTTGATAGAAAGCTTATATGACTTTACCGAAACTGCGTTTCGTAATGGGGATAAACAGAATGCGGCCGGGGAAAATAATGGCTCCTGCAAGATTTTTGCCTTTGCTTTGTTACACCGTTTGTCAGAGCCTCAAACTTTGCAGATGTTTGGTGATTATTACCGAAAAGATGTGTTAGCGAGCCCGACAGGTTCGGATCACGCCAATATTAGACAGTTCATGCAGTATGGCTGGGATGGCATTGAATTTGCCGGTCAGGCGTTGAGCCCAAAATCAGTTTAAGCAGATTTTACTTGTGGCAGCTTGCAGATGCGATTAATAGTGGCTTGAATTTTTTGTGGCGTAAAAGGTTTGGCCATAAAACCACTCGCTCCCCCTTCGACACTACGTTTCACATTTTCCACTGTGCTGTGTGCTGACATAATCACCACATGGCACTTCGGATCCAAGGCTTTGATGCGGGTTAATAGCTCGTGGCCATTGCTATCCGGCAGTTCAATATCTAAGAAAATTACGTCTGGTTGCTCAGTGCTGATCGCAATCAATGCCTGTTGGCCTGTGCTGGCTTCCGCCACTTTTTCAACACCCATAATGCGTAAGTTTTGATTTAAGAAATAACGAACTGAGCTGACGTCATCAACGATCAGAATAGAGGATTGCTCCAGAGTCATGCACAACATCCTTGCTTGAGGCATTTAACTTTGGCTAAGCATGAATCGGTTCAGAGAAAAGCGCAATAAATAAACGATATTATTGCAATAAAGCGGGATTAAGAACGAAACTGGCTTGGTAGCAAGCCTGTCCAGCGTTTAAATGCGCGGCGGAAGTTATGTTCGTCGGAATAGCCCAGCCGGTTGGCCAGTACTTTATTTGACATACCTTGCACTAACAAAGCCTGTTGCGCCGCACAAGCTTTCACCTGATCCTGTAGCTGTTGATAGCTGGTGTGTTGTAGCGCCAACAGACGTTTTAAGCTGCTTAAACTTAAACCCCAATGCCGTGCTGCGTCTTCCTGAGAGGGTGATTGGCTTAATACAGTAAAAAGCCATTGTTCCAGCTGTTCGGTAAAGCTTACTTTTTCTGGCAGAGATTGTTGTAAATAAAGGCACCAGTTGTGTTGCTGTTGCCAAAGCACTGAGTCAGCGTCGGCAAATGGATGTTTTAACAGCGTAACAGGTATGGACAAAGCGTTTTGTGATCCAATTTGAGGTGTCAGTTGCCATAGATGCTGATACAACCAGTGGCTGTCCTGATCCAGTGTGGTCGCATTGATACTTAGCCCTGATGTATCACCCAACTGTTGTTTCACTAAACCCAGCAGGTAGTGAAGCAGCAGTTGTTCTATAAAGGCCTGCTGTTTTCCCAAAGCAAAAGAAGGTCTTAGTACTAAGCGTAACTGCCCCTGCACCCGTTGTAGACGGATATAAACCAAAGGTAAAAGTTGTGAGCGGTAGCGGTAAAAACTCAGTAACGCTTGCTGTAAATTTGCACTGTGTCTGAGCATCAGCAGTAAAGGTGAATGGCTGTGATGTAACCAGCTTTGGGCTGTTAAATACGCCAGTTCAGGCCCGGGCAGGGCTTTTTGGCAATTACTGACCAGTTGCAGATACTGCGCAGGGCTGATTTTAGTGGTGGCTTTGCGTAAATCTTGTTCAAATAACTTTGAGCCTTTGAGTAAGGTATCCAAAGCAAAACCGCGACGCTGACACAATAAAATCATATCCAAAGCTGTAGTGCTGAGCAGCATGGCTTTGTCCTCAAAGGCCAGCAGGGCTTTGTTCACACCAGACTCCACTGAGTTTGTTGCTGCTTTTGCTTTTGTAACTGTTGCCACAGCTGCGATAACAAGCGCTGGGGTTGAGTGATGTGCTGCACTGCTGTGATTTCCATGATGGTCCAGTGCAACTGAGTCGGTAAATACAGACTGAGTTCTCTGACGGCATTTTGCAACAGACTCTGCGCTATAGCCTGATTGCTTTGTGGCATCAGAATGACAAATTTATCGCCACTGTAACGGCAGACTAAATCACCAGATCTGAATTGCACCAGTGTCAGTTCACTCAACTGTTGCAGCAATAAATCGGCAGCAGCCATGCCTTGTTCCCTGTTAAAGCGTGAGAATTGGCTTATATCCACTAAGGCCAGACAAAAAGGCTGCTGGTGCTGTTGTTGTAGCTCCAGTTCACGTTTCAGTACAGCTAATAAATACTCTGGTTTATACAGTTTGGTTAATGGGTCAAGTAATTGATAATGGCGTAAATGCAGCTCGCGGCTGGCTAATTGCCTGTTAATAAAAGCTTGTTCTTTATGCCAGCCAATCAGGCCTAAAGTTAAGATCAGCATGCCGATTGGGGCTGGAATAGACTCAAGCCAGCTCAACAGCCTGTGACTGTCAGGGTATTGGAAAAACTCGTCCAGTAAGTTCAGCTGGTAGGACAGTACCAGCAATAAAGACCCAACATAAAGACCATTGGTAACCGGACCTGCCGGTCTGCTGTACAGCACTAATAATAACCAGGCAAGCACGACAGCCAGACTGCTGCCTTCGCCTAAAATATCCATCCAGTCGATGTCGGCCGCTGTTTTTAACTCACCATAATTTACCGCCAGCAAAATACAAAGCATAAAAAGTACGGCTGTCAGCCAGAGTTTGGCCGGGTGCTGTGAGCTAAATCCCATCTCGACTCCTGCTTATAAAAGCTTGGAAAAATAAACCCAGTTTGACCTTTGGATATGACAAGGCCATGACAGAAATAAGCTCAGAAGGGCTCAGCAGACCCCGGGTCAACTTAGCTCAGGCATTGCAGCTTTGACACGCTGAGTTGTCATAAAAACGTCGCAGAATAAATTCCAATCACTATAAACATCTTAAGGAATTGGGGTTTTCTTCTATGCAAACGAACAAATTGTTTCGTCGCGCTTTATTGGCCAGCAGTATCAGTTTGATCTGCGCTTCAGTGATGTCGGCACAGGCCGCTGAATTAACAGGCCGGGTGGTGGATAGCCGTCAGGTATTATTGTCTGGTGTGCAGGTTAGTATTCCGGCCTTAAAAATCAGTAAAGTGACAGGCCATGATGGTCGTTTTGTGTTTTCTAATTTGCCAGAGGGTCAGTACCAGCTGCAATTTAGTTATGCTGGCGTGCCACAGCAAAAATCAGACGTTAACCTGAGTTCAGATCAGGCGCTGGGTGATATCACGCTGGTAAAAGTGGAATCCGGTATTGAAAAGCTGGAAGTGCAGGGCCAGTTGGCGTCAGCAGGGAAGGCTTTAAGTCAGCAACGTTTTGCCAGCGGTATTGTCAGTGTGGCAACGACAGACGAACTGGGTCAGTTCCCGGATAAAAACGTCAGTGAATCCTTAGCCCGTTTAGCGGGTTTGTCGGTGGAGCCGGATCAGGGCGAAGGCCGTTTTATCCGCGTGCGGGGTTTAGCGCCGGATTACAATACGGTGACTTACAATGGTACCCAGTTGGCTGCGCCTGAGTCTGGCCGTCGTGCTGTGGCGTTGGATGTGATCCCCTCGGATTTATTATCCTCAGTTGAAGTCACCAAAACCATAGCCCCTGAACAAGCCGCTGGTTCTTTAGGTGGCACTGTCGATATCAAAAGTATCTCCGCTTTTGACCGTAGCCATGATTTTTATTCATTCAGCGCTGAAGGTAGTTACAACCAGCAACAAAGCGAAACTAGCCCAAAAGTCTCAGCTTTATACAGCAGCATTTTTGATATAGCTGGGGATAAAGACGCTTTAGGTGTGGCGCTTTCCGCGAGCTATGCCGACCGTAAATTTGGCTCAGACAACGTTGAAACGGGTGGAAACTGGGATATTGAAGAACAAGCTCTGGAAGAGTTTGAGCAGCGCCAGTACCAAATCAGCCGCAAGCGTATGGGTTTAGCGCTGAACTTAGATTATCGCCCTGAAGGTGATACCGACTACTACCTGCGTACTTTGTACAGCAAGTTTACCGACGATGAAGTGCGTCAGAGTTTACTGACTGAATTTGCAGAACCAGTGCAAGCAGGCGCAGATTCCGCAGGTGAGCTGGTGCGGGGTATTAAAGCCCGTGAAGAAACTCAAACCATCAGTGCTGTAGTGCTGGGGATGCAACAACAGTTAGCAGATTGGCAGTGGAAAGCCGAAGTAGGCGCCAGTAAAGCCGATGAAAAAACACCTTTTAGTCTGGCCGATGGTCAGTTTAAGCAGGAGTTTGACGAAGGCTTAAATTTCAGCGGTACAGATAAACTGCAGTTACTGGCACCAGAGTCTGCATACAGCGCTGAAGGCTACGAGTTGGATGAAGTCGAAGTAGCAGATACCTTCACTGAAGAAAAAGAGAAAAACGCCAAGTTTGATTTAAGCCGCGAACTGCTGCAAAGCTGGGGTGCGCTGGAAGTCAAAACTGGTGTGAAATGGAGCGATAGAAGCAAAACTGCCGACGAAACTCTGTGGCTCTATGAAGATTTAGAAGATGCGGGCCTGACCAAATTATCTCTGGCTGATTACCCTATGGGCAATGCCGATTACGGCTTGGGCCGGTTTGGACCTGCCATTAATCCCGGCCTGTTATTGTCCGAATTAAGCTCCTTAGACAGAGATGATTATCTGGATCCGGTGGAATCGCAAATTAACGATTTCCGCGTAGATGAAGAGATTAAAGCGGCTTATCTGCAAGGCAATTGGCAGGGCGAAAACTGGCAGGTGATTGCAGGTAGCCGTTTTGAGCATGAGAAGCGCGATGCTGTGGGCAGTAAATACGACGCGACTACTGAAGAATTCAGCGCAGAAGTCTATAGCGGTTCTGAATCTCACTGGTTACCAGCCCTGATCAGCCGTTACAGCCTGTCGGATCAAACACAAGTGCGGGCCGCCATTACCAGCTCTTTAGTACGGCCAAGTTTTGCTCAACTGGCACCGGCTTTTGTGCTGGAAGAAGATGATGGTGATATTGAAGCCAGCTTTGGTAATCCGGCACTTGAGGCTCTAACTTCAACCAACCTGGATTTAGGTGTGGAGTACTACCCGGACAAGTTAGGCGTCATGTCAGCCATGTTGTTCTACAAAGACATTAAAGACTTTATTTATGCCACAGACCTGGCAGGTCAGGGTGAATACGAGGACTTTAATCATGCCGAAACCTTTATCAATGGCGATGATGCTTCCTTATACGGTCTGGAGCTGAACTATGTGCAGCAACTGCAAGGCATCAGCGAGTTTTGGGATCACTGGTTAGTCTCAGCCAATTTAACCTTAAGCCGCTCTGATGCACAAATCAGCTGGTTTGATGACGGCGAGCTGCTGACCCGTGATATAGATTTACCCAGTCAGTCAGATAAAACCGCCAATATGGCCATTGGTTATGAAGATAACAGCTGGAGCCTACGTTTAGCGGCCAATTATAAATCGGATTATCTGGTGGAAGTCAGTGAGTTTGATGACCCGGCTTATGACTTATTCAGCGACAGCCAGCTGCAATGGGATTTCAGCGCTAAGTGGAAAATCGACCCGGCTGTGCAGTTGTACTTTAATGCGGTGAACTTAACAGACGAGCCTTATTACAACTACACAGGCACGCGCGCCTTTAATGCTCAGTACGAAGAATATGGCCGTACTTTTGCCGTCGGTATTCAGTTAACCAACTGGTAAGGATGGCTTATGAATAAGAAATCATATCTATACCCAGGTATAAAACTGCGGGGGCCAGTAGCTGGCCTGCTGCTGGTGTTAAGTTGTACAGCGTCAGCCAGTAATACCTCAGTGCCTGAAGGAAAAAACCGTTATCAGGCCAGCAGCTTTGCCGATCGCATCGTGTTGTTACCTGCAACAGATGCAGCCAGCAGCCAGGCGGTCGGTTGGCGTAGCAGCATAGCGCAAAGCCAGCTGCAATGGGCCAAAGCTATTGATGGACCGGCGTTGGAGCTTGATGCAAAAATTCTGGATGTCAAAGGCACTTTGGTGCAAACCGATAATGGCCCCGCTTACTTTTATAAAGCCATGATGTCGGGCTTACAAAGCGATACCTTGTATGCCTACAGAGTGAAAGGTGAAGGCAACTGGAGTGAGTGGCTGCAATTTCGCACCGCCAAAGCAGAGTTTGAGCCTTTTAGTTTGTTGTATTTTGGTGATGCGCAAAATAACTTAAAAGCGCATTTCTCACGCTTAGTGCGTAGTGCTCAGCAGCAAGTGCCGCAGGCTAAACTGATGCTGCATGCAGGGGATTTGGTTAATTCCCGTTACGGTATTTTGGATCACGAGTGGGGCGAATGGTTTGACGCTATAGGCTGGGCGGGCGCTATGACGCCGCAGCTGATTGCAGCTGGTAACCATGAGTACCTGAAAAGTGAGAATGCCAAAGGGGAAGAACGCAGGGAGCTGGCCGCACAATTTACCGCGCAGTTTCAGAGCCTGAACAATGGCCCGGCAGCTTTGCAGGATACAGTGTTTTACCACGATTATCAGGGCGTGCGTTTTATTGTGCTCAATTCCACTGCAGCAGTGGAAGATGAAAGCCTGGCTCAAGTACAGGCCGACTGGTTAAAGCAGGTCCTGAGTACGAATCCGAACGGCTGGACTATCGCCATCTATCATCATCCAATGTTTTCGGTGTCTTTAGGCCGGGATAACCCGAGGTTACGTCAGTACTGGCAGCCATTATTTGACCAGTATAAGGTCGATCTGGTGTTGCAGGGGCACGACCATGTCTATGGCCGTTATCAGCCTGAGAATAAAGGCCCGGTTTATATGGTGTCAGTGGCGGGTCCTAAAATGTATCTGGTGTCGAAACAGGCGCGCGTCAACATGGCTCAGGTCGGCGAAGATATCCAGTTATTTCAGCAGCTGGATATCAGTGAAAACCAGCTCACAGTAAAAGCCATCACAGTGACAGGCCGCTTATACGACAGCTTTACCTTAAAACGCCAGAGCGATGGTTCGAACCTGTTGCAGCAACAATTTAAAGCCAAAGTCGCCCATTGCGGCAATAAAACCATCAGTGACAATAAATGCTGGCAAGGCACAGAATTCAGCGCTGCAAAAAGCGCTTCGGAGAACCAATGAACTACCCTTTAATCGCAACCTTAGTTTCAGCAGCCATGCTGCTGGCCTGTCAGGCACAAAGCCAAAATGCCCATACAGAGTCAACAGCTGTCTATGCGCAATTAAATACCACAGCAGGGCAGTTGCAAAGTTCTGCCACAGCCTTAGTCTGGTTGGATGGCAAAGGTGCTGTGCTCCAGCAATGGCCCGGCGTATTTCGCCGTTTAAAGGCTTTGCCGCAAACCGATGGTTCTTTATTACTTGCAGCTATTGAAACCGAAAGCAATCAGCTGCACTGGTGGCAACTGCAGGGCAAAACAGTACAGCGTTCTGGCAAACAGCTAGTCAGCCAATTGGTGGTGGACGATTTATGCTGGTATCAAAGTGCAGAGAACAAACAACTTAGCCTGTTTTTAATAGGTGACAGAGGTCTGGGCGAACAGTGGTTACTGGCGCAGGATTCAAGCTTTTTAGCTGCTCCTTTATCTATCCGTACTTTAAACCTGCCCACTGATGCCACAGCCTGTGCTGTGGATCAACAAAAAGGCAAACTCTATCTGGCTGAAGGCGCTACAGCGCTTTGGTCTTACAATGCAGAAGTAGAAGCCGATGAAGGCCGCGCTCTGATTGATGTGCAGGCGCCTTTGGGCAAATTAACAGGGGAAGTGAAAGCGCTGGAGTTCACTGCTGATAAAAGATTACTGGCGTTACAGGAAGAACCGGCCTTGCTGCAAAGTTATCAAACCAAAGGAGATTCTTTGGTCTGGCAAAAAAGCAAAACCATCCCCGCACTGGAGTCTGCGGAGCAGCTGGGCCTCTCTGCTGGCATTTTGTCTCTGGTCAGTGAGGATGGTCAGCATACGCAATTAAAAGATAAAGCCTATCAGGCGCAAGCAGCAGTGTTGCCTGAACGTGCTACTTTGCCTATGCAGCAGTTAAGGCCAACTTTGGAAACCGTGGCAGTCAGTTACAGAGGGGATGCGATAGATGACCCGGCTGTGTGGCAGCATGCAAAAAATCCTGACAACAGCCGTATTTTAGCCACAGACAAAAGAGCTGGTGTGGCTGTGTACAACATGAAAGGTGAACAACTGCAGTTTTTGAATGTAGGCCGGGTGAACAATATCGACCTGCGTTATGGCCTGCAGTATCAGGGCAAAAAGCAGGATATAGCTGCGGCGACCTTAAGGGCCGATAATTCGGTGCAGCTGTTTGCGATAGATGCAGAGGGAGAGGTGAAAACAGCACTGAAGTTTGCTACGCCTTTTACTGATATTTATGGTTTGTGTTTGTATCAGTCCAAGCGCAGCGGCCAGACTTATGTGTTTGCCAATGACAAAGATGGCACTGTATTGCAGTACCAGATCAGCAGCAATGGCCAGAGCTGGAGCGCCAAAGAAGTGCGACGATTAAAAGTGCCAAGCCAGCCCGAAGGTTGTGTGGCTGATGATCAGAATGACCTGCTGTTTTTAGGCGAAGAAGATGTCGGTATTTGGCGTTTTGCGGCTGATGCGAAGGCCGATCCCAAAGGCGAACTGGTGATCAAAGCCGATGGCGAGGTACTGGTGGCTGATGTGGAAGGTTTAGCTTTGTTGCCGGAGCAGAATGGAAAACCTGCTTATTTATTGGCCTCCAGTCAGGGTAATGACAGTTATGTGTTGTTTCAAACCACTGCGCCATATAAGGCTGTAGCCCGTTTTCGTATCCGCTTAAATGCAGAGCAGGGCATAGATGGCAGCTCAGAAACCGATGGTCTTGAATTAACCACTTTGTCTTTAGGCAAGGGCTTTGAGCAAGGCGCTGTCATAGTGCAGGATGGCCGTAACCGGATGCCTGAGCAGGGCCAGAACCTGAAACTGGTGCCTTTAGAGCAGGTATTGGAATTACTACCAGCTCATTAAAAACAGAATAGATAACACTCTAAACAAAAGGCCGGTGTTTGTTCAAACACCGGCCTTTTCACACGTCCTGCCAAATTAAAATAAAAACAATAAATCAAAACTTAACATTTACCTTTTTTCGCTTGTCCTGGCGGGCAATGTTTGCCATGGCCGTGACCTTCGACTACGACACCCGGAATCAAAACTTTAGGCGGCTCAACAGTCACGCTTGGACCTCTGACAGCACAGCCTGTTAAACCTGACATCAGGACTATTCCAACTGAAGCAACAACTAAAGCTGAATAAATACGCATTTTTTTTCCTTTTATTTAAACTTACCCGCTTAGCTTAGAGCGAATTCCAACACTTGTACAATCTGAAGTGTCAATCCGCTCAGTCATCATGACGATGGTAATGGCGTTTATGTTTTTTGTGCTTTTTATGATAGTGCCTGTCCTGGTAATAATGGCGTTCCTCAACCACTATGACGCTTGGTCTGGGCTCCACTATCACAGCTGGCCCGTAATAAACCGGAGGCTCAACCCAAACCGTAGGGCCTCGTACCGCACAACCTGTCAGTGTTAGCAGTGCGGCTATAGTTGTGGTCATCAACAATGCTTTTTTCATCATAAGCTCCGTCTGTTAATCTGACAGGTAGTAGTCAACTGTCGCTACTACTCTGACTTTTTTAATATAAGGGGTATTGCTGTCCCGATCAGTAATGCTGAATTGGCCCTGACTTGCCGTTTTGATTTTGCCCAGTTTACTGTCCGAATCAGCGGCAAATTTAGTGGCGACCTCACGGGCGTTGCGAGTCGCCTCCTCAATCATGTCGGGTTTTAATTCGTTTAAACCACTGAAGATAAATTCGGGTTTACTGTCGTAATCCTGCCCTGCTATGGCGATACCGGTTTTACTTAATTCCAATAACTTCGCCATCGCCTGATGCACTAAATCGACATTGCTGCTGTACACAGTCACGGTAGAGCTGGCGGTGTAACGCATCTGATTGGCGTTGGGATCGTAATAACCTGCCTGACGATCGACAATTTGTGGTACTGCAATAGTGATTTCTTTTTGACTAAAGCCCTGCAACTTTAAAAACGCCTGAATTTGCTCGTTTTTGCGTTCAAGATTGGCAACTAATGTTGTCAGGCTATTGTCGACATCGTTAAATTTAATAGGCCAAATGACGCTGTCTGCGGCTACTTCACGCTCCGACAAACCTTTGACCTGCACTACACGCTCCATCGCCCTGAATTCAATCAGGCTGCTGGCTAAGATGGCGCTACCTGCGACCATACCTGCGGCTAGTATTGCGGCAGCAACCCATGAGTGGGACTGTTGCATATAAACTCCTGTTCTTTAGATAAGTTCAGTGTATGCAGAGTAGCTGAATGGCTGATTAATGCCTTGAGCACTTGGGTATAGTTGGCAAAAACATGCTGGTGCCTTTGCATCTGGCCCTTTATTATGGAAGCCCAGACTTCTATTCCAGGTGAGTTTTTATTATGCAAATTGAGCAAAGCCAAATCACTTTGACCACACCAACCGGGCCTATGTTGGTGTATCAGTATCAGCCGCTGGGCGCAGCCACAGCAGGTAAAACTTATGCTGCAATTTTGTTTTATTCAGAGATTTTCCAGCAAACTGCACCTATAGCCCGCAGTGCCGCTATGCTCGCCAGCCATGGTTTTGTGGTGCTGGTGCCTGAGATATTTCATGAGTTAAATCCATTAGGTACAGTGCTTGCCTACGACGATGCAGGCAAAGACAAAGGCAATCAGGATAAATGGACTAAAGCGTTGGAAAGCTACGATAGCGATAATCAGGCCATGTTGGATTATTTAAAGACGCTGCCCTATGTCCGGCCGGAGGTGGGCGCTATGGGGGTTTGTATTGGTGGTCATCTGGCATTCAGGGCTGCGCTGAATCCGGCGATTAAAGCGACTTATTGTTTGTATGCCACAGATTTACACAGCGACACTTTGCCTTGTGGCGAAGGCCAGCAGACCCTGGACCGTGCCGCTGATATTCAGGGCGAATTGGTGATGGTCTGGGGCAAACAAGACCCTCATGTATCCGCACAAGGACGGCAGAAAATCTACCAAAAGCTGACTGAAGCTAATCTTCGTTTTAGCTGGCATGAATACAATGCCCAACACGCTTTTATGCGCGATGAAGGTGAACGTTACGACGCAGCATTAGCGCTACAGAACTATCAGCAGGCAGTAGCTTTGTTTTTTCGAATGTAATATATTTGTTTAATAATTGTGTTCATATTGTTTTTTAAGGACAGGGAATGTTTAATCAATGTGTTAAATTCATCGTTACTTTGGCGTGGCTGTTTTCCTCATTCAGCCTGATTGCAGGCTCCACTGATATCACAGCCTTATTGGCTAAACACGATACCTACTCCAACGTGAAAATTGCACCTGATGGTAAACATCTTGCTGTGGTGGTGCGGCTGGAGAATAAAAGAGCATTACTATTTATTCAACTGGACGGATTTAAGCCTGCTGGTCAAATCAGATTCCCAGGTGATATTGAAGTGGGTGATTACCACTGGGTGAACAATGAGCGTGTTGTGATCAGCCTGGCCGAAGCTTCTCCCTGGGATGCCGAACCTAAGTTTTATGGTGAGCTTTATGCTGTGAATTATACGGGGAAAAAAGGCGAGATGATTTTTGGCTTCAGGGTGGACGAGAGTACAAACTTTAGTCGTATCCGATCGAAGGAAGCCAAAAGAGCCTGGGGGGAAGTGATCGACACTCTACAAGATGACGATGACAACATTCTTATTTCCAGTACCCAATGGACGGTAAGAGGGGAGCATCACTCTGAATTACTGTTGCTCAATACCTATACAGGCAGGTCTAAAAAAATTGCTGTTTCGCCAGCACCAAACAGCCAGATCCTGACCAACAGTAAAGGAGAAATCCGTGCCGCCGTGGTGCTGACAGAAGATTACAGTAGCGAGCTTTATTACTATGATCAGAAGAAATGGCATCAGATCCCATCGGATAAATTTGGCGAAAGGCTGACTGCTATAGCGGTCAACAATTCGGATGATGGACTAATCATTCTTGATCAATTTAATGCCAGGCAGCAGGGACTCTCGGAGTTGAAGTTTAAGGATGCCAGCAGACGTTTAATTTATCGCGACCCCGTTGTCGAGGTTAGCTCTGTTGCACTTACCCAACTGGAACGCCAAGCCTATGCGTTAAGAGTGGATGATGGTAAGCCTGCTTACCTGATTTTGGAGGGGCAACAAAAAGAAGCCCAAATATTCAAAGAGTTAGTTGCCGCTCTGCCTGGAAGTGCAGTGCACATTACCAGCCGGACTGATGACGATAATATCTGGGTGGTCTTTAGTTATAGTGATGATCACGCCGGTACTTATTATCTGTATCGAAAAGACAAAAATTCGTTAGTCGAACTGATGCAGCGTAAACCGGAATTGAGCCATATCCGATTTGCAAAAACAGAACCTGTTCAATTTAGTGCTTCTGATCAAACCAAAGTGCATGGCTATATCACCAGAGCAGCCAAAGCTGACAGCACATCTATGGTGGTCCTTGTGCATGGCGGTCCGCATGGTATTCGTGATTATTGGGGTTTTGACAATGAGGTTCAACTGCTGAGTCAGGCTGGTTTTAACGTGCTGCAGGTGAATTACCGTGGCTCTGGCGGCTATGGGGCTGATTTTCTGAAAGCGGGTTATCGCCAGTGGGGCGGGGCTGTGCAGCAAGATATTATTGCCGGGACTCGGTGGGCTATCAGTCAGGGTTATGCTGAGCAAGGGAAAATATGCATTATGGGCACATCCTTTGGTGGTTATTCTGCAGTTCAGTCTGCAGCCATAGAGCCTGATTTGTTCAGCTGCGCAGTAGCGGTATCTGGAGTTTATGAGTTGAATTTAATGAAAACTGATGGGGATGTGCCGCTACGCTCTTTTGGTATTTCTTATCTGGATGAAGTGCTGGGGACTGATCCGCAGGAACTGAAGTTATTTTCTCCTGTCCACAGAGTCGCCACGCTAAAGGCGCCTTTGTTGTTAGCTCATGGTAAAAAAGACAAACGGGCTCCGATGTCTCAGGCTGAAGCTTTACGTGAGGCTCTGGATAAACACAATAAAACCTATAAATGGCTTGAATTTGATAATGAGCGCCATGGTTTTTATGATCCGGAAAACAGGCAACGTTACTTTGAACAGGTGACTCAGTTTATTCGTCAGCATACCCACTGATCAGTCCAGATCCGATTTCAAGGGGTTGTGAATGCTCAGCTCTGGGGTAAAATAAAGGTTATCTGGCGATAGCCTTTATTTATCTAGTTGAGAATCTATGTTTTGTCGTGAATTTGCAGAAGGTCGGTGCCGCTCCTGCGCTCATTTAGCTGAACCTTATGCTGCACAGTTGGAGACAAAGCAGCGCTCTTTGCAACAACTGTTGGAACCCTTTCATCCTGAAGTTCTGTTATTACCCATAGCCAGTGAAGAACAAGGTTTTCGGACCAAAGCCAAAATGGTGGTGTCGGGCAGTAAAGATCAGCCTGTGCTGGGTATTCTTACTGACCGGATAGCTGTTGATTTATCGGCTTGTCCTTTGTATCCACCTTCATTTGCGCCAGCTTTTGCTCTGATCAAAAGTTTTATACAACGCGCAGCCTTAACTCCTTACCAGGTGGAACAAAAACAAGGCGAGCTGAAATTTGTTCTGCTTAGTCAAAGTCAGCACTCCGCTCGCTTTATGCTGCGTTTTGTGTTGCGTTCTAAAAACTGTCTTGCGTCGATTCAAAAACACTTACCCTGGCTGCAACAGCAATGGCCAGAGTTAGAGGTGTGTTCTGTGAATGTGCAGCCCGTGCATATGGCGGTGCTGGAAGGGCCTGAGGAAATCCTGTTAACTTTGCAGGATGTCTTGCGGGAAGAGTTAAACGATATCCCTCTGTATTTAACCCCACAAAGCTTTTTTCAGACCAATACAGCCGTAGCTGCAGCTTTATACGCCACCGCAGAGCAGTGGGCCGACGCAATTCCGGGACAAAGACTCTGGGATTTATTTTGTGGCGTTGGCGGTTTTGGTTTGCATTTGGCACGGGCTAGCCGATGGCAGCTTACGGGCATTGAAATAGCTCCGAAGGCGATTGCTAGCGCGACACGTTCAGCCTCCGAGCTTGGCTTGAGCAGGGTGAACTTCCAGGCACTGGATGCTGCCGCCTTTGCTAAAGCTTCAGCACAAGCGCCGGATTTATTAGTGGTTAATCCGCCCAGACGCGGTTTAGGAGCTGCGCTTTGTCAGTCTGTGCTGGCGCTGCAACCTGCCTGGCTTATGTATTCCAGTTGTAATCCTCAGAGCCTGGCCAGTGATTTGGCTATGCTTAGTCAGGATTACCAACTGTCAAAGGTACAGTTGTTTGATATGTTCCCTCATACGGAGCACGCGGAGGTGTTAACCTTGTTACAAAGACGACCTTTGTAAGTGACTCAGTAATTTATATATTTTTGTATTTTCCCTGTCCAAGATTTAAATCTGCTGCTAATTTTTTATCAGTATTTTCATTTCCCTGTTTTTAACTTATGTCCGTTAGATAGTGTTCTATCGCGGATTTGTTTAGGAGAGTCTTGTCAATGCGTAAGAACCTGCCTGTGACTGACAAAGAACGTACTTTTCCAAAAGAGCAGCAGCTCATCTCATCAACGGACATTAAAGGTACAATTTTGCATTGTAATGATGCTTTTGCATCTATAAGTGGATTTAGCAGAGAGGAGCTGGTCGGTAAACCTCACAATATTGTGCGGCATCCTGATATGCCTGAAGCGGCTTTTAAAACGATGTGGGGCTATTTACAGCAAGGTAAACCCTGGATGGGGCTGGTTAAAAACCGCTGTAAAAATGGAGATTATTATTGGGTAAATGCCTATGTCACTCCAGTGACTGAGCATGGCCGGGTGGTAGGGTATGAATCGGTACGGACTTTGCCCAGCAGGGCTCAGGTCGAGCATGCAGAGCAACTGTATAAAGCTATTAACGCGGGTAAAAATACCGAAAAGGCGGCATCGGATCTGGCTGCAGATTTACGCTGGGCCGTGATGCCACTGTTGGCGGTGATGCTATCTTTGGTGCTGTGGTGGGCTATCGGATCTACTGCAGCTGCTATCGCTTTTACGCTTACGGCCTTATTAAGTTATGGTTTAGGTGTGTATCGCCTGAAGCAATCGTTAAATGGTTTAGTGGAGTTGTTGCCCACTCCTTTTACTGATCCATTAGCGGTCGCGTCTTATGCACAACATCAGGGACGATTAGGGCAGCTGGAAGTTGCTTTACTTGCTGAGAGTGCGCATTTAAATACAGTACTCACCCGGATTGAGGACGCGTCGACCAAAGTGGCGGTGCAGTCGGAGCAGGTCAGGCATTTATCTGTCGATGCAGCGGACAGTATTCGCAAGCAGCAGATGCAAACGGAGCAAGTAGCGACAGCCATGAATCAGATGACGACCACTATTGCTGAAGTATCTTCTCATGTGCAGGATACTGCGAGTAAAGCGGATGATGCTGATGCGTTAGCTCGTTCAGGTTCGACGGTAGCGGGACAAACCCGTGGTGCTATGCAACAGTTACAAAAAACGGTCAATGATATTAGTCAGTCGGTGGCGGATTTGGCTGAGCAAACCAATAAAATAGTTGGCGCCGCTCAAATCATTGAACAAATAGCTGAACAAACTAACTTGCTTGCGCTCAATGCTGCTATTGAAGCGGCGCGGGCTGGTGATCAAGGACGGGGGTTTGCTGTGGTGGCCGATGAAGTAAGGCAACTGGCTTCCCGCACTACTGCATCCACTAAAGAGATTTACGAGATTATTCAGCAGCTCTCTGAAAAAGCCAAAGCGTCGGTGCAGGTGGCGGAGAGTGGTCGTAAGGACGCTGAATTGGGTGTGACTCAAGTCGCTCAGGCAGAAAAAGCGCTGGAAGGTATCAGTGTTGCTGTCAGCAGTATAGCGGCGATGGCCGGACAAATGGCTGCAGCCGTGGAAGAGCAGGCTCATGTGGCTGAGGATATTAACCAGCAAATTGTCAGTATTTCCGATTTAGCCACTACCTCATTAAATCAGGGCACTGCGGTCAGCGAGAGTGGCAAGGATTTACAGAATACCTCAGAGCAGTTGCACGAATTGGTAGAGAGGTTCCGCAAAGTCTAGAGCCTGTTCACTAGTGCATTTAATCAAACTGAAGTTGCAGTGTGCAGCAATAAACTGCAACTTCAGATACAGCGAGCTTAACGACAACCACAGTGCTTTTGTTTCATCCTGCTTTGATTCAGGTTTTGGATGACAGGCAGATTGACGGTTGTTTGATGCTGAAGCTAAACAAACTATATCCCTGCTCTGAGTGCTTTAACTGATAGACCACGCCATAGTCTTGTTCTGTTATTGTTGGTGCAGGGAGCTTGCTGAGTAAATGAACCAGTTCAGGCGTGGTATTGCTGTGTCCCACCACTAACACTGCAGCATCCTGCTGCTGAATTCTTGTGACAAGATGAGCTAAATCAGCTGCATTGTAGAGGTCGATTTTTGCGCCCGGTTGTGTCAATCCAATCTGTTGCGCTGTTTGCCGCGTGCGCTGATAGCCGCTGTGGTAGATAGTCGACAGCGAACCGGGTATTAGTTTTGCCATAGCTTGTGCTTGCGCTACGCCACAAGGACTCAGGTGAGGATCCTTGTCCTTTGACGTTAATTTTTCTGCATGGCGCAGCAGATATATCTCGCTGGGAGCTGCGCGCAGAGTCGATGTGAAGCAGCCCAAGAGTAGAACTGTGACAAAAACTGGTACCTTGTTCAACACGGCTTCCTCATTTTTGCTGTTTTGTCAGTGTTAAAAACTAGTGGAGCATGCCAGATATGCGAAACATACACCAGTCGCTAAAAAGAAAGGTTCACGACAAGGCTTTTATTTTTTACACTAAGGTTGTTTTTATTCCGGATGCTGTGTAGTGGAACCTGTGTTAACTTTTTTGACCTCTTACCCTGAAGCTGTGAGGGTTCAGGTGCAAACTCTTATTGCTCAAAATCGTTTGGCTGAAGTGCTGGCAAGCCGTTATCCCGAATCATCACATGAGATTCAGAATGACAAAAGTCTGTACCAATTTACTCAGGAGCTGAAGCAACGTTTTGTGAAATCCAGCCCTCCCGTCAGTAAAGTCTGTTTTGATGGCAAAATTCATCTGGATAATAGCTTAGGTTTACATAGTTTTGTCAGCCGGGTGCAAGGCGGAAAACTAAAGGCTAAACAGGAAATTCGTATTTCGGCTTTATTTAAGCAGCTACCTTTCCCTCTGTTAAAGATGGTGGTAGTGCATGAATTGGCGCACTTGCGCGAAAAAGATCACAACAAAGCTTTTTATCAATTGTGTCAGCATATGGAACCCCAGTATCATCAACTGGAATTTGACTTACGCCTGTTTTTAACGCTAAGGCAGCTGGAAGGAAAAGCCCTATGAGCTCTGGTGATGCCGTTTTTGTGTATGGTTTATTGACCTTTCCTGAAGTGGTTTATGCTATTACAGGTCAGCGTTACCGCATGCAGCCAGCCAGTCTGGTTGATTATAAAAGCTATGGGTTAAGCCAGCAGCCGGGGGATACGCCAGTACCAGCCTTAACCCGCTGCCCTGGACATGTGCAACTTGGACAGCTACTGCTGGATGTTTTACCGCCAGAGCTGGATAAACTGGACTTTTTCGAAGAGTTGGATTCAGGATTGTATGTACGCCAAAAGGTTAGAGTTCAATCTTCTGGCCAATGGCTGGATGCCTGGTGTTACGCCGCAGGGCCTGCTTTATTGCCTTATCTGGCAGGAGAATGGACTTTGCAGCAAGTGAGTGAAGAGCATAAAAATCATTTGATTACGCAGTTGATACCGTCGATGTTAACGACTTATCATAAATTATCTGGCCCTGACGGCACAAAAACAAAGGCTCCCCCTTTGTCTGAGGACTAACACATTGAAATTAATCCAATTACTGGTGGGCGCATTCTTCGTCCTTTCCCCCCAGTTACTGGCGGCTAATGTTGACGAATTGGCTACCAATTTTGACTGGCATTTTCGCCAGACGTTAAAAAAGAATAATATTCCAGGCGCTGCTTACGCTATTGTCAAAGACAACAGAGTCGTAAAAGTTGGTGCTTACGGTGTGCGCTCCGTGGGCTCCAAATCGAATATTGATGCCTATACTGTGTTTAGACTGGCCTCGGTATCTAAAACTTTTGCCGGTCAATTATCTTCTTTGCTGGTGCATCAGGGCCGTTTCCAGTGGGATGATCCTGTCACCCGTTATGTGCCGTCTTTTTCCTTTAAAAGTCCGCGCCACACCGGTGCTTTGAAGGTAGAACATTTGTTGTCGCAAAGTGCAGGTCTGGTGCCTAATACCTATGATGATTTAATTGAAGCTAATCAGACTCCTGCTCAAATTTTACCTAAGTTCCGTTATTTAAACCCCCGTTGTAATCCGGGCAAATGTTATGGCTATCAAAACGTCTTATTCAGCCTGATCCGGCCTGTGATGGAAAAAACCACCGGCAGCAGTTACGAAAGCCTGATGGAACAAAAACTGTTTAAACCACTTAAAATGCCCACGGCTTCAGTGGGATACTCTGCCTTTTTAGCTTCGAAAAACCGCGCCATGCCTCATGTCAGGGTTAAACGTGGCTGGGCTGAAACCAAAGTAAATCCAAGCTATTACAGAGTCAGTCCTGCTGCCGGTGTCAATGCCAGTGTGATGGACATGAGCCAATGGTTAATGGCGCAGTTAGGGCAGTATCCAGCGGTATTAAGTCCAGCTATGCTGCAAGATGTGCGGACCAAAAGAGTAAAGGTGGCCGATGATTTAGGAGGCCGTACCTGGGGTCAATACGTGACGACCTCACATTATGGTTTAGGAGTGCGTATTTTTAACTTTGGCGGCCATGAGGTGTATTATCACGGCGGCTGGGTGAAAGGCTATCGTACCGAAATGGCTTACTCCAAAGAAAAGGGAGTAGGTTTTGTTGTACTGATCAACGCTGAAACCAATCTGGTTGGCGATTTATCTACCTGGTTCTGGTCGAATTTATTAGCGGTCAAACCTAAGCAGAAAAAACGTATTGCAGCTCAAATGCAGGAAGAATGGCAATTGGAGATGGACGAGGACATTCAGTGGCAAGCCCCTTTGCTGGCTGACTGATTCTGGACAGATACAAAGCACTGCTATACTCATTCTGATTAAATTGAAGTAGTTCGCACATAAGGATAGATGCCCGATATGTCGATGGGAACCATAAGTCAGTCTTCGTATAGTAAAACCGTAAAAACTATCCTGAGCAAAATTCATGATGCCACGGCACTGAACGATTCAGTGTATGAAGTCGCGACTGATTATTTTCGTCACGCAAAGCAGCAAGAAGACAAACTTACTCAACTTCAGATGCAGGTGCGTAAGTTTGAAAAAAAGCCTGAACTTTCCAGTGCTGAACAAAAGCAACTAGCAGAAGCGCAGTCGGCCTTAAAACTCTATGTCCGTATGTTGGATGATAGTCGTTTAGAGCGCTACAGAGCCTTGAAGGCCTTATGTTTACAAGTGTTGCAACTGACTGAAGGCGAAAGCTTTGACGAAACAGTACAAATGTCTTCTAAGTTTTTGGGGACTATTCAGCTGCTTGCTCCCAGCAATGGCAAATATGTGGCGTCGGTGAATCAAAAGTTTAAGCACTTATACAAAGGCGTTTTAAGCTTGCGACTACTGGACCGTTTGCTGCTGGACGACGAACTGAACAATAACTATGTGCAGGCGAAGGTGCGTGCCTCCAAAGAAATGCTGGATAACTCAGAGGCTGCCTATCAGGCAGACTATTCTCCTTTTCGTGATGATGTGCAGTTGCCTTTATTAATGGCTGCTATTTTGCAGGATATCGGCACTTATCATCCGGACGCGTTGGCTATTTTAAGGGGGCCTGAAGGCGATCTGGATGAGTTTCGGGTGCTGGATGATGAAAGTCGGGTTGCGCTATTAAAAATTAATTACCAGGAAACCTTAAGTTATGTGACAAAAGGGTTGGCCTGCGACCGTTACGTCGGTAATTCCAAAGAAGAGCGGGAGCTGTTTAATCAGAACGAGCAAGACAAACTGAATTTTGTTTACACCTTGCTTAAAAATGCGATTAAACCCGAAGGCGGTGTTGGGAATCTGCTGAAAATTCCACAAATTTATACATCAGTTGTGTTGTCGACCAAATTAAATCACAGCTATGAATCATTGCCTAAAGCGGCTCTGGTGTTACAAAGTGGTGTGGAACGTGGTTATTATCATAAAGCTGCTGTGGATGCGCTGCTTAAAATTACCGGTTTGTTTCCGCAAGGTTATGGGGTGACCTATATTCCAAAAGACTCCGATAAACGTGACCTGGACAGATATGAATATGCGTTGGTGGTGTCATTGTATCCGCCAGCTTTGGATATGCCGATCTGCAGAGTGGTCACCCGCAGTATGACCTTTAGTAATACCGGGACTAATGTGGTGGTTAGTGTGGAAAACAATCTGTATTTTCCAGTAGCCCGGAAGAAGCTGGAGAAAATGAGCGAAGAGCGGTTGCTGGAAATACTGAGCAAGTTGGTCTCTAATTTTGAAGAACGCAAAAACATGGAGTTAATTCCCAAGTGCTGGTTTCCTGATGAGTATTTTTCTTACAGTAAAAATCAGAACTTATGGAATAAAGTGACCACTATCCAGAATTGATCGTGATGTTTTGTCATGAAGTAAAAAAAAGCCCGGCTGGAAAGCCGGGCGAAAAATAGCGGTTCAGGGAGATAACAAAACCGCTTGCGCTAGAACTCCTCACACTACAAATCTGTTGCTGGCCTGAAAACTCATCATCTCGTGATGGCGTACATACTGCTGCTAACAACATGGACCACAGCTTTCAGTATTGGTTCAGTACCAGGTTGCACCAGCTTCTCAACTGGTTCATGGTTGAGCACAAGCTGGAGCAGCAGAAGTAGTCGTTTCTTTGAGCATCACTGTATCCATCTTGCTTTGACTTGTGCTTAGCTTAAAGATGGCGGAGGGTGAAAGATAACGTTTTAACTCAATAGCCTCTATCGGTTTAATTGATAAAGCGACTGTTGAGTGTCAGTAAGATCAGTAGAGATCCATCACAAGCAAGGTATTCTCAATTGCTCTGTCATCGATTTAAGACCCCAAGAGGTTTTTGCCTGCTCAGACTCAGCTATTTTTCCTATATAAGTCTAAATAAAAGTTCAGACTGATCTGGGGTGAGCTTGCAGCAAATAGCTGTTTTTGCTCTGGTTTAAACTTCCAGGCTAAAGGTGTCATTTCCAGCAGGTTTAACACCATATCAGCAGGTAAATGTGTCAGTTGTAATTTAAGTTCGTGACGCTGTTGATGTTCAAAGCCGGTAATGGCTTCAATCTGATCGCTGTGCAAGCGCACTGAACTGTAAACCTGCTGTTTAATTTCGATCAAATGCTGGGGAGCCGGAGTGACAGTAAGTAACAGGCCATCCGTTTTTAATACCCGTGCCAGTTCGTCAGGCTCACAAGGTGCACAAAGTTTTAAAGCCGCATCAAAGCTTTGGTCGGCAAAAGGCAAATGCCAGGCACTGGCGACACAAAACTTGATCGCCGGGTAGCTTTTAGCAGCTTTTTTGATGGCAGTTTTAGCGATGTCCAGACCATATAATCTAAGTTCTTTATTCGCCAAAGCCTGCATTAATCTATTGCTGTAATAACCTTCGCCACAACCTAAGTCCAATAAGCTTGCCTGTGCTGGTAGTACTTCCGAAAACATATGATTTACTGCATCAGATAATGGTTGGTAGTACCCAGCGTTTAAAAAGTCCCGGCGGCTTTGCATCATCAGTGCGGAATCGCCCGGCACTTTGGAATTTTTTTGTTGTACTGGTAATAGGTGTAAATACCCTTCTTTGGCTACGTCAAAGCTATGGTTAGATGCACAGATAAAGCTATTGTGCTGTTGCGTCAGGGGCTGCTGGCAAAGTGGGCAACGATACATACAGGCGTCTCCGGTTTAATTTAGTTGTAGCAAATCCCAGCGGGTACCGTATAAGTCCTCAAAAACAGCCACAGTACCATAAGCTTCTTCGCGAGGTGTTTCGAGGAACTTCACGCCTTGTTGTTGCATTCTTGAGTGATCGCGCCAGAAATCGTCGGTATTTAAAAACAGAAATACCCGGCCGCCACATTGATTGCCAATCTGTTGTTTTTGCTGTTCATTACTGGCTTTAGCGAGTAACAGTGCGGTTTCAGTCGCGCCTTTAGGCCGCACTACCACCCATCTCTTATCCCCTTGCGGGCTGTCTTGCACTAAATCAAAACCAAGTTTTTGAGTGTAAAACTCGATTGCTTCATCGTAGTCAGCGACTAATAGACTTATTAAACCTAAACGTTGTTTCATTATGCCGGCCAGGGTGCGGATTAAAAAGTGGCGTTATGCTACCGAGCTGCAGCTCGGGATACCAGTAAATATTCTATCTTCACAGGCCTTTGGCTGGGCAGACAAAGAACTGTGTTGGTATACTGCAGCCTTTAATTAATCCCTGTGGAGAAACGAATGTCTGGCTCAGAACTTGAACTCTGGACTTTGGATGAATTGTGCGATCACGCTTTTGCAATTTTTGAAGAGTTAGCAGAGGAGAACTTGTCTGCTGCAGATTATGCCTTGTATCAACAACATGCAGTTGCGTCTGCTTATGTAGATCTAGTGCCAGCCACTGAGGATTGGGTGGATATGATAGCTATGGGCATAGACCCGGAACTGCATGTGGAGGCTCATATTGGTTTGTCAGAGATCAATGGTGTTGCTGAGTTAGTGCTCGCCCGCATTTTGTTGAGCAAAGAGAAGTATGAAACTGTATGTCATGCCCGCTGGCGTGGACAGGACTAAGTTAAGCTGAAAAGTAAGCCAAGCCTCGGATTTTATATCATTTTTTCGGAACTTTTCGTTTGCGGCCTGCGATCTTGCGCCTACACTAAAGAGGTGTCAGTGATCAGATTGCCGGATCTGAGAAAAACGAGGCAAAGGTTTGAGTCTTACCCGATTTGATTTTAGTAAGTTATTTGAACTCAATGTTTTAGTGATTGAGTCTGATCCTGCGTCAGGTCATCAGTTAAAGCAAAGCCTGATCGGCTTGGGTATCAAAAAGCTGGAACTTAGTCGCACAGCTCAAACGCTATTAAGCGGCGAGGGCACAGCGCCTTATGATGTGATCTTTCTGGATTATGATGCAGAGCCTGCCTTAGCTGGCGCCGATCTGATTGAGTTGCTACTGCAAAAACATATCGTCAGTCCTTTGTGCCGTCTGGTCGTGTTGGCAACCGCATCAGACCGGCAGAAATATGCAGTTGATTATCCTTTTCATCAGGTTGATTTTCTCGACCGACCTTGCAATAAATTTCATATGGATGAGCAGCTGAAATTGCATGTCCGCTTAAAACCTTTTATGGATCAAATTCTGCCACTTGTGCATAAACGCCGTTATGTTGACGCCTTTAAATTAATAGGCGAGCTGCAGCACAAGGCGGGGGCAGATACTCCGGTAGCTGTGCTGAAGCTCAAAGCAGAGATGTTATTAGAGCTTGGGGTCTGTGACGCTGCTTCTGCATTGATTAAAACCGCCTGTGCTAAACAGCAAAGCTGGGCTTTATGGTTACAGTTCTTATTGGATTACGAGCAGGGAGATCTGGAGTCTTGTTACAGCTTTTTAGCCAGTGGCAGTGATGAGCTGCAGCCTTATCAGGAACGAAAAGAAGTCTGGCAAATTTATCTGGCCCTGGAAAACGAAGACCATGCAGCCGCTTTTGAGATAGCTTCAAAGTTTCCGGCCGCTGGCATGTCGACCCAGATCACTCAGTTAGTGCAGTTGGTGATGATGGTGTCAGGCAAGGCTGAGCAGGCGATAGAATTAATTGAACGTAAAAGACGTCTTGCTGCGAGCGGTCATCAGTTTTGTGCTCTGACTGTGACTTTGTGCAAGCTGTGCTTGTTTTTAATGGCTCAGACAACGGAACAGCGGCAGAGTGCGCAATTACAAACTATGTTGCAGCAGTCTTTTCGCCAGCTGATCGCAGACAAAGAAGCCAGTCAGTATGCGGTTGAAATTATCTGGTTACAGGCCAGCCTGTTGGCTCTGGCTGATGGTAAAGAGGCCGCTATTGCGTTCTTAGAGAAACAAAAACAACATTTATCGTCCATACAGATGTCTGTGGCCAGTCAATGTCATGGAGCTACTCTGATGGCTGATCTTGGTAAGAAGAATGCGGCATTTGATTTGATGTACCTGGCGAATAAAGCGTTACATTTGCTGCCGCACAGCATGCATAAAGTCTATGCAGCCTGTGTATATCAGCAGGCTTTTCATTTGATTTATGCCGAAGCGGAACCTGGGCAAATTTATGCGCAAATGGGGTTACGGCACGAAAAAGAAGGCGAATTGCGCCCTGCGGCGCAAATGTACTACAAAGCCTTTCTGGCAGAACCTGATGATTTAGCTCATCAGGAACATTTGGCAAACTTGCTCAGCCAGTTAAAGCTAAGCAAGTTCAAAACTTTTATACTGGATCAATTTAACCAGCGTTAGAGGCGTGATTAAAGCTGTGCTCCAGCACTAAAGCCAGACGCACAGCAGCTTGTTGCAGACGTTGCTCCAACTGCGGAAGGTGCTGTTGCTGGTAGTTTTCGTCGATAAGCATGCCTGGCTTATAGCCCTGATAAATCAGTTTTACCAGCATCACGGACTCGTTGGCCCAATCCAGTACGTTGACGCTTTGCCATTCTTGTTGTTTCGTCTTTAGTGCCTGATACAACGTCTGCTGTCTGGTAACATCCTGATAAGAGGCGGCTTCGAGAATACGGCTATCCCACACCCCATGTAAATTCGATGGTTCACCTTCGAAATACACCGCTGTTCTATTACCACCTAAATCATCGGCATAACCCGCATGCAAAGGCTGATGTAAATCAGCTATAAAGTGTCCAACAAACAACAAAGCCTCTAACTGGGTTTTGGAAGGTGCAAAAGGCATCAGTTTTTTTCGTTGCTGTTCAATGGCGGACAAGACACAACCTTCAGCAGGACAGTGTTGCATGGTCAATTTACTGTCAGAGCGCTGAATATTGACGTAATGCCAGACTTTGGTGTGCTGATATTCTGGCAATGAGCGGATCTGATCCGGCCAGGAACAGGCCTGGGTAAAATCTTTTTGTTCGTGTAACTGCATCAGTTGCTGTACTTTTTGCTGGCTGACAGGACTTAATAGCTGATAAGCCATAGAACAAACCATCTGGTGGCCTAATTCACCAAAAGCAAACACAGGGCTACAAAACAAAGCCAGAGTTAAAACCAGACTACGCATAAAGTATTTCCTTATTCATCCACAAGTTGAGTGACTTGCCAATGCGCAAGCGGGCTTTGGGAAAGCAACGGCGACAGCTGTTTTAAGCAATTCTCCATATCCTGTTTCAGGGTAAAAGGCGGGTTAATCACCAGCATGCCGCTACCTGTCATACCAAAACCTTCGGCGTCTGGCAGTGGACAATATTCTATCCGTAACTGATTACGGATTTGTGTATCGACAAGAGCATCAATAAAGCTTTCGACCGCCTGACGCTCTATCACCGGATACCAGATAGCGTAGGTGCCTTGCGGAAAACGCTGGTAAGCTTGCTGTAAACCTTTGATCAAATCCTGATACTCAGTTTTTAACTCATAAGGTGGATCAATCAGCACTAAGCCGCGTTTGGACAAAGGCGGTAACATAGCGCGAAGGCCGGCCCAGGCATCCATTTTTTCAATACGGCTATGACGACGACGCTGAAACTGACTGGCCAGTATAGGATGATCGCTTGGGTGTAATTCGGTGGCCTGAATGGTGTCTGTAGCGCGACAGAGCAAATCGGCAATTTTTGGCGAACCCGGATAAAAAGCCAAGTCGTCGCTGTCGTTCACCAGTCTGATGGTATCCACATAAGCCCGGATATCTGCATTGCTGCCCTGATAGTTCCAGAGTTTGCCTATGCCTGTTTGGTATTCAGCCGTTTTTTGCGCTTGTTCGCTGTGCAGGCTGTATAAACCTGCTCCGGCATGAGTATCGTGATAGCAAAACGGCTTATCTTTGCGTTTTAGGTAATTCAGGATACAAATCTGCACCAGATGTTTAATCACATCAGCGTGATTGCCTGCATGATAACTATGACGATAACTCAGCATAAGTTCACTCTTTTAAAACTATTTTCGCGCCGATAGCGCACTAAAAGCGCAAGCATACTGTGCCAGAGCAGAAAGGCAAGTATTCAGTGAGCCAGAAGTTGCTTGGGATCCTGACTGTGGCGGTGGTAAAATCTTCTCCATTCGCGACACCGCAGCTACAGGATCTCCCTTGAATCGCAAAACCCCAGCACCACAGCATAAAAAAAATCAGCCTGGTTCAGAGCTACAAAAACCCTGGACTAAGGCAAAACCAGCATCGGCCAAAACATCTGAAGCAAAAACCACAGCGCCTAAAGCTGTGTCTGCCAAAGTGTTAAAACAAAACCGGCAGGAAGAAGCCAAAATTTATGGTGAAAATGCATGTCGTGTCGCCTTTGTACAGCGCCCGCAAGCTTTAGTGCGTTTGTATTTAAGTGAGCCAATGGCGCCTAAGTTTGCCGATGTGATGAAATATCTGGCGGCCAATAAAAAAGCCTACCATGTGGTGTCTGAAGCTGAGCTTGAAAAAGTTGCTGGCAGTCAGCACCACGGTGGTGTGGTACTGTTGGTTAAACGTAAAGCCGTGATGTCACTGGCAACTTATTTAACTCAAAACGGTCGTAAAAAACAGGATTGTCTGCTGGCCTTAGATGGTGTTGGTAATCCGCATAATTTAGGCGCTATAGCCCGCAGCTGCGCTCACTTTGGTATTAGCGGCATCGTAATGAAAGACCCTGAATTGCTGGCGCAGGGTGCCGCAGCGCGTACTGCTGAAGGTGGGGTAGAGTTTGTCGAGGGGTTAAGTTGTGACAACCTGCCTTTGGCATTGCAGTTGTGCAAACAAGCAGGTTATACCCTGGTGACCACATCAAGCCACGGAGGCGTCTCGCTATACAGCAGCCAATTGCCTGCCAAAGTTGTTATTGTGTTTGGTGAGGAAATGTTTGGTGTATCTCAGTCTGTAGCTAAATCCGCTGATATAGCGCTGCAAATCCCGGGTACAGGTAAGGTGGAATCGTTAAACGTGAGCGTGGCTGCCAGCCTGATTCTGGGCGAATGGTATCGTCAGCAGCAGTGAATCAGTCAGTAAGTCTGAGCTCTGATAGGTACATCTAGTCGGGGACTACATATAGGTTCAGGGTATTAGTCTTAATAAAGAGCCCAGGGCAGGAGCTGTTTTTAGGGTTAAATACGGGCCTGCCGCCAGAATTAAGCTCAGACAAATAAAACTGAGTAAAAATCCGGTAACGCTTTGTTTGTTGTTGTCCATCATCTCTTTGTCCGTTTGAATGCGGAGAGCATTGTGCTTGCACTATTAGTGATTGTTTTCGAAAAAGTGATAAGCGGCGATTTCAGGGGATAGAAGGTCATTGCAGAGCTGCTGGGGGGCGTCTGGCCTTGCGCATTTTAAGCTCACTTGGTTATATGGTGCTAACGAATTGGGAAAGGTGAAAGCAGGATGAAACAAAGCGCGTGGTTAGTTGTATTTTTTGCTGTATTGATATGGTCTGGTATTGAACCTAAAGACCAATTTACCTGGTTTCTGGAAGTGTTACCTGCCTTGATTGGTCTGGTTGTACTGGCTCTGACCAAAAACCGTTTTCCTCTAACATCTTTGTTGTACAGCTTGATTCTGCTGCACTGCATTATTTTGATGGTGGGCGGGCATTACACTTATGCTGAAGTGCCACTGTTTGACTGGATCCGGGACTGGACAGGCGGTGAGCGCAATAACTATGACAAAGTCGGGCATTTTGCGCAGGGTTTTATCCCTGTGATTATTTGCCGTGAAATTATTTTGCGCAGAGCTTTAATTTTTGGTCAAAGCTGGCAATGTTTTTTCAGCGTCTGTTTTTGTTTAGCCTTCAGTGCTTTTTATGAATTGATAGAGTGGTGGGTGGCTCTGTTGTCAGGCGAAGATGCAGCCGCATTTTTAGGGACTCAGGGGTATGTCTGGGATACGCAGTCTGATATGGCCTGGGCTTTGATTGGCGCATTGATCGGCTGGTTCAGCCTGAAAGCTTTGCATGATAAACAATTGCGGCAGTTACGAACGGAAAAGGGGCAGAGCCAGGCTCTGCCCTGATACTCTGTGTTTAATCTTTATTCAGATTAACAGCACCATTGATTTGATCAATTTTCAGTTCACCCGAGCCATCATCCAGCAAGGTAAAACCACCGCTTTGCTGCACATGGATATCGCCTGAACCATCGCTGACACTCACCATCCCTGTGACTTGCTGGATGTCTATATCACCGGAGCCGTCTTCGACCTGCACAGTACCAGACACTTGCCGGATGAACAGATCACCAGAGCCATCTTCAACCTTCAGATTGCCACTTAGCTGGGTCAGACTCACATTGCCAGAACCATCCTCCAGCACCAGATGACGGCCACCTTGCACTGTTAAATTTCCTGAGCCGTCATCAATCATCAGATCTGCGTTCAAGCCCTGAATATCAATATCACCTGAACCCTCTTCCAGAGTCAAAGCCAGTTCTGCCGGAACCCGAACCACCAGATCAGCATAAGCTGAAGAGCCAGTACAGATGCCAATACAAGGGCCTCCTACAGCTTTAAGTACAGCCGCAGAGCCTTGTTTTTCCAGAGATAAAGTAAAGGGGCTGTCTTCGCTGGCATACAAATCCGCAGTCACTTCGATTTGACTGAGGCCCTGGACCCCCATGATTTTCAAATCGCCTGCTTCAGTTTCAGCTTTTAATTCCGTTAAACCTGCGGCATTTAGTTGCAACTGACGTTTTTGGTGTTTTAGATCTTCAGCCGCAGCACTCTGGCCTACGTGGATCACACAGGCACTGAGCAAAAACACGGGCATACAAGCAGCTATTAATTGTTTCATCACAAATCCTTAAAAAAACATCCTTAAAACTACTATTAGTTTGCCCCTGCTGTTTTAGAATTGCAAAAGAATGGAAGCATTAAAAGCTATTTAAAAACATATACTTATAAATTGTTACTCTTTGCTTTTAAATGTTTTAGTCGTCTTATGTGGCTTTTTGATATCGTGACCAGAGCAGTACAACTCTTTCTACATAGCGTTGAGTTTCTCTGTATGGCGGAATGCCCTGATGTTTATCCACAGCACCAGACCCGGCATTGTACGCCGCCATGGCCAGCTTGATGTTGCCTTTGTAACGTTTGAGCAAAGAAGAAAGATAGGAAGCACCGCCTTGAATATTTTGTTGCTGGTGCCAAACATTGGTGACACCAAGGTCAGTGGCAGTCTCAGGCATCAGTTGCATTAAGCCTGCAGCGCCACTTTTGGATAATGCTTTGGCATTAAAAGCTGATTCAGCATGGATCACAGCTCTTAATAAGGCTGGATCCAGCTGATGTTGCTTTGCTGCACTGGCTATTTCCTGCTGATAGTTCTGCAAAAACAAAGGAGTGTTGTGCCAGTTCACCGAGCTTTGCGCACCACAGGCGAAACAATCCAAACGAAGCAGCTGATAAGGCCTGTTTTTCGGAGCCCGGTCGGAAAATGCGATAACTCCATTGGCTTGCTGGTAACGGTATACCGGCGGATTTTTAGCTATAACAGCAGAGGGTAGCATCAAAAAAACACTCAGGGTCAGGGCTTTAGCTGCTTGAAGTTTCAATTTATGCCCCCATTTAGGTATCAGCTTATTCAGCATAGTCATTCTTTGCTCTTTTGTGTTCTTTATCTGCAAAGAAGGTCTACAGCTTAGAACCTGATGTTTTTCTTATTGTCATACAGGCACTGTAGATTAAAGTGGAAAAATAGATAAGCATTTCAGTTTTTCAATCACAAAAACAGATTAGGTTTATAGATTTAATTCGTTATCTCTAATCGTGTGGAACAGTTATTCTTTGTTCCATCGAAGCGAGTTCATTTTTAGTAATCAACCAACATGGAGTAAGACAATGTCTTCAATTATCAACAGCACCATCAAGCCATTTAAAGCGACAGCCTTCCATCACGGTAAATTTGTTCCAGTTACTGAACAGGATCTGTTAGGCAAATGGTCAGTAGTAGTGTTCTACCCAGCTGACTTCACTTTCGTTTGCCCAACTGAGTTAGGTGATTTAGCTGACTTCTACGCTAAGTTCCAGGAAATCGGTGTTGAAGTGTACTCAGTATCTACTGACACGCATTTCACTCACAAAGCGTGGCATGATGCTTCTGAAACTATCAAGAAAATCAACTACCCAATGATCGGTGACCCAACTGGTACTATCACTCGTAACTTCGGTGTGATGATCGAGGAAGAAGGTTTAGCTTTACGTGGTACTTTCGTGATCAACCCACAAGGCGAAATCAAAGTTGCTGAAATTCACGACTTAGGTATCGGCCGTAGCGCTGCAGAACTGTTCCGTAAAGTTCAGGCTGCACAATACGTTGCAAACCACGACGGTGAAGTATGTCCAGCTAAATGGACTCCGGGTGAAGCGACTTTAGCTCCATCTTTAGACCTGGTTGGTAAAATCTAAGTCTGATTCATTCATCAGATCCCAAAGTAGTTGATGTTGCAGTTAGGCGACAAAAGAACGAGACCCCATGAGCATAGTAGTCCTATGTGATTGGGGCGAGTGAAAGCAGTCAACAACACTGCGGCTTCAAATACGATGGGAAAAGGGGCTGAGTTCTCAGCCCCTATTCCAAATAAATGTGTGAGTTTTGCTCGCCAGTATTTACTGGTACGGCGAAGCTTTGTCCAAGAGGGCAGTGGCAATCCACCTCAGGGTGGCCGTGACTGTGGCTATAAGAAAGGGGCCAAATATGTTAGATACCAATTTAAAGAACCAATTAAAAACCTATTTGCAAAACCTGAAAAGCCCGGTGGAGCTGGTAGTTGCGTTAGACGGCAGCGATAAAGCAGCCGAGTTGAAAAGTCTGGCTGAAGATATCGCCAGTTTAAGTTCGCTGATCCATCTAAAAGATGAGACAGACCCGGCCGTATTAAAGCCATCTATGCTGGTGCGCTCAACTGTTAAAAATACTGAAATTCGGTTTGCTGGTGTGCCTATGGGTCACGAGTTTACCTCACTGGTGTTGGCGTTATTGCATTCAGGCGGCCACACCATTAAAGAAGAAGCTGCTGTACTGGAGCAAATTTCTGCACTGCAGGGTGAGTTTAACTTTGAAATTTTTGTGTCCTTAAGCTGCCAGACTTGTCCTGAAGTTGTGCAGGCGCTGAATTTAATGGCTGCAGTGAACCCGAATATCAAAACGACCATGATTGACGGTGCTGTGTTCCCTGATGAAGTCAGCAAACGTAATATCATGGCTGTGCCAACAGTCTATTTAAATGGTCAGCAGTTCTCTCAGGGGGCAATTACGCTGACTAATATTCTGAATAAAGTGGACAGCGGTGCTGCGGCTCGTCAGGCCGAAGCGCTGAAGACCAAAGATACCTTTGATATGCTGATTGTCGGCGGTGGTCCTGCTGGTTCTGCTGCTGCTATTTATGCCGCTCGTAAAGGTCTGAACACAGGTATTGTTGCCGAGCGTTTTGGTGGTCAGGTCGCGGATACCGTAGGTATAGAGAACTTTATTTCTGTCAAAGAAACTGAAGGGCCAAAACTGGTTGCGAATTTAGAATCTCATGTCCGTCATTACGAAGTCGACATTATGAACAGTCAGAAGGCTGTGAAGCTTGGCAAAAACGACTTGTTTGAAGTGGAACTGGAAAACGGCGCTGTGCTGAAAAGTAAAAGCATAGTGTTATCTACCGGTGCACGCTGGAGAGAAATGAACGTACCAGGTGAAAAAGAGTACCGTGGTAAAGGTGTTGCCTATTGCCCGCACTGTGATGGTCCTTTATTCAAAGGTAAAAAAGTTGCAGTCATAGGTGGTGGTAACTCAGGTATTGAGGCTGCGATTGACTTAGCTGGTATTGTTCAGCATGTGACAGTGCTGGAATTTGACAGCAAGCTGCGTGCAGATGCAGTACTGATCAAAAAAGCAGAGTCTATGGGCAATATCACTATTATCACGCAAGCACAAACCACAGAAGTGCTGGGTGATGGCCAACGTGTAGTGGGCTTACAGTACACAGACCGCACCAACGGTGAAAGCAAAACTGTGGAACTGGCCGGTATCTTTGTACAAATTGGTTTAGTACCAAACACTGAGTGGTTACGTGGTGCTGTGGAGTTAACGCCACGCGGTGAAATTATTGTCGACAGCCATGGCCAAACCTCATTAAAAGGTGTGTTTGCGGCTGGTGACGCAACGAACACACCTTATAAGCAAATCATTATTGCGATGGGTAGTGGTGCAACAGCAGCTTTAGGTGCCTTTGATTACCTGATCCGCAACTAATTGCTCATACTGTTTGAAAAGGCCACTTCTATCGAAGTGGTCTTTTTTTATGCTTGTAAAATAAATCCGATTTATGTTAAATGAAACTGTTTTTGAAATAGTAACAACAGGACGTTGATATGTTACATCAGGGAAGACTCAAAGATTGGAATCCCACTCAAGGCCGTGGTTTGATTCAACGTGATAAAGCAGGGCCAGATATCCGGGTCTGCAGCAGTGGTTTTCGGAAAAAACCAGAGCAGCTGCAAAACGGTGACCGCATTTTTTTTCAGATTGAAGTCGATTCAACCGGACAGCTCAAAGCAGTAGGGGCCTATAAAGCTGGCCAGCATTTTGCGCCTGCTCCAGAATTGAAAAAACCAAGGCTCTCGTCTTTGCCATTCCAACGCCTGTTGTCAGGCTTGGTCAGCTTGTCTATTTTGGCATGGCTGGGTTATCAATCTGTGTATTTGTTCAGTGCGCAGGCCTCTTTGCCAGCTATAACAGCAGAGGATGAAAGTGCAGAAGAACACAAAGCTACAGTTTTATCTGACAGTCCGGTCTGGCCACCGATACAAACTCAGAGCTATACTCAGTTTCAATGCGAAGGTAAGCAGTATTGTACTCAAATGCAGTCTTGCGAAGAGGCCGAATTTTATTTAACAAATTGCCCTGATGTAATGATTGATGGGGATAGCGACGGAATTCCGTGTGAACAACAGCATTGTAGTCGCAGTCGCTTTTAGGGGTCAGCTTATAGCCTGGCGTTTTTCAAATAAGCTTTTGCTGTAGCCCACCGCAAAATAAATCATCAGGCTATGGAACACCATCACGGCAGCGTAAGTTAAAGCGGCATTGGTGAAATGCTGCATAGCGATAATACCTGCAGGGCTGCTGAACGTCAGCACTGCCTGTATCAAAGCATCGCTTAGAATAAGCGCATAAATCACTTTTTGACTTTGCTCTGTCGTCAGTGCTGCATTTTGTTTTTTACTGTACTGATATACCAGAAATACTGTCAGTGCCGGCAGTAATAATACGTCCTGCACAAAACCTAATTTAATGGCTGAAAAGTAGTTGGCTAACGCCAGAGCTAATAAAATCAGGATTTGAATAGCAAAAAAGCGGCTGATTATAAAAGGCAACATAGATCACACCTGCACAAAACAAAGAATGTCAGCTTAAAGTATTATTGATGAAATGGCGCTTCGACTTAAGTCTAAGATGTTGCTATGGCTTGTACTGTTGAGCCTGTAGCAATCACCACCTGGTTACGGCCATTGTGTTTAGCCTGATACAAAGCCACATCAGCATTTTGTAACCAGCTTTCCCAGTCATTGGCATATTGTACCGTCGCTATACCTATAGAAGTGGTCAGTGCTGAACCGTCGGGCAGAGCCAACTGATGCCAAACGGCATGGCGGATTTTTTCGGCCAAACGATGTAAATCAGCCAACTGAATTTCTTTGATCAATAAGACAAACTCTTCACCGCCATAACGAAATACAGAGTCCTGCTGACGGATCATTTGTTTTAACAGCGGCACCAGCTGACTTAAAATTTGATCGCCAGCATGATGACCAAAATTGTCATTGATACGCTTGAAGTGGTCTAAATCCAGCAGCATTAAACCGCTGACTACGCCTTCTTGTTGAAACTGCTGGATGGCATAAGTTAATTCGTCGGTCAGAGAATGCCGGGTGGCCGCTCCTGTCAGCGGATCTGTAGTAGCCAAACGCCTTAATTCCTGACGCTGCAGATGGGTGCGGTAAGCAAAAATGTACGCAAAAATACTGGTGACTAAGGTGGTAGTGATAAAAGCCAACAACTGAAAGTTAGTACTAAAAATAGCGGAGTGTTCAGAAAAATGCAGCGAGACAATAGCGCAGACCATCAACAATAACAGCAATAAGGCTTTGATAGGCGCCACTAAAAAGAAGATAAATACCATCAGAGGATAGATCCAGAACAGCACATCCTGTCCTAGTTTCATACAAACAAGCACTGCTCCAAAACAGAATACGGCGGCCATCAAAAAGCCAGGCTTTTCCGTCTCTCCGGTACGCCACGCCATCCAGACCGAAGCTGTACTGACCACAATCATCAGCATATCTACCAAGCCAACCAGATAGTTTCCTGTAACCATACGGAATAAGGCATAAGGCAATAGCGTACAGCTGGCGATCAGACCCACCAGCGTAATCATAAACAGATGGAAATCATGCTTTAGGCGTTGTAACAAGAGCTACCTCTGGTGTTTCATATCGTTGGATGGCCTATGTATAAAATCTGTTTATTTGTTTGCTCCTTACTCTGACAAAGAAAGCAGATGAAAACAACCTTATTGTTTTATCTGCTTTTTTGTATTGGTAAGCACAGTGCTGTCAGTTTTTAAAACGTAATGACAATTGCAGCAAAGCATCCAATTGCTGCACTATCAAACTTTGAATACGCTCATCTGTCAAAGTGTTGTTTGCATCGAAAGTGTTGGCAAAGGCATTACAGAAGACTTCTGGTTTATTCACTAAATGTAAGTCCAAAAACACACAAACCTGGCGTAAATGATACTGAGCCCTTGAGGTGCCCATACCTCCGCCTGATCCCATAATAGCTGCGACTTTACCAGCCATTAAGTTGTTGTTGGGCTCACGCGATGCCCAGTCCAGTGCGTTTTTCAGCGCGGGTGCAATAGAGTAATTGTATTCAGGGCAGGCCAGCAAAAAAGCATCTGCTTGTGCAAACTGAGCCAGCAGGCGTTCTACGGCGGCAGGTTTAGTGGCGAGATCTGAATTATAAAAAGGTACATCTGTTAAATCAGCCAGTTCAATCTGCATGCCTTGTGGTGCATGAGCTATTGCATACTCAACTAAAGCTTTGTTGGTAGATTTCGCTCTTAAGCTGCCGCACAGAGCCAGTACTTTGAGTCCGGACATTAGATTCTCCTTAGTGTGAAGTTCTACTCTACACTAAGGCTGAATCCGTGGTATGACAACCTGATTTAAAACAAATCTGAATTTAAAAATGGGATCATCGCCAGAATTAAGGCTTGATGATAGACAGAACTGCGGCTTAATCTGTTTTGAGTCAAGAGGGCTATGGCACCGCCTTTTTGTTTGATGTTGTCCTGATTAAACATGGCATCCATCACCTCACCCAGCTCTTTGCCTGCTTTGAGTTGCAACAAGGCTGCTGGCGGCAACATTAAACTGGCAGAGCGTGCCTTGCCTATTTTTCCCTGATGTTCAACCACCATCCAGGCGAACGTAAGCTCGCCATCTAAACCCGCTTCTATCGCAACACGGTAATCTGCCTTGACGCTTGCCAATTCAGCCACACGATTCATGGCGCCCAGTAAGGTTTCATCGCTGCTCATTGGCTGATTGGCGACACCACTGGCTACCGCTATGCCTTGCACATCCAGAGTTTCAGCTGGGAACACCTCAGCAAAAGCAGAAGCAACAGCTTTGATTTTTGCCGGATTGGCGGAAGCTACTTTTATGACTAACATCAGCACACCTGCTTATCAAAAGCTCAGATACAACAAAGGCGGCCAGAGCCGCCTTATGTTCAGTCCGCAGTATTAACCTGCTAAACCGACGTATACGTGTTGTACGTCATCGTCGGCGTCGATGGCTTCCAAAAAGGCTTCCACTTCAGCACGGGCGGCGTCATCTAAAGTCACAGGGTTATTTGGACGGTACACCAGCCTGGCTGAGGTGACGTTAAAACCAAAAGCAGGCAAAGCTTTGCTGACGGCGTCTAAGTCTGTTGGTTCAGTCAAGAACACGCTATCGCCTTCTTCACCTTCTTCAAAATCCTGTGCACCGGCTTCAATGGCTGCCACTTCTAAATCGGCGTCTGGTGTGACGGCGTGAGCCACAATTTCACCTAAGTATTTGAAGTCCCAGGACACTGAACCTGAACCACCCAACTGACCTTTACGGAACAACACACGGATACTTTGAGCCGAGCGGTTTTTGTTGTCTGTTAAACATTCAACAATCACAGGCACCTGATGTGGGGCAAAGCCTTCATAAACTACAGTTTCGTAGTTGGCCGGGCCGTCCAGTAAACCAGCACCTTTTTTAATAGCTCGTTCTAAGGTTTCACGTGGCATAGAGGCTTTTTTCGCAGCTTCTACCGCTACACGTAATTTAGAGTTCATATCAGGGTCTGCGCCGTTACGTGCTGCAACCATGATTTCTTTGGCTAATTTGGTAAAAATACGGCCTTTTGCAGCCGAGGCATCTGCTTTATGTTTAGCTTTCCATTGAGCGCCCATTGCTTCTCTCTCGTATCTGTATCAGTAAAAATTAATGCTGGTGACCACAGTCATGGTCACAATGTTCGCCGTGTTCATCATCAAAATCGTCATCGCCGTCCTGATGTTGCATCACGCCCCAGCCATCATTGTGACCGCCAAATTTTTTGGCGAACTTATCCAGTTCTGCTTCACGTGCAGTGACTGCGGCATGTTCTGGAACCATGGTCTGACTGACGATCAGTTCCCATTGTTCCAGGTCGTTGAAATGTAATTCCACTTCGCCTTGCAGCTCTGACGCAACTAAAGCCGCCATGGCTTTTTCTGCTTGCTCTTTGTTTTTAAACACCAGATAAAAATCAATGGCCAGGGGCTGGCTTAAATCTATTCCGGCGTCCATTAAGGCTCGCAGCATATCGCCATTGCCGTCATCAGGAAATTGCATGGTCCGCTCTCCACATTAGTTTAATAGGCCGACCCGGTAGGCCCAGTGCGGCAAGTGGCCGGATTATAGCAATATTTTCTGCTGTCTGTGTATCGCAATCTGGTGCTGAACTTGACCCCTCTCATGGATAGTTGCAGACTCAGGCTTCATATGATCACTGAGATTGTGCCGATGAAAAATTTTTGTTTTGTTTTGCATGTGTATTTTTTGCCATCGAAGCAGGGCCTTCTCTGATGCTCGTGTATTTAGTGCGCCATGCCACAGCGCAGGACAGAGCTTTAGGGCTGCCCGATCCCAGCCGTCATTTGGTGGAAAAAGGGATTAAACAAACACTGAAGCTGGCAGATTTTTGTAAAAAGCAGCTAAACGCACCGCAGTTGCTACTGACCAGTCCTTTAGTGCGGGCTGAACAAACAGCGCTGTTATTGCATCAACATACGCACTGGCCTGAGCCTCAAAAGCAGGCCTGGTTGATTATTGATACTCTGCCAGAGATACAGCACAAGGCGCTGATGGAGCTGCTTAAACAAGGTGTAGAGTCTGTCTGTTGTGTTGGTCATGAGCCTGATATTTCAACTTTATTGGCCTTGCTGCTTAATAGCGAAGCTGAACATTTTTTTATTAAAAAAGCGTCCATTACCGCTCTTGAACTGACACCTGCTCAAGCTGTATTACTCTGGTCTTTGCCTGTGGCTTTGTTGTAACGCTCAAAGGCCAAAAGCGGGTGCTGTTCTATCGCAGCTTGTTGAATAAACTGTTGTAGCTGAGGAAAAAAACTCAAAAATACCTGTTCAGTTGACGTCTGAAGCTGCGGCAGTTCATCCGCCACTGCAGCGTAACGGGCAGTGAAGCGGCCACGTGACGCCATGCGGCGCAGTGCCTGCTGTATCCCTTCAAGTTGCGCGTAGTTGCCAAACCAATCTTGTTCAGTCACGGCTTTGAAGGTTCTGGCCATCGCCTCAGGCATCTGTGGTAAGTCATGCTGCAGGTTAAGGTACAACTGTTGTTTATAGTCTGTAAAATCTGAGTCATAAAAGCGCCTCCAGTGTTTGATCAGGCAAAAATCAAACAGCATATCCAGAGCTATAGGCGCAAAACGTCGCATCTGTGGGCTAAAGAGTAAGCGGGCCGCTCTGACCTCTGGATGGCGATCGGTAAACCAATCCACTGCTCTGTGATTATACAAAGCTGCAGCCATCGCAGGGCTTAAAAGCTCCAATCTGGTACCGTGGAAAAAGTCGCCCAATAAATTGCCAATGCGGGAATGGGATGTGGGTTGTGCTAACAGCAAATGGGCCAGATAATTCATGAGGCTACAGCATTTCATTTCGTAAAAACTGCCTTTAGTCTAAGGCAAAAAAGATGTATTTGCTGCGCTGATCCGTTATAAGTAGGTGTCTTTACATGAAAAGTATCACAAAGGAATAGGTCCGATGAAACAAGGGGTTTTGCTGGTTGCTCTGCTGGCGCTGACTGGATGTAGCAGCATCAGTCCACAGGAATGTCAGGTTGGTGACTGGTTTGCTATTGGTAAAACAGATGGCCAGCAAGGTATTGCCAGCAGTAAATTTCGCAGCTATCAGAAAGAGTGCGCTGAACATGGGCTGAGTTCTGATTTCCAGGCTTATCAACAAGGTCATGCCGAAGGGGTAGTGTTGTATTGCACTTATGATGAAGGCCGTGAGTTAGGCCAAAGTGGGGGGGGCTATAACAAAGTCTGTACCGGCGCTTTGGAGCCTCAGTTTCGTTTAGGTTATGACCGCGGCCGCAAATGGTATCAGGCTGAGTCTGCTTTATTGAACTTACAAAAAACCTTGCAGCAAAATGCTGAGACTATTGATCAGCTTGAACAACGCATTGACGATAACTCGAAACAGCTGAGCGTGCTCAAAGACAAACAACATAAACAACAGCTCCTGGATGAAAACCGCAATTTACAGCAAGAGTTACGTCAGTTAAATCAAATGCAAGGTCAGCTGCAACGTGATTTAAAGCAAGCTGAATTTCAGTTCAGTTTGATCCAACAAGGTGGCTAAGCCATGAAATATATCTGTAGCTTGTTGTGCATTGTGCCGTTATTCACACAGGCTGCGCCTATGGATTTACTTTGGACCAGCGAAAAGCTGCTGATTGCAGGGCAACAAAGTCGTCTGCCACATGAGCCGCCATGGCCCGTAAAGCAGGCCGACCTTGTTGCTTATAGTATGACGGGCGTAATACCGCAAGGCGTGAAATGTCAGTTAGAGCTCAGGCTGCAGCAAGAATTACTACTGAGTTTACCTTGCTCTAAACGTTATATATTGAAGCGGCCTCTGCGTATCACCCCTGGCATCAGAGTGGAATTGTATTTACACAACACCAATCTGTTCAGTCCAGGGGAGACAGTGACACTTCGCAACAGGTTATCTTTAGAAGTTGCCGAATAACTTATTTAATTTCAGTATCCTGAGTTAGCCACGCCTGAGCGACGCCTGAACTGAGTATCAACAGAGCACCTAGCCATTGTAACCACGACATGGGTTCAGCAAAGAGCAACCAGGCAGAAATAATCACGACTACAGGCTCCAGATAAGCCAGAGTTCCAAAGACCCGGGTAGGTAAGTGCTCAATAGCCTGCAAAGCACAGACTAGGGCTAAAAATCCGGGAAATAAACCTGCAATCACCAACCAGATCCATTGTTGCGCTTCAGGCCAGGGTTGATGCACCATTAAAGGCAGTACGCAACAAGAGCCCACCAACAGCTGATAAAAACTTTTGTGATACAGGGGCACTGTGTCTGGCACTTTTTTGTTGAGCAGAATAAAAGCTGTGTAGGTGATCAAAGACGCCAGCGCGTACCACAGGCCTTGTTGCTGCTCGATGCGACTGTCGATCTGAAACTCCTGTAACATAGCAAAGCCAAAAAATGCCAGTAGGATCAACAGCAAAGTATGGCTAGTCAGGCGCTCTGCAAACAAAAAATGAGCGATGATGGCTGAAAGCGCCGGGGCCAGATAGACCAGCAAAATAGCCAATGTCAGGGAAATAGTCTGAATAGCGGATAAAAAACACAAAATAAAACTGGCCAGCAACACACCGTTGATCAACACCAGCAGCGGTGGTCTGGCTGCAATAAATCTGAGTTGGCCTGTCAGCACAAGATAGAGAGCCAGGATCAATGCACCTAAACCCAGGCGGTAAAAGGTCAGGCTGGCAGGAGCCACTTCACTGTAGCGTGCTATCACTCCAATAGTACCCATCATCACTGCAGCTAAAGCGGCCATATAAAAATAGCGGTAAGACGAGAAGTTCATGTAGGCAGCAAACCACAAATGGGTAATCAGGGATGCCACTGTAGCCAGCCGTAACAAACAATTCAAGTGAGATAGTCCAGACAGCTTTCTGATGCGCTGAAAAGTTATTTATCTCCGTATCCTGCAAAAATGATTCGCTTTTTTCTGTACTAAATCAATCACCTGCCTATAGTTAATTCAGCACTAATTCAAATTAGATTCAAGGACATGGAGTGCGGTTATGTTTGGTTTTAATTCCAGTTCGGACAACATCGTCAATGCCATTAATGCAACTCAGGCTGTGATCCAATTTTCGTTGGATGGCCGTATTGAAAGTGCCAACACTAACTTTCTAAACCTGATGGGCTACCAGTTGCATGAGGTGCAAGGTAAGCATCACAGTATTTTTGTGGAGCCTGGTACGGCTAACTCTGCGGCTTATCAGCAGTTTTGGGCAGATTTACGTGCAGGTAAATCCCAAACTGCTGAATTTAAACGTCTTGCTAAAGGTGGCAAAGAAGTTTGGATCCGGGCTTCTTACACACCCATTATTAAAAATGGCAAAGTGCATAAGGTGATTAAGTTTGCATCTGATGTGACAGAGCAGGTTGCCAAACAGGCCAATTTTGAGTCGCAGTTGCAGGCCATTCACAGAGCTCAGGCGGTGATTGAATTTGATCTGGATGGCAAAATTCTGTTTGCTAACCCTAATTTTCTGAGTTTGATGGGCTACAGCTTGAACGAGGTGACAGGCCAGCATCATCGTATTTTTGTTGATCCACAAGAGGCAGCTTCAAGCCGTTACAGTGACTTTTGGCGACGTTTGAAAGAGGGGCAGTATCAGACGGCTGAATACAAAAGATTCACCAAAAATGGTAAAGAAGTCTGGATCCATGCTACGTATAACCCTATCAAGGGGCCTGATGGTAAAGTACTGAAAATCGTCAAGTTTGCCAGTGACATCAGCCATGAAGTCGAACAGAAAAAAGAGTTTCGGCTGCTTTCTATGGTCGCCAATGAAACGGATAATGCGGTATTGATATCCGGTGCTGACAGACGGATCCAGTATGTAAATAAAGGCTTTAGTCAGATGACGGGGTACAACCAACAGGAAGTACTGGGTCATATTGCCAGAGAGTTTTTGGTTGGACCCCAAACAGATCCTGTGACTAAAGAGCGAATTGAAGCGGAGTTAAATGCTCCACGGGCTTTTTATGATGAAATTGAAATTCATCGTAAAGACGGTTCTTCTTTATGGATCTCCGTGACCAGTAACCCTGTCTACGATGAACAGGGTCAGCACAGTCATTACATTGCTATTCTGGCAGATATTAGCAAAGTAAAATCTTCAGCTTTGGAATATCAAACCCGATTTCAGGCGATCAGTCAGTCGAATCTGATGTTGGAGTGGAATAATGCCGGGCAACTGATGGAAATCAATGATTACCCGCAGCGGCAATTTAAGTTAAACAACGAACAATTCAGCCGTCTGGTTGCAGACTGGCGTAGTTTTTTGACTCAGGATCAGGCCGCCAAGGTACTGGCTGGACAGAGTGTAATTTCTGATATTCATATAGAGTGCAATGGCAGACAATTGGGTATCGCCGCTACTTTTTGTGCTGTCAGAGATACACAGGGCGAGTTGCAGAAAATTATCATGTTTGGTGCTGATATTTCGGAGCGGTTACAGGTGGTACAAACCAGTGATTCTGTGATGTCTGAACTGGTAAACTCTGGGCAAAGTATCAACAATATGGTGTCTTCGATTAATTCCATTGCCGATCAGACCAACTTACTGGCGCTCAATGCAGCCATAGAAGCAGCGCGAGCTGGTGAGGCTGGGCGGGGATTTTCTGTGGTTGCCGACGAAGTCAGAAGTCTGGCATCTAAAGCCAGTGCTTCGGCCAGTGAAATAAATTCAGTGGTGGGCAAAAATCAGTCGTTACTCATTAGTTTGTCTGAAACCTTAAATAAATTGAATAAAAGGGCTTAGGCCCTGAGTCTTCTATTTATGGTTGGATAATCAAACAAAGGGAGCAAAATGCTCCCTTTCGATTGTTAAGGCAAATCAAACCACAAGGCTTTGACCGGACCTTGAGTTGCTAAGGCTTTCAGTTCAGTCTGTTGACTGATCTTTGCGCCATCACCAGGTTGCATTGGAGTGCCATTTAACTCTAATTCACCGGTAATTAAATGCAGGTAAAAGTTACGTTTGGCAGTCACAGGTAACTCAATCACATCATGCTCACTTAGCAACAGCTGTGATAAATAGGCATCCTGTTTGATTTGCAGTGTACCGTCGCGGCCGTCCGGCGAGATCACCAAAGTTAAGCCTGGCTCAGCTTTAAAGTCTTTTTGCTGATAACCTGGCTCGCCACCAAATTGATTGGGTTGGATCCAGATCTGCAAAAACTTTAAGTTCTCTTTATCACTGGCGTTAAACTCGCTGTGGTAAATGCCTTTGCCTGCGCTCATCAACTGGAATTCACCTGCGGGTAAAGTTTTTACATTACCTGCTGAATCTTTATGAGCAATTTGTCCCTCCAGCACATAACTAATGATTTCCATATCCTGATGGCCATGGGTATCGAAGCCTGCGGCAGCATCAACTTCGTCGTCGTTAATCACTCTTAAGGCTGAAAATCCCATATGAGCCGGGTCGTAATAACGGCCAAAAGAGAAGCTGTGTTTGCTTTTTAACCAGCCGAAACTGGCTAGGCCGCGTTCGGCAGAAAGTCTTAATTCAATCATTTTTATACTCCGGCAGACTCTCTCTGCTGCAGAGAGAGCCTGGTTAAATGGTTTCTTAGTTCAGTTTCTTCGCAATGATGGCGTCGATTGAGGCTTTGCCCGCACCGCTAAATAACAGAGAGACGCTGGCCGCTAACAGAGCTAAACCAAATTCGTAACCGTTATTACTCATAAAGAGGCCATTGGCGAAGTGCACGCTGAAAATGGCCACCAGCATCGCAACACTTAATGCCAGAGCCGCAGGGCGGGTTAACACACCAAACACCAGAGCCAGACCACCAAAAAACTCAGCCGCGCCGGCTAAAAACGCCATCAGTACACCCGGAGCCAAGCCTATACTTTCCATCCAGCCGCCAGTGCCTTCTAAACCGTAGCCGCCAAACCAGCCAAATAATTTCTGAGCGCCGTGTGCAGCAAAAATAATACCGACTGGTACTCGTAAGGCTAAAGCGCTAAAACCTGCGTTTGTACTAAAAATTTGCTGTAAAGTTGCTTTGTTCATACTATTCACCTTTAAATAAATTGACCATTAATTAGGGTTGTCAGACTGCTTTAAACCGCTTGTCAGTTCCGATGTGTGTACTTTAGTGCGGCTTGCATTTTTAAAAAAGCGGAATAAACTGAGTCAATAATTCAAAATATTTGAACATTGATCCATGAAGGATCCACAGTAAGGTTTTTATGGCCAATCATCCTATTCTGACGCTGGACGCTTTGCGCGCCATGGACGCTATCGACCGCAAAGGCAGTTTTGCAGCGGCGGCTGAACATTTATACAAAGTACCTTCGGCCTTGAGCTATACCATAGCGAAGCTGGAGTCTGATCTGGATGTACAGCTGTTTGATCGTTCCAAGCAAAAAGCTCAACTGACTCCGGCAGGCCAGCTATTGTTGCAGCAAGGGCGAGAGCTATTACAGGCAGCCAGTCGGTTACAGGATGCGATTAAACAAGTGGATACCGGCTGGGAGACCCAGTTGGTCATCGCCAAAGACAGCATAGTGCCTTACCCGCCTGTGCTGAGTTTAATTAATGAATTTATGCAGCTTGGCAAAATGACCGAAGTCAGTATCCGTGAAGAGGTGCTGGGCGGAGGCTGGGAAGCACTGGAAACCGGTCGCGCACAAATGGCTGTGGGGGTGTCGGCCGATATGCCCAAAGGTAAATATGAGCTGGTGCCTATAGGCGAGGTTGAGTTTGTCTTTGCTTTATCGCCTTTGCATGAACTGGCCAATATCAACCGACAGATTGATTTAGCCGATGTAGAGCAGGAAACGGCTATTGTGGTTTCAGACTCAGCTTTAGATGCACCTAAACGCAGTTCAGGTTTATTTAGTACCCGCAGAGTGCTTAGGGTCAGCTCTATGCAAGCCAAAATTGCTGCCCAGGTGCAGGGCTTAGGGGTCGGGTTTTTGCCAAAACACCTGATCAGAGACGAGCTGGCCAGAGGCTTATTAATAGCAAAAAAAACCAGCATCCCACGTGAAAAAGCCATGCTGTATCTGGCCTGGCAAAAACAAGGTCAGGGCAAGGCGCTGCAATGGTTTAGCGAGGCGTTCAGCCAGTATCCATGGGCGCAGGTTTGGACCGAGAATCCCCTTCGTACTTGAAGCTGCAGCTTTGTTGACTGCGTGCTCTCGCCCTGGTCACATAGGTAAGCTATGCTCCCAGGGTCTCACACCCTTGTCGCCTCCCTGCAACACCAATTACTTTGGGTATTAAAAAGAGTGAAAAAACTTCAATCCAAACGGCGTATTTTTGCTGTATTTCAATAGATTGATTGGTTAAAGTAGCGCCAATTTTACTGCCTGCTCAAAAGGGTCACCAGCTTATGTTATTAACCTTAGTGATTTGTTATTGGGTGTTTTCTGTAGCGCTGGGGCTCTGGGCTGCGCTGAGAGTTAAAAACACCCGTGATTTTGCTGTCGCAGGCCGGCATCTGCCGTTTTATATGGTGACAGCCACAGTCTTCGCCACCTGGTTTGGCAGCGAAGCTGTGCTGGGTATTCCTGCTACTTTCATTGATGGCAGTTTACGCGACATAGTGGCCGATCCTTTTGGTGCTGCGCTTTGTCTCATTTTGGTCGGGGTGTTTTTTGCCGCGCCTTTGTATCGGATGAAATTGCTGACCATAGGTGACTTTTATAAAAGACGTTATGGCCGCTCTGTGGAAGTGTTGACGACTTTAGCCATAGTCTTGTCTTATTTAGGTTGGGTTGGCGCTCAGTTAACGGCTTTAGGTCTGGTATTTAATGTGGTGTCAGACGGTGCCATCAGCATGACAGCAGGCATGTGGATTGGTGCTGGCAGTATTCTGATTTACACCCTATTTGGTGGTATGTGGGCAGTGGCTATTACCGACCTGGTGCAGATGATAGTCATAGTGCTGGGGCTTTTATACATAGGCGGTGAAGTGTCGGATATGGTCGGTGGCGTGTCCGTGGTGGTCAACCACGCGGCAGCGGCGGGCAAACTGGAGTTTTGGCCGGAGGCTGATCTTAAAGCCATTATTGCCTTTATGGCGGCTGCCTGCACTATGATGTTAGGTTCTATGCCACAGCAGGATGTGTTTCAGCGGGTGCAGTCGGCGAAGTCAGAAAAAATAGCAGTTTGGGGGTCCATCCTCGGTGGCTCTTTGTATTTCTTGTTTGCGTTTATCCCGCTTTTTATCGGTTATGCCGCCACTATAGTGGCTCCGGATATGGTGAAAAACCTGATGGCGTCTGACTCACAACTGATTTTGCCACAATTGGTATTGCAGCATATGCCATTGATAGCCCAGGTTATTTTCTTTGGTGCTTTGTTATCTGCCATTAAAGGTTGTGCTTCAGCCACCTTGTTGGCGCCTTCGGTGTCTTTTGCTGAAAATATTCTCAAACCTTTGTTACCTCCGATGCAGGATAAACAGTTACTGCGACTGATGCAGGCTGTGACTCTGGTGTTCGCTGCTTGTACTCTGGCTTATGCACTCAATAGTGAATCCACCATTTTTGGTATGGTGGAAGATGCCTATCAGGTGACTTTAGTTGCCGCTTTTGTGCCGCTGGCTTTTGGTGTGTATTGGCGCAAAGCCAGCAATCAGGGCGCTTTAATGGCTATAGCTTTTGGTGTCAGCACCTGGCTGGGGATTATTTTCGTTGGCCCTGAAGATCCTTATGTGCCAGCCCAGTTTGCCGGATTACTGGCCAGTATTGCCGGCATGCTGCTGGGTTCTTTGATGCCTCAGTATCTGGAGCACGACCACGCTGTACATGACAAATTACACCGGGGTGAAATGGCACATACAGGGTCAGAGCATGGCTGAATTTCTGCAGCAAATTAAAGCCGTCGTTTTTGATTTAGATGGAACCCTGGTCGATTCGCAGCTTGATTTTACTGAGCTGCGTCGTCGTCTAGGCTGGCCTGAGCACACTTTGATCCTGGAACATTTAGCTACTCTAAGTTGTGCTGTTGAGAGGCAACAAGCCGCGCAGATTATTGTCGACTTCGAGCTGGAAGGCGCGCGTAACGCCAGTTGGATGCCTAATGCGGATCTGTTGCTACAGCAACTGAAGCACAGACAAATACCCATGGCGATTTTGACGCGAAATATGCGTCAGGCCACAGAACTTTGTATGCAAGCGCTGGATATACCTATTGACTTGGTTCTGACCCGTGATGATGCGCCAGCCAAACCTCAGCCTGAAGGGTTATGGCTGATTGCCGAACGTTTGGGCCTGATGCCGGATGAAATCCTGTATGTCGGCGATTATCTGTTTGATATCCAAACCGCTCGTAATGCCGGTTCTTATTGTTGCTTATACCGCTACGGTGATAACCATATATACGCAGAGCAAGCGGATCTGGTGGTCGATGATTTGCTGGAGTTGTTAAAGCATTTGCAAAAATAAGCTGTTATTTACTTAAAGATCTTTATCCAGCATCTTTGGCAGACGGCGGTGTTTTTCTTTGGCTTCTTTAATAGCGTCACTAAAAGCTGACGCCAAAATGCCAGTAGGCACTGCAATCATACAAATACCAGTGACAGCGGTAATACCTGCCAAAATACGACCAAGTACAGTGATAGGGTAGACATCACCATAACCTACGGTCGTTAAAGTGGCGACAGCCCACCAGGTAGCGCGGGGAATAGAGCCAAAGGCTTCAGGCTGAATACCGCCTTCGACTAAATACAGGCAAGTGGCGGCAAAGAGCAGAATAATCATCCCAAAAATAGCACTGACCAAAAGCTCATAGGTGCGGCTGCGCACCGCTTCAGCTATACATTCCAGCGCAGTGGAGAACCGGCCCAATCGAGCTAAACGAACGACCCGTATTAATAACACCAGACGTAAAATCACGCCTCCATTGCCCAGATAAAGTGAAAAGGCGACAAAAATCGCCAGCAAGTCGGCCAGAGCAAAAAAAGAAAAGAAATGTTGCCAGCGACTTTTCACAGAGTCATTTTCAACACAAGTCCAGAGTCGTGCCAGATACTCCAGTAAAAACAGTGAGCCCAAAGCCAATTCAGTCGCTCGAAACCACTGCTCATTGCCCTGACGTAGGCTGGGTTCTGTCTGAATAATGGCCAGCAAAATGCCTGCCAGTATGACAATAGCGATAGCTATGTTCAGCGGTGACATGCCGTTGCCTGAGTACAGCACAGGATCGAGCTGATGCGCCAGACGGGAGCGGAGTTTGTGTAACAGACTTTGATCCTGCATAACACACCATTCATAAAATCAGTGATTGATTGTCTGAGCAAGCTGCTGATTTGGCAAGATGTTCCTCAGGACTTGTTAAAAATCTCCCGGAACCTCGTCCAGCTCTCCAATCGCATCTTGCTGTAAGGCCTGTTGTCTTTCCTGCTCAGTTAAAATACCCACAAAAGGAGTGCGGCGGCGTAACTTACGTAAATAGGGACTGTCTTCGGTAATTCCTGCACAGAATTGTTCGGGCTGCTGATACAACTCCAGCACTGAAACCCAGTGCATGTAAGCGCCATAACCCAGCTGGCCGTTGTCGCGTCGCTCCTCCAGTTTGGCGTGAACCTGTGCCAATAAAGCTGGCTCTGCTAATAATTTGGCGGCAATAGCCTGATGCAGTACCAGAATTTGCCGGTCGATGTTTTCATCTTTAATACCGGTTTTTTTCACTCGGTAAGATCTGTTTCTTTTATTACTTTTTGGTGGCCACATCGTCTGTATTCTTTAGTTTTAGTGAAACTCTCTGGAGTAGGATTTTAACGATCCTAATAATGGCGTCAGGTCGGTTAAACGTCCGGCAATAATATGAATAACGCCATCTTTTTTCTCCAGAATGCCGTTAACCTTCAATAGTTTAGATTTTAAGTAAGCCTGACGCTGCGCTGAAGCTGTGACCGACCAGACCACTAAATTACTAAAACCTGTACCATCTTCCAGCGTAATAAAAGTCACGCCTGACGCTGTGCCTGGGCTTTGTCTTGCTGTAACCAAACCTATTACAGTCACCACCGACTTATGGTTCAGTGCGCTAAGCTCCGCCGCCTGCACAAATTTACCCAACAGGCCTTGTTGTTTTAATAACTGCACGGGGTGAGTGCGTAAACTCAGGCCTGTACTTTGATAATCTTCTACTACTTCAGTCAGTTCAGAGGCCATAGGTAACTGATACTGAGTCTGATAAGGCTCAGCCGCCAGTAAAGGTAATTTATGCTGCTGGTCCAATAGCTGCCAGCGTGCCTGATAGCGTTGCCCTGACAGTTGTTGCAAGGCATTGGCACTGGCAAGGGCGGTTAAATCACCATCACTCAGGCCAGACTGCGCTACTTCGGCCAGTTGCTGATAACCGCTTTTTGGCCTGTGTTTTAACAAAAGCTGTGCCCCTTGCTGACTTAAGCCTTTGACTAGTCGTAATCCTAAACGGATGGCAAAACCAGATTTAGCTGTGGCGGACACCATTAAGTGATCCCAATCCGACTGATTGACACAAACCGGCAGCACTTCGACATTATGTTGCCGCGCATCCTGGATCAGTTGGCTGGGGGCATAAAAGCCCATTGGCTGGCTATTGAGCAAAGCCACATAAAAAGCCACAGGGTAATAATGCTTTAAATAAGCCGATACATAAGCCAGTACCGCAAAACTGGCTGAATGGGATTCAGGAAAACCATATTCACCAAAACCACAAATTTGCTGATAAATACGTTCGGCAAACTCCAACTGATAGCCTCTGCTTAACATGCCATCGATCAGTTTTTGTTTAAACTGAATAAGCTCACCGGTTTTTTTCCAACTGGCCATAGCACGGCGCAGCTGATCGGCTTCCCCTCCTGTAAAACCAGCGGCCACCATCGCCAGTTTAATCACCTGCTCCTGAAAAATAGGCACACCTAAAGTACGTTCCAACACTTGTTGTACCGCAGCAGAAGGATAAGACACAGCTTCTTCGCCATGGCGGCGTTTTAAATAAGGATGCACCATATCACCCTGAATAGGGCCGGGCCGCACTATGGCTATCTGGATCACTAAGTCGTAATAGCTCTTGGGGCGAAGCCGGGGCAACATCGACATCTGCGCTCTTGATTCAATCTGAAATAAACCTATAGTGTCGGCTTTTTGAATGGCTTTATAGACTTCAGGGTCGTCACCAGCTTTGGTGATGGCCGCTATGCTTAAATCGGTATTCTGGTAACGTCTGACCAAATCAAAAGCTTTGCGAATGGCGCTCAGCATACCCAAAGCCAGTACATCGACTTTCAATAGCTTTAACGATTCCAGATCATCTTTATCCCACTGGATCACGGTGCGATCGGCCATGGCGGCATTTTCCACCGGCACCAGTTCGTACAAAGGCCCCTGCGATATAACAAAACCACCAACATGCTGAGATAAATGCCGTGGCATGCCGACCAGTTGCTGCACCAACTGCACCAGTAGCTGTGCTTGTTTGGCATCAGGATCGAGCCCAAGCTGAGTCAGTTGGTTGCTCCAGTGTTGATTTTTATCCCGCCTGTGCAGGTTTTTTAAGAAAAATTCCACCTGATGCAGCTCAAAGCCTAAAGCTTTGCTGATATCGCGAAAGGCACTTTTAAAGCGATAACAAATGACAGTAGCAGCCAAAGCTGCCCGCTCGCGGCCGTATTTCTGATAAATATACTGAATGACTTCTTCACGACGTTCATGTTCAAAGTCGACATCTATATCCGGAGGTTCAGCCCGTTCTATCGAGATAAAACGTTCAATCAATACATTGATCTGGCGTGGATCCACAGCAGTTATTGCCAGGCAATAACAGACCACAGAATTCGCTGCTGAGCCACGGCCCTGATATAAAATCTGCTGTTTTTGCGCAAAGACGACCAAATCATGGATAGTTAAAAAGTAATAGGGATAATTCAGTTGTTCTATTAAATCCAGCTCTTTGTGGATGGTCTGCTGGATATCTTCTGGCACACCATCAGGGAAACGTTGCTTCTCACCAGCTTTGACCAAATCCCGTAAATGCTGCATAGCGGTTTTGCCTGCGGGTACCAGCTCTGTCGGGTACTGGTAACTTAATTCATCCAATGAAAAGTGGCATAAATTCGCTAGTTTCTGGCTATTATCCAAAAGTTCAGCCGGAAATAACTGCTGCAATTTTTTTATCGGTCTTAAACTTTGTTCGGCGTTACTTAATAGCTGCCGCGCCATATCAGGCACAGCTTTAGCCGCTTTAATGGCGCTTAGGGCATGTTGTAAAGGCAAGCGACTTGCCTGATGCATCAGCACTTCACCTACAGCGCAGCAGGGCAGTTGCAGCTGCTCTGCCAGTTGTTGGCAATAAGGCAAATAAAACTGATCCTGGCTTTGTAATTTGCGGCTGGCTCCCAGCCATAAGCGTTCGGCGTGATGTTGAATTAACCAATGGCCCCAGTACAGATCCGTTTGTTGATCGCCACTGGGCAGCCAGAGGATCTGACAATGCTGTATACGCTGAATATCCCATTCGGCCAGCTGATAACAGCCTTTCTCGGCGCGGCGTCTGGCCTGAGTAATAATACGGCATAACTCGCTATAAGCGGCTTTATCCGGACAAAGCAACACCAGCCGTAACTGTGGGTTTAATACCAGCATAGAGCCAATAATCAGCTTCAGTGGCAATTGTTTTTGCTGGATCTGATGGTGAGCACGTACTACGCCTGCCAATGAGCATTCATCGGTAATAGCTAAGGCTTTATAGCCTAAAGCAGCGGCTTGTTGTACCAATTCAGCCGGGCTGGACGCGCCGTGCAGAAAAGAGAAATGACTCTGGCAGACTAATTCAGAGTAACTAGAGTGTTTGCTGGCTGCAGGGGGCTTCATCAGCTGAAATACCCTTGCAGATACAACTGTTCCGGCTGCTGCAAATCCCGGAATAACCACAACCATTGGCCCTGTGCATTTTGGCCGACATAATAGTCACGGTGCTGGCTCTGTTGTTGCCACCAGCCACTGCTTAATCGTTCAGGGCCATAACAGAGTTGTAACTGCTGCTGTTGTTCTGCATCTAATACCAAAGGCGGGTCAACTAAAAATGCCGGGCGCACTGCAGCTAAGCTACCTTCAATAGATGTTTGGGGTTCTAAAGCAGTTGTATAGCGGTTGGCTTGCTCTGGCAGCAGATCATTGTTCAGGCAAGGGCTTGCGATCTGATCTTTACCCAAACGAGCCTGCAGTAACGACAAGAGCTGCAAAGCAGAATACAGCTGCTGTTTCCCGGCAAACAGGGTTTTGTACTGAGCGTAACGCGGCCCGGCGCGGCGGAGTATCAGTTTGAGCTGGATCACCGGCTTGTTCAGCTTTAACCGTTCCAGCTGCAACTCGCAGAGCTTTAGCCATTCTTTGCTTTGGTATTCGCCCTGAGCTGAATGCAGTTGCAACTGTTGTTGCTGCCCCTGACGTTGTTGTAAGCAAAGCTCCAACTGGTAGGCCAGCTGATCCCTTTGTTGTAAATACAACTGCAATAGGCCAAACAGATGCTGTAAAGGACCAAGTAACTGATCGCTGCGCTCCATCTCGTACAGCAGTTCCAACTGTTGCTCAAAGTGTTCTGCCGGCTGAATAAACTGCAGCAGCGCGGGTTTTGTGCCTGTGAGTTGTTGTAAATAGTGCAGCATGTCTACCCCAAAACGCCGCACCAGTTCCGCCTGTGGGATCTTTAGTACATCACCCAGTTGAGTCAGCCCAAGCCGTTGTAATTGTTCTTGTAGTTTGTCTGGTAATTGAGCCTGCTGTAGTGGCAAAGCCTTGAGTTGTTGCTGAATTTGCTCGTTTTGCAGTAAAAATTGATCCCAGCCTTGCTGCGCCAGTAAACGCGCCACTAAAGGTTGCTGTGCTGTGGCAAAATGATACTGATAACCTGCTTGTTGCAGCACCTGTTGCAGTTGCTGCCAAAACTGCATAGCACCGCCATACAAAGCCAGCATGGGGCTTAGTTTCAGTACTAAACCGCAGTTGGGCTGCAGTGCTATATCAGCGCAGTATTGATACAGCAGCTGAGCGAGTTGCTGTAGTTGCTGCTGTTCTTGTGCAGCGTTGTGTGGGATCAGTTGTAATTGGTGGCATAAAGCCGCGGCTGAAGCCAGGCCCATGCCCAAAGTTAAACCCGCTTGTCTGGCGGCCTTGTTTAATTGCAGCAACTGATGGTCAGCGCCTACTATCGCTAAAGGTGCTGTTACCTTTCGCTGTTCAGTCAAAGCTGTAGTCGTTTTTTGTAGCAATAGCAATTTATCCAGCTGCAATTGCGGGAAATATAAATACAACCAAAACTCCATCTGAGCAGACATCACTATCAGCCTCAACTGACTCTGGATAAAGGGGGATGGGAAGAGTGCTTTTGGTTTAATTCTGGCTTTATAAACTCTGGATACAACTCAGCCCATGGCAGTAGCACTTCCTGCTGTTGCCAGCCGCCTTTACGTTTCAAAATACGCACCTGCAAGCCAGCCGTCGCTGGAGTCAGCAGTAAACTCAGAGCCCAGGGCAATAGTTGTTGCTCAGCCTGCACAGGGCGGAACATATACAACTGACTTTGGCCTTGTGCAGCGGCTAACTGCAAACGTTTCAGCTGAGTTAAATTTAAGCTGTGTTGCCACAGCAACACATCCATACAACTACCACTTTTTAAGCAGAGCTCTGCCGCCCAGAGTGCGTCTGCAGAGCGCGGCGCATTAAGCTCTAACACCTGATGCAAGGGCCGTTTTTGTTGCAGCAGGTATTCAGCACAGAGGCTGGCAGGTGGATTGATCCAAACTTGCAGCAGATCCGATCCGGATTGTCCCAGCGCTTTTGAGATCAATTGCAGTTCAGCACAAGCGCCATGGCTTTGTAACTCAACCACGTTATGCTGTGGCCAGCCACCGCCCAGCAGCTGATCCAAAGCGGGAAAACCTGTGCTTTGGCAGTGCTCATAAGGCGCTTCGGTCTGATTCGCATGCCAGATCAGTTGTCTGTTCTGGAGCTGTTGCAGCAGTGCATTCATGATTTTTATCTCAAAATACTGTATATAAAAACAGTATAAAAGATCTGATTTGGATCGCAAGGGTAAAGTCAGAGTTTTCTGATCTTTTGCTTTGGGTCGATCAGGGCGCGGGACTTATGTTAATGTGCGCGACTTTTCCGCCCCTCTTTATCTAAATTGCTTTGCGCCAGGGCGCTGATCTGACTTAGGGTACTGTGATGACTGAAACCTCTAAATTTACCGCCAAAACCTGGATGTTGATCCTGAGTTTAGTGCTACTCGCTCTGACTTTACGGCCTTCTATGGCCTCTATCGGACCTTTATTACCTTTAATGCAACCAGAATTGCATCTGTCTTTTACTCAGGCTTCGTTACTGACCATGTTGCCTGTACTGGCGATGGGTTTAGGCATCTTTTTTGCGCATCAGTTGGCGGTATGGTTTGGCTCTTATCAGGTGGTGTTTTGGGCCTCCATCGCCATAGCTGGTGCCACAGCGCAGCGTTATTGGGTTGTAGGTGCTTTGGATTTAACCTTAAGTGCCATAGTGGCGGGTTTAGGGATTGCCATGGTGCAGGCTGTGGTGCCTGGGGTGATTAAACAAAAATTCGGTACAAAAGCGCCTTTAGTAATGGGCTGGTATATATCAGCCATTATTGCTGGTGCTGCTTTAACGGCCTCTTTAGCTGCGTTTTGGGCCGATTGGGCAGAGAGTTGGCGGCTGGCTTTATCCGGTTGGGTAGTTTTATCTGTAGTGGCTTTGCTGTTGTGGTTTTCACAAAAAAACGCTATTGAAAATTTGCCTGTGGTGCAATCGCCACAAAAACCTCTGGGTTTTGCCAACTACGGCCGGGCCTGGACCTTAGCGATGTTTTTTGGTTTGGTCACTTGTGCTTTTACCTGTGTGTTGGCTTGGTTACCTGCGTATTATGTCGAGCAGGGCTGGAGTGAACAAAAAAGTGGCTTGCTGCTGGGGTTATTGCTGTGCATGGAAGTAGTATCCGGTTTTATCAGCCCGTGGCTGGCTAGTCGTAAAGCCGACCGTCGTGCTGTACTACTGGTACTTTTAGTCCTGATGGCGACAGGTTTTGCCGGTTTAGTGATAGCACCTGCGCTGGGTTTAGTTTGGGCTTCGCTGTTAGGTTTAGGTATTGGTGGGTTGTTTCCTTTGTCTTTAATTGTCTCTATGGATCATCAACACCAACCTGCCTCTGCCGCCAGTCTGACGGCTTTTGTGCAGGGTATAGGCTATACGCTGGCAGCTTTTTCGCCGCTGATTGCTGGTTTTATCCGTGACTTTAGCCAAAGTTTTAGTATTAGTTGGTTATTATTAGCTGCTATTGCTGTGCTTCTGATGGCAATGGCGACACGTTTTAATCCGGCGTTTTACAGCACAAAATTTCAATAGGCTTTTTCTGGGAGTCCATTATGCAAGCCAATCTGATGCTATTACTGGCCGCGGCGATCTGGGGCTTAGGTTTTGTTGCCCAGCGTTTGGGTATGGAGCATTTAGGGCCTTATTCCTTTAACGGCCTACGTTTTTTGATTGGTGCCTTGAGTTTATTGCCTTTGATCTGGTGGTATCAGCGTCAGGGTAAATTGCAGCAGGTAGACTGGAAGCTGTTGTTTTGGGGCGCTGTACCTGTTGGAGTTTTACTTTTTATTGCCGCATCACTGCAACAAGTTGGGCTTTTATATACGACTGCCGCCAATGCAGGCTTTATCACCGGGCTTTATATAGTACTGGTGCCGCTGTTGGGGATTTTCCTGAAGCATAAAATCAGCGGCAATATCTGGCTTGGCTGTGCTATTGCCGTCTCAGGTTTGTATATCCTGAGTGTAGGTGATAATTTTTCAGTAAATTTCGGCGATTTATTGCAGCTGATAGGTGCATTGTTCTGGGCTGCCCATTTACTGACTATTGACCACTACAGCAAAAAAGTGCCGCCAATTTTATTGGCTTGTCTGCAATTTGTGGTCTGCGGTATTTTGAGCATGGGGGTGGCTTTTAGCATTGAAACACCCACAGTCACCAATACATTATTGGCCTGGAAGTCAGTGCTTTATGCGGGTGTGGTGTCAGTGGGTATCGCCTATACCTTACAAGTGATGGCTCAAAAACATGCTCATCCGGCTCATGCGGCTATTATTTTAAGCTTAGAAACCGTATTTGCCGCTATAGGTGGAGTCTGGCTGTTAGGTGAAGAGCTAAGCAGCAGGGCGCTGACAGGCTGTGGCCTGATGCTGCTGGGGATGTTAGTGTCGCAATTGCCACTACGCTGGTTGTTGCGCTCCAAAGCTTTTACTTAGGAAGCAGGTGATGACAAAACCAGAGTTACAGCAGCACTACCAAGCCCTGTGGCAACAATCTTTAGTTAAATTTGAACAACAGCAGTTTGATACTGACTCGCTGTTAACAGCTAAAGATGACAGCCGTTATGGTGTCACTTTGCTGGCCAGACCTTCAAAGCAGGTAAAACAACAAATCCAGCATCATCTGGCAGAGCTGATGCAGCTGGAGCCACAACAGTATTATTATCCGGCTTCAGATTTACACTTAACGGTCTTATCGCTCATTTCCTGCTATTCAGGTTTTGCTTTATCGCAGATAGATACAGCGGCTTATGTCGACTTAGTCAAAGAGGTGATAGCGGATACAGGCCCGTTCCGGTTGGATTTTCAGGGGATCACCGCATCACCTTCTTGTGTGCTGGTGCAGGGCTTTTTTGATAATCAACAGCTCAATCAGTTAAGAGCAAAGCTGCGCTCTGCCTTTGGGCAATCGACTTTGCAGCATTCCATTGACCAGCGTTATACCATTCAAACTGCTCATATGACAGTATTACGTTTCACTCAACAGCCTGCTAACCCCGGGCTGTTTCTGCAGAAAATCAAAGCCTTAACTTCAGTGGATTTTGGCTCTAGCCTGATTAACGAGCTGGAACTGGTGGCTAATGACTGGTATCAGCGGCAACAAAATACAGTGTTACTAAGCCGCTTTGATTTAAACAAATCAGCTGTTAATACTGCAGTTTAAATAACAGTTCTGCCAAATCAGGTTGCCACCAAAAGTCTTTAGCAACCCGCCCATTTCTTACTATCACACCTTCGGCCAGCAGTAATTGTTGTTGTGCCAAAGCCTGGGGTGTACCTGCTGCAAACGCCAACTGACCGCCAGAGCACATCACTCTGTACCAGGGCAGTTGCAGCTCATCCGGTGCTAAGCCCAGCGTTTTTCCGACTAAGCGGGCACGGCCAGGCAAGCCAGCTAAATCGGCAATTTGACCATAACTGGCAATTTTTCCGGCCGGAATTTGTAACACCGTTTGCCAGATTTTTTGTTGTTTGGATGGCGTTTGTTCAGGCATGGTCGCAGATCTGTCATTATTTTTTAAGGACAATGCTACAATGCCGCCGCCTTTTTTGCCGGAGTTTTTTATGTTTACCACTATTGACGGTATTCGGCTGCGTATACCTACCGAAGAACCTGTTGCGCCAGAAAGCAGCGATTGCTGTGGCAGCGGCAGCTGCTGTCCTTGTGTCTGGGATTATTACCGTGCACAGCAAAAAGCCTGGTTGGAACAAAAAGAACAAAAGCAAAAACAACTGCAAGAGCAAGAGTAAGAGCCATTTTGCTGGCCCTTACTCCGTTGTCCGCTTAATAAGCTTTGTTGACCACAGTACGGCCTATAGGGGCCAGACTTAAAGTGGCCAGCTTTAAGTGAGCTAAGCCAAACGGAATGCCGATGATGGTAACAAAACAGGCCACAGCATGAATTAAATGCCCCAGGGCCAGCCAAAATCCGGCAAACACAAACCAAATCACGTTACCGACAAAACCTAGTGGTCCAGTGCCAATATCGGAAATGCGGTTCAGGCGCTCGCGGTTGACATGCTCGTTACCAAAAGGCCAGAACGCCATTTCACCAATAACAAAACAGGCGCGACCAAAAGGAATAAATACAATACTTAGAAAACAGAGTAAACCAATACACCACCAGGCCAGCCCCATTAAAAAACCACCCATCACAAACCAGAAAACATTAAATATCAGTCGTAAAGCACCCATGGTCGTTCTCCTTTTTTCACTTCTACCAAAAGGGTTACAAGATTGGGGCCAATTTTAATTGTGATATAAATCATAAAGATAAAGTTAATGTATGAAATTTAAACCGTGAAAATCACCATTTAATAGTGAATTTCGCCGCTGGTCAGACTGGACTAGCCACAGGAAAAGCTTGCTGAGTTCTCTGGCAACGGCTTTAATAAGGCCGTTTTAAGACTTTAAGACTAATACCCAAATTAATTGGAGTTGCAGCGCGGCGACAAGAGCACAAGACCCCTGGAGCATAGTTCACCTATGTGACTGGGGCGAGGGCGGGAAGTCAACAAAGCTGCAGCTTCAAGTAAGAAGGGGATAATAATTACAGTATTCGCGGATCCCTATGACAACTACTACTCTTCCTGTACAGCGACAGCTGCTCGGCCATCCTATGGGCCTTTATGTCTGTTTTTTCACCGAAATGTGGGAACGTTTTGCCTTTTACGGCTTAAAAGCCCTGTTGTTTTTATACCTGACCAAACACCATTTATTTTCTGATGACGATGGTTATATTCTGCTTGGCACTTATGCCGGTTTAGCCTATGCCTTGCCGGTGGTCGGTGGTTTATTGGCAGATAAATACCTCGGAATGCGCAAAGCCGTTACTTTTGGTGGCGCTTTAATGGCGGTAGGGATGCTTGGCATGGCCTATCGCGGTCATGCAGCTACCCCAGAAATGGGGTTTGACAATGTCGCGGTGCAAATTATGTATTTGTCGCTGGCCTTAGTTGCAGTGGGGGTAGGTTTTTTAAAACCGAATATTTCCACCATAGTAGGGCGCTTGTACCAGGATAACGATCCGCGCCGTGACTCTGCTTTTACCATCTTTTATATGGGCATCAATATGGGTGCCTTTATCTCCAGTTTGTTTGTTGGCTGGGTCGGTATTGAATATGGCTGGGAATATGGTTTTGGTTCAGCTGGCATAGGCCTGATTTTAGGCTGGCTGGTGTTTGTTACCCAAACCAAACATTTACAGGGCCAGGCTGAACCAGGTCGTCCTGAGCTTTTGGACGAAAAACGTTTTGGTATTCGCCGTGAAACGCTGATTTATATCGGTGCTTTGCTTGGCGTTATTGTGGTGCAGCAAATCCTGCAAACCCGCTTTGACTTTGGCGCTTTAGCAGCCGTTTTAGGTCTGGCTGAAGGCACTGAAATCACGGCCACTGAAGTGGTGGCTATTCTGATGACTATCGCCTTACTGATTTGGTGGTTTAAGTTTATTTTTGTTGAGTGCAGCAAAGTCGAACGCGCCAATATGATAGTGCTGATGGTACTGATTGGTATCTCTGCTGTGTTCTGGGGCTTGTACGAACAAACTTATGGTACCTGGCTGGCATTTTCCGATCGGGTGATGAACAGCTACACCTTCAACCTTCTGGTCAGCGACTTTACGCCTAACGCTTCACAATTAACCTCAGTAGGCGCCTTGTTTATTTTTGCTTTGGCTATTCCTTTTGCCTGGCTTTGGCCTGTGCTGGATAAAAAAGGCTGGAACCCATCTGCCCCTGCCAAATTTGGTTTTGGTTTGTTGTTCGCAGGTCTGGCGCATTTTGTATTGCAATACGCGGCACTGAACCCTGAAGCCAATGGATTAGCTGGTTTTTGGTGGTTTATTCTGGCCTATCTGGTGCTGGAAATAGGTGAGATGGTGTTATCGCCTATAGGTTTATCTGCTGTTACTACCTTGTCGGTCAGCCGTGTGGTCAGCTTAATGATGGGTGTCTGGTTTTTAGCTTCGGCTTTTGGTGAAATGTTAGCGGGCCGTTTTGGTACTTTAGCGTCAATGCCGGCAGGCACAGACACAGGCACGGCCCTGGCTATTTATGCCGATGTATTCGCAATTTTAGGCTGGGTTGGGGTAGGCTGCGCCATCTTTATGTTTGCCTTAACGCCACTGTTGAATAAACAAATTCGTCAGGCACAAAACAACTGATGATTTAAACTAAGCGCACAGATGAAGGCCGGGTTTAGACCCGGCCTTTGTGTTTGTGATTATCTCTGCTCTGGCGTTTCAGTTGGAGTAGGCATCACCAAAGCCCGGCCTGTCATACCTGCCGGAAAGGCTGGCGAGTCACAAACCCGCACAGTGTAACTGTAACCTACAGGCTTAGTTACATCAGGTGTGATCACCAGCACTTCGTAGTCGTTAATATGCACCAGATGCTCAGGCTCTGTCAGTTTGCAACTGGACGCGCCAAGGCTTTCGATATGGTAGTTAAAAGACGCCACCAGTTTATTCAACCACAGCATAGTGGGTAATTTAAAACCTCTGTCGCCCATTAAATAGCCGTCTTCAATAAAGATCTGAAACTCCGGGACTTTGCTATGAGGCCCTTGTTGCTGCTGTTGCAACTCTGCTTCACGTTGCTTTATTTCTGCCAGTTGTTTTTGTATCGCTTCAGGGCTGTTTTGTTGCTCAGTCGAGGTCCAGTTTAAAAATTGCTCCGGATGGCCGCTGAAATAGCTGAATAACGTAAAAGTTAAAATGATAGTAACCACTGGCAGGTAGATAATACGGGCGGCTAAAGTCCAGACCGGAAAAACTTCATCATCCAGCAGATGTTTCGAAGGAACGCCAAAAGGTCGCAGCATCAACAGCAGCATAACTTTAATCAAATGCAGCATGGAATAAAACTGCAAGGTCAGCATGCTGCCAATTAAGGTCCAAGCCGGGGCCAGCAGCAAAGCTGCTAAGTTGACGCTGTAAGGTACTATATCAGGCCTTACGCCTATCACACCGTTGACCAGAGATTCGGCATAAGCAAAAGAAAAATTCAGCACTATGGCGTAGAAAGTCAGGATACAGGCTTTGCCCAGCAGGCTGTGCCACCAGATAGCAAAGCGTTGCCACATTTCTTTGGCTGTCGCGAGCAGTAATAACACTGAGCCTATTTTTGCCAACACGCTGTTGTCTGCCCCCAGTAACAAAAACAGCAGAAAAAACACTGTGGCCAGCAAATAACCCCACTGGGCAAAATGTAACTGCGCTAAACGGGGAAAACGCTCATTCCATGCTTGCATAAGTAGTTGATCCATCGTGTTGTTTTTATGCCACTATTGTTAGCACGATGTGGCTTTTTGCTCAATCTGTCTGACAAAAGAATCAGACATGCCACTTGGCTTAAATTTCCCACGCTGAACTAAACACAGTTGCACCAGAGCGCTTTCCATGGATAATTTAACGCCTTTGTGCATCACAAATGAAAACTACAACGAAAAACCCCAAGGGATCCTATGAAATCTGTTTATTTGCTTAGTACCTTAGCCTTGGCTATCAGTTTTGCCACGACTGCCGACGAAGGTCAGTGGCAGCCACATCAACTAGCTGAATTACAAAAAGAATTAACCGCCAAAGGCATTGAAATACCAGGCAAACAACTGGCTGATTTAAGCCAGTATCCTATGAATGCTATTGTCAGCCTTGGCTACTGCTCGGCTTCTTTTGTTTCACCAAAAGGCCTGGTGGTGACGAACCATCACTGCGCCTACAATGCTATTCAGAACAATTCGACCAAAGACAATAACCTGATTGATAAAGGCTTTTTAGCTAAAACTATGGCCGAAGAGCTACCGGCCGGGCCGCAGGAACGCTTGTATATCACTGAAGCTGTGACCGATGTAACTGCACAAGTTACCGGTGCTTTGGCTGCAGATTTATCCGGCAAAGCGCGTTATGAGGCGATAGAAGCCAACCGCAAAGCGCTGATTAAAGACTGCGAAAGCGATGCGAATTACCGCTGCTCTGTGGTGAGTTTTCACCATGGCATGGAATACTTTCAAATTAAACAGCTGATGCTGCAGGATGTACGTTTGGTGTATGCACCCTCGGAATCTGTAGGGAATTACGGTGGTGATATAGATAACTTCGAATACCCACGTCATACAGGCGATTACACCTTTATCCGTGGTTATGTCGGCAAAGATGGCAAACCAGCACCGTATTCAGTGGATAACGTGCCTTACCAAAGCAAAAACTTCTTAAAAATTAATGCCAGTGGTGTACGTGAGGGCGATGGTATTTTATTGGCTGGTTACCCTGGCCAAACCAGCCGTTACCGTTTAGCCGATGAAATCTCTTTTGCCGCCGACTGGCAATATCCGGCTCAGGTAAAAACCTATCAACAAATGATCAACACCATTGATCGTTTAAGTGCCGCTGACGGCGACCTAAAAGTGAAATACGCCTCCACTGTCAAAGGCCACAATAACCGCATGAAAAAACTGCAGGGCTTATTGGATGGTTTTAAAGTAACGGATATTCAGGCCATTAAAGAAACTCAAGAAAAAGCTTTACTGGAGTGGATTAAAGCCGATGCCGCGCGCGCTCCTTACCAGCAAAGCATTGATGCATTAAAGCAAGTAATAGACGCCGAACAGGCTTTTACCCAGCAAACCTATTACTTTGAAGCGGCCAAACGCAGTGATTTATTACAAGCCGCTATTTTGCTGTACCGTTTAGCGCAGGAAAACCAAAAGCCGGACGCAGAACGGGAAATGGGCTTTCAGCAACGTGACTTAAAAATGATCGAAGGCCGTTTAGCCCGGATGGAGAAAAGCTTCCACCCGACTATGGATATCGCCATTTGGTCAGAACAGCTCGCAGAGTATTTAGCTCAGCCTGATGCGGTGCGTGTAGCAGAGTTAGACGCCGCTTTAGGTTTAACTGCTGGCATGACACAAGCACAGGTGGCTGAAAAAATCACAGCGCTTTACCCACAAAGCAGCTTAACCAGCACCGAAGGGCGTAAAACCTGGCTGGGTAAAACACCAGCTGATTTTGCGCAAAGTGCAGACCCCTTTATTCGTATCGCAGTGGCTATTTCTGACAAAAACCTGGCTTTAGAAGCGCAGGATAAAGAGCTAAAAGGTCAGCTATCCCAAGTGCGCCCAGCTTATATGCAAGCCATTATTGCCTACAACAAAGCACAGGGAAAACCAGTGTACCCAGACGCCAACAGCACCTTGCGTATCACTTATGGATCTGTGGACGGTTATCCGGCCAAAGACGGTGTCTATAAAACGCCTTTTACTTCAGTGAAGGGGTTAATCGCCAAACGTCAGGCGGATTACCCCTTTAACGCGCCGCAAAAGCTGGTGGATGCCTATCAGGCAGGTAAAACTGCAGGTTATTTTTATGCTGACTTAGCTGCCCAAAGCAAAGAGCCTTGGTTCTGCGGCATTTTTAACTGCCCAAAAAACGAGGTAAAAGCCTTTAACTCAGTGCCGGTCAACTTCTTATCCAGTGCCGACACCACAGGCGGCAACTCAGGCTCTGCAGTGATGAACGGCAAAGGCGAGTTGGTGGGCTTAAACTTCGATTCGACTTATGAATCGATCACCAAAGACTGGTATTTCAACCCGGAAATCACCCGCGCTATTCATGTGGATATCCGCTACGTACTGTGGATGATGCAATATGTTGATAACGCTGATAATTTATTGGCAGAGATGGAAATAGTCCGCTAATTTCTCGCAGATCCGGGGTCAGATCCATATTTACGAAGTAAATTGGCTCTGACCCCAGTTTCACGAACCCGCTAATCAGAGTCTTTTTTTACCTGATATTCAATTCGTAGGGGTTGGGGAGAGCTTTGCGCCTTGCCTTCTTAAATTACATACGGATCTTCATAGGCCTTGTACCCGCCCGTCTATGGATACTGCGGTAGCCATAGACGGGTCGGGACAAGCCACGCCCCTACAACCCTCCCGCTTATGATTCAAGCTGAAACCATCCAAACCTTCACCCGTTCAGCAATAAAGACAACGGACTTTTCACCGCATTACCACCACGGTTTAAAACGTGGGTATAGATTTGCGTGGTTTTCACATCGCTATGGCCGAGTTGCTCTTGTACTGTTCGGATATCAACACCTGCTTCTAATAGGTGAGTTGCAAAACTATGACGTAATGTGTGACATGTAACATTTTTTGATATTTTCGCTAATCGTGCCGCTACTTTTATAGCGCGTCTGACCGTAGTTTCATCCAGATGATGCCGACGTATTAACTTTGATTCCGGATCGAGGCTAAGCAGGCCAGACGGGAATAAATAATGCCAGCCAATCTCTTTTGGCGCTGCCGGATATTTTCGGGCCAAGGCAAAAGGTAACCAGACTCCTGCATAAGAAGGGTTATGCAGATCAGTCTGAAAATGCTGTTTTACATGTTCAATTTGTAATTTCAGAGCTGGAATAAGCTCGGGTGCCAGCGTCACCCGGCGGTTTTTATTACCTTTGCCTTGCCACACCAATACCGACAAATAATCAAAATCAATATCCTGCACCCGCAGCCTGACGGCCTCCATTAAACGCAAGCCACTGCCATACATCAACTGAGCCAACAATTTGTATTTAGGCTCAATCAAAGCAAGCAACTGCTGAACCTCAACACGAGTAAGTACCACTGGTAATTTCTGCGCTACCCGAGCTTTATTAAAATTAAGGTTCTGCGACAGCGGCCGCAAAATAATATGGCTATATAAAAAACTCAGCGCATTCAAAGCTGTAGCCTGGGTTTTAATAGCCACAGTGCGCTGATTGGAGAGGTAAGATAAAAAACTCTCCACATCTGCATCCGACAGCTGGTTAGGATGACGTTTGTTGTGGAACAAAATATAAAACCTGATCCAATACAAGTAGGTTTCGACGGTGCGCTTGGCATAACGCCGCGACACCATAAACTCCCTTATGTAATCCAAAAAGGGCGAGGCCATTTTTTTGCTCCTGAATAACTGTTTAAATAAACAGTGGTTCAGCTCGAGTAAAAAATCCACTAACTAGCGTACTGCTTGTATAAATTTTGTCGGTCATAAATTTACTGATTTCAGAAAAAGTTGTTGAAATAGAGGTACATCGGCGTTAATTTGGGATGAGTAAAAATCATGAAAGAAGGCAGAAAAATGTTCGACTTGCGGGCAGAAACCCTTCTATTAAATTGTTATGCGCCATGGAAGAACCGATGAGTATTCCGAAAGCTTTCGTCTCTTACTCGCACGACAGCGTGGAGCACAAAAAGTGGGTGCTCGATCTCGCCACGCGCCTCCGGAACAGCGGAGTCGATGCGAGCCTGGATCAATGGGACCTCCGACCGGGAGACGACCTGCCCGCCTTCATGGAGAGAAATCTGAGATCCGCCGATCGGGTCCTGATGGTCTGCACAACGAAGTACGTGGAAAAAGCAAACTCCGGAAATGGCGGGGTCGGCTATGAGAAGATGATCATCACCTCGGACCTACTTCGAAACATCGATTCCAGCAAGGTTATCCCGGTGATCAGGCAGGTCGGATCCGCAGATGTACCGACCTTTCTCAAGAGCAAACTCTACATCGACTTCTCACGGGATGACCAACAAGAGTTTGCCTTTGATGAGCTCGTACGCGCCATTCATGGCGCGCCACTGTATGAAAAGCCGCCGATTGGCAACAATCCGTTTCAGCCTGCGTCGGAAGTACGGCCCGACAAGAGCGGAGACCCATTAAAGGCGTTGATGACTCAGGTGGTAAACGACTTTGAGGCCGGTGCGGATTACACGCTTTACAAGAACCTTGTCAGCGCGCTCAGGGTCTCCCGCATCTACCTAGATATCCTTATCGCACAGGCTATCAAACAGGAGCTTATAGCCACCGACCAAGACGGCGATTTGCATCTATTGGAGCGTGGCAAGCTCTATGCAATAGAGCATCGTCTAGTACGCATCTAGCGCATAACAATTCATTCAAGCCGACGCCTTCGGCGCGGCTTAACTAAGGCGTTAGGCAATTATGACTTTTGTTCCTCCATTCTTTCTTATCGGGCTTGTAATCTGCGTTGGCTTTCTTGTTATTACCTTGATACCTGCCATTTTTTTAAAGTTGCTAGGGAAACGTTATCTATTATTTAGAATCAATAATCCGTTTCGTGCTATTTATCTAACGGCAATAATTGCGTTTGTTGTTCGAGCTCTCATTGCTGCACCTCAAACAGCTATTGCGTCCAAGGTACACGATTTCCAAATTTTCATTCCACCTTATCTAATTTGCTTCTTCATTGTTGGTTTCATTATTTTTAGCCGACGACTTGAAGGGGGGCATTACGGGAAAAAGGAAGCAATTATATCCGCCGGAATTTCGTTAGGATGTGCATTGTGGTATTTATTAGTTGAGTTGGCCGTAAATGCGTACATTACAAAAACCTAACAAGCGCCTTAAACAACGCGGCCTACGGCCGCTGGACTCGCAAGACGTTGCTCGCGTTTGTGGCGGGCGTTAAGCATTCACGGAGGAAAGATGCAATCTACTGGCAATAAGTATCTTCTGGCCGCGGCGATATGTTGTTTCGCTGCTGCAATTGCTCATCTGGGTTGTATTGTATTCGGAGGCGATTGGTATCGTTTCTTTGGTGCAGGCGAGCAGATGGCTCGGATGGCAGAGCAAAGCCTTTGGTATCCGACAATAGTTACTTCTTTCATCGTATTGGTGCTTTTGGTTTGCACGCTTTATGGCCTGTCGGGTGCGGGTGCAATTAAACCTTTACCGCTTACAAAATTGGCCTTAATCCTCATTGCCAGTATATTTTTAATTCGTGGTGTTTCCTTTGTCGGGTTAATGCCAATGTTCCCAGAAAATAGTCTGACGTTTTGGGTAATTAGTTCTGGAATATGTTTGTGTATTGGCGGCCTGTTTGCTGTAGGTTCTTGGCAACAGTGGCCAGTTTTAGGTGCTAACAATGCCTGACAATATGCTTCACTAGCTCCCGTTGGGCGCAGGTACACTAACCCGCTGTACCGCTCGTCGCTCGTGTACTTTGCGTTAGCATTAAAGGATGGTAGGTATTCATTTGATCGTTCGTGAAGCAAAGCCTGAAGACGCTTTAAGATTGTCCGAATTGTATAACCAGTTGGTGAATAATCCTGCGGTAAATGTAGAGCCAGAACAAATACAGGCTCTTTATGATGATTCGCGCTCAAAGCTATTTGTTTGCGACTATCAGGGTAATGTTGTTGGTAGCGCATTAGTATCACTGTGTTCTGATGTTATGTTTCGCAAGCAGCCCTTTGCTGTAGTAGAGAACGTTATTGTTGATGTGACTGCTCGTGGACTGGGGGTTGGCACTGCTTTATTTCAGGCAATAGAAAATTTTTGCATTAGTACCAACTGCTCCAAGATTATGCTGCTTAGCTCTTCGCAGCGGTTAGATTCACATGCATTTTTTGAAAAGCAGGGTTTTAAAGGAGCGGTCAAGCGTGGCTTTGTTAAGTACCGTTCTGCATTTACCAGTGCAGGGTAAAATGCTCCGTAAATATCGTGGCCTTCGGCCGCTGGACTCGCAACAAATTACTCGCCGTTTAGGCGATAGCTAGGCTGTAAAATCGTTGAACATCATGCCGGAAATGAGAGAATTAATAGAAGAACATAAGGCAATGGTTCCTAGGTTTTTGTCACGTAACCTGGGCATGTCAAAGCGGACATTTGATGTGATAGTGCAGGGAGAAAACATAAGTATACCCTCGCGGCTCTATGGTGACGTTCTACCACTTTTGAACTGCTCTGACGCACAGCAGTTAATATGGTCTTGCCTTTATTCAAGAATGTCAGACGGTTTCGTAAGGGAGCGATTTTTGAGGGAAGTTATTCATACTAATAGCCCGTATGTTGTTCCCTTTGTAATACAGCTATGTGGAGAGTATGTGATTGAGATTATCAGCATAATCCATAGCAATTTAGGTAAGTTAAACCGTGATATGTATATTGAGTTCTTTAACGAAAATCCAGAATTTATACATCTCACCAGGCAAAGGGCCTTCAGCTATTGGAATTGCTACTTTCAATACGAAAAACCACTTAATGAAAGCAGGCTTGCATTTGAAGTTCTCAGCTACTTTGAAGAACCTAAGCCTAACAAGGTAGGCAATCCAACGCCCTAGGCGCGAGTTCGTTTGGCGTTAGTTGTGTTTCACCGTCACATTAAATAAGGAAATTAAAATGGAAATTAAAGCGAGTTTATTATCGGTATCTTTGTTTGCTTCTGTGTCGTGTTTTGCTGCACAGACATACCAGGTTTCTACGTCGGTATATGCAGATGGTGAATTGGTTGCCTCACCTGTCATGGTGGTCGAAGCGGATAAAATGGCGTCAATCACTATTGGCGATGACTTTAGCTATAACCTGACTGTGAGGCCGAACCACGATGAAACTGTTGATGTTACTACTGCCGTTAAAGTTGGCAGTGACACAGTAACCCCGTCCTTCACGCTTGCCTACGGCAAAGAAGCCACAATGGAAATTGGCTCTCAAAAACTGACGCTACTGGTGAGTAAGGTTGGCAACTAACAACCCGCTTCATTCGGGGGGCTGTCCCTGTCAGGTTTATAGGTTCGCGCGCATGTGCGGTACTTTGTCAATTTGCATGGTTAAGCTTATAAACCAACAAAAATCAAAAAAAGCTAAAGGGTCATATGTGTTCAGGCATGGTGTACCTGGTTGGGGAGTGATAACAGCAATACTCTGGCCCGCCATGCAGGCACAGCAAGGTATCTAAGCGTCATCCCCTTAACAAGGCGCAGCAATAGCTCTCGTTGGTTGCCAAAATGGCTAAAATACAGAGCTTATTTGGTCACCTGTTTGCAAGATTAGTCATATCTCAACTTCGGCTTTTCAACAGGATTTGAACACAAAAGGAGATGTTATGAAAACACTAATAGTTATTTTATCTGTGCTGTTTTCCTCTGTACTTTGGGCTGATGGAACGGCCGGTGTTGCAGCGGCAAAAGAGTGGCTCAAGATTGTAGACTCTGGTGAATACGCCGCAAGTTGGCAAAAGACAGACTCTTTCTTTAAGTCTCAGCTCCCTCAAGCGAATTGGGATGCGGCTCTGAAACAGATGCGTACCCCACTTGGGGTTGTTGTTTCACGCACAGAATTGAGTTCTAAAGAGTATTCAGCCTTGCCAGGTGTTCCTGATGGAGACTATCTGGTTATTCAGTTTCAAACTGATTTTCAACACAAAAAGTCGTCCACTGAAACACTCACTATGAGCAAAAGTAGCGGGAACTGGCTTCCTGTTGGCTATTTTATTAAATAACCTGAGCTCAGGTGAATGAGTGTCGGTGCTCATTGATTTAACTAATAAAATCAAGCTATTAAAGTTACAGCTTTTAAAGGCCTCAAGAGGGGCCGCTTATCTGGACATAGCAATCTGCGTTATTACTCTACCTGCTTTAACAGAGCTAAACATCAATATACATCAGATGTGCCGCAAATCCCTGTCGCTGGACAAGGGCAATTCTCGCAGCCTGTGGTTGATGATGTTAACTACAGAAGGAGTGTGTTTATAGTGATGACCCTGAGGGACTTTATTGGATGATTTAATCAGCGGAAGCGCAGATACAACACCTGTCAGTTCTGTCAGTTGTGATATTTCATGCAAATCATTATGCTCCGGGCTGTCGGTCAGAAAGACCGTCTAAAAACCTTAATGGAGAATATAAAATGCAAGAATTATTAGTCACTCAGATTCAAGATGTAACTGGTGGTAGCCGTATCAAACTGATCCGCGATGTGGCCGAAGCTGTCGGAATAACAGCGCTAGGTCGGGACATCTATGACTTTGGTTCTGCGGCTTTCGGCAGGGGCATTAACTATGTATCAGGAATTGACCGAGACCTGCCGCAAAGAAATCGCTAACTGACGTCAGCATAAGATTATTCTGAATAAAATCAGAGTCGTCAGATGTTATTGAGCTGGCGGCGCCAAATTGTCATTTCGCCTGATGCGACCGGAGTACCTCAATGAATACAGATAAACGGCAAAAATCCGTATTGATCGCAAACGAAGTGCAGCATCAGGCCGGTACCGCGCAGCTCTTGTCATCAGAGCACGCGAGAGTCGCCTCGTCTCAGTCTCTGAACTCTGTGGTTGAGTGCTCATGGCCACTGACTCGTTTGTGTTGGGCTGCTTGCCTGGCATTTACTCTGATGTTGGTATTGATCGCATTTTCCTACAGCTGGCAGCACACATGGCTATATGACTTGTTTGTCCAGGTCTTTTTTTCCGGTGCAATGATTAGCTGTTATCTGCTGATGTCTCCAGGCGGTCAGTCGATTGTGGCGCTGCTGGCGTTGAAACGCTGGCGTGCGTTGTCGCTGATAAGGTTTATTTTGGGGCCTGGCTTGATAGCGTTGCTGCTGGCTATTCTTTATTGCTACTGGCGATTTGAGCCTCTGGCGGCACAATCCAGCGAAACTATTTCACTGGCATCGACAATCGGTCTCTTGCTGTTGTTGGTAGCTTTTGGGCCGTTGTTTGAAGAAATTCTATTTCGACAGTTGTTGTTAAAGACGCTGATACAAAAGTTAAAGTCAGTCTGGTCAGCAGCGCTGTGCAGTGCTTTGGCGTTTGCCATTATGCATTCAATATCGACGGAACAACATGTCTGGCTTGGCATACAGTTACATCAGTTGCTGTTATTTGTGGCTGCTTTGTTACTGAGTTGGATTCGTTTGCGTTACGACAGCCTTTGGCCAGCTATTATTTTGCACGTCGCATATAACCTTGGCGTTGTACTTATGTCGTTTTATCTGGCAGCCTAAACTGGAACTGAAGCCAAATAGCAAGCGGATACCTGGTCCTTAAAAATCTGTTGTCGGCTGGATAATAGTGCTGCAGATGTGCGGATTGGGAAAAGTAGAGCATGGTTTTCTGCTTAATCACTGCTTCAAAGTAAAAATAACAGGGCAATTCTCGCAGCCTGTGATCGAAGGAACGCAAATGTTGACCTGTGTAGCAAAGTAAGGTGTTATATAAATTGTTGAAATAGAAAAGGAGTTTTTATGAAAAAGTTATTGATCTGTCTAGCTGCTGTGACGCTCTTTAGTGCAAGTACTTTGGCTGATGATTTTGACTACGATGCCTTTGTCAAAGCCTATTACCATGCTCAGGTTATGACTCAGCAGCCAAATGCAACACAGGAAGATCTTGAGCATTATTTATCATTTCTGACCGATGATGTTGGCAATCAGCACTTCCCTAATGCGCCAGATGACTCCAGAGAGCCTGATGGTAAAGCAATGATGCGTAAGGGGATGAGCCGTTATCTCGGCGTTCATACCGAGTATAAAGCCGAGATCATTGACTATCAGTATGGTTATAACGCTGTTTCAATAAAGCACAAATTCTCAGCTAAAGGGAAGCGCTCAGATGGTTCAGACTTTAGCTACAGCAAAGTAGCCCTGGATGTACTTGAACTTGAAGATGGTAAGGTGGCTGTGATGCGCAGGTACAGTAAATAATTCACATAACACGCTACTTTTATTGCTGGCAAAAAGTGCTGGCTAACAGGCTGTATTATTTGTTGTTTCAGGCCTCGGCCAACTTCACACTTTTGTGTGCTTGCCTGCGGACTTCTAAAAGACAAGGAGAATTTTTTTGAATATAAATGCGACGCTGTATGGTGAATTCATAATCCTATTTGCGCTAACTATGGGGGCTTTGTGTTATTACCTTGGTCGTCGCAAAACACAAAGTCCTGTTTGGGTTGGCGGGTTTGGTGCGCTCCTGTCTCTCATTCCACCTCAGGGCCTGGTTTATTTGCTGGCATTGGTGTTCAAAAAAGATGTAGCTTCAGCAGCAGACTGACGTGTTTTATAACCAGCTCAGTTACAAAGGTGCAGCGTGGACAGGCTCTTAAAGGCTGCACGAGTTTCTCAGGTTAGCTGTGTAGGAAAAAACAATGGATGTTATTGATATAAAAGCTTTTGTTCCAAGTGAAGATTATGAGGTTTCCAAGTCGTTCTATTCAGAGATCGGATTTAAAGCTGACTATGTTTCTGAAGATTTAACGCTTTTTCAAAACGGAGATTGTCTTTTTTTCCTGCAACGATTTTTTAATGCAGATTTAGCTGCAAATTTTATGCTGCAGCTGTGTGTATCAGACATCGAATCAGCATACCGTCTTTGTTCACAATCAAAACACAAAACCAAGATTACTCCAATTCAGCAAGAATCCTGGGGGAAGGTGTTTTATTTGTGGGGGCCTGCGGGTGAACTGTTGCATGTTACAGAGCTGGTCAGAGGGGCGCAGATTTGAGCCGCTCCATGGATTAGCAAGCAGAGAAATATGCTCGTATAGCCGAAGAGGTAAAAATGAAACTTCTGTATAAAACTGTATTTTCACTACTCACTTTATTGATCGTTATTTATTACTCAAGTTTCTATGTGTTACCTGGTATCAGCATTGTGAACAGTTCTGCAGTTGGCATCGCTCAGGCTGAAGTTGATTTACCCGCTAGTCATTTAGACTTTGGTTCTATTGCCATCGGGTCAAGCAATGCACTGCATTATTCGTTGACGCAACCAAAGGATGGCGTGTACAGCTATACAATCAAATTTACCGATTCTGTTGAAATAACCGGCAGTTGCGGGTACGTTACTGACAACGAATTCAATAAGCGTGTTGTTATTACTGTAGAAACTGACTATCAGATTCGCTGTGAACGGCAATAGAGCAGGTTCAGTCAGTAAGGCAATTTGTCATTGGGTTTTGGATTTCAGCCAGGATCATAAGTGGCTTGAGATAATAGATGTTAAGGACAACAAATGGATTTTCTTAATCGTCACCTTTGGCTGAAAAGAACCTTGATGTTTCTCGCTATTTTAGTGGCTGCACCTTTTGCAGGTTATTTATTGCTATTTATTGAAGTCGTTGGGTTGGAAGTTGCTTTTACTTGTCTGCTGATACTGATAAACCCATTTTTAACCTGGCTTAAAATGCATGTCGATGACATCAGGGCTACCTTTCGCGCCATTTCAAACAACCTGCACAAACATATCATGGCCAGTCCTGCGGTGTATTTTTCACATGTGGCGAGCAGTACAGCGTTATTTGCCATCACGGGAGTGATCTTTGTATCTGTAGCCGTTTGGCTGCCATTATTTATAGTGGGCGCGCGCTATGCCTGCTAAATCGGGTTATGTAGTGAGTGTAGAGCATGTAGAAAAAGCTGATCATCCAAAGCTATTGGACATTTGGGAAGCCTCGGTCAGAGCCACTCATGATTTTTTGCAAGAAGAAGATCTACAAGAGTTAAAACCTCTGATCCTTGAGCAGTATTTTGATGCGGTTGACCTAAGATGCGCGAAGAACTGTGAAGGTGACATACTGGGATTTTGTGGTGTGCATGACGGTGCTATTGAAATGCTGTTTATAGCTCCTGATAAGCGCCGCCAAGGGGTTGGGTCACTATTGACTATCCATGCCATCAAAGAGCAAGGCGCAACCAGGGTCGACGTGAATGAACAAAATGAGCAAGCCAAAGGTTTTTACCTGCATAGTGGTTTTGCTGTCATAGGCCGCTCTGCGCTGGACGGGCAGGGAAAACCCTATCCGCTGCTGCATATGGCATTGCGTTGATCTGCTGCTAGATACAAGTCCACTGATAATCCTTGCCAGCTTGTGTTGGCACATCAATCAAATAGCTATTGGCTAAAGAGAGCTGGGGCAGGTTTTTGCTGCTGTGTTTTAGTGGTGTTTTAATCTGTGCCTGTTGGTAAAAGGGGTTGGGGTTTTCAGAGCTTCCACTTAGCTTGTGAACCTTAAAAGCCGTTACTTCCGGTAATGGCGAATGGCTGCGCAGGCGTAAATTGCCGCCTAAGCGCGAATGGATTTTTACTGTGCAAACCTGCCCGTTTTGCCAGCTTATATCCAGCACAAAACCACCACGCATCATCAGGCCTGTAACTTTGCCATTGGGCCATTCTTGCGGTAAAGCGGGTAGCAGATGCACAGCGCCGTCGTGACTTTGTGCCAGCATTTCAGCCACGCCTGAGGTAAAACCAAAATTGCCGTCAATCTGAAAGGGCGGGTGCGCATCAAACATATTAGGGTAAGTGCCGCCGTTTTCGGAGATTTTGCCATCAACCGTCAGGGCAGGTTTGATTTGGTCTCGTATCAGTTTCAAAGCCCTGTCACCGTCTAAAAGGCGTGCCCACACATTGATTTTCCAGTTCATCGACCAACCTGTGGACGGGTCGCCGCGCTGCTCCATAGTAACGCGGGCCGCATTAAATAACTCAGGTGAGCGCAAAGGTGAGATTTGATTGCTGGGATAGAGCCCATACAAGTGCGAAATATGGCGATGTTTATCTTGTGGGTCGTCCCAGTCCTGCAGCCATTCCTGCAACTGATGGTATTTGCCTATTTGCATGGGCGGCAGGCGGGACAGTATGTTTTGCCATGCCGGGAGCAGGGTTTTGTCTTGGTTTAGAATTGTGGCTGCAGCTATGGTGTTGGAAAACAAGTCAAATAACAGCTGGTTATCCATAGTCACCCCAGCGGCGATTTTGGTGCCTGTGGCTTTGGGGGCATTTTCCGGTGACATGGAAGGGGACACAATCAGCCATTGCTTATCTGGTGATTCAACTAAAAAGTCCTCAAAAAACTCTACGGCAGCTTTCATCACAGGGTAGACCTCAGCTAAATAGGCTTTGTCGCCGCTGTATAAGTACTTTTGCCATAAATGTCGGCTTAGCCAGGCGTTACTGGTGGGCCAGGACCCCCAGCTGTAGTCGATACCTCCTGTGATACGCCAGATGTCGGTGTTGTGATGCGCCATCCAGCCACGGGCGCCATACATGGTTTTGGCGCTTTGCTGCCCAGTGACTGCGAGCTCTTTAATCATCTGGATAAAAGGTTGGTGCAGCTCCGTTAGTTGTGTGACTTCCGCTGGCCAGTAGTTCATTTGGGCATTGATATTTAGGGTGTATTTGCTATCCCATGGCGGGTCTTGTCTGTGATTCCACAGCCCTTGCAAATTGGCGGGCTGACCGCCAGGCTGTGACGAGGAAATCAGTAAATAGCGGCCAAACTGAAAATACAGACTAACCAGCTCTGGGTCGTGCCGCTGTGCGAACAGACGGATACGTTGATCTGTCGGTTCGGTGCTAAATTCGCTATCGCCCAGGTCTAAAGTGACGCGGTCAAAATAGTTTTTATAGAGGGTGCTGTGGGCTGTTTTACGGGCCTGATAGGGCTGGTGCTGAAACTGTTGTTGTGCTGTATCCAGATACTGCTGGGCGCGCTTAAGCGCATCAGCGCTGATGTCTTTGTAGTTGACAAAGTTGGTTGCCATGGACACTAAAAGCAGCACTGAATCGGCGTTTTCCACCTGGATCTGATGATCCTTTTGGCTTAGGCTGCCGCCACTGTTTTGTACTTGCAGCAAGGAGCTCAGTTGCACTTGCCCTTTTATTCCTTCGTGATCGGCTGATTGCACCTGCATCAGCACCGTATTGGCATTTTGTGTTGAAAAAGCCGCTTTGGCCGGATGGGATAAATAAGCTTTAAAGCTCAGTTGGCCCGGTTTGCTGGCGGTTAATTTCACCACCAACACCTGATCGGCCAATGAGGTAAAGATTTCTCGGCTATAAACCACATCTGCCACCTGATAGCGGGTGGTGGCCACTGCATTGGCAATATCTAAATCCCGATAATAATTCTGATACTGCGTATGAGCAGGAAACTCTAAATGTAGGTTGCCAGCGCTTTGATAAGGCATGCCGTTAGCGCCCTGGCTGGTAATGGTTTTAGCGGCCAGTGCTTCGGCAGCGGCATAATCCCCTGTGGTTATTAAGCTGCGAATTTTGGGCAAGGATGCCAGCGCTGCGGTATTGATGTTGTTATGCGGGCCACCTGCCCAAAAGGTGTTTTCATTCAACTGGATAGTTTCGTCTGCTGGTTTGCCATACACCATGGCACCTAAGCGGCCATTGCCCAAAGGCAAAGCTTCTTCCCATAAAGTGGCAGCTTGGTTATACCAAAGCTTGAGATTAGTCTTATCAGGGACGGCAGATGTGGCGAAAGCGACACTGCTTAGTAAGCTCAATAAGCTCAGTAAAGAAAATTGCACAGTTTTCGTAATCACTGCACTGCTCCCTGAAGTTGTGTTTTGTAGCCAAGTCGTGATGGTCAGGTTTAACCGTCTGATTTTGATATGTATATAGTTTTTCTCGTTAATGTAGTTAAGATTTTTTGTCGCTGCGACCAGGAGCGACCAGCGCCCTTACTCTGCCTGCGCTCTGTCGTGTGCGGCATTCAGTGCCTGCTGCTCTTTGTGCTAAAATGCCGGCGTTTTTTAGCTGAGCCTTTAAATCAGGAGTTGTAGTGTCAGCATTATCATCTTTATATCCGCAGCCTTTATGGCAATGGTTTGCACAAATTTGTGCCATCCCTCACCCCTCTAAACATGAGCAGGCCTTAAGCCAGCATATCCAGCACTGGGCACGTGACAAAGGTTTGGCTGTTATTGAAGACCAGGTCGGCAACCTGATCATTAAAAAGCCAGCCACTGCAGGTTTTGAAAATCGCAAAGTGGTGGTGATCCAGGCGCACCTGGATATGGTGCCGCAGAAAAATGCCGACAAAGTTCATGACTTCACTAAAGATCCAATCGACGCTTATGTAGATGGCGACTGGGTAAAAGCCCGCGGAACTACACTAGGTGCAGACAACGGCATCGGCATGGCCTCGGCTTTAGCTATTTTAGGCAGCGACGAGATTGAACATGGTCCTTTAGAAGTACTGCTGACGGTGGATGAAGAAGCAGGTATGACAGGTGCTTTTGGTGTAGAGCCTGGCATGTTGGACGCTGAAATACTGATCAACACCGACTCTGAGCAGGAAGGCGAAATTTACATGGGCTGCGCCGGTGGCGTGGACGCTGAATTTACAGTGCCAGTGCAATGGCGAGCCACAGCAGCTGGAATGACAGCTGTTGATTTAAGTTTAACGGGTTTAAAAGGTGGCCACTCGGGTGTGAATATTCACCTGGGGCGTGGCAATGCCAATAAACTGTTGGCGCGTTTTTTAGCTGACCATGCCACAGTGCTGGAACTCGCCATCTCCAGCTTTAGCGGTGGTTCACTGCGTAATGCGATACCTCGTGAAGCGACCGTTAGTCTGACTGTTCCTGCGACAAAACTGACTCAGTTACAGCAGGCTGTTAAAGAGTTTGAAGCCCTGCTACAGTTTGAATTGGCCGCCGTTGAGCCAGCATTAAAACTGAGTCTTGCCGAAGTCGTCACTCCAGCTCAGGTGCTTGCAGCTCAGAGCCAAAACACCTTGATCCACTTACTTAACTTATGCCCTAACGGCGTGATGCGAATGAGCGATGAAGTGGCAGGCGTGACCGAAACTTCACTGAATATGGGCGTGATCAGCACCAAAGAGCAGAGTATTCAGGTGCTGTGTTTAATCCGCTCTTTAATCGATAGCGGCCGTCGGCAAGTCGAGAGCATGTTAACTTCGCTGGCGCAGTTATCAGGCGCAGCAGTCAAATTCAGCGGGGCTTATCCTGGCTGGAAACCTAACCCGGATTCACCAGTGATGGCGATAGTGCGCGATACCTATCAGGATATTTATCACAAAGAGCCGGTAATTATGGTGATCCACGCGGGGTTAGAATGTGGTTTATTTAAAAAACCATATCCGGATATGGATATGGTGTCGATAGGCCCTACTATTCGTTTCCCACATGGGCCTGATGAAATGGTCAATATCACTACCGTGGGCCAGTACTGGGAATTATTGTTGGCGGTATTAAAACGTATTCCAGAGCGCTGTTAACCTGAGCGTCCTGAACTCAAAGCCCCACTAATTGGGGCTTTTTTTTGCACTGATGACTGCAGCACTGAGGTGATTTCAATCAAAGTCTAAGCTATTGTAGCAACAAGCTTTTCCCGATAAGCTTTTCGCGACAGAGAGTGGAACCAGCCGTTATTATTCTGGCACAAAAGGAGGATACAGATGCCTTGGCAATGCCAACATTGCAATACCACTATTGAAGATGACGACTTTGAAGTCTGTTGGAATTGCAACAGTGCACAGGGTGCGCTTGTTCCTGAAAAGGCGGCAGGTCAGTTTGTGCCTGATTGTCTGCGCTGCAAGAAAAAATTAAGCTTTATCGGCACTAAAAACTTCCATGAAGGCACACGTTGGGGCATCTTAGGCGATCTAGGTGAGTTTTTTATTAACAAAGAAAACCTTGATATGTACGCCTGTAAATCCTGCGGCAAAGTTGAGTTTTTTATTGCAGGTTTAATTGAGCGTCAGAGCTGATAGCTCTAACGGCTTTAGTTTTAAAGGGCAACAGATGAATCCGTATAAAGTGAGACGCGAAACAACAATCAAGCTGACAGATTTGCCCAATATTGGTAAGGCAGGGGCAGCTGATTTGTTAGTTTTAGGTATCCTTAAGCCGGACGATCTTAAAGGTCGTGATCCCTATCAGATGTACAGGCAGCTTTGTGAGATCACAGCACAAAAGCACGACCCTTGTGTTATTGATGTATTTATCTCTATTACCCGCTTTATCGAAGGGGATGATCCACAACCCTGGTGGTTTTACACCGCAGAGCGCAAAAGTATTGTGGCTGATACAGCAGGCAGGGCAGAGCGACCATTATGAAGCGCTTCGCCTATGAAAAATTTCCAGAGTGAGTAACCCACAGGAAGCACCATTTTGATAGGAAGACTGTTCGACAAATTAGTATTTGCAGTGGCGCTTATTGCAGCGCTGCAGCTGCCTTTACTGGTTGATCATTATCATCAGTATTTATCTGGCTGGTACAAAGCCATTCAATCACAGGTGGATGGTTACGAAAGCACAGCAAAAGCTCATCAGTTTGCTGATGCTAAGGCCATGATAGACAACCATCTGACAAACCCTGAACCCAGTGTGCGTGCTGATGCGGAGCAAAAACTGCAGACCATAAGTCTGCTGTCTGAGCTGCGTCTTGGTATGGAAACTTTTAGCAGTGGTACTCTGTTCGGGAAAATTGGATTTATGCTGCATCCTGACAGAATTCATCTGCTAAAAGATGTAGTGCAGAATTTTAAACCTGGTATTCCACTGCATATCAGCGGTCTTGCTTTTGCTGTGATAGGTGCTCTGGTGCTGAATTTTTTGATTATGTTGCCGTTCCGGCTGATGAGATCACGCCCTTCAGTTGCACAGCGTTCGATCTGAGAGTGTGATCGGGAAAAATATGGCCTTGAGATTTAGCCGTCAGCGGAATACTTAGTGATTGCTGACGAGCAACAGAGAACAGGGTTTCTCGTGGCGAACCCTTAACAACGCAAATAGAAATAGTTCGCAATTGCTTTGCAATTGAGAGCTGTTTTCATTTAGAATTCAGGCACTATATTCAGAGGAAAGTGCCATGTCGTTGTTTAAACTCCATAAAATATCCTTAGTTGCGCTGGCTGTGGCCACAAGTTGTTATTCTGCAACCCTGTTGGCCGATGACAGTAAAGCCAAAGCCGAAGAAGACATTGAAGTGATCACGGTAAAAAGTAAGCGTGGTTTAATTTCTTATGTCAGCGCTTCAGGCGCCAAATCGGACACTCCTATTATCGAAACTCCGTTGTCTGTGTCCGTACTGACGGAAGAGCGTATTGCCGATTTAGGTGCGCTGACGGTACAGGATGCTTTAGGTTATGTGTCGGGTTTATACAATGGTCCTTATGGTCTGGACACCCGGGGCGACTGGTCAGTGATCCGTGGTGTGTCGCCAGTGCAATATCTGGATGGTCTGAAGTCTTTGTTTGGTTATTACAACAACGTGCGCACCGAACCTTTTGGCTTGTCGCAAATTGAAATACTCAAAGGCCCAAGTTCGGTGTTGTATGGCCAGGGTTCTATTGGCGGTATAGTCAATTTAGTCAGCAAAAAACCTGAAGCAGCCACCAGCGGTCAGTTATGGGCACAGTTGGGGAATTATTCACGCAAACAACTGGCGGGCGATATCACAGGTTCACTGACTGACGATGAAACACTGCAAGGCCGTTTAGTTGGCGTATGGCGCGACAGTGATACCCAGACTGATTTTGTACCGGATAACAGCAAAGCCTTAGCGCCGTCTTTTAGCTGGCAGGCCAGTGACGACACTAAAGTGACTGTGCTTGGCAACTGGCAGAAAAAAGAGTCCGGTTCCAGCACGCAGTTTTTCCCGCATCAGGGCACTATTTTGCCTAATGAGTTTGGCCAGATCCCAAGCAGCCGTTTTGTCTCCGAGCCAGGTTTTGACCGCTACGACACTGAACAACAAGCCGCTACTGTGATTGTTGAACACAATCTGACGGATGACTGGGATTTACGTGTCGCCAGCCGTTACAGCGACAGTCATGCCGATTACGACACTATGTATGGTTGGCCTCCAAAGTTTGAGGATGATAACCGTACTATCTCCCGCGTGGCTTATTTGAGTAATGCTGATGCCCGCTCTGTTACCAGTGATGCTCAGTTGCATGGCAACCTGCAAACCGGTGCAGTAGAGCACCAACTGGTGATGGGGTTTGATTACCAAAACGCCTACACCGACAATGACTCCTTTTATGGGGCAGGTGGTTTATTAGACTTGTACAACCCTGTGTATGGTCAGGTGACAGATTTGCCAACAGATGCGGATGTGACCGATTATGCGGCCAACAAGGTGTATCAGAGCGGTCTGTATCTGCAGGATAATATGAAAATTGCCGAGAGCTGGATGGTGTCGGCTGCGCTGCGTCGTGACCGCACTGTCAGCCGTACCGAAGGTGCTGATGCTCAGTCGCAGTATGCCACGACCGGCCGTTTGGGTCTGATGTATCTGATGGATGGCGGCGTTTCACCTTATATCAGTTACAGCGAGTCTTTTGAGCCGCTGTTAGGTTCGGATGCGTATGGTCAGGCCTTTAAGCCTCAGACCGGTGAGCAGTGGGAAGCGGGTGTGAAATACCAGCCTGATAATACAGAACATTTGTTAACTGCTGCTGTGTATCAAATCAAAGAGCAAAACCGCACTACAACTTTAGCGGCCGATCAGTTGGATGACGAGGGATTGATTAACCCAAATGGTCAGGTGCAGGGTGGTGAAGTCACGGCAAAAGGGGTGGAGCTGGAAGCTCAATTGGCCTGGCAGCAACTGGATATTTATGCCAGCTACGCTTACACCGACGCTTATGTCAGCCAAAGTAATACCTTAGGTGAAGAAGGCGCGACTTTATCGGCTGTGCCTGAACAACAGGCCTCTATCTGGGCAACCTGGCGTTTGGCTATGGTCGATGGTTTGAAACTGGGTGGTGGTGTGCGTCATGTAGGGAAAACATCAGATGGCAGCGCTTATGTGGCTATGAATGGTGTGGTACTGAATGACCCGCTGACCACTCCTTCTTACACCTTGCTTGATGCCATGCTGGGTTATGAAATGGGGGATTACGATCTAAGTCTGCAGGTGCAAAACCTGACCGACAAAACAGTGATCACTTCTTGTCTGAATCGCGGTGATTGTTTCTATGGTCAGCGCCGCTCAGTTAGTGCAAACTTACGTTATAAATTCTGATCAATAACTTAAGCTTCACCTTAACGCAAACCCCGGATCCATAGCCGGGGTTTTATTTTATCCGGGATAAAAAAAGCCCCGCGGTTTGTACCAGCGGGGCTTTTTACTGACTGTTGCTAATTAGTTCTTAGCAGCTGCAGCTTTCTTTTCTTTCTCTTTTGCGATCACTGTGTCAGCCACGTTTTGTGGACATGGTGAGTAGTGAGAGAATTCCATAGAGAACTGACCACGACCAGACGTCATAGTACGCAGAGTAGAGATGTAACCGAACATCTCAGACAGTGGCACGTCGCCTTTGATACGCACGCCAGTCACGCCAGCTTCCTGACCAGAGATCATGCCGCGACGACGGTTTAAGTCACCGATAACATCACCCACGTGATCTTCTGGTGTGAACACGTCAACTTTCATGATCGGCTCTAACAGCTGCGCACCGGCTTTAGGCATGGTCTGACGGAAAGCGCCTTTAGCAGCGATTTCGAACGCGATAGCTGATGAGTCAACAGCGTGGAAACCACCGTCGAATACTTCAACTTCTACGTCTAACACCGGGAAGCCAGCCAGAGTACCGGTTGACATCATAGACTCGAAGCCTTTTTCGATAGCCGGTAAGAACTCTTTTGGTACGCTACCACCAACAACGGTTGATTTGAAGGTGAAGCCTGAGTTCTGCTCGCCCGGACGAATGCGGTAATCGATCTTACCGTACTGACCTGAACCACCAGACTGCTTCTTGTGCGTGTAGCTGTCTTCTACTTCGCGGGTAATAGTTTCGCGGTAAGCAACCTGTGGCTGGCCTACAACTAACTCAACGCCATAAGTACGTTTCAGAATGTCTACTTTGATATCCAGGTGTAATTCACCCATACCTTTCAGAATGGTTTCGCCTGAATCCGGATCTGTTTCAACGCGGAACGTCGGGTCTTCAGCAACCATCTTACCGATAGCGATACCCATCTTCTCAACAGAACCTTTATCTTTTGGTGTTACAGAGATAGAGATTACCGGCTCTGGGAATACCATTGGCTCAAGAGTACATGGCGCTTTAGGATCACATAGCGTGTGACCAGTCTGGGTGTTGTTCTTCAGACCTACCAGCGCGATGATGTCACCGGCCTGAGCTGTGGTCAGGTCAGTACGATCGTTCGCGTGCATCTCAACCATACGGCCGATACGCTCAGTTTTGCCGGTGTAAGAGTTAAGTACAGTGTCACCCTTATTCAGTACACCAGAGTAAATACGGATAAAGGTCAGGGCGCCGAAACGGTCATCCATGATCTTGAACGCTAAAGCACGGAACGGCTCGTCAGCAGAAACGATAGCGTATTCGCCCGTCTCGTTACCTTCTTCGTCAGTCAGAGGCTGTGGATTAACTTCTGTTGGTGATGGTAAATAGTCAACAACGCCATCCAGAACTAACTGCATACCTTTGTTTTTGAAGGCTGAACCACAGAAAGTTGGGAAGAAAGCCAGATCACGTGTACCTTTACGGATACAACGTTTAATGTCTTCGATAGATGGCTCTTCGCCTTCCATGTAAGCCATTAACAGATCATCATCCTGCTCTAACGCAGTTTCGATCAGTTGTTGACGGTACATTTCAACATCATCAGCCATATCAGCTGGTACATCAGTCACAGTGTAGTTTTCTGGCACGCCAGAATCGTCCCACACGTAAGCTTTTTTGCTTAACAGGTCTACTACACCAACAAAAGTATCTTCACGACCAATTGGCAGCACCATGATCAGCGGGTTTGCACCCAGAACTTTTTTCACTTGTTCTGTTACGCGCAGGAAGTCAGCACCGATACGGTCCAGTTTGTTTACGAAAATCAGACGCGATACTTTTGCGTCGTTGGCATAACGCCAGTTGGTTTCTGATTGAGGTTCAACACCACCAGATCCACAGAATACACCGATACCACCATCTAATACTTTCAGAGAACGATACACTTCTACCGTGAAGTCAACGTGACCTGGTGTATCGATCACGTTGAAGCGGTGACCTTTCCAGTAGCAGCTAACTGCCGCTGACTGAATAGTAATACCACGTTCAGCTTCTTGTTCCATGAAGTCTGTGGTTGATTCACCTTCGTGAACCTCACCCAACTTGTGGATTTTACCAGTCAGTTTCAGGATACGTTCGGTGGTAGTGGTTTTGCCGGCATCAACGTGGGCGAAGATACCAATGTTTCTATATAAGGATAAATCTGCTGACATAGTCATCTCGATTAGCTAGTGGTTATAAAATAGGGCGACAATATACAGGAATTTATTTTAATTTGCCCGAAAAAAAATCAACTGCCTTTATGAATTTTTTATCTCCTGTTGAACAGTCAGCAAGACGAAAGGCTAAATCCTTGCCAGAGCGCGTTGAAGCGTGTTTTTTGGCAATTTAGCCGTCTGCTGTTGTCCTGATCATGCCTGCACTTCGTCGTCGCGCTTTTGTGTCGCATATCCCCCTTGGGATTAAAAGAACTGCCCCTATATTTTGCTTTGTCAATCGTCTGACACTTTGTTTTTACGGGAATTTATCCGGCATCCTGCCCCCGGACTTATCGAACACAAGTCGGGTTAAGAACAAGTTTTGTACGACTGAGGTCCTTCTCAGAATGCTCGGCTTGCGGATGCCTTCCCGGTTCACTCGTTCCGTTATGCACTTGCAGTTCATCAGGGGAGGATATTGAACATGTTGCAGGTTCAGAACATCAGTCGTCGGTATGGCGGCCATCTGGCGGTAGATGATGTCAGTTTTACTATTAAAAAAGGCGAGATTATTGGTTTGCTTGGCCACAATGGCGCAGGGAAAACCACCATCATGAAGATGCTGAGCGGCTATCTTGAGGCTGACAGCGGTCAAATTCTGCTGGATGGTCTCGACATTCAAGAGCAAAGGCGGTTAATTCAGCAGCAGTTAGGCTATTTACCTGAACACTTACCGCTGTATCCGGACATGACAGTGCTGGATTATCTGGATTATGCCGCCAGCCTGAAGGCATTGAGCAGTGAAAGTCGTGCTGCGGAGATCCGCAGGGTGGTGGCTGCAACCATGTTGCAGGACAAACTCGAAGCAAAGATAGAAACCTTATCCCGTGGTTATAAACAGCGTTTAAGTGTGGCTCAGGCTATTTTGGGTAAACCACGGCTGTTGATCCTCGATGAGCCAACCAATGGGTTGGACCCAAGCCAGACCTTGCAGATGCGCGAGCTGATCCAGCAGATCGCACAGGATGCAACAGTGATCCTCTCTACCCATATCATGCAGGAAGTGCAGGCGTTGTGCAGCAGAGTCTTGTTGATCCAGCAAGGACGTCTGGTACTGGACCGGGCTTTGGATGCTTTGACACCGGATAGTGTGCTGCAGTTGGGCAGCGACATCCCCCTTGAGGCACTAAAACAGCTACTCTGTGACATGCCGCAGGTGCTGGCGGTGAAGCCGCAAAGCGAACACTGCTTCAGACTGGAGCTGGCTGCCGATAGTGATCACAAAGCCTTGTGCGCTCAAGTGGCTCAGCGTCTGGTTAATGCAGGCCATGCCTTGTATCAGCTCCACCTGCAGCAACAGGATTTACAAAGCTTATTTAGTTCACATCACCAGAAAACGGAGGTGAAAGATGCAGCCTGATGTGAATGCAACAAAGACCCGTCATTTAATCTGGTCTGTGGCGCGTAAAGAATTGACCTTATTTTTTGCCTCGCCTGTGGCCTGGTTATTTTTAGCCAGTTTTGCCGCTGTTGAGCTGTTTGTATTTTTCTGGGGTGAAGCTTTTTTTGCCCGCAATATCGCCGATGTCCGGCCGCTGTTTAGCTGGATGCCGCTGTTGTTGCTGTTTTTAACCTCAGCGCTGACGATGAAAGTCTGGAGTGAGGAACGCCGCAGTGGTACTTTGGAAGCTGTGCTGACTCAAGGTTCTCCGGTCTGGCATTTTGTGCTCGGTAAGTTTTTGGGCTGTTTTGTTTTGCTTCTGCTGGCCTTACTGATCACCTTGCCTTTGCCTGTGACCGTAGCCTTGCTGGCTGAACTGGATTGGGGGCCTGTAATGGCGGGGTATCTGGCTTCAATGCTGTTGGGTAGTTGTTATCTGGCCATAGGCCTGTTTGTGTCAGCCCGCTCGGATAATCAGATTGTCAGTTTGCTGCTGAGTATCGCTGTGTGCGGTGCACTCTATTTGGTTGGGCATCCGCTGATCACGGGCTTATTCAGTCAGTCTGTCGCCTCTTACCTGAATTTCATCGGCACAGGGTCGCGTTTTGATGCGATCACCCGAGGAGTACTGGATTTTCGTGATCTGTATTATTACCTGGCGCTGGTGCTGACCTTTTTAGTGTTAAATGTTTATGTTCTAGAAAAAGAACGTTTTTCAAGCCGTTTATCCAACAGTGCCCGGCAGTGGCAATGGCTCAGCACAGTAGCCGTACTGAACCTGTTGTTGGCGAATCTATGGCTTGGGCAACTGACTCAGTTGCGTTATGACAGCACGGCAGGTAAACAATACTCCTTGTCTAAAGCCACCCAGCAGCAACTGCAAAGCCTGACGGAGCCTTTGTTGATCCGTGGCTATTTTTCCGGGCAAACCCATCCGTTATTGGCACCCTTAGTCCCCCAATTGCAGGATTTGTTAAAAGAGTATCAAATCAGTGGTGGTAACAAAGTCAGAGTAGAGTGGATTGACCCGACCACAGAACCTGAGCTGGAACAGGAGGCCAATCAGCGCTTTAATATCACGCCTGTCCCGTTTCAGATTGCCGACCGCTATCAGTCTTCTATTGTCAGCTCTTACTTTAATCTGTTGATCCAGTACGGTTCTGAGTACCAGGTATTGGGGTTTCGCGAGCTGATTGACGTGAAATCCAGAGGTGAAAATGATCTGGAGGTGCTGTTAAGAAATCCGGAACTGGATATCACCCGGGCGGTGAAAAAAGTACAGCAGGACTATTATGCCGGTCATGATCTGTTTGCTGCTGTCACCGAGCCTGTCAGTCTGAAACTGTATTGGTCAGACGATCCGCAGTTACCCGCTGAACTGAAATCTTTTGCGACCCAGTTACAGCAAAGTGCGGAACAACTGGCTAAAACAGCCGAAGGCAAGTTTAGTGTGCAGCGACTGGACCCCGATGCAGACAGCGCATTAAAAGACAATCTGCAGCAAGAGTTGGGTTTGAGTAAGGTCAAGCTGGATCCTTTTGCAGCAGAGGGCTTCTGGTTCAGTATGCAGTTGCAGCAGGGCCCACAGCAATTAGCGCTGACTCTGGATGATTTTAGTGTCGAAAGTTTTGAGCGTCAGCTCAAAGCCGGTATTTCACGTTTGGCTGGTCATGGCACAAAAACAGTAGCGCTGGTGACGCCGCAGGGGAGCGGTGGCTACGGTTATCCGGCCAATGAGTTCAGCGGTTTGAATGCTTTATTGGCCGATAATTTCAACGTCGAGCCGGAGGATTTAACGGACGGTAAGGTCAGTGCTAAAGCCGATGTGCTATTTGTGATGGCGCCAGAGAATTTATCCCAGACACAACTTTTTGCCGTGGATCAATTTTTGATGCAGGGCGGTACAGTACTGATGGCTACATCACCTTTCAAAGCCAGTTTAAGCAGAGAGAACTTAGCGGTACGGCCTTATCAGAGTGGTCTGAACCAGTGGCTGGAGCAGTATGGCGTACAGCAGAATTCCACTCTGCTTTTGGATCCGCAGCATGCCGCTTTACCTGTACCAGTGACGCGTCAGGCCGGTGGTTTTACCTTTCAGGATATGAGACTACTGGATTATCCATGGTTTGCCGACATCCGACAGGACGGTATGGCAGAGCTGCCATTATTCAGTCAGTTGCCTCAGTTGGTGGTGCCCTGGGCCAGTCCCTTTGATATTCAAACTAAAGAACATATCAAAGCGACACCGTTGCTGCAGTCGTCCAAAGGCAGTTGGTTAACGGCACAAAGCACCGTGATGCCGACGCTGGATAGCTCAGGGCAGGTCAGTTACCCATCCGGTGATACCAGCGGGGCGCAGACCCTGGCGGTGATGCTGGAAGGTCAGTTTAAGTCCTGGTTTAGTGGCAAAGCTTCACCGTTACAGGCCCAGAAAACGAATGAAGCAAAAGACGAGGCTAAAAACGCAGCGCCTGAGCAAAGCAACACCAGCACTGAACTTTATCCTGTGCTCGAACAGGCCAATGCCGGAGCCCGTTTAATATTATTTGGTTCCAACGATATGTTCAGTGATGCGGTCAGTCAGTTGGTTGGCGGTGCACAGGGCTCAGAGTATCTGAACAACCTGCAGTTATTAGCCAATACAGTGGATTGGACGACGGCCGATCCTGCCTTGTTAGATATCCGGGCTCGTGGTCAGTTTAATCGCACTTTACCGCCGCTGGACAGAGCTGAGCAGCAGTTTTTGGAGTACCTGAATTATGCGCTGGTGCTGGCATTGATTCTGTGTATTGCACTGATTCAGCGCTGGCTGCAACGTCGCCGTTTGCAGCAACTGTATCGAGTAGTGGCAGCACAATAAGGAGGCACGCTGATGAAAACACTGACGATTGGATTATCTGTGGTTGCAGCAGCGCAATTGCTGCTGGCAGGGGCATTATGGTGGCAAGATCGGCAGCAGCCAGAGGCGAGTGCCTTGCTTGCGCTTCATCCAAAACAGCTCACAGAGATTAAGCTGGAACATCAGGGTAAGACTCTGCAACTGGTGTATCAGGATGGCGCCTGGCGCTTGCCTGCGTTACAGCATGAGCCAGCCCGACCCGCCAAAGTCACCGCATTGTTAACTGAGCTGGAGAAAGCCCGTTTGCAGTGGCCAGTGGCAGAAACCACTGCCAGTCAGGCCAGATTTGAAGTGGCAGAGGATAAATATCAGTGGAAGCTAACGTTAGCGGCTGGCGATCACCAGCAACTGATTTATCTGGGCTCCAGTCCGGCCTTCAAACAGTTGTATCTGCGACGTGACAAAGAAACGGAAATTTATCAGCAGCAGATCAGCACTATGGATTGGAGCACAGAGCCTGAGCAGTGGTTTGACCGCAACCTGCTGCAGATCAGCCAGGTGAACCGGATCAAACTGCCGCAACTGGAGCTAGAAAAAGAGGCTGGCCAATGGCAGGTACGCGCGGCTCAAGGAGAAACGCAAGTAGCAGACAAGGCCCTGGCTGGTCAATTGCAGCAACTGTTCAGCGCATTGCAGGTCAGTGGTCCGCCAGTCAAGCCGCTGGCTTTGAAACAGCCTGAGCAACAACTTCAGGTGGAGGTTCAGAGTTTGAGTGCCAAGCATAGTTACCAGCTCCAAAAACAGCAGGACAACTATTTGATCAAACGCGATGACAGGGCCGTCTGGTACCCGCTGGCTGCAGAACAAGCGAAGCAGTTATTTGAACTTGAGCCGGAAAAGCTGCTGGCTAAACAGTCAGGACAAAGCAACAGCAACGAAAAGCCCAGTGCAAGTGAGGTTCAAGCTGAGGGCCGCTCTGAGTTGAACTAAGCCGGGCTTTGGTCCGCGACTCAGTGTCCGGTTCGCCGGAAACTGCATAAATAACACAAAGGGCCGTCAGGCCCTTTGTCATATCTCATCAGTCCTATGAAGCCAGAGTCGGGTAGTCGGTGTAGCCTACCGGGCCTTTGCCGTAAAACAGTTCTGGTCGTGGCTGGTTTAATGGCGCATCTGTCTCCAGACGTTTTGGTAAATCCGGGTTGGCAATAAAAGGAATACCAAAGGCGACAGCATCAGCTTTGCCTTCAGCCAGCCATTGATTCGCTTCTGCCTTGCTGAATTTCTCATTGGCTATCACAGGGCCACCAAACAGCTGTTTAATCAGCGGAGTGATACTGTCCTCTGCCGGATGTTCGCGGGTAGAGATAAAAGCAATACCACGTTTGCCCAGTTCAGTCGCAACATAGCCAAAAGTTGCGGTACGGTTCGAGTCGCCCATATCGTGAGCATCCATGCGAGGTGCTAAGTGCACTGCCACTCTGTCTTTACCCCAGACTTCAATACAAGCGTCTGTGACTTCCAGCATTAAACGGGCACGGTTTTCCAGTGAGCCACCGTATTCGTCATCCCGCAAGTTGGTGCTGTCTTGCAGGAACTGGTCAAGTAAATAACCGTTGGCTCCGTGCACATGCACACCGTCAAAACCAGCGGCTTTGGCATTGATGGCCCCCTGGCGGTAGGCTTCTATTACCTCTTTGATTTCACTTAAGGTTAAAGCCCGTGGTTCTTCGTAATCTTTGATTGGACGCACCAGACTGACATGACCTGCCGGGCGCAGTGCACTGGGGGCTACAGGTTTTTCACCATTTAAATAAATTGGGTCAGAAATACGACCGACGTGCCAGAGTTGCAGGAAAATTCGGCCACCGGCTTTGTGCACTGCATCAGTGACTAATTTCCAGCCTTCCACCTGCTGCTGTGACCAGATCCCCGGAGTATCCGGATAACCCACACCCATAGGGGTAACTGAGGTGGCTTCTGACAAAATTAAACCTGCACTGCTGCGCTGGCTGTAATATTCGGCCATCAGGGCGTTTGGAACTCGGCCTTCGTCAGCGCGGCAACGGGTTAAAGGTGACATCACGATACGATTTTTCAGGGTTAAATCACCAAGGGTGATGGCATCAAATAGCGTAGGCATGGGTAACTCCTTAAAGTTGATCAGCTAATCGCGCCAGAAAGTGTTGGATCACCTCTTCATTGCGCGAAAAAAAATTCCACTGACCTACTTTTTTACTGCTGATAAAACCAGCACGCTGCAAAGTAGCCAGATGGGCAGATACGGTGGACTGCGACAACCCCGTTTTCTGGTCGATTTTGCCGGCACACACGCCAATACTGAGCGGGTGCTCCTGATCGGCAAAATAAACTTCAGGTTGTTTCAGCCAGTTTAAAATGTCCCGTCGCACCGGGTGGGACAGGGCTTTGATCATCTCGTCGAGTTCTGCAGAGCTCATGGTTTAATCCATATCCATATATCGCGATGTGGCGAAATATATATCGTAAATTTTCGATATGCAACTTTTATTTTATTCTGGTCGGTACATTAATTAGGCTCGCAGCCGTAAACAGAGCGAAACACTAGCAAGAGACAGCCTGTTAGGTAGTAAAGAACTACTGAAGTTATCATACGTATTACGGCGTTTTTTTAACCAGGTTCAGAAAAAATAAACAAATATACTTTTGATCTCTTTATGGACGGACAGCGTTTTCTATTGCGGGTTTTATGTTCAACTAAAAGGAAATCAGAATGAAATTTCGCTCATTATTGAATTTAACCGTTCTTTCAGCAGCTTTAGTCGTCTCTGCTGCATCTTACGCTTCTGCTAAGGCAGACATAGTCGATACCGCTGTAGCTGCAGGTAGTTTCAATACACTGGTGACTGCAGTTAAAGCTGCAGATCTGGTCGATACTTTAAAAGGTGCAGGTCCGTTTACCGTATTTGCACCAAACGATGCTGCATTTGCTAAGGTTCCTGCTGCAGATTTGGAAGCGCTGTTAAAAGATAAAGCAGCACTTGGTAATGTACTGACATATCATGTGGTTGCAGGCAAAGTGATGGCCTCTGATGTGGTGAAGTTAACATCTGCCAAAACAGTACAGGGCCAGGACTTAAAGATTGCCGTGAAAGATGGTGTGGTCTATGTCGATGGTGCTAAGGTCATAAGCACAGATATTGAAACCAGTAACGGCGTCATTCATGTGATTGATTCTGTTGTCTTGCCTAAATAATCGTTTGTAGTCAGAGAAAAGGAGCCTTGTGCTCCTTTTCTTTTTGCAATGGACTAACGCTATCAGCTGTTAAACTTCATGTATCCTTTTTGATTTTATGTAGTTAGGAACCAGAACTGGTGCCAAAACATTGATGTTTGTCGCTTTATTGTGCTGTGCTTTTTGTGAAGCGTCCACAGAGCACGACGCTGTTGTTCCGGATGAAAAATGGTGACAGATTAACAGGTGTTATCACCCCGCAGGACAAAGACATTTTCTTTTTGGATCAGCCTTATTCCGGGCTCGTGCAATTGCCCAGAGCTCAGATTGATCGGAATGAGCAGCAATAGCTGCTTGCTGTTGCGCCCCTGATTGCCATTGAAACTCAGGCTGTGGTGATTAAAAACCAAGCTGTACGGTACTCAGGTGTGGACCTAACCGCAGGTAAAAAACGCAGTAGCAGCAGTACCGACAAACTGGGTTTTAAAACGGCTTTTGAGCAGCGTGATACGAATATGCGGTTAACCTTTGATGGCAAATATGATTACGAAACCAGTAATTCGCTCGAGAAAACTCATAAATATCTGCTTAGTCCTGGTGCTGACTATTTCTTCCAGCCGCAATTATTCTGGCGTAATAAAGTGGATTATTCGCAGGACTTTATCGCGGCCGATTACAAAAATATCGATCTAAGCCCGGGGTTAGGTTACAGCTTTTATGACTCCACTGAACTTCGGGTTGAAGTTATTGGGTTAGCAGGTTTAAAGCGAACTCACTTCAAAGAAACGGCAGGGCTTAAATTCTTTCTTGGCGAGCGCATTCGGTTTTGTCCTTTCCAGTCGCTTTAGACTGGTCAAAAATTGAAGTGGTGTTGCCACAATACAAAGGACTTTCAGCAGACAGCAGAGATTTAGATCAAAAACTCAGTATTGGTGCCAAGTTCTGAAAAAAAGGGCTGAGTATACCCAGCCCCTGAACTATCAATTAAAGGCTGATAGAAGTGCTGGCGCTGCACTTGGTTGTGCTTGCCGCTTCACAGACTTTGTAGCTGTAGCTGCCACGGTTTAACGGACCATCCCGATGGGCTCCGTCATTGGTTGTGGTCAGAATTTTCACGTTATTGCGATACAGATCAACTGAGCTGGTGGTTGCGCTGGCCCAGCTTAGATCCACATAACGCTTGCCTTTGCTGGAAACGCCTTTTAACGTCAGGCTGATGCCCGGAGTGGTCGCGCCGCCGCCACAACCATTAGTGGTCAGGTATTGATGCGCTGCCGCGGCCTGAACTATACCGTAACCAAAGTAGACATCCTTACCAGCAGCCCCTGCATCTTTTGCCGTCGCTTTTAACGCATTACGGATTTGAGTACCGGTACAGTTCGGATGATTTGACCAGACCAGAGCAGCAATACCTGATACGGCCGGTGTTGCCATAGAAGTTCCGCTCATCAGACCATAATCGCTGGTACCGATGTTGATGGATGCAGTAGTAGCGGCCAACAGCGCAGTTCTGTCTTCAAAAGCCGCACCTACGGCAGGAATAGATGTGGTGTTGGCGGAACCTTCACCTAGGGTACCGTACAACATACCTGCGGTATTGTTGATGATAACAGCACCTACACCACCAGAGTTTTGGCAGTTTTTCACCTTGTCGTGGAAAGAAATGACACCACGGTCAATCATACAGATTTTACCAGCTGCGCCTGAATTCACAGTTTCTGCTGTGCCCATAAAAAAGGTTGCTGCGCTGGCTGACCCTGGATTTTCCATGGCTGAGGTTGCAAAGGGAGTGCCGTTTGCGCTTAAGGTTGCGCTGGTTGCCATATCGGCTGGGTAAGTAGATAAGGTATCTACACCACCAGCTGTGGCTTCCACACAGATGGTTTCATCTGTTTTCCCTTGTGATGTACAGCTTGGGAACTGAGAGAAATCAGCGATATTGTTGTTATTGTCGTTGGCTCCTATCATCATGACAGAAGGGTAACCAGCAGGGTAAGAGCGCACATTATTGCCATCGTTACCGGCTGCGGCTATAACTAAACCACCAGCGTCGGTAAAGGTTTTAAAAGCGTTGGATTCAGTGGTATTGGCACCACCACCGCCTAAGCTCATGCTGATAATGTCGGAACCTGCGTTTTTACATTTTTGTGCGGCATAGGCCAGATCCGACGAATAACCCCAGCCTTCTGCATTAAATACTTTGATAATGTGCATAGCTACGCCAGGGGCCATACCAATTACACCAAAACCGTTGTCTGCCGCTCCTATGGTGCCGGCGACGTGAGTGCCGTGTGGGCCACCATTGACGTTCCAGTTGCCTGTACCTGAGTCGTTATCACCGGTAATGCTGCCCCAGTCAAAGTCTGGGTTGGACTGGTCTAAACCTGAGTCAATCACACAGACTTTAATGCCTGCACCAGGGTTAAATTGCACCTGATTGGCTTGAGACTGGTACACAGCATAAGGAGTGATTTGTTGTTGCATCGGATCGCCAGCGTCATCATTAAACAACGCCATTGGTTTACGTATTAAATCTTCTTCTACCAGTTTGATATGAGGGTTTTTTAAAATACCTTTGATTTCATCCACGGACTTGCCGTTGAATTGAGCGGCGATAAAACCATCCGCATCCACCTTTACTTCGCCACCCAGCTGTTTTGTTAAGGCGGTGATGATCCCTTTGTTGGCATTGTCGACCTGAATAATAACCCGATCTGCTGCTGCCGCAGTGGTGCAGCCTAAGGCTATTAAAGTTGCGAAGGAGAGTTTGCTTAACTTACTGATTTTCATTGAGTTGTTCCCATTGCTTATTATTATATTCTCCACTGCGCCTGAGCATCTTTGTGCTTTTATCGCATGAATATGGAGTCTTGTCGCATTTAGTGCTGTATATCAGCTTCTTCTAAATGCCATTTTTTGCGATGAAAAAGCAATCGGATTATTAAATTTTGTTTTCAAGTGTAATGAAATGTAATCGGTGGCATGTATAGCTATTTGTACAGAAATTAGCTGGAGCGTGCTTCGTCTGGCAAAAACGAAGCACTCAGCAGACAGATGAAAAAACAGAATTAACGAGCGATCAGCTCTGCAGCGATTTGAAAAGAATGTTGTCGTGCTTTTGGGTCGTGCATCATAGCAGTCAGCATTAACTCGTCCGGTTGATGTGTTGCAATAAAATTTAGAATACCTTGTTTTACTTCAGCCGGATTACCGATGACAGAGCAAGCCAGAGCTTTTTCCACATAAGATTTTTCGTGCGCTTGCCAGATCTGATCCATATCCTCGACTGGCGCAGGTAACAAACCTGGCACACCGCGCACTAAATTAACAAACTGCTGCTGTGGTGAGGTAAAAAGACGCTGAGCTTCGGCTGTGGTATCCGCTGCAAAGACATTCAGCGCCAGCATCAGGTACGGCTTATCCAGTTGAGCCGATGGCTTAAATTCTTTGCGGTACAAAGCTGCTGCCTGTTCCAGCATGGCTGGCGCAAAATGTGAGGCAAAGGCATAAGGTAAACCCAGATGAGCAGCCAGTTGAGCACCATATAAGCTTGAACCTAAGATCCACAAGGGGACATGCAGATTTTGGCCTGGCACAGCTTGTACCGCCTGATTGGGTTTAACCGGACCAAAATACTGTTGTAACTCGATGATATCGCCTGGAAACTGATCTTCAGTTTCCATACGGTTGCGCCGCAAGGCCCGCGCAGTTTGTTGATCGCTGCCCGGCGCACGACCCAAACCTAAGTCAATCCGGTTTGGATACAAGGTTGCTAAAGTGCCAAATTGTTCGGCGATGACCAGAGGGGAGTGATTCGGTAACATAATGCCACCAGCACCCAGACGAATACGTGAAGTTGCAGCGGCTAAGTGACTGATGAGCAGAGACGTTGCGGCACTGGCAATACCCGGCATATTGTGATGTTCAGCCAGCCAGTAGCGATGGTAACCTAAAGCGTCTGCCTGTTGTGCTAAGGCTTTGCTGTTGGCAAAACTGTCGCTAATGGTACTGCCCGAAGGGACAGGAGCTAAATCTAAAATAGAAAAAGGGATCATCAATACTCCGCTTAGCTGTAAGTTTTCTGTTTTATACCAACTGGTATGGAACTATGGTAGCTATGGGTGCGCAACTATCTTTATTCAAGTCTGATGCTGTATTTCTCTAAGTTACAGGGGTGAATGAGTGTTTTTTTGCGACGGGCTGAACATTGTCACTCGTGGCTCATTTGGAATAACTTAACTTAGCTCTTCGTTTCGTGTTCAACGAAGTGCCAGAGCGAACAAAATTTCATTTCGAAAGGTCAACACGCCCTAGTATTGCGACAGATCAATAGCTTATAGTCTGATCCAGCTACACTGGACTCACCTAACAAAGACGATGAATCATGGCAGAATTTGACGTAACCCTGACCCAAAACTTTCTGATTGCGCTGTTAATTGGCGCTTTGGTGGGCATAGAGCGGGAAAAACATAAAAGTAACTCTCACCCCGGTTCTTTTGCCGGAGTTCGTACTTATATTTTGTTGGCGCAATTCGGTGCCGTCAGTGCCTGGCTATCGATATTTTTACAAACGCCCTGGTTATTTATCGCTGCTTTGGCTGCGGTGGCTATGATAGTGCTCAGCTCCTATTATCTGGAAAACAAAGCCAATGCAGTGGCCTTAGGTTTAACCACTGAGCTGTCTGCTATTACAGTTTGCCTGTTAGGTGGTGCTGTTATGTTTGGTTTTGCCGAAATTGCTGTGTCGTTAGCCATTTTAACTTCGGCTATTTTAGCCTTTCGGGATCCCTTACATGGCTTAGTCAGCAAAATTGGTGCTGATGATCTGTATGCAGGGTTAAAGCTTTTGATCGCCAGTTTTATCGTCTTGCCTTTGTTGCCAAATCAAGCTGTTGATCCCTGGCAGGCGCTAAATCCTTATAAACTCTGGCTCTTGGTCATTTTGATCTCTGGATTATCTTTAGTGGGTTATGTCGCTGTGCGTTTTTTTGGCTCAGTCAAAGGCACTATGATCACTGCCCTGACCGGCGGCCTGGTGTCCTCTACCGCTATGACTTTAAGTTTTTCCCGCAGCAGCATAACGGAAACTGACAGTGGAGCAGCCAATAGACTAGCTGCCGGTATTCTGCTGTCCTGGTTAGTGATGTTCTGTCGGGTTTTGTTGATTGTCGCTGCCGTCTCTGTACCTTTGATGCAACAATTAGTCTGGCCTTTGTTGGGACTGGCGCTGTTAACCGCGGTACTTGCGGTCGCATTTTTTCTGGCCGGGCACAAGCTACAGTCGGTCGCAGTCTCAGAGTTACCTGTGAATAACCCTTTTAGTTTATGGTCGGCTATTCAATTTGCTTTGTTATTTGCACTGGTGTTGTTGCTGGTTAAGCTCACGGAGCATTATGCCCCGGGGCAAGGTTTGTATTGGTTGGCGGCTTTAGCGGGCTTAACAGATGTTGATGCCATTAGTTTATCTGTCGCGGATTATGCTGGTCGCACTCAAGCTGTAGATTTAGCCGCTACAGCTATAGGTATCGCCATCCTGAGTAACTCCGTAGTAAAAACAGCCATGGTATGGGTGGCTGGCACTCGAACTTTGGCTCTTAGGGTGAGCGCAGCCACTGTGGCGCTTGGGCTGGTGGGGTTGGTGTTATTTCGTTTTAGCTAAATGCAAAGTCACTGAGTCGGCGGATGCTCAGCTTGTCTTAAGTTTGGCTTGCCACAATAAAAATAACTGCTGAAAAATAGAGGTGGATATGTCGGGTTCTCAACAAAGTTACAATAACTGGATGGTTCGTTTGCACTGGCTGACCGTGCTGTTGATCATCGCTATTTATGCCAGTATTGAATTCAGAGGTATCTTTGAAAAAGGTACGCCAGAGCGCGATTTGATCAAAGAGGTGCATTTTGTGCTGGGGTTAAGTTTGTGGTTTATTACCTTGCTGCGTTTGGTGGTAAGGCGTTTTAGCGTTATTCCAGCGATAGAGCCCGCACCCTCAGCCGGGGCTGTTAAAATTGCCGGCTTGATGCATCTGGCACTCTATAGCTTTTTATTACTGATGCCCTTACTGGGGTGGTTGCTGTTAAGTGCTGGTGATAAAGTGATCCCATTCTGGGGTTTTCAACTACCGGCTCTGATAGAACCCAATCCTGATTTAGCCGGCACTATTAAAGAAATCCACGAATTAGTGGGCAAAGCCGGTTATGCGTTGATTGCTATTCATACTTTGGCGGCATTGGCGCATCATTACAGACTAAAAGACAACACCTTAAAACGTATGTTGCCCGGTTTATTTGGTCAGAAAAGCTAAAACTGGTTGACGAGATTTGTTGAAAGGTTTTAACTCTGGGCCCTCTTGAGTGAGGGTCTATGAGTAAAGCAAACCAAGCTTCCGAAATTACCTTGCCGGCCAAAGATTTGGGCTGGGGTACAGTACTGAATTTTCTGATTGAGAAGTTCAGCCGTATCGATGCTGCTATTTGGCGACAACGAGTGGCTGACGGCAAAGTACACTGGTTTGGTGGTGAGCTGATCCAGGCCAATACGCTTTTTTTGCCGAGTCGCAGAGTCTGTTATTACCGTGAAGTCGTGACAGAACCTGTGATTCCTTTTGCTCATCAGATCCTTTATCAGGACGAGCATATCCTAGTGGCCTGCAAACCGCATTTTTTACCCGTCACACCAGGGGGGGAATTCGTCAACGAATGTCTGCTCGAGAGAGTAAAACGGGAGACAGGTTTGCCTGACATAGTGGCTGTGCATAGATTAGACAAAGAAACAGCGGGTTTGGTGCTGTTTTCTGTCAATAGTCAAAGCCGCCCTTTGTACTATCAGCTATTTGCTGATGGCCAGATCTGTAAAAGTTATCAGGCCGTTGCTCATTTATCTGAAGCTTTACAGCAGTTGGAATTGCCACAGCAATGGCAGGTAAAAAACCGCCTGGAAAAATCGAATCCGACTTTTTTAATGCAGCAGGTAGAAGGGGAAGTGAATGCTGTTTCCAGCCTTAGTCTGGTGGATAAAAGAGCTGAACTTGGCTTATTTGAATTGAGCCCCCATACAGGTAAAACCCATCAACTGCGTTTGCATATGCTGTCTTTGGGTTGCCCTATTTTATTTGATAAATATTACCCGAATTTAGTACCAAAACAGCCAGGGCAAGAGTTGGATCTTAGCCTGCCTTTGCAATTGCTGGCCAAGTGCTTAAATTTTACTGATCCGGTTAGCGGGTTGGAGCATCAATTTGAATCAAATCGTCAGTTGCAAAGCTGGCCTTTTGATGATGGTTCTAAGGAAAACTAATGTCTAAAAAAGTCTATTGTGTGGCTCAGTTTCTACCTAAACCGGGTAAAGAAGCTGAACTTTTTAAAGTTCTGCAAGGTTTGGAAGCCAATACCTTGCGTGAAGATGGTTGCCTGCAGTACAGAGTAACGCGTCAAATCTCCAGCCCTTTTGCTGAGGGTAAAAGTTTTCCTATTGTTTTTAATGAAATATGGGCTGATCTCAAGAGTTTTGAAGCACATTGTCAACGCAATGAAATTAAAGATTTTTTTCAAGCCTATTGTCTTGCTGAAACAGGCTTAGCCGCGGACTGGAATGTGTGTATTTACAGCGATGAGCCAGAGAACTTTGATGCACCAAAGCTGGTATAGTCGCGTCTGACAGAACTGACTTTATTATTAATCAACGTATCTGCGATCCGGCCAGGTTGTGCCTGGACTTCGTCTGCACACTGTCGTCCCATCCATCTGGTGAGCTCTTACATGTCAAAACCAGTTTTTAAAAAACTACCTGCCCATACTATGGGTTATGTGATGCCGCTTATTTTATCCATTATTATGAGCTGTATTGTGTCTTTGATCAGTACGTTAAAAAACACAGGCTTTAGCGGTTTTGAATTACCAATTTGGCTGGGCGCCTGGGGGCTATCCTGGGTAGTGGCTTATCCGGTATTACTGCTGATATTACCCTTGGTGCGTAAGCTGACTTCCTTCATTGTCGAAACGGCTTAATAGTGCATTTCAACGACAAAAACGCCGGTACGAAAACCGGCGTTTTTTTAGAACAACCTATTAAGAACCTATCACGCCGCCATCATCTTTAGTAATAACCACAGTAGCGGAACGTGGTCTGCTGCTGCCATCGTTGGCAGGCCAGTTACTGGTGAATTGGGTTGGGGTAGAGCGGTCACCAGGGTGTTGGATATTGACAAACATAGTTTTTAAATCAGGTGTAAAAGCCAAGCCTGTGACTTCAGCATCCACTGGTCCGACAAAAAAGCGTTTGATGGTACGACTGACAGGGTCTGCAACCAACATTTGATTATTACCATAAGGGCCTTCACCTTGTTGTGAGCCACTCATGTCGGTTTGGATCCATAGCAAACCGTTAGCACTGAAACATAAGCCATCCGGGCTTGCCATATGGTTATCTTCAGTTAAAACCAGATTAGTACCCGGAGTGGCAGTGCCTACATCACCGGCCAGCAGGAAGATATCCCAGTTAAAGCTTAAACCCTGAGTCGCAGCGTTTTCTTTCCAGCGAATAATATGGCCTGTAGCGTTATTCGCGCGTGGGTTTGCCGGGTCAATTTGCTCTGCTTTACGACCTGTGTTGTTGGTCAGGGTAAAATACACTTCACCACTGGTTGGATGCACAGCACCCCATTCAGGTCTGTCCATTTTAGTCGCGCCGGCAATATCGGCCGCCAGACGGGTGTTTATTAATAAATCAGCCTGACTGTCAAATGTAACACCGGCAGCTGCGGCTTTCGCCATCAGAGCTTCGTTATTGATATCTAACGCCAGCCATTCACCTGAGCCATCGGCATTAAATTTTGCTACATACAAAGTACCGTCATTGAGCAGGTGGCCGCCTGCGGTTGCTTTAAAGTAGGCCGCTTTAGACACGTATTTGTAAATGTATTCAAAGGTAGAATCATCACCTGAATACACTGTCACAGGCTGACCTTCGACTACAGGTCCAAAAATAACACCTTCATGACCAAAACGGCCTAAAGCTGTGCGCTTTTGTGGCACGCTGTCAGGGTTAAATGGATCTATTTCTACTATCCAGCCAAAAGTATTGGGCTCGTTACGATAATCCTCGGTCTCATCCGCACCTATGCTGGATGCATTAAAACGCTGGTACTGATCTGCGCCAGAATCTGCTGTTTCCCAGTAGTAACGCCCATTTTTACTGCTGACCCCATAACGCTTATGCTCGCGAGGTTGAGTGGCGTCGGCATTCATAAAGTAACCTGCCCAGTTTTCTTCGCAGGTTAAATAAGTGCCCCAAGGCGTAAATCCATTACCACAGTTATTTAAAGTGCCGCGGGTTCGGGTACCGTCCTGGCTGTATTTTGTGACTACTTTGGCATCACCACGTACAGGGCCCGTGATATCCATAGGGGTAGCGCCTGTAATACGACGGTTCAGCGGACTACCTTGTACCAGTTGGAACTGACCTTGTGCATCTTTTTTGATATGGGCCACAGTCACGCCGTGTGCAGCCACTTCTTTGCGAACTTCATCTGCAGGGCGTGGTAAACCTGTAGGACCCATAGGATGCAACACGTTGGCATCGAGGTATTCATGGTTAAATACCAACAAACCTTCGTCGCTGTTTTGGTTGGTGCTACGCGCATCTAAAGAGAAAAAGTGCATGCCGTCATGGTGCGCACCTACTTGCTGCTCCATATCTGCGCCGCTGTTGCTGCCATCCGCCAGATAAGCAGGGTAGCTACCCAAAAGTGGCGTACCCATAGGTAAAAATGGACGGGCGGTATAACCCGTAGGAACTGTTACTGTGTCTAAACGATTTGCAGCTATCGCAGTAAAACCTAATAAAACCGGTGCAGGTTCAGGTTTTATAGCCACAGGGCCTGTGGCTGGTTCGGCGGTATCACTGCTGCAAGCCACTAAAGATGTGCCCATAATAGTAGCTATGGCAGCGCCTAAAGAACCTTTTAAAAAGCTGCGGCGGGACGCCAATACCGACTGAAAATCCGGGTTATCGGAAAAGTTGGTTTGTGGATCTATACCTGAATTGTCGATCTCGAAATTTTTATTCTGCATTTTGACTCCGATGTCGGTTTAATTAAAAATCTGCCCGCGACATTAGAGCTGTTGCTTGTTTCAGTAAGGTTACTTTTTGTTGATAAAATAAAGACAGCTATTCGACATTTATATGACAAGCGGCTGTGAATTCAGTCTGGGGAAAACGCAGTGTGAGCATGGTCACACTGCGTAGCGGATTTTAGTGATGGCCTTTACTGACTCCACCACTGGCGTTCGGCAGGCTGATCCGCACATTTTGCATCATGCCCTGATCTTCGTGATCCAAAATATGGCAGTGCAAGACAAAGTCGCCGATATAGCGCTGGTATTGAGTGCGAACTATCACTTTGTAGGATTGGCCCATCGCATTTTTCACCCATAAAGTGTCCTTCCATTTGCCTTTTAAGCCTCTGTATTGCGGGTCTGGGAATTGTTTCGTGGTGTCATAATCATCCACCGCATCGTCAGTACTGACATCTTTACCATTGGGATCTAATACAGCAACAACCTGAAATGGATTCACATGAATATGAAAAGGATGACTTGCCAGTTTCGACGTTAAAGTCCACTCGTCGGTATGACCTAAAATCAACTCTCTGTCGATACGGCCAGGCTGATAAGGTTCGCCGTCAATTTCAAAGCGGACAGGGCTGGCTTTGGTATCAATATTAAACTCCAGTTGCTGCTTATTCGGCGTGTCCGGCAAATCCTGATGTGGCACAAAATGACTGAGTTTCAGACCGGCCTGTAAGTCGTTTATCACCGCATTTTGCATATCGGGGCTGATATTCACTTTGGCGCTTTGGATCAGCTGCTGCCCTATAGTGGATATGACAGGTCCGGCAGAGTTTTCTACTTGTACTATGCCCAGTAGTTGTGGTTCTGACGGGGTCTGATCAACGTTGGCTGACGCTGCTGCTGCATCGTCTATAACGCAATATTGTCCGCCTTCAGGGAAGATCATCAGCGTATCCCAGCGGTAACCCGGCTGGAATACTGTGACTTCTGTGGAGTCTATTTCGCTGAGCGTTAAACCATCTGCTGCAATTTGATGTTGTGGCACTAAAGCGCCGGTGCAGGATTTTTGCAGTAGTTTTTGCTCATCAGCAGCAGAAACCGGGCCTTGTAATGGTTGACCTGTCAGTTTTACCACTTTTAAGTTGATACTGTCGCGCACCCCGGCATGCACCATACGCCAGCGTTCGACCTGACCTGCTTTGGCATCGGCAAAAAAAGGTTGCACTGCGCCATTGATACTGGTGTAACGGCCAGATTTACTCCAGCCACCCGGGCCAAAACCTGAGTAATCCAGTATTTCGCCTACATCACCGGGATCGCAGATATAAGCGCCATTAGCATCCATTTTCAGCGTGGGTTTTTCACCCGGTTTGGTCGGTTTGGTATAACAGCCATACTGAATTTGCTGAAACACCATGGTGCGCTCTTTAAAGGTCTGGTTAGCAGAACTGGTTAACAACAGATCGATATCCCCGGTGCGGTCTTTCGTCGGCTGTCGGGTGCCCTGAATAATTAAAGCTCCGGCCATTCCGCTGGCCACCTGAATAGCGGTAGAGCCATGACGGTGCGGGTGATACCAGAAAGTACCAGCCGGATGGTCAGCCGGAATATTGTATTCGTACTGAAAAGATACGGTAGGGTCTATCGATATCAGCACGTTGTCACTATTGCCAGCCGGGTTGATCCACAAGCCATGGGTATGCATATTGGTGCCGTTAAAACAGTGGGGGACATTGACGCCTTTCTGATGACTGACACAGCTAGGATCAGCCGGGAGCTTGTTATTTAAGGTGGCTCTGATGGTTTCGCCCGGAAATACCCGCAAAGTAGGGGCAACAAAAGGTGCGTTAGTATCAGTCTTGCTGCCTCGATAGCTGCGTAAATTCACCTGATCCCAACTGCTGGTATTTGGATTCCATAACTGGCTGCGGGTAAACACAACATCCCAATTCAGACTGGCTTCATCAGGTTGAGGCGCTCCGGCTTGTTGCTGGGCTTTGGTCAGTGGAGCATGTATTGCCCTTTTAATCTCCAGCAAAGGGGGATCTTGTAGCGGACGGGGTTGAGTTGCCACAGCCGCATCACTCGCTGTAACCGTTACGAGCAGTGTCAGAGGGAGAATATGACGAAAGATAAAGTCAGACATAGGAACTCCTCAGCAAAATTCATAGGACAAAACCCGGAGCATTCCGGGTTTTGTTTGGGATTTCTATTGGCGGGTTGGTGCTGTTTCCAGCCGGATTTGACCTAGGGTGATGCCAGATTGGCGGGGCTTTTCTGCGACTTCTGTCGTGGTTAAATTGGTCGGGACAAAGTGCACCATCAGATCTGCAGCATCAGCATGGCCCAGTTGTTGCGCCAGATCTGTCACTTTATAGACTAAGTCTCCCATATCTCCCATTGCATGGCCGGCATGCGCGTGGTCTGTTACACCAAAGTAGTTGATAGTCGCGACATACAACTTTTGCTCAGGCTGTTGTTCAGTACTCAGGTAAATTTTATAGGTGGTGGCCGGGGCTCCGACCATTTTCACATCTTGCAGGACCAGATAAGTATCTCCTGTGCTCTGAGACAGCAGCTCTATTTTGTCTGAAGCCTGTAATTGAGCCGGAACTTGTGGATCCAGAGCCACTTTGGTGGTCGTACCGCGTAAATCCACAGTTTTATTGCTGCTGACTGGGGCATGAGCTTTAAACTTCATCAGTGGTTTCTCAGTTTGAGCTTTGGCCAGTTGCTGTGGTGCGGCTTTTTGTATGTCGCAGGCGGTTTCGTTGCTGTAACGTACCGGAATTTTTCCTGGCGTAAATACATCTGCGATGGTCATGGTGGCCTGATTACCATTTTCATCAGCAAAGCTGTAGCTGGTTTGATACCAGCTGTCCGGCATACCCAGGTTGGCTTTAGCCCATGCCAAATCAATGGTTTTGCCCGCGGCTTTTTTATTCAGCCAGCACTGCCATAAACGGTCTATATTGGCATGATGCATATAAAACACTGGGTCTAAACCAGCAATAGGCACAAAGCCCATATTAGGTGTGGCACAGCCTGTCCCTACAGCACAATGCATAGCCCCATGGGGCTGCCCTTGCAGCTGATTGGAGAAATGAGTGAAATCTGTAAAAGAAAAAGCCTGAGCTGCACTGGCACTGTCTGGATCTATGGCGGTTTTATTGTCATTTAGCCCTGGAGTGCGGAACTGGTCGTATAGTGAGCCTGCTGCTTGCCCTCTGACCAGTTGCGGTAACGCTAAACCCTTGCCGTCAGGGCTGCGCTCTTGAAAATAGTCCCAGTAGGGTAACGAAAAGTTCGGATCGCCTACATGTTTTCTTAAGGTTTTTTCGTAAAAATATAAAAACATCCTGTGCCAGGGTAAAAAGTTCAGGTTACCGTGCTGGCAGGTTCCCCATACATTGTCAGTAAAGCCATCGTTAGGTACTGTGGAGTTACTCATATGCTGGTAGTAAGCATCACAGGTGGCTTTATCCAGCACTTCTAAACAGCCCGGCATACGATACGCTATGTAAGCTTTCAGATCTGTGGCGTTTTTCCCTGTACCAAAAAAACCATGGGTATTGGACCAATAGGCAAAGCTGGTACGAAAATCTGCTGACATAGGATTGGCCTGACTTTTGGCTTTCATCCGCTCTATACCTTGTTGCAGAGTTTTTACTTTGGCCGGATCGGAGGAGAAGTCTTTTACGCTAATGCGGTAAGAGGCTTCGGCCAATGCGTAGCTGCTGCATAACAGCAAAGAGAGGGCGATGGTCAATGTTTTTTTGGTATGGGACGATTTTTTCAATAGAACGGCTGGCATACAAGGATCCTTTTTGTAGTCTGGACAACAGGCTGTAGTTTCTGTTTTCGATATTTATTTAAACAGGCTACACAACCATAGTCCCTTTTTTTGATAAATCAACGGCGGGCAAATTTATTTTGGTGATGCTCCAGCTGCGCGATGGCGGAATTACATGCAGAGGCAGACTGGGATCTAAGGGGCTGTATAGGTGTATTGTTTTTGTGATAGGTCGTCAGGTTACCGCTGAAAAAATCAGCTCAATTTAGTTTAGAAAGGTAAGCGGATACAATTTTTGCGGCCGGGCCGTAATACCCCTCAGCAAAATCACCCCGGGTCGCTTCCATATTCAGCTCTACGGTATGAGCGCCTGACTCTGCGGCAATCTTCACAAAACCAGCTGCAGGATAAACCTGACCTGAAGTGCCTATGGAGATAAATAAATCTGCCTGCATCAGCGCATCGACACAGTCATCCATCTGATAAGGCATTTCACCGAACCAGACAATATCGGGTCTGAGTGGTTGCGGATTTTTGCAGCAATGACAGAGATCGGCCGCCGTTAAGTCTTTTAACCAACTTTGGCTTTTTCCGGTAACAGGACATTTTACTTTTTGTAATTGGCCGTGCATTGCAATCACTGACTCCGAGCCCGCTCTTTGGTGCAGGTTATCGACATTCTGGGTGATCAGTAAAAAACGACCCCCTTTGCTTTTGTGCTGCAGTTCAAACTGCGCCAATGCCAGATGAGCCGCATTAGGTTTTAATTTGGGATCCAATAACTGAGCACGGCGCTGATTATAAAACTGATGCACTAAAGCTGGATTTCGCTGAAAGCCTTCTGGGGTGGCGACGTCCTCTATCTGATGGTTTTCCCAGAGGCCATTACTGTCTCTGAAGGTTTTAATACCTGATTCAGCAGAGATACCAGCTCCAGTCAGCACTACTATGTTGTTAAATCGCATAAATCAGAACCTTTATTCCGTCAGTGTAAAAGTATTGGATGAGTTTCAGGCGTCATTCAATGCCTCGCTTGTCGTATCCTACTGCCAACTGAAAAAGAGAACCAGACTCCAACCCCTATTCTTGCAAAGACTATCTTTAGAATAAAAGCTGGTGCTGCTCGCTTGAGACGAAAGGGGGCGCAGATCGCCGAGTTCAAGACTTGTTTCAATTTTTCCTATTCATTGTTTCTTTATTTTTACTCTGTTATTTTTGTCTTAGTCAGAGTCAAAGATGGCCTATAGTTACAAGGCCTTATAGTCAATTTTAGCTTAGCTTGTTAAAAGTATCTGACATTGCAGTTCAAACAGAGCAAGCAGGAGTTGTATGCCAAGCCCTTCCTTAGGCTCGTTAAGTGATTATATTGATCAATTACTTGAAGCTATTTGTGTGGTAGATGCCGGTGGCCATTTCTTATACCTGAGCTCTGGCTGTGAGCGGATCTTTGGTTATAAAAGTGACGAAATGATCGGTCGTTCTATGATTGAACTTGTGCATCCGGATGACAGGGAGCGCACTTTGTTGGCTGCCAGCGAGATTATGTCGGGCGATGAAAAAATTGATTTTGAGAACCGTTATATCCGCAAAGATGGTCAGATTGCTCATATTCAGTGGTCGGCACGTTGGTCTGAAGATCAAAAAGTCAGGGTAGCTGTAGCCCGTGATATCACCAAACATAAACAGTTATTAGAGCAGTTACAGCATATTGCTTTTTACGATCCGCTGACGCAGTTACCTAACAGGGCTTTATTCGAAGACAGGCTACAGCAGGCATTAGCCAGAGCCAGAAGAGAGCAGAGCCAACTGGCATTATGTTTTGTTGATCTGGATAAATTTAAAGAGATCAATGACCAGTATGGTCATGCAGCTGGCGATTCTTGTTTAAAAACAGTGGCTAAACGTTTGCTGCATTCAGTTCGTGAAACAGATACAGTGGCTCGTCTTGGCGGAGATGAGTTTGTGATAGTGATGGACGCTGTGACAGAGCAGTCGGCGATGTTATCTGCAGTCGAGCACCTTCTGGCTAAAATCCAACAACCCTTTGTATTCCAACAGCACTCTTTACAGGTCAATGCCAGTATTGGCATCGCACTGTTCACTGCCCATGCTCAGGACCAGGCTAGTTTATTGGCAGCAGCAGATAGGGCTATGTACAAAGCAAAACAAGCGGGCGGCAATAGGCTTTGTTTGGCAACTGAGTGACTTTGTTCTGATGGACATCATGTCGGTTAATTCTGCTTTTTTGTCCGGGCTGTCATTGGTCTGGTGCTTTTTATCAAACCCGGTGATCAGGCTGCGTTCTGCTATCTTGTTGTTAAAACTTACCCCATCAACACTGCTATTGAGCTGAAGCTGCGACCAGAGTCGCAGAAAATCAAATGACGGCAAACTGTGCCGGGTCCCCATTTGATGGTGAAACAATCAGAGGGCTGTCGGCAACTAAAGCCTAATGCCTTGCTCCTGAGGCCACAAGCTTCGGCTGACGACTTACAACTGCTGATTAAAGATGCTATCCGTGTCGAACCGAAACGATATGGAGCGCAACTGCAAATAACAGAGCTGGGGGCACAGATACAGAATTTATTAACAATTTATACAAAGCTCATGACCTGCAATAGACGGCGGGAAACATTAAATCAGCAACAGGGTGTGATTGGGTTAGTGTTGCTGATATTGACCACTGTTTTAGACGTCAGGTTACTGATCCGCCGTCGTTAAAGACTTCAGAGCGCTTAGAACGGAGTAACTTTAAAAAAAGTTCCATCTAAATGAAAATTGTTTGCAAACAAGAATGATTCTCGATAGCATGCGCAGCAGGATCAGCGCCGATACCGAAAACCTTGTTGTTAACACTCTATTTTCATAGAAGGACTTTATTCGATGGCTTTTATCACCGCTAAAAAGCATCAGCAGGTGGCCCGTTTTAATACCACTTTGTTAGCGTCGGCTTTTGCTTTGGCGTTACCAGCTACAGCAACAGCTGAGCAACAAAATACGGCAACACAAAATGACACTCAACTGGATGCTGTGGTTGTTACCGCTGATGCAGTGGAAGCAAAATACAAGGCTGAAAAAGCAAGTTCAACCAAGCTGACTCAGCCTTTGGTGAACACGCCACAAACTCTGGTTGTGGTTAAAAAAGAGCTGTTCCAGCAGCAGGCTGCAACGACTTTGTCTGATACCTTACGTAATACGCCTGGTATCACTATGCTGATGGGAGAAAATGGTAATACAGCCACAGGCGATTCGATTTTTATGCGTGGTTTTGATACTCAGGGCAGTATTTTTGTCGATGGTATCCGTGATTTAGGCTCCATTAGCCGCGATACTTTTAATACAGAACAAGTAGAAATAGCCAAAGGCCCTGCAGGTACAGACAATGGCCGTGGTTCTTCTTCCGGTTACATTAACTTGTCGAGCAAGCAAGCCACACAAGAAGAATTCACCACTGGCAATCTGACTTTAGGCTCTGGCTCCCATAAAAGAGCCACTGTCGATTTGAACCGCCAGTTGTCTGATAGCTCCGCCATTCGCGTGAATCTGCTCAAACAGGATTCAGGCGTGGTGGGCCGTGATGAAATAGAAGATAACAAAACAGGTATTGCCACTTCTTTAGCTTTAGGTTTAGGTACAACAACCCGTACTTATTTAAATTTGTTTCATGTTGATCAGCAGAATCTACCAGACGGTGGTATTCCAACAGTAGGTCTGGAAGGTTATTACAACGCAGCTTTTGATGCCGACGCCAGTACAAATTTCCCCAATGGTGGGCCTAACGCCGGTAAAACATTGGCTCCTGTGGATACCCGCAATTTTTACGGTTCTAAAAATGACTTTGATAATGTCAAAGCCACTATGGTGACAGCCAAAATTGAGTATGACTTAAACGATAAAACCACCATCCGTAACACCTCACGTTTTGGTCAATCCAGCCAGGATTATTTACTGACGGGTGTCAATGCCATTACCACCACAACAGGCACTGGCGCTGATGCCGTAGCTATTGTAGATCCTGCTGACTGGACCATTTCCCGCAGCCGTCAGGGCAAGGATCAGCAAAACCAGATCTTAACCAACCAAACGCAACTGACTACTTCGGTGGAACTGGCTGGTCTGACGCACGATATCAGCTCTGGTATCGAGTTTATTTATGAAAGTCAGCGTAACAATACTTTAGCTTTACCTGCTGGCACCACTCAGGCTGCGGCTAACTTATACAACCCAAGGACAGACGATACTTTTGTAAACCCTGTTCACACTGGGGCCAGCACTGATGGCAGTACTTTAACTTCGGGTGTCTACTTACTTGACACTATTCATTTAAACGAGCAGTGGCAGTTAAACGCCAGCGCCCGTTTTGAGCACTACAAAACCGAAACAGATACTGTGACTATTCAGGGGGCTGCAACACCACAGATTATTCCGGTCGGTACTAAGCTTGGCTCTTCGGTTGAAGCATCAGACAATCTGGCCAGTTACAAGCTGGGCGCTTTATATAAACCTGCAGCAAACGGTAGTGTGTATTTGTCGTATGCCACCAGTCAGTTGCCGCCTGGGGGGACAAATTTCACCTTAAGTGAAACAGCTGGCAATATCAATAACCCAAATCTTGATCCACAAAAAGGCACTAATGTAGAGTTAGGTACTAAATGGGATCTGCTGGATAACAAACTGGCGGTGACAGCTGCTGTGTTTGAAAGCACCAACGAAAATGAAATTGCCACAGACCTGGACGGTACAGCTACTCAAGTGGGGGAGCGTCAGGTACGTGGTGTAGAGTTAGGTGTGGTAGGTGCTATCACTTCAGCCTGGCAAATTAGCGCTGGTGCCGCTTATATGGACTCTGAAATTACCCGTGGTAATCAGTCTGGCCGCAGTGTCACAGACGGAGGTGTGATCCAGTGGACGCCAGAACTGACCTTCACTTTGTGGAATACCTATGAGTTGCCCATTGGTCTGACTCTGGGGGGAGGCGTGCGTTATGTTGACACTGTCGCCCGTTCCAGTAGTACTAATCTGGATGTGACAAAAACCTCAGTGGTTGAAGTACCAGAATACTGGGTGGTGGATGCTATGGCTTCTTACCCTGTGACTCCTTATGTCGATGTACAGTTGAACGTCTACAACCTGCTAGATGAGGAGTATATGTCGGCGCTGAACAATGGCGGCTCGCGTTATTACCTGGGCACACCACGTTCATTCCGTTTAGGTGTGAATGTACAGTTCTAAATGACAATCCCCTTCCTGCGTGAAGCTGCAGCTTTGTTGATTGTGCTCACTCATCCCAGTCACATAGAGTCTATGTTCCTGGGGGATTGCGAGCTTGTCGCCGCCCTGCAACATCACGCAGTTTGGGTATAAGCCTCACTATTGTGAGGCTCTTTGCAGGATTTTTTATGCTAATCCATATTCCGCAAGTATTAAACAAAGACCAGGTGGCACAATTCAGGCAGTTACTTGATGCCGCAGACTGGACTGACGGTCGCGCTACCGTTGGGCCACAAGGTGCTTTGGTTAAACAAAACAAACAGTTACCCATTGAGTCTCCACTGGCGAAACAGTTGGGCGCTGTGATTTTACAGGCCTTGTATCAGCATCCGCTTTTTATGGCCGCTGCCATTCCGCTTCGCACTGTTCCGCCTTTATTTAACAGCTACCAGAGCGGTGAACATTATGGTTTGCATGTCGATGGTGCTATCCGTGGTTTGCCCGGTTCTGGTTTAAGTTTAAGAACAGATCTGTCTTCGACTTTGTTTTTATCTGAGCCAGATGACTATCAGGGCGGCGAGTTGCAGGTGATGGATACCTTTGGTCAACATGAAGTGAAGTTACCGGCTGGGGATTTAATTTTGTACCCGTCCAGCAGTTTGCACCAGGTGCTGCCTGTTACCCAAGGCGAGCGGGTATGCAGCTTTTTCTGGACCCAAAGTATGGTGCGTAACGATCAACAGCGTTCTATGTTATTTGAACTGGATCAGACCATACAGCAGCTGCGATCACAGCATGGCGACACCACAGAAGTATTGGCGCTAACCGGGCATTATCACAACTTAGTGCGTTTATGGGCTGAGCTGTGAAACGATCTGTCTCGTTGTTTTTGCTGGTGCTGATGGTGCACTTAAGTCTGATTGCTGCTGTCGTCAGTCAGAGCAGTGAACCACAAGCAAAACCTATTGAAAAAACTATTGAAGGGGTCATTGTTCCGGCTCCTGTAGCACCACAACCAGAAAAACCTAAACCTAAGCCAGTTCAGCCTGAACCAGTTAAAAAACCAAAACCCAAAGCGCTGAAACAAAAAGCTGCAGCGAAAAAAGCAGTGGCTAAACCTGCACCAGTAAAAGCGGCGCCTTTGGCAGAAGCTTCACCTAAAGCCCTTAGTGCACCTGAACCTGTGGCGCAAGCGGCAAATAACAAAGCGGTAGCTAAAACATCAGAGCCTGAACCTCAAACAACACCGCCTGTGGCCTCTGCCAACAAAGCTTTGAATAAAGCACCTTTGTATCCGACCTTATCGCGTCGGCTGAAAGAGCAGGGCACAGTCTATTTACAGGTGTTGGTGTTGAAAAATGGCAAAGTAGGGCAGTTAAAACTGAAACAAAGTTCGGGTTTTTCCCGACTGGATCAAGCGGCACTCAATGCAGTGCGCAGCTGGACTTACCAGCCTGCGGTAAAGCTTGGGCAGCCGATAGATTACTGGTTTGTACAGCCTGTGGTTTTTAATTTAAATTCAATTCATTAGCGAGTAAATCATGCAAGAGAATCCCTATGGTATTGTCGCACTCTGGGCACAAGGTGACTTTGTTATCAAAGCTGTGGCCCTGATGCTGCTGTTGATGTCTGTGGCCAGTTGGTCTGTGATTGTGATCCGGGCTATCAGTTTATGGCGTTTAAAGCGTATTAGCAGGGCCAGTCATGATTTCTGGCATGCCCACAGTTTTACCGAAGGTTTAGGCATTTTAAGTTCAGCCGATTCAGCGACCGGACCTATGAACCCGTTTCGTTATATGGCTGATGAAGGTCAGGCGGCTTTGGATCATCATCAGAGTCATCAGCAGGATTTACACGGTAATTTGCCTTTAGCCGAATGGCTTACCTCTTGTTTACGCGGCGCTATAGATGAAAGTGCGGAGCAGATGCAAAAGGGCCTGGCCATTTTAGCCTCTGTTGGTTCCACTGCGCCTTTTGTCGGGTTATTTGGCACTGTCTGGGGTATTTATCATGCATTGGTGGGTATTGGCGTGTCCGGTCAGGCCAGTATCGACAAAGTAGCAGGCCCTGTTGGTGAAGCCCTGATTATGACGGCTTTTGGTTTGGCTGTGGCTATTCCGGCCGTGCTTGGCTACAACGCTTTGCAACGCGGTAACAAAGATGTGTTGAATAAAATGCAGCGTTTTGCGCATCAGTTGCACGCCTATTTTCTGACCGGTGCAGCGCCAAAAAGCAGCAAAGTGGTAGTGCCATTAAAGGAGGCAAAATAAATGGCTTTTGGTGGTGGTTTAGATCCAGACAATGAAGTGATGAGCGAAATTAATATGACACCGCTGGTCGATGTGATGCTGGTGCTGCTGATTATTTTTATTATCACAGTGCCGGTATTAACCCATAGCGTAAAAGTCGATTTACCCCGGGTCAGCAATGAAAAACAGCAAATTAAACCTCAAACTATCACCTTAACAGTCAAAGCCGATGGCGCTGTATTTTGGGACGACATGCCTGTTGATGCCGCTGCACTTGAGCTCAAACTTGCTGAGCAGGCACAAAAACAGCCACAACCCGAGGTGCATATTCGGGGAGATAAAGCAGCTCCTTATGAGCATGTATTGAAGACAATGGCCGCTGTGCAGCAGTCTGGTTTACTGAAATTAGGCTTTATCAGCGAACCTGCGGCTTAAACTTTGTTGTTCGGTTTTTTGCATAAAGTACATCGATAAAATTAAATTGCGCGCAATTTAATTGTTAGGCATTATGTTTGTACTTTCAGTGATCATTGACGCCCGAACAACAGAGCGCAACAGAGGAACATCCGATGTCTAATCCAATTTTTGATTTAGCTGTCACCAACATCAAAGGCCAGCAGGTGGAGTTAAAAGACTATCAAGGCAAAGTGCTGCTGATTGTCAACACCGCCAGCAAATGTGGTTTTACGCCGCAGTACAAAGGTTTAGAGGAGTTGTACCAGAAGTACAAAGCTCAGGGCCTGGAGATTTTAGGTTTTCCTTGCAACCAATTTGGCAAGCAAGAGCAAGGCAATGAAAGCGAAATCAGTGAGTTTTGTGAATTGAATTATGGGGTGTCTTTCCCCATGTTCGCCAAAATTGACGTGAACGGCCCGGACGCTTCGCCTTTATTTAAAAACCTGAAACAACAAAAACCAGGTTTATTAGGCTCAGAATCCATTAAATGGAACTTCACGAAATTTCTGATCGGCCGCGACGGCAAAGCGATTTTACGCGCAGCACCACTAACCAAACCAGAAGATTTAGAAGCTGAAATTCAGCAGGCTTTAGCGGCAAAATAAGTTTTGTGGTTCAAACTAATGTTGTAGCGGCGATCGTTAGGGTCGCCTTTTTGTTTGGACGCCAGTTTAGCTTTTTCAGAAGTGTAAAAAAGCGCCTGAAAACAGGCGCGAAATACACAAGGCTGGGATCGGTTGCGAAAAGACCTGCTTTTTTACAACCTGTTCATCCTACTGTGAGAACGAAGCTCAGTGTGCGCCAGTTCTGCTGGCCTTGTCTTGATTTAAAACAATAAAAAGCTCAACTATGCTCTGAGCTTTCTTTATTCTTTTACTTTAATTTGTAGCCCTGCTGCTGTTAAAAAAGTAGGACGCAAAAGCTAACTGTATTTTCTTTCGCACTGAAAATTGCGGTAGCCACCAACTTTTTCGCACAACAGATTTGCATTGCTGCGCCAACAGAGCTGGAAAACTTTGCAGACTTTTATTGTCCAGCTGCAACTTATAAAGCAAATAGGCCAGGTTCAATAATAAGATATGCCGCCACTTTGGCTGCAAGGCCGGATAGGCTTGCTTCTGCTCTAATGCGGTGAAGAATTTGTGCAATTGCTGCTGATGCTCAGCTTTGACATTAAAAGAGGCACTGGCCTGATGTTCACGATACCCATAAAGGGGTAAACGCAAATGGTACAAGCGCTGCGCTGCCAGATATAAATCGGGTAATGCCATTACATCTTCGCAAAAGGCGACCCCTGCAGGAAACTGAAAATCCATGGCTATTTTTTTACGATAAATTCTCAACCACGAAAACCATTGATTTATTTTAAAGACATTAGTCACTGCTTTGTCTTTTGCTAACCAACCAGAATTCTTATGCAGGTAACGGGCTTTACTCTGTGCTATGGCGGCCTCATCTGTAAATCTTTTATAACCGAGTTCAATCAGGTCCGGCTGATGCTGTTGGATGACCTGTAATACGGCCTCGACATAACCTGGCAGCAACACATCGTCTGCATCAACAAAACCAATATAGTCACCCGTTGCATGAGTGATACCGTTGTTTCTTGCCACACTGACCCCTGAGTTATGCTGACAAAGCAGTAAGTAGCACTCAGGCATTACAGAGCTGGCTATATGCTGTCTGGCGATCTCCAGACTGCCATCGGATGCACCATCACAGATCAGCACAATTTGAACCTGCTCTGTCAGTTGAGCTTCGATAGAGTCCAGTAACTGAGCAAAATAGTCTGCTACATGATAAAAAGGCACAACAAGTGACAGTAAAACACCGGGTTGCATAAAAGGCGGGCCTGCTAGCGTTATTTAAAAAATGACGTTCATTTTATCAGGAACTGAAGGCAACTCTGCAGCAGTTTTACATCTAATGACAAAAAGCCGGCAAGAGTCCGGGATCATTGAGTTTCCTTTTCAGCACTAATAAAACGCTGATTTTCGGGGTTTTCATCTTGCTTTCATTGAAGAATTTCTAAAGACTGACGCCAGTTCATTTTGTTGTTCAGGTTGTTATAGGACCTTATGAAAAGTCTGGCGCACTCTGCTTCTGATCATCCCAGTAAAGGGATCCTTTTTATGTTGTTGGCTGTTGGTATGTTTTGCGCTATGGACGCTTGCATGAAGCAACTGACAACATACTATGGCCCGATGCAAATTACCAGTTTACGGGCATTATTTGCCTGGCCGTTAATAGTGTGCTGGTTAATAACAACCAACAGAGTGCAGCATCTACTCAATTCACGCTGGTCTTTGCATCTGCTAAGGGCTGTACTTGGTATAGTGATGTTGTCGGCTTTTGTTTATGCTATTCAAAGCCTTTCTCTGGCGGACGCTTATGCTATCTTTTTTGCGGCACCGCTTCTTATCACCGCTATGTCAGTCTGGTTTTTAGGGGAGCATGTGCAGTTACGCCAATGGATCGCTATAGCTATTGGCATGCTGGCGGTGGTCTTTATGCTCAAACCTGAAGGTGATCAACTGCTGAGTTTAGGCGCGTTAGCGGCTTTGGTGTCGGCGCTTTGTTATGCGATTTCGGCTATTACGGTTCGGGTGTTATCCCGCACAGACAACAGTGGCAATATGGTGTTTTGGCTGATGACCATGATAGGGCTGGGGGCTGGTGCTTTAGCTTACCCGGACTGGGTAGCCTTGTCGTCTGAGCACCTGTGGTTATTTGCACTGATGGGGCTAAGTGGTGCCATAGGTCAGGTGTTTATTACTGAAGCCTTTCGTTTAGCCCCAGCTTCTTTGATAGCCCCTTTTGAGTACACAGCTTTGGTCTGGGGTTTGGGTTTTGATATTTTGTTATGGCAGTTGTATCCGGATTTGTCCTTGTTGATGGGTGCAGGAGTCATTATGGCCAGTGGTCTTTATCTTTGGGCACAAGAGCGGCGTTGATTTTCCCTTCGTACTTGAAGCCGCAGCTTTGTTGACTGCACTCTGTCGCCCCAATCACATAGGTAAACTATGTTCATGGGGTCTCCTTCCTTTGTCGTCGCGCTGCAACTTCAATTACTTTGGGCTGAAGAATAGGTTGCCTGTTGTCATGCCTGTGTCATTCAGGCAGCTTAGGATAAAGTTTTTGTACAAGGTTTACTTATTATGCGGATACCACAAAGATTTTTGCTGCTGCCTCTGAGTCTGCTTACTGTGACTTTAACACCTGAACTTGCTGTTGCAGCAGACAATTGTGTAACCCCACCTTTGGTCATTGCACATCGGGGCGCCAGCGGTCATTTACCTGAGCATACACTTGAAGCCTATCAGCTTGCGATGCGAATGGGCGCCGACTTTATTGAGCCTGATTTAGTGCCAACTAAAGATGGCCAGCTTATCAGCCGTCATGAAAACGACTTAACTCATACCACCAATGTGGCTGTATTGCCGCAGTTTGCCAATCGTAAAACTACCAAGCGTATTGATGGCATTGCCGTCACCGGCTGGTTTAGCGAGGATTTTACGCTTGCTGAAATAAAGCAGCTCAAAGCCCGTGAACCTTTGCCTGCACTGCGTCCGCAAGGAGCTGAACATAACGATCAATACTCTATTGCGACTCTGTCTGAAATTGTCGGCCTGGTTAACCAGTTTGAAGATGATACAGGTCGTAAAGTAGGGCTTTATATTGAAACTAAACATCCGACTTATTTTCGTTACGAAGGCCGGACACTCGATGGCAAGCCGATAGCACTGGACACCAGTAAAAAGCTGGTACAGGAATTAAAGCTAGTAAACTTTACTGATCCGGCTCGGGTTTTTATTCAGTCCTTTGAAGTACAAAACCTGCTGGAGTTAAAACAGCAGTGGATGCCGGGTATGAAGGTAACATTTCCACTGATCCAGCTGATTGGTGACACAGAAAAGTCCTATTTACCACCAAAAGACAGTTTTTCAGTGCCTTACGATGTGTTTTATCACCAGCAGCAAAGTGCTGATTTAAAAGCTATTTATCCGCAAGGAGCTGGTTTTTTATTATCAGCAGCTAAGCCTTTGGATTACTCCGCTTTACTGAGCGATAAAGGTTTGGCTTTTATGAGTAGCTACGCCGCAGGTATTGGGCCATGGCGTAGCAGTATTTATCAAAAGCACAGCCTGACGTTAAAGCCTTTTGTCAAAGCTGCACAGCTGCAGGGCTTAAAAGTGCACCCTTATACCTTTAGGGCTGAAGCCAATTATTTAATGGCCAAAGACGCAAAAACTACTTTCAGCTTTGATGAAGAAATACAGGCCTTATTTAAACAGGGCATAGACGGCGTATTTTCCGATTACCCTGATTTAGCCTTAAAAAGCCGCGCTTTGTTTTTGCAACGTTGCGGGCAGTCAGGTGCTTCCCTTAGCGCAGGCTAGGTTATTAACCTTGCTATCCAGCGAAAGCCGACCACACTGCGCAGTGTTTTGACCAGGCTATTGTGGCGTAGCTGAAACAGGCAACCGACGCTAAAACTCAATAGTAAGCCTGGTGTGGAACCTGTAAATGCCAGTGCGCTTTGGGAAAGTTGCTGTTTTCTGAGCAACAGGTCCTGCTGCTGGAGCTGGCTTTGTACTGTCAGGACAGCCAGCTTTACTTGCTGCTTTTTAATCAGCTGTTGAATTAGCATCTTTATGCTCCGGTTTGGCTGCAAAAAACAACAGCCGCAGTTGCTGTAACGTATTTGAAAAGCCTGCTTGCGACAGCAGGTAACCCAGACTTTTCCAGCACCAATACAACAAGCCAAACTGCAACAGCACTAAGGCAAGAGCTGTGAACAGGACTGAGCTGCTTAACTGAAACAGCAGATAACCCAGCACTAATAAAATACTGCCCCAGAGTAAAATCAAACCTGCACCAAAACACACCACCAGAGCAGCAGCTAAGGTCAGGCTACGTCCTGTCAGTTGCCATTCTGCTGTCGCTATTTGTTGTGTCAGCTTGAGCTGAGCGCTATAGGCCTGCTTGACTGAATGACCAAGGGCTGCAAGGTGCGCCAGTTGATCCAAAGGGGACTGCGGATCATGAGCCAGAGCAGCCGCTACAGGCTGCTCAGGTTTTTGTGCCGGGGCTTCTGAGCTTTCGCGATAGTGCATAAGTCTGCCTTAGCCTGATTGCGCTTAATTGCGGCGCAGCAAAGCGGTCAGCAGTACACCTGCAGCAAAAGCTAAACCTGCAGTAGCCAGCGGGTTTTGCGCTGCTAATTCACGGGTTTTACTGTACGAAAGTTGTAGCTGCTGCTTAATTTCTTCTTGCTTGTGCGCCAAGGTTTCCTGTGAACTGGCGGCCGTTTTACGCAGTGTATCTTCAGCGGCGGCGGCTTTTATTGCCACAGCGTCAACGGCATGATGGGCAGCTTCAACAGCTTTTTCCGTCACTGGTGAATTTAGCGCGCTATTGCTTTTTGTCTTCGCTTGTTCAGTTGTACTTTGTGAAGTAGCCATAAAAACACTCCTAACGACAGATGATGAAATGCAGCACGATACTGCACTTTGCACTATAGATGGAGCAACGGCTGTGCCAATGAGTTATAACTCAATAAAAACAGATGCTTAGGTTTTTTGTTTGTTTATCTCAGGCTAAAATGGCTGTAGAACTTACCCGCTGCTGGTAATTTTTACATGTTATGGAGCAGTTAATAAAAAACCGGAGCCTGTGAAGACTCCGGTCTTGTCTTGCTCTGAATTTTGTTAGAAATCCAGTTTTAATGTCACAGTCGCAGTGCGTTCAGCACCTAAGTAGTAAGCACCTTCCTGACCACCAGCTAAGTAGTCTTCATCGTTCAGATTGTTCAGCACTAATGAAACATCTATGCCTTTAAACATGTCTTTAGAGGACAAATCTTTGCTGTAACCGACGTAGAAATCCATCACAGTAGAGGCTGGGATTTCATCTTTATTGCCACCCAAAGCAGCGCCAAAGTAAGTGTCAGTGCGTTTGGCGGTTAAACCTGCGCGGTAAGCGTCACCCTGATAACGCAACGACAAACTCAGCATAGTTTCAGGTGATCCTGCGACTTTATCGCCCTCAAAAATAGCAGCAGGGTTAATGGCTGGTTTGCCGTCCGGGCCTGTCACTACATTACCATCGTCATCCAAAACCAAGGTATTAATACTTTGGCTGTATTCGGCGTTATTGCTGGTCAAAGCACTGTAGAGGCTCCAACCTTGCATAAATTCCCAGTTTAAGCTGGCTTCTAAACCGTTCGATTCAATACCACCTACGTTGACATAAGTACCGTCTAATTCGTTCAGATAATCCGGGCCAGCGCCGTTTGCACCAGGCTGCAGGAAGGTGATACGGTTATCAAACTGTACGTCGTAATAAGTCAAAGACAGGCTTAAGTCATCGCCAAAGTAGCGTAAACCTAAGTCGATATTCTCTGCAGTTTCAGCCTCCAATGAACCAAAATCCTGATTTGTTTCTAAAATCGCATCGCTGATGGCTTTGAAGTTTTCAGCGTAACCACCAAATACTTCGGAGCTTTCGTTTAAGCGATAAACAAAACCCAGGCTTGGCAATAAATCTGAATCGCTGTCGAGCTTACCTTCGTTACCTGCTACTATATTGTCTTTGCGGCTGACATCGACATAAAACTGCTTCACACCCAAAGTAACAGTTAAATCGTTCCAGCTGATTTGATCCTGCAGGTAAATTTTCTGAGTGTCAGTTTCATAAGTCCGATCGTAGTGCACCCAGTACGGCTGATTGTCGAAATAGTGATACTGTTTCGGGTCAATCACGTTGTGCCAGTCGCGGCTCTCGTCACGGTCCTGCTGTTCCAGCCAGGCACCTAAACGCAGTTCATGGTTTTCCATCGCCCATTTGAGTTCTGACGTCAGACCGTAACGGTCTTTTTCATAGTGGGTATGACGATAGGAGGATACGCGGGTAGCGCCTGTTAAATCCGCATTTGGATCCAGAATGGGTTGACCAGCGGCATTGACATACATATAAGGCGTTAAAGCACCGTCACCTGTACCACGACTAACACGGTTGCCGGCGGCATCTTCCACATAGACCTGATACGGAGGCATCCAGTCACCACGGCCAGATTGCATATGGACATAAGGTGTCACAGTCAGGTTCAGGCTGTCAGATAAATCCGTATCAATTTTGACATAAGTAAAACTGTTTTCGCGCAAGGTCGACCAGACTTCAGCAAAGTTTTGATCGACATCCGGGTTACCTGTCCACACATTGGTCAGACGATCCCACTCCGGGTTTTCGAAAAACTGAGCCAAAGAGACGGTGTTGTAGTTATCTTCTTCAGCATCATCATATGAGAAGCGTGCTGTGATGGTGGTGTTTTCCAGTTCAGTCACAGTTTTAACTTCACCGTGCAGACGGTCAGTAAAACCATTGCTGCCTGAACCTATCCATCTGTTGTTAAAGCTGTCTGACAAGCTGAAATAGGCTGTGGTGTTGCCACCTATCTGGCCTGTGTCAAAACGGGTGTAATAACGACGGGCATTATGATCGCCGCCTGTCACACCGACTGACAGGTTTTCTTCGGCCAGCGGGTTGTTGGACACAAAGTTTAAAGTACCGCCCAGCGCGTCTAAAGAAGCAGAGGCTATATCAGAGGTTCCTTGGCCCACTTCGACAAAAGCGGTGTTTTCTGTGTCCAGGTAACGGTTGGCTTTACTGCCACCGCCATAACCAGAGCCACCATTAGGCAAACCATCTACGGTAATACCCAGTTGTTGCTCGTTCAGGTTGACGTTAAAACCGCGCATTGAAATAGTGGTTGACCAGTCGTCACCACCAAAAGCGTCGCCTTGGCCAACGCTAATGCCTGGCAACTGGCTGACTAAATCAAGCACATTGCCTATTGGCGCTTTGGTATTTTTAATCGCTTCGTCTGTGCTGTTATTGGCGTAGCTAATACGTTTGCCGGTAATGGCCAACACTTCGACTTCCTGCTCTTCAGCCGCTGCCGCTGCGGCTTCTTCTGCGACAACAGGTACCGATAAACCTAAGGCTGAACTCACTGCCAAAGCGAGCAGATGTTTGTGATGTAATGCCACGTCGAACTCCATTTTGTTGTTTGAATTGAAGAAAACGCCGTTATTCTGGAGTGGTCTGATGACAGCGCAGTGAAGGACCTGTGACAAAATGAAGTAATTGATATGTAAGTTTTATGAAAACCTGAGGGGCTGTTTTGTGGGTAATTCAAAGAAAAAACTGGAGTTCAAACAAGACTTTGGCCTATGCTGAACTGAGGTTGTAGAAGGTGAAGTCGATGCAACAACTGCTGTATTTGGGAATGCTCTGTGTGGCCTTCATGGCTGTTCCTGTAAAGGCGCAGCAGCTACAGCTTTTAGTGGGGGTGGAAAAACCTCCTTATATCAAAGTATCGACTCAAACCGGCTACGAACTGGAATTACTTAGTGCTGTGGTCAAACGTATGGGCTTTGACTGTCAGTTTATTCATGTGCCTAATGGTCGATTACTGGATGTATTTAACGAAGGCCAGGCTGATTTAGTATCACTACAGCGCAGCGCTCCAAAGGGGCTGTTCGCCACCGAACCCTACATCAGTTATCAGAATATTCTGATAGTGCGCAAAGACTTATATAAAGAGATCCTAAGCTTAAGTGATTTAGTGGGGCTTAGAGTGATGGCTTTTCAAAACGCCCGCCAGTTTTTGCCGCCAGATTATGCCGACGCCATTAATAAAACCAGCAGTTATCTGGAAGTGGTGGAGCAACATCAATTGCCAGCTTTACTGTTAAAGAATAGGGTGGATGTGCTGGTGATGGACAGAAATATCTTCTGGCACTACTACCACCAAACTGCCCCTGATGACAGCAGCCTGAAAGTGCTGAGTTTTTTCCAGCCGAATCACTATCATATGTTAGCCCGTACCCCAGAAGTCGCAGAGCGTTTTAACAAAGCTCTGATGGAGGTGAAACAGTCGGAGTTGTTTAGCCAGTTACAGCTGAAATACTTTGCTGAGTTGAATCAGTAGCGGGAATGCAAGGATGCAAGGCGGTTCACTTCGAAAGAACAGGTGAAATCGACGCCCCCTGGGCATAACTTGATAAAATTAAGTAATATAAAACAAGGTAAAGCGTTGTTATTTAATTCGAGGGTATGGATATTCTTAAGGTCATTTTTTGGCTGCTTTTGATATGGCTTTTGTTCACTTTAGCTAGCCGGATTTATTGGTATAAAAAAGAAGGCTATGGTTATGCAAGTTGGTTTTTCGAGTGGTTATTAGCTTGCTTTTCTTGCGCTGGCGTTTACGTGGTTGCCTATGATACTCCACTACTAGACCAAAGATTTTGGTGGTTTGTCCTTCTCTTGGTTCTCGGGTCAACAATCTATAGATTAAGGAGCCAACGTTTCAAAGCTCAGATGATGCAACTTAATGGAGTACAAGTTCTTTTGGTTAAATCGCTTATGGCTCTTTTCACTGCACCAGTAGTTGCTATTCTGTTGGTAAACGCCAGTAACTTGACTGGTGTATGGACCTCAGGATCTTGATACCCTCTGAAGTAGCTGGCTGAGCTGGTTCTACTAGAGCAACTTACTTTATCTTCACCCAGCGAAGGCTAAGCTTTAGCTCATTTAGCCTGGAGAGCAAAAGAGTTGTCGGCCTGAAGGAGTGAGTATGAAATACCTTGTCACTATTTTGCAGCTTTGCTTTAGTCTCTTTGCCTATAGCGATCAGCCAACTCCGTTATCTGGTTTTGAAGCTTTGCAATGGCAGCAACGTATTATTCTGGTCAATAATCTTCAAGACCCGCAGAGCGTATTGACTCTTTTTGAGCAAAACAAAACTGAAATTAAAGAGCGGGATATTATCTGGTTTGTGTTTGGTGCAGATGAAATCCAGACAAATTATCAAGGCGTGTTGTCAGCAGATTTTATCGCCAATACAAGAACGCAGTACCGGCTGAAGCCTGGACAAATTATGTTGATAGGTAAAGATGGTGGCGTGAAGTTTTTGCTCGACCGTATGGATTTAGAGGCGATATTTAAAGAAATTGACGCCATGCCGATGCGACAAAACGAGATGGCACATTGAGTGTGGTTGGTTCTTGTTGGTTGAATGGTTGATGGTGCAATGCCGCTTCGCGGCGATTGCACCCTACAGCAGGCATTAAAAAAGGACCCGAAGATCCTTTCTAAATATGGTTAGATCAATATTTAGCAGGCTGATCCGGCTTAGGCAAAGTGGCTTTGATAAAGTCACGTAAGTCCTGATTCGACTGACGTAAGTCGTCGTAACGCAGGTACATCATATGACCGCTACGGTAGCCTTTGAAGCTCAATCTGTCTTTCATTTTGCCACTTGGGTCTAACTGCCACATATTGTATTTGGCGTCAAAATAGTTGGTGGCGCCGTCGTAGTACCCCGATTGCGTCATCACATGCAGGTAGGGGTTTTGCGCCATGGCCTGACGCAGGTTTTCACCAGTATTGTCATTACTTCTGTCCCATGGATGTACGTTACCAAACATATTGTATTTCACGTCGGTTTTGTAATTCAGCTCGTTTTTCAGATAGTTATTAATAGCTGGAGTAAAAGAGTGCAGCCATGACGTCAGCTCGGCGTTGTAATCCGGCTCTGAGCCTGCATCTTTTTTGTCGATGCCCAAATAACGTGAGTCTAAACGGCCAACGGTCTGGCCACGTTCACGCAGCAATTCTTTCCAGAAAAAATCGGTATTGATATCCAGATTATTTTGCAACACAGCTTTGACTGATAAACCTGAATATTTCGCTACTTGCTCAGCAATCTGTTGTTTTTCAGCTTGAGGTAAAGAGTTGCCTTTGGCTAAAGCAGGTAAGTAAGTGTTCAGGGTAAACTCTTCGACTTCTGGCAGATAGTCGGTTAAGTCTTTTTGCTGTAAATCGCTAGAGAGCGCTTTGTGATACCAGGCTGTGGCGGCAAAGTAGGGCAGACGGTTAGCCACATCAACAGGGCCATCACGTTTAATACCAATTTCAGTAGGGGACACCAGCACGACGCCGTTTAAGTACATCCACTGCTGGTTTTGCAGCGCTAAAGCTAAACCCGACACCCGTGTTGTGCCATAGCTCTCGCCAATCAGGTACTTAGGTGATTCCCATCTGTTGTAGCGGCTGACAAAAGTGTTGACCCATTCAGCCAGATATTTGATATCCGCATTAACACCAAAAAACATTTTTTGTTGCTGATCCGGGCTTGGCATTTTGCCATCTTTACCTGGCAAGACGCGGGAATAGGCGGTGTTTACCGGGTTTACAAAAACGATGTCTGCGGTATCCAGCACCGAATAAGGGTTTTGTTTTACGCCATAAGGTTGCAGCGGGTAGCCTTCGCTATCGACATTCAGAGCTTTGGGGCCTGTGTAAGCAATTTGCATCCAGACTGAAGCAGAACCCGGGCCGCCGTTAAAGGAGATCAGCAAAGGGCGGCTTTTTCTGTCTTTTACATCCTGACGTTCGTAATAGGTATAAAAAATGGCGGCCGTTGGATTGCCTTGCTCATCCCAGACAGGCTGAGTACCGGTATAGGCTTTATAGCTAAAATCTTCATCCAGCACTGTGGTGTCATGTTCGGTTACAACCACTGAGTCGGCATCAATTTGTACACTGGCATTTTTTGCAGTTTTGGCATCTTCAGCCTGAACAGCAAGGCTTAAGCTGGTGGCACTCAGGCATAAGCTGAGCAACAGAAGTGGACTGATTTTCATAAGTTTCCTGATCGTACTGTTGTTGTTTTAGTTCAGTCTATTGTTTAACTCACATGCAGTAAAATAACCACAAGGCTTGAGACTAACAGCAAAGATTCAGGTTAAAACGAAAGATGGTTTTGTCTGTTGCTCCGCACTTCTTGCCTAAAAGTCCAGTAGGCTGATTTGAACGGTGCAGGGCTGTTGCTTTGCTTTTATACTGGTTTTAAACATCTGTGAAGGAGAACGTAGTGAGTATCGAACTGCAACTTGAACAACTCAAAACCCAGCTTTCGTCTCATATGCCTGCTGATGGTGTTAAAGAATGTATTATTCCTGAGCTGTATTTATACCGCACCGAAGTTACGACCGACGTGACTCCGGTGGTCTATGACCCTTCTTTATGCATTATGCTGCAGGGCGAAAAAGAGGTGTATTTAAACAACGATAAGCTGGTGTACGATCCTTTAAGTTATTTGTTGGTGCCTGTGACTGTGCCTGTCAGCGGCAAAGTCACCAAAGCCAGTGTCAATAAACCTTATCTTGCGCTGAAGATGACTATTGACTTAAAAAAGTTGGCTGATCTGGTGATTGATTTAGGTGGCAGGGTCGAACGTAGTAAAGATCAGGTGAAAGCTATGTCGGTTGGCCGGGTGGATGAAGCTTTATTATCTGCGGTCAGTCGTATGGTTCAATTGTTAGATAAACCGTCCGATATACCAGTGCTTTATCCGCTATTAAAACGCGAAATTTTATACCGTTTATTATTAGGCGATTTAGGCAGTCAGTTACGTGATTTTATGCTGCTGGATAGTCAGGGACACCGTATCAGCAAAGTGATTGAAATACTGCGGAAAAAATTCAATGAGCCACTGCGAATTAAAGATTTAGCCGATGAGGTACATTTGAGTGAGTCCGCTTTGTTTCAGGCCTTTAAGGCCGTGACTGCGATGTCACCTTTGCAGTATCAGAAAAAATTACGCCTGAATGAGGCACGCCGTATTATGTTACATGAGGGCATTGAAGCGGCCACTGCCAGTTATAAAGTAGGTTACGAGAGCCCTTCGCAGTTTAGCCGTGAGTACAGCCGATTATTTGGCGCTCCACCTAAAGCTGATATCGAAAGAGTGCGTTTGCAGGGCGGTTAAAAATGGGGGGCAGATCATATTGGTTATGCGTAACTAATGTGATCTGACCCCATTTTTAGTTTATTGCTGTAACCACATCCGAGCGCTACGTGCCGGAATAGTCACTTTTAACCACTGCGTATTGACCTGAAAGCTATTGCCACTGATCACATCAGTGTAATTGACATACCAGTTCAGCTCGTTGGCGTAGGTATCGACCCAATACTCCTGTGGCGTGTCACATTTGTTAATGCCTACTATGCCCTTTTTATCACGTTTAAACAGCAGGAAACACTGACCATGTCCCAGTACCTGCATGCCACTGCCTTGAGTACTGTTGTGAAAACGGATCATGTTTTTAATGTCCGCTCTTTTGTAAAAGTCCTGCCAGCGGTAACCGTCTAAATTAGCAGTTTCGCCGTGATCCGAATAAATCATCGGCGTGCCACCGTTTCGACCCAGAATATAAGCGTGAGCCAGTGTTTCATCTGTACTGTTCATGATCTGATAGCGGAACCCATCGTTGGTTGGAATGTCATGCGTGATGGCAAAAGTCACAGCTTTGTTCCAGGCCAGCGCTTGACCATAAGCGCCGGGGTCGGCCAATACGCTCATCGAACCACCAAAACTGAAGGCATTACGCATAGAGGCAAACAGCGGGAAGTCGTAGGCACTGTGACTGGTGTTGTCCAGATAAGGTTTTAAAAACAGCTCGTACTCCTGATTGCCTGAGCCACCCGAGGTAATGACTTCACCAAACACATGCATGCCACTGATTAAAGCCGGAGTAAACACCGCATTAATATGTGCATTGGTCATATGTTTCACTGCATCGACCCGAAAGCCTTTAATACCCATATCTTTGAGCGCCTGTAAGTAGGCTTGCTGCTGACCTATCACCCAGTTGTTGTTATCCAGATCCGGCAAGCCGGCATCGCCGCCACCGCCACAGAGCCGATAGTACTGTACTTGCCAGACGTCCAGGTAATTGCTGATACAACCTGCTGCATGAAAGTCTGAACCGGACAGAAAGTTCTGTGTTAAATCGCCATACAGCTTCTGATTATTGGCATAAGTCCAGTTCGCCTGATAGCTGTTGAGTACTGCAGAGCCCGGGTAGTTCAGATCACTGCGCTGTGCGCTTTCATTCGCCATATGATTCAGTACCACGTCAGCATAGACTTGAATACCTTTGCTGGTCATGGTCTGGATCAGCGTTTGTAGCTGTTGTTTGTTGCCGCGAGGATGGTCGATTAAGCGTAAATCCTGTGGCTGATAACGAGCCCACCATTGTTCACCACTGGACTTCATCGGAGGGGCTATCAACACTTTTTTATAACCAGCCTGCTGAATTTCAGTGGCTTTGGCGGTAATTTCACTGTAATTCCAGTTAAAGGCATGCAAAATAACGTCGGCATAAGCCGGGCTTGCACAAAGCAGGCTCGCACCCACTAATGTATAGAGTGATAATTTCATTCGTTTTACCCTGTCATTTTTTTAATTGGCCACTTTGACGGCGAGTTTTTGCTCGTCCTGCCCGTGGTTGTCTTTTTGTACACCGGTGACAGATAAAAGTTATGAAAGGTTAGTTAATTTGTAAACAAAGTTGTGAGATTGTTTATAAAATGCATACGTATTCAGCGTGAAATAGCATTTTTTAATGCATGGCCTGCCATTGCTCCAGCCATAACCAGATTTGTTGTTGCTGTTGCCGGTTAAACTCGTGGCCTGCTTCAGTCCAAATTTCAGTGCGAAGTGCTGATTCTGCGCCAAAGGCCTGCCAGACTTTTTTCAGTTGTTGTTGCCCTTGAATAACGCCTTGTGCTGGCATCAAGGGATCTTGTCCGCCACTTATTAAATACAAAGCTTTGGGCGCCATTAAACTGACCTGATCCGGAATATCCAAATGACGGGCCAAGCCTGGATGCAGCATATAAAAGGATGACTGGCCTTTAGTTAAATTAGCATCAGGCCGTAACAGCTGCTGATAAGTATTAAACCAACAAATAGCAGCGGCGGCCTGAATATGTTCAGACAAAGCCGCAACTTGCCAGGCCCGGTACGCGCCCATCGAAAAACCCAGCGCACCAATTTTACCTGCAGGTACATCTGGCCGTTTTGCTAAAAACTTCGCTAGCTGCATGTCTTCATAGGCGGACAAGCCTGCCAGTGAATGGCCTGTTGCGATGAGGTTCGCTGCCAGTTGTTGTTGCTGTTCGTACTGAATGGGCCCACGTTCACCAAAGCCTGAGGTATCAGCGGCCAATACCAAATACCCCTGAGCGGCCAGTTCGTCTCCAATAAACTGGCCACCGTAGTATTTATTCACCCACTCTTTGGCTTGTTTTTGCACGGGAGAGTCTGCAAAAGGCCGGATCATTTTTTCTTTGCCAATGACAAAATAAGCGCCGTGATCATGCAGCAATAATACCGCTGCTTTAATGGGCTGATTTTTTGGAGTGAGCAACAGTGCCTTGCTATGACTGATGCTGCTTAACGGAATTTGCCACAGCTCAGCATTGTAACTACCTCTGTCTTCCTGTTGCAGTAAGACAGCAGGCGCTAGCGTCGCTGCTGCCGGAGCCAGCAGGGCGTCCAGGTAAAACTGACGTTGCTGTTGTTGCCAAACTCTGATGGGAGTTTGTTCCTGCCAGCTACCTGAGTAGGTCGGCGCTGGTGTGGCAGGCAAAGTCACTGAAGCTTCTGCGAAAACACTGCTGAAAATCAGCCACAGTACCCCACATAATCTGTTCATAGTCACTATCTCAACTGCATTTTGTTTAGCATATATCACAGTCAAATTTCAGGTTGAACTAAGGGCGGAAAATTCCATAAAACGAACAGGCAGAGTGATGAAACGCATCTAGACAACCGTTAATCGTAAAGGATGCGTTGAGTAAACAGTTTTGTTATGCTCGCTTACGAATTTTATTAGCACTTACCTCTTCTTCATTGAAATCAGGGTTTCAAGCGAAGAAGGGGACAAAATCCGGGGAACAGGATAGATGAAATACGCATTAAGCGCCGTGGCTTTGGCTTTATTAACAGCCTGTGGCCAACCAAGTGACACCAGCAAAACACAAGAAACAGTGATGACAGAAACTCAAGCCGCTCACCCTTTTACCTACCCAGTCACAGCTAAAGGTGACGTGGTTGATAGTTATTTTGATACTAAAATTGCGGATCCTTACCGCTGGCTGGAAGATGATCGCAGTGAACAAACTGGTAACTGGGTGAAAGAGCAAAATAAGGTCACTTTTGCTTATCTGGACCAAATCGGCTACCGCGACCAAATCAAACAACGTTTAGAAGCGCTGTGGAACTATGAAAAAGTAGGCGCGCCTTTTATTGAAGGTGACTACACCTACTTCTTTAAAAATGACGGCTTACAAAACCAGTCTGTGCTGTACCGTAAAAAAGGCGAAGCTGAAGCCGAAGTCTTTTTAGACCCAAATACCTTCAGTACTGACGCCACCACCTCTTTGGCCGATGTATCTTTTTCTGAAAACGGTAAAATTCTGGCTTATTCCATCTCCGAAGGCGGCAGCGACTGGCGCAAAATCATTATTATCGACGTAGAAACCAAAAAGCCTATTGAAGAAACACTAGTGGATGTGAAATTCAGCGGCGTGTCGTGGAAAGGCAATGAAGGCTTTTACTACTCAAGTTATGACAAACCAGAAGGCAGCGAGCTGTCGGCCAAAACCGATCAACACAAGCTGTATTACCATAAGTTAGGCACAGCGCAAAAAGACGACGCAGTGGTGTTTGGTGGTGTCGATGCGGAAAAACACCGTTATGTCGGTGGTGTAGTAACGGATGATGGTAAATACCTGATTGTCTCTGCCGCCAATGCGACGTCCGGCAACAAAGTGTTCTTAAAAGACTTAACCCAAGCCGATAGCGCTTTTGTCACTTTATACGCTGAAGGCAATGCTGATTTTGAGTTTGTCGACAGCCGTGATAATGCCTTGTATTTTGTCACTAATCTCAATGCTCCGAATAAAAAACTGATTAAAATTGATGCGACAGCCCCAACGGCTGACAAGTGGGTTGATGTGATCCCAGAGACAGCCAATGTGCTGGATGTCAGCAAAGGTGCAGGTTTCTTATTCGCCAATTACATGGTGGATGCGATTTCTCAAATCAAACAATACAACTATGACGGTAAGCTGGTGCGTGATGTGACGTTACCAGGCTTAGGCACAGTCTCAGGTTTTGGTGGCAAAACTAAAGACACTACCTTGTATTACAGCTTTACCAACTACAACACAGCACCCAGCACTTTTGCCTTTGAGCCCAAATCTGGCGAAACCAGCACCTATTACAAAGCTGCTGTGAAGTTTAACAGTGACGATTACGAGTCGAAGCAGGTGTTTTACACCAGCAAAGATGGTACTAAAGTGCCGATGATCATTACCCACAAAAAAGGTATTCAGTTGGATGGCAACAACCCAACCATGTTGTACGGTTATGGTGGTTTTAACGTCAGCCTGACACCAGCTTTTAGTGTGGCTAATCTGGTATGGATGGAAATGGGCGGTGTGTACGCTGTGCCTAACCTGCGTGGTGGTGGTGAATACGGCAAAGCCTGGCATGACGCTGGTATTCAGTTGAAAAAGCAAAATGTGTTTGATGACTTTATTGCTGCAGGTGAATACCTGATAGCGCAAAAATATACCTCAAGCAACAAACTGGCGATTCGTGGTGGTTCTAACGGTGGTTTATTAGTCGGTGCTGTGATGACGCAGCGTCCTGACTTGATGAAAGTGGCTATTCCACAAGTGGGCGTGCTGGATATGCTGCGTTATCACACCTTCACCGCTGGTGCGGGTTGGGCGTATGACTATGGTACGTCTGAGCAAAGCAAAGAGATGTTTGATTACATCAAAGGCTACTCGCCTGTGCATAACGTCAAAGAAGGGGTGGCTTATCCGGCAACTCTTGTGACTACAGGCGATCACGATGACCGTGTAGTTCCGGCGCATTCCTTTAAGTTTGCTGCTGAACTACAGGCCAAAGCAACAGGTCCTAACCCGCAGATGATCCGTATTGAAACTAATGCTGGTCACGGAGCTGGTGTGCCAGTGTCCAAGCAAATCGAGCTAGCTGCGGATATCTTTGGTTTTACCTTGTTTAATATGGGTGTGAAAGAGTTACCAAAACAATAAGTTAAAGCGATAGTCAGTGCTGCACAAAAAACCAGAGCCCTTTGCTCTGGTTTTTTATCTCACAGGTGCTGTGCAAAGCCATAGGCCTGCATTACTATGTCGCCCTTTGTGTTGGGTCGCCGTTTGAGAGACGGACTGCTAAAAAGTAATGGATACAGGAGATATCGTATGAAGAAGTGGTTAGCTGTGGCTGTATTAGGTATTGCGCTGGCAGGTTGTAGCTCTGTGCCGGATGACTGGAGCAATATGACACAAACTGAAATACAAAGCTGGCAAGCCAGTGGTTTTACTGCAGAAGTTGCTCAGCAATGGAAAGCCAGTGGTTTTAATTCAGAAGCTGCAGGTCTTTGGAAAACTGCGGGTTTTAACCTGGAGTCTGCAACAGAGTGGTCTGCACAGAAATTTAGCGCTGAAGAGGCGAAAAACTGGGTTGCTACAGGTTTTGAACTGGATGACGCTGTCGATTATCGCGCCAGAGGTTTATCGCCTATTCACCGTGAACAGGCCGTTGAATAACCTCAGAGTCTGACGTCATTTTTTAGTACAGAGCCCGGTTTTTACCGGGCTTTTTGTTGCGGCTGCTTTTTGAGTGACCTCACAGTGTTTTTATTTCGCAGTTCTTATTCAAACTGTCGTTTTGTACTTGAACAGAATTCGCTTCTACGCTCTGATGAGGTTAACTTCAATGGAGACTATCGATGACAGATTTTCGCAGTGATACAGTCACCCAACCCAGTGCCGCGATGAAAGCCGCTATGCTCTCTGCGCCTTTAGGTGACGATGTTTTTCAGGACGACCCGACGGTCAATGAGTTACAACGTTATGCCGCAGAACTTTTAGGTTTTGAAGCTGCGTTATTTGCGCCCAGTGGCACCCAAACTAACTTAATAGCGCTGATGGCACATTGCCGGCGCGGTGATGAAGCCATAGTGGGGCAACAGTGGCATACCTACCGCTGGGAAGGCGGTGGTATGGCGGTGTTAGGTTCTATTCAGCCCCAGCCTATTGAGCACCAGCCTGATGGTACTTTGGCCCTTGAGCACATTCGTGCTGCGGTAAAACCGGACGACCCACATTTTGCCCGCACTAAACTGATAGTGATGGAAAACACTACAGGCGGAAAAGTCCTGCCCTTGTCTTATATGAATTCGGTGGCCGCTTTAGCCAAAGAGCTGGGACTTAATTGCCATATTGATGGCGCCCGGCTGATGAATGCGGCCGTGGCTTTAGCGACAGCAGATGGCTCAAATCCAATCCAAAAAGCCAGAGCGCTTTGCGCTGGTTTTGATTCAGTGTCTTTGTGTTTATCTAAAGGTTTAGGTGCTCCGGTAGGCTCTTTGTTACTGGGCAGCCATGCTTTTATTCAGCAGGCAAGACGCTTGCGTAAAATGCTCGGCGGCGGTATGCGCCAGGCTGGTGTGTTGGCTGCAGCTGGTTTATATGCGCTGCAACATAACATAGAGCGTCTGGCGGAGGATCATCAGCATGCGCAGCAACTGGCCGAAGGTTTACAGCGGATAGCAGCCGAACATCAGCTACTAAAAGGCAAGCTGGAGCTGGTAGCGGTCAATACCAATATTTTATTTACTGATATAGCGCTTGATGTCGCGGAGCCGTTATTGGCTTATATGGCGCAGCAGGGCATTAAATTAACCAGCAGTAATTACAATAAAGCCGATCAGCACTTTAAGCGAGTGCGTTGGGTCACACATCTGGATATCAGTGCTGCGGATATTCAGCATGCACTGTCGGCGGTGCAAGGCTTTAGTGGCTAAGACTAAGCCGCTGATTTCTGAGATGGCCTGCTCTGCTTTTCTTTGCTGAAGCTGTTAAGGTAAAACAAACAACTCAAAAGTAAAAACAGAAAATCCGGGGCTATCTATGAAACTCACTTTCGTCGCTTGTCTGACGGCTGCACTTTTTGCCAGCAGTTATGCCGATGCAGCTTATTACCGCTCGCCTTCACTGCAGCAAAACCAACTGGTGTTCACCGCTGAGGGGGATTTATGGCTAAGCTCTGTTAATGGCAGCGAAGCGAAACGTCTGACGACCCATCCGGCAGAAGAAAGTCAGGCACTCTTCACGCCTGATGGTAAAGCTGTGGTTTATGTTGCAGCTTATGACGATACCCCGGATATTTATTATTTAGCTTTAGCGGGCGGTGCGCCCAAACGTCTGACTGCGCTCAATGCCAAAGTAAAATTACAAGGCTGGAGTCTGGACGGCAAATTGTTGTACAGCACAGATGCCATGACAGGGCCTGTCAATAGCTGGGTACTGAAATTACTCGATTTGGACACTCAGCAAACCGAAACCTTGCCTTTACTGGATGCAGTCGAAGCCGTATTGGATGAACAAAACGGTTATGTCTACTTTATCCGTTACGGTTTGCAATTAACGGGGGACAACGCTCGCCAGTATCAGGGCGGCGCTAAAGGCCAGCTCTGGCGCTGGAAACTGGGCTCGCAACGTGAAGCTGAACGCTTGGTGGCTGAGCATCAGGGGTCAATACGTCACCCTATGATCTGGCAAGGTAAGTTAGTACTGGTCAGCGACGCTGGCGGTAATGCTAATCTATGGTCTTATGACCCCGTATCCACCCAACTGAAAGAGCTGACCAGCCATCAGGATTTTGCAGTTCGCTCAGCTCGTATGGATCAGGGCAAAGTGGTGTATCAACTAGGCGCTGATATCAGGTTGCTGGATTTAGCCTCAGGCCAAAGCAGTACACAAACTCCGGTGTTGGTCACAGACTCACCACAGCAACGTCAGCGTTTGTTAAGCGAACCTTTGAAGTATTTAACCTCAGATTCAGTAGGTTTTGCCAAGCAAAAGCTGGTATTAACCCTGCGAGGCAAAGTGCAGGTGTTATCCCGCGCGCCACAGCGCATAGTCGAGCTGGCTGTGCCTGAAACGGCGCGCGCCCGCAGCGCCGTGGTCAGTCAGGATGGTCAGTGGGTGTATTTAATTTCCGATCAGTCCGGCGAGCCTGAAATCTGGCAATACGCTGCTGATGGTTCAGATCAAGGCAAACAGCTGACCAAAGATGGTCGTGGTTTTCGCTGGAATTTAAGCTTGTCACCCGATGGGCGTTATCTGGCGCATGATGATAAACAAGGCCAGCTCTGGCTACTGGATGTCAGCACTGGCAAAAATCAACTGCTGTATAAAAGTGGCTCAGGTTTAAGCCCATACGGCGATTTAAGTTGGAATAAAAACAGCAATTTACTGGCCTTTACCACAGAAAAAGATGGCGTCGGTCGCCAGCAAATTGGCCTCTATTCCATTAAAGAGCAACAAGCCAAATTGCTCACTACAGATAAATACAATTCGTTCAGCCCGGCCTTTCACCCTGATGGTGACTGGTTGTATTTTTTATCGGAGCGTGAGTTAAAGCCCACCCCAGGCGGCCCATGGGGCGATAGGAACATGGGGCCTGCTTTTGATAAAAGGGCCCAGGTGTTTGCTTATGCGCTCAATAGCACAGCTTCATTCCCATTTGCTGCTGAAACCGAACTGACGGCAGGCCTGGAGGGACAAGCTAAAGCCATCGCATTAAAAGATTTACCAGGTCAACTCTGGCAAGTGCCCGTAGCCGCCGGCAATTATCAAAAGCTGCAGGCGGGGGCTGATTATTTGTATCTGCAGGAATTTGAATACAGTGGCGATGCCGGGGCCGTCAGAGCGGTAAAAATTGAACCAGACAATAAAAAGCTGCTGAGCTTTGCCGGTAAGGTGAGGGATGTGCAAAGCAGTGCTGATGGTAAATCATTGTATTTACAGTATGAAACCGAACCAGGTCAGTATAGATTTTTCTTAGGGGCTGCCACAGCCAAAGCGCCGGAGGGCGAAGATGCTGAACCATGGGCTCTGGATAACATCAGTCTGGCCCTCACGCCTAAAGCTGAATGGCAACAAATGTTTCATGATGCCTGGCTGATGCATAGGGAGTTTTTATTTGACCCGTCCATGCGGGGGGTCGATTGGGGCAATACCAAAAGGCGTTATCAGCCCTTAGTCGACAGAGTGACAGACAGATTTGAGCTGGATGATGTGCTGGCGCAACTGATTGGCGAGTTGTCGGTATTGCACTCGCAAGTGCGCGGCGGTGATTATGCCAAAGCCAGTGAAAGCAGCAAAGCAGCCAGTCTGGGCGGCGATTTTATCAGCCGCAATGGCAAGTTGGTGCTGCAGACTATTTATCAGACCGATCCGGATTTACCTGCTGTAGCCAGTCCACTGAATAGCGCTGGAGTGGAACTCAAAGCAGGCGATAGTATAGTGGCTGTGAACGGTAGAGCGGTCGCTACAGTGTTGGATTTGCATCAGGCCTTACAACAGCAACAAGGTCAGCAGGTGCTGTTGCAGTTAGAGCGCGATGGCAAAAGTTTTAAAAAAATAGTGGTTCCCGTCAGCCCACAACAAGAACAGACATTAAGGTATCAACACTGGGTACAGCAGAAAAAGCAGCAGGTAGAGCAGCAAGGCAAACAACAGCTGGGTTATTTGCATCTTTACGCCATGACCGCCAGCGATATCAGTAACTTTGCCCGCGAGTTTTATGCCAATGTGGATAAACCAGGTTTGATTATTGATGTGCGCCGTAACAGAGGCGGCAATATTGACAGCTGGGTGATTGAAAAATTGCTACGCCGGGTCTGGGCATTCTGGCAACCCACTCAGGGCAAAGCCTATGGCAATATGCAACAGACCTTCCGTGGTCAGTTGGTGGTGTTAACTGACCCTCTGACTTATTCAGATGGCGAAACTTTTGCCGCTGGTGTGAAAAGTTTAGGTTTAGGTCCTGTAGTTGGCCAACAAACTGCGGGGGCCGGAGTTTGGTTGTCGGGCCGCAATTTGTTGGCCGATATGGGCGTGGCCAGGGTTGCAGAGACAGCACAGTTTGACAAAGACGGCCGCTGGATCATCGAAGGTCGTGGCGTCAGTCCGGATCTGTGGGTCGACAACCTGCCTTATGCCAGTTTTAACGGCCAGGATGCACAGTTATCTTATGCCATCAGTCTGTTGCAAAAACAGTTGCAGGAAAAAGCCGTATCAGAACTGAAAGCCGAACCCTTAAAACCCGGGATAGCCAAAGACGTCAGGGGTCAGAGTAATTAACTCTGACCCGGTACGAAAAAACGTAATAGGCTTTACTCCCAAAACTCAATGTAAGCGCTTTACATTTTTTGGTTTAACTGATATCCAATTGAAATCATTCATTATTGGATAAAACTATGAAAATTAAACTGCTGTGTTTTTCTGTCGCCTTTTGTAGTTATGCCACGCTGGCTGCTGACTGGCAGCCTTTGTTGGATAAAAATTTGAGTCAGTGGGATACCTACTTAAGTTATAAACATAAAGAGTCTTACGATGGTTCAGTACCCAAAGACGAGCAGGGCAAGCCGATAGCGCCTATAGGTTTAAATACAGGCAACGATTTATACAAAGTATTTACCATGCTTGAGGAAAATAATGAGCCTGTGCTTCGAGTCAGCGGTGAAATTTATGGTGCTGTCACCAGTAAAAACTCTTACAAAAACTACCACTTAAAACTGCAGTTTCGTTGGGGCGATAAAAAATGGCCTCCACGACTCAATAAACTCAAAGATAGCGGTATTTTGTATCACGCAGTAGGCGAACATGGGCAAGAGTATTTCCGCTCCTGGATGATGTCGCAGGAATTTCAGATCATGGAAGGCCATAATGGCGATTATTGGCAACAGGCCAATTCAGCTATTGATGTGCGCGCCTTTATGCCTGAGTCCATTATGAATGCGGTAGCTGATGAAACTCAGCCTTTTCTGAAATTCGGTAAAGGCGAAGAGTTGCAGGGGTTTGTCTTACGTAAAGACAACCATGAAAAACCGGCAGGGCAGTGGAATACGCTGGAGCTGATTAGCTTTGAAGGCCAGAGCCTGCATATAGTCAATGGTCATGTGGTGATGGTGTTGCGCAATTCCAGGTATGTGACACCGGACGGTAAAACCACGCCTTTAGTCGAAGGTAAAATTCAGTTGCAAAGTGAAGCGGCAGAAATCTTTTACAAAGATGTGCAAATCAAAGCGCTTGAGCAGATGCCTGCTGAGTATACCGGCTTGTTTTTATAGCGCTTTAGCCAAAAAGAGGCCGCCATTGGCAGCCTCTTTGACCTGAGAAAAGTTGTGGCCGAACTAGGGATCAGAATTTATATCCGACGTTCAATACCGCCAGGGTTTTGTTATCCCCTTCACGACGTCCATTCTGATGCTCTGCAGTGCCTAAGCCGCCACCCAAAGTCCAGCCTCGACCACTAAAGCCATTGAAGTGGTAGTCATAAGTCGCCAGCAGTAAACTATCGGCATCAAATACATCGGACTCTGACGCATACTGCGCACCAAAGACGTGCGGGCTAGCCGCTGATGGTGCCAGATGAAAACCTACAGCGGCACCATTGACGCCGACACCGACATACAGAGCCATATTGTTTTCGCGATAGATAAATTTGCCGCCTAAATCGCCATACTGTGAGCCAAAACCTGCAGCCGGGATAAATTCACCCGCCTGCACTGCGACTGTCATCGCCGTGGTCAGTGCCAGAGCTGTAAGCGCTACTTTCATTTTCATTGGGAGTCAACCTCTGTTGGATTGTGTATCTGATGTCATGGAATGACAAAACAGCGGCAGTCTAGCTTTGCGACATGAATGGCAGCTTACTGGTCTTGAAAAAGTATCTTGAGGCCGATTCGGAAAAATCTTCTGAGTCAAAAAAGTAAAGACTCAGTTCAGCCAGCACTCATTTTTCATAGGTTAGGCTTGCAATCCGCCTGCTGTTGGGAAGTCCGAACCTTACCCGGCAGTGTCAACCCAAAGAAGACAGGAGTGCATCTTATGAGTGCAATCAAACAACAGCAAAGTGCGCAACCCTATGACTACAGCGCCCGAACCATCAACGAAGCATTAACTCAGCAGGAACGCAGAGCATTAAGCCTGATTTGGCGGGATGATGATAGCGACCTTGTAAATACAAAGCGTCGTGAAACTGCGGTTGAGCATTGCGCTGAGCTGGGCTACAACTGATTTTTTTAAGCGCTGCAGGACATCAGCCCAAGCTCAGGCACAGCAGGGGATAGCGAAAGCATAACCCTGCTGCTTCCGCATTTTAGCTATGTTCCGGTGTTCACCGCTGTGCACAGTTAGCCTTTGCATGCTGAGTATCACTGAGAGTGATCACGGATGAGCTCTATCCGCACGGCACAGATAACATGCACCAGCTTTAGCTCAGTATTTATTGATCAAAACCGCCCGACAGTGGATTGGGCTTTTTATTGTGATCATAGGGGCTGTAGTACTGGTGTTGGAGGCTAGGGCGACCTTACCGCTTTGATACTTGAACTCTGTCTTAACAAGTCAAACGAGCAAGACGGAACCTGCACCCTGCTCAGCTCTCTTGTCGTTCTTCTGTACACTGATTACAATCGCCGCCATTTCCGTAAATGAGTTGGAGTTGTGATGAATAAAAGTCTTTTGACCAATCTATTGTCTTTGATAGTAATGGCTTGTGGCTGGTTTTTCGCGCTACCCTGGTTGTGGGCTATGGGATTGTTCGCATTTTCAGGGGCTATAACCAACTGGCTGGCTATTCATATGTTGTTTGAAAAAGTGCCACTGCTATACGGTTCAGGCGTCATTCCGGCGCGTTTTACTGAATTTAAACAGGGCATTTATGATTTGATCATGGGGCAGTTTTTTAGCAAAGAAAATCTGCAACGTTTACTTGCAGAGCAGCATGAACAGGACGCCGTGAGCTTAAAACTTGCTCCGGTAATTGAAGCTATCGACTTATCGCCAGCCTTTGATGCTCTGCTTGAAACTGTGCAGAAGTCCTCTTTGGGTGGCATGCTGGCCATGTTTGGTGGTGCTCAGATGTTGGTGCCGTTAAAACAACCTTTTATTGAAAACCTGAGCCGTTCTTTAGTTGAGCTGGCGGACAACCCGGACGTACAGCAGCAGCTTAAAAATCAGCTGCATCAGGGCGATACTATTGATCTGCTGCAACCGAAAATTGCTGCTGTAGTAGAAGCTCGTTTAGCTGAGCTAACGCCAGCTATGGTCAAAGACATAGTGCAGCAGATGATCCGTCAGCATTTAGGCTGGCTGGTGGTATGGGGTGGTGTGTTTGGGGCCTTGATTGGCTTGTTAAGTAGTATTGTCCCTGCAATTTAACGGCTTAGACAGCAGGGGGAGGCGTGAACTTTGCCCTGCTGTTCTTTTAACCAGCATTTCAGGGCGGTCAGGGCAGATAAATTTCGCCTTTTAAATACAGCCTGGCCTGACCGGATACCAGGACTCGGTCTGACTTGAGTTCACAGCGTAACACTCCACCCCGTGCCGAGGCCTGATACGCCATCAGTTGGCTTTTCCCTAATCTGTCTGCCCAGTAAGGTACTAGACCTGCGTGAATGGAGCCTGTGACCGGGTCCTCATCACCACCATTGGCAGGCCAGAAGTAACGGGAAACAAAATCGTAGTCTGTGCCTGCTGCTGTAGCTACTACATCGTATGGGGCGAGCTTTTTTAGCTCTGCGCTCTCTGACCTAAGCTGCTTCACCTGCTGCTCGTTGTCATAAATGGCAAAATAGGCCTGAGCGCTTCGCAACACCAAGGACGGAGTGATGGATAAACCGGTTAGCAATGCTTCTGGTGCCTCTACAACACTGGCCAGACGTTTGGGAAAATCCATTTGGATCCAAGCATCTTTTTGCTTGCTTACTGTTAAGTCACCTACAGCTAAAGTGCTAAATCTAAGCTCAGTACTGTCAGTTTGACTAAACAAGACAAAAGCGGCAGCTAAAGTGGCGTGACCACAAAAATCAATTTCAGTGACAGGGGAAAACCAGCGGATCTGATAGTGATCGTCAGCAAGCTTGAGTAAAAAAGCTGTTTCTGACAAGTTGTTTTCAGTGGCAATCTGTTGCATCAGTTCAGGATTGATGGCTTGCGGTAGTGGCACTACAGCAGCGTAGTTGCCTTTGAACAGTTGATCGGTAAAGGCATCGACCTGATAAATAGACAGTTTCATCCGTGTCTTTCCTCGTTTGAGCTTAAGTTGCAGCATCATAACTCAGAAAAATGCAGCCTGATGGTTGAACTTGCTTATAATGACGCCGTTATTTGATGAGGGGGTTTGATGAAAGTTGTAATATCTGTATTGTTCACCGGCCTGTTGGTTTGTACTTCCGTCTCTGCAAAGGAGGTGGACATGGAAAAAACCATGAAACAAATGGCGCTAAGTTTTAAACAAGCAAAAGATGCTCAATCTGTTGAACAAATGACGGTTGCTATCGCAAGTTTTGAAGTACAGGTCCAGCTGGCACAGCAAGCCAGCTTTGCACCTGAAAAAGCCGAGTTGTATCAAAAGGGACTTAAAGAGTTGGCACTTGAGGTGGATCAAACCCAATTATTGTTGGAAAAAAATGACTTAGTAGCAGCAAAGCAACAACTGCAGAAGCTGGATGAGCTGCGCAAGCAGTACCATAAGCACCGCAAGCCGGGTTTCTGGCAACTGATTTTTGGCTAAGGTTCCAAAGCAGAGAGCGGATACAAACAATTAATCACAGATTGTTGCGACCACGTGCAGCAGACTGGAGCTTTTCAGGAGCTATCAGCATGCGTTTATTGCCTATCGCGATTTTATGTTGTTCCTATGGCAGTTGGGCCGCTTGTCCTGGCCAGTTTGACAGCAACACCGACCAGCAATGGAATCAGTTTCGTTTGCACTCAGACGTAAAACGTCTGGGCCCTTGCTGGCGGATGAGTTTGTATTGACGCATTCGGATGGCCGAGTGGAAAACAAGCACAGTTATTTACAGGATTTGGCCAGCAGCAACAGGGTCAATACCCAGATTGAAAACTTTGATGTCCAGATCCGTTGTTTTGAACATACAGCAATAGTCACAGGAAGAACTCTGCAGCAAGGCATCTCTGCTGGCAAAAAATGGTAGGGTGAATTCCGCTTCACCCGCGTTTGGTTTTATCAGAACAATCAATGGCTACTGCAGGCTTCACACTCCTCTCGTTTGCGTTAACTGGTTTTTCCAACCCTATCTGAAGTATATTGCACACAATTCAATTGAGTCAGGTCGGATCATGAACGCAGAAAATGAAGATTATTTAGTACTGGAAAAACAACTGTGTTTTTCATTGTACAGCGCAAGCCACAGACTGGTGCGCAGCTACCGACAGTTACTTGAACCTCTGGATTTAACCTATCCACAGTATTTAGCCATGTTGGTGCTGTGGCAGCAGAGTGAACTTAATGTCAAAGAATTAGGCGAAAAGCTGCATCTGGATTCTGGCACTTTAACACCTTTATTAAAACGGCTGGAAAACAAAGGCTTAGTTAGCCGAACCCGCAGTCAGCTCGATGAACGTGTGGTTCACATCCACTTGACTGAACAAGGCAAGGCGTTAAAAAACCAGGCCAGTCATATTCCTGTGGCTATATTTCAGCAATCCGGTTTGCCTTTAGCAAAGTTACTTGAGTTGAAACAAAGCTGTGATTTGTTATTTCAGCAGCTCGACACCTTGTAATACTCTGCCGCATCCCCATCTTATGTTGTAGATCCTTGCAAAGGGCAGGATGATTTCAATGAGGCAAAGACGATGAGTTTATCTTTTTACAGTGCGTCAGTTCCGGTGTTCAAACAGTTTCTTACCAGCTTAAAAGATTTATTAGCGAAAGCCGAAAAATTTAGTCAGCACAAAGAATTAGACGATGCAGTATTGCTGCAGTCGCGTTTGTATCCTGATATGTTCCCATTGGTACGTCAGGTGCAAATTGCTGCTGATTTTGCTAAAAGTGTCTCAGCCCGTTTAGCTGGTGTTGATGTACCTGCCTATGAAGATAATGAGCAGACTTTTGCACAGTTACAGCAACGCCTGGATAAAACTCTGGCTTTTCTGGACACTTTAACAGCAGAACAATTTGCCAATGCCGCAGACAAAGAAATTGTTTTACGTCCGGGCACAGCCAAAGAAAAACGTTTTACTGGCACCCAGTATTTAGCTCAGTATGGTTTGCCACAGTTTTATTTTCACGTCACCACTAGTTATGCCCTGCTGCGACATAACGGTGTTGAAGTGGGCAAAAAAGATTATATGGGGCAAATCTAAGTCTACAGGGCCTATCAGAGCAGCTGCGTTGTCTCTGTGTTGCACAGATTTGTCGTGATCTTTAAGAGAAACAGCGGCTACTTAAAAGCCGTTGTTTCTGTATTTATTTGAAATATAAAACACCTTCTACCGCTTCTGTATTGATATTGTGGTAATGCTTTAGAATCATTTGCCACTTCTCCGCGATAAACTGTTGTTGGCCGCTGCGTCTGAATTTTTCAGCCGCAGTCTTCCAGTTTTGCATCAGCTTTGGATCAGTACCTGATTTGGACATCAGCAGATAGACATCGGAAGTTTTTAAGTTAAAAACAGATTTCACATCTGATGTTTGCAGCCCTTCCTCCCACAATAAATGCTGAATTCCCTGGCTTTCATAGGCAATTAAATCCAATCGGCCTGACCGTAATCTGTGGATATTTTGTTGATGATTCACAGAAGGATGTAAATTACCAAAACCCTGCTCCGTCAGCCATTCCTCTCTGATATCACCACGCACCACTCCTATGGCCTGTACTTTACGCAATTGTTCCAGTGACTCAATGTGAACAGGATTTGAACTTAACGCATACACTGACCAGGCTTTAGCACTCAATTGGCCGAGCCAATAAAACTCATCTTCTCTTTTTGGGGTTCTGGAAAAACTAAACAGCACTACATTAGGTTCAGTGCGGGCTATATGAATGGCCCGTGCTTCGGGCAAAACTTCGATCACAGTTTTGTCGTCCAGGCTTCGCTGAATAGCCTGCACCACCTCAACAGAAAAGCCAGTAAGTTGGCCATGACTATCCAGATAGCTGGCTGGAGGCTCGACGACCGTGATAATACGAAGGGGCTTGCCGTAAAGTGCAAAGCTGGTGAGAAAAAAGAAAATAACGCCAACAATCCATCGCATGTTTTGCGTTCTCGAAAAAAATACTACTCTAGGTATAGTCAGAATTATTCGCTCTGACAACCACTTTGCTCTGACAACTTATGAAAGTTTGAGGAGACGTTTAAGTTGTGCTGTCGGCAATAAGATAATCACATTACCTAACGCCACTATAGAGACACCAATCAGTGCAAACCAGCTCCAGTGGTAATTTTCAAAAAGAGTAGAGATGCCTAACGCTACTATAGGGAATAACACCATAGTGTAAGCCGCTTTGGCTGGACCAATTCGACCAACCAGGGTCAGATAAGCACCAAAGGCTAAGACTGAGCCAAATAATGACAGGTACAACAGAGACAGATTAAAACTAAGACGGTTATCAAACACAGGCATAATACCTTGTGCTAAAGCCAACACGGCCATCATAGCTGCGCCATAAGTCATACCAAACACATTACTTTGCACCACAGGCAACTGTTGCTGTTGGTTTTTTGATGAAAGCATATTGCCAAGAGAAGCAATATAAGTGCCGGCGATACTCAAGACTAAACCCCAAAAGGCAGAGCCGTTGCTCTCCAATCCTGCCAGCTCAGGCCAGAATACAAAAGCTATTCCCAGGATACCTAACAAAGCCCCCAGCAGAGTTTTCATTTCAATAGGGCGACCAAAGAATACAGCGCCATTGAGGATATTCATCAGCACTATGCTGGAAAACACCACGGCAATCAGGCCGCTAGTCAGTTCAGATGTGGCCAGATAAATCAGCAGATAGTTTAAACAGAATAAAAACAAGCCCTGCAGAGCCATCCAGCCATGCTGACGACGGTTAAATTTAAGTGGTAATTTACGCCACAAACACCAGAACCACAGTAAAAGAGCAGCCAAACCAAAGCGGTAGGCAATGGACCACATTTCCGGCACATCGCCAAGCTGAAACTTAATTGCAAAAAAAGTCGAGCCCCAAATCAACACTGTGGCCAGATACAAAGTAATGGAATGGGTCAACATACAGCCTCAGGAAAAATCGAAGTTTAATCAGCTTGTTGATTAGGTTTAGCCAGTTTTTTCTGGTAATCGCGTTGTACTATAGTCAGGGCTGCCAGCACTGTTTCTATTGGCAAATCCTGCTGCTCCAGCAACAGGATAAGTTCCACTGCCAGTTGCACCTCGAGGGGCGCATCAGATAAAGCCGGAGTCTTAGATTTTGTCACGCTGAGTATCTAAGAAAGCTTTAGCTTTGCTGACCGCTTCACGCACTTTCATCACCATTTCAAAACGTTCAGTCTGAGGCAGGTAAAACGCCATATCGACTTCATAACGAATATATTTAGGTGGCAACTGATTGAGCACTATGCAACATAAATCGGCCAGATATTCAGTGTCATACTGATCATCCAGACGTAACTCAACTAAATGGTCCAGCAGAAGTTTTTCGTAATAGTTATGGATATCGTCATCTAACTTCATCTGTTACTCCTTGTGTGCCTGAGCTTTATGCCCCGACTGCTTAATAGGTTACTTAAACTGAGCCTAAGCATAATCAGTTCAGGTATAAAACGCTACCAGCAGATGTTAACTTCAGGTCGTGCTGATAGAATAGCGCGGTCAAAACAACAGGCTGTGGCCTAAGATTAAAAAAATGCAAAAGAATACAACCCCTTGTTACTACGGTGACTACCTGCAACTGGACAAAATTTTAACTGCCCAGGCGCCTGAAAGTGCGAAGTATGCCAATGAAGCTCACGATGAAACCTTATTTATTGTGGTGCACCAGGTCTATGAACTCTGGTTTAAACAAGTGCTGCATGAGCTCAAAGCTGTGCTGGGCGTCTTTGCAGGCGATGAAGTCAAAGATCAGCAATTGACAGGTGTGGTGCATAAACTCAAACGCGTGATTACCATTCAGCAACTGATGAACCAGCAAATTGGTGTGATGGAAACCATGACGCCTCAGGATTTTATGTCCTTTCGCGACTATCTGGTGCCGGCTTCCGGTTTTCAAAGCGTGCAATTTAAAATGCTGGAAATTGGCTTGGGTTTAAAAAGCGAATATCGCATCGACTTTGATAAGAATTCCTTTTACAGCAGATTAAATGAAAAAGACCGGGTGTTTTTAGAGGGCTTGGAAACTCAGCCGAGTTTGTTTGAGCAAATAGAAAAATGGCTGGAACGTATGCCATTTTTACAATTTGGTGATTTTAGCTTTTGGCAAATGTATCAAAGTGCGACAGAAAAAATGCTGAACGAAGATGAAAGCACAGTGCTGTCGATTGAGCAGATCGCTGAGCATGAACGTGAAATGCAGCTGAAGGAAATCATCAACACCAGAGCTAAATTTGCCGCTTTACTGGATAAAGACAAGTATGCAGAATTGCAGCAACAGGGCAGCTTCCGCTTAAGTCAGCGCGCTATGCTGGCCGCTTTATTTATCACGCTGTATCAGGAAGAACCTGTGTTTAACCTGCCATTTCAGGTGCTGACCTGTCTGACTGAAATCGATGAAAATATGACGATTTGGCGCTACAAACACGCTATGATGGTGCAGCGGATGCTCGGAACAAAGATTGGCACGGGCGGTTCATCTGGCCATGATTATTTAAAACGCACTACAGAGAAAAACCGCATCTTTACCGACTTATTCCATATGGCCACTTTCTTACTGCCCAAATCGGATTTGCCGGAGCTGCCTTTGGCCGTGCGCAAACAACTGGGATTCTATTTCTCAGGTGCACTGCAGGTTTAGAATCACCAAATCTGTAGCTTCAGGTACTAAGAATATCTGTCCAAAGTAATTGATGTTGCAGTGAGACGGCAAGCGAGTGAGACCCCGGGAGCATAGCTCACTATGTGACTGGGGCGAAAGCGCGCTGCCAACAAAGCTGCAGCTTCAAGTACGAAGGGCATGAAACCAGCGGTTTGTATTGGGTAAGGACAATCCGCTGATTTTAAAGGCAGCATAAAACAGCTGCAGATGGATTTGCGTTAAAGCGGATAGATCACGCTGATAACCTCCGCCTATGACAGCCGCCACAGGAATGTTGCACTTGTGGCATTCGCTTAATACATACCAATCCCGTTTGGCCACTCCTGCTGTGCTGATATGCAAAAGCCCTAAATCATCTTGCTGATGAATGTCGATACCTGCATCATAAATCACTAAATCCGGCTGATGGATGCGTAACAAATAATCCAGACTTTGTTGTACTGCCGCCAGATACTCATCGTCTGTGCAGGCGTTGGGTAAACCTAAATCCCAGCTCGATTGCTGCTTGCGGGCAGGGAAATTTTTTTCGCCATGCAAAGAGGCAGTGATGATGGCTGGTTCATTTACAAAAATAGCGGCGGTGCCATCGCCCTGATGCACATCACAGTCAAAAATCAGCACCTTATCCACATTCTGAGTTAAGGCATAACGTGCCGCCACAGCTAAATCATTAAATAAGCAAAATCCACTGCCTTCACCGGCAAAAGCATGGTGGTAACCGCCACTTAAATGCAAAGCTAAACCTTGTTGCAGTGCAAGCTGAACCGTTTGCACTGTGCCGCCCACTGCAGTTAAAGAGCGGGTCACTAATTGTTCCGACCAGGGAAAACCTATACGGCGCATGGCTTTACTATCGAGCTGACCAGATAGTAATTGCTCTGCGTATACAGGATCATGTACCGACAGGAGTTGCGCTTTGGAAGCGATTTGAGATGAAGTGAATTGCTCAGCCGGCACACCGAGCTCTGATAAGGCCTGATACAAAGCCTGATATTTGCCTATAGGGTAGCGATGTTTAAAGGGCAGTTCGAGCTGACTGTAAATAGGGTGATAAATCAGCCCCGGCGGTTTTGTTCGGACCACTGAATTTCTACCTCTAATTCACTGATGGCTTTGCGACAACGACCTAAACGGGCATGAATAGCCAGCACTCTGTCGGCACTGGTATCGGCTGATCCACCGGATAACTGGCGCTGTTCCAGTTCCAGCATATCCAGCAAACGTCGTTCATAACCCTGATATTCAGACAGCTGCTGATAAAGCTCTTGGGTAGATCTGCGTAATTGTCCCACCATCGCCTGAGCTTGTTCTGACGCATTTGGCGACGTCGGGCGTTTTTTGCTTTTACCCGGTAAATAACGTAAGTCTTTGGTTTGAAAAGCCCGACTTAAGGCTTGAATTTGAGCGCTGAGTTTAGCGGCCAAAGCCTGAGCTGAGCTGGTGCGCTGCTCTGTGCTGGCTTTCAGGCGTTTGAGCATAGCTTCGGCTTCCAGCACATAGTCTGTTAAAAATGGCGAGTGGGATTGAAATAAGTCGCTATCAAACCAGGCTTTTTGTTGCCAGCTACTTTGTTTGCCATCAATGGCTTTGGCTTGTTGCGTCAGTTGTTTCAGTTGTTGCTCAAGCGCAGCCAATAAGTCTTTCATCCATTGCTCCAGGCTTGCCATAATAAGCGCACCGTAATAGCCAACACCATAGTTAAAAACAGCGGCCGGATAAACTTACTACCAAAACGAATCGCTGAACGGGCACCAAAATAAGAACCGAGCATTAAACAAGCGCCCATTGCCAGCCCAAGTGCCCAATAAATATGGCCAAGCCAGGCAAAGGTGACTAGTGCAAAGACGTTGCTGACACAATTCATTGAACGCGCTACGCCGCTGGTCAGCAGCAGGTTGATTTTATACAGCGCCATAGTTGACACCATCCAGAACGATCCTGTCCCCGGACCTGCCAGACCATCATAAAAACCTAAAGTAAAACCCTGAGCTCTTTGCTGCCAAAAATGTTTAGAGGTTTGTTCAGGTAAGGTCAATTGATCGTCCGGCTGCATTTTTACCAGCAGGCTGTACAAGGCAGCAATGACAATAAAAAACGGAATGATACGCTCCAGCCACTCTTTACTGATTAAATCTACCACTAAAGTGCCACAAGTCGCACCAATAGCGGTGAATATCAGAGCTGTGCGCCAAAATTGCGGGTCAAACAGTTTACGTCTGTAATAAGTAACGGATGCGGTAATGGAACCAAAAGTGGCGGCCAGTTTGTTGGTACCTAATACCAGATGAGGAGGTAAACCTGCAGTGAGTAAAGCGGGGACTGTTAATAAACCTCCACCTCCGGCCACAGCATCAATAAAACCTGCCACTAAAGCGACAGCGCATAAAGCGGTGACTACCCAGAGGTCTAAACCTAATTCCATTTTTATTCTTCAATAGTTCGTGAAAAGGGAGGCAAGGCGTTGAGCATGGCTTTGCCATAAGTTTTGGTCACCAGGCGTCTGTCTAAAATAACAATGCGGCCATGGTCCGTCTCCTGACGTAACAGTCTACCACAGGCTTGCACCAGTTTTCGTGCTGTGGCTGGCACAGTCATTTGTAAAAACGGGTTGCCACCGCGTTTGGTAATAGCCTCAGACAGCGCTTCCTCTAAAGGCGAAGAGGGCACAGCAAAAGGTAATTTAGTGATCACCAGATTGGTCAGCAAAGCGCCCGGTAAATCCAGACCTTCAGAAAAGCTTTGGGTACCGCATAAAATACTGCCTTCACCAGCTTTGACTTTCAGCGCGTGAAGCTCCAGTAAAGACTGACGGGATGCTTCGCCCTGCACTAAAAAAGACCAGCCTTTAGAGCGCAATGCTTCTACGACTTTTTGCATTTGCCAATACGAAGCAAAGAGCAGCAGGTTCCCTGCCTTTTTATCGAGGTACTGCGGTAGTTTTGCTATTAATTCATCAGTAAAAGCATCACTGCTGGGGTCAGTTTGCATTTTTGGCAGCAGCAGACTGGCTTTTTGTTGATAATCAAAAGGGGAGTCCACTTTGAGTGTTTGCAACCCCTGATGCTGCGAAAGCCCCAGTTCTTGCTTGATATAGTCAAAACTATTGAGCGTAGTTAAAGTGGCTGAGCACAAGATAGTGCCGTAAGCCTGACTAAATAATAAGTCGTCCAGCAAAAAACTAACAGACAAAGGGCTGGCATAAGCGCTGCTTTGCTGATGCTCTTTATTGTCCTGTGCTACCCAGCGAGCCTGATTGACATGTTTTTGCTGAGGGACAGAGTACAAGCGCCATAGTTCTGATTGTTGCTCAAATCTGTGTTCTATGGCGGTTAACTCGAACAGCAGTGGTAAAGCTAACTTAGTCGCCACTTTATGTTCAGTCACAGCTTCGGATAAAAACTGCTGCAACTTCTCTACAACTGATAAGGCTTTTCCGCTGAGTTCAGCCAGTTGATCGGCATTGGCGGCAAAAGTCTCTGGTAAGGCCGCATCGACAAAACGGTAATGTGGCTCTTTAGCAAACCATTGGCTCTGATCCAGCTCAATTTGATGCTGTACAGGTTTCAATTGTTTTAAAAAGTCCGCAGCCAGCTCATCCAGTTTTAACACTTCGGTCATAGCGCCATGCTGCGGCAATACGCCCGCCAACTGCTGGGTGGTCTTTTTTAACTTTTCCAAATACTGAGCCGGAAAGTGCAGTGGCGCATGGGCCGAGAAAAAATCACGGCCACTGTCGGGTAAATGATGCGCCTCGTCTATTACATAAATACAATCAGCGGGTTGTGGCAATATTTGTGAACCTGCATCCAAATCAGCCAGTAACAAAGCATGATTGACTACTAATACAGTGCTGCCTTCTATTTCAGCACGAGCTAAATGAAAAGGGCATTGATGGTGCACTGAGTTCGCTTTGCTGCAATGAGCTGGGTCAGAAGCAATGGCATACCAATGTTCATCTGCAATGGGTTCTTTTAAGCTATCTCTGTCCCCCAGCCAATGACGCTGCTGCCAGTTGCTAAGTAACTGCTGTAATAAAGGGGCTGGCGCTGTGCTTTGAAATAAAGGCAATAAATCGGGTTGTTGTAGTTGCTGGCGGATTTTCTCGACACAGGCATACCTTTGCCTGCCTTTCACCAGACAAAATTCAAATTTCAGACCGCTGTGTTTCAGGAAGAAGGGTAAATCTTTTTGCACCAACTGTTCTTGCAAAGCGACAGTGGCAGTTGCTATCACCAGTGTTTTCTTTTGCTTTAACGCAAAAGGAATAGCAGCCATTAAATAAGCCAGAGATTTACCTGTACCTGTACCGGCTTCAACTAATAAGGTTCGGTCATAGTTGTGATAACTGCCCGCCAGGGTGTTGGCAATCTCAGCCACCATTTTATTTTGGCCCGGCCTGGGTTGGTAATTCGTCAGATTGCTTTTGAGCTGTTGATGAATTTCACGAATTTGTTTTTTTAGAGCATCAGTAAGCATTAAAACATCTGGATAAAAAGACAGGGGTTCATGATAAGTCAGCTATAACTCGAGCGCAATATTGATATTGAGGTGAAAATTTGAACTTTTAGGTGCTAAATAAATGAAAAAAACTAATTTATAAGCGTAGCGTTAAGTTTACGAAATTTTGCGTTGAATCTTGTTGAATTACTAAATTGGTTGAAAGTTGAGCGGTTATTGGTGCCGTATTGAGCTGTTTGGGGCTGAATTTGAGACAAAAACTCAAAATACGACAGTTCTTTTTTCCCTACCTGATTTGAAAAGTCTGGATTACCGAGCTCGTTGACAACAGCTGATGTAATTTGTTCCGTAAAAGCTGTTGACCACGTTGAAAAATTGCGTTTATTATCGAGTCGTTGTTTTCGGGGTCCACCTCGATTGCGAAAAGTTCCGGAGTTCCAATCGCCGTAAAGGTTGGTCATCGTAAAAATAGAATCACTAGATAGTGGTCCAGGGAGAATAAAACATGTTTACAAATAATAAATTATCGAAAGCAGTGCGTTTAGCCGTTGCTTTTGGTGCAGCTTCTACAGCTGTTTTCACCGGTGCAGTCGTTGCACAGGAAGCTGAAGAAGCAAAAGACGTTGAACGTATTGAAGTGACTGGTTCACGTATTAAACGTACTGACATCGAAACTGCGAGCCCTATTCAAATTACTTCTGCTGAAGAAATTAAAGCTGCTGGTTATACCCGTATCGAAGATATGCTGAACAGCCTTCCTCAAATCGAAGCGTCAAGCACAGCCTTCACTGCTAACGGTACTTCTGGTACAGCTACATTAGACTTACGTGGTATCGGCGCTAACAGAACATTAGTGTTAGTAAACGGACGTCGTTTACAACCAGGTGGTCTGTACTCAAGTTCTGCTGACGTTAACCAGATCCCTGCAGCGTTAGTTGAACGTGTAGAGATTCTGACTGGTGGTGGTTCTGCAACTTACGGTGCTGACGCTGTTGCTGGTGTTGTTAACTTTGTAATGAAAGACGACTTTGAAGGCGTTGAGTTAAATGCAGGTTACTCAGGTTACCAGCACAAAAATGATAACAGCTACATCCAAAGCAAAATGGACGCTGCTGGTTATGATTATGAAACAGGTAACTCTGGCTTAGACGGTAAGAGCAAAAGCTTAGACTTGACTGTTGGTGGTGCTTTTGACGGTGGTAAAGGTCATGCAACAGCTTATGCATCATGGCGTCAGGTTGACGAGATGCTGCAAAAAGAACGTGATTACGCTTCTTGTGCATTAGCTGCCGGAACAGGCAACTGTGGTGGTTCTTTCACCAATGCAATCCCTAACTTTGATATTTACCCAATTTTCAATGGCACAACTGATTTTACCCAAAACGCGTTTTGGACCATTGAAGACAACGGCGGCACCACTCAATTCTCTGAAAATGTTGGTGTTTACAACTTCGCTCCAGTGAACCACTTCATGCGTCCGGATGATCGTTTCACTTTAGGTTCTTTTGTACGCTACGAATTGAACGAACATGCTAACGTTTACAGTGAAGTTAGCTTCATGAACAACAGAACTATCGGTCAGATTGCTGAATCAGGTTTATTCTTCGAACCATTCGTTTTCGACGCTGATGCTGCTGTATTCTCTGATGCACAACGTGCTCAGTTAGCTGCTGCCTTCCCTGGTGCAGACCAGTACTCAATCAGTATTGCAAAACGAAACGTTGAAGGTGGTGGTCGTACCGCTAACCTGGAACACAACTCTTTCCGTATCGTGACTGGTATGGACGGTATGATCAATGATACTTGGTCTTATGACGTATCTTATCAATACGGTTCTGCAAGTTCGTCTGACGCTTACAAAAACGACTTCTACATTAACTATGCTGGTACCCGCGTTGGCGCTTCTGGCGAAGAAGAGTGTGTTGGCGATTGTATCCCTTACAAAGTGTTTGAATTCGGTGGTGTAACGCCTGAAGCTGCTGCTCAGATGGCTGGTGCTGCTATTGCTACTGGTTTCACTACTCAGAAAGTATTTAACGCTTTCGTAACCGGTGAAACTGGTTGGACAGTTCCAGGCCATTCCTTACCTGTTGCTGCAGTAATTGGTGTTGAGAAACGTGACGTGTTCTTTGACCGTACCGTTGACACTATTTATGCTGAAGGTGCTTTATCTGGTCAAGGTGGTCCTACTCTGGATCTGCAAGGTGGCTATAAAGTAGAAGAAGTATTTGGTGAATTATCTGTACCATTAGTTGAAGATGTCGCTGTTGCTGAGAACATCACTCTTGAATTAGGTGGTCGTTACTCAGACTACTCTACTTCAGGTGGCGAGAACGCATTCAAAACTGCAATCGACTGGTCAGTGAACTCTGAATGGAAATTACGTGCCAGCTACAACAAAGCCGTTCGTGCACCAAACGTTGGTGAGCTGTTTGCAAGCCAGGGTCTTGGTTTGTGGTCTGGTTCAGATCCTTGTGCTGGTGACGATCCTGCTTTAACTCAGGCTGAATGTGCTAACACTGGTGTAACAGCTGCTCAGTATGGCAATATCACTCCAAGTGCTGCCTCACAGTACAACCAAATTGCTGGTGGTAACCCAGAGCTGACTCCAGAAGTGGGTAAGACGCTGACAGTTGGTATCGTTGGTAACCCGTTTGAAAACTTCAACTTCAGTATCGACTACTGGAACATTGAATTAAGTGATGTTATTTCAGCATTAGATCCTGAAGAAACCATCACTCAGTGTGGTAAGACTGGTATCGCTGCCTACTGTAATCTGGTAAACCGTGCTCCTAGTGGTAGCTTATGGTTAAGTGACGATGGTTTTGTCACTGCAACAAACCAAAACTTAGGTAACGAACATTACCGTGGTATCGATTTAAGCATGAACTACAGCATGGATGTTGGTCCAGGCACGTTGTCTACCAGCCTGTTGGGTAGCTACAATATGAAGAAGTTCTTCGATCCGTTACCAGGTGTAGATGGTACTTCTTACGATTGTTCTGGTCTGATTTCTACTAAGTGTTTCCCACAACCAGAATGGCGTCACACTATGTCATTTAATTACACCACTGGTGGTGATTGGACTGCAGGCGCTAAATGGCGTTACTTCGGTGCTGTTGAATTTGATGGCACTTCAAAGAACGTCCTGATTGGTGACGAAATCGAAGGTGTATCGTTCTTTGACGTAGTGGGTTCTTATGCTCTGACTGAAAACGTAAGTGTTCAGTTGGGTGTAAACAACGTGTTTGACCGTGAGCCTCCATTAGTGGGAAGCACTTTGGCTAACACTAACACTATCGCAGGCTACTGGGACTTGTTAGGTCGTTATGTTCACATGAACGTAACAGCACGTTTCTAATAAGACTGTTGACTATTCATTAAGTTAATAATTAACTTAATGAGCGATTTAAAAGCCGGCTGTATTTCAGCCGGCTTTTTTACTATCAACGCTAAGATATTTCCTCTGAAGATCGCTAATTAGTTTGGTTGAGACCTAGACAGAACTACAACGCTTCGTTACTCACTAATGACAAATACTTGGCATGAATGCTTAGATAACTTGTTCTGGCCTTCGTGTAAGTCGCCAGATAAGGGCTGTTATAAAAGGAATGATAACCTGTCAGTGCTATGTATTGAGAACCTTAAAAAGCGATCGCCCTATAGCGGCATAAAGCAAATCGTTCCACACGAAAGGCTAGTTATGCAATCATGAAAGGAAATGAAAGTAGGTAGGAGTTGAGCTAACTTCAATTGAACGGAACAAACAATATAAAGCTGACAACTAACAGAGCAAGTTTGAGCTAATTACACTCAAACTGCCTGATGAATTGCCAGTTTTAAGAGCAATACTGCATTCTTAGCATGAACCGCCATAGGCACAATTTCTGACTTGATTCAGCCCTTCTTTTGCTTTTTCGCTGTCATGTTTAATTTGCGCAGTACTTCTGCAGACTTTTTTACCAAAACGTGTACCAACTGTCGTTTCAGTTTTACATCTGTATTCGCCTTTTTTACTTTCAGCGACTTGCTCACTTTGCTGTACTTTTTCCACAGCCGTTGCAGTTTTTGTTGACGGCGTTGTTTGGCATCCTGCTAACAAAAGTGTAGAAAAAACAAACACAATGGATGTTTTCATTAGTAACATACTGACTCCTTTAGTATACAAAGTAGAATATATAAAATTAGTGTTATTAGAACGTTTCTTAGAATGATATGATTTTTTACACAAGTCAACGGATACATCCACCGTTCAGAGGAAGTGCCTGTCACGCTACAGACTATGTAATACTATAAAAATCAGCAGATGAAGAATGTTTATTATGTAAAAAAATGTAACCTGTTATTTAAACAACGCCTGGCATCGGCTGCATCTTTGTGTTGCAGGATCGTGAAGTAATCGTTCTGGTTCTATATTTTGTTCACAATCGGCACAAATTCCATACATGTTGAGTTCCAACTGGCTTAACGCCGCCAATACGGCTTCTAACCTGGACATTGATTTCTGTAAGGGCCAGTACAAATGGCCTTTAGTTAGATCAGGCCAAAACGAAACCAAGTGTTGCTCCAGATCCTTTAAAAGCTCAATTCCAAGTGGATGTTGTTCCGATCGTAATTCTGCTTTTATCTGTTTCTCCAGCTCTGACAACTCAGCCACTAGTCGTTGTTTCGCTACTATCTGTGGTGTTATGCTCATCGTAAGTAACTCCGCTATTTTTACCTAGTGTGGTCTCTAAATGAAAAGTCTGCTCTGATACAAATCAATAAAAGTTAAAGGGGTGAAATTTTTTCTCTACTATTCAGGTCTATTCTTTGCAACTTAATGCAACCCACAAGGAACATCGTTATGAAATCAAATAAGACGACTGCTGTTGCTGTCAGTGCTTTAGTGTTGGGGTCTTTATCTACTCTGAGCTTAAGCGCAAATGCTAATCCGTTTTCAGCTGAGCAATTAAATGCCGGCTACCAGTTAGCTTCTACTGAAGCCTCTTGCGGTGCTGATAAAGCCAAAGAAGCTAAATGTGGTGAGGACAAAGCTAAAGATAAAGAAGCTAAATGTGGTGAAGGCAAATGCGGTGGCGATAAAAAAGACGCCAAAGACAAAGAAAAAACCAAAGAAGCTAAATGTGGTGAAGGCAAATGCGGAGGCATGGCCTGATCTGCTGATGAGTCAGCCTGCATTTGCAGGCTGACCGCTTTTCAGGAGCACTTATGTCTGATTTTTCTTTTGGTCTGGCCCCGTCTGAGGTGGGTTTAGGTTTGCGCCGTGAAATGTTGAACTCTGTGTTGGAGCAACAAAACACAGCTATAGATTTTTTTGAAGTCGCGCCAGAAAACTGGTTGCCTTATGGTGGCAGTTACCAAAAAAAATTCCGGCAGTTGACTGAGCGTTATCCCTTTATTTGCCATGGCTTATCGTTGTCTCTGGGGAGTCCAGATCCACTGGATCTCGGTTTTATTCGTCAAATCAAAGCCTTTTTAAAAGAGCATCAAATAAAGCTCTACAGTGAGCATTTAAGTTATTGCTCTGCCGGCGGTCATCTATATGATTTATTGCCAATCCCTTTTACTGAAGAAGCTGCTGTTTATGTGGCTGAGCGCATTCGTATAGTGCAGGATATTCTTGAGCAGCCTTTGGTCGTCGAAAACGTTTCTTATTATGCCGCACCTGGTCAGGAGTTGTCAGAGCTTGAATTTACCAATGCAGTGTTAGAGTTGGCTGATTGTAAACTGCTTTTGGATGTGAATAACATTTACGTGAATTCAGTCAATCACGGCTATGATGCTCTGGCGTTCTTAAAAGGACTGTCAACACAACGTATTGCTTATGGTCATGTGGCAGGGCATTACCGCCAACATGACAGCCTACTGATTGATACCCATGGTGCTGATGTGTCTGAGCCGGTCTGGGCTTTATTATCTGAAGCTTATCAGCATCATGGCGTGTTTCCGACCTTGCTGGAGAGAGATTTTAATATTCCGGAACTGCAGCAATTACAACTGGAACTGGCGCATATTCGTGCTTTGCACTCTGATCCAGCCATTAAATTAAGGGCCTGATATGAAGTTTCAACAGGTTCAACAGCAGTTTGTAGCTTATTTACGTTCGCCAGATCAAAATGAAAAACCTGCAGACGTAGCGCAGGAAAGACTGGATGTATATCGGGAGTTACTGTTTAACAATGTCTCAGGGTTTGTCAGCAGTGCTTTTCCTGTATTGAAATCTTTGTATACAGAGCAAGCCTGGCAGCAGAGGTTACAGCTGTTTTTTTCGCGTTATCGCTGCGAGAACCCATTCTTTTTATCCATAGCCCAGAGCTTTTTAGACTTCTTGCAAGAGCAATACGAACTCCAGAGCGATGATCCGGTTTTTATGCTGGAACTGGCACATTACGAGTGGCTGGAGCTAGAGCTGGCCACCCGTAAAACTGAAGCTAGAGTGGCGGTAGTCACGGATCTGAAACAGCAGGCACTGCAGTTGTCTGAGCTTGCATCAGTTCAGGCCTATCAGTACCCGGTGCATAAAATTTGTGTCGAGTTTCAGCCGACGGAAGCAGAAGCCAGTTTTTTGCTTATCCATCGTAACCTGGACGACGAAGTGAAATTTATCGCACTCAACCAACTGACAACTTTATTGTTACAGGTTCTGGCACAGCAACCGGGTTTAACTTTAGTGGAACTGGTAAATGAGTTATCGCCTTACGTGCCACAACTGGATCCTGCTCAGTTATTATCTGGGGCAGAGCAAATACTGCTGAATTTTACAGAGAAAGGCATAGTCCATGCTTTTCAAGAGGACTAAAATTCATTACCATGTCCCACCTTTTTAGTGAATGAGTTCGCATTATGGCAGACGAAAATTTTAAAGAATCTTTTGGCATAGGCCAGTTAGTTTTACTGATTGTCGCTTTTCTGGCGTGCTTATGCCTTGCTCCAATTGTCAGCTGGATCCGCTTTTTCAGCTAAACCGTTGCGAGTATGAAATAAACCGCCTTGTGGCGGTTTTTTTATCTATTTTAAGTCGTGCTGTTTTTGCACGATAGTATCTACTTTTTTAGGATCAGGAACCTGAGAATGACTACAGAATCTCTTTCCACTTTATTAAGTCAGGTGATCAAAGCTGTGCCTGATTATCCAAAACCAGGTATTTTATTTCGTGATGTCACCAGTCTGATGCTGGACGCTGCCGCCTTTGCAAAGGTGATTGATGCCTTTAAGCAGCAGTATCAGGGCAAAGGTTTTACTAAGATAGTGGGTACTGAATCCCGCGGTTTTATTTTCGGTGCACCTTTGGCTTATGCGATGGGATTACCTTTTGTGCCAGTGCGCAAACCTGGTAAATTGCCACGTGAACGTATTGCTCAGTCTTATCAGCTGGAATACGGTGAAGATACGCTGGAAATTCACAAAGACGCTATAGTCTCAGGTGATAAGGTGTTGTTAGTGGATGACTTATTAGCTACAGGTGGTACTATTGCTGCAACAACCAGTTTAGTCGAGCGTCTGGGTGGCAAGGCTACAGACGCTGCTTTTGTGGTAAATCTGCCGGACTTAGGCGGACAAGCACGTTTAGAAAAGCTGGGATTGAACCTTTACAGTCTGGTTCAGTTTGCAGGCGATTAAATCCAACACAAAATAGGCGCGGGTGGCATGAGTTATCAGGTACTGGCAAGAAAATGGCGACCTCAACATTTTGGTCAGTTGGTCGGCCAGGATCATGTGAAAACAGCGCTGACCAATGCGCTCAATCACAACAGATTACATCATGCCTATTTGTTCACCGGCACCCGGGGGGTGGGTAAAACCACCATTGCCCGTATTTTTGCCAAAAGTTTAAACTGCGAAACTGGTGTTACTTCTGCGCCTTGTGGCGTTTGCAGCGCTTGTGTTGAAATTGACCAGGGCTTTTTTGTTGATCTGTTAGAAATTGACGCAGCCTCCCGCACTAAAGTTGAAGATACCCGCGATTTACTCGATAACGTGCAGTACGCGCCAAGCCGCGGTCGTTATAAAGTCTACTTAATAGACGAAGTGCATATGCTATCGCGCCACAGCTTTAATGCGCTTTTGAAAACTCTGGAAGAACCACCACCTCATGTGAAGTTTTTGCTGGCGACGACAGATCCACAGAAACTACCGGTCACCGTATTATCCCGTTGTTTGCAATTTAGCTTAAAGGCCTTGAGCCCTGAGCAGATTAAACAGCACTTATCTTATGTATTGGCGCAGGAAGGTATTCCGGCAGCGGAAGATGCTTTAGCCTTGTTAGCTCGTGCTGCCAAAGGCAGTTTACGCGATTCGTTAAGCCTGACTGATCAGGCCATAGCCCAGAGTAATGCCAATATTACAGTGCCGCTCGTGCGCGATATGCTGGGCTATCTGGAGCAGCAGTGGGCAGAATTACTGTTAGCTGCTGTGATTAACCGCGATTTAGCCGCACTGAAACAGCATCTGGATCAACTGGTGCAGCAACACAGTCATTTTGCCCATGTGCTGGATGATATGTTGGCCTTATTGCATTTAGCGGCCTTAAGTCAGTTTAACTGGCAGGCCGCTGATTTGGTGACAGAACACAGTGCTTTTGTGCAGCAACTGGCTGAGCAGCAAAGCCCGGAGCAATTGCAGCTGTTTTATCAGTTACTGATTTCCGGCAAAAAAGAATTGGCCTTTGCACCTGAGCCACGTATAGGCCTGGAAATGGCTTTATTACGTGCTGTGGCTTTTGTGCCTGGTGCTGCTGATACTTCTCCTGCCATGCGAGCTTCCGCTCCTGTGTCTCACGCGGCAGAACTCAAAGCTAAATTTAATTTACCCGCAACTGCAGCTGCTGCTAAAGAGTCAGAACCTGAGCTTCATATGGCAGCATCATTGCCATCAGAGCCTGAAGTTGCAGTCGAAACACTTCCAGAACAGCACGCTCCGGCAGAAGATGGAGTTGCAGTTACACAGCCATCGGCTCCCGCTGGTATAGCCGCCTCTATTCTTGCGCGCCGTGGTATTAAAGTTGATGCTGTTCGCGCTGATAGGGCAGTGGAGGATCAGACCGAAAAAAAGTCTGAACCAGTTGCCGCTGTAGCTAAGGCCGCAGAGCCTGTGGCTATACAAAGAACACCAGCTGTTCCAGCTGTAGTTCATCAGTCCTTACTACAACAGCAGCAGCCTGTATTACAGCAGCAAGCCCCGGTGAGTCAGCCGTCTCAGATAGCGACAGCTCCAGCTGTTATTCAGCACAGTCCGGGTATGACAGCTGTGGTGCCTGAACAGCCAGAACCGGTAATGTCCGCTTATCCGGATGAATCTGATACGTCAGATACGCCAACAGAGGATGCCGATTTTGCAGCCGACTGGGCCTGGCAGGAGTTTCAGCAGCAACATCAGCCCGAGCCTGTACCAGAACAACAGTCAGTTACTGCAGCACCAGAATCTAAGGCTCAGTACCGTTTTGATGGCGTGATCACCGCCGAAAACTTTTCAGTGCGTCTTGCCGCTCAGGTCGATGAATGGGCTGCTTTAGTCGATAGCCTGAACTTAGGCGGTTTATTGCGCTTATATCTGCTGCACAGTGCCATCAGTTGGTCCGGGGATACGGTGCACTTGCTGGTCTGCCAAAGCCAGCAGCATCTGGATAAAGAAAAGCTGCGTGCTGACATTATTAAGGAACTGAGTCAGGCCTTTCATAAAACGGTTCAGCTGGACATTCAGTATCAACCTTGGGTCGAGACTTGTCCTGTAGCGATTCAGCAGCGTATCGAGCGGGAGCGTTTTGTTTATGTCGAGCAGTTGTTGCAGCAAGACCCTTGGGTGGTGCAGCTGCAAAAAGACTTTGGTGCGGAAATAGTTCCGGACAGTATTATCGTCAACTAATTCGTCTTGTATTTTGCGGCTCAAGTCATTATCTTGTCGCCAGTTTAACAGAGTCATTTTTAAAGAGAGTACAGTTATGTTCAAAGGTGGTGGTGGCGGTTTAGGCAATATCATGAAGCAGGCGCAAGCCATGCAGGATAAAATGCAAAAGGCCCAGCAGGAATTGGCTAATCTGGAAGTGACAGGCGAGTCGGGTGCGGGTCTGGTGAAAGTGACCATGACAGGCAACCACAATGTACGCCGGGTCAGCATCGACGATAGTCTGATGCAGGATGACAAAGAAATGGTGGAAGATTTAGTCGCTGCCGCTATTAACGATGCGGTGCGCCGTGTAGAAGAAGCCAATAAAGCCAAAATGGCTGCTGTGACCGGCGGTATGCAATTACCTCCTGGTTTTAAGATGCCGTTTTAACAGCTTATCTGAAAGCGCATGAATAAATTCAGCCCTTTGCTGCAGCAGTTGATCGATGCCTTGCGTATATTGCCGGGTGTAGGTCCAAAGTCAGCACAACGTATTGCTCTGCAGTTGCTGGAACGCAACAGAGCAGGGGCCATGCAGTTGTCTAAAGCTTTGGCTGTGGCTATGGAGAAAGTAGGGCATTGCCAGCAGTGCCGTACTTTTTGTGAAACAGAGTTATGTGCGATTTGCTCAGACCCGAGGCGTAGCGACAGTCAAAGCCTTTGTATTGTCGCATCGTCTTCTGATCAGTTTGCCATAGAGCAAACAGGCCAGTTTAAAGGTCGTTATTTTGTCTTGCAGGGCCAGTTGTCGCCACTTGATGGTATAGGTCCCTCTGAATTAGGCCTGGATTTACTGCAAAAGCAGCTGGGTACAGGTTCGGTGCAGGAAGTGATATTGGCCACCAATCCGACCGTAGAAGGCGATGCCACAGCCTATTACATTGCCGAGCAATGTAAAAAATATCAGGTGAATGTATCCCGTATTGCTCATGGTGTGCCTGTCGGGGGGGAGCTGGAGTATGTCGACGGGACTACCCTGTCGCACGCCTTTAGTGGCCGCAAACCCATCTGAGCTTCATCCTTGAAGCTGTAGCAGCGTTGCTGTGTTCTTTCGCCCCAATCGCATAGTGGCCTATGCTCATAGGGACTCTTTCACTTGCGGCCTTGCTGCAACTTCAATGTCTTTGCTCAGGACCTTTGTGCTTGAAGCTATAGCTTTGTTGGCTCCGCCTCTCGCCCCAATCGCATAGTGAGCTATGTATGTTAGGGACTCGCATGCTCGCCGCCGCGCTCTAGCTCCAATGCCTTTGCTCAGGAGCTTCGTCCTTGAAGCTGTAGCATTGTTTTATTTGCTTATTCTTTATTCTCTTGCCTGCCCCTCCATTTTGTTGGTTGTTTTGCCACTATTGCCCCCTTGATATTTGTGGGTATTAAACCCATATCCTTGCCAATCTCAATTTAAAGTCATTCTATGTAAGAAAGGAGCTGTATATGACTGAAACAGTACAAAAACAAAAGCACGGCTTTCAGGCCGAGGTCAAACAACTTCTGCAGCTGATGATCCATTCGCTGTACTCCAATAAAGAAATCTTCCTGCGTGAGCTGGTCTCCAACGCCTCAGATGCGGCCGATAAACTGCGCTTTTTAGCTTTGTCAGACAGCAGCCTGTATGACAATGATGGCGAGTTACGGGTACGTATCAGTCTGGATGAAGCTGCTAAAACTATTACCATCAGCGATAATGGTATCGGTATGACACAGGATGAAGTGATTAGCCACTTAGGTACTATCGCTAAATCCGGTACTAAAGAGTTTTTTGGCCAGCTTTCAGGCGATCAAAGCAAAGACTCTCAACTGATTGGCCAGTTTGGTGTGGGTTTCTACTCAGCTTTTATCGTCGCTGACAAAGTGACAGTCAAAACCCGTAAAGCCGGTGCGCCAGCTGATTCAGCGGTGGAGTGGGAATCTACAGGTGAAGGTGACTACACTATTACTCCTATCGTCAAACCAAGCCGCGGTACTGACATTATTCTGCATTTACGTGATGAAGAAACTGAGTTTTTAAGTCAGTGGAAGGTTGAGTCTATTGTCACTAAATACTCTGACCATATCAGTATTCCGGTAGAGATGTATCAGGAAGGCACACCAGAGCGCGATGGCGAAGAGGGCGAAAAAATCCCTGCCACAGAAGGCTACTGGAAAGCGGTGAACAAAGCCACTGCACTGTGGATGCGCGATAAGTCAGAGGTCTCTGACACTGAATACCAGGAATTCTACAAGCATATTTCACATGATTGGACAGAGCCACTGAGCTGGAGTCATAACAAAGTAGAAGGCAACACCAACTATACCAGCCTGCTTTACGTTCCTAAGAAAGCACCTTTTGATCTGTGGAACCGTGAAGCCCGTCATGGTTTAAAACTCTATGTGCAGCGCGTCTTTATTATGGATGACGCTGAACAGTTTATGCCAAGTTACCTGCGTTTTATCAAAGGCGTGCTGGACTCCAGCGATTTACCACTGAACGTGTCGCGTGAAATTCTGCAGGACACCAAAGTGACACAAAGCCTGCGCAAAGGCTGTACCTCACGTGTGCTGAAAATGCTGGAGAAAATGGCCAAAGCTGAAGATCAAACCGAATACCAGACCTTCTGGACTGAGTTTGGTCAAGTGATGAAAGAAGGCCCTGCTGAAGATTTCGCCAACAAAGACACTATCGCTAAGCTGCTACGTTTTGCCTCGACCCATAACGACAATGCCGATCAGAATGTTAGCTTAGAAGCCTATGTCAGCCGGATGAAGGAAGGACAGGACGAAATTTATTTCATCGTTGCTGATAGTTATGAAGCGGCCAAACACAGTCCACATTTAGAAGTGTTGCGTAAAAAAGGCATTGAAGTGCTGTTATTGTCTGACCGCGTTGATGAATGGTTAATGCAGCACCTGACTGACTTTGAAGGCAAAAAGCTGCGTTCTATTGCCAAAGGTAATCTGGACATCAGCAAGCTGGATGACGAAGAAACCAAAAAGGCTCAGGAAGAAACAGAAAAGCAATTTGCTGCTGTGACTGAACGTTTTAAAGCAGCTTTAGGTGATCAGGTTAAAGCGGTGAAAACCAGTCATCGCTTAACCGACAGCCCAGCTTGTATTGTCACTGACGAGTTCGATATGAGCACACAGATGATGAAACTGATGGAATCTGTCGGTCAAAAAGTACCAGACGTGAAACCTATTTTTGAACTGAACCCGGACCATGCACTGGTCAAACATATTGCCGATGTGCAGGACGAAACGCAGTTTAAACAATGGGCTGAAGTCTTGTTGGATCAGGCGTTATTAGCTGAACGTGGCAGCCTGAAAAATCCAGCAACTTTTGTCAGCCGCTTAAACGCGCTGCTGCTGGATTTATCGAAAAAAGCATAAGCGACACGCTGAGTTTAAAAAGCCTCTGCAACTGCAGGGGCTTTTTTTATTCGCAGCCATCCATGGCGCTCACCCTTTGGGCCAATGCTTTGCGTTGTTAAAAATTGCTCCCGGTAATTTTTTCTTCGTCAGAGGAAAGATTTCCCGTTATTGCCCTGTCTCTTATCACAACAGCATGATGCGGAGCCTGATTGTGATACACCAAAGTATCCTGTTTCATCAAAAATTAGTGACGAAGCTGCAGCGACTGGATTTTATTCCGTTGTTGTTGCTGAGGTTATACCTGACCCCGGTAATGATGCAGGCTGGCTGGACTAAATTACATAACTTTGACAGTACCTTCAGTTGGTTCGCTGACCCGGACTGAGGGTTAGGGTTGCCTGCTCCTGCTCTGATGTTATCTCTGGTGATTCTGTTAGAACTTGGTGGTGGTTTAGCGCTGCTATTGGGTTTATTCACCCGCCTGACCGCTTTAGGCTTAAGTATCACTATGTTGGTGGCTATGGGAGCTGTGCACGCCAAAAACGGCTGGCTGGCGATAGCAGATGCGTCCAGTTGGCTGGCGGACGGCACTGTTCTTTATAATGAAGCCGTGATGGCGGCACCGGATAAATTGGCGAGGGTCAATGATATTTTGCAGCAGCAGCCTGACTATGATTGGCTGGTTTCCAGTGGCAAATTCGTAGTGCTTAACAACGGCATTGAGTTTGCTGCTACTTACTTGGTTATGTTACTGGTATTGGTTGCCTGCGGGGCTGGGCGTTGGCTGAGTCTGGATTATTGGTTAAGCCGCAAAGTCGTTGGAGTGGCAACAACACAGGAGGCTGCAGCTTGAGTTTTCTTCGGTCTATGTCCTATAGTGAGCGGCCACAACCGGAGACCAAACCGGATAAGGCACTCTTGCCTACAAGGACAACGAATGTGAAGTGGTGGTTAACGGACAACGCGACTGTAAAAAAACAGACGCCAGAAAAAGAGCAGCGTCAGCACAGTTACATGCAATTGGTGCGTTTATATCATGCGGATTTATATCGTTATAGTTGCTGGCTCTGCCGCAGTGCTGATATTGCCGAGGATCTGGTTCAGGACACCTATCTGCGAGCCTGGAAAAGTATTGATTTACTGCAAAATGAAGCCTCTGCCAAAGCCTGGTTGTTTACTATTTTACGTAATGAAAATGCCCGACGTTTTGAACGTAAACAGTTTCAGTATCAGGAGGTAGAACAGGATTTATTGCTGGATGAGCACCAGGAGAGTCCAGAGCAATTGTATTCACAGCAGCAGTTGCTAAAGCAAATTGAGAGTCTCGAACCTGAATATAGTGAGCCTCTGATCCTGCAAATTATCGGTGGTTTTAGTGGTGACGAAATAGCACAGTTGCTCTCTCTGAATCTCAATACAGTGAACACCCGTTTATTTCGTGCCCGTAAACAATTACGGGATTTGTTAAGCCATGACAGTGTCAGGGAGCAAAAAAATGGATGAGTTAGAAGTTCGTCGCCGTTTGCTGACTGATCCCTATCATTTAACTGCTGAACAACAACAACAGTTGCAGCAGGACCCGGATAGTCAGCAATTTCACCAGGATGTGTTGGTGCTGGATCAACATATTAAACAAGTGTTAAGCCCGCCTGTACCCAAGACGCTGGAAAATGCCTTGTTGTTGCAGCAGCAAAAACACAAGCAGCAACAGCAGAAACGCTTTTACCAGAATCTGATTGCGTTGGCGGCTTCTGTGGCATTTTTAGCGGGCTTTGCGCTGAACTGGTCGTTTTTCCTATATGGTTCACAAAGTCTGGGAGAAAATTCGTTGGCTCATGTGTATCACGAAGAGCCTTATATGCATCACAGAATGGCCGCTTTATCTTTGTCTGATGTCAATACTAAGCTGGCCGATTTTGATGCAGAGCTCAGTTCTTCAGACTATACAGTGGTATTTGCAAACTATTGTAACTTCCGTGGCACCCGCTCTTTGCATTTGGTGGTCGAAACAGCACAGGGCTTGATGACGGTCTTTGTTGTTCCCAAAGAAAACTCTTTGAGTTTTGAAGCACAATTTCATGATGAAAAATATCAGGGGCGCAGCATTGCAACTCATAAAGCTATTCTGGTGATGGTTAGCGACAAAGCTGAAACCCTGCAACAGGGCGAGCAACAGTTACTGAAAAACCTCCAGTTTAAAGCCTGAACCTGAAAGGCTTTGGAAGTACTTTATGTGCTTCCGAAGCTTTGCTTTATAAAATTCTTTGTTTTATTGATCTCTATCAATTTTTACTTGCCAGTGTTAGATTTTTTTAATTTTATTCATTTATTATCAATAGGTTATTGCTAATTTTTTCTGGTTGTTATTTCAGCGGTTCTACAATTTAACTTCAAAGCTCTGGTTGCAGCTGTTGCTCTGAGAGGGAGTAAATATGCACGACCTTAGTCGAATAGCTAGCTGTGTTTATTCAACTTTTTTATCTTTTAGCGGTATTTCCATCTGCTAATTGGCCCAATTGGCTGTTGTAGTAAGTTATCCTACCAAAGTAGGCTTGACTCAGGCTTATCAGGTAAGACAAGCAGACAAATTCCTTGTCTGATGATGCGCATTATGTAAAGATTCACCCCTTATAACAAATGGATCAATCCAAGGTTAATTGAGGATCTTTGTATGCGTATTATTTTGTTGGGTGCCCCGGGTGCTGGTAAAGGAACTCAGGCGCAGTTTCTGATGAACAAGTATGGGATCCCACAAATTTCGACTGGTGACATGCTGCGTGCTGCGATTAAAGAAGGCAGTGCTCTGGGGTTGGCTGCAAAGCAAGTGATGGATGCAGGCCAATTGGTGTCTGACGATTTAATTATTGGTTTAGTCAAAGAGCGTATCAGCAAAGAAGATTGTGCTAAAGGTTTCTTGTTAGATGGTTTCCCTCGGACTATTCCGCAGGCCGATGCGATGAAAGCCAATGGTGTAGTGGTTGATCACGTGATTGAATTTGACGTGCCGGATGATGTGATTGTTGAGCGTATGAGCGGTCGTCGTGTTCATCCTGCTTCAGGTCGTGTCTATCATGTCAGCTACAACCCGCCTAAAGTGGAAGGAAAAGACGATCTGACCGGTGAAGATTTAGTGATCCGTGAAGATGATAAAGAAGAAACAGTGCGCAAACGTTTAGGTATTTACCATGAACAAACTGAACTGCTGGTTGGTTATTACCGTCAAGAAGCCGAACAAGGTCGCACCCAATATCACCATATGATGGGGACCTTACCTGTTGAGGAAGTCAGTGCACAACTTGAAGCCTTATTAGGTTAATCTGTAGTTGTTGCGCCGAAGCCCACCTAGAGTGGGCTTTTTAATGGCTCACTTTTTTCTTTTTATAAAGCAAGCGAGTTCATAAATTTAGGTTTTGTCTGCAGAGAGTGTGGACTGGTCAGTTTTTAGAAAGCCCAAGGTTGGTGAGTATGAGTTTAGCTATTACATCTTTGTATGCCGCCATTCTGGCGTTGTTGTATGTGGGATTGGCAGGTTTAGTGATCCGTCAGCGCTTCAAACACCGAATTGGCCTGGGAACTGGCAAAGAACCCCGGTTGTTACAAACGGTACGTATGCATGGTAACTTTGCCGAATACGTGCCGTTTTTGCTTATTTTAGTTGCCTTGCTTGAACTGCAGCAGAGCCCTGTCTGGCAAGTGCATCTGGTGGCGGGTCTTACTTTGACGGGGCGCGTGTTACATGCCATAGGCTTGTGGCGCAGCAGTGGAACTTCAGCACCTCGTTTCTTCGGAATGATTACAACTTTCGCAGCTCTTATTGTCGCAGCTGTGTTTTTATTAATGAAGTAACTGATGCAACAGACGGTACTGATGCTACATAGTTCGTTGTCAAGCGGACGCCAATGGCAGAGTTTGAAGCTAGCCTTAAAAGCGCAGTATCAGGTATTAAATCCTGATCTGCTTGGGTATGGCAGTAATACAGAGAAGTACCCAAGCCCTATGCAACTGGCGGATGAAGCCAAACAGCTATGGCCTTTGCTGGACGGAAAAGCGGCAGGTTCAGTGATTTTGGTAGGGCACTCCTTCGGTGGTGCTGTGGCTTTACATATGGCCCGCACTCGTCCTGAACTCTTTAAAGCAGTGCTGTTATTTGAACCTGTGGCTTTTCATTTACTCAAAGCGACGGAACCTGTTTTGTATCAGCAGGTGCAGCAGTTAAGCCAGAATATGTTGAGCCTGAACCCGCCACAGGCTGCAGAGCTTTTTATCGATTATTGGCAAGGTGATGAGTACTTCAGTCATTTGCCGGATGTCATGCAGCAAAAACTCATAGCGCAAGTGGGGAAAGTGGCTGCTGATTTTGAAGCGTTAAGTGGTGAGCCTGCAACGCTGACCGACTACGCCACTACTATCCAGTGTCCTGTGTTGCTGGTAAGTGGCGAGCAAAGTCAGTTATCAGCGCAACGTTTGGCAGTCATGCTGGCTGGTTCTTTGCCTTGCGTTGAATTCCAAACAGTAAAAACGGGCCACATGGGGCCCGTTACAGATGCAGAACTTGTGAATACCATCCTGCTTGAGTTTATTCAGCGCCTTCAGCTTTAGGCATTACTCACCTGAGCCAGGTTAGAGCTATCTTCCAGCAACTGAGGTACAACTTTGGCTGTTGGCTGTTGATTAATGCTTATTTTGCGTGGTTTTAACGCTTCAGGCACTTCACGTACCAATTCAATGTGCAGGAGGCCATGGCTCATCTGAGCGCCAGTCACTTTGATGTAATCTGACAACTGGAACTTACGTTCAAAGTTACGTTCCGCAATGCCTTGATGCAGGAAGCGGCGACCTTCGGTTTTATCGGCTTTCTGACCACGCACTACCAAGTTGTTATGTTCGGTTTCAATAGATAACTCCGCTTCATCAAAGCCAGCTATAGCCATAGTAATGCGGTACTGATCCTCACCTGTCACCTCTATGTTGTATGGCGGATAAGCCGGCTGTTTTTCATTGCGTGCAGCGGCATCCATCAGGTTGGCTAAATGATCAAAACCAATAAATGAGCGATAAAATGGGGTAAAGTCTAAAGTGTTCATAATCAAATCCTCTAAGGCAAATAATCTGTTCTGCTCTTCAATTGAACGAGCAATGTAAGCAGGTGCCGGATGGCCACCTGCTTACTTAATATGTGCACTTAGAGAGTTTTCAATACTGGGCTTTAAGATTTTTTGCCGGTTATTTGCGCAAGAGCAGCCATGCTGTGTGCGTAATCAGGTTCTTGCGCCAGAGCTGGAACCAACTGCTGATAGGCTAAATTCCCTTTAGCATCAATAATTAATACGGCGCGAGCCAGAATGCCCATATCTTTAATTAGTAAGCCGTAATTACTGCCAAAATCGCGCCAGACAGCGTCGGATAACACCAGTAACTGATCAACTTTTTCCTGAGCACAGTAGCGTTTTTGCGCAAATGGCAAATCGGTAGAGATGGTCATCATCACCACATCGTCCGACACTTTACTGACTTCCTGATTAAATCTTTTAGTTTGCAAAGAGCAAATGCCAGTGTCGACACTGGGGACTACACTGATCAATATGGTTTTGCCTTTAAAGTCACTTAATTTGATGGTTTTAAATTTCTCGTCTACCACCTGAAAATCCGGTGCCTGCTGTTGTAACTGCACCTGATGACCTTGCAATTCTACAGCTTTGTTACCAGCCTTTACCTCGGATAAACGGCTTGGCAGCTGAGCATTTAAATCTACAGCCCAGACAACAGGGCTCAGGGTTAAACTAAGGATGATGGTTTTTATCAAATTTGACGACATTCATCTGTCTCCCAGATTAGTAATAGGGCTGAAAGTGAAAAAAATAGTAGGTGTTGCTTATTTTTTGTCAGATACTACACAGGGTTAGCGCAGAGTCATCTTTCTGACTACACTGGAAAATAACAATACGTGAAGTGAGCCGTAAATGGTAGCAGCAGTTTTGATATGTGACGATTCCAATCTGGCACGCAAGCAAATGGCAAGAGCTTTACCTGCACAGTGGCAGCAAAATATCCAGTTTGCAGGTCATGGCGGAGAAGCTTTAGATATTTTGCGACGTCAGCCTATTGATCTACTTTTTCTCGATTTAAATATGCCTATTCTGGATGGTTACCAGGTACTTGCAGCTATTCAACAACAACAGCTATCCGTCAAAACCATAGTAGTCTCAGGTGATATTCAGCCGGAAGCAAGGGAGAGGGTATTATCTTTTGGCGCTCTGGACTTTATTAAAAAACCGGTAGATCAACAGAAGTTGAATCATGTACTGGGCTTGTTTGAACAAAAAGCCATTGAGCAGCAAGAGCAAACTAAAACAGAGCCCAAAGTCGCAGCGCTAAAAAATAGCAGCTCTTTTGTATTGTCGAACGATTTACGTGATGTGTTTCAGGAACTGACTAATGTAGCTATGGGGCAGGCGGGTGATTTATTGGCACGTCTGCTGAAGGTATTTGTAAAACTGCCTATCCCTAATGTGAATGTCATTGAAGTCAGTGAACTTCATATGGCCATTGCTTCTGTAGAGCAAAAAGAAAACACCTCAGCTGTTTGTCAGGGCTTTATTGGCGGTGGCGTGGCAGGGGAAGCCTTGTTGATCCTCAATGACTCCAGTTTTGTTGATATAGCCCGGCTGATGCAATATGAAGGCGAGCTGACCACCAAAGTAGAGCTGGAACTATTGATGGACATTGCCAATATATTGATTGGTGCTGTGCTAAAAGGGCTGGCGGAACAAATTGATATGACCTTCAGTCAGGGCCATCCTGTGGTATTAGGGCAGCACGCGCCTGTCAGTGAGTTGATTAAAGCCAATGCCAGACGTTGGCGCCGTACCATGGCGATAGAAATCAGTTATGGTATTGAAAATTATAATATCAGCTGTGATTTATTACTGTTGTTTACCGAAGACAGCATTAAAACTCTGAACTATAAAGTCGAATTCCTGCTGGAAGATTAAATGTCACAAAACAACGTAGATGTATCCGAAATTCACTGGTTAATGGACATGTTCCAAACGGTTGACGTTGGTCTGGTGGTGCTCACTGCTGATTACCGCATTCAGGTGTGGAACGGTTTTATGGAAAACCATAGCGGCCTGACACCTCGTCAGGTGCGCGACAGATACCTGTTTGATTTATTCTCCGAAATTGATGAAGACTGGCTCAGGCGTAAATGCGATCCGGTGATTTTATTAAAAAACCGTGCTTTTACTATTTGGGAACAGCGACCTTATATTTTTAAATTTCGCAATTATAGGCCTATTACAGGGTCGGCTGAATATATGTATCAAAACAGCACTATATTCCCGCTGACTGATACCATGGGAAAAGTCACCCACCTTTGTCTGATTATTTATGATGTTACTGATGTGGCGGTGAGTCGTATAGAGCTTGAGTCGATGAACGGGCAGTTACGTACTTTATCCAAAACCGACTTTCTGACCAGTTTAAATAACAGAGGTTTTTGGGAGGAGGCACTGATTAAGGAGTACAAGCGTATTCAGCGCAGTGGCCACCACAGTACCCTGTTGATGTGCGACATCGACCATTTTAAGCGGGTGAACGATACCTATGGTCATTCCGCTGGTGATGCGGTGATCCAACAGGTTGCTGTTGCTGTGAAAAAAAATCTGCGCAGTACCGATGTGGCAGGCCGTTATGGCGGAGAAGAATTTGCTGTCTTACTGCTTGATACTACAGTGGATCAGGCGATGTTTTTTGCTGAGCGTTTACGCAAAAATGTAGAAGCTATGGTGGTGGAATACAATCAGCAAGTGCTGCGGGTGACCGTCAGTATAGGTGTCGCTGAATACCGTGAGGACATGGGAGAGTATCGCGACTGGATTGAAGCTGCTGACAGAGCTTTGTATCAATCCAAGGCTGCTGGACGCAATCGCATAACCAAAGCCGAATAAAAATGGGGTCAGATCACATTGTTAACTGTTAACAATGTGATCTGACCCCCATTTTAAATCTACAGCGGGCAACTGCCTAAAAGTTTTATGCTGCCATCTTCATTGAGTTGCTCCAGTTGCACATTAAAGCCCCATAGCCGGTGTACATGTTTCAATACTTGTTGGAAATTATCAGCCAGCGGGACCCGCTGATTCGGAATAAATCTTAAGGTTAAGCTACGATCGCCGGTAATATCTGCGCTGTACACCTGAATATTAGGTTCGATGTTGCTTAAGTTGTATTGAGCAGACAAGGTCTGGCGGATCTGTTGGTAACCTTCCGCGTTATGAATGGCAGAGACTTCCAATGTACTTTCTCTGTCATCGTCTGTGATGGCAAAAAGGTGAAAATCACGGATCACTTTGGGTGATAAGTACTGACTGATAAAACTCTCGTCTTTAAAGTTTTGCATAGCAAAATGCAACGTCTCCAGCCAGTTTGAGCCTGCGATATCCGGAAACCATTCTTTGTCTTCTGCGGTTGGGTGTTCGCAAATGCGGCGCAAGTCGGTAAACATGGCAAAGCCCAGAGCGTAAGGATTAATGCCTGAGTAATATTTACTGTGGTATTCAGGCTGAAATACCACATTGGTGTGGTTATGCAGTACTTCCAGAATAAACTTGTCTGTAACTAAGTTCTCCTGATACAGATGCTGCAATATGGTGTAATGCCAGAAGGTAGCCCAGCCTTCATTCATCACTTGGGTTTGTTTTTGTGGGTAAAAATACTGCGAAATTTTGCGTACTATACGCACTATTTCACGTTGCCAGGGTTTGAGCAGCGGCGCATTTTTTTCAATAAAATACAAAATGTTTTCCTGAGGTTCAGATGGAAAACGGTACTCATGCTCTGCCGATAAATCGTCTTTGTTCGGGATAGTTTTCCACAGCTGATTGACCTGAGATTGCAGATAAGCTTCACGGTCTTTCTGACGTTTTTGCTCTTCATCCATCGAAATTTTTTGTGGTCTTTTGTATCTGTCTACGCCGTAATTCATCAGCGCATGACAAGAATCCAGCATATCTTCCACTTCACTGATACCGTATTTTTCTTCGCAGTGACTTAAGTACTGCTTGGCAAATACCAGATAATCGATAATGGACGACGCATCAGTCCAGGTACGAAATAAGTAATTGTTTTTAAAAAAAGAGTTATGACCATAACAGGCATGCGCCATCACCAGCGCCTGCATCGTCATGGTGTTTTCTTCCATCAGATAGGCAATACAAGGATTGGAGTTAATCACAATCTCATACGCAAGCCCCATAAAGCCACGTTTGTAGTTTTGTTCGGTTTGAATAAATTTTTTGCCGTACGACCAGTGGTTATAACCAATAGGCATGCCAACACTGGAATAGGCATCCATCATTTGTTCGGCCGTAATGACTTCAATCTGGTTGGGGTAGGTGTCCAGTTTGTATAGTTTGGCGACCCGTTCAATTTCGGCCTGATACTGGCCTAATAATTCAAAGCTCCAGTCCGGGCCATCGGATAAAGGTTGTTTTTGTGTGGCAGAAGACATAAGCAACTCCCTGACGTCAGTAGCTAAGCGGCCTGTTTTTTGAAAAGTTCGCGAAATACAGGATAAATGTCCGCAACTTGCCGGATTGGCTGAATGGCAAAATTATCAAAGCTTTGCTGCAACTTTTCGTACTCTAACCACAAGCTTTGATGCGGCCTGGGGGTAATTTCGATGTAGGCGTAATAGCGCACAAAAGGCAGGATCTGCTGCGCCAACACATCTGCACATTGCGGGCTGTCATCGGCCCAGTTATCGCCGTCTGAGGCCTGAGCAGCGTATATATTCCAATGTGTTGGGTCATACCTGTCTTTGACAATATCGGCCATCATTTTCAGCGCACTGGACACTATGGTGCCGCCCGTTTCTTGTGAGTAAAAAAACTCTTGTTCGTCGACTTCTTTGGCCTGGGTATGATGGCGGATATACACCACTTCGACATTTTTATAGCTGCGGCTTAAAAACATATAAAGCAGGATATAAAAACGTTTGGCCATGTCCTTGGTCGCCTGATCCATAGAGCCGGATACATCCATCAGGCAAAACATCACCGCCTTACTGGTGGGTTCTGGTCTTTTCTGGAAATTGCGAAAACGTAAATCAAAGCTGTCGATAAAAGGCACTGCGCCTATTCGTTTTTCCAAAAGCGCTATTTGTTCGCGCAGCACCATCAACTGATGCTGATCCGGCACAGGTTCTGCTTCGACTAGCGCCAATTTGGCCTCCAGTTCATGCAGTTCACGTTTTTTACCAGCCGTCATAGCGACACGGCGTGCGACTGAGCCTTGTAAGGACCGCACTATATCAATATTGGTCGGTACGCCTTCAGAGCGAAAACCAGCCCGTACATTTTTGTATTGCACCAGCTTATCCAGCTGATTTTTTTTCAGATTGGGCAGCTCTAAATCTTCAAATAACAAATCCAGATATTCATCTTTGGAGATTGAGAACACAAATTCGTCTTCGCCTTCGCCATCTGCGCTGGCATCGCCCTGGCCTGAACCTGCCCCTTGTCCGCTTTGAGGCCGTTTGATTTTATCGCCAGGGCTGAATTGGTCATTACCAGGATGCACCCGCTCTCTGTGACCACCCTGACCCTGATGGAAAAAAGGTTCGGTAATGTCTTTGCCGGGAATAGAGACTTTTTCACCGTTGTTGATATCAGTGACACTGCGTTTGCTGATGGCATCGGACACAGCTTGTTTAATTTGCTGCTTGTAGCGGCGAATAAAGCGCTGTCGGTTGACAGCACTTTTGTTTTTGCCATTTAAGCGTCGGTCAATAAAATGCGCCATACAACCTCCGGGGCTTTGACCTTACTGTGATTTGCGAACCCGTAAATACCACTCGCTCAGTAAGCGCACTTGTTTACGGGTGTAGCCTTTCTCCATCATCCGGTCGACAAAATCATCATGTTTTTTCTGATCGTCGGTGGAGGTTTTGGCATTAAACGAAATCACAGGCAGCAGCTCTTCTGTGCTGGAGAACATCTTTTTCTCTATCACAGTGCGAAGTTTTTCATAGCTGGTCCAGGTAGGATTTTTGCCATTATTTTTGGCTTTAGCCCGCAAAACAAAATTGACGATTTCATTGCGGAAATCTTTGGGATTGCTAATGCCTGCTGGCTTTTCAATTTTCTCAAGTTCAGCATTCAGCGCCGCTCTGTCAAATAGCTGACCGGTTTCTGGATCTCGGTATTCCTGATCCTGGATCCAGAAGTCGGCATAAATGACATAACGGTCAAAAATATTCTGGCCATATTCAGAGTAAGACTCTAAATAAGCGGTTTGAATCTCTTTGCCTATAAACTCGATGTATTTGGGAATTAAATAGCCTTTTAAATGCTCCAGATAACGCTCAGCCACATCGGATGGGAATTGCTCCCGCTCTATTTGCTGCTCCAGCACATAAAACAAATGCACAGGATTCGCTGCTACTTCGGTCGAGTCAAAGTTAAAGACCCGGGATAAAATTTTAAAGGCGAAACGAGTAGACAGACCTGACATGCCTTCATCCACGCCAGCGTAATCGCGGTACTCCTGATAAGACTTCGCTTTGGGGTCTGTATCTTTTAAGCTTTCGCCATCATAGACCCGCATTTTGGAATACAGGCTGGAATTTTCCGGCGCTTTTAACCGTGATAACACCGCAAATTGCGCCAGCGAGGTTAAAGTCGCAGGAGAGCAAGGTGCGACTTTTAACTCACTGTGTTCCAGCAGTTTTTCGTAAATTTTGACTTCTTCAGACACCCGCAGGCAATAAGGCACTTTGACAATATACACCCTGTCTAAAAAGGCCTCGTTGTTTTTGTTGTTGCGAAAGGTTTGCCATTCCGACTCGTTGCTGTGCGCCAGAATAATGCCTTCAAAGGGCAGGGCGGCTAAGCCTTCGGTACCGTTGTAATTGCCTTCCTGAGTTGCAGTTAACAGAGGATGCAGCACCTTAATTGGTGCTTTAAACATCTCAACAAACTCCATCAGGCCCTGATTGGCACGGCATAAAGCGCCTGAATAGCTGTAGGCGTCCGGATCGTTTTGGGCAAAATGCTCCAACTGACGGATATCGACTTTACCTACCAAGGACGCGATGTCCTGATTGTTTTCATCACCAGGCTCAGTTTTAGCAATACAGATTTGATCCAGAATCGAAGGGTATTTTTTGACTACTTTAAACTGGCTGATATCGCCGTTGAATTCATGCAGGCGTTTACTGGCCCATGGCGACATAATAGTTTTCAGGTAACGTTTGGGAATGCCGTATTCCTGCTCCAGAATAGTGCCATCTTCATTGACGTCAAACAGACACAAAGGGCTGTCGTACACAGGGGAGCCTTTGATGTAAAAGACAGGAACTTGCTGCATCAGAGATTTTAACTTTTCGGCCAAAGATGATTTACCACCACCTACAGGGCCTAGCAGATACAAAATTTGTTTGCGCTCTTCCAGGCCCTGAGCTGAGTGCTTCAGGTAGGAGACTATTTGTTCTATCGCATCTTCCATGCCATAAAACTCGGCAAAAGCCGGATAACGAGCTATCACTCTGTTGGAAAATAATCGGCTTAGTTTGGGATCTTGGGCTGTATCAATCAGCTCAGGCTGACCTATGGCCATTAACAAGCGCTCGGCTGCGCTGGCATAGCAACTTTTATCTTTTTTACACAGCTCCAGATACTCCTGGATGCTGTATTCCTCTTCTTTAGCTGCTTCATATCTGGATTTGTAGTGCTCAAAAATGCCCATAGTGCACCTCCGAAACTGGTCTGTGGGAACTGAATACAAATAAAGCCACTGATGTAAGGTTAGACAGTAAAAAAGCGCTTCGCTCAACTAATTCACAGAAAAATATGAATTTTTTTGTAGCGATGCGTGCACAGAACAGGTGGGAGCCCAGCGTAGAGCCTCTGGTTTTTAATTCGGAACAAAAAAGAAAGCCCGGCGAGCCGGGCTTGAGGATCTACAACAACCGAAGATTAAGCAGCGAAGTTTTTCGCAGCAAATTCCCAGTTGATTAATGCCCAGAATGCATTCAGGTAGGTTGGACGTGCATTACGGAAATCGATGTAGTACGCATGTTCCCACAAATCCACTGTCATCAGAGGTGTTACTGAGCTATCAGTCAGTGGTGTGCCAGCGTTGCTGGTATTGACGATATCTAAAGAACCGTCTGCTTTTTTCACTAACCAGGTCCAGCTTGAACCAAAGTTATTGACAGCTTTGTCATTAAAAGCAGTCTGGAATGCAGCAAAAGAGCCCCACTGTGCAGTAATTGCAGCAGCTAAAGCACCAGTTGGTTCACCGCCGCCATTTGGTGATAAGCAGTTCCAGTAAAAAGTGTGGTTCCAAATCTGAGCTGCATTGTTAAATACAGGACCTTGAGAAGTGCGGATGATGTCTTCTAGAGACTTACCAGCAAATTCAGTACCTTCAACCAGTGAATTTAATTTCACCACATAGGCGTTATGGTGTTTGCCATGGTGATAATCCAGAGTTTCAGGAGAGATGTGAGGTAATAATGCGTCTTTTGCGAAAGGTAATGCTGGTAATTCGAAAGCCATTGTCGTTCTCCGTAGGCGTTGTTTATGGGGTCTGCATCGCGTAGACTACAAAACCCGACTAAATTACTCAAGTTTTAGTCGTAAATTTCACAATCAGAGTTTATTGCAATGCAGTAGTCTGCTCCCCATATTCTTGGGGCGTATTGCAAAATCTCAAGTGCGAAATGAGTAAACACAGCGTAAAATGAGACAAATTTTTAAACCCAGTAGTGCCAGAGGCTGAAGATGGAAACCATTGAGAAAATTAAACAACAGTTGGCTGATAATCCAATTATCATTTATATGAAAGGTTCGCCAAAATTACCGAGTTGCGGTTTTTCAGCTCAGGCGTCTCAAGCCCTGATTGCATGTGGTCAACCTTTTGCATTTGTCGACATTCTGCAAAACCCGGATATCCGTGCTGAATTACCAAAATATGCCAACTGGCCAACTTTCCCACAGTTATGGGTGGAAGGTGAGCTGATTGGTGGTTGTGACATTATTCTGGAAATGTTCCAGCGTGGTGAATTGCAGCCGCTGATTAATGAAACGGCTGCTAAGTACAACAGCGAAAGCGCAGAATAATGTAGTGTTTGAAGCAAAAAGGCAGCGCAAGCTGCCTTTTGTGTTTCTAAAGAAGAGAGTGAATTAGGCCGGGTCTGATTCCGTGCTCTCTTCCTGTTCACAGTCATCCATTAGCATAGGTGGCGGCCAGCCGCCCAGTTGATGCCAACGATTGACTATGTAGCAGAATAATTCAGCGGTACGTTCTGTGTCATACAAAGCGCTGTGCGCTTCTTTGTTGTCAAAATCAATACCTGCTTGTTTACAAGCTTTTGCCAGAACGGTCTGACCTAAAGCCAGCGCAGATAAAGTGGTGGTATCAAAGGATACAAAAGCGTGAAAAGGCGAGCGTTTTAATTTAATTCGATCAATAGCTGCATTTAAAAAACTTTGATCAAAAGCTGCATTATGAGCCACCACTACAGCTCGTTGACAGTCGGCATCTTTCTGCGCTTTACGTACAGCCCGGCAAATTTCGGTCAGAGCTTCCCGCTCTGAAACTGCGCCACGAAGCGGATTGTAGGGATCTATGCCATTAAAAGCTAAGGAGCTGGCTTCCATATTTGCCCCCTCGAAAGGTTCAATATGAAAATGCAAGGTCTGGCTTGGAACAAGCATGCCTTTTTCGTCTATAGTCAACAAAGTTGCAGCGATTTCTAACAATGCATCTGTTTTTGCATTAAAGCCTGCGGTTTCGACGTCGATAACAACAGGGAAGTAGCCACGAAAACGTTGTGCTAACGGATGTAAAGCTTGAGTCATAAGACCTGTGTCCTGATAAGATAGGCAGGCATTATGCCAAATAATTTGCAAAGCGTCTTGTTTGAGTACCTTGTTTGTCCTGGTGGAAGTTGAAAAACAACAGGTGTTGAGATGAAAAAAGGGAAACCTATGCGATATAAGCTTTGGCTGGTACCAATTCTCCTGGCGGCTGCTCAGACGCAGGCCGGGTTGCGTCAGTATTCAGCGACAGTCGACCAATCTACCTGGTCTTTGAAGCAAAACTCGCCTTTGGTGTGTGAACTGAGTCATCCAGTGCCGCGTTTTGGTGAAGCGTTTTTCCGAAGCACAGCCGGAAAAGAGCTGAACATGCAGTTTGAATTGAACATGTTGCGTTTGCCTGATCATTATGCCTTGGCAGAAGTGCTGTCAGTTCCGCCGGTCTGGCGTCCGGGTGAGCAGGCGAAAGCTATCAGTAGCATGAAAATGTTGAAACAGTTTGACGGTGATTTAGGTAAAGCCGAAAGCTGGATCATGCTGACAGAGCTGGAGCAAGGTTATAGCCCAACCTTCTACTTCTCAGACTGGTATAGCCCTTATGACAAGGTGAGCGTGTCTTTAAATCCTGTACATTTTATTGAAGCCATGGACCAGTTTACTCAGTGTGTGAGTTCTTTATTGCCTTACACCTTTGATGATATCGCTTTTACTGTGTTGACCTACGAATCAGGCGGCGATGAACTGACCAAAGCCTCGAAGAAGCGTTTGCAGCAAATTGCTGACTATTTAAAACATGATCAAAGTATCGAGAGTATTGATATTCAGGCCTACAGTGATTCCTTTGGTGGTCGTTGGATGAACGAGCAGTTGTCGATAAAACGCGCTGAAGCCATTAAAACCAAACTGGTCAGTTTTGGTCTGGAAGAAAATAGAATACGCACTGAAGGTTTGGGAGAAAAGCGTCACGTGGCTTCGAATGAAAGCTCTTTGGGCCGAGCCAAAAACCGCCGCGTTGTCATTCAAATGGAAAAGCCCTGATCTAGGGCTTTTGGATCAGTGGTTCTTCGATTACTTTAGGAAGCTTGTTGTAGTAACGGTCAAATTGTTTTAATACCGCAAGAATTTTATCACCGGTAAAAGGTTTGACAATAAAAGACGCTGCACCCGACGCTATGCTGGTTTTGACGTTTTCCAGTGTGCTGACTCCGCTGACCATCACGACAAAGCTGTCAGGTTTTAGTTCTTTAAAACGTTTTAGCAGTTCAAGACCTGAACCATCAGGCAGCTCTATATCCAAAAACACCAGCTCCGGTAGTTGCTGGCTAAAGGTGAGTAACGCCGTGGATGCATTCTGTGCCTGAAAATAACTGAAAGCTGTGTATCTTAATTTTTCTTTGGAAAACAAAGCGGTCAGATTATTACGCAGTAATTGCCTGTTGTACTCCAGATCATCGACCAACAATATTTTTTGTTCCCGTACTTTTACTTTAGTTTGCATGCCTTGCACTGCTCCAAAAAATAGGTGGCGCGCTCCGTTCTTTGTCTTGCCGGGATAGCTTTCCATTCTTTTTGCAATTGATCGGCCAGTTGACCCAAATATGCTAAATCAAAGCTGGCAGCACTGCCCTTAAATTGATGCACAATGGCCATAAAATCAATCCAATTTTGTTGTCCTGCAAGTATAGCCAACTGCTGCACTAACTGTTTCGCATGCGTCAAGTAAGCCTCTTTCAGTTCTGTTGGCAGTTCTAATTCTGTTGAAGGAAGCGCCTTAAACTTTGTCAGTTGTTGTACTTCTGGCCACTGCAGTGGTTTTTTCAGTACCAGATCAAAACCTGCGGTAGGCACTTCATCCGCCGACATAGCAATAATAGGTCTGTCATAGCCCAACTGACGCAATAGCTGCATCGCACTGATCCCATCCATGATAGGCATATGAATATCCATAAGCAGCAGGTCAAACTGGTAACTTAAAGCCTGCTGCACAGCGAGATCACCATTTGCTACCCACAGGACCTGATAGCCCATACTTTCAGCCTGTAACTGAAACAGCTGGGCCAGTAGTTCATCATCTTCAGCAAAAAGTAAGTTCAACTATATTATTCCGCTCTGCTGTGGTTAAGGTAACGTTGTATATCAATGCTATCGAGCTGTTGTAACGTTAAAGGTAGTGGCTCTTTCATGATGGCACAAGCCAATACCTCGGCAAGTAAAGGCGCCCAGGTTAAACCCCGTGCGCCTAAAGCGCCAAAACGCCAGAGTTGTTTTTGCTGACCAAGTACAGGCATATGATCAGGCACAGTGGCGCGTAAGCCGGCTTTGGCAGATATGACTTCAACATCCTCAAACCAGTCAGGTTGTCCTAATGTTTGATTGACCAAAGCGAGGTTTTGTTGATTATCGGTTTCCAGCACTTCGCTGTGTCCGCTATTACGGTCAAAGGTAGCTCCAACACAATGCAAGTGCTGATGGGCTGGGGTAATGTAACCCTGATGGCAAACTACAGTTTTTAGTGGCGTCATCCTCTGGCTTTGTAGATGGCTGACCTGGCCGCGAATTTGTCGAAGCGGGAAAGACTCCTGATAGTTCAGAGCATTTAATTCTGCACCAGTGGCTAGTATCACTGTAGTTGCTCGCAAGGTCCCGGCAGATGTTTCCAGTTCACAATAGTGTTCGCGCTCTGTGATTTCATACACCTGAGTATTGTAGATAATCTCTACGCCCTGGCTGCTAAACCAATTAACCATCTGCTGGCAATAGTCCTGAGGGCATAGCCAGCCTGCGGTTGGAAAAAATAAGCCTTCATAAGGTAAAGCCAGACCTGCGATCTCACTAGCTTGTTCTTTAGTAACAGGACTAAACAAGCCACTTAAGGCAAAAGCTTGCTGCTGGATTTTATGTTGGCGTTTAGCCAGATTATCGTTGCAGGCCAAAGTTAATACACCGCACCAGTCAGCGGCCACTGCTAATTTTTCCAGCCAACTGGCATAAAACTGTCTGGCGTATAAAAAGCTCTGGCAACTTAAAGAGGACATTAAATCGTAAGTCGCATGCAGGTTCGGGTAGACAGCACCCTGACGATTATGAGACGCGCCCATTCCTGCTGCTTCATCCGCACATAGAAGTTGCACTTTTAAGCCTTTTCGCCACAAGGCAAAAGCAGCATTAATACCTGCAACACCAGCCCCTATCACGGTGATCTGCTCTGATGGTAAGGCGCTAAGCTCCTCCGCTTGCTCCGCTGTGGCAATTAACATTTCGCGTTTTTGGCCATGGCCTTTGGTTTTTCTGGCAGAAAAACCTGCGTCATTTAAACCTCTGCGGACAAAACCTGCACAGGTAAAAGTAGAAGCGGTAGTGGTGCTATGGCTTAGCCTGAACATCTGATTAAATAAACTTTGTTGCCACATATCCGGGTTTTTACTCGGGGCAAAACCATCTAAAAACCAGGCATCTACTTTGTTTTGCGCCGGCACTTGGGGCAGTAATTCATTCACATCACCCAGCCATAAATCCAGTACTACTGAACCATCATCAAAAATCATGCGATGTGGGCCGGGTAAAGCAACAGGGTAACTTTCTATCAGTAAGTTGGTAAGTTCAGCCAGTTGCGGCCAGGCCGCCAAGGCTTTGGTTAAGTCTGTTTTGCTAAAGGGGAATTTTTCAAAACTACTGAAATACAGCCGCTGACAGGTGCTTGATTGAGCTTTGTATTGCCGAAATCTCAGCCAGGTCAGCAGAAAGTTTAGACCTGTACCAAAGCCTGTTTCTGCGATATGAAAAAATGGGCGTGGATGGGTAGACCAGCGTTCAGGTAGCTGATTTTTATGCAAAAATACATAATCGGTTTCATCCAGACCGCCATTGTCAGAAAAATAAATATCGCCAAACAGCTCCGAGACCGGTGTGCCAGCATCGTTGTAGTGAACTTTCGCCTGTTGCAAGGAAATCAAACTCTATCGAAAAAGGATAAGGTATTGTAACTTAGCCGCAATATAAATAGATAATAGTGTACAGCTGTACGCTGAAAGCGGACCAGTTTCGACAAGAAACTCCGTACAATGTGGCGCAATTACTAAAAGACATCCGATTTTTTGTTTGGAGCAAGCATGAAAAGAGCAGTGATCACAGGGTTAGGCATAGTATCCAGCATTGGTAACGATAAACAGCAGGTGCTGGACTCGTTAAAGGCAGGACGCTCAGGCATTAAAGCGTCACAGGAGTTTGCCGACATGGGGCTGAGATCACAGGTCTGGGGCCAGATTGATATTGATACTGCCGCCTTAATAGACCGTAAAGCTCTACGTTTTATGGGGGACGCAGCAGCTTATGCTTATATTTCTATGCAACAGGCTATTGAAGATGCCGGCTTAACACCGGAACAAGTATCAAATTTCCGCACTGGTTTAGTGGTTGGCTCTGGTGGTGCTTCGTCTAAAACTCAGATTGAAGCTGCTGATACTTTGCGTGAAAAAGGCGTGAAACGTGTCGGTCCTTATGCTGTGCCAAAAACCATGTCGAGTACCTGTTCAGCTTGTTTAGCTACTCCTTTTGAAATCAAAGGCGTGAACTACTCCATCAGCTCAGCCTGTGCAACCAGTGCGCACTGTATTGGTCATGCGGTCGAGCTTATTCAGCTTGGCAAACAGGACATTATTTTTGCCGGTGGTGGAGAAGAAGTGCACTGGACTTTAGCCATGGAGTTCGACGCCATGGGCGCTTTATCGACTAAATACAACGAAACGCCTGAATTAGCGTCCCGTACTTATGATGCCGACCGCGATGGTTTTGTCATCAGCGGCGGCGGTGGTATTTTAGTAGTGGAAGAGCTGGAACACGCATTAGCCCGTGGCGCTAAAATTTACGCTGAAATCGTCGGTTACGGCGCGACTTCAGATGGGTACGACATGGTCGCGCCAAGTGGTGAAGGGGCAGTGCGTTGCATGGAAATGGCAATGAAAGACGTCAAAGGTCCAATCGACTACGTCAACACCCACGGTACCAGTACGCCGGTCGGTGATGTCAAAGAATTAGGTGCTATCCAGCAAGTCTTTGGTGGTAAATCACCAGCCATTAGCGCTACCAAAGCTATGACAGGTCATGCTTTAGGGGCTGCTGGTGTGCATGAAGCTATCTATTCATTGTTGATGATGGAGCATAACTTTATTGCCCCTTCTATTAACATTAATACGCTGGACGAAGCTGCTGCTGGTCTGAATATTGTCACTAAAGCAACAGAAGCTAAACTGACGACTGTGATGTCAAATAGCTTCGGTTTTGGCGGCACCAATGCGACCTTAGTGATGCAAAAATATCAGGGCTAATTTTCCTTGTTTAAAAAGGTGTCAGATCACATTGTTAACTGTTAACAATGTGATCTGACACCTTTTTTATTGATACAATACCGCCATTCTGGCTGTGGACTGATACAGATGAAGATATACGCCGACGAAAATATGCCCTACGTCAAAGATTTCTTTGCTGATTTAGGTGAAGTCAGGCTGGTGAATGGCCGTACCTTAACTACGGATCAGCTGACTGATGCAGATGTGCTGCTGGTTCGCTCTGTCACTAAAGTTAACGAGCAGTTATTAGCAAAAAGCTCAGCGCTGAAGTTTGTCGGAACTGCGACTATTGGCACCGATCATATCGATCAGCTCTACCTGCAACAACGGGGTATTGGCTTTAGCAGTGCGCCTGGCTGCAATGCTCAGTCTGTGGTTGAGTATGTCTTGAGTAGTATTTTCGTGCTCTGTGAAAAGTACCAATGGAATCTACAGCAAAAGACTGTGGGTGTGGTTGGAGTCGGCAATATAGGCAAGTTGCTGGTACGTGTGTTACAGGCGTTGTCTGTCAGGGTTTTATGCTGTGATCCTGGGCGTGCAGCCACTGAAGCTGATTTTCCACATACTCCGTTTGAGGAATTATTACCCCAGCTTGATATCATCAGTTTTCATGTGCCTTTGGTGAAAAACGGACCAGACGCCACAGTAGATTTACTCAATAGTAGGACTTTAACACTACTGAAGCCGGACTGCGCTGTGATTAATGCTTGTCGTGGTGAAGTCACTAATAACGATGCTTTATTGGCTGAGGCCCAATCAGACCAGAAAAGACCACTGGTGCTGGATGTCTGGGCCAATGAGCCTGAGCCTGACTTGCGGCTTATTCCTCATACGGATATAGCCAGTGCGCATATTGCAGGCCACAGCATTGAAGGCAAAGCTCGTGGTACTGAAATGTTGTATCAGGCATTTTGCCAGCAGTTGGGGCTTAGTCCGACCAAGTCACTGGCACAGGTGTTACCAGAGCCTCAAATTTCAGAGCTGAAAATAAATTCAAATTTTAGACTTTTAGATGTCCAAAATTTAACCCGGCTGTTATATGATGTGCGCCGGGACGATGCTTTGTTTCGTTTCTATATGATGCAAGACAATAAAACGCAAGGTTTTGACTGGCTTAGAAAGTCATACCCACCGCGGCGTGAATACAGCTCGGTGCGGCTGACAGGACAAGAGGTGCCTGAGTTTTTAACAACATTAGGTTTTAACACCCAAATTAATTGACGTTGCAGCGCGGCGACAAGCGAGCGAGACCCCAGGAGCATAGTAGTCCTATGTGACTGGGGCGAAGAGCGCAGTCAACAATGCGGCAGCGTCAAGTGAGAAGGGTACAGCAGCCAGTAACAAATGAAAGGGGAATTACCATGGCTCAGCAATACGACGTCGCTGTGTTAGGTGCTACAGGTTTAGTAGGCCAGCATTTAATCGAGATTTTAGAACAGCGCGATTTTCCAGTGAATAAACTTTATCCTTTAGCCAGCAGCCGCTCTGCTGGTGGCCATGTCACCTTTAAGGGTAAACAAATCGAAGTACTGGATGCTGAGACCTTTGACTGGACTAAGGTCCAAATAGGCTTGTTCTCTGCAGGTGGCAGTGTGTCTGCAACTTATGCCCCCCGAGCTGCGGATGCAGGTTGTGTAGTGATCGACAACACCTCGCATTTCCGTTACGAAGCCGATATTCCATTGGTGGTGCCGGAAGTGAATGCGCACGCTATTGCTGAATTCCGTAACCGCAATATCATCGCCAACCCAAACTGTTCCACCATTCAGATGCTGGTGGCGTTAAAGCCTATTCATGATGCGGTAGGTATTAGCCGTATTAATGTGGCTACTTATCAATCGGTTGCTGGTGCTGGTCAACAAGGTGTGGAAGCTTTAGCCAAAGAAACGGCGCAGTTGCTCAATGGTCGCCCTTTAGAAGAAGGTGGCAAGTTTGCCCGCCAGATTGCTTTTAACTGTATTCCACAAATTGACGTATTTTTGGATAATGGTTACACCAAAGAAGAAATGAAAATGCACTGGGAAACCCAGAAAATTATGGGGGATGCCAGCATTTCTGTAAACGCAACAGCAGTGCGTGTGCCCGTGTTTTATGGCCACGCTGAAGCTGTGCATTTGGAAACTCGTATGCCAATTAGTGTAGAACAGGTTAAAGCGCTGTTAGCCAATGCACCGGGTGTGACTCTGATGGAAGACAATGCTGATTACCCGACTCAGGTAGGCAATGCCGCTGGTCAGGATGATGTATTTGTCGGCCGTATTCGTCAGGATTTCACTCATGAAAACGGTATTAACTTATGGGTGGTGGCGGACAATATCCGCAAAGGCGCTGCGACCAACAGTATTCAGATCGCAGAACATTTGATCCGTGATTATCTGTAAAAACACACTCAAACGAAACAAAGGCTCCATTGGAGCCTTTGTTGTTTCTAAAGCAATGGACTTTTCGGCCGATGTACTCAGATATGCAGATGTTGTTTAAGCATAGCCAGTGACATCCTTCTGGTTTACTATTCAGTTATGGAACGATGTTTGCAGTGTTTTTGTGTCAGAAAAAATAATCTCCGGCCTTAAGGGATCATCGATGCGTTTAGTTGGGCTTCTCATTTTTAGTATTGTGTTGCAGATCTGCAGCGTTCAGGCTACTGCGGACACCACTGTGCGTCTTAAGGGCCCTAAAAGCACCGAAAATCCGGACCGCAGCAGGGTAGGTCCTTTAACCCCAAACGATACTTTATGGCGTATTGCTGAAGAAGTTCGGCCTCATCCAGGTTTAAATATTTATCAGGTGATGTACGCCATCTACCTGAAAAATCCGCAATCTTTTCTTGATGATAACTTTAACCACCTGAATGTCGGTTCATTTTTAGCTATCCCTAATGTGGACGAAATACTGCAGGTGGATGCTGTGGATGCGCAGCGTAAATCAGAAGAAGATGACCGTATTTGGGCTGACCGGGTGCGTGCAGCTGCTGCAGCGAAAGTGAAGCAGGGCGTCAACACGGCTCAGCAAAAAGATGTAGATAAAGCCAAGCAGGAAATTAAAAAGGAGTTGATCCGTGTTGAGGGGCAACAACAAGGACAACTACTTGATCTGCAAAAAAAATTAGATGAATCAAAAGTAACGGTTGAGGCTGTATTAGCAGACAACACCGCTTTGAAAGACAAACTGGATCAACTGGCTGATCAAATGCTGTTAATGAAATCCCAAGTGGATAAAGACAGTGAAATACAGCAGCAGTTGCAATTACTGGTGGCACAACAAGCAGAAATGCTAGCGCAACAAAGAGCGCAAATTGAGCGGGAGCAGCAAGGGACAAATTTTGCCGAGCTGTGGCAAAAGATTTCCTCCAGCAGTCTGGCCTGGGTACTTCTTGCGACTTTACCTACTTTGTTTGTGTTGTTTGCGGTATTAGGCTGGATTAAACGCCGTACCAGAAAATCAGAACAAATAGTCACAGCCGCTACAGCTGTGCCTCAGCAAGAGTCGGGTTACCGCTCACCGCTTCCTCCTTTGGATGAAAGTCTGGACTTTGATGAAAGTAGCCTTATGACACTGGATGAATCTTTGCTGGATACGGGCAGTAAAGGCATACGTCTGGATGATGAGCCTATAGATTTACATGACGATATGTTACTCGATACCCATGCTGACGAGTTCGATGACATTCTGATGGATGATGATGACTTGCTCGACAGTAAGGATTTACTCGATGCCAGCTCAATGGATGACCAGTTGTTGGACGATCTGCTGGATCAGCCTATCAAAGCCGAAAAAGATTTTGATCCAAATAATATTTTATCTGGTGCGGATTTATCGGCCTTGTTTGATGAAGAACCTGAACAGGATGATACCGAAGATGTATTTGCTCAGGCGGTTGCAGAGCAATTAGCTGAAGAACAAAAGCAAAAGCAACCAGAACAGGCTCCAGACGATCTGGATGAGCTGATTGAGGAAATTGAGCTCGACGAACCTGACAATGAACTGGTCGCCACTGATGCCAGTGATGAGTTCAGTCTGGACGAAATTGAAGAGGTCGAAGAAGTCGATTTTGATTCACTGCTTGATGAGTTAGTGGTGACTTCAGAGGCGCCTGAGGTTGAAGTTATTGCTGATAACGGCGTTGAAACCAGAGCCGATACTGCGGCAGAAGATTTAGTCGATGTAAAACCTGAACAATCGCATTTTGATAGTTCAGAATTGGATGAATTTGCTGAATCACTTGCTGACGAGGAGCTATCAACACCAGCATCTGTAGAGCTGGAAGAGGATGGCGAAATTGATATTGATGCCTTGCTGGACGGCTCTGCAAACTGGTCTGACGCTACCAGTTCTGTAGCGGTCAGTGAACCAGAACCTGAAGGATCTGGTTCGCCTGAGGAACTTACTCCTGCATCTGATTCGGCGCTATCCACCGATACCCATCTTGAATTTGACGAAGATGATTACCCGCTGAGCCCGGATGATGTGGCGTTACTGTTGTCGGATGAAGCAAAACCGCAAGACGGAGCAGAAATGCCTGCTCATTTTCATGCTGATCACGCCGAATTAGTAGACGAAGTTGAGCCTGAGATAACAGCAGAGCTGACGGAAACTGAAGCCAAAGATGTGTGGCAAGATCTGACTGAACAGGCCATGGACGCTGAGTTGATCGAGTCGTTACCTGATGAGCTGGATCTGCAGGAAGATTTGAGTGTCAGTCGGGTGTCCGCAGCAAGCTTATCTGTGGAGAATCCCAGTAAAGTACTGGAGGAATATCCAGAGCTGGAATTTTCTGATGACGCCACATCTGCTGATGAGGCAGAGGATGAATTGGATGAGGACCAGATCCATACTGCCGAAGTCGCTGCGGTAGATACGGCTGCAACTCAACAGGCAAATGAGGATATCTCTGCTGAGCTTGATGCTTTGGAAGGAACAGATTTTGATGCATTACTGGCTGATTATGCGCAGGTTGATACTCAAACCAAGCTGGTAGATGAGCAGATAACGGATGCAGTACTGGCTGAGTTAAATTCGCTTGAGCCCGCTGAATCTGACTTTAGTGCCATACCACAGAATACAGGCGAACAAGACAATAGCGATGTGACAACAGAGATTGCTGAACAGGAACAACTTTCAGCATCGAAGCTGGCTCAATCGGATGAGCTGGAGCTGTCGTTACTGGCGCTGGATAAGCTGTTGGATGATTCAGAAGACGAGCCGCAGCTTAGTCAAAACCTTGTGCGCAATAGAGATGTTGGGTTGGAGGATTATCAGGATTTTATCGCTGCACAGCATGAACCAGAACTGGATCCAACAGAACAAGGTTTCGCCGCCGACCTGGATTTGATCCGCGCTTATATCGAAATTGGCGAGCAGGATGGTGCGGAACACCTGATTGATAAAGTATTAAATTCTGCAGCACCAGAACATATCAAACAGGAAGCTCAGAGCTTAAAAAGTCAGCTGTAAATCACTGACTCAGAGCCTTGGCTCTGAGTCAGTCGTTTCTTAGTTCTGTTTATGCTTTAATCCGCGAAAGCTAGATCATGCCTCTGTTTTTGCTGTGAGCGCAGGCTGTTGTCGTTAAAATTCGTGAGTTTCCCTCTATGGCTGAGTTATACTTCTGCTCCTAAATGGTGGGAGTCAGAATGCGAATTGCGTTAGGTATTGAATACAACGGTGTCGGTTTATTTGGCTGGCAAAGGCAACGTGAAGTGCCAAGTGTGCAAGGTCATTTGGAAGCTGCGTTATCCAAGGTTGCCAATACGACTATCGAATTATCCTGTGCCGGACGCACTGATGCTGGCGTGCATGCCACAGGGCAGGTGGTGCATTTTGATACCGATGCCAATCGTGATATGCGTGCCTGGATCATGGGCGCCAACTCCAATCTGCCGGATGGCATAGCCGTACGCTGGGCCAAACAAGTATCAGATGATTTTCATGCCCGTTTTTCTGCCACAGCCCGCCGTTACCGTTATGTCATTTACAACAATAAATTCAGACCCGCCATTCTGGGGGCTGGTTTAAGTCATTATCATCAGGAATTGAATATTGAACTGATGCAGCAAGCCGCTGTCCATTTGCTGGGTGAAAATGATTTCACTTCATTTCGGGCCATTCAGTGCCAGTCACATAGCCCTTTCCGTAATCTGATGCATCTGCATATAAGCCGGGTCGGGCAGTTTATTGTGCTGGATATTAAGGCGAACGCTTTTTTGCATCATATGGTGCGTAATATCACCGGCAGCTTGTTACAAGTAGGTATGGGCTTAAAAGAACCAGAGTGGATTGCTGAGTTGTTGGCAGCAAAAGATCGAACTTTAGCCGCAGCAACGGCGAAAGCGGAAGGCTTGTATCTGGTGGACGTGGACTACCCTGAACACTTTGGTATTCCGAAAATGCCTTTGGGACCGCTGTTCCTTCCTGACAGTTTTTGCTAACTACTACGACCAGTTAGCTATAGGTTCTATCCTGGCTTTGTGCTTTAATAAGCGCCGTTAGCCGCATGATCGGCGCTTTTTCAGACAATAAACTAAGTTTGGGCTCAAGCCCTGCTGCGCTACCAAGGAACAACTATGAGTTGGTTAGAAAAAATTCTGCCCAGAACTTCGTCTTCATCCCGCCGCAATATTCCTGAAGGGGTCTGGACTAAATGTACCTCTTGTGACGCTGTATTGTACAAAGCAGAACTGGATCGCAACTTAGGTGTTTGTCCTAAATGTGACAACCATATGCGTATCAGTGCCAGAGACCGCATCAACAATTTTCTCGATACAGGCGGTATGGTTGAACTGGCTGCAGAGCTGGAACCTCAGGATCTGTTGAAATTTAAAGACAGCAAAAAATATAAAGACCGTATTGTGGCCGCACAAAAAGAAACCAATGAAAAAGACGCTATGGTGGTGATGCGCGGTACTTTATTGGGCATGCCTGTTGTTGTAGCTTCCTTTGAATTTGCCTTTATGGGCGGCTCTATGGCCTCTGTTGTCGGTGCCAAGTTTGTCAAAGGTGTGGAATACGCGTTAGAACACAAAGTACCTTTTATCTGTTTCTCTGCCAGTGGTGGCGCCCGTATGCAGGAAGCTTTATTGTCTTTAATGCAAATGGCCAAAACCAGTGCGGCTTTAGCTAAATTGAGCGAAGCAGGTTTACCTTATATTTCTGTGCTGACCGATCCTACTATGGGTGGTGTGTCTGCGAGTCTGGCCATGCTTGGCGATTTAAACATTGGTGAGCCAAAAGCGCTGATCGGTTTTGCCGGTCCACGCGTGATTGAGCAGACTGTCCGTGAGAAATTACCAGAAGGTTTCCAGCGCAGTGAATTCCTGCTCGAACACGGTGCTATCGACATGATTGTTGACCGCCGCCAAATGCGCGATACAATTGCGCGACTTGTGGCTAAATTCATGCGATGGCCAGCTCCTGCCAAGGAACACCGCGTCGCCTAATAAGGTGTTATGACCAATCTTTTATCGCCTGCAAGCCAATCCTGTCAGACGCTGACGGATTGGCTTTGTTATATAGAACAAAAACATCCTCAACATCAGATTGAACTGGGATTGGGTCGTGTGCTAACCATAGCGCAGCGCGCCGATTTGCATCTGCTGCCTGGTAAAAAAATTCTGATCGCCGGCACCAACGGCAAAGGTACTACTGCCCGCGCTCTTGAGCAGCTTTGTGCTGTGCAGGGTTTGTCAGTGGGTGTGTATAGCTCTCCTCACTTGCTGCAGTTTAACGAGCGCTTACGCATTAATGGCGAAGATGTCGCTGACTCTCTTTGGTGTGAAGCTTTTGCTTTTATTGAGCAATTGCGTGGCGATATAGAGCTGACCTACTTTGAGTTCACTACACTGGCTTCTTTTTATCTTTTAAAACAAATGCAACCGGACTTATGCCTGATTGAAGTGGGTTTAGGTGGTCGACTGGATGCCACTAATATTATTGAGCCGGATTTAAGTATTCTGACCACTGTCGATTTAGACCATCAGGATTATTTAGGGCCAGACCGCGAAAGCATTGGTCGTGAAAAAGCAGGCGTGTTTCGCGCAAATAAGCCAGCTGTGATAGGCGAGACTGATATTCCACAATCGGTGTTGAACTACAGTCAGGATATTCAGGCTCAACTGCTTTGCATCAATAAGGATTACCAGTTTAGTATCACGGACGCTGGCTTTCACTGGCACGGTGTACAAAGCCGTTTAGAGGATTTACCTTTGACCGCTGCGCCACTACAGAATATAGCGACAGCTCTTACTGCACTGGAAGCGTTGGCTTTATTGCCTTCACAGAAACAGGCTGCGAAGGTTTTGGCTGAATTAAGTTTGCCCGGACGTATGCAGTGGCTGAGTAAAACCCCGGGTATATTACTTGATGTGGCGCACAACCCGCAGTCGGCCGGTTATCTGGCGGCTCAGCTTGAGTTCATCAAAGCAGGTTATGCTCGGGTCCATCTGCTGGTGGGAATGCTTAAAGATAAAGATATCCAGCACAGTCTGGCGCCTTTCCATGCTTTGGCTCATCAATGGCATCTGGTGGATTTACCCGGAGCTCGTGGTGCTCAGGCTGATTTATTAGCAAAGTATCTGCCGGCCCACAGCAGTTATTGCTGTTATGCAGATTTGGAGTCGGGTTACCAACAAGCGCTGTTATCTCTGCAGGCTAATGATTTATTGGTGATTTTCGGCTCTTTTGTTACAGTGTCGGCAGTTCTAGCGCTGCAAAAGGAGACAGACGTATGACCAGCGCCTTTAAAAATCGCTTAATTGGCAGCAGCATTTTAATAATAGCTGCCATCGTTTTCTTACCTGATTTGCTGGATGGGCAAAAACAGGTGGTCAAAGACGAGTTTAAAGCTATTCCACAGCGTCCTGAATTTTCCACTGTGCAACAGGAACAGGTATTTACCAAGCAACAATTGGCGGAAAAGCAGCAGGAATTATTGGCTACTCCCGTCAATCAGCCTGCTGTTGATGCAGCTTTACCGGATAATAGTTTTGCAGAGGTAACAGCCGGAGCCCCTGGTAGTGAAGCCTCGACAGACAGCGCGGCTATGGTGGCGCAAGCGGCTCAAGGCACAGATACAGATCCAATACCTGTACCTACAGATAATCCTTTAGCGCCAGAGCCTGCTGTTGATACTGTAGCTCAGTCCGTAACACCTCCAGCTACAGAAAAGCCGGTGGAGCTTAAAGGCAATCCTGCGCTGAACGAGACGGCCTGGATAGTCAGGGTCGGGAGCTTCAGCAAAGTAGATAATGCGACTGCTTTAGTGGCTAAATTAAAAGAAGCCGGTTTTACCACTTTTACCCGCTCAACCACCAATGCTCAGGGCCAGTCCATGGTCAGTGTAGTGGTGGGGCCAGAACTGAAAAAAGAGCGTCTGGAGCAAAAATTACCTCAACTGCAGCAACTGACAGGAATAGCGGGTCTGAAGCTGACAGCTTTTAAGCCTATCGAAAATAATTAGGTGTTCAGGCGTGTGTTTTGATAGAATGCGCGCCGTCCTTAAGCATCCTTTGGTAGCAAATGGTTTGGATTGATTATGCCATTCTGGCAATTATCGGCCTGTCGACTGTGATCAGTCTCGTCAGGGGATTTGCCAAAGAAGCGGTTTCTCTGATTATCTGGATAATGGCCTTTTTTGTGGCCAGCTATTATTACCCCTATCTGGCAACCTACTTCACTGAATTGCAAGACGCACTGGTGCGTAATGCAGTCTCTATTGCCGTTCTGTTTGTCTCTACCCTTATTCTTGGTGCTCTGATTAATTACCTGATTGGCCGTTTGGTTGAATCTACGGGGTTATCCGGCACAGACCGATTACTAGGCCTGATCTTTGGCGCACTGCGTGGTGTGCTGGTGGTCAGTGCGTTGTTATTTTTCCTGGATGCCTTTACCAGCGCCGATCAAAGCGACTGGTGGCAGGCGTCCAAACTAATACCTGAATTTGGTTTTATCATTGAATGGTTTTTTGAGTACATCAAAGCCCATTCCAGTTTTATGCAGCGACCCTAAGCGTGGCGAGGAAATAATCGATGTGTGGTATTGTTGGAATCGTAGGTAAGTATCCGGTCAATCAGGCGTTGTACGACGGTTTAACTGTGTTGCAGCACCGTGGTCAGGATGCCGCCGGCATAGTGACAGTAGACAACAAGACCTTACGTTTACGCAAAGCCAATGGCTTGGTGAAAGACGTATTTGAAGCCCGCCATATGCAGCGTTTGTCTGGCAATATGGGCATAGGTCATGTCCGTTATCCAACAGCGGGTTCCGCCAGTACGGCCGAAGCTCAGCCTTTTTATACCAATAGCCCTTTTGGTATAGCACTGGCACATAACGGAAATCTGACGAATTCTGAAGAATTAAAAGACGAGTTATTCCGTACCGCCCGTCGTCATGTCAATACCAACTCAGACTCAGAAGCACTGTTAAACGCTTTTGCCCATGAGCTGGATATTCATGCCGATATGCATGTTAACCCTGACCATATTTTTCGTGCGGTAGCCAATTTACACCGTAAAATCCGCGGTGGTTATGCGGTCGTAGCTGTTGTCATTGGGCATGGTTTAGTGGCGTTTCGGGATCCAAACGGTATCCGTCCTTTAGTGATGGGCAAACGCGAAACAGCGCTTGGCACTGAGTATATGGTGGCTTCTGAAAGTGTGGCTTTGGATGCAGATGGTTTTACTGTGCTGCGTGATATCGCGCCTGGTGAAGCTGTGTACATCACTGAAGATGGTGAGCTATTCAGTCAGCAATGCGCTGAAAACCCAAGTTATGCCCCATGTATTTTTGAATATGTGTATTTTGCCCGTCCGGATTCCACCATAGACAATGTATCCGTGTATGCCTCCCGCGTCGCTATGGGTAAAAAGCTGGGCGAAAAAATCAAAAAAGAATGGGCGCACTTAGATATTGATGTGGTCATTCCTATTCCTGAAACCAGTAACGATGCCGCTTTACAAATTGCGCATGAGCTAGGTCTGCCATACCGTCAGGGTTATGTGAAAAATCGTTACATTGGTCGTACTTTTATTATGCCGGGTCAAGGCGAGCGTAAAAAGTCAGTCAAACGTAAACTGAATGCGATTTGGCAGGAATTCAAAGGCAAAAACGTACTGCTGGTGGATGATTCCATTGTTCGTGGTACTACCTCACAACAAATCATTGATATGGCGCGTGAAGCGGGTGCGAAGAAAGTGTATTTCGCTTCTGCAGCTCCGGAAATTCGTTTTCCGAACGTATACGGTATTGATATGCCATCAGCCAACGAGTTGATTGCTCATGGTCATGATGTAGAAAGCATCTGCAAAATCATTGGTGCTGATGGTTTAATTTTCCAGTCACTGGAAGATTTAGTGGACGCAGTACGTTCACAAAATCCGGAACTGAAGTGTTTTGAAACCTCGGTGTTTGATGGTGTTTATGTCACTAACGACATTGATCAGGCTTATTTAAATCGCTTGGATGCACAACGCAACGAAGCGTCCAAACGTAAAAAAGAAGCTGAGTTGTCGGCAAGTTTAGAGTTACATAACGAAGGCAACTGATAAGCCAGAGCCCATTTTATGAATGAAAAAGGGGACCAGTTTTTAACTGGCCCCTTTTGTTTTTGTAAAATGAGTATTTGAAAATCAGTTAATGAGTAAAAGCAGGACCAAAGCCTGAGCTCCACAGAATCGCTGTTGCTGTCATCACGCAGACCAACAGAATCAAGCCTGTGGTGACCACTGAGCTGGCATAAATAAAGCCACGTTCTTCAGGAATATGCATCAGAATTGGCACGCCCACATACAACAAATACACCGAGTAAGTTAAGCCCGCTAACCCGACTAGCATCACAAACCATAGCTCAGGGAATAAAGCGGCAAAACCCACCATAAAAAGTGGTGTCGAGGTGTAGGAGGCAAGCTCCAGCGTTTGGGTGTAGGTAGGTTCTGCGCCAAACGTATGAGCCATCCAATGAGCCAGATAAGCCAGCGCAAAAACACCAGCAATCAAAGCTACATACATAGCGGACGAGAGCATTAAGGCACTGTCTGCTGTCAATCGTATCGGCTCACCTACGCCAATGCTCCAGCCTATATGTACCGCTGAATAATAAGCGCAAATCGAGGGGATTAAAGCGACCAGCAGGATGTGAATTAAACTGTATCTGAAACTTTCGTGACGTGCGTCTATCGTATGCCATTCTTCTTTGGGATGGGCATACAGTCCCCATAAGTGATTTAAAATCATAGTTGTTATCCTTGGCTACTACGTTGTTCATTACAGGGCCACATAACAAACCCTTACCTTTGTTATGGCTAATAGAAGCAGGTTCGTCAAGTTTAGGATGGAAAATCTCTGAGGAAGCAAAGACGCATGCACCAGCTGTGCTTACTCATGCGTCTGAAAAAGGCTGAAAGGCAAAACTAAACTGCTGTTAAAGGAGCGCCACTGTGGAATTTGAAATCCGGATCTGCGCTTGAAATCAGCTCTGCTTCAAGTTTGCCAAAAAAATCTATCCGCGGTGTGATATCTGTTTTAGAGATCACCTGAGCAAGTTCCAGGTAGTCAGCAAAGTGCCGAGCTTCTGAACGCAATAAAGAGGTATAAAAGCTGGCCAGCTCCGGGTCAACCCACTCAGCAAGTCTGGCAAAACGCTCACAGGAGCGGGCTTCGATATAAGCACCACAAATCAGTTTATCGATCAGAATTTGTGGCTCATGGGTTTTGCAGTTCTGGACAAGTGTCTTGGCATAACGGCTGGCACTGATATTTTCGTACGGAATACCGCGTGCCTGCATAATTTCCAGTACCTGACAAAAATGATGTAGCTCTTCACGAATTAACAACACCATGCGGTCAATAATACGGTCTGAGTGGGCAAAGTCTGAACGGCCTATAATGCTTTTATTCAGTTTTTCCGCCTGTTGTAAGCCCTGAAGATCACCGTCAAAACGATAGGCAAAATCTTCAAAAGGCTTTAGCCAGTTTAATAAAGTTAAAGAGCTGTCTTTATCACAGGCATAACGGCGCAGCAGATACATAGCGGTTTGTGCTGCTTTGAGCTCACAGACTAAATGGTCCTGCAACAGAACGGCCAACCGTTGTGGCTTTTGTGCTTCGGTTATCCAGCTGTCAGGGGTTTTACACTGTAAAAACTGATGAATGGGCTGAAGTAATTCGGTAAAGCTCATAAGAATCTCAGGATCAAACTGATGAAAGGGCGTTAAAGTGCAGTTGCCAGCGATCTGCTGACACATCCAGATAAGAACTTTGACTGTACCAGTCGCCTAACACATAACGTTGTGCTGTGCTGCCATCAGCAAGTTCCAACTGATGCACCATTGGCCTGTGGGTATGGCCATGAATTAAATGCTGCACCTGATGTTGAATCATGACTTTAGGCACTTCATCTGGCGTGACATCCATAATCTCAAAGCTTTTGCCTTTTTTATCCATAGCACTGACGCGGCGAGCTTTGCGTGCCAAATGTTGCCTGTACCATAGCGGTAGCGACAATATCAGCTTTTGCCACCATTTTTGGTCCCACCAGGCGCGAAACTTCTGATAGCCAATATCCAGAGTGCACAGTGAATCACCGTGCATCAATAAAGTGGGGGTACCATATAAATCGACGACGGTCAGAGGCGCAAGCAATTGCATGCCAGAACGTTTGGCAAATGTTTTTCCGAGTAAAAAGTCGCGGTTGCCGTGGCAAAAATAAACGGGCACAGAGCTGTCGGTTAAAACTTTGATGGCTGTTGCAACTTCGGTCAGCAGGGGCGAAGGGTTATCATCACCAATCCAGACCTCGAATAAATCGCCCAGAATATACAGTGCATCCGTATCAACTGCTTTTTGCTGTAGAAAAAGCAAAAACGCCGCGGTAATATCCGGGCGTTGTTCGCTTAAATGCAGATCGGCAATAAAAAGGCTGTGGCCTTTAGCCATGGATTTCTGCTTTTTCGATGATCACAGCGTCATTTGGTACATCAGCATGACCAAACTTACGGCCTGTAGACACTGTCTTAATCTTGTTTACAACGTCCATGCCTTCAACCACTTCACCAAATACACAGTAACCCCAACCCTGAGACGTTTCTGAGCTGAAGTCTAAAAAGTCGTTATTGGCAACGTTAATAAAAAACTGGCAGGTGGCCGAATGCGGATCGCTGGTGCGGGCCATAGCAATAGTGCCAGCTTTGTTGGCGACTTTGTTATTGGCTTCGTTTTTGATTGGTTTACCTGGTTCTTTTTGTTCCATATCAGGAGTGAAACCACCGCCCTGGATCATAAAGCCATTGATCACACGGTGAAAAATGGTGTTGTCATAAAACCCTTCTTTGACGTAATTCAGGAAGTTTTCTACTGTTGCAGGGGCTTTGTCGGCAAATAATGCCAGTTTAATAACGCCAAAATTGGTATGTAAGCTAACCATGATGATCTCCTCAAGCTCAAAAATGGCGATAGTGTACCGCAGCTGCGTCTTATACCCAAGTAACTTCAGGGCATAGTGTTCGGTAAATAACAAAGCGACAAAGCGAGGATAGCTCAAGGCATTTGCTGATGTTACACTGTCGCACTTCATGATTGCCGTTTTGATGATTTTCCGAGGAGCCCATGCTGCAGATTTTTAACACCCTGACCCGTAAAAAAGAGTCCTTTGTACCTTTGGTACCAGGTAAAGTTTCTATGTATGTCTGCGGCATCACTATTTATGATTTCTGTCATGTCGGTCACGCCCGTACTTATGTGGCTTTTGATGTAATGAACCGTTATTTACGTTTCAGTGGTTATGACGTCACTTATGTGCGTAACATCACAGATGTGGACGACAAAATTATCAAAAGAGCCAATGAAAACGGCGAAAGCTGTGACGCTTTAACAGCCCGTTATACGGTTGCTATGCATGATGATTTTAGAGCCCTGGGGTTAATGCCTGCCGATATTGAACCTCGTGTCACGACGCATATGGCTGAAATTATTGAGCTGATTGAAACCTTAGTGGCGAAAGGTTATGCCTATATAGCCTCTGACGGTGACGTACTGTTTGATGTCAGTAAATATGAGGCGTACGGCCAGCTCAGCCAGCAGAACCTGGACATGCTGCAATCCGGCGCCCGGGTGGAAATTGATCAGGCCAAAGATGATCCGCTGGATTTTGTATTGTGGAAAATGGCTAAACCCAATGAGCCAAGCTGGTCATCACCTTGGGGTGAAGGCCGTCCAGGCTGGCATATCGAATGTTCGGCTATGAGTGCAAAGCACTTAGGTAAGCATTTTGATATTCACGGTGGTGGTTCAGATTTACAGTTCCCGCACCATGAAAACGAAATCGCCCAGTCCTGCTGTGCCCATGACACTCCATACGTCAACACCTGGATCCATACGGGTATGGTACAGGTGGATAAAGAAAAGATGTCTAAATCTTTAGGCAACTTCTTTACTGTCAAAGATGTACTGGCAGATTACAACGCGGAGGCCGTGCGTTATTTCCTGATCTCCAGCCATTACCGTAGTCAGCTGAACTACTCAGCGGAAAACTTGCAGCAGGCACATGCAGCGTTAGGCCGTTTGTACACAGCATTGCGTGGAGTAAAACCTGCGACAGATGTTGATATGAATAACGATTACGTCAACACCTTCCGTGCAGCTATGGATGATGACTTCAATACAGCTCTGGCTTTGCCTGTGTTATTTGAACTGGCGCGTGATATCAATAAAGAAAAAGCCACAGACTCAGCCAAAGCTTCACAGCTCGCTGGTCTGCTTATTAAACTTGGCGGTGTGATGGGGATTTTGCAGGGCGATGCAGAAACCTTTCTACAGTCAGGTACAGATTCAGATGACGTGGCTGAAATTGAAGCCTTGATTGCACAGCGTAATACTGCACGTGCGAACAAAGACTGGGCTGCAGCTGATGCTGCCCGCGATGCTTTAGTGGCTAAGGGTATTATTCTGGAAGATAAGGCTGGTGTGACCACCTGGCGTCGGGGTTAAATAGTTTCCACGAAAAAGGGGCAGAGTTTTAACTCTGCCCCTTTTTCATTTATGGCTGCATCTGATTATTGATCGTGGAACTGCTCGCAAGCTTCCAAAGTATTTTCAATCAGACAGGCGACAGTCATAGGGCCTACACCACCAGGCACTGGCGTAATAAAACGTGCATGCTCTTTGGCTTTATCAAATTCAACATCGCCCACCAGCTTACCGGATTCTAAACGGTTAATACCTACGTCAATCACCAGCGCTCCTGGCTTAATCCAGTCACCTGGAATAAATTCAGGCTTACCCACAGCTACTACCACTAAATCAGCGCGGCGCACATGCTGCTCCAGCTGCTTGGTGAACTTATGGCAGACAGTGGTCGTGCAACCAGCTAATAACAGCTCCAGCGCCATAGGGCGGCCCACAATGTTGGAAGCACCGACTACCACTGCATCCATGCCACGAATTTGAATGCCCGTGCTTTGCAACAGCTTAATGATGCCTTTAGGCGTGCAAGGACGCAGTGCTGGCATACGCTGAGCTAAGCGGCCAATGTTGTATGGGTGGAAACCATCGACATCTTTCAGTGGATTGATACGTTCCAGAATGGCCGAAGCGTCTAAACCCGCAGGCAGAGGCAATTGCACCAGAATACCGTCGACTTTTTGGTCTGCGTTTAAGCTGTCGATTAGATCAAAGAGCTCTTGTTGTGTGGTGCTCGCTGGTAAGTCGTACGAAAAAGAGACAAAACCTACTTCTTCACAGGCTTTACGTTTACTGCCTACATAGACCTGAGAGGCTGCATCCATACCTACCAGTACCACCGCAAGGCCCGGGGCTCTTTTTCCTGCTGCAAGGCGTTGCTGAACCCTTAATGCGACCTGTTGACGGGTAGATTGTGCTACCGCTTTGCCATCTATGATTTGTGCTGCCATAAAACTGCTCTGTTGACCTGAAATCTGAGGACATGTATTTTCGCACAGCTACGGCAAAGAGGCCAAGCAGATCAGTTTAAGTGACGTAAAAAGTTAAAAAATCAGCAGATTTTCGCACTATTGAACCCTTTTATGGCAAATGGGTTCAAATATTAAGCAATCAGTTTTTTAGCAGCAAAAAAGGTTTGACGCTCTGAGGGTTGGGCTGTAATATTCCGCCCCGTTGCAGTAGTGTAGCGAAGTCGGTGATTAGCGCAGCTTGGTAGCGCACTTGGTTTGGGTCCAAGGGGTCGCAAGTTCGAATCTTGCATCACCGACCATTTAAGAGAGCCTAAAGGCCTCGAATTTGGCGCCCGTAGCTCAGCTGGATAGAGCAACGGCCTTCTAAGCCGTGGGTCATAGGTTCGAGTCCTATCGGGCGCGCCATTGCAACAAGTAAGATAGTAAAGTTCTACCGTGGTGGCTGTAGCTCAGTTGGTAGAGTCCCGGATTGTGATTCCGGTTGTCGTGGGTTCGAGCCCCATCAGCCACCCCATTTTAGACTGGTTTATATGTCGGTGATTAGCGCAGCTTGGTAGCGCACTTGGTTTGGGTCCAAGGGGTCGCAAGTTCGAATCTTGCATCACCGACCATTCTCTATCTAAAAACAATAACAGCAGCAATGCTGTTTTTTGCTTTCTGGCGTCCTGAATATCTCTACCAAAAACAACCTCCAGATCCTTTTCCTCCTGATTAATGATCCTTTCGAACTGTGCTTTATCTCCTTCTCTAAATCTCTGAACCAAACATTGTCACAGGCATAAAAAAAGCCTGCACAGGGCAGGCTTTTTCGCGAGCTATTGCAGTTTAAGCAGCAACTGACTTAGGTTTTGGTTTTTTATCAAACAAAGACTTATCAGCAGCCAAATCCAGTGGGTCAAAATCATCCACGTTAATGGCATGCAGACGGCCTTGTTCAGCCACTCGCAGCTTCTCTGCTTCAGCTTCAGTGATCACACCCAGCTCTAGGCCTAACGCAGCCACTTCGTGTAAGCGGAAGAATGGCAGGCGTTTATTGGCTGCATGCACCACTTTGTCGAAGATAGGCTCAGCGGCCAGAATATCCGTCAGGGCTTTTTCAATTAAACCAATCTGGTTGTTAGGCTCCAGCGTCAGGTAAAGATTAGTACCTAAGCGACTACGAGCTTCACAAGGGGTTTGCATAATGCGTGACACCTGGTGATCCAGCTGATCGGAAGCCTTACGTAAAGTGCGGCCCCACGGGAATAACAGCTTGCCTAAGACTGAACCTACGATACGGTTCGGGAAGTTATCCAGCATCTCATCCAAAGCCACCTGCGCTTTGTACATATTGTCTTCACAAGCCCATTGCACTAAAGGTAAATCCTGTGCCGGACGACCGTCGTCATTAAAACGCTTCAGCACAGCAGAGGTCAGATACAACATGGATAACATATCGCCTAAACGGGCAGAGATACGTTCACGGCGTTTCAAGTCACCACCCATGGTACCCATGGCGACATCAGACATCAGTGCCAACGCAGCGCTGTATCTGTTCATTTGTTTGTAGTACTTCGCTGTTGCATCTGCATACGGGCTGGCAGAGAAGGCTGAATTGCTTAAGCCTAACCATAAAGCACGGAAGAAGTTGCTGATACTAAAGCCAATATGGCCAAACAAAGCACGGTCAAAGGCAGTCACAGCCGCACGTTCATCTTCTAAACCTGCAGCTTGTAGTTCAGCCAAAACAAATGGATGGCAGCGAATTGCGCCCTGACCATAAATAATCATATTACGAGTCAGGATGTTTGCACCTTCTACAGTGATAGCAACAGGAGCACCCTGATAACCACGGGCTAAATAGTTGTTCGGGCCCATACAAATACCCTTACCACCATGAATATCCATCGCATCAATAATGGCCTGACGCATGCGCTCTGTCATATGGAACTTGGTGATAGCGGAAATAACAGAGGGCTTCTCGCCTAAATCGATAGAACCTACCGACATAGTAGTCGAGGCCTCTGCCATATAAGCGTAACCGCCAATACGGGCTAAGGCTTCTTCAATACCTTCCATTTTACCGATTGGCAGCTTGAACTGACGACGAATGCGGGCATAAGCACCTGTCAGTAATGCTGCTGCTTTGATACCACCTGTGCTGTTGGACGGCAGCGTGATAGCACGGCCTACAGATAAACATTCCACCAGCATACGCCAGCCTTGACCAGCCATCTTCGGGCCACCAATAATGTAATCCAGCGGTACAAACACATCTTCGCCTTGTGTCGGACCATTCTGGAATGGCACGTTCAGCGGGAAGTGACGACGACCAATTTTTACACCAGGTGTAGAGACAGGGATCAAGGCACAAGTGATACCTAAATCTTTTTTATCGCCTAATAAACCGTCCGGATCCTGCATTTTAAAGGCTAAACCTAACACAGTGGCGATAGGGGCCAGCGTGATATAGCGCTTATTCCAGGTCAGGCGCATACCGATGATTTCTTTACCTTCCCATTCGCCTTTACAGACTATACCCACATCAGGGATAGCACCGGCATCAGAACCGGCTTCCGGGCTGGTTAAGGCAAAACAAGGAATTTCTAAACCTTTGGCTAAGCGTGGCAGATAGTGGTCCTGCTGCTCTTTAGTGCCATAATGTTGTAACAGTTCGCCAGGGCCTAAGGAGTTAGGTACACCGACAACGCTGGATAACACCATGCTTTTGCTGGTTAATTTTTGCAGTACACAAGACTGGGCATAAGCAGAGAATTCCAGACCACCGTATTGCTTTTTGATGATCATCGCAAAGAAGCCATGGTCTTTTAAGTATTGATACACTTCTGGCGATAAATCAGCACGTTCGTGCGTGGTATGCCAGTCGTCGACCATAGCCAGTAACTCTTCACATGGGCCATCTAAAAAGGCCTGCTCTTCCGCACTTAAACGTGGTTTTGGATAATTGTGCAGCTTGTGCCAATCCGGAGTGCCGCGGAATAAATCGCCTTCCCACCAGGTAGTACCTGCATCAATGGCTTCTTTCTCTGTAGTCGACATTTCCGGCATAATTTTGCGGTACAGTTTTAACAAAGGCTTTGTTAAGTACTGTTGGCGGATACTAGCCAGATTTAATGGCAGAGCCACAACCAAGAACAGGATCCAGCTGACTGCACCTACTGTATCAGTAAAGGTTGCAGCAGCTAATAAGGCGGCTATTACCGCAGTAAACATAGTTAAACTTGCTCTGTGGTAGGCGAGCACGGCAACTGCGCCAAGCAAGGCTACCCAAAAAATTAATACATCCATAAATTACTCCTGATAACTAGAGGTCAGACCACTGTGGGCTTAGAGTAGTGCGCCTGTTGCAAAGATGCAAGTAATTCCTTACTTTGCATACTGGTTGACTGTCAACTTATGTTGCAGCTTCCGAGTGTTGAGTTATCAAGTATAGGAAGCTATCTGATTTATGTGTGAGTTATTAGGGATGTCAGCCAATGTGCCGACCGATATCTGCTTTAGTTTTAAAGGTCTAAGAGAGCGGGGCGGCAAAACTGGTCCACATAAAGATGGCTGGGGTGTGGCTTTTTATCAGGGCAAAGGCGTCAGTACCTTTAAAGATGCAAACCCGAGTTATCAATCGGAAATAGCCAGGCTCATCAGTGACTATCCGATAAAAAGTACCGCTGTGGTGGCGCATATCCGTCAGGCCAACAGTGGTGGAGTAGGGCTTGAAAACACTCATCCCTTTACCCGAACTTTATGGGGACGCTACTGGACTTACGCTCACAATGGTCAGCTGCAGGGTTTTGAAACTTTACCGGTCGGGCAATATCATGTAGTGGGCCAAACCGACAGCGAGCATGCATTTTGTTATTTACTCAATGCGCTTGAGCAACAGTTTCCTGTTGCCCCTGCAGATATGAAACAAGCCTTTGATTACCTCGCAACTTTGTGTCCGGCGTTACAGCAGTTGGGGGTTTTTAATTTGCTGTTATCGGATGGTGATTATCTGCTGGCCTATTGCAGTACCAAATTACACTGGATCACCCGAAGGGCACCTTTTGGTGTGGCGTTGTTGTCGGATATGGATGTAGACATAGATTTTTCCAAAGAAACTACAGAAAAGGATGTGGTGACTATCATTGCCACTTTGCCGTTGACCTGTAACGAAAAATGGCAGGTGATGACGTCAGGGCAAGCTCAGCTTTTTAAAGCAGGAGAGCCGCAATAAGCGGCTCTGTACCCTTCGCATTTGAAGTTTCTTGAGTATATAAGGGAAAGCTTTAGTTTGCCGGTTTGAAGGTTGCCAGTTGAATATCAAATTGTTCGACCTTATCTTCAGCTTGCCACAAACGCACCAACAAATAATCCAGCTCTGGTGCGACCCAGGCCAACACTTCTTTATCTGCACCAGTGCCAGTGCGTTCAATCCGAATAGTTTTTACTTTGCCGTAAGGCAGGGATAACCATTCTTCGCCTGCCACTTTGTAACTGTATTTGCGCTCATCACCATGACGGTTCAGCACCTGATACACAAATTCAGTTTTACCAGCTTTTAAATCCAAAGCAAGCTGGCTGTGGTAGCTCAGTGGATCCAACCATTGCTCATTCCATTGGATGGCTTTGAGCTTTTTCGATTTCTCAACCCTTAACTCTCTGCTGTCCCAGTTCAGGTTCAGTTCGTAATATCGGTTAGGGCCTGAACCTGTTCGCTGCATCACATAACGACTAGGCTGAATGCGCCCCTCTTTGATAGTAAAAAAGGATTGCTCTGAACGTTTATCTTCGAAAATCAGCCAACTGATATCGCTGCTGTAACCCAGTTCATAACCGTGCTCTGTGCTCTTCAAATAACGTTTGGCTTCACCATGTTTTTTGCCTGAGCGCAGCACATTATAACTGGCCTCGAAAGTTGAGAATTGAGCTGAAGGGGCAGCTGTAGGTTCTTCAGCTGATAACAAGGTAGAAAAGAGTAAAAAAAATGACGCACTAAGGCGCCATTTATTCATCATCCTGGTCATTTGCATATCCATGGTCAGACAATAAAAGGCCGTCTAACAATGCCTTATCTGACTGCTGTTGTAAACGGTTCTGGCAAAACCAGCGTACAACCAATGGATAAATCCGATGTTCTTGTTCATGTACACGTTGTGCAACGGCCTCTGCATCGTCATCGGGAAAAATCGGCACCTTGGCTTGTAAAATTACCGGCCCACCGTCCAATTCTGCCGTGACAAAATGCACTGAACAGCCATGTTCTGTATCACCTGCTTCAATAGCGCGCTGATGGGTATTCAGCCCCTGATATTTTGGCAATAACGAAGGATGGATATTCAGCAAACGGCCCTGATAATGCTGGACAAATTCAGACGTTAAAATACGCATAAAACCAGCCAACACCACCAAGTCAGGTTGATGCTGGTCAATAGTTGCGATCAAGTCCTGATCATAAGCTACGCGGTCGGCATAGGCTTTATGATCCAGCACTATAGCTTTAGCGCCGGCTTTTTTAGCCCGCTCCAAACCATAAGCTTTGGCTTTGTTGGATAAGACAGCAGTGACTTTACCATCAATAAAACCAGCACTGCAGGCATCTAAAATAGCCTGCAGATTGGAACCACTGCCTGAAATCAATACCACAATAGATTTCATGGCTGGGTTTAGCCCTGGATCACAACTTGAGGCTGATCGGCTGCTACCTGATTGATTTCACCTAAATGCCAGGCGTTTTCACCAGCAGCTTTTAATTGAGCTAAAGCTGCATCTAAATGGGTGGCCGGAACAACAACGATCATACCAACACCGCAGTTGAAGGTACGGTACATTTCGTGACGTTCTACATTACCTTGCTGTTGTAACCAGCTGAAAATAGCAGGCCACTGCCAACTGCTCTCGATAATGTTTGCCTGAGTATTCTCTGGTAATACCCGTGGGATGTTTTCCCAGAAACCGCCGCCTGTGATATGGCACAAGGCATGAACCGGCATGGATTTAATCAAAGCCAGCAGGTTTTTCACATAAATACGGGTTGGTTCTAACAGATGGTCGGCAATAGTTTTGCCTTCAAGTAAGGTCTGAGGACTTTGACCACTGACTTCCAGTACTTTACGAATAAGCGAAAAGCCGTTGGAATGAGGACCTGAAGAGGCTAGGGCTATTAACTGATCGCCTGCTTTTACTTTGCTGCCGTCAATGATTTCAGACTTTTCAACCACACCAACGCTAAAACCTGCGATATCGTAGTCTTCGCCATGGTACATACCTGGCATTTCAGCGGTTTCACCACCGACCAGAGCACAACCTGCCAGCTCACAGCCTTTGGCAATACCTTCCACTACAGTAGCTGCGGTATTAACATCCAGCTTACCTGTAGCGTAGTAGTCGAGGAAAAATAAAGGTTCAGCACCTGATACGACTATATCGTTGACACACATGGCCACTAAGTCGATACCTACGCTGTCATGGCGTTTTAAATCCATCGCCAGACGCAGTTTAGTACCTACACCGTCAGTGCCTGATACGAGTACCGGCTCTTTATAGCCAGCAGGGATTTGACACAAAGCACCAAAGCCGCCTAAACCGCCCATCACTTCTTTGCGGGTTGTGCGTTTTACCGCACCTTTGATACGGTCAACCAAGGCCTCACCGGCATCGATATCTACACCAGCGTCTTTGTAACTTAACGACGTTTTTTGCTCGCTCACGGCAATCCCCAAATGGCTAAAAAGTGAAGGTCCAAAAAAATTGGCGGCATTTTACCTTGTAACGCCGTCAGACAAAAGAATTAACTGCAGTGCATTTTTGAATGCTTGCTTGTACCTTAAAATACCGCAGTTTATTGCATCGCATTACTCATAGCTTGAGCCACATAATTGCGTAAACTGGCATTTGGAGTTTTGGCTATCTGATGATAAACCAAAGAGGCAAAAGGAAACTCTTTGCCGTTGTAGCGCACACAAATATAAGGCGCATCTGGTGTTGCTTCATCGTGATACCACTCACCGCCGACATGGTGAATAAATACTTCGCCAGTGTAAGCACCAAATACGTTGGATAAGGTAAACAACATTTCATCAGAATGACGCTGTTCTTGCTGACGTAAATACAGCTCGCTGAGTATTTCATCCACTTTGACTAAACTGTCAAGACTAAAATCCAGTAACACCTGATGCTCTTCTGCGGCATAAACAACGGCATCCTGCGCTGTGACTTTCATTAATTCAGTTAATTCTTGCTTATTCATATACATCCCCGGCTATTAAACTTTATGTTCGGCTAACAGCAGCTCACGTAATTGACGGCTGCCAGGTCCTAACGTTTCTTCTTTTGGTGTCACTAAGGCTAAAGGCACAATGCGTGCTGAACTTTGCGCAATGGTAAGCCTGATCAAAACACCTTGCTTGAGTAAGCCATCAATTAAATGCTCTGGTAACCAGCAAAAACCAATGCCGTTTTTCAAAATATCGACAGCTTCAAAAAAATTATTCACTGTCCAGCGTTGTTCTGCCCGCAACCAGCCTACGTCTTTAGGTTTGCTGGCGGTATCACGGATCACTATTTGTAAATGCTGACTGAGTTCATTTAAATCGAGTTCTGGCTGTTGTGCCAACTGATGGTCTTTGCCTACCACAGGAACCATCTGAATCACGGTCAAAGGTTCGCCAATATAGCCTTTGGGTACACTGGGAGAGGCAGCAATAACTAAGTCTGCTTTATGCTCCAGTATCATTTCAGTAGAGCCTGTGATTACAGTATCAATAATCTGAATGCGGCTGCCACGGGAGATCGGATGAAATTTAGCTAAAGCGCGGTACAAGATTTGTTTGGGATACACCAGTTCAACCGCAATGCGAATTTCCGGCTCCCAACCCACATTGATATTTGAGGCCAACAGTTCCAAATCTTCAATCTGCTGAGTTAGCAGACGGGAGCGACGTAACATCACTTCGCCTGCCGGCGTTAAAAAGGCTTTACGGCCTTTGACTTCCAACAGCTCCACACCGAGCTGATACTGCAGTTTAGCCACAGCATGATTCAGTGAGGACTGACTTTTGTTAAGTAAATCAGCAGCTTGCGCGTATCCTCCCGCATCTACCACAGCTTGCAGTATGCGCCATTGTTCCATGGTCGATTTAGGGCGGTACGGCATTGAAACTCCTTTAGACTAAGCCTTAGCCACTATCACAGCGCGCAGCGGTGCCGGATAACCCTCAATGGTTTTACTATGATCAGTTGGGTCAAGAAAATCAATCAGACTTTCATTTTCCATCCAGCTGGTTTTACGTTGTTCATCCAGACTGGTGACTGATAGATCCACCACTTTCGCTTCTTTAAAGCCAACGCGCTGTAGCCAAAGCAGCAATGCAGCTGTACTTGGGATAAACCAGACATTACGCATTTTGGCATAACGATCTGTGGGTACCAATACAGCTTGTTCATCGCCTTCTATCACTAAAGTTTCCAGTACCAGTTCACCACCAGGGCGCAACTGCTGCTTCAGTTGGGATAAAAAGTCGATAGGTGAACGCCGATGGTACAACACCCCCATCGAAAATACTGTGTCAAAAGCTTTGAGCTCTGGCATATCATCTATACCGACCGGCAATAAGTGCACTGTCGGGTCAGGATTAAAGTGTTTAATAGCTTCAAACTGGCAATAAAACAGCTGCGAAGGGTCTATGCCTACGACAAATTCGGCCCCTTCACCTTTCATGCGCCATAAGTGATAGCCACTACCACAGCCGACATCCAGCACTGTTCTGTGTTGCAGCGGACTGATATGAGGCAACACTCTGTCCCATTTCCAGTCAGAGCGCCATTCGGTATCTATGTTTAACCCATGTAACGTAAAAGGGCCTTTGCGCCATGGCATTAACTGGCGTAACAAGACTTCAAGCCGTTGTTTTTGACCTTCGCTTAAATCTTCGGCTAGACCAAATTCGACTTTATTTTTTAAGTCAACACAGCTTTTTGCTGCAACAGGCAAGTGATCCAGTACTTTTTGCCAGTGCTTAAAATCACCATGCAAAGCCTCTTGCTCCCAGCTTTTTAATTGAGCAGGCAAGGTTTCCAGCCAGTGCAGCAGTTTATTACCTGCTATTTGCTGATAAAAACTCTGAAAACGGCTCATCGCTGTGCCTCTGCTTTAATGGCTACCATAGAGCAAAAGTTAAAACACTGGAACCACAGGCTTATATGTTCAAAACCTGCGGCGGACAGCCGGGCTTTGTGTTCGGCCAGACTGTCAGGCCGCATTACATTTTCAAGAGCTGTGCGTTTTTGGCTAATTTCCAGTTCGCTGTAGCCGTTGGCGCGTTTGAAGTCATGGTGTAAATCAATCAGCAATTCATGAGTGGTTTCATCAGTCTCGATAATTTTTTCTGATAATACAAAAATACCACCAGGCTTGAGAGCTTGATAAATACGTTCAATCAGGCGGGCTCTGTCTTCTTTAGCCAGAAACTGCAACGTAAAATTACTGACCACCATAGCTGCGTTTTCCATTGGAATGTCGCGGATATCAGCCAGTAATATGCTGGCAGGTACATCGGAGCGAAAGGCCTGCAAATGGCTGGTGCAGCGTTCGACCATAGCGGCGCTGTTGTCCACCCCTATCACCTGACAGTCAGGTTCTGTAATTTGTCTACGCATAGCTAAAGTTGCAGCACCCAAAGAGCAGCCTAAGTCGTAGTAGTTGCTGTTGGCCTGCTGAAAGCGGCTGGTGAGTTTACCTATGGTTTGAATAATGGTCTGATAGCCAGGTACAGAGCGTTGGATCATGTCTGGAAAGACATCGACCACGGCAGAGTCAAAACAAAAATCCTGAATATGACCCAGAGGGTCGGCGTAAATATGATCTTTTTGCATCAGCGGAATAACTTTATACCTTCAATTGGCAGCTAGTTTAACGTATTTCCATTTGAAGACGAAATCAAAGCAAGCTGAGTTGAGTCTGATCCTGCGGCCAGGGCGCGAGGATGGGATGTTCTATGCCTAAATCCAGCACAAACTGTCGCGCCAATACCGGAGCTGTTAAATTATCCGGACTATGGAAAAAACAAAAAGGCGTTTTCCCCTCATCCAGCCACTGTCGAACTTTACTCAACCAGGGCTGGTAATAATGCTGATTCACTGCCATATCGTCAGTGCCGACAAAACGTAGCAGAGGGCTGTTGGTAAGTGCCACTGCATGTACAGGCAAATAAGGTTTTTTGCGTTGTGCATCCAATAATGCCGCTGTTGTCGCGGGCACTGAAAACAAGGCTCTGCTGTCAAAAATAACCCTCTCCGCTGCAAAATCCCTTAGCAGCCGGTTGAGTGTGATTTCATGTTCTGCTTTGTCAAAAAATACCGGATGACGTACTTCAACAGCGACAGCAAAGGATGAACACAATTGGTTCAACATTTGTTTTAACCAGCTCAAATGCTCTGGTGAAAAAAAAGCGGGCAGTTGCAAATGAACCAAGGCTAGTTTATCAGCCAAAGGCGCTATTAAATCCAGCCAGTGTTGTAATTCTTCTGCCTGAAACTGCTGAAATTGGTGGCTTAAACGCTTAGGTACTTTTAAGGTGAAACGGAAATGTTCGCTGCTTTGCTCCGCCCAGCGTGTTACCGTCTGGGGAGAAGGATCGGCATAAAAGCTGGTATTGCCCTCTACAGAATTAAAATACCTACTATAGTTAGCTAGAAAGTCAGACGGTTCCAGTTTGCTGTTAAATATCAGGTTTTTCCACTGAGGGTTAGCCCAGACGGGGCAGCCAAGATAAAGCATCGATGATTTCCGTTGTAAATGAGTGGCGTATTATCGCTGCATTTAAGCTGTTAAACCAAGGTAAAGATCACTGTCCTGAACATGATTAAAACGTTTCTGCTGCTGTTAATGTTAGTTACATGCTGTATTGCTCAGGCTCAGAGCTCCGGCATGCTCAGCCCGCTGCCTGCATCGATTAAAATAGGGGTCTCCAACGATACCTATCCTTATATGTTTGTTGACGAAAAAGGCCAAGCCGCAGGTCTGGTGGTGGATTACTGGCAAGAAATCGCCAGACAACAGGGCATCGAGGTGGAGTTTATTGCCGCGGACTGGGCTGATACTCTCACTATGTTGGATGCAGGGCATATCGACTTACATGGTGGTTTAGGGCGAACAGCCGAGCGGGAGCAGCGGTATTTATTAGGCCATAACTATCTGGATATTTTCAGTAATGTTTTTGTGCATCGGGACTTAGCCGGGGTGCACAATTTAGCGGATTTAAAACCTCATTTGGTGGGGGTCGTTGAGCGCTCCACTCATATCGACAGCCTGACGGAGCAGCAATCTGATCTGGTGCTTAAGCGTTATGCTTCTGTATCGCAAATGTACGATTCTGCGTTAAAAGGCGAGATCAAAGCCTTTACCGGATTGGATCGTTTACCCCCACGATACGCCCAGTATCGGGAGCTGATGTCGTTTTATCCTGTCTATAAAAAGGTACCCATACGCAAAATAGAGCTGACTTTCGCCGTCAGACGAGAGCATCAGCAGCTATTACAGGCGTTGATGCAGGCCGCAGATCAGGTGGCTATGAGCTTCAGAGATCAGTTAGAGCGTAAGTGGCTTAGTGTGGACACCAATCCCGATACATTGTTAATCGGCGTTTCCATAGGTAATCAACCTTATATGGATGTCAGCAGCATCGGTGATGTGCAGGGGATTTTTGTTGATTTATGGCGCTTGTGGTCAGAAAAAACCGGGGTTGCTATTAGTTTTGTGCCCAACCAATCAGAAGATTCTCTGGCTTATTTGCGTAAAGGTCGTATCGATGTGCAAATGGCTCAGGTAGAAAATGCAGAAAAATTCACTGGTTTAAAGCCTGCTTATCATCTTTATAATATTTACTCCTCTTTATTTTATAACAGTCAGTTTGACCTTTCCGATCCCGGGCAGCTGAACAATGCGACTATAGGGCTGTTACATACTGCAAATTTCCGTGCCCAGTTGCAGCAGCAATTACCCAATGTTCAGCTTCAGGTTTTTGATACGGTAGAGCAGATGATTGAAGCCGTATTAAAAAAACAGCTGACAGGTTTTGTGGCTTCGGATGTGATAGTTAAAAGACGTCTTGCACAAAACAATAGCCTGCAGAGTCTGAAGCTTCTTCCCGGAATTCGTTATGAGTCAGCTGTGTATTCTCTGATCCGTCCTGACGATCAAAAGCTGTATCAAAGCATCCAGCGAGGATTCGCTCAAATTAGTCTGGATGAGATGATGGAGATTGAAAAACGTTGGCTGGGTAAAGAAGAGGGTGGATATTTTCAAACTTTCCGTGACAAAGTGCCGCTGACTCAGGCCGAACGGCAGTGGTTAAATCAGCATCAACAGATCCGGGTTGGTGTCATGAGTAATTGGCGTCCTGTAGAGTTTGTTGATGAAAAAGGTGAACCTGCAGGCATCACAACAGATGTGCTGACTTTGCTAAATCAGCGTCTGGAGTCGCAATTTGTTCCGACACCTTACAGTGACTGGGAGCTTTTGCTGGATGATTTTAAAGCTGGAAAATTGCAGATGGTCGCAAATATTTCCGATTTACCAGAGCGACGCAGCTTTAGCGCGTTCAGCACCGACTATTGGACTTTACAATGGATTATGGTGGGGAAACATGACGCACAATTTGATGCTAAAGTTGCGCAAATGCGAGCGCAGCGTATTGCTATCATGCGCGAGTATCAGTTTGTTAAACAGCTTAAAAAAGATTTCCCACAGCATAAGATCATTGAAGTTGACAGTTTAACCGACGGACTGGATATGGTGGCGTCAGGGCAAGCTGACTTTGTACTTGATACAGTGGTGTCTTCTGGCATTGCACTAAGGGATCCTCGTTACCTCAACTTAAGAGCTTATTTACCAACGGATTTACCCTTTTACCCTTCTTATTTTGGTGTGCACAAAGACTTACCTGAACTATTGGTGATTTTGAATAAAGGCATTAAAACCATCAATGACGCAGATAGAAAAAGCTTGTTGGATAAGTGGTTGAATCTGGAGATCAAGCAAGGTCTTGATCAAAAACGTGTTTTTACTCTGGTGTTGCAGATTGCAGGTTTATCACTGGTCGTCATTACAGGTTTTTTGATTTGGAACTTTTCATTACGTCGCGAAGTAAATTTACGTCGTCAGGTCGAAGAAAAAATGCGTTTTATGGCGGGCCACGATGATTTAACTCAGCTTCCTAACCGCAGTCTGCTGATTGAGCGTTTGCAAACAGCCTTACATCAGCACGCCCGGCATAATGAAATGCTGGCCTTGATGTATATAGACTTAGATGGCTTTAAACAGGTCAATGATCAGTACGGTCATGATGTGGGGGACGAAATGCTGGTGAAATTGTCAGCTATTCTAAGCCACTGCGTACGAAAAGCAGATACCGTTGCCCGCTTTGGTGGGGATGAGTTTGTTATTCTGTTAACAGGGTTAGTGGATAGAGACGACGCCGCTATAGTGGCAGAAAAGATTCTACTTTACCTGCAGGAACCGCTGAATTTATCCGTTTGTCAGGCCAGTGTAGGTGCCAGTATTGGGATTGCGATTTATCCGCATGATGGTACAGATGCAACAGGCTTGCTCAAGTCCGCTGACAAGTTGATGTATCAGGTGAAACAGCAAGGTAAAAGCCAATATCGCTTTAGCAGATAGCTCTCAGTTAGTATCCGGAACACTTAAAATTGAAATCCAATGATCAACTGGCTTTAAGGGCAGTGACATTAATCGTCTTTTCTATATAATTAGCGCTCATTTTCGCAGGCAGATTAAAGTTCGACTGAAAGGATAAGTTAATGCGTAGCCATTATTGCGGTTCATTAAAGGCAGAAAACATTGGTCAACAGGTGTCATTGTGTGGGTGGGTCAACCGCCGCCGTGACTTAGGTGGTTTGATTTTTATTGACCTGCGCGACCGCGAAGGCCTGGTTCAGGTGTTTTTTGACCCGGATTTAACTGACTTATTCACTCAGGCTGCCGACTTACGCAATGAATACTGCGTGCAACTGACAGGCACAGTGCGTGCCCGTCCTGATTCACAGGTCAACAGCGAGATGGCGACAGGCGAAGTAGAGGTCTATGCCTCCAGCCTGACCATTCTGAACAAATCAGCGCCTATCCCGCTGGATCCAAACCAGAACAACAGCGAAGAGCAGCGCTTAAAATACCGTTATATTGATTTACGCCGTCCTCTGATGAGCGACCGTTTAAAATTCCGCGCCAAAGTCACCAGCTTTGTGCGTAATTTTATGGACAGCCAGGGCTTTTTGGACGTGGAAACGCCTATTCTGACCAAAGCAACCCCAGAGGGCGCACGCGACTATTTAGTGCCAAGCCGCACCCACAAAGGCCAGTTTTTTGCCTTGCCACAATCACCTCAGCTGTTTAAACAATTGCTGATGATGGCGGGTTTAGATCGCTACTATCAAATCGTGAAGTGTTTCCGTGATGAAGATTTACGTGCTGACCGCCAGCCGGAATTCACTCAGATTGATATCGAAACTTCGTTCATGACGTCTGAGCAAGTGATGGAAGTGACGGAGCAGATGGTTCATCAGATGTTCCTTGAGTTGTTGAATGTCGATTTAGGCAAAATGCCGCGTATGACTTACAACGAAGCTATGCGCTTATATGGTTCAGACAAACCAGACCTGCGTAACCCAATGCAGTTTGTGGATGTGGCTGACTTAGTAAAAGACGTGGAGTTTAAAGTATTCTCAGGCCCGGCCAATGACAAAAAAGGCCGTGTGGTGGCGTTAAAAGTACCAGGTGCTGCAGAGAAAGTGTCGCGTAAAGACATCGACAACTACACAGCTTTTGTTGGCATTTATGGCGCTAAAGGTCTGGCCTGGTTAAAAGTGAATGATATCAATGCAGGCGCTGAAGGTATCCAATCTCCTGTAGCTAAGTTTTTAACGCCAGAAATTATCAGCGAAATTTTAAGCCGCACCCAAGCGACAACTGGCGACTTAATTTTCTTCGGTGCTGACAGCTACAAAGTGGTCTGTGAAGCTATGGGCGCGTTGCGTCTGAAGTTAGGTGAAGACTTAGGCTTAACGGTTCAGGGCTGGAAACCACTCTGGGTGGTGGATTTCCCAATGTTTGAAGAAAACGATGATGGCAGTTTCTCTGCTGTACACCATCCGTTCACTTCACCTTTGGACACGGCTGAGTTTTTGGCGACTGAAATGGATAAACTGGATCACAGAGCGCTGTTATCCAACGCCTACGACATGGTACTCAACGGTACTGAGTTAGGTGGTGGTTCTGTGCGTATTCACACGCCAGATGTGCAGGCCAAAGTATTCCAGTTATTGGGCATCAGTGATGAAGAAGCGGCTGAGAAATTTGGTTTCTTACTGGAAGCCTTACGTTACGGCGCGCCTCCACACGCAGGTTTAGCTTTTGGTTTAGACCGTCTGGTGATGTTAATGACAGGCGCTACATCCATTCGTGATGTGATGGCTTTCCCAAAAACTGCGACTGCTGCTTGTCCTCTGACCGATGCGCCGGGTGAAGCTAATCCTGCCCAATTGGCTGAGTTGGGTATCCAAGTGGTAAGAAAACAGTAAGAGTACGGCTTCAAGCTGTCGAAGCAAGGCTGTTCTGATGTTTTAATGATATTTAACTATTTGGAAGCGGCTTTGGCCGCTTCTTTTTTCATGGAGTATGCACATGGCTGGTCATAGTAAATGGGCAAACATGAAGCACCGCAAGGCTCGTCAGGATGCCAAGCGGGTGAAAATTTTTACTAAATTGATTCGCGAGCTGACAGTGTCAGCCCGGATCAGTGCCGATGTGGATGCCAACCCTCGTTTACGCACTGCAGTTGCCAAAGCACTGCTGAATAACATGACGCGTGATGCGATAGACCGCGCTATTAAACGCGGTGCCGGTGAGCAAGACGGCAGTAATTATGAAGAGCTGGTGTATGAAGGCTATGGCCCTTGTGGTGTCGCTATAGTGGTTGAAACCCTGACCGACAATCATAAACGTACTGTTGCTGATGTCCGTAGTGCTTTTACCAAGTATGGCAATATGGGCACTGCAGGCTCTGTCAGCTATTTATTCAGTAAAAAAGGCATCATTTCCTTTGCGCCGGGTTTATCAGAAGAGCAGGTGCTGGATATAGCCTTAGAAGCTGGTGCTGAAGATGTAGTCAGTCATCAAGACGGCAGTATTGAAGTCATCACCAGCCCAGACAGCTTTAACGATGTACGTGAAGCTTTAGAGACCGCTAAGTTAGTGGCGGACGACGCTGAAATTACCATGGTGCCCTCGGTAAAAGCTGAGGTGGATGCAGAACATGTGGTGAAGTTTTTTAAACTGATCGACATGCTGGAAGACTTCGACGATGTACAAAACGTCTACCACAATGCTGACATTGCGGACGACGTGATGGCGTTAGTGCCTTAATGGCCGTTATCCTCGGTATTGACCCCGGCAGCCGCTTAACAGGTTACGGGGTAGTGCGCCAGACAGGGCAAAAGTTCGAATACATCGCCAGTGGCTGTATCCGTTTGACGCTCAATGATATCCCCGATCGCTTAAAACAAATATTCGATGGCGTCAGCGAAATTATCCAGCAAACCCAGCCTGATGTCTTTGCGATAGAACAAGTCTTCATGGCGCGTAATCCGGATTCGGCTTTAAAGCTGGGACAAGCCCGTGGCGCTGCTATAGTAGCAGCGAAAAATGCCGGACTTGAGGTGTTTGAATACTCAGCCCGTCAGGTTAAACAAGCCGTAGTGGGTACTGGTGCGGCCGATAAAGCTCAGGTGCAGCATATGATCCGCACCTTATTAAAGTTGGCTGGCAATCCACAAGCCGATGCCGCCGACGCCCTTGCCGTGGCCATGTGTCACGGGCATACTCACCAAAGTTTATTGCATATGGCAGGGCAGGCCACTAAAACAGTGCGCGGCCGCCTGCGCTGATTTTTTCTGAAGACCGGAGCTTTTGACTGTGATTGGATTATTACGTGGTGTTATTTTAGAAAAGCAGGCGCCGGATTTATTGATTGATGTGGCAGGTGTGGGTTACGAAGTACAGCTGCCTTTAACCAGTTTTTATAAATTGCCTGAGGTTGGCAAAGAAGCGGTGATCTACACCCACTTTGTGGTGCGCGAAGATGCGCAGCTGCTGTATGGTTTTCACACCAGCACAGAGCGTGCTTTATTTCGCCAACTGATTAAAGCCAATGGCATAGGACCTAAGTTAGCTCTGACTATCTTATCCGGCCTGTCGGCCCAGCAATTTGTCCGCTGTGTGCAGCACGACGATATCAGTACCTTAGTAAAATTACCTGGCGTTGGTAAAAAAACAGCAGAGCGTTTATTGATTGAAATGCGCGATCGCTTAAAAGACTGGGGCCTGAATATCAGCACTCCTGTGACTGACCATTTAGTGCTTAGCGGTGATGAAGTCGATTCGTTTGAGCTGGTCGAAAGTGCAGAGCAGGATGCAATTAGTGCCTTGGTGGCATTGGGCTATAGTCAATTACAAGCCAGCAAAGCAGTACAAAAAATTAAGCAAGCCGATATGAGCAGCGAGCAACTGATCAAACTCGCGCTACGCAGTATGATTTAAGCAGGAATTGTCATGATAGAAGCCGATCGTCTGATCGATACCAAAGCCAGCCGCGAAGACGAACTGATTGACCGTGCCATCCGGCCTAAGTCGCTGGCGGATTACACTGGACAGCCTCATGTCAAAGAACAAATGGCGATTTTTATCGAAGCGGCTCGTGGTCGTGGCGAACCTTTGGATCATTTATTGATCTTCGGACCGCCGGGCTTAGGGAAAACTACCCTGGCTATGGTGGTGGCCAATGAAATGGGCGTAAATATTAAAAACACCTCAGGCCCTGTATTGGAAAAAGCCGGTGATTTAGCGGCGCTTTTGACCAACCTCGAACCCAACGATGTGCTGTTTATCGATGAAATTCACCGTTTAAGCCCGGTAGTGGAAGAGATATTATATCCGGCGATGGAAGACTATCAGTTGGATATTATGATAGGCGAGGGGCCAGCCGCCCGTTCTATCAAACTTGAGCTGCCACCTTTTACCTTAATAGGTGCCACCACCAGAGCTGGCGCTTTAACTTCACCACTGCGTGATCGCTTTGGCATAGTGCAGCGGCTGGAGTTTTATAAAACTGACGAGCTGGCTCAAATTATTTTACGTTCTGCTCATTATCTGAATTTAGAGCTGGAGTTACCTGCGGCAACAGAGATAGCCCGTCGTTCGCGTGGTACACCTCGTATTGCTAATCGTCTATTAAGACGGGTGCGTGATTATGCCCAGGTAAAATCCAGTGGTTTAGTGCCAGTTGAAATCGCCTCAGCTGCTTTACATATGGTGGATGTTGACGCCAGCGGTTTTGACTACATGGATCGCAAGTTAATGCTGGCCATTATTGAGAAATTTGCTGGTGGGCCGGTAGGATTGGATAACCTGGCGGCGGCTATAGGTGAGGAGAAAGAAACCATTGAAGATGTGATAGAACCTTTTTTAATTCAACAAGGTTTTATCCAACGCACGCCAAGGGGCCGAATTGTTTCCCCCGCAGCCTACAAACACTTTGGTTTTGATTTACCGGAGCAGAGTTAAAGTGTATTGACTGCCTGCAGATCGGTTTGCAGGCAGAGTCAGACATTGATGTTTTTTAAAAAAAAAGCCCGCTAAATTAGCGGGCGAATGCAACAAGTTGAAGTAAATCTTCAAAATCCAGGGAACATGTTGAGAAGCAACACAATTATCTTCAATCAGACAATCACATCACCAGTATTCATCACTAAAGTTTGACCACAAGGGCCGAAACTTTTGCGCTAGCTCAGAACACGGGGGCATTTTAGGGAGTTAGTGCAATTACTTCAAACTAGAAAAATTGAGATTTCGCATTATTTTTTATAATCTGAATAAATATCTGTTTTGTACGAATTTTAATCTTCCTTTGCTTATTATCGAGCGCTAAGCCTTGAAAGTTAAGGGGGGCTGAACATCGTCTCTTTTGATTATAAATTACTATTTTTTGAACAAATTTTATGTGACTGAGAAAAATGGTCATTAGTCGCTGTTTTTTCCCCTTTTATCGTGAAGAGGAAACTTTTCAGGAATTTTTGACCCATAGCTCTGGATCGTCGTCAGAATGTCATAAAATCAAAATATTTTTAACCTCCACAAGGCTCGCCCTGTTGAGTTCGGCTGTGGCCTCCAATATCATAGCGGCCAATTTGGATGACAAAAGAGTATGATGCTGAAAAGCTTTGAATTTCCAGTCCGGGTATATTACGAAGACACCGATGCAGGTGGCGTAGTGTATTATGCTAACTATCTGAAATTCTTTGAAAGAGCCAGAACAGAGTGGTTACGAAGTTTAGGTATAGAACAGGATTCATTATTAAGTCAGGACATTGGCTTTATGGTGAAAAGTGTTCAGATGGAAAACCACAAGCCAGCAAGGTTCAATCAACTTTTGTTGGTAAAAAGCGAAATTAGGCAGCTAAAAAAGGCCAGTTTGGTTTTTTGGCAGGAAATCTACAACGCAGATGCACAATTGCTTTGTTCAGCGCAGGTTAGTATTGCTTGCGTAAAACTATCATTAATGAAAGCGAGTGCAATACCTCGCGATGTTTTAGGGGTGTTATCAGGTGACAGGCGGACTATCAGTTCTTGATTTAATTCTTCACGCTAGTGTGGTTGTGCAGTTGGTTATGCTGATGTTGCTGGGCATGTCTGTGATGTCGTGGGCCATGATCATTCAGCGAAATAAAGCACTCAGTGCCGCCGTGGAAGAGACCAAACAGTTCGAAGACAAATTCTGGTCTGGTATTGATTTATCTAAGCTCTACAACGAAGTCAGTGCCAAAGTGACAGTAACAGGTGTGGAAGCGCTGTTCAAAGCCGGTTTTAAAGAGTTTGCCCGTTTGCACAAGACTAGCCGTCAGGCAGGTGCTGTGATGGAAGGTACTCAGCGAGCTATGCGTGTAGGTTTGTCCCGCGAAGTGGAGCGTTTGGAAACTCATCTGCCCTTTTTAGCGACAGTGGGTTCAATAAGCCCTTATATAGGTTTGTTTGGTACGGTCTGGGGTATTATGAATTCGTTCATCGCTTTGGGGGCCGTGCAACAAGCTACTCTAGCTATGGTGGCACCAGGTATAGCAGAAGCTTTGATTGCAACAGCTATAGGTTTATTTGCCGCTATTCCGGCTGTTATTGCGTATAACAAGTTCTCTCATAAAGTGGAGATGCTGGAAAGTGCTTATGCAAACTTTGTAGAAGAGTTTGCTAACATTCTGCACCGTCAGGCAATGGCCAGCGGAGAAAACAACTAATGTACGTTCGTAAAAAACGCCGTATGGTGGCAGAGATCAACGTCGTTCCTTATATAGACGTCATGCTGGTACTGTTGATCATCTTTATGGTGACCACGCCGATCATCACACAAGGCGTGAAAGTTGAATTACCTAAATCAGATGCCGAGCCTATAGAGCAGATGAAAGATGGTAAAACGCCGCTAGTGGCGACAGTAGACGAAGGCGGTTTGTATTATTTTGAGAAAGATGGCGTTAATAAAGGCCCTTTTAATGCTCAGGAAATGCAGATGGAGGTGGCTGGTACTCTGCAGTTAGAACCTGGCACGCAAGTTATTATCAAGGGTGATGGTCGTGTGAATTACGCTGCTATTATCCAGTTATTAAATCTGCTGAAAGATGCTGGAGCCCCTTCTGTTGGCTTAATGACTGACGATGTGGAGCAAAACTGAGATGGAACCAGCGTTTAAGAAGTCGCTGATCATCTCGGGTGCTCTGCACCTTCTTGTAGCGGTGTTGTTATTTGTTAATTTTAATTTCTTCAAAAATGAAGAGATTTTAGTAGTGCCTATGCCGGGGGATTTAAGTGCGCCCTTGAATGCCACTACAGTCGATCAGTCTCAATTTGATGAGCTGAAAGAGAAACATCAGCAGAAAAAGAAAGACGAAGAAAAACGTAAGAAAGATTTAGAGAAAAAGAAACAGCAGCAAGAACGTGAAAAACGTCTTGAAGAGCAGCGCCTGAAAAAGCAGGAGCAAGAGAAAAAAGAAGCCGAGATAGCTGAAAAGAAAGCGGCTGAAGAAAAGAAAAAACAGGCTGTAGAAAAAGAGAAACAACAAAAGCTGGCTGCTGAAAAGAAAAAGAAAGAAGATGAAAAGAAAAAGCAGCAAGAAATAGAGAAAAAGAAAAAAGAAAAACTAGCGAAAGAAAAAGCCGCTAAAGAGAAAGCTGCTAAAGAAAAAGCAGAAAAAGCCAAAGCAGAACAAGAGAAACGTGAACGCGAAGCTGCAGAAGAAATGTTAGCTGAGCAGTTGGAAGAGGAAGCAGAAGCACGCCGAGCAGCGAAAGCCGGTCAGATCCTGACCGAAAAACAACGCTACCTGGCGATGATTATTGCAAAAATCCAACAGAATTGGTTTGTAGACGATACAATGCGTGGCAAAGAGTGCCGGGTAAATATTCGTTTGGCCAGCAATGGTTTTGTCACCTCCAGTTCGATACTGGGTGGAGACCGAGCGCTTTGTGAATCGGCAATGCGTGCAATACAAAAGGCAGGGAACTTCCCTATGTCGCCAGACCCTGATGTTTATGATGCATTGAAGGATTTAACAACAATTTTAAGACCGGAACTGAGATAACAATATGCTGAAGTTGATAGGAAAAAGCCTGGTGGCGTTTGCCCTGGTACTAAGTGCTAAATCGTATGCCAGTTTAGAAATTGTCATCACTGATGGCGTAGACAGCGCTCGTCCTGTTGCCATAGTGCCTTTTAAATTTGAAGGTAATACACTGCCTAATCAACGAATTGCTGATATTGTATCGGCTGACTTAATGCGTAGTGGTAAGTTTAACCCTATTGCTGTTACGCGGATGCCTCAGCAGCCTACGAACAGCAAAGAAATTGACTATCAACGCTGGATGAAACAAGGGGTTGAGGCGGTGGTGACTGGCACCATCCGCGAAGTTGGCGTCAACAGATATGCGGTTCGTTTTGAATTAGTCGACGTATTTAAAGGTGCATCAGGCGGTGGTTCATCGTCGGCAATTATCGGTGGTCAACTGACCACTGGGCTGAGTCATATTCTGGATGCACGCGAGACAACCATCAGTGGTGACCAGTTCAGACAATATGCACATCGCATTAGTGATATAGTTTATGAAAAATTAACTGGTGAACGTGGTGCTTTTTTAACTAAAATAGCCTATGTGTTAGTACGTGACAAAGCAGACTTTAAATATCAACTAGTTGTAGCTGATTATGACGGTGAAAATGAGCAAGTGTTATTAAGGGCAAAAGAGCCTTTAATGTCGCCGGCCTGGTCACCTGATGGTACTAAATTAGCGTATGTGACTTTCGAAAAACGTCAGTCGCAAATTTATATTCAAGATATTTATACTGGCCGTCGCAGTATATTAACCAGTTTCAAAGGTATTAACGGTGCACCGAAGTGGTCACCTGATGGTCGAAAAATGGCCATGGTGTTATCAAAAGATGGTAATGCTGAAGTGTATGTGATGGACATTGCCACTAAAGCACTGACAAAACTGACGAATCATAGACGTATTGATACAGAGCCGAACTGGTCTCCGGATGGTTCTAAGCTGATTTTTAGTTCAGAACGTGGTGGTAATCCACAAATTTATAGCGTAAATATAGCGTCAGGTGTTACTGAAAGGGTAACATTTGAGGGGGAAATGAATCTAGCTGCCTCTTATACACCAGATGGAAGTGGTATTGTTATGGTCAACAGAACAAATGGCCAGTATAATATCGCCCGCATGGACGTTGAGAGTCGCTATATGCAGGTGTTGACTCGCACTTATCTGGACGAGTCACCAAGCATTGCGCCGAATGGCTCAATGATAATTTATAGTACTTTGTACGGTTCGTCACAAGTACTGGCACTGGTATCCATGGATGGGCGCTTTAAAGCACGGTTACCGGCGGCAAACGGCAGAGTCAAATCTCCGGCTTGGTCACCATTTTTATAAAAAACGAAAATTTGGTTAATTGATTTACTAAGGACAACAATTATGAACTTAAACAAAGTTTTAAAAGGCTTGTTAGTTGCGGTGCCAGTGTTAACTTTAGCTGCTTGTAGCTCAACTGATGAAGTAGCTGCTACTGATGCAAACACTGGTGCAAACACTAACCAAGTAGTTGAACAAGGCCTGTCAGCTGAAGAATTGCTGCGTCAGCAATTAGAAGCTCTGCGTCAAGACAACACTATTTACTTCGACTTCGACCAGTCAGCTATCCGTTCAGAATTCGCTTCTGTGCTGGAAGCTCACGCTGCTTTCTTACGCGCTCGCACTAACATCACTGTAACTGTTGAAGGTCACACTGATGCTCGTGGTACTCCAGAGTACAACATCGCGTTAGGTGAACGTCGCGGTCAAGCTGTGACTCAATACTTAGCAAACCTGGGCGTTGCTGCTGGCCAAATGTCAGTAGTTAGCTACGGCGAAGAGAAACCAGCTGTTGAAGGTAACGACGAGAGCGCTTTCTCTAAGAACCGTCGCGCTGTTTTAGTTTACTAATAACTGATACGAAGCAAAGCAGTGAAAAAATCTTTAGTTACTGCGCTTTCTGTTATCAGCATTGCCTCGTGGGCAGATCCGGCTCCTGTAGCCGATCTGTCCCGCGCTGGCGGTGGCGCTATCCAGACTCCAAAATACGCATCCACGGCTGACCGTATAGCTGCATTGGAACGTATTGTTGAGGCCAGAGCTAATGCTCAGGTTGCTATGCAACAGCAAGTGTCCGCTTTATTAGACGAAGTGTCTGAATTGCGTGGCATCACTGAGATGCATTCCTACAAATTAGAAGAAATATTGCAGCAACAACGCAATATTTATCAGGAAATTGATCGGAGAATGGGCACTGGTGCCGCTTCAGGTTCAACTTCCGCCACTCCGACACAACCAAGCACACCAGCAACTCCAGCTGAACAAGCTCCTGTGGGTAATCCTGCTGCCTTAGTTAATGGTGGTGAGCCGCAGACTGCTGGAACGACCGCTGGTTCAGGCGATACAGTAGCTTCTTCGAGCCCGTCGGAAAGTGATGCTTATGAGAGTGCGGTGAATCTGGTGCTAAAAGATCGCGCCTACGATGCAGCTATCCCTGCATTTGAAAATTTCGTCCGTACTTACCCGGATTCCAGCTATGCACCAAACTCCTACTATTGGTTAGGCCAGTTGTTTTTTACTAAAAACGAACTGTTGAAAGCCAAAGCGCAGTTTGAGCGTGTAGTAGCTCAATATCCACAGTCAGCAAAAGCTGCGGATTCTTTGTCTAAATTGGGTCAATTGTCAGAACGTGAGGGTGATACAGCGGCTGCCAAGCAGTTCTATCAACTTTTAGTTAGCAAGTACCCACAGTCTAAACCTGCAAAGGCAGCAAAGGCGAAATTAGAGACTCTGTAGTCAAGCTGTTGTGATGAATGTAAACCCTGGCCGAATGCCGGGGTTTTTTATATGCTCATGTCCTGAACTATCATTTCTAAATCAGGCCAGACAAAATTTTTCTTAGAATCATGCAGAAAATTTATGCAATAGCAGCCGTGATCCGTGCTGTATCTCGCAAGCTGTAGTGACCATTTTGCTGTACATAAATAATACCATCAGTTTCTTTTTTGCTTGAGCCCCCGTTTTTATGCTGGCATTTTAAGCAGTTGAACAAAGAAAATGGCCTTTCTGATAATTTTTGGTTGCACTGGAAATTTAAATAAGTAAGATATGCGTCCGCGGCAGGGGTCATTAGCTCAGCTGGTAGAGCAGCGGACTTTTAATCCGTTGGTCGATGATTCGAATTCATCATGACCCACCACTCCCGCGCAAACTTTTGTATCGAACTGGGTCATTAGCTCAGCTGGTAGAGCAGCGGACTTTTAATCCGTTGGTCGATGATTCGAATTCATCATGACCCACCACTTCGATACCCTTGTTTGGGTCATTAGCTCAGCTGGTAGAGCAGCGGACTTTTAATCCGTTGGTCGATGGTTCGAATCCATCATGACCCACCACTTTCTCGATTCTCCTTGCATGGGTCATTAGCTCAGCTGGTAGAGCAGCGGACTTTTAATCCGTTGGTCGATGGTTCGAATCCATCATGACCCACCATGCAATCGTCGCCTTCTTTGTGTTTCCTACTACCATTATTGTGTATAATGCCGCACTTTTTACAACCGGGTGGTCGTTATGGATCAAGCACTGCACTTCAACGAACTTGACTTTGTATTCCCGAAAAAACCTTTGCCGTTAGACGCGGATCAAAAAGCTGCCTACAAAGAACGTATCAAGCTTTTATTACAGCAACGTGATGCTGTATTGGTTGCGCACTATTACACAGACCCAGAAATTCAGGCTTTAGCTGAAGAAACGGGCGGTTGTGTGTCTGACTCGCTGGAGATGGCGCGTTTTGGCAATAAACATTCAGCCAAAACTTTGATAGTGGCCGGCGTAAAGTTTATGGGCGAAACCGCCAAAATTCTGAATCCGGAAAAAACCGTGTTAATGCCAACGCTTGAAGCGACTTGTTCACTGGACTTAGGCTGCCCTGCAGATGCGTTCAGCGCCTTTTGCGACCAGCACCCTGACCGTGTTGTGGTTGTCTATGCCAATACCTCTGCGGCTGTTAAAGCCCGTGCAGATTGGGTGGTGACATCCTCTATTGCGCTGGATGTGGTTGAACATCTGGACAGTGAAGGCAAAAAGATTTTATGGGGCCCGGATCGTCACCTGGGCGCTTATGTGCAAAAACAAACAGGTGCCGATATGCTGTTATGGCAGGGCGCTTGTATTGTGCATGATGAGTTTAAGGCTAAAGCACTGATTGAGCTTAAAAAGCAATATCCAAACGCTGCTGTGCTGGTTCATCCTGAGTCTCCAGCCAACGTGGTTGATTTAGCCGATGCGGTTGGCTCGACCAGTCAGCTCATCAAAGCAAGCCAGACCATGCCAAATGACACCTTTATTGTGGCAACAGACAGGGGCATTTTCTACAAGATGCAACAGGCTATGCCAGAGAAGACCTTTATCGAGGCTCCAACGGGCGGTAATGGCGCAACCTGCCGCAGCTGTGCACATTGTCCATGGATGGCGATGAACGGTCTGAAGGCAATTGAGGACGCTTTACTGCAGTCTGAAGGTCACGAGATCTTTGTGGATGCCGACTTGCGTGAAAAAGCATTAGTCCCGCTGGACAGAATGCTGAACTTCGCAAAATCAGCGCAGATGCCGGTAAAAGGCAACGCGTAAGGCGTCAACAGTAAGTTTTGCTGAAAATTCCAGCAAAAAGACAGCCTTCTGTATTTAAGTCTTGCACGGCGCGGTGATTTTCAATAGGATAGCCGCGCTTGCTGTAGCAAGCCTCGGAGAGATGGCTGAGTGGCTGAAGGCGCACGCCTGGAAAGTGTGTTTAGGTTAACCCCTAACGAGGGTTCGAATCCCTCTCTCTCCGCCAGTTTAAATGAAAAAGGCCCACGCAAAAGCGTGGGCCTTTTTCATTTAATCCGGAGAGCGAGGTCTTGGTTCGAACCCTTCGGTTCGACAAATTCGCCGGGAGCGAATTTGGACGCGCTTTAGCGCGGCCCGCAGGGCCAGCACCATGGATGGTGCTGGCAATCCCTCTCTCGGAGCCAGCCTGAATTTTCAGCATGCCTGTTAGTATCAGTGGTCTTGCCGACAAACACAGTTTATAAGCAACCGACCGTAGCTTTACCTTGCCCCATCCTCACCCCTAATCTATACTCCAAAGTATCTACAATGTATATCCATCGAAAAGGTATTTATGTCCATCGCCATATCTAAATGGGGTAACAGCGCAGCGCTTCGTTTGCCAAAAGACTTGCTGGACAGGTTGTCTTTACAAGTGGGCGACAAGGTCGAAATACAGCAGCAAGGTAATCAGATCGTGATTACGCCCAGTAAACCTTCACTGGAGGATTTGCTGTCCAGGGTTACAGCCCAAAACAAACATCAATCACTTGTGGATGATGCACAGGGCAGGGAGCTGCTATGAATCCAGTTCCTGATGCGGGTGATATTGTTATTATCGATTTTGCTCCTCAGGCAGGACATGAACAGGCAGGTAAAAGGCCTGCAGTGGTATTAAGTCCAAAACAGTTTAATAAGGTCACTGGTTTTGTCTGGTTGTGTCCAATCACCAGTCAGGTCAAAGGTTATCCTTTTGAAGTGGTTGTGACTGGCTCAGAAAAAACACAGGGCGTTATTCTGACTGATCAGTTGAAGTCTTTAGATGCACAAGCCCGAAGGCTTAAAAAAGTGGATAGGGTGAGTGCTGATTGTTTGGCCAATGTAAAAGTATTAATTGCGACCATTCTCTCGATTTGATTTTGGGCATAAGCTTCGTTATTCAACCCTATCCAGCCAAATAACTCATCACTCCGACCAATACCAACTTGTCACGTTGTAGCGATACGCAGCGGCGCCGCCATTAGTTACAGCTTTTACCCAATGCTCAGATCCCTCTGAAGAGGGATCAAACAATACGCAGCGGTTGTATAAAGGCGCGATAGTCACTGAATGATCATCTTTACCCAAAAAAACCAGTTCACCGCCTTGTTCATTGCTCCAGTCTTTATTCAAATACAGCAGCAAACAGATTTCTCTGCCGGGTGAATCATCTGCATGTTGATTGACAAAATCCCTGGCGCCTAAGCGGAAGAAATTGGTATTAATTTCAGGCTTGGCAACATGGATATCTGTAACTTGGACATCAAAGATCTTAGAGAGCAGGGCCATAAACTCTGTGCCTCGCAGAAATTGCAAAAACTCCAGCGCAATAGCTGATTGGGCATGATTTGCACTTGCTATATAACCTTGCCACAGATCCCGCTGCACAAAGCGTTCTGTGTCAGGGGTTGCATGCCATTGGCTTTCGTCGACGTATAAGGCAGAGTAGCTGTGTTTCTGGCTTTGCCAATATTGTTCCTGCTGCAACATAGCATAGATGCTATCTAACTTCTGCTGGTCAAACAGGCCGTCGATCACTATATGCCTGGGCGTAGAAGCCGCCAGGGCTTTTCTATACCTACGGATAGCGGAAGGGATAATTTGCTGGTCATTCAGCCACATTCAAAAACTTGCCTCCAAAGTGAGATAGCGCTCCAAAAGTTTGATCATACAATATTTTGACTCTTGACCCTCACTGGTCCATAGCTTTGGGACTTTTACTTATTTTGGTTGATGCCGAAAAGTAGGTTTTTGTATAACTGTTGAAATAACCCAGGTAATTCATTACCTTATAACTAGCCACTATTGATCATGGCTATCAATAATCCCGGTTTTGGTTGTGACCAGAATTAGGGTGACAGAACTAACGGAATGTATAAAAGGACTTCCCGATGAAAAGTATATTTTTCTTTGACTCTATGCTAACGCCAAAAATTATCACCGCAGTGTATTGGATCTTGTTAGCAGCTTCAGTGTTCAGCGGTTTAGGCGCCATGTTTTCTGATTATGGTGGTGGTTTTCTGGTTGGATTAGGTATTTTGATTGGTGGCGCTATTGGGGCTCGTATTTGGTGCGAGTTGTTGATCGTGTTATTTAAGATTAATGCCAATTTGCAAAAAATAGCTGAGAAGAGCGATCAATAAACGCTTTGATACCTCGATTCTGCAGCAAGTCCATGATGCTCTTGCTGCAATTTTAAGGCTTCAGCTTCATCCCACCCGCCACTCAAGACCATAATGAGCAAAGAGCTCTGCATCTTTAGCAAACCAGAGCTCAAAGGCCTGTACATCATAACCTTCCTGTCGCGCCAGCCTGAATATTCTGACCGACAATTCTAATAAATCACGATAATTCCAGGCTTTACCCTGATAAATCACTGTTAAATCAGGATGTTCGGCTAAAGTTTCTATTGCTTTCATCGTCTGATTTAAACGACGTAATTCTTCTGTGCGCCATGTTGTATTCATCAGTCACATCCTTTGGTCAAAATACCGTCAGTAGTTCTGGATCTGTAGAACACAATTCAATATTTATGCCATGGCTTTTACGAGTAACAAAAGTTAACGCAAAGCACGGCCGAGTAAAGAAAAATAACCAAGCCAGTGCTGTGCTAACACTGAAGATAAAGCAGAGTCTGGGTATAAGCCTGCTTTAGAGGCTTTGCTTTTTAAAGTGCCACTGACTAAAAAGCTGTTTTTAAGTTGTTGCTGCTGCAGCATATGTTCGAAAGCACGCGCGGCCAGCTCTTCTGGTTTGGCGTAATAATAAATACCATGTTGCTGATCAAAGGCGGCTGAGGTTTTCACATAGTGATTGGGTTCAGAGCCATTGGCTGTTAAAAACAACGCAGCAAAACTCTGATCCAAATATTGATTGAGTGGGTGAGGGGAAACTTTTGCATTATTTAGCCAGCTGGAACTGGCAAAAGCAGAAGCGGGAAGCTCATCGCTGAATAATTTGCTGCAAATATAATGATCAAAAGCATGAAACCACTCGTGCGCTAAGCTTCCTCCACCCGCATTTTTCGCCAGCGCCAGTAAACGGCCCTGCGGCTGATAAAAAGCGCAGCTGCCTTGTTGGCCACCAATGCCAAAATTCAGGCTCAGGCTTTGATTCAGTGAAATCACTCGTTCTGGCACCTGTAACAGCAGCATCAGGTCGGATAAAGCGTCAAAAAACAGATTCGCTGCCAGTTGCTGCTCGGAAGCTGTAACCCATCGACCAATTTTAATACTTTGGAAACCAAAAATTTTTACTATATCCAAAAAGCTGACATCGGCACCGGATCGATGTGCCGGGCCGTTACGAAAATAGGCTTGCTGGATGCGGGGTACTAAATCTGCCATAGGGTAACTGGTTCAAATTTAAACATTTTTTAAAGGCTTATGCTGGGAAAACACAGTTTAAGTCGTATACTGACAAGCGGTATAGTGATTTTCATTAAAACCTGATGGCTTTTCTATGCCAAAGTCCATTTAAAAAGAGTGATTTTATGTCCCTGCTAGAAAATTTACTGATTATGTTACTGCTGATCAGTGCCAGCGCCTTCTTTTCTATGTCTGAAATAGCTTTAGCTGCTTCACGCAAAATCCGCTTAAAACAACTGGCGTCTGATGGAGAGCCCAGGGCGGCCTTAGTCTTACAACTGCAATCCAACCCTGGCAGTTTTTTCACCATAGCTCAAATTGGCTTAAATGCGGTGGCCATTTTAGGTGGTATTTTGGGTGAGGCAGCTTTTACTCCTTCTATTTTGAACCTGCTGAATTTATTTTTTGAAAGCCCTGCCAATGAAGGCATAGCTTTTGGTTTATCAGTATTTTTTGTCACAGCCTTGTTTATTTTGTTTGCTGACTTAATGCCAAAGCGCCTGGCGATGTTAGCGCCGGAAAAAGTAGCTATTTCTGTGGTCAACCTTATTTTATTAATGCTGGTCATTTTTAAACCTTTGGTTTGGTTTTTTAATAGTTTGGCCAATCTGGTGTTTAAACTCTTTAACGTACCAACTCAGCGGATCGACCAAATTACACCAGAAGACATAGTGGCCATGATGGACGAGGGCGCTCAGGCTGGCGTCTTGCAGCAGCAGGAACGTACTCTGCTGGAGAACGTGTTTGATATGGATTCCCGCACTGTGACTTCTGCGATGACAGCACGCGAAAGCTTGATTTACTTTAATTTAAAAGAATCGGCTGACAGTATTAAAAACAAAATTGCTGAGCATCCCCATGCTAAATTTATTGTCTGTGATGACAGTCTGGATAAAGTAGTGGGTTATGTCGACAGTCGCGATATTTTGATGCAGGTGTTGCATCAGCAGCCTATTAATTTACTCAAAGAAGGCATGATCCACACCCCTTTAATAGTGCCGGATTCTTTGTCCCTGTATGAAGTGCTGGCACATTTTAAATCCAGTGGTATCGACTTTGCTGTCGTGCTCAATGAGTACGCCTTGACGGTCGGTATGGTCACCCTGAAGGATGTGATGAGCATAGTGATGGGTGAGTTGGTGAATTCAGACGAGGAACAAATAGTGCAGCGCGATGAGGCGTCCTGGCTGGTAGAGGGGTTAACGCCACTGGATGATGTGATGCGGGTTTTTGATATCGACAGTTTCCCTGATGATGAAAACTACGAAACCATTGCCGGCTTTATGATGTATATGCTGCGAAAAATTCCAAAGCGCACCGACTTTGTCGTCTATCAGGGCTACAAGTTTGAAGTGGTCGACATCGACAGCTACAAAATTGACCAGTTGCTGGTCACCAAAGTAAAAGTCGCAGAGCAAGGCGAGCAGGCTGGGGGTTAACCCCTCACAAAGCAAACCGATGGGGGCAGACTCTATCATCTGCCCCACAACTATTTTATACCTTCTGAGTCGCCACCCAGTTTTTCACTTTGCTATCCAGCACCGACATAGGTACTGCGCCCCCTAACAGCACTAAATCGTGAAAGGCCTTGATGTCAAATTTGTCGCCTAACTGCTCTTTGGCATAAGAGCGTAGTTCCACAATCTTCAGCATGCCCAGCTTGTAACCTAAAGCCTGACCAGGCCATGCCATATAACGTTCGATTTCTGACACTACATCAGACTCTGTGGTGCCAGTCGTTTCAGCCATGTAGCTGATAGCTTGCTCCCTGGTCCATTTTTTCGCATGCAGGCCGGTGTCGACCACTAAACGTACAGAGCGGAATAACTCGGCTTTCAGACGGCCTAAATCACCAAAAGGATCGTCTTTGTACATGCCCATTTCTTTCGCGACCAGCTCCGAATACAAAGCCCAGCCTTCAACATAGCTGTTGTATGGTGCAACACGACGTAGTAAGGGCAAATGTTCCTGAGCTAAATTCAAGGCCACCTGCCAGTGGTGGCCTGGATTGGCTTCATGATAAGTCAGCGTTTTTAAATCAAATTTAGCGTTGGCTTTAATATCGCGCAGATTGATCCAGTAAATACCTGGTTTACTGCCATCCATAGCGGGCGAGCTGTATTGTCCGCCTGCTGCACTGTCCTGAATTTCTACCGGAATACGGCGCACTTCTACCGGATAAGGTGGCTTGGTGGCAAATTGCTCAGGCATGCGCAGATTAATTTCCGCTATGTATTTATTTAAATCATCCAGCACTTGCTGACGACCAGCGTCTGAGTCTTCGTACAAGAAACGCTTTTCATTGTTCAGTGCTGTCATACGCGCACCAACAGAACCTTCTTTATAGCCTTGGGCTTGTAAGATGCTATCCATTTCCTGGCTAATACGGGCTACTTCATCCAAACCTATCTGGTGAATTTGCTCCGGGGTAAGATCAGTGTCGCCTAGCTGCCTCACTGAGTAGGCATAAAATTTATCTCCACCGGGCTGAGCCCAAATACCAGATTCAGTTCTGGCTTTTGGTAATTGCGCGCGCACTGCAGCGGCGAGTTGCTGATAACCTGCTTGAACTTGCTGCTCAACTAAAACAGCAGCTGAAGTCAGATACTGCTGCTTAGCTTCTGCTGACAGGTCTTTTAATGTATCCAGCTTTTTCGCGAAATCCTTATACAACACATGCTCTGTGACTTCACCGCCAGCATAACCATCAAGTATGGCCAGAGCTTTTTCTAACAAAATTTTAGGGGCTATCCAGCCCGCTTCAGCGTCAGAGGTAAAACCTTGCTCAACCGCTTTGAGCGCAGTGCCAAACTTCTCCAGTCGGCTTAAGTAGTTTTTGGCGTCCTGTTCATTCGATACGGGATGAGAGTTTTGTAAGGCACCGGCCATATCTATGGTAGGGCCATTGATCTGATTGACCACAAAAGCAGAGTGCCCCATCCAGGAGTCGATATAGCCATGAGGTAACTCGTTGCTACCGGCGTAGTACTGCATAATATTTAGCATCACAGCCTGGTTTTCCGCCTCTACAGCATCGGCTGGCACAGGAAGAGCTGCAAGTTGGCTAATCACAGCGTTCAGCTGTTGCCGAAGTTGTGCTTCGGCTTCTGCGCTGTAGTTTTCCAGCTCTGTGTTAAAAGCTTTGCCTACCACCTCTTCGGATAAGCCTAAGGCTGAGGCATTTAAGGCGCGAGCCTGAAACAGAATTTGGGTAGCCTGCTGGTACAGTTGAGCTGCAGATTGGGCTTTTGGAATAACAGCGGCTGCAGTTGTAGTGGGAGACACGGGTTCTGCTTGTTTGGGGGCATCGTTACAACCTGCGACTAGCAGGCTGCTGATGGTCAGAGCGAGAAAAGAGAGACGCATAGTTTTTCCTTTTGGTTTGAGTGCGTAAAGTGGGGTTTATCTTACGCTTTGCCTGAGGTTATTTCAGCTGTACGACAGGCATTTGCGGTAAAACAAAGTAAAAATTGGCTTGTTCGCGGTATACTTAGCCATCTTTGGTGAGTCGTTTCTGTGGCTCAAGGTTGTTGACGAATACGATGATTGAAAAAAGAACACCCGCTTTTTACGCCGCTAGTTTTGCGCTTTGTCTGGCCGCGGTATTTGTGTTTGCCAACCTGCATATGCTGCAGCCTTTATTGCCACTGTTGAGCCGTGAGTTTCAGCTAACGCCACTACAAACCAGCTGGAGTTATGCCATAGGCACGCTGGCGCTGGGGTTGTCTTTGCTGGTGTATGGTGCCTTATCGGACGCTTATGGCCGGCGTACTTTGCTGCTTTGGAGTTTGGGCGGTATGGCGCTGAGTACATTGGCTCTGACACAGGTTGAATCCTATCACTCACTGCTCGTGCTGCGTGCTTTGCAGGGCTTTTGTCTGGGCGGTTTACCCGCTATTGCTATCGCTTATATGGGCGAAGAGTTCAGTAAAACCGCTATGGTGGTGGCTGTGGGCTATTACATCAGTGCCAATTCGTTGGGAGGCATCAGCGGACGTTTGTTATCTGGCTGGTTTGCTGAATTGAATCACTGGCAATGGGTATTCTGGCCTATGGGGCTGGGCAGCGTGCTTTGTACTTATCTGGTCTGGCGTTATCTGCCTGAATCCAGCTATTTTCAGAAGCAGCCATTTCAGTTCAAACAAGCCATGTCGGACAACTGGTTTCATTTAAGACAAAAAACCTTGCTGCTGACCTATCTGATTGGTGGCCTCAACTTTTTTATCTTTTTAAATCAGTATACTTTTGTCGCTTTTCGCCTCTCTGAAACACCTTATTTGCTATCTAGCGGCTGGATTGGCTTGTTATTTATTACCTATTTAACCGGCACTATTGGTTCTGCTTTATCTGGCAAAGTCGGTCAAAAAATCCATCCGGCTTTGGGGATGGCGCTGGGCATAGGCATTATGATGTTGGGCACTGTACTGACTTTATTTGCAGCTTTGCCTCTGATCGTCAGTGGTTTTTTTATCAGCGCTTTTGGTTTTTTCCTTTGCCATTCGCTCGCCAGCGGTTGGGTCAATCAGCAGGCGGTAAAAGCTAAAGCCAGTGCCAGCGCTTTGTATCTGGTGTTTTATTATCTCGGCGCCAGTTCTGGTGGCTTGTATTTATCGCCTTTCTGGCAACACTGGGGCTGGACTGGCGTGGTGATAGGTTCTTTGTTGATGTTTATTATCACGTTGACACTGAGTCTGTGGTTAAGACAGTGTCACACAGAGCGTAAAATCAATTCGCAGATTGAACCGTTATAAAACTGCCCTCAGGCAGCTCACCCAGCTTAAACTGTGCAAGCTGAATACGCTTGAGCTGTACTACTTTTAAACCGACGGAACGGCACATATAGCGGATTTGTCGGTTTAAGCCCTGGGTCAGTACAATTTCAAACCGATTGGAGCTAAGTTGCGTGATCTGACAAGGACGGGATTGATAGGTATGAGGACCAACAGTCCAACTCACACCTGATGCCAATTGCGCTAAAGCCTGAGTTGTAAGAGCTATATCCACTGTGACCTGATAGGTTTTTTCATGATAAAAATCAGGGTGTAATAAACGTTGTGTCAGTTCGCCGTCATTGGTCAACAGCACTAAACCACAGGAGTCTTTGTCCAGCCGTCCAACCGGATAAAGCCGCACAGGAAACTGTTGCAGCAGGTGATACAGGCTGTCGGCTTTTTCAGGATTGAGGTTGCAGTCTATGCCGACAGGTTTGTGATAGAGCAGATAATGTTTTTCAGTCGCAGCCCGAAAAGGCTGACCATCGACCTGAATCGAATCGTCTTCATCAACATGGTCAATATGATTAGCTGGGCGGTGATTTACCAACACCCGGCCTTCGTCAATCAGCCTGGAAGCGGCACGTCTTGAGCAAAGGCCATGGTCGGCCAGGTATTTGGCTAAACGAATTTTCATCCGTTTTTCTACCTGAGTAACAGCTTAAGCTGTGGTTTTAGGCTTAGGTTTAAAGCGACGACGCTGACCATTGCCGTTGTTGTGCTCAGCAGCTGGTGTGGCCATATGACCTGCGGCCTGAGTCTGAATCCCCGGCGTTTTAGGCGCTTCAAAGCGACGAGCCGGCTTTTGACCCTGAGCTGGTTTTGCTCCGCCATTGGCTGCTGGTTTATTAGCGCCATGTTTTGCTTTGGTGTTTTCAGCTTGCGGTTTACGCACAGGACGAGGAGGTCGTGGCGCTTTAGCGATAGCGACCATAGCTTCTGGCAATGGGTTTGGATTCATGGTCTGGCTTGGTAGTTTAATACCAATTAAACGCTCCACTTGTTTCAGTTGCGGAATTTCATCCGGTGCAACAAAAGATACAGCCAAACCCGATTTGCCGGCACGGCCGGTACGGCCTATACGGTGCACATAATCAGCAGGTGAGCGTGGCAGCGCAAAATTCACCACATAAGGCAGTTGAGAAATATCTATACCACGGGCGGCCACATCTGTTGCAACCAAGACTCGTAACTCATTGGCTTTAAAGTCGGCCAAAGCTTTAGTGCGGGCATTCTGGCTTTTATTGCCGTGCAAAGCAGCAGATGGAATACCGGCATAGGTCAGCTGTTCACTTAAACGGTTGGCTTCGTGTTTGGTGGGCATAAAAACCAACACTTGTTGCCAGTTGTTTTCAGTGATCAGCTCACACAAAGCGGCCGTTTTCTGACCTTTGTTCAGCAAGTAGACTTGCTGTTCAATTTTTTCGACTGTGGTATTTTCCGGCGTAACCTGGATCATCAGCGGGTTTTGCAACAAACCTTTCGTCAGAGATTTAATTTCAACGCTGAAAGTGGCGGAAAACAGCAGGTTCTGACGAACCTTAGGCAAGAGTGCCAGAATTTTTTTCAAATCACGGATAAAGCCCATATCCAGCATACGGTCGGCTTCGTCCAGCACCAGCATTTGCACCTGATCCAGCTTTAAGGCGTTTTGGCTTAATAAGTCCAGTAAACGGCCAGGGGTAGCGGTTAAAATATCCACACCACCACGCAAAGCCATCATTTGTGGATTAATGCTAACACCACCAAATACCACATGATGCTTGAGTTTTGGACTTAACTCTTTACCGTATTTCTGAATTTGCTCTTCAATTTGCGCCGCCAGCTCACGGGTCGGCGTCAAAATCAGCGCCTTGACCGGACGAGGTTTCTGAATAGGCTGAGCGGATAAAATTTGTAGTATAGGTAATACAAAGCTGGCAGTTTTGCCTGTGCCGGTTTGAGCGGCAGCCAACAGATCACGGCGCTGTAACACAGCAGGAATGGCCTGTTGCTGAATAGGAGTAGGTTGGGTATAACCGGCCTGATGTACGGCCTCAACTAAAGCAGGGTTTAAACCCAAAGCAGAAAATGACATTAAATTTCTCAAATAAAAGCGCGAACCCCAATTGGCCTACGCAAAAAGCCGCGCATTGTAACGGGAAAGCGCTGGCGCGACCAGCGCTATTGTTGGTTTTTTGTGCAGCTTGGCAAATTGAGTGGAAGAAAGTCTGTTATAAGCCAGCCATTAGCCAAAACGCAGCGATGCTAATTTACTTAACCCCATAGCGACAGAGCCAAACTGATCCCCCCGGATCACCGGCACATCAGGCAATAACTGCTGCAGCATCTGTTGCACACCGGGCACAGCAGAGGCGCCTCCTGTCACAAAGATACTGTCGGGTTTAACTCCAGCGCTTTGTATACACTGCTGGATCAGCTTACTGATACCAGATAATTCCTGATACAAGGCATCCGTTAATTGTTGCTGTGACAGGTTTTGCACCAGATGTTGCTCAATACGCTCCAGCACCACATCTACAGCAGAATGCTCAGTCAGACCTATTTTGGCTTGCTCAGCTTTTTGGTTCAGGTAATAACTCAGGTTCTGCTGATAAACCTGGATAAAGCGTTGGATCAGGGCCGGTTCAGCTGCCAGTTGCTGTAAATCCAACAGTTCGTCATAGGTTTTTTCCGCATAAAAGCGTTCCTGGGCGTGAATATCAATGATATTGACTGCATCGCTGAACAGCGCGCCGGGCAAAGGTTTGCCATCCAGCGCCAGACTCTGGCGACCAAAGAGCTTCATCAGGCCATAGATGGTCAGTTTGATATCCATATCGACACCACCAATGCGTTTGCCGCTGTGGCCTAACAGGTCTGCACTGCGATCAAACGTCTGGCTATGTTCAGGCCCTAACCGGATCAGGCTGATATCACTGGTACCGCCACCTATGTCCACCACCAATACCAGTTGCTCCTTGTGCAGATGACGTTCGTATTCAATCGCTGCTGCGACCGGCTCGTAGGCAAAATCGACTTCTTTAAAACCAACCCTGCTTGCGGCCTGGTTTAAAATCGCCAAAGCCCGTTCATCACCTAAAGCTAAATCTATGCCCTGAAAATGGATAGGGCGGCCAATCAGCACCCGTTCAACCGGATACCCTAATTTTTGCTCAGCACCTTGTTTGATCCGGCTGAGCAATAAAGTCGCTACCTGAGTGTAAATTTCAGTTTGAGCCGGTGTTAAGCGGCTGCCGAGCATCGACTTAGGTGAGCGGATAAAGACGCCACCTAAAGGATCCATGCTGTAGCGTTGGTGTGCGGCTTTACCGACCAGCACTGTGCTGTTTTGCGCCAGTAAACGGGTCAGACTGGCGGACAGGTAAGCGTCTTCGTCGTCTGGATCCCGCTGACGCTCAATATACAAGGCTGAACTCAAATAGCGGCTGCCGTCTTGCTCCAAAGCCAGTAAATGCGGCTGTTGCTCCAGCATAAAACCTGCGGCACAGTTGGAGGTACCAAAATCAACGGCAAGATAAGGAGCAGACATAGGATCACCTGTCAGAAAAAAAGGCCGGCGAGTATAGCCTTATTCAGCGGCTTTTCCCACGGTTTTGGCTTCACCAGCAGGCTGTCTGAGCACTTGCAGTAAAAACTCAAGGGCAGGAGGGGATTGGTAAGAGTTATGGTTTGACGGCACAATAATCTCCTGTACGGCTTTACTCTGATGGGCGCTGAAAAAAGGCACCACACCATCACTGATTTGACTGCAGCTTTTTTCTTCCTTGCAGGATAAAGGCCCATCACTGCCGACAATAGAATAGACAGGTCGTTGGTATTCCAGCTTATTCAAACCTTGCAGTAGCGGATGACGGGGAGATAACACCTGAACCGAATGCGGGCCGCCGCCGTCGTTCAGGTATTCACGCATAGGCAAAGTGATTTTGTCTGCTCCCAGTTTCAAAATAAAGTTACTCATCAACAGGGTGAAATTTTTAGGCAAATTAATAAACCAGCTGGCCACTTTAGCGACCACAGATTCGGAGGTTTCGGAGCCGCCATGTGGGGTATCGATAAATACTACTTTGTCGATATAAGGTCTGGCATCAAAGATAAAAATATCTTTAATGTTGTCCAGTTCTTGCTTGGCATAACCCAGCTGCTCAGGACGCTCGGTAAAGCTTAAATCCCAAAGCAGATAGTCAGTAGTTTGCACCATAGTTTTACTGATCACACCGCCCATGCTGTGGCCTACCACGACAATTTCATCCAGTTGATTGCTGCCACCTCTGGCTTTGAGCATGGCCTGCAGCTCATCCAGTTTTTTACGTAAACGCATAGAGTTGTAAAAAGGTGGTGGGCCTGAAGGGTAAAACGCATGCCAGATCTGATAGCGCTGTTTTAACTCTTCGTCCTGTAGCACAGCCATCGTCAGTTCATACCAAATCAAAGGGCTGGAATTCAAACCATGGATCATCAACAGCGGTTGTTTATTGGTTTGCAGCGGCGTCACGCTGTAAATACCCAGTTTATTGTCGGCCAGCTCTGCGTTAAATAAGCCGGGTAATTCTAAATCGGCCAGCTTGGCTTGCTGCATCAACCACAAGTAACTGCTGGCGGCTTCATACAGAAGTGGATAAGAGCCTGAGGCAAACTTTAATTCAGCCGCTTCCTGCATCAGATGTCCTTGCAAGGTCAGCTGAATTTGCAGCTCTTTAGTAAATTTCAGCTGTTTCAGACTAACAGTCACGGAGCGAAAGATACCCTCAGGCGGATAATAGTTATCCTGGCCTTTACCGGTATTGGGCCGTATCGCCACCAGACTAACCCCAAGGCCCGAATGGGCAACTTCCTGGTGATGGCTTTTAATGGCCTGAAACTCGCTGGCCAGTACAAACTCTTCGAAGGCCAATCCGGTCTCATCCTTCACGGGCTCCAGCACGATACGAAGCGCAGGGTGACGGTACTTTTGTTTAGGTAGCATGGTCTGTAAAAACTGAGTCAGACTTTGATTGTAAAGCTGGGACGCTTGTTGCAGCGCTGTGCCCTTTAACTGATCAGATGCTAACCAAAGCTGTGCGCAACTCAGTTGTAATAAGCTTTTGTTGGCGCTTGTGTCTGGCAAGCTCAATAGCTCAGGACAATATAAGGCCAGCTCCTGACTATCCATTTGTTGCATCCGGGCATACTGGTAACTAAACAACTGATTCGCTTCCAGCGCTTTTTGGGTTGATGGCAGGAGTTTTAAAAAATGGGGGCTGGTGCAACCGGCAAGCAAAAACAGACAGAGCATCAACAAACCGGCTTTTTTTAGCTTAGTGTGCACCTGTCTCTCCTGTTTTGTTGAAAACACCTTCAGATTAAGCAGTGACTTTGTAGCAAACTAAGCAAAATTTGTATTAAAAATCAGTCACTCAGCTATAGTATGGACACCACTGATACTAATTTGAAGTTTTTTATTCCGGCATTTAAACCTTTTGTTGCTGTGGCTCCGACTAACCCTATAACAACAAAAAGCAGCATTTTTAAAATAGCAGGGGCGGGATGTTAAGGTCTGACTATCCAGAGCAAAGAACGCATGACATGGATGAACTGGTTTGCCTGTCGCAGCAAGGCGATCGTAGCGCGTTCAGACAACTGTATCAGCAGTATTGCGGCCGGGTGTACGCGGTCTGTTTACGCTTACTGGCGGATCGTAGTAAAGCAGAAGATGCCTGTCAGGAGGTTTTTGTCAAAGTGTGGCAACAGCTGAGTCTGTTCCGCGGCGACAGTCTTTTCAGTACCTGGTTACACAGCATTGCGACACGCACTGCTATCGATCTGTGGCGTCAGGATAAGTTGCTCAGACTAGCCACAGAAGACATGCCTGAATTAGCAGGGGCCGAATTAGGACAGAGCAGGGAATTAGAACAGTTGATTTTACGTTTGCCTCATCAGGCAAGAGCTGTGTTTGTGTTGTTTGCCTTAGAAGGTTATCAGCACCAGGAGATTGCGCAGCTGCTCGGCATAGCCGAGGGCAGCTCTAAATCGCAGTACCACAGAGCACGGCAGTTATTACGGGAGTGGTTAGATGAAAACAGAACATGAATTAGATGCCCTGATCGCCGGACTTTCCAGTGAATTAAAGCCGTCCCGCGATTTATGGCCAGAGCTGGAGCCGCGTTTAATACCCGCAGAGATAAAAAATGTAGATCCGGTGCCGCTCAGACCTAACAAATGGTTGTCAGTGCCTTTTGCCGGTGCTTATGTTGCAAGCGCAGCCTCTGTGTTATTCGCTGTCACTTTGTTTTGGCAGCCAGCGGCTTTGCAACCATCAGCACCAGTGCAAGCTGGCTTGTTTAACCCCCAGCTGGTGGATGCACAAACCGCTATCGTTTACAGCTTTGAGCAAGCCAAAGCAGAGCAGTTAGCCAGTATGAGAGCTGTTGATCCGGTGTATGCCGACTGGCAGCAACAACTTGCACAGTGGCAACAAGCCATAGCTCAGGTGCAGCTGGCATTGAAATACAACCCGAATGAAGCAGTGTTGCTGAAACAATTACGACAATTGTATAGCCAGCAACAGAATTATTTACAAAAAGTGGTCCAGTCGGGCCTGGTTTAATCTGGAGTAACATGATGAAACAACAACTGATTTTAGGCTTGGCTTTGTCCTTATTCAGCCAGCTTGTATTAGCCGCAGAGTCGGTGAATGAAAACCTGCAAGTGGCCGGTAACGAGAAAATTTATATCGAAAATATGCGTGGTGAAGTCGAAATCGTCGCCAACTCAGAAAACCGTTTTAAAGTCTCAGGTACCTTGGACGAAAAAGCCGAAGGTTACGAGCTGGATTCAAAAAATGGCTTTACCAGTTTTAAAGTGAAAATGCCGAGTCTGCGTAACTATGGCAACTGGGACGATCAGGAAAAAGAAGGTTCACGGTTAAAAATTGAAGTCCCTTTTGGCACTGAACTGGAATTTCAGGGGGTGAATGCCAGTGTCAAAGTATCAGGGGTGCAGGGCAGCACCAAAGTGACTACGGTGAATGGGTCTGTTTATGCAGAAAAGCTGCAGAAGTTTATCCAACTGGAGACAGTCAATGGCGAAATTACCAGTGTAAATAACAATGGCCGTATTACTCTGAATACGGTCAATGGTGAAATTGAAGACACGGGCTCAGAAGGGCGGTTGAGTATTGATGCGGTGAACGGCAGTATTGAGACGAAATCTTCGGCCTCAGAAGTTTCAGTATCAGTGGTCAATGGTGAGGCTGATTTAGAGCTAAACAATGTACAACAACTGAATATGAGTTCCGTCAATGGTTCCCTTGAGGCAGAAGTCAAAGGCAGTCTGACGCCACGTATAGAAGCGAGCACGGTCAGCGGTAACGCCAAACTAAAACTGGAAAAAGCCATCAGCGCTAAATTTAATCTGGTGGCTAACGCTGGTGGTTCTATCAAAAATGAATTGACCAGCCAAAAAGCGGAGAAAGCAAAGTATGGTCCTCGTAGCAGCCTTGAATTCAGCACGGGCAAAGGGGAAGGCAGTGTTGAAATGAGTACCGTCAGTGGTTCAATGAAACTGGAAACACATTAAAGCCAAAGCAGCAGGCCCCAGGCCTGCTGCTTTGATTGCAGTGATTATCTTTACTTCACTTTGCAATAGCCATTTGGTGTTCAGTTATAAATGATTTGTAAAGAGCTGTTATTAACTGTCTGAGTTGGTAAAAACGCTAGGATTTTCATAGGGCTATACATAATCTCTTGGCCAACTAACAACCAAGTTACAGGATAGCTTCATGAACATGATACTGCGTGCCAGTCGTCTGGCTTTGCCATTATTTTCGCTGATCGCTTTAGCCGCCTGCGGTGGCAGCTCAGGAGATAAAGCAGAAGAGGGTTTTAATCAAGGATACGTGCAGTTTTACAATGGTGCAGCCAATAGCGCAAACAGCTCTTTAACTGTGAATGAGATTGCTGCAGGCAGTGCTACTTTTGGTGACGCCTCTAACTTGCTGGCGATTGACCCGGGTTCATACAAATACCAGCTGAAAAATGCCACCAGCAGTGCTTTGATTAAAGAAGCCGATATCACCCTGACCAAAGGCGAAAAAACACTGTTATTGATGGCAGGTGATGCCGCTAACCCAAGCATTCTGACACTAACTCACAAACGTGAAGAAAAGTTTGACGACGAGTTCCGTGTTTTTGTTGCTAACTTATCCAACAGCTACGACAAAGTTGACTTGTACACAGCTGCTGAAACAGATGACTTCAGTAAAGCCACCTTGTTAGAGTCTGTTTCTGCAAAAGAAGTGACAAGCACAGGTAAAATGCTCAAACGTGGGAAATATAAACTCTTTATCACCACGGCTGGTAGCAAAACTCCATTTTTTGAGGCTGTTGCCTATAACTTCCAATACACCACCAGCTATGTGTTAGTGGTGCGTGACAAACTGGGCCCTATGCAACAGCAAGTGTCGTTAGACATCGTTGGCAACTCTACGGCTGTGGAAGCGCTCGAACACCGTCTGGCCAAAGGTCAGGTTCGGATCTATAACAGTCTGGATAATCAGCAAGGTCAGATTGCGATCAATAACTTACCTGTCGCAGATTTAGTGCAGGATACGCTGACAGATTACATTCAGTTAGATAAAAATGATTACAGCATCGCTGTGTTAAATGAAAACAATCAGTTGCTATTAAACAATGTGCTGCTGACCATCAACGCCGGACAAAGTAAGTCGGTGCTGTTGTTCCGTGATGCTGAACAAAAAGTAGGTTTGGTTAGTTTTACAGAGAAAAACCTGCCTCAAGTGCACGAGCATGAAATCAACGTAGCGAACCTGGTGCCTGATTTTAAAAACCTGCATTTCTATTTTGTGCGTCAAAACGAAACTATCGAAAGCGCAAAGTTCCACGTCAAAGCATTAGACTTTAAAAAGTACGCAAGCTTGGTGCTGCCAAAAGATTTCTACTCTGTCTCTTTGGTGCAGGTGGCGGACAATGGCACCATCAGTCTGTTAGATAAAACAGAGATGCTGCAATTAGAAGCAGGTAAAAACTATATTCTGGCGGCAGAACCATCAGCTGCGGCTCCAAGTGGTTTCAAAATCACACTGGTTAAATAACCTGAACTCGGGATAAGCAGCGTCGCTGACCAGGCATCTTTTTGCGCCTCTCTGCGTTGCTCTGTCTAACCATAGCTCGCTATGGCGCACGACAAAGCGCCTTGAGATCCACAAAAATCTGCACATTCCGTCGGTAAAAAGTCCAGTGTTTAAAAGCTGTAATTTTACTTCATGGGTTTGATTAGTTAAATCAAAGAGCGCCGACACTCATTAACCCGAGTTCAGGTTAAATAGTTCACTGGTAGTGAAATTGTAAAACAAAAACGGCCACAGGAAGTGGCCGTTTTTTATCGACAGAAAACGCCACTCACAGGGCAGTTTTCCTTGTCTGTTACAACGTTGCTTAGAACTTGTAATTCCACTGTACCGCCAGCACCTGAGCTTTGTTGCGGTAAGTCGCCTGAACACCTGAATTGTAAATACGATCGCCATTGGCGCTGTATTCGTGTTCATCGATGCTGACTTTATTCATCCACATATAACCATAAGCAAAATCTACACTTTGTTCTGGTGTCAGCGCCCAGTTTGCACCCCAGGTCCACCAGATCCGGTCAGCTGTAGGAACACGCGCTGTTTTATGGTTGCTGCTGATTGGGTTTTCATCATAAGCCAGACCTGTTTTTAACGTCAGTTCGTCGTTGTACTGCACTGTGGTACCAACAGAAAACGACCAGGTGTCCTGCCAATGTTCCGGGATATAGCCAATGTAACCGGCTTTGTTCAGGTTTTGAGGCTGTTGAGTACTCAGAGAAATGCTAGGCGTCGCGTCATCACTGACAATATCAATAGACTCAAAGCTGCTCCAGCCGGTCCAGTTCACACTGGCTTGCACAGATAAAACATCGGTCAGCTTCTGATCAATGCTAAACGCCATATTGGCAGGAGTGGTTAAATCCAGTTTGCTTTGCTCTGACAGGTAGCTGTTCGATGCCAGTTTGCCAGTTGCTAAACTGATGGCTGGCAAGTTTGCACCTACAACGATAAAGTTCGGATTGCCAGCAACGTTGGCACCAGTGATAGGCGTATTGGTAATTTCAGAGTCACCTTTTAAAGTGTATTTCACTTCAGAGTGATAGACCAACGCCAGTTTAGTTGAACCTAATTCGCCATGAAAACCGACGTTATAACCTGCAGCGACATCATCGCCATTCACTTCATAATGACTATTGCAATAAGCAGCGTTATACACATCACGTTGGTACAGGGCGTTAATGCCTGTGCCCAGTTCACATAAACCTGAGTGATCTTTGAACTTAGATAAGGTGCCTTCTGCATAGTTAACGTTGACACCCAAACCAAAAGACCAATCCTGGCTTAATTTGTAAGCCACGGTAGGTTGCATAGACACGACTTTTATTGAGGTTTCATCGCCAAAATAGCGGCCAACCCAATCGTCGTTGTAATCAGATGACAAACCAAATGGAGCGTAAACCCCTATACCCCAGCTTAAATTATCAGTGAAGTGGTCGCTGTAAAAAGCAAAAGGAACTAATTCAGATAAAGTCAGTTTGCCTGAGTCACGGCCTGTGACAGGCATACCGTTGGCGCTTTGGGCTGATGCGTCGCTGTAACGGGTTGTAGCGTAAATCAGGTTGGCACCACCAGAAAATTGTGCGCCTTTGAGTTTGGTTAAAGCAGCAGGGTTGGAGTAGACCAAAGAGGCATCTGTAATTTGTGCGCCGCGGCCTGCATAAGCGTTACCTGCTGCACTTACTGATTGTTCAAATAATTTATAACCTTCAGAAAAAGCAGACTGACTGACCAAAGCAAGGCTGATGGCTAAAGGTAATGAAGCTTTTCGTAACATTGTTTTTGTACCCTGTAATAAATTTCGCCGCATTATAGAGAGACTAAGCCCTAGAGTACATGCTCTAAGTCTGGCAAATTTTGCTACTGGTCGGATCTTGCATTGACTAAAAAGTAGTGAAATTTACTAAAACATTGAGGTGAATCTAGGCTGAATTTCCAAGATTCTTTATTTAAGTTATTGTTTTTAAAATGATTTGCATGTGTTTTTTGAAGTGGCACAAGGGATGCAACTCCATCGCAACTGATTCGACTTTGCTTGTTTAAGGATAAATTATGAAAACCCGCTCATTACTCGCTACTGCTGTAACTACTGCCTTATTGGTTGGTTCTTTGGTATTAACTGGTTGCGGCAGCGCCGAAGGAAGTCCGGATGCTGCTAAAGTGGACGCTGTGATCAGCATCCCAGTTGAAGCTGCTTTGGTCAGTCGTGGTGAAATCAGCAGTTTGTATCGCACCACCAGCACATTGGAAGCCAAGGAAGATGCTGAAGTGAACAGCAAATCAACTGGCATAGTGCAGCAGTTGTTTGTTGAAGAAGGGGATTATGTCAAAGCCGGTCAGGTGATGGCGATTTTAGATACCGAACGTCAGCAACTGAACTTAGCCAAAGGTAAAGCTGAATTGGGCCAGTTAAAAAGCGAGCTGGCGCGCTTAGAAACTATGTATCAGAAAAAACTGGTCAGTTTTGATGTCTATGACAAGTTAAAATGGCAGGTGGAATCTTTATCCGCTTCTGTGGCTTTGTCTGAGCTGGCATTAAAAGAAACTCAAATCATTGCGCCTATCAGCGGTGTGATTGCCCGTCGTCATGTCAAAGTAGGCCAGTTGATCACTGAATATTCATCCAAAGCTTTGTTTGAAATTGTGTCACAAGAGCGTTTAGAGGCGGTGATCAATTTACCAGAGCATCAGTTACCTCGCGCTAAAGTAGGCCAGGTTGCGCACTTACATTTTGCTGCTCTGCCAGCAAAAGAAGCGAAGATTATCCGCATCTCTCCGGTCGTGGACGCTACAACAGGTACTGCCCGCGTCACAGTGGCGGTGGATAACAGTGACCTGACATTAAAAGCAGGCATGTTTGCTCAGGTCGAAGTGCAATACGACGCTAAAGCAGCGGCTTTATTAGTGCCTAAACGTGCTGTGATGGCAATGGATAACAGCAGCTCAGTCTTTGTGGTGAATAAAGACGGCAAAGTTGAACGTAAAACCATTACCACAGGCTATGAATCCGACACTATGTTTGAAGTTGTGGAAGGTTTAACTGAAGGTGAGCAAGTGGTCACTGCAGGTCATGCCAGCTTAAAAGAGCAAAGCCCTGTACAGGTTATTGCAAAGAGCTAATTCAATCTCCCTCATTGGTGGGGCTTAAGCCCCACCATCAATAATAAAGATAAAAAGTAAGGGATCCTCTATGAAACTCGTGGATACAGCCGTTGCACGTCCGGTCACTATGTGGATGTTCACTTTAGGTATTATGTTATTTGGTCTGGTCGCTATGGGGCGACTTGCCGTCAATTTACTGCCAGATTTGTCTTACCCCACTTTAACCATCCGCACTGAATACGCAGGTGCAGCGCCAGCTGAAGTGGAGCAGTTAGTCAGCAAGCCAATTGAAGAAGCTGTAGGTATTGTCAAAGGCATTCGCAAAGTACATTCGGTGTCCCGCGCTGGTCGCTCTGATGTGATTATGGAATTTGAATGGGGTTCAGATATGGATCTGGCAGGCCTTGAAGTGCGTGAGAAAATCGACGTGCTGTACCTGCCGCTGGATGTGAAAAAACCATTATTACTGCGCTTTAACCCGAATTTAGATCCTGTGGTCCGTTTGGCGTTAAGCCGGGATGAGAAACAGGATTTAACGCCAGCTCAACTGGTGAGCTTACGTACTTTTGCTGAAGAAGATTTACGCCGCCGTTTAGAATCCTTAGCCGGTGTGGCTGCAGTACGGCCTGATGGGGGGTTAACTCAGGAAATTCAAATACTGATCGACAACGAGAAACTCAGCCAGTTAAAGCTGGATATCAGCACCATTAATCAGCGGTTAAAAGAGCAAAACATTAACCAGGCCGGTGGCCGTTTAGAAACCGGCAGTCATGATTATTTAGTCCGGACCATTAATCAGTTTGCCAATCTGGACCAGATCCGCAATTTGTATATTGCCAAAGTAGGTGAAAGCCAAATCCGCTTGTCTGATATTGCCGAAATTCGTGACTCTTTTGTCGACCGTCAAAGCATTACCTATGTGCATGGCAAAGAAGCGATAGAAATTGCTATCTACAAAGAAGGTGATGCCAACACAGTACAAGTGGCAAAAACTGTCACAGCCAAGCTGGAGGATTTACAAAAGAATCTGCCTGCTGGTTATCAGTTAACCTTAGTGTACGACCAATCCACTTTTATTAAACAAGCCATAGATGAAGTGAAATCAGCCGCTTTTGAAGGCGGTATTCTGGCGATGATAGTGCTGTATTTGTTCCTGCGTAATGTCTGGACCACCCTGGTGATTTCTATCTCTATTCCGCTGTCAGTCATTGCCACCTTCAACCTGATGTATGCCCAGGATATCAGCTTAAATATTATGAGCTTAGGCGGTATAGCCCTGGCCATAGGTATGCTGGTGGATAACGCCATTGTGGTACTGGAGAATATCGCTCGCTATAAAGAGCAGGGCATGGCTCCGATGGAAGCGGCGAAAAAAGGCGCCAGTGAAGTGGCGATGGCGATTACGGCTTCAACCTTAACCACAGTAGCGGTATTTTTCCCGCTGGTGTTTGTTGAAGGGGTCGCAGGCCAGTTATTTAAAGATCAGGCGTTAACCGTCACTTACGCCTTGTTGGCGTCATTGCTGGTGGCTTTAACTCTTATTCCCGCCATGGCGGCCCGTGAGCGCACAACATCAGCTGCAGCTATCACTTCGGATACTCAAGCTACAAAACTATCCATTAAGCCATCGCGTTGGTATTTATGGCCGCTAGTGCCATTTCATTTGTTGTATCTGGCGGTACGTTTTGTATTTTTAGGTTTATTTACGGTATTCACTATCCTGTTCCGCGCTGTCGCTAAAGGCTTAAGTTTTGTCTTTAATCCGCTGCTGAACATAGTGCAGGCTTTTTTACGGGCTCTGGAATCGGGTTACCGTGCTGTATTAACTGCCGCCTTGCATGCCAAAGCTTTGGTACTGGCAGCCACTATAGGCCTGACCGCACTGATTTATTCGCTTATCCCGGGTTTAGGTTTTGACGTGATCCCAAGCATGAGTCAGGGTGAGTTTTATGTCGAAGTGCAGCTTCCTGTAGGCAGCGCGATAGAGCGCACCGACAAGGTATTAAAACAACTGGCGGATGTGGCCTCATTACAGCCTGAAATTGACCGCAGTTATGCCCAGGCAGGTACGGGTCAGCAAATGACGGTGGATCCCAATGTAGGTGGCAGTCATTGGGGCCGGTTAAATATTATTTTAAAAGACAGTGCCACCAAAGCGGATGAAGAACGTTTAATTCAACTGTTTCGCGATGCGGTCAGCACCATGCCGGATCTGAGCGCCAAGATCGACAGACCAGAGCTGTTTAGTTTCAGCACGCCGCTGGAAATAGAATTATCCGGTCATGATTTAACCAGCTTAAAAGCCACCTCGGATCAACTGGCTAAAGCATTGGCAGCCAATGACAGATTTACCGATATCAAAAGCTCGTTGCGCTCTGGCCAGCCGGAAATTACCTTACATTTTCATCATGACCGGTTATCTCAGCTGGGGTTAACCGCGGCAGATGTATCGAAACGGGTGGCGAATTATATTGGTGGTGAAGTTGCAGGCCAGTATTCGATAAACGATCGTAAAGTCGATATCCGTGTGCGTCTGGCGGAGAATTTCCGCAACTCAGAGCAGCAACTGTCGCACATTATCATTAACCCAAACAGCGAAAAACCACTGCCTTTGTCTGCAGTCGCTGACATTAAACGTGAAGTAGGCCCAAGCGAAATTACCCGTATTGGTCAGCAACGTGTGGCTTTGGTGAGCGCTAATTTAGCTTACGGCGACCTGGAGCAGGCCACAGCAGCAGCCAAAGCTGTATTGGCTCAGCTGACTTTGCCTTATGGTGTTGGCGCTACTATTGTCGGTCAAAGTGAAGAGATGGAACGTTCCTTTAATTCCCTGATGATGGCGTTGCTGTTAGCGGTGTTTCTGGTCTATCTGGTGATGGCGTCGCAGTTTGAAAACCTGCTGCAACCTTTGCTGATTTTATTTACCGTGCCTTTGGCTGGTGCTGGCGCTGTACTTGGCTTGTGGCTGACCGGCACCCGGGTTTCTGTCATCGTCTTTATCGGCCTGATTATGCTGGCCGGTATAGTGGTGAATAACGCCATAGTGCTGATAGACCGTATTAACCAGCTGCGTGATGAAGGCATGGCGGTGTCTGATGCCATAGTTGAAGCCGGTGCAACCCGTTTACGTCCTGTACTGATGACGACTTTGACCACAGTGCTGGGTTTATTACCTATGGTGCTTGGTAGCAGTGATGGTGCTGAAATCCGAGCTCCTATGGCCATTACCGTGATTTGGGGCTTAAGCCTGTCGACCTTGCTGACGCTGGTGTTTATCCCTGTGCTGTACCGCCTGACTGCGCGTGACGTATCAGCGGCTAAGGAGTAACAACATGGATCATAAACCCTTAGCCATCACCCGTTTTGCCTTAACCCGGCCTGTGACTTTATGTATGTTGTTTTTGTCCTTGCTGGTGTTTGGTTTAATCGCGAGCAGAATGTTGCCTTTGGAGAAATTCCCTGGCATCGACATTCCGGAGATTTATGTGCATGTGCCTTATCCTAATGCTACGCCGAGCGAAACCGAGCGATTGATCACCAGGCCAGTGGAAGAAGCGCTGGCCACAGTGACCGGCATTAAAAAGATGCGCAGTTTTTCCAAAGAAGACGGTGCTGACATCTCGCTGGAATTTAACTGGGAAGAAGATATCAATACCAAAAGTATTGAAGTGCGTGAGCGTTTAGACAATATGCGTCACCTGTTACCTCGGGATGTAGAGCGGGTGATGGTGTATCAGTTTAATACCAGCGATATGCCTATTTTCCAGCTGCGTATTTCCAGTGAACGCGATTTAGCCATGGCCTACGACTTGCTGGAGCGGGTGATTAAACGCCCGCTGGAGCGGGTGCCTGGTGTATCGAAAGTCGAGCTGTATGGCGTGGATAAACGTCAGGTGACGATTCGCCTTGACCCACAACGGATGCGCAATTTACAGGTCGACCCTGTGCAACTGGTGCAGTTACTGCAGGAAAGCAACTTTGCGATGACCGCAGGTGAGCTGCGTAATAGCAACGAAAGTATTCTGGTGAAACCTGTTGGCGAATTTGCCAGTCTGGATGAGATCCGCGCTTTGCCTATTCGTGCCGGTCTAACTTTAGGCGCAGTGGCTGATGTGATGCTGGAGCTACCCAAACGTATTGAAGGCCGGCATTTGCATCAAACTTATGCGGTCGGCATGAACGTATTTAAAGAATCAAACGCCAATCTGGTTGATGTATCCCGCGCGGCTATTGCTGTGGTGGATGCAGCGGGCAAAGATCCGGCCTTTAACGGTATCAATTTATTCCTGATGGACGATACCGCCAAAGGCGTCACAGACTCCTTGTCGAACCTGCTGGGCTCCGGCGCTATGGGCGCTTTGTTGTCCTTTGGTGTGTTGTATTTATTCTTACGCCATATTCCAACCACTTTAGTGGTGGTGTTGTCTGTGCCTGTGTCTATTGCTATCACTTTGGGCGCTATGTATTTCCTCGGTTACAGCCTGAATATACTGAGTATGATGGGGTTGATGCTGGCGGTCGGTATGCTGGTGGATAACTCAGTGGTGGTGACTGAAAGTATCTTCCGTGAGCGGGCTGCTGATCCTGATACCAAAAGAGCGACCGAGCTTGGCGTTCATCGGGTTAGTCTGGCGGTACTGGCTGGTACTGCTACCACGGCTATCGTATTTTTACCCAATATTATTGGTCAGAAAGTGGATGTCACTGTGTTTTTAGAACACGTTGCTATTGCTATCACCATAGCCCTTGGCGTGTCGCTGTTGATGGCTTTGACATTAATTCCTTTTTTAACCACCAAAATTAAACAAATTCACAGCTCAGACAATGCAGCACCAAGCAAAGTTGATAAGTTTTATGGCCGCTGTTTACGTTGGGTGATGGCATCACCAAAAGCAGCCACCGGCATCGCCTTCTTATTGCTGTTCAGTATTGCTATTCCGTTAAGCCAGGTGTCTGGTGGTGACGATGATGACGGCGACAGCAACAGAGCTTTTCTGAACTACAACGTGCAGGGCAATTACAATCTGGCCGAGGTAGAGCAGGAAGTAAACCGGATGGAAGCCTACTTATATCAGCACAAAGACGAGTATGAAATTGAGTCTGTGTACAGCTATTACACCGCCAATCATGCGATGTCGATCATTATGTTTAACGATCCACTGGTAAAACCTGTCTCTGAAATTAAGGAAGCTATTCGCAAAGGCTGGCCACAGCTAGTGCGCTCACAACCCAGTTTTGGCTGGAGTGATAACGGCGGTGGTATGCAGGTGCATTTATCTGGCCCTTCGACTGAAATGCTGACTAAATTAGCCGCCGATATAGTGCCGGTGATTTCGCAAATTAAAGGGCTGGAAGACGTGCGCTCTGAAATTTCCGATGGCCAGTTTGAAATGCAAATTCAGCTGAACAATGAAGAGCTACAACGTCAGGGCCTGGATGCCAGCGAAGTGGCGCAGGCTGTGACTCTGGCATTACGTGGCACGAATTTACGCACCTACCGCTCCGACGAGCAGGGCGAATTGCAGCTTAGAGTGTTGTATGACGAAAAGGTTAGCCATTCACCGGCTGAATTGGCCGCTATTCCTGTGCTGGTGAAAGACAATGTAGTCATTACCTTAGCGCAGGTGGCTGAACTGAAAGTAGAACCCCTGCTGTCGGAAATCCGCCGCTTTAATCGTCAGACTACGCTTGCCATTGGCATGAATATGAATAAAGACCTGACGATGGATAAAGCCCGTGAAGAGCTGACCCAGAGATTGAATCAGCTGCAGTTGCCAGCAGGTTACGCCTGGTCTTTTGAAGGCAGCTTCCAGTATCAGGATGAAGCGCAGGGCATTATGCAAATCAATATGTTGCTGGCTGTAGCTATGATTTATCTGGTGATGGCGGCGCTGTTTGAGTCCTTGATTATGCCAACCGCTGTCATAGGCTCCTTGTTGTTCTCTTTTGTTGGTGTGTTCTGGGCCTTTTTATTCACCGGCACGTCGATGGGTATTATGGGCATGATAGGCATGCTGGTGCTGATGGGTATCGTAGTAAACAACGGTATAGTGCTGGTGGACCGTATCAATCAGCTGCGTAGTGAAAGCCCTGATGCAGAGCTGGTGCCATTGATTATCGAAGCCTGTGAAGCCCGGTTACGGCCTATTCTGATGACGGTATCCACCACAGTGCTAGGTTTATTACCACTGGCTTTTGGTGATGCAACCATAGGCGGCGACGGCCCAAGTTATGCGCCTATGGCAATCGCTATCATTGGTGGTTTGGTGTTCTCCACCTTAACCAGTTTACTGCTGGTGCCGTTAACCTACTGGGGTTTAGTGCGTTTTAATATTCGCTGGTCTGGCTTTTTGGGTAAAGCCAGAGTACTGGCGAATAAGGTGATTACAGCGCCTTAAGTTGCTTCGTTGCTAGTTTAAATCTGCCGCTCTTCAGTAGTTGGTGAAGGTGGCAGCGGAAAAGCCATAGTGCACGCAGACTCGCCGTAAATATGTCCCTATAGGCTCCTGTCCAGCATCCATGCTGGACAGGGTCTGCTAAGCACCATGACTTTCCTCGCTTTGGCTGCTTAGTCCTCTTTAGACCGCAATTCCAATCTTCGGTCGATTCAGTTCGAATTGCTTAAGTTGTCTGAGTATAAGTAAATCGGATAACCGCTTAGTGCCAAAAGCGGACATTGTTGTACATCTGGCCGGATATACAGTGTTATTTGCTTTAATCATAAAACAGGCACGCTTTGCACAAACCAACAGGCACATTTATCTGTTGCTGAAGAAGGAAAAACACTCTAATTTAGATACTTAGCGCGGACCAGCTTAAAAATAACAGGTCAGAGAAAAGTAATACTGTGCCGGCACGCTTTTGGTCACAGCTCGTAGTCGTTGTTTGTGATTATTTAATTTTTATCAATAGGTTAACGCTGGTGTGTCATCTGGTATAACCAGAGAAAGTGTGCTGGCACAATATACAACTGTTAGAAAAGGCAGCGTTGAGTGCTGTGTAAAGAATTCGCGAAAGCGTAGTCGTGTTTGGGGTTACCAGCCCCAGACTGCGGATTGGTAGTCCGCTAAAGGTTTGTAGCTACAAGTGAGCAGGAGGCGGTGCCACTGTCCAAGTTCAGTGAACTTGTTTGTTGCTACAGGCTGCTGCTCAAGGCCATTCGCGGTAAGCTGAGAGCAAGCGCCCGGCAAGGCGCTTTAAAAATGCCAACCTTAATACAGTTGGCTGGCCAGCCAGCATTTCAGAGGTTAACGCCAATGATTTCGCTGACTATAAAGGTAGAGTTGAGCTACAAGCAAATATTAAAACTGATCAGTAAAGCGTCTACGCTTCTGCTGTATTTGGTAATAATATTGCTCATGCTTAATCCTGCTTAGTGTCAAAAACCCCTGGAAACAGGGGTTCCTATTTTCTAACAAGCGCCAGCACAACGCGCCTGCGGCGCTCGACTCGCAACAAGTTGCTCGCGTGTGTGGCGGGCGTTAGAGCCCAATATTAATGGAGTATCGAATGAAACTGATTGAATCAGGAAGAAAGTTACTTGAAATATTGGTTCCCCACTTGAAGAAGGTCATTCCCGGAAAGCCAGAAACATACCTGAGCTATAAATTCGTTCACGATCAATTAAAGCTCCCATATCTAGGGCCGACGTGGGGAGAGAGTTTAAAAAAGCAGGGATTGGCTGCACTTGCCGATTGGACGTATGCGAATGATCATCCTGGCATTACAGGTATTATCATCAATAGTGAGTCCTATGAGCCAGGAAAGGGCTATTTCAAATTATTTAAACGCGAAGATGGTGATTATAAATGGTGGGAAGACGAGATCAGAAAGTCAAAATTATATGATTGGTCTCCCTATATTGATGATGTATTCGACTTGGTTCCAACAGACTATGACGCGCCTGAAAGGAAGGATACTTCTGTTTCTCGAATTATTCGGGATTCCAGTCTGTCTGCACGAGTTAAATCAATCAACAAAAATGAGTGCCAAGTATGTGGTACAGCATTGGCGATGCCAGAGGGCAGAAGATATTCTGAGGCACATCATATCCAACCATTGGGTAAGCCCCATGACGGGCCTGACGTGGCAGATAACATGATATGCGTGTGTCCCAACCATCATGCACTTCTCGATTACGGAGCAATCCCTTTAGATATTTCCAAACTCCGGTTTAAAGAAGGTCACGTCATAGCTGAAGAATTCATTAGATATCATAATGAAAAAATACATAAGCCCTAACAAGGCGCTGCAAGGAGATAGAATGTCTGAGAATCTCGATAACTTGGCATGTTGCTTTTTCAAGCTTTTCGCCCAATACGAATATGCTTTGAAAGCGATGCAATACGCCCGCAGTGGTACAGGAGGTCAAGCTGAACCTGAGTGGGATAGGTTCTCCAACGAAATTGGCCGCTCGGTCCTAGAACAGCCAAACAAAGAATTACTAGACGCCATCAATTATCTATTCGATCATCCGCCAAAAAAGCAGATCTTAAATGACGGGGTACTGTCTTGGCAGGAGGTGAATACTACAGAACGTTCGCCTCAGATTCTCTTCTCCCACATTCGGAGAGTGAGAAACAATCTCTATCATGGTGGTAAGTTCAATGGTCGCTGGTTTGACCCGGATCGTAGCGAGGAACTGATTAGCAAATCGCTGTTGGTTCTTAAGGCATTGCAGGCGAAACATGATCAACTGGCAGAGGCCATCCATGGTAATCATGCTTAACAATGCCATTAAGTCTGTTCCGGGCCTATGGCGCCCCTTATGGCAGGCGTTAAGTCCGCTTTTCGCTCATAGCTAACAACCACTATTCATCAGTCTTAAAAGCTAAAAAGGCCAGTATAAAACAGCGACCTTTTGCTAAAGCCTTGTAATACCCAAGAGTTTTAGCTTTGTTTTGTTTCAGCCTGCAATTTTTCCAGCTGGGCCCATAACTCTTCTGCTTCTGCGGTTAAATCGGCAAATAAGCGCATATCGCCTTTTCGCTGGGCGAGCATAGCTTGTTCGGCTTTGGCATCGTATTTTTGGCGTAAGGCTTTGATTGGATCTCGTTTAAAGAAACTAAACATAGTGGGCTCTTTGAATAAAAAAGGACTGAGTGCAGTATCTACGCCCAGTCCCGTTTGTTAGCCCACTAAAAACTGAAATTCAAAACTACAGAGCTTTTAAAATCGCATCCACAGTGGCTTTGGCATCGCCAAAACACATCTGAGTATTGTCTTTATAAAACAGTGGGTTGTTAACACCCGAGTAACCAGTGTTCATCGAACGCTTAAACACCACTACGTTTTGTGCTTTCCAGACTTCCAGCACTGGCATACCAGCGATAGGGCTGGTTGGATCTTCAGCCGCAGCTGGGTTGACGGTATCGTTGGCGCCTATGACCAGCACTGTATCTGTATCAGAAAAATCTTCATTAATTTCATCCATTTCCAGCACGATGTCATAAGGCACTTTAGCTTCGGCCAACAGCACATTCATATGACCAGGCATGCGGCCAGCTACTGGATGAATACCAAAACGCACTTTGATGCCACGCTCTTTGAGTTTCTGGCAAATCTCGGCGACCGGATACTGCGCCTGAGCCACCGCCATACCATAACCTGGGGTGATCACCACTGAGCTGGAGTTTCGTAGTAAATCGGCCACGTCCTCGGCATTGATTTCACGGTATTCACCTTGTTCTTCGTCGCCTGAACTTTGTTTGGCATCGACCTGACCAAAACCTCCGGCTATGACGGAAATAAAAGATCGATTCATCGCCTTACACATAATGTACGACAGGATAGCGCCGGACGAGCCGACCAGAGCGCCAGTGACAATCAGCAAATCGTTGGCCAGCATAAAACCTGCAGCTGCAGCGGCCCAGCCTGAATAAGAGTTCAGCATAGACACCACCACCGGCATATCAGCGCCACCAATGGAGGCGACCAGATGCAGACCAAAGACTAAGGCTATCAGCGTCATAATCAGCAGTGCTGTTTCACCCGCTTCGAAGCCAACAAAATAAACCAGCAATACGGCTGATGCTAACAAGGCCAGTAAATTCAGTTTATGTTTATGTGGAATGCTCAACGGCTTAGAACTGGCGATGCCACGTAATTTGGCAAAAGCAACGATAGAACCCGAGAAGGTGACTGCGCCTATAAAGACGCCTAAAAACACTTCGGTTAAATGCACAGTTAAGGCTGCGCCAGCAGCAGCGTGGGTTTCAAAAAAGCTGTTGTAACCCACCAGCACTGCAGCTAAGCCGACAAAGCTGTGCAAAATGGCAACCAGTTCAGGCATTTGGGTCATTTCTACTTTCAGTGCTAATCGAAGGCCAATAGCACCGCCTATCGCCAGAGCTATCACTAACGGCAACATGGCATCCATACTAACGCCGGCAATGGTGGCGAGCAGGGCTATGGTCATACCCAAAATACCCAGCCAGTTCCCGCGGCGGGCCGTTTCCTGCTTAGATAAACCGGCTAAGCTGGCAATAAAAAAAGCAGCCGCTACCAGATAGGCTGAAGTGATTAATCCTTGTGTCATGGCTATTACTCCCCGCCTTTGGTGAACATCTTCAGCATGCGCCGTGTGACGGTAAAGCCACCTACTATATTAATGGTGGCAATCAGTACGGCGAAAAAAGCCAGCGCCTGTACCAGCAGGGAATCGCTGCTGATTTGCAGTAAAGCGCCCAAAACTATAATGCCGGATATCGCATTGGTGACCGACATCAAAGGCGTATGCAAGGCATGAGTCACGTTCCAGACCAGGTAATACCCCACCACGCAGGAGAGTAAAAACACCGTAAAGTGCGCTAAGAAATCACTGGGGGCGGAGTAACCTATCCAGAGTAAAAGCAGGGCAGCTATGCCGATAAACCAGTTGGAACTGATTGATTTTTTCTCTGTTTTTGCAGCTGGTGCAGCACTGGCCACAACAGGTTTGGCCGCAGCTGTCACACTGATAGCTGGCGGTGGGAAGGTGACTTCGCCCTGATGCACCACAGACATGTTGCGGATAATCACATCCTGCATATCCAGTACCATCTGACCATCTTTGGTTTTGCACAAGAGTTTGGCTAAATTCACCAGATTGGTGCCATAAAGCTGTGAGGATTGTGCCGCTAAACGACCTGGTAAGTCGGTGTAACCTATCACTTTGACACCTGATGCCGTTTCTGTGATTTGACCTTGCTCTGTGTATTCACAGTTGCCGCCTGTGGCTGCTGCTAAATCAACAATGACAGAGCCGGGTTTCATCGAGTCGACCATCTCTTTGGTGATAAGCTTAGGTGCCGGACGGCCCGGAATAAGCGCCGTGGTGATAATAATGTCGACCTCTTTGGCCTGCGCGGCAAACAGCGCCATTTCAGCGGCAATAAATTCATCCGACATCACTTTAGCGTAACCGCTGGACGAAGAGCCATCTTCAGCAAATTCGAGTTTTAAAAATTCGCCACCCAAAGATTCAATTTGTTCTGCCACTTCAAGCCGGGTATCAAAAGCCCGCACTATAGAACCTAAAGAACGGGCCGCACCAATAGCAGCAAGACCGGCCACACCTGCGCCAATCACCAGTACTTTGGCTGGTTGCACTTTACCTGCTGCAGTAATTTGACCACTTAAAAAACGGCCAAAACTATGAGCCGCTTCAATCACAGCACGGTAACCGGCAATATTTGACATAGAAGACAGGGCATCCAGTGACTGAGCGCGGGAAATACGCGGCACCATATCCATCGCCAATACATTCACACCTTGAGCCGCAAGGCGCGCCACTAAATCCGGGTTTTGTGCTGGCCAGATAAAACTGACTAAGGTACTGCCTTTTTGCAGTAAACTGATTTCCTGCTCCGTCGGCGCATTGACCTTATAAATCAGTTCACTGGCCCAGAGTTGGTCTGGCCCAGCTATGCTGGCACCGGCCTGAATATAAGCCTCATCGCTAAAACCAGCCATGCTCCCAGCGCCGCTTTCCACCAGCACAGTAAAACCTAATTTGCGTAGTTGTTCCGTTGTCGCCGGGGTGGCCGCCACCCGGGTTTCGTCGTGCAGTTTTTCTTTGGGTATTGCAATAAACATCCTGACCTCTTGTCCTGTTTTTTTATTTGATCCTGCAAAGCAGAGTGATCGATGGCCCGCATCATCAAGGATGGAGGACATACTTCTTGCACTGGTACTGCAGTACTGCTTGCTTCGGGATTCCTGAAGGGACTACCACCCCACCAACATAAAACCATGATGCGGACGGGGGCTCGGTCAGGTGTCTTTGCTCTGCAGCGGCCAGATTGTGTAAAACCAATATCGCTGATTGTTATAGCAATAGTTGGCGCAACGACTATAAAGAAAGGTCAGAGCAGTTGACTAATGCCTTTTAGTTATAGCTTAGAGGATAGTCGGCAATTTCAGTTTTGTTTTTCAATAACAAACCGGAAAAAAGCTGCAGATCACGAAAGCACAAAAACAAAGTGTGGCCGGGCTGGAGCTTCAGGGCGGGATTGTCCAAGTCAAAAATATGGGGAAGTCCGATAGGTGAAAAGCCCTGAGAGCTGCTCAGGGCTTTGGTTATTTGCCTACTGTAACTTATTTAACAGTGGCTTCAGCCGCTTCAACAATCAGCTTGGCGACCTGTTGTGGTTTGGATGTCATCACGACGTGTGAGGCATCTTTGATTTCCACAATTTTTTTCGCACCAGCACGCTCGGCCATAAATTTCATTGCAGCAGCAGGGATATTTTTATCTGCGGTACCGTAGATAGCCCAGGACGGAATTTTTTTCCAGGCAGGAGCACCAGAGGCTTCATGCAAAGCAGCTTCAGTCACAGGGCGCTGCGTGGCAGCCATTAAAGCCGCTTCTGCTGCTGGCACATCTGCCGCAAACTGAACACCGAATTTATCCTGCTGAATATACAAATCTTTGTTGCCGTCTTTTAATACCACTGGCGCAGCAAGAGCAGGGCCTAAAGTGCCGCCAGGGTAACGTCCTGATAATTCAGCAATGTTTTCACCTTGTTCAGGAGCAAAAGCTGCGACATAGACTAAAGCTTTTACTTTGTCCTGATCCGCTTTGACGTTGCTTATCACAGAACCGCCGTATGAGTGACCAACTAAAACCACGGGGCCTTTGGTCTGTGCTACGACATCAGACAGATAAGCGGCGTCGCTTTTTACACTGCGCAGTGGGTTGGCCAGGGCTATCACAGGGTAACCCTGATCATGCAGCTCAGCGACCACACCATTCCAGCTGGATGATTCAGCAAAGGCGCCGTGCACTAATACCACTGTAGGTTTTTCAGAGGCAAAAGCGGCAGCGCCAAAGGTCAGGCCTAATGTGGCGATAGCTGTGGTCAATACACCTGATTTGAAATTAGTCATGTTCGTTTCCTTTTGGATTTGCAAGCTTAGTGAATAGGCGGCGCTTTTTTTGGGCGCTCGCCTCTATGGTTTCTCGCTCGCTTCGCACCGGGTCTGTTGTTTTTCCCTTTGTGAGCGGCTGTGGTTATAGTAAGTGGGATGCCTTTCTTTTTGGGTTCAGATAGTCTATGTTATGCAACAGATCGTCTAAATCGTTAGATTTTATAACAAGGGGATAGGGGTGGACCGTTTATCAACTTTACTGGCTCAATTTGGAATGCATGCCACCACTATCTATGGTGGGGGGCTTCAGGATGGCATTAGTTTTGATAGCATGGACAGAACAGCCAAGCTGCATTTGTTACGCTCAGGTGATGCGTTGTTTCAGTTAGAGCAGCAAAAGCCTTTAGTGATCACACAACCCAGTTTATTGTTGATCCCAAGGCCTTGTCGTCACAGTCTGAGCCCTGTGTCAGTGGCCACGCAGGGCCAGTATCCTGAACTGGTGTCGGCTGCGCTGAAGTTTGATGGCGGTCTGGATAATCCAATAACCACGGCTTTACCCGCTTATGTGCTGATGCCTTTGGCTGAAATCGTAATGCTCAGTGGTAATCTGGATTGGTTATTTGATGAAGCCTTTGCCCAGCATTGTGGCAAAAACGCTGTGCTGAACCGTTTGTTTGAACTGGTAGTGATCCAATTGCTGCGTTATATGATGGCCAATCGCAGCGTATCAACAGGTATGATGGCTGGCCTTGCTGACTTGCGGCTGGCAAAAGCTGTGACTTTAATGCACGACCAGCCTGCCAGGGCCTGGTCTGTCGCTGAACTTGCCAGTGCCGCCAGTATGTCCAGAGCAAGTTTTGCCGCCAAGTTTCATAAAGTGGTTGGTATTACCCCTGCTGAATATCTGGCGAGCTGGCGGGTTAGTCTTACGCAAAAATTATTGCGGGAAGGCCGCCCTATAGCTCTAATCGCTGATGAAGTGGGTTACGAAAGCCCATCGGCTTTAGCCCGTACCTTCAGGCGAAAAACCGGTAGCAGCCCAAGAGAATGGCTGCAGCTGCAGCATTGAAGCGCAAGCAGCTTAAAGAGGCAGCTTAAATCGCTATAAAAAAGCCCATGAATTCATGGGCTTTTTTTTGTGACCTGCTAAGGATCAGGCGGGCTCCGATGCCTCAGCCTTGGCCTGTTCAGCTGCTTTATGCTTTGTTTGATAATTTTGTGCAAAAGTTAAAATGGCCATGCTGATACAGCTAAAAATCAAAAAGCCTGCTGTCACAGGAATTACAGTACCGTTGTACATTTGGCCTATCACTGTGCCTATGCTCATCGACATAATGGATGAAGTAGAGCCAATAATGGCAGCCGCTATACCAGCTACATGACCCATAGGTTCCATTGCCATGGCGTTGATATTACCAAACACCAGACCAAAGCAGAAAAACAGCACGGACGCATACAACACAAAAATCCATAGCTGAATGTCAATCACCCAATGTAGCGCTAAAAATACTGCTGAGCTTAAAATAATGCCCCAGACCGCACGGTTAGATAAATGTTGCATGCCCCATTTTTGCACCAGGCGGGAGTTCACCAAAGAGGCTGCGCCAAACACAATAGCCAACAAGCCAAAGTACAAAGTAAAGAGCTCACCTGTTTTAAACAAATCCTGGAAAATCTGCTGCGATGAGTTCAGATAACCAATAAAGCTGCCAAAAAATAAACCCATACACACCATGTAGCAGACCGTAGGCACATTGCTGATCACTTCTTTAAAGGCTTCAGCAAAACCTTTGGAGCTCATGGCAATGCGGTGCTCTTTGGGCAAGGTTTCTTCTAAACGGCATAAAATCCACACGACAATAAGCAGCGCATAAAATACATAAAGGATAAAAATATCGCGCCATGAGCCTATCCATAACACCGCCTGACCCAAGCTTGGTGCTAAAGCCGGCACCATCACGAATATCATCATCACCAGCGACATAATGCGTGCCATATCATTGCCTGAGTATTTATCCCGCACTATAGAAATAGCCGAAACATAAGGGCCTGAAACCCCTAAACCCTGCACAAAACGGCCGAATAATAAGGTGTTGATATCGGTGGCGACATAACAGATCACAGTACCGACTAAAAACAGCACTATGCCACCGTTTAATACTTTCTTACGGCCTGTGGCGTCGGACAAGGGACCACAAATCAGCTGGCCTATCGCCATACCAAAAAATAAGGCACTGACGACCAGTTGTGCCTGATTGGGGTGACTCATCGCAATATCAGCACGAATAGCGTCCAGCGCTGGCAATAAGGCATCAATAGAGATGGCAACAATGGACATTAAAAGGGCCACCAGCAAAGTAAATTCGCCGGTAGAAATACGCGATTTGGGTGCATGAGTAGAGTAATCGGACATGTACAGCATTCCTTGTTTAAAACGGCCTGAAAAAGGCGCGGCTAGTGTAACGCTTTTCATCGACCAAAGCTGTTGGCAAATGTAAATGGATTCGACACTAGTCGCTTAAGGTTGGGGTTAATCGACAGGAATAGGGGATAATTTTACCAGGCAAAGAGCCGTTCCGGCACTGCCAATACAGTACGTCCGATGGCAAATACTTCCGACTGCGTTGTTGTTCGTCCTAACTTTTGCTTTTAACAAATCGCAGTAAAGTGCCGATAGCTGACGATACCACTGACTGCTGCCGAATAGCAGTTTTTCACTGAAAACGGACATTCCGTATCACTTGATTGCTAATTTTGAGACTCTTTCCATTTAATGCTGGCTTAGCTAATGAACTTATAATACATCCGGTTCATTTATTTTGAATTGGAACTGTAGTGACGGGTCTGAGCTTAGGCACATTTTTTATAACTGGTTAGTAGTTCTTTTTCCAAAAATATTTAATCAAATGAAACTGCTTATACTTAGTTGGGTTTATACAAACACATACGGTTTTTACCAGACTGTTTGGCTTGGTACATCGCATAGTCAGCTTGTTTTAGTAGATCGGATGCACTGCATTGTTGATTTTCAAAAATGACTGCTCCTAGGCTTGCTGAGCAGTGGTGAGTAAATCCAGAAATATCATAAGGTTTGCCAATTTCCTCAATGATTTTATTAGCTATGGTTGTTAACCAACAGCTGCCTTCTACTGGTTGTGATGGACCGTTGAACAGAATAACGAATTCATCTCCGCCAAATCTAGCGACTGTGTCACTTTCTCTGACTATAGCGTTCAGTCTGTTGGCTACTTCCTTAAGAAGAGTGTCGCCAGCATCATGTCCTTTGGTGTCATTGAGGATCTTAAAGTTATCCAAATCCAGAAACATGACTGCAAATTTTGTATTTGTTCTCGAAGCACTAAGCAACATAGTTTTTAACCTATCCTGCAACAGGCTCCTGTTAGCAAGCCCAGTCAACTGATCATAAAACGCTAGCTTTTGGATTTGTGCTTCTGCTGCCTTGGACTTGGAGATATCCCTAGCAATTTTTGATGCACCAATCACTGTTCCCTTGTGATCATAAATAGGTGATATGGTAACGGAAACGTCTACTAGATAACCATCTTTATGCAAACGTTGAGTTTCGAAATGTTCTACTTTTTCACCTCGTGCCAGTTTTTGTAAAATTTCAGCCTCCTCGTAATTGCGCTCTGGATGTATTATTTTCCCCACAGGCTGGCCAATCATCTCATCAGCTTGGAAACCAAATATTTTTTCCGCGCCACTATTCCAACTGGCGACTATTCCATGGATATTTTTGCTGATGATTGCATCATCAGACGATTCAATAATGGCTTTAAAGTGAGAGAGATTTAGCTCAGCTAAACGACGTTGAGTACTGTACAGCCAGCCCAAAACACTCTCTGAATTTTTCGGCTCGACGGCAATTGGAGTGAGGAAATCACCGTTGCCAAGTTGAGTAATAGTGTTTTCTAGCTCGTAAATTGAGCAGCCAATGATGTCATTGAGTGCTCGCCCCAATCGGGTGATTAACCAAATTAAAACCCCAACAAGTAAAAACAATACAATAGTAGCTGTCTGCAATCGATAATTAGCTCTTTGAACTTCAGCACCCGTTCTTGCCATAATCATCTGTTCAGTTTTGATGATGTTGTTCATGATTTCAGCTTTAGAATAGATAAAATTATCGTCGGCTAACATCGTCAACGCTTTTAGCTTTTTGTTTGGATCGACAGGAACATCTTCTTCAACAAGCGACATGGCCTGATTCTCCAGAATCACGAGTTTGTCAGATGTATTTTTGGATTTTTTCAAATTTTCAAGTTCTTCTTGAGTGACACCAGCTTGGCGCATCAACTCAAACAAAGGTATGGCATCCCCCGTTGATTCTGTTACTTCGGCCCAATCTGACGCAGCAAATGCATGATGCTCCCAGTAGGCTGAACTGTAGTTTTTTGGTCTGGCTCTACGTCCTTCCCGAATATCGACAATAGCATGAAATTGGTCTTTATAGATTTGCTTACCAGTTATCACATAAGTACGAACTAACCTGGCCAAGTCACTTGAAGATTGCCTCAGCTCTTCAGCCAACTTTAGCGATAGCTCTCTGCTCTCGACCGCTTCACGATATTTCGCTTGATCATATACCACGACAAAAAAACTAACCCCAAGTGATAACACAACACAAAGCATCATGAACAGGTAAAGCTGATATTTCGAGGGAGTCTTTATTAGCATAGAAAAGCTATTCCTATAAAACTTCTTGCAACCAACGTCCATGTGACACTGAATTTGTCTTCGCTGTAATGCAAATTAAATCAATGTAGTGCAAATACTTTTTAATATGGCAAAAAAGGTTTAGCAAATAAGTAACCCTGGCCAGTGTCGCAACCCAATTGCTCTAAAATATTGGCTTGTTGCTCAGTTTCTACTCCTTCAGCAATTACGTGCATACCACAAGCCCTTGCTATCCAGATGACTGCCCTGACAATTTCCATGCCGGAGGGATCAGTAATTGCGTCTATAAAACTTTTATCAATCTTTAATTGGTCTAACTGTAAATGCCGTAAATAACTGAGAGAAGAGTAACCTGTGCCAAAATCGTCAATAGCAATAACTACACCGAGGTTCTGTAAACAATAAATATTATCTCGAACTTGCTCTGTCATTTCGAGTAACACTGTCTCAGTCACTTCTAATTGTAATAGCCGCAGTGGCACATCATAATCTTTTGCCAAGCCCTCAATAGCTGACACTAAGCTTGGCGCAGAAAAATGCGAGGAGGTGATGTTTACTGCAATCGGAACTACGTCATTATTCCTTTTCATCTGCTTGTTCAAAAGCTGGAAAACATGGCGTAATACATAGAGATCTAACTCCTGCCCCAGATTCATTCGCTCTGCTATCGGAACAAATTCCGCAGGACTTATAGAGCCTAAAAAAGTATCTTGCCAGCGTAGCAATGCCTCATACGCAATTACTTGCCTGGTCTTGAGGCTAACTTTGGATTGGACAAATATCTGCAATTCACCTTGCTGTAATGCAGATTTTAAGCCTTGTTCAATGTCCAATTGCCGACTCATGACTTGTTGGTATTGGCGATCGAAAAAGCAAATATGAGGCCTACTCAAAAAGGCTTGTGGTAGGACGCTTTCAGCCATTTGTAACAATGTAGGAAGATCACTGCTGTCATCTGGATAAATACTGATGCCCACTTTTACGGAAGGACGTAAGTTCTCGGTTCCGATCAGATAAGGCTGCTCCAACTGTTCGATGATTTGTAATGCGTAACGAATGGCGTCAGCGTTGTCTTTGCATTCTATCAGAGCAATAAATGAATCACTTCCTGGCCTGCAACGCAGGGTAGGTATGTCAAAGCTGTCCTTAAGACGTTGACTTGCCTCTATGAGCATTTGATCACCAGCTTCGTAGCCAAATCTGGTGTTAAACAAATTAAAATGGTTGCAGTCAAAATACAGTACCGCCTTTCTGGATGGTGTGTGGGTTTGCTCAAAAGCCCTGATTAAACCCTCCATATTTAATAGACCTGTCAATGAATCATGAAATTTAAGATATTCAATTTCTCGTAATGCCTGCTCACGCAGACTAACATCGACACCAAATCCCTGAATTTCATGTAATCCACTTTCTTGCGGCGATATTTTGGTAAACCACCATTCCATTTCAAACGGGCCTGACTTACGTTCCATCACAGTTTGAAAATGAATACGTGTCAAACAATCGCCTGTAAAAAGTCTCTGCAAACGATCGACAGTGCCATGTTTAGAACCGCGAAACAAATTGATAAAATCAAGACCCATCAGCTCGGTATATGTGCACTCAAAGACGTCCACGAACGCCTGATTAACAAAAGTGATTCTTAAATGCTGATCGAGTCGGCATAGCAATTGTCCCTCGCAATCAACTATGGATTTATAACGTTGCTCAGCTTTTGCAAGATCTAATAGTGCATTCTGGTATTCCGTCAGGTCATGGCATAGACCGATAAATAAGGCACCTCCTTCTGTTTGGGCTTTTCCCACGGATAAATGCATAGGGAAAATCGAACCATCTTTGCGCTTACCGGGTACATCTCTGCCTTTGCCTATGATTTGTGCAGGTTGACCACTGATATAGCGCTGAAGATAGCTATCATGAGCACGTGCGAACGGTTCAGGCATAAGCATCGATACGTTTTTGTTCAGTACTTCTTGTCGCTGATAACCGAATAAACTCTCAGCTGCCGAGTTAAAACTTGTGATCAAGCCTTGCTGGTCAATTGTGATAATTCCGTCGACGGCAGCATCAAACAATGCTGTTTGCAGAGACTCAAGTTGAAGTTTTTCAGCAAGAGTTTTTCTATAGACCGATAAATCATGGCATATCCCAACAAAGTAACGTTGGTCTTTGATGACTGTTGTGCCTACGGACAAATGCATAGGAAACAAACTTTTGTCCTTTTTTACACCATACACATCACGGCCTTGTCCGATAATCTTTGCTTGTCCTGTAGCTAAATAATTCGACAGGTAATCGTCGTGATTTTTGCTATGAGGATCAGGCATTAAGGTTGAGACGTTCAGCCCCAGAACTTCAACGCTGTCATAGCCAAACAACTGCTGAGCAGAGTGTGAAAAATGTCTGATAATACCAGCTTGATCGATAACAATAATCGCGTCTGCGGCCGCATCAATGAACTCTTTGTACAAAGAGTTCAAGTCTTCCAGCACATGCTGCATGCTTTAGCTCCTTCTAAATCTGTTTACCAGTTCGTGCAGGTTATCTGAAACTTTTTGCAACTGTTGCATACTGACGCTCGTTTTATCGACCTCTGCATTACTTTCCTCTGCGAGTGCTGAAATGCGGACTATCTGTTGATTAATATCTTCAGCAACATGAGCTTGTTGCTCAACTGCGGCCGCCATTTGAGTAGACATGTGGGCTATTTGATCGATTGCTGAACTGATCCCTTCTAGTGCGGCCGAGGTTTGCTGCACTACAGTCGCACCTTGTTGTGCATCTGAATTACCAATTCGAGCAACTTCGACGGCTTGTTGTGTTTGCTGCGTCAGTTCTGAAACTATGGTGTAAATTTCCTTGGTAGAATCTTGAGTTCGACGAGCTAGGTTGCGAACTTCATCTGCAACTACTGCAAAACCGCGTCCGGATTCACCTGCTCGTGCAGCTTCTATAGCCGCATTCAATGCCAGTAAATTAGTTTGCTCAGCAATAGTTTCAATAATTTGAGCCGCTTGTGAAATATGTTGAGTCTGCAACGCTACAGCTTCTACAGACTGGCTGATATTGTTGACCGTCTGTTGTAGTTGATTAATAGACTGACTGGCACGTGTGGCCAGTTGAGAACCTTGCTCCGTCAGTGTGTTGGCTTGATCTGCTTGTAGTGCTGACTCACTGACATGCTGTGCGACTTGATGGATAGTAGTTGCCATTTCATTCATGGCTGTAGCCACTAAGGTTGTTTCTTGTTGTTGCTGGTCCAACTGGTTGACCAATCGCTCAGTCTGGCTGCGACCCAAAGCAGCTTCACCTGATACTGCTGAAGCTGCATGATCAATGCGAGTCAGTACAGCGTCCAAATGCGAGGATTGACTGCGAATGGCCACTGTCAGTTTGCCCTGAATCCCTTTTGTGTCTGTATAGCTGACTACAGCAAGCTCATCTGAAAAGGCGCTACTCATCAATTGATCTAATGATTTCAACATTTTCAGTCGGTTTTGGCTGGTCCAGATCGCGTATACAATTATAGACACAAGTAGCATAGCTTCCGATATCTCTTTGTAACCACTAAAAAAAATAAGTGCGCAGACAGCCACTAGAACGATTAAGTATAGATTTGGAAATGAGATTTTGATGGATGCTGAATAGCCTTCTCCATTTCGTAGACGGCTGTATAATCTTTCGGCGCGTTGTACATCGGTTCGACTAGGGCAGGAGCGAACTGATTCATAACCAACAATTCGACCTTGTTCTGTTATCGGTGTGACATAGGCATCGACCCAATAATAATCTCCGTTTTTACATCTATTTTTTACTAACCCCATCCACGCTTTGCCTGATTTGAGATAGCTCCACATTTTTTCAAATGCCTGAGGTGGCATATCCGGATGTCTGACTAGATTGTGTGGCTGTCCAATTAGCTCTTCTTTAGTGAATCCACTGACCTCAATAAATGCGTCATTGCAATCCGTAAGAACTCCGCGGGTATCAGTCACTGAAATTAATTTTTTATCTGGGGAAAAGCGTTTCTCTTGAGTCGTGACTGGCTGGTTAATGCGCATAGCTACGTCGTCCATTTAGTAAATATGATAAAAACAATCAAATCGATAACTTCTGATTATTAGAGAAATCTAAATCTGAGTCAAGAGTTATCAGACCAAGGTCTAATAAGTTTGACAACTGAATTGATGTTTTAGAATGCTCGGAAGTAAGGCAAATGAAACTGTCTAAGCTAGTAATTCAGAGAAAGCAGGCGTTCATGAAGATAAACAAAGGCTTCAATATTTTCGAAACAAAAACTAATTGCGAAAAAGATCAATAATGCTGGATTCTTGATTTTGTGTTTCAAGATGTCACAGGGTTTTAGGCGGCTTCTTAACCCCTGAGTCACCATAATGGCTTTATTTTTTCCGCATTTCTTTTCAGTTGAGCTGAAATCAGGTTGGCTGGCTAGGTTAATTTTTATAAGTTCGGGCTTAGCTGAACGCTGTACTTCTGCATCAGTTATTACTGATAAGCTGCAATACAGGTTGTGCCCGGCGGCCAAAGTAGATTTGGAAGGTTTCTTGCTGACCAGCAGCCAGAGTCAGCTCGAATGACAGGGGATATATCCGGCTGCAGTCTGCCATGATAACTACTAGATGGTCCTGATTAAACATACGCTGGCCACTGGCTCCATTTGTCACCGTAATAGTAGCGACCCGCTCCCCGTTATCCGCAGCCAGCAAAGCGTAGTGATCCAGCACTAGATCGCTGCGTCTGGGCACCACATCTTTATCACGCTGACAATTGAGCTCTGTATTCTGAAAAGGCGAAGGCTCAAACCTCAGGATCTGATCTCTGTCTGGTTCATAGGCCTGTGTACTGGCAGACACAAGGACGGGCAGCAACCACTTCTTCATCATGACCTCAAAAGTTGCAAAAAAGTTAAGCTAATCTATCAGGCTTAACTTGCCAAGCAGCCAGATGTTTGAAATTGTAAGCAGGATGCTGTTTTACAACTCAGCATCCTGCTGAAAATCTTCAGCCAGACTGCTGAGTTGCTTCAGCTCTGACTCTTTTTGCTTTTTCTTTTGTTGCAGACGATAAATGGCGACCAGACAAAGCGGTGCGACTATGAGGCTGTAAAAAATCAGCAGGGTCGGGGTCACCTGAGCGATTTGCCACCACTGCATCAGCCATAACAAGCCTGCAAATAGCACCAATGCAGCGCAGGATAGCTGGGTATACAAGTAATAGCGCAGGGTTAATGTGCAAGCTCTGATCCGAAATTGCACCAGACCGCTGCTGCTCCAGTTGTCATACTCCAGTATAGGTTTGTGTACTGTCCAGGCGACATAAGCCGAGCTCAGAGCTCCTGTGATCAGAAACAAAGCCGACACATAGCCCAACCAGTCAGGAATTTCAAAGGCGAGCCAGAAGGCGGCAACAAGCATCACAACAGCACCTAACCATTCACCGTACATCAAGTATTTTTGTTCAGTTTGACGCTGTTTGGCCTGACTTAAATCTGCGGCAGTGGGGGGCGCTTCTGTTGCTGTGGGTTGTTGTTGCCAGCTTTTGGTAAGAGCGGCAAAGTCAAAATTATCTGCCATGGTGCATGATCTCCATCAGTTCTGTTTTGGCGCGATTTAACCGCACTCTTACTGCGCCCTGAGTTAGTTGCAGGATCTCTGCGATCTCAGGGGTGTCTAAATCTTCCATCGCCAGCAAAATCACCTGACGGTTGGCAGGGGAGAGTTGTCTTACGGCCTGCAACAGCTGCTGGCTTTGCTGCTGTTCGTCGACTTCTTGCGACGGACAATCCTGTAACAGCTGATGCTGGGTGTCCTCATCTAATTCCTGCCACTGCTGGCGTTTAGCACGAGCTATGTGATCAACAGTCACGTTATGCACAATGCGAAACAAATAAGCCCGAGGCAGCTCTGCAGCCTGAATACGTTCAGCCGACTGGTGTAATGCCAGATAAATATCCTGTTTTAAATCCTGTCGTGCTGCCGGATCGGCCTCTGAAGCCATCAAAGTGCGGCTGATAGCGCCCTGATTTTGTTGCCATAACTGCAGTAAAAATTGTTCCGCTGGCATAGTGTTATTGTTTGATAGCGTCAAAAAAGACTCCCTGTTCAATACGTTAGCGCTATGTGTTGTCGCACGCGCAAACGTTATCACTCTGTTAGATAGAAGTCTGCCCCTGTGGCCAAAGTGTTACAAAAATAAATAAAAAAAATTCTGTAACGGCTGAAGAAATACTCCCGACTTCTTAAGCAAACACAGCAACTTTATTTCGGTTTTAAGGAGTCTTCACATGAAAACACTGCATGTAAAAAAATCTGTCGCGCTTTGTCTGATGGCCCTGTGGCCTGCATTACAGGCGCTAGCCCAGGCCCCTGTTGAACAGGCACCAAGCGTGTTGTATCACAATGCGACTTTACTCAATCCTGCCACTGAGCAGTTGGTGCAGGATGGCTGGCTGCTGGTCAAAGAAGGCCGCATCCTACAAATGGGTCAACAGCAACCAAACACTACATTACCTCAAGCCAGCAAAGCGGTGGATCTCAAAGACCAGTATCTGATGCCGGGGCTGATTGATGTGCATTTGCACCTGACTGCAGGGCCTCACAGGGCTGAAATGCAGGATGGTCAACCTGTCATCAGTGTGAAAGGTCATAGTGAGCTGACGCGCTATCACGCCATCAGCACCTTAGCCACCGGAGTGACCACAGCCTTTAGCCCGGCAGGAGAGCCAGAAGCTAACGCTGAATATGTCGCGCAGCAACAAGCAGGCCACTGGCCTGGCCCCAAGTTAAAATACGCTGGTTTTGTCTTCGAACCTACGCCAGTGTTAGGTGGCTCTGTCTATCCAAAAGACGAAGCAAGCTGGCGCGCTGAGATTGCCCGTCAAAAACAGCTGGGCGTTCACTACATTAAGTTATACGCCGGGCTGAGCAAAGACGAGGTTGCGCTCGGAGTGCGGTTAGCCAAAGAGGCGGGCCTGAAAACTCTGGCTCATCTGGATAGCGTCAGTTGGCAGTATGCAGCGGATCTGGGCATAGACATGTTAACCCATGCGTTGCCAACCAGTGCTGAATTACTGACAGGCGATGCAAAACAGGCTTATCTGGCTGAACGAAAAAATCCATATGACAGCCGTTATTTGTACCGGTGGTTCGACTATGTGGATTACGATAGCGAGCCGATGCAAAAGCTGTTTAGCACTCTGGCGCGTCAACAAACCAGAGTCGACCTGACCTTGGTTGCCAATGAATTGTTCTACTTTGGCCGTGATCTGAACAGCTTATATCCGGAAGAAACTATGTGGGTCTTTCACCCGGAAAATCGTAGCCGTTGGCGCGCCTTTTTTGCTGCGCTCAGTTATGACTGGTCAAAAGAAGACTTTGCCGCCGCTCAGCGTCAAATGCCGAAGGTAAAGCAATTGCTGAAACGTCTGTACGACGCCGGCGTGCCGCTGGCGATAGGCACAGATTTAAGCGCCAGCGGTCCTTTTTATCTGCGTGAATTACAACTGACCCAGGAAGCAGGCCTGACGCACTGGCAGGTGTTGAAGCTGGCCACCAGCGGTGGCGCTGAGCATCTGGGGCTGACGGATCATGGCCAGCTAAAAACAGGCTATGTCGCTGATTTTATCGTGCTGGGTGCCAATCCACTGCAGGATTTGAACGCGCTGAACACTGTGCATACCGTAGTGCAGCAAGGCAAAGCCTGGTCTGTGGACGAGCTGAAAGCTCAGTTGAGTTCTCTGTCAAAGCTGAAACTTTAATTTAAACCCTTACACACTGATTTACTTCACAAATTTAACGAGGATAGATAGATGGAAACTTTAAATTACTGCGTGTCTGAGCTGAGCAATCAGGTCGAATTTACCGATGCCGAATTTCTGGTGCTGTTTATGGTGTTCTGGCTGGTGGCCGCTGTATTGCACAACAAATTTGATCTGAACAAAAACGAGGAATAACCCATGGAAACTATACAACACATTCTGGCGACCTTTACTCAAGCATGGCAACAGGCTGATCTGGTGTTTTTAGTCGGCTTTGGCACGCTTTTTCTGCTGATTTGGTTTTTACCCAGCCTGCTGGCATTGGCTTTTAACCGTCAGCATGCCGGCAAAATTGCCTTACTGAACGTGCCGGCTGGTTTTTCCTGGATAGCTTGGGTGGCGTTAATCGTCTGGGCTGTGACAGGCAAACTGAGCGATAAACTGGCTGAAAAGGCGCGCTTAAAGCCAGTGGTCTGATACAAGGCTGTTATAACTGTACGCTATCACCTTCATTTAAAATTAGCAGCGGCACCTGACTGTTCAGTTGTCGCTGCATATGCAATAAGCGCAAGAGTGGGGAATGTGAACTGATGTCTCCCATCTGCCAACTCCCATTACCATAGCCCCAGGGGATCATCACTTTGCAACCCAGTTCTGTCGCGGCCACCAACGCATCTTCTGGTGTGGTATGCACATAACGATACCAGTCAGCATGCTCTTCATGATGATAAGAGGCTATCGGCAACAGACAGATGTCTATATCCCCGTATTTCTGCTGAATATCCTTAAAATGCTCTGAATAGCCGGTATCTCCCGCAAAAAACAAAGTGTTTTCACCGTGCTTTAACAACCAGCCGCCCCAGAGGGCTTTATTGTCATCATTGAACAATCTGCGGTTATTAAAATGATGGGCAGGCACCAGATGGATGCTGAGCTCACCTTGCTGGCTCTGGCTGTACCAGGCCTGTTCAATAATGTGGTATCCACCCTTTGGCATATAATCCGCCATCCCCAGAGGCAGGTAATAAGTTGGCTTATTGCCTATTTGTTCAATGCTCTGCTGGCTGAAATGGTCGTAATGCAAATGGGAGTACAACACGGCATCTGTTTCTGCCAAAGTGGTACTGCTGATCGTCGGGGTGTAAGGCCTTTTGATGATGCCGGCAAACCATTGTACCCAACGGACCGGCCAGTCAAACTGGCCAAATACAGGGTCCAACAGCAGTTGCTGGCCATCCGGTGTATTGATCACAAAGCTGGCATGACCCAGCCATTGCACAGCAAAACCAGTAGTTAACTCAGGTGCTTGCTGAGCTGCAGTGTAGCGGCAATCCTGACCCGGAGTTTTACACTCAACGGCCTTATGTGCCGGATAGCAGTTTGCCTCACAGTGCGCCGGATACTGCCGCTGCCCTAAAGGCGTGCGATACAGATTACGATAGGCACCCTGATGTTCACCTTGAGTGATCTGTGGTAGTACTGCCTCTTTGCTGACCTGACGCTGAACCTTATTTGGTGTGCTGCAGGCGCAAAGCAGCAGCACACCGATGAGCAACATAGCTTTTGGAACTCGCTTTGGTCTCATTAATAGCCCTTATTAACCAATGGTTTACTCGTTATTGTTGTCTTAATACCATAGCAGGTTTGCGCCCTGCAACCTGCCAGGCTAAAGCGGCTACTGTGCACCAGCAAATAGCGAAAGTAACGGCTGCCGCAAGCAAACCCGGCAGCGCTGCGTATGCTTACGTCAGCCCAGCAGCAACAACTGCAACAAGGCAAGTTTGACGGGGCGAACTTAGCGCAACTGGCTACTTTGCTGCAACGCACCAACACCTCTTATCAGGGCCAGTTGCAGTGGCAGCAGCAAGGCTACACAGACCGGCTGGCGCTGAGCATTGTCTGCAGCCGAATTCAGGGGCAGTTACGTAAACTGGTGACGCTGCAAAGTATTAATCAGGCACTGCTGCAGCAAGAAGTGCAGGCTTATCAGCAACTCACCAGGGTGTTGACCCACGAAATTGCCAATTCGGTGACCCCTATGGCGTCTTTGGCACAAAGCTGCCAGCAGATTTTGCCAGTGTCAGGCACTGTGCTAAGTCAGGATGACCATGTTGATCTTAGCGAAGCGCTGACGACCATCTACAGACGTGGCCAGCACTTGAGTGATTTTATCCTGTCCTTTAAACAGTTAAGTCAGCCTGTACAAGCGGATTTGCAGCAGACCGATCTGGTGGCCATTGTCAAAAATTGTCTGGCCTTACAGCGTGATGCATTCAGTCAGTCCGGAGTTGAGCTAAAGACGGATTTACCCAACCAAGCCCTGTTATGGCTGGATGAAGCCCTGACGGAACAAGTGCTGATTAACCTGCTGCAAAATGCGCTGGATGCGATGCAGCACAGTGAGCAGAAACAGCTTAGCGTCAAGCTTCAGCGCACAACACAGCAGCAATGGCAACTGGAGATCAACGACAGCGGACCTGGTATACCGGCGGATGTCGCAGAGCAAATTTTTATTCCGTTTTTCACCACCAAGGCTACAGGCTCGGGTATAGGCTTGCCTTTATCGCGCGCTTTGTTGCAGGCGCAGGACGCTCAATTGGAATACAAACCCGCTGAGCCAGGCGGTAGTTGTTTTAGCATACGTTTTGGGCAATAGCCTTTGGACTGTTTTCCAAACCCTGCTGCAACCAATCCAGTAGTAAGCGCACTTTAACCGGTAAATGCCGGTTGAGTGGATACAGTGCCCAGATACCCTCGTCCTGAGGTTGTTGCTCTGCTAATAAAGCGACTAAACGGCCGTCTTCTAAATAGGGCTGCAAGTAATAATCCGGTAGCTGGGTTACCCCTAAACCTTTGAGTACCGCATCTGTTAAAGCCACACCGCTATTACAGCGCAAATACGGCTGGGGTTTAAATTGCAGCTTCTGGCCTTGTTGTTCAAAACGCCAGAAATCGACAGAGCCGACTAAACAGCGGTGTTGATGTAATTCCGCTACTGTTACTGGGGTGCCGAATTTTTGCAGGTAGTCCGGGCTGGCGCATAAATACAAAGTGCGTTTACCTAAAGCTTTGGCCTGTAAACTTGAATCAGTTAGTTGACCTAAGCGAATAGCGCAATCAAAACCGCCTTGTACTAAATCCAGCTGCTCATTGGTGAGTTGCAAATCCAGCTGCACTTTGGGGTAGCGTAATAAAAACTCATGCAGCAAAGGCGCAATAAATTGCTCGCCATAATAAACAGGAGCCGTGATTTTTATTGCGCCTGAAGGCTCGTGTTGCAGGCTGGTTAACAGCTGATTGGCCTGTTGTAGGCCGTTCACCAAAGCGCGGCACTGTTGGTAATACAGAGTGCCTTGCTCTGTTAAACGCACTTGACGAGTGGTGCGAAGTACCAGTTTGCAGTTCAGTCGCTGTTCTAATTGCAGTACGGTACGGCTGACCTGAGCGACTGAAATACCTAAGACCTTGGCGGCTTTAGAAAAACTGCCGAGTTCTGCGACAGCCACAAATTCGCTGATGCCTTGCCATTCTTTCATTTATGCAAAACTCATTTGTTATTTGTGGGGATTATCATCGATTAAGAAAAAATTACAATGAGTTATACTCAGTGACAACTCAAACTGGAGAATTCAGATGCAAATGATCAAAACACGTGCTGCTGTGGCCTGGGGTCCGGGTCAACCGTTAAAAATTGAAGAAGTGGATTTAATGCCACCACAAAAAGGCGAAGTGCTGGTACGTATTGTGGCCACAGGCGTTTGCCATACCGATGCTTATACTTTGTCGGGTCAGGATTCTGAAGGCAAATTCCCTTGTATTCTGGGCCACGAAGGGGGTGGTATAGTCGAAGCCGTGGGCGAGGGTGTGACCAGTGTCGCTGTGGGCGATCATGTGATCCCTTTATACACACCAGAATGTGGCAAATGTAAATTCTGTTTATCTGGTAAAACTAACTTGTGTCAGGCTATTCGCGCCACACAAGGTCAGGGCTTAATGCCAGATGGTACTACTCGTTTTTCCAAAGACGGTCAGCCTATTTATCACTATATGGGCACTTCTACTTTTTCGGAATATACGGTGCTGCCAGAAATTTCGTTAGCCAAAATTAATAAAGCAGCACCTTTGGAAAAGGTCTGTTTATTAGGTTGTGGCGTTACCACAGGTATGGGCGCTGTGATGAATACTGCCAAAGTGAAAGAAGGCGATACAGTCGCTATCTTTGGTTTAGGTGGCATAGGTTTATCGGCTGTAATTGGCGCAGTGATGGCCAAAGCCAGCCGTATTATTGCCATCGATATCAACGAGTCTAAGTTTGATATTGCCCGTCAGCTCGGCGCGACCGATGTGATCAACCCAAAGAATTTCGACAAGCCTATTCAGGATGTGATTGTTGAAATGACAGACGGCGGCGTGGATTTCTCCTTTGAATGTATTGGTAACGTCAACGTGATGCGTTCGGCCTTAGAGTGCTGCCATAAAGGCTGGGGCGAGTCGGTGATTGTTGGTGTGGCACCTGCTGGTGCTGAAATCTCTACCCGACCGTTTCAATTAGTCACAGGTCGGGTATGGCGTGGCACTGCTTTTGGTGGTGTCAAAGGCCGCACTGAATTGCCGGATTATGTAGAGCGTTATTTAAAAGGTGAGTTTGAACTCGATACCTTTATCACCCATACCATGGGGCTTGAGCAAATCAACGAAGCTTTTGATTTGATGCATGAAGGTAAGTCGATCCGTACCGTCATTCATTTCTAACTTTGGGTGTTAATTTTTATAAAAAGCCCGGTTCGCCGGGCTTTCTCTGCACAAGGATAAAGTTATGACCTTCATTCAGTTATCCGAACATAAACTCTTTGCTGGCCGCCAGATTAAATATCAGCATCACTCAGAAGCGGTGAAAGGGCTGATGCAATTTTCAGTCTATTTGCCGCCAGCGGCTGAAACACAAAAAGTACCAGTGCTGTATTGGTTATCAGGTTTAACCTGTACTGATGAAAACTTTTCGGTGAAAGCCGGTGCTCAGCGTGTCGCTGCAGAGCTGGGTATTGCTTTAGTGATCCCAGACACCAGCCCACGAGGCGAAGGTGTAGCTGACGATGCGGCTTATGATTTAGGCCAGGGCGCAGGTTTTTATGTCAATGCAACCCAAGAGCCATGGGCTGCTCATTATCAGATGTATGACTATATCAGCCGTGAATTACCGGCTTTAGTCGAAGCGCATTTGCCTGTCACATCAGTCAAAGCCATCAGCGGTCATTCGATGGGCGGTCATGGTGCGTTAGTGATTGCTTTACGTGAAGTGGGGGCTTACCGCTCGGCATCGGCTTTTTCACCTATTTGTCAGCCGTCAGAATGTGAATGGGGTAAAAAAGCTTTTAGCGCTTATTTGGGCGAGGATCAAAGTCAGTGGTTGCAGTACGATGCGAGTTTCTTGCTGGCGCAATACCAAAGCACGTTGCCTATGCTGATCGATCAAGGTGAGGGCGATCAGTTTTACCCGTCGCAGCTTCGCACACAATCTCTGATCGAGGCGAACCAGCGCAGCCAGAGTGGTGCGCAAATCCGTTTGCAGAGCGGTTACGATCACAGCTACTTTTTTATCAGCAGCTTTATCGAAGAGCACCTGCATTTTCATGCAAAGCACCTGAAGGCTTAGGTTGAGCTCCATCGCTACGGATTTTTTACTTGCCCAAACTCCTCAAGCACGGCTAGAATGGCGCCGCGCTTAGGGGAGTAATTTACAAAACCGCCAGGTTTTGTGTTGTTGTCAACATACTTGTACCTCACTGTACATGGCAATAACGTCCCGTAGATCAGGCTTGATCAGGTATTAATGAGACCTAAGACAATGTACTAGCCCCAGGCGGGAGTTGGTGTATTGTCTTATGTTTAATTTTCCCGCCAGGTGCAGTTTATGTATTTTGATGCCTTTGTGGCCTCTTTCGCTTCCGTTACTGTGGCGGAGATCGGCGATAAAACCCAACTTTTATCTTTATTCCTCGCGGCTCGCTTTCGCTCCCGTGGCGCTATTATTGCCGGTATTCTGGTGGCAACTTTATTAAATCATGCCGCATCGGCCTGGTTTGGTGCCTGGGTGGCGCAGTTTATTCCACCAGGTTGGCATAGCTGGTTGTTAGGAGGCTCTTTTATTGCCGTGGCCTTGTGGTTGCTTATTCCGGATAAAGACGACAGCGAAGAAGTCAGCGTTTTAAAATACGGTGCCTTTTTCGCCAGCTGTATCTTATTTTTCCTGGCAGAAATTGGCGATAAAACACAAGTAGCTACAGTACTGTTGGCTGCCACTTATCCAGAAACCTGGCAGGTGATCTTAGGCACTACCATCGGCATGCTGGCCGCTAATGTGCCTGTAGTTTACGCCGGTAGCTGGTTGCTGGAACGTATTTCGTTAGACTGGGCACGTCGTGTTGCCTGCGCCATTTTTATGCTACTGGGTGTGGTGACTATTCTGATGTATTAACCCAGAGTCGAAAACGGACTGAGAATATTGAGTTGTTTAATTTGTGAACAACTCAACTCTGCCTTAATGTTAGTATTATCCTGCTGAGTCAAGTATAATGCGCGGCCATTTTTGGCAGGCGAAACCGAGTGAAACAACAGATGCAAACGAATCAGGCCCCTTTAAGAAAATCTGCAGCAGTGGACCGAATGGCCGCCGAGCGGGGACTATTTTCTTATCCAAAATACTGGGCCGAGTCCTTTGGTACTGCACCGTTTTTGCCAATGAGCCGTGCTGAGATGAAACAACTCGGCTGGGACAGCTGCGATATTATTCTGGTGGTCGGTGACGCTTATGTTGATCACCCGAGCTTTGGTATGGCCGTGGTTGGCCGCATGTTGGAAAGTCAGGGCTTTCGCGTTGGCATTATTGCTCAGCCGGACTGGTCGTCCAAAGATGCTTTTATGGCACTGGGTAAACCTAATCTGTTTTTTGGCGTCTCTGCCGGCAATATGGACTCGATGATTAACCGCTATACAGCGGATAAAAAATTGCGTCACGACGATGCCTATACGCCAGGCAATGAAGGCGGTAAAAGGCCTGATCGGGCTGTGATTGTCTATTCGCAGCGCTGTAAAGAAGCTTATAAAGATGTGCCTGTGATCATTGGTGGCATAGAGGCCAGTTTGCGCCGTATCGCCCATTATGATTACTGGCAGGAGAAAGTCCGTCGCTCCATTATTTTTGATGCCAAAGCTGAATTACTGATTTATGGCAACGCAGAGCGTCCGCTGGTGGAAGTGGCGCATCGCATTGCCAATGGTGAAGATATCACGACCTTGCAGGATATTCGGGGCACTGCGGTGATCCGCAAAGAGCCTTTGCCGGGCTGGCGTGGTGTCGACTCCACCGCTATTGATAAAGTGGGCAAAATTGACCCTGTGCCTAATCCTTATGGTGCAGACGATGTCGGTTGTGGCACTTTTTCTGAATTTGCCCAGCAAGGCATAGACTTAAGCAAAGCGCCCGAAGTGGAAGCCAAGCCGATACTGGTGCAGCCGCCACGGCAAAAACCCTGGGAAAAAACTTATGTGAAGTTGCCGGCTTTTGAGCAGGTCAGTGTCAACAAAGCTTTGTATGCCCATGCTTCACGTATTTTGCACCAGGAGACCAACCCAGGTTGTGCCCGTGCTATTTACCAGCGCCATGGCGATCGGCATTTATGGGTGAATCCTCCGGCTTTTCCTTTGACCACTGAAGAGATGGACGGTGTCTTTGGCCTGCCGTATCAACGTGTGCCTCATCCTGTGTATGGCAAAGCAAAAATTCCTGCTTATGAGATGATCAAAACCTCGGTCAATATCATGCGTGGTTGTTTTGGTGGTTGTTCCTTTTGCTCTATTACCGAACATGAAGGCCGTGTCATTCAAAGCCGTTCGCAGGAATCGATTTTAAAAGAAATTAAAGAAATTCGTGACAAAGTGCCGGGTTTTACCGGCGTGATCTCGGATTTAGGTGGTCCAACCGCCAATATGTATCGCCTGCGTTGTAAAAATCCAAAAGCAGAGCAAACCTGTCGCCGGCCTTCTTGTGTCTACCCGACTATTTGCGAGCATATGGATACAGACCAAAGCCCTACTGTAGATCTATACCGCGCTGCCCGTAAAGTGGATGGCGTGAAGAAAATTCTGGTCGCCTCCGGTGTGCGTTATGACTTAGCGGTAGAAGATCCAAACTACGTCAAAGAGTTAGTGCAGCACCACGTCGGTGGTTATTTAAAGATAGCGCCTGAGCATACCGAAACCGGCCCTTTGTCGAAGATGATGAAACCAGGCATGGGCGCTTATGACAAGTTTAAAGAAATGTTCGACCGCTTCAGCCGTGAAGCGGGCAAAGAGCAGTACCTGATCCCGTATTTTATTTCAGCGCATCCTGGCACTACTGACAGAGACATGGTGAATTTAGCGCTTTGGCTAAAAGAGCGTGACTTTAAACTGGATCAGGTGCAGAACTTCTACCCAAGTCCTATGGCGAACGCGACGACCATCTATCACACAGAGATGAACTCGCTAAAGAATATCAAAGGCAATACCGAAGTAGTGCCTGTGCCTAAAGGGGAGCGTCAGCGCCGTTTGCACAAAGCCTTATTGCGTTATCACGACCCGAAAGGCTGGCCAATGATCCGCGAAGCTTTAGTCAAAATGGGCCTCAAACACCTGATAGGCAGAGGCAAAGGTTGTCTGGTGCCGGAAGAGGGCAAAGAGGATATGTTCTTACGTGGCACCAAAGTACCGGGCAAAAAACCGGGTCAGGTGGCATTAACCCGTCACACCGGAGTCAATCCGGCGGCTAAAGCGGTAGAGAAAATTAAACGCTCATCCGGTAAACCGTCCTTTAGCAAGAAAGCCAAAGGGTAAGATGATGGCGATGGAAGCTGTGCTTGAAACACCAAGGTTGATTCTGCGCGCTTTTACGCTGGATGATGTGGATGCAATGTACCAGCTGATGACAGTGCCTGAAGTCATTCGTTATGTTGGCAACCAACCAGCGCAGTCAAAACAAGACACGCTGGATTATCTGATGCAGCATCCACTGCGGGATTATCAAGTCTATGGGTACGGTCGTTTTGCCTGTGTCTGGAAAGAAACGGGCCAGGTGATAGGGTTCAGTGGTATTAAGTTTCTGGAAGAAATTCAGGAAACTGAGCTTGGTTACCGCTTCTTGCCAGAGTTTTGGCGCAAGGGGCTGGCCACTGAAGCCGGGCAGGCCGTCATTCAGTTTGCACAAGGCTTAGGTTTGAAAAGATTAGTGGCTGTGATCCATCCGCAGAATGAAGGCTCTAAGCTTGTAGCCACTAAATTAGGCTTTGGCCTCGAAGGTAAAACAGAATTGTCTTTGCTTGAAAATCAGGATTTGTTGCTGTTTGCCAGAACCATCTAAGCCTTTATAGTCTAAAGGCCAGAGCCTGAGTTTTGGCTTATTATTTCCCGCGCCATTTAAACAAGCCGCTTTAGTACTTATTCAGGCTCTGTTAAACTTTGCCGCCTTTTGATTGGAGTCCGTATGGCGCTGAAGTTTTCGCTCAATTTACAATCTGTTGCTGCACAGTGGATGCTCTGTTTACTGCTGGCTCTTGCTGCTGTTTTTGCGTATCAGGCAAAACCCTGGCTGGCTTTTATGCTGTTGCCTGAACCCATGACTCAGTCTCAGTTAAAGCAAGTGAATGATTTTGAAGCTGAAAATCCAGAGGCTACTCAGGTGCTCCATGCCTATTTGGGGATCCGCGCTTTGATGGCCGAAGAAAAGTTATTGCTGGAGCAACATGCGGATTGGGACGACCAGGACCGTGATGAAGGCTGGGCTGAGGCCACAGAGTACTTATTAGCCCATTTAGCTGTCACTACCACGAACAACGAATTGCGGATCCTCGATAGCGAATGTCGCAATACCTTGTGTCAGGTCAAGTTGATGGCACCGACGCCACTTACCAAAGAATTTACTGTGAAGATCCTCGATTACGCCAAAGTACTAAAAGCTGGCGAGTTAGAATATGACGATTTGGAAAGTCTGCCCGGTGCTGTGTTATTAAAACTCAAAGCCAATAAAAGATATAAGTTTGATGAAGCGACTTCGGCGCAGTTGTGGCCGCAAGAGCGCAAGCAATGGGAACAGGAGTTAAAAACATGGTACACAAAATAAAATATCCGGCGGTATTTCTGCTGGTGTATCTGTTGTGTGCTCTGATTGATTTTGGCACCACCTATTATCGCCAGGCAAAAATTCCTGTGACAGAACACAGTAGTGCAGAATTGTCTGAGAGCATGCAACAACTCATGCAGCAGCATCGTCTGACAGGCGCTGAGTTGTCTCAGGCCATTGGCGATGTGCAGCAACAAAAGAAACGTTATCTCGATTAAACGCTGCTCTGGCTTAACTTCACGGACAGCATGCTTAAAGCACCATATAAAATGTCATCGTTAAACAGGCTGATGTGGTCCCCATCCAGCATACTGCCAAGCACATAAAGTAAAGGTAAAAAATGATCCGGGTGAGGCACTGCCAGTCTGGCCGCTTCCCCGAAGCTCTGATACTGAGCTATCTCTTCAACCTTTTTATTCAGCAATAACTCTTTGATTTGATGGTTAAACTGTTCGGCCCATAATGGCGGCTGAGTGCTTTGCCAGTCCAGCATCCGCAGGTTATGCACCACGTTGCCTGAGCCCAGAATCATCACACCTTGCTGACGCAGTGGGGCCAGTTTTTTTGCCAGTTGCAGATGCTCAGCCGGGCTTAAATGCTGATCCAGACTCAGTTGTACGACCGGAATATCCGCCTTAGGAAACATATGGATCAACACAGACCAGGCGCCATGGTCCAGGCCCCAGGTTAAATCCAGTTCCACCTGATGTGGGCTTAACAGGTTTTTTATTTCAGCGGCCAGTTGTGGGCTGCCAGGAGCAGGGTACTGCACCTGATGTAACTCTTGTGGAAAACCATAAAAGTCATGAATAGTTTTGGGGGCAGCCATGGCTGTCACCGCTGTACCTTTAGTGTACCAGTGTGCTGATACCATAAGGATGGCTTTTGGGGGCAGGCCTTTGACTACAGATTGCCATCGCTGTACCTGGGCATTTTGCTCCAGCGCATTCATAGGACTGCCGTGGCCAATAAATAAAGCAGGTTGAATCGACATAGTCTGGCTCTCCGAAGGTAAAAAAGCAGTATAGAAGCTATAACTTTGATTGAATATGGCGAAAATGTGCCTCTTTTGTTCGATTTATTCGATGCTTGATCGAGCTGAGAACCTTTAGATTTAAACAACAAAACCGGACTAAGCCGGTTTTGTCTGAGTTACTGCTCTGGCTTTTGTAGAGTCAGAGCTTGACCCTGTGCCTTTGGTCGATTGAGTTAAAAAAACCAGGGGGCCCGTTGTTTTTTCTCAGGGTAAATCTGGTTCATTGACTCAGCGTCATATAAACGGCCGTTGACCATGCTGTATTTCACTTTGTCGGTATCCATGATGTTTTTCAGTGGATCGGCATCCAGGATAATCAGGTCAGCCAGCTTGCCTGCTTTGATAGAGCCCAGTTGATGATCCATACCAAAAGTTTTGGCCGGGTTAATAGTGGCGGTTCTTAGCGCTTCCAGCGGGCTCATGCCGCCTTGCGCAAACATCCAAATCTCCCAATGTGCGCCTAAACTTTCACGCTGACCATGAGCACCAATGTTAGTGACGACGCCTAAATCGGATAACTCTTTGGCCATTTTGGCAATAGAGATATGGTTGTAGTGATGATCCGGTGCTTTAGGACGACGCATGCTGCGCGGGCGTAGCTCATCAGCTGGCACATATTTGCTCAAACGTGGATGTTTCCAGACATCAGTTTTATCGTACCAGTAGTTTTCACCAAAAATACCACCGTAGGCCACGATCAGGGTCGGTGTATAAGCCGTGTTGCTTTGTTGCCACAGTTGTTTGACATCGTCATACAGCACAGCCGCAGGTAAAGAGTGCTCCAGTGTGGTGTGACCATCCACCACCATGCTCAGGTTATGCTGCAATAATGAGCCACCCTCAGGCACTACCAGCATCTCCAGTTCACGTGCTGCCTCAATCACCTGTTGGCGCTGATTACGACGCGGCTGGTTATAGCTTTTCACCGAAAAGGCCCCCACTTTTTTCAAGCGCTCTAAGTGAAATTTTGCATCGTCCAGACTGTCGATATGGGAGGTGTAGCCTGCACCATAAGCGCCATACAAAATTGTGCCGGTAGAGAAGATCCGGGGACCTACTGTGATACCAGCTTTTTGCAGTTCACTGGCGGTGAAAATTTCCTGAGTGTCATTCGATGGGTCATGAATCGAAGTGACACCCAAAGCCAAACTTGCGTAGTTGGCATAGTTTTGTTGTGGGATCAGCTGATTCACGCCCTGAGCGCCGTGTGCGTGGGCGTCAAATAAACCCGGCAATAAAGTTTTGCCGGTAATATCAATAACTTCAGCGCCTGCCGGCACTTTCACATCAGCTTTAGTACCAACAGCTTTAATTTTATTGCCTTCAACCAGCACCACAGCATCCTGCAGTACGGTATCGCCTTCCATCGTAATGACTTGACCACCAACAAAAGCGATTTGACCTTTTGGCTTGTCCATAGGCACAGTAAAGCCAATATTGCTGCCGTTTTTGGCATCGACTTTGACTTTGCTGTTTACATCAAACAAACCGGCAATACTGTGGTGATACAGCTCTGGCCCTAAGTGCCAATACAAGCTGCTGCTGTCGGATGTCCAGCTGATATCAGTACCAGCTTTGACGGACAACTGCTTCACCGGAAACTGGGTGTCCGAGCCGCTGATATCAATCACGGCACCACGCTCTGCGAAAGGCGTGACATAAACCTTAAAACGATCAACAAAAGCTAAATACTTGCCATCCGGTGATAACTTAAACTCGGTGCCGTATTTGGCCGTGTATAAAGTGCGTTGCTGCTCTGTGGTCAAATCTATGCTGAGCAGTGTCGGCGATGCACCATAATCCTGGGCAAAGACTCGTTTGCTGTCTTTGCCAAACATAGGGGCATAGCCATTACGGCTAATCAGTTTTGGTTTATCTGCACCACTGACGCTGACTGCATAAAGCCCCGTATTGAGTGACCATTTTTTATCCAGTAACGATCCGGCACCTGATTTGCGATACACCACGGTGCGGCCATCCGGGCTGAAGGTAGGTTCGACATACTTGCCTGGTTCTGGTGTTAAATCACGGCTTTGGCCTGAAGCTAAATCCAGCAGCTTGACCCGGCCTTGCTCGGTGTCGTGCCAGCTGACATAGACCAGTGTGCTGCCATCACGCGAGAACTGTGGGTAAAACTCAAAATGTTCGTTCTGGCTGGTCAGGCGTTTGGCGCTGCCTGATTTTAAGTCTTTGATATACAAATGACCTAAAGCCGAATACACCGCCTTTTTACCGTCAGGCGACATATGCAGATTACCAAGGACCTTCACATCTAACTGGTCTTTATCTAAATCCTGTTTAAATCTAACTGCCTGCTGAATTTTTTTGCTGCGCTCAACTGAGAAAGGGATCTGAGTTTTCGTTTTGCTGGCGATATCCAGACTGTTGATTTTGCCACCAGCCCAGTACACCAGCTTTTTGTTATCTGGTGTCCAGCTTAAGGTTGGATACACACCATGAATAGCCCAGGTTTCCTGCATATCACGGTCAAGCTGGTTATCCAATTGGATATGCTCGCCACTTTCTAAATCGTATAAAAACAAAGTGCTTTGGAAATCGACACGGCGGATATAAGCTAAATATTTGCCATCAGACGAAGGCGTAGGGCGGATAGCGCCACCAGCGCCTTGCAGCAGCACATCAATTTTGCCGGTTTCGCGCTCAAAACGTTTAATGACATAAATGCCTTGTTCTGAGTCCTTGCTGTAATGAAAGGTCTTGCCTGGTGTATCGTCCTGTGAAAAATAAATGTATTTCCCGTCCGGCGAGAAAGCGGGCTCGCCTAAGTCTTTTTCGTCATTGGCTTTGGCGGTCAGCATCACACCGGCGCCACCCGATTTATGGTATTGCCACACTTCACCAGCGCCTAGAGAACGACCCGCAGTAAAGTGTTTACGGGCCACAATAAACTCGCCATCCGGGCTCCAGGCAGGGCTGTTTAATAAACGGAAGGTCTCTTCAGTCACAGCTTTTTGCTCTGAGCCGTCCGCTTTCATCACCCAGATATTATCGCCACCGCCCTGATCGCTGGTAAAGGCGATGTATTTACCGTCCGGGCTGAATACAGGTTGCATTTGCCAGCCTATATCAGAGGTTAAGGCTTTGGCTTTACCACCGCTGATGGGCATGGTGTAAATATCGCCCAGCAAATCAAAGGCAATGGTTTTGCCATCCGGGCTGACACTGACATTCATCCAGGTGCCTTGTTGCGCATCGATTTTTATATCGGTGAATTTTCCCGTCGGTTTATCGACATTCCAGCTGGGTTTCTTGTCATCGGCGGCAATGGCCAGAGTGGAGCATAAAGCCAGAGCTAACAGACTGTAGTTATAGTTTTTCATCGGTGGACCTCTTGTTGGTTGACCGTACGCTGCCACAAAGCCAACACAGGGTAAAGTCTTGTAGACAAAACTGCGGTTAAAAGCCCAACATTTCAGACTGATTACAGGTTCAGTGGAGTAAAACTTTGGCCTGCATCAAAAAGTGGTTACACTGGAGTGAGTTAGATTCAAAAGTCGGAGCTGAAGTGGACTCTCCTTGTGTCGCCTGTTGCAGGCTAAATGAAGATAAAGTGTGTGTAGGGTGCTATCGCCATATGGATGAAATTGTTGATTGGCGTAAAAAGACGCCAGAACAGTACCAACAAATTGCATTGAATATTCAACAGCGTAAAACGCATGCTCGCAGTCTGGGCGGAACCCTGCCTATGACCGAAGCTGAATGGAAAGCGGCCAGAGCTCGTAACGCAGAAAAGTTAATGGCCGGAGGCGCGGTATGATGCTGGACCCAGCCTGGTTTGATATCAGCCCTTTATCCTGGCACGCCATAGGTATTACCTTATTAACTGGAAGCATTGTGGGGCTGGAGCGTCAGCTACGCGGAAAACCTGCTGGGATCCGGACTTCAATTCTGATCACTTTAGGCACCTATTTATTTGTTGCTTTATCCTTGCCTCTGGGCCATGCAGTCCTTGATGCCAATCGTGTGGTTGGTAACGTAGTGACGGATCCTAGCCGTATTATTGGTCAGGTGGTCACAGGTATTGGTTTTCTTGGTGCTGGTGTCATGCTGACGCGTGAAGGCATAGTGGTGGGGGTGACCTCTGCTGCCACTATTTGGGTGCTGGCCGCAATAGGGGTGGCCACAGGTTTAGGTCATTACCAGGTGGCGATTTGGTTATCTGTGGTGGTGGTTGGGGTATTAACAGGGGTTGATATGCTGGAAAATGCCAGTGCCGCTTTACGTCGGGGTGTGCACAGAACTACAAAAGACTGGATTTCCCGAAAAGCTGCAGATGGTAATGAAGTGTCGGAAACAGAACCTGGCCAAGGTAAACAATAAAAGATAGAGACAGGATTGTTATGTTATTGGAAGCGGTATGGATAGGTTTTGCTTTTAGTTTGGGTTTGTTGGTGCGCTTAATTGGCTTGCCTCCTCTGATTGGCTATTTGGCCGCTGGTTTTATGATCACCGCCTCGGCAACAGAGTTGGATTTGCCCAAAGAAGGCAATGCCATTATTGCTCATGTTGCACATTTAGGCGTGTTGCTGCTGTTATTCACCGTAGGTTTAAAACTAAATATCCGCAGTTTAGGTAAACCTGAAGTGCTGGGTGGCAGTTTGGCGCATTTTGCCAGTTCTGCGTTGTTGTACACGCCCATCATCTATCTTACCTTTGAACCGGACTGGTATCACGCCTTGATGCTCTCGGCTGCTTTGGCATTTTCCAGCACAGTGCTGGCGGCCAAGGTGTTGGAAGGGAAACGAGAAATTCGGGCTTTTCATGGCCGCGTTGCTATTGGCATTCTGGTGATGCAGGATTTAATAGCCATGGCGCTGTTGAGTTTTACGCAGGGTATTACGCCTTCGCCTTTTGCTTTGCTGGTGCTGTTGGTCCCCTTACTAAGACCGCTGCTGTACAAGTTAATGGATTTAACAGGCCATGATGACTTGCAGATTTTATTTGGCGTGATGCTCGCAGTAGTGCTCGGCGGCTCAGGTTTTCATGCGGTAGGTTTAAGTTCTGAATTAGGTGCTTTGGTATTTGGTGCTTTGCTGGCCGGACACAACAGAGCAGGGGAGCTGTCTAAAACCTTATGGGGTTTAAAAGAATTTTTCCTGGTTGGGTTTTTCCTGCAAATAGGTTTAGGTGGTTTGCCGGAGCAACAGGCCTGGCTCTTTGCCGCTTTGATGACGGTATTGTTACCTTTTAAAGCTGTGCTGTTTTTTGCGCTGCTGGTGGTATTCAAATTACGAGCCCGTAGTGCATTCTTATCTGGCTTAGCTCTGAGTAACTACAGTGAATTTGCGCTTATTGTCGCGGCCAGTGTGATGCCGCAATTTCTTATTCCACTAGCGTTAACTGTGGCGTTGTCCTTTGTGGTGTCCGCGCCTTTAAACCGCTTTGCCCACCCTTTGTATGAACGTCTGGCGCATCGGCTTATTCCTTTTGAGCGCGACATCCATCACCCGGATGAGCAGCCTGTGTCTTTAGGCGATGCTGAAGTACTGATTATGGGAATGGGACGCACAGGCTCGGCGGCTTATCAGTATCTGGAGCATAAATGCCATTTAGTGGCGCTGGACTCCGATCCGGCCAAAGTGGCAGAGCATCAGGAAAAAGGCAATAACGTGCTGTTTGCCGATGCTGAGGATCAGGTGTTCTGGCAAGGTTTAACCTTGGGGGGCATCAAAGCCGTAGTGCTGTGCTTAAATGATGTAGAAGCCAAAGTGATAGCGACCAAAAAACTGAGACAAGCAGGTTTTGCGGGATTAATCGTCTCACACAGTATGCACAAAGATGAAGCCGCTGCGATTCTGGATGCAGGAGCTGATCATACCTATCTGACCATGTCAGAAGCTGGTGTGGGTTTAGGTGAACGAGTACGGCAGCATATTACGATTTAGTTTTTAGTGGGGCACTGTTGTGCCCCTGACATTTAAAAATGGTTCTCTAAGAGCTAAGTTTTAAGCCAATAATACCGAGTAAGATCAAGCCAATACTGATTAAGCGTCCTGCTGTCGCCGGGTCGCCTAACAGGTAAATTCCGACTATGACAGTGCCGACTGCACCTATACCAGTCCAGACCGCATAAGCCGTGCCGACGGGCAGGTCACGCATCGCTAGTCCAAGCAGGGTTATGCTCAAGAGCATTGCGCCCAGAGTCCAGACCGATGGCCAGAATTTAGTAAAACCTTCAGTGTATTTTAAACCCACAGCCCAACCGACTTCCAATAAGCCAGCCACAACAAGCAAAAACCAGTTCATAAGGTATTCCAGTGTTTGAAGTTGGGGTCGTCCCCAGTATTAAGATGCGCTATTGGGTCGTCCCAACAGGCCATAGTGGAAAAAAGCGCCGCAATTTTAACCATGCAGGCGCTTTAAGGCAAGCTTGAGGCTGAATTTTAGTCGAGTGTGCCAGCAGCTATTTGTAAATCTTCGCTGCTTTGCAGTGCCATAGGTAAACAGAGTTTTAGTGCGCGCACTACCATGTCGACCGGCATTGAAGCCACCGCTTTACCAACAGCTTGCTCCGGTGCATAAGGGATATGTAAAAAACCTGCCCGGACTTTAGGCTGGTCACGTAGTTGGTGCATCAGCGCATAAAACACCGTATTGCAGACATAAGTGCCCGCTGTGTAAGACACTGCTGCGGGTATGCCTTGTTGCTTCAGGTGATTGACCATAGCTTTAATAGGCAAGGTGGTAAAATAAGCGGTAGGGCCTTCAGTGACCACAGGCAAACCTACAGGCTGCTGTCCGGCATTATCGGCAATACGGGCATCAATAAAATTAATAGCGACTTTTTCAAAACAAAGTTCAGTACGGCCTCCGGCCTGACCTACAGCCAACACCAGCACTGGTTTTAATTCGGCGATAGCTGCTTTAAGTTCTTGCTGGCTTTTCTCAAATACACAAGACAGTTGCCGGCTGACAATCTGCACTTCATCGTCCAGTTGATAGCAGTCCAAATGCTGTACGGCGAGCCAGGAGGGGTTGCTTTGTTCGCCACCAAAAGGCTCAAAGCCTGTTAGTAAAATAGTCTGCATGTGTGCTCCGGCTTAAAACATTAACAGATACATCAGAATGATATTCACGCCAAGTAGCAGCAAGGCTGTCGGCGCCTGAGCTTTAATGACGGCGTTTTTATCCGGCAGCTCCAGAAGTGCTGCCGGCACTATATTAAAGTTTGCTGCCATAGGGGTCAGTAAAGTACCACAGTAGCCACAAAACATGCCGATAGCCGCCATAATGGCCGGATCGCCACCATGCTGCAGCACCAAAAGCGGAATACCAATGCCAGCGGTGATCACTGGAAAAGCGGCAAAGGCGTTGCCCATAATCACAGTAAATAAGGCCATGCCGATAGCATAACAAGATACAGCCAGCAGAGGATGGTTTAAATTTAAATACAAGGTCGTCAGCTGCGATACGGTTTCACCGACACCGGCCTGATTAAACAACAACCCCAAGGTAGCCAGTAACTGCGGCAATAAAAAAGCCCAGCCTATGGCCTCAATTAAGCGTGAGGATTCTTTGAAAGCTTGTTGTGGTTTTTCTTGAGTGAAATACAAAGCGGCCAGTACAGCAAAAAAAGCTGCTAAGCCCAGCGCCGATAAAGTGGCATTTTTTGGATCCAATAAAGACCAGCCATCGCCCTTTATATGCACCAACACCAAAGCTGAAAATACTGTAAGCAAAGGGATCATCAAGGCTGGAATAAACAATGCATTGCCAAGACGTTTGACCGAATCCAGCCGTTGTTGCAGTTCAAGCGTCTGGTAGTTGCCTCCTTTGACCCCGCCAAAGCCCGCGACAAGAGCCATCAGTACCACTAAGGCACCGACCAGAGCAGGCGGCATCAAATCACCCAATAAGAAAATCAAGCCATAACTAAACCAGAACAAAGCGCTGCTGTATCTTCTATCTTTGAAACTAAAAAAAGCCACAGCAAAAAACAGCACAGCTGCCACGTAATACAACAGAGTCATACTAATCATGGTGCTGCTCCTGCGTCAGTTGCTGTTGAAGCTGACGCGCCAGATAAGCGTCAAAGCGTAACAAACGGGTGCCATGAATTAAAAATGCAGCCAGAGCGGTAGGAACTCCCCAGAGCGCGATATGCAAAGGCTCGGTTTCAATACCGGATTCACGTAAAAAGGTATGCATTAAAATAATGGCACCAAAAGCGACAAAAATATCTTCACCAAAAAACAAGCCGATATTGTCGGTGGCAGCCGACATGGCACGAATTTTGTATTTAATTTTATCCGGCAGGCTTTGATGTTTTTTCTCAAAAGCTGCTTCCGCCATAGGCGAGAGCAAAGGCCTGACCATTTGTGGATGCCCGCCTAAACTGGTGAGGCCCGCCGCTGCTGTGCCTTCTCTAAGGGCTAAATAGACCAGCAATAAACGTCCTGTGGTGGCCGCTTTAATTTGTTGGATCCAACTTTGGGCTTTTTCGCGCAGGCCGTGACGTTCTAACAGACCAATCACAGCCAAAGGCAATAATAGAATCAATGGCAAATTTCGGGTCTTTAAAAAGGCAGTGCCCAGTGATTCCAACCAGGCCAGTATCGGCATCTTGACCGCCATACCCGTAGCAAAAGCTGCGACTGTAACCACCAACACAGGGTTAAATTTCAATAAAAATCCGAGCATCACTACAAGGATGCCAAGTAAAGGCCAAAGACTGAAATCGATCATAAGGGTCCTGTTATTTTTGTTATCTCTGACTATTGCTACACAAAACAGTGGGCTAAGGCGATAGCAAAGCGCTAAAAATCATTGGAAAAGCGATGCTTGCCTTTTGCTGTTTTTTATTTGAAATCCCGATTCTTTTGATAGAAAAATGACGTGAAATTAGGCCTCTAAGCCGCGTCAAATCTGATGTTGTATCAAAAGCTCGACTCAGCGAAAAACCCTCGCTATAATGCCGCGTCCTATATAACAGGTCTGGATTGTGTGCGTAAAGACAGAGCCCGGACAAGCGAAAAGATGGCGTAGCGAGACGCCCGATTTGATTTTGAGGTAACAAGATGCAAGTTTCTGTTGAGACCACACAGGGTTTAGAACGCCGTTTGACTATTACTGTTCCAGCTGCTGCAATCAGCACTGAAGTAGAAAAAGAATTAAGAAATATCGCGAAAAATCGCCGTATTGACGGTTTCCGTCCAGGTAAAGCACCTGTAGCTATGATCAAAAAAATGTTTGGTCTGTCGGTATTACAAGACGTGGCTTCACGTCAGATGCAAAACCATTTTTACCAAGCCATTATTGCGAATAAACTGACACCAGCTGGTGCTCCTACTTTTGCTCCAGGCCAACTGGCTGAAGGTAAAGATTTAGAATTCGCAGCTACTTTCGAAGTGTATCCGGAAGTTGAACTGAACGCTCTGGACAAAATCGAAGTGACCAAGCCAGTGGTTGAAATCACGGCTGATGATTTAGAAACTATGTTAGGCACGCTGCGTAAGCAGCATGCAACATGGGCAAAAACTGAAGCTGCAGCAGCTTCAGGCGATCGCGTGATTATCGACTTCGTAGGTTCTATCGATGGCGAAGAGTTTGAAGGCGGTAAAGCTGCCGACTTCACCTTAGAATTAGGCCAGGGTCGTATGATCCCAGGTTTTGAAGAGGGTATCATCGGCAAAAAAGCGGGTGAAGAAGTGACTGTTGATGTGACTTTCCCTGCTGAATACCACGCTGAAAACTTGAAAGGTAAAGCGGCTAAGTTTGCTGTGACTGTAAAAGCAGTAGAAGCTCAGCAATTACCAGAAGTCAACGACGAGTTCGCTAAACTGTTTGGTTTAGCTGAATCTACAGTTGATGCGTTAAAAGTTGAAGTGAAAAAGAACATGGAGCGTGAGCTGAACAACAGCATCAAAGCTCGGGTGAAAGATCAGGTGATCAAAGGTTTGTTAGCCACTCATGAAGTGGAAGTGCCACAAGCTCTGATTGACAGCGAAATCGATGTATTACGTCGTCAGGCGTTACAGCGTTTTGGTAACAATCTGGATCCAAAACAATTACCAGAACTGCCAGCTACTCTGTTCACTGAACAAGCCAAAGACCGCGTTAAAGTAGGTCTGTTATTAGGCGAAGTGATCAAAACCAACAAACTGCAGGTAGAAGATGCCCGCGTTCAGGCTCTGATTGAAACTGTAGCTTCTGCGTACGAAGATCCACAAGAAGTGATCCAGTACTACAACAGCAACAAAGAGCTGCTGCAAGGTATGCGTAATGTTGCTTTAGAAGAACAAGCCATTGACCTGGTTCTGGCAAAAGCTAAAGTGACAGAACAAAAAGCCAAGTTTGATGAGATCATGAATCCACAAGCTGCAAACTAAGATTTGACATCTGTTTGTCAGGCAGTTTTAATGGCTCGAGCATCATAGTTCGGGCCATTTTTATTTTAGAGCCGTCGTACTTGAAGGCGCTGCATTGTTGACTGCACGTTCTCATCCCAATCACATAGGACTGCTATGTTCATCGGGCTCTGAGCATTCGTCGCGGCTCTGCAACATCAATTATTTAGGCTCTGGATACAGCCCCTCTTTTTAAGGAAACCGCATTATGGCATTTGAGCCGAGAATGAATGAATTAGTGAATGCCTTAGTTCCTATCGTTATTGAACAAACCGCTAAGGGTGAGCGTTCTTTTGATATTTACTCGCGTTTATTAAAAGAGCGGGTGATTTTTTTAACAGGTCAGGTTGAAGACCATATGGCAAACCTGATTGTCGCTCAGCTGTTATTTTTAGAATCTGAGAACCCGGATAAAGATATTTATATTTATATCAATTCACCAGGCGGCTCTGTCACTGCCGGCATGTCGATTTATGACACTATGCAGTATATCAAGCCAAATATTGCCACCGTCTGTGTCGGTCAGGCTTGCAGTATGGGTGCGTTTTTATTATCTGGTGGTACTAAGGGCAAGCGTTATGCGCTGCCAAACGCTCGTGTGATGATCCACCAACCTTTAGGTGGTTTCCAGGGACAGGCCACAGATTTTGAAATTCATGCCCGAGAAATCCTGACCATCAAAGAGAAATTAAACCGTTTGATGGCAGAGCATTGTGGCAAAACTTATGAACAGGTTTGTAAAGACACAGAGCGTGATAACTTCTTAAGTGCACAGCAAGCCTTGGAATATGGCCTAATCGATGCCATATTAACTCAAAGGGATGCGAAGTAAGTTTAATTCAGGGGTGGTGAAGGGCGCGAAGCCGACCATCCCACTGTAGTGGAAGAGGAAGTTACATGTCTGATCATCGCTCTGATGGCGAGAAAAGCAGCAAGTTGTTGTATTGCTCTTTTTGCGGCAAATCACAACATGAAGTGCGCAAACTGATTGCAGGTCCGCAGGTTTATATTTGCGACGAATGCGTCGACTTGTGCAACGATATTATTCGCGAAGAAATTAAAGATATTTCGCCAAAACGCGACAGCAATAAATTGCCGGTGCCAAAAGAGATCCGTGCTCACCTGGATGACTATGTCATAGGCCAGGAGCATGCGAAAAAAGTTCTGGCGGTAGCGGTCTACAACCACTACAAACGTTTACGTAGCATGCAGCATAAACAGGATGTTGAGCTGAGCAAAAGTAACATTCTGCTGATTGGCCCAACCGGCAGCGGTAAGACCTTGCTGGCCGAAACCTTAGCCCGTTTACTGGATGTACCATTTACCATGGCCGATGCCACCACTTTAACCGAAGCAGGTTATGTCGGTGAAGACGTGGAAAACATCATCCAGAAGTTACTGCAAAAATGTGATTACGATGTAGAAAAAGCCCAGCGCGGTATTGTTTACATCGATGAAATCGACAAAATCTCACGCAAGTCTGACAATCCATCTATTACCCGTGACGTATCGGGTGAGGGTGTGCAGCAGGCACTGCTGAAGCTGATTGAGGGTACTGTGGCTTCAGTTCCGCCTCAGGGTGGCCGTAAACATCCACAGCAGGAGTTTTTACAGGTTGATACCTCAAAAATTCTGTTTATCTGTGGTGGCGCTTTTGCTGGTTTGGATAAAGTCATTGAACAGCGCTGCGCTAAAGGTTCAGGCATAGGTTTTGGTGCTGAAGTGCGTGCAACCTCACAAAGCCGCTCTTTGACTGAGAGCTTTAAAGATGTGGAACCGGAAGATTTAGTCAAATACGGTTTAATCCCTGAGTTTATTGGTCGTTTGCCTGTGGTGGCGACTTTAACTGAACTGGATTTAGCCGCATTGATGCAAATTTTAAGCGAACCGAAAAACGCGCTGGTGAAACAGTTTGGCGCTTTGTTCCAAATGGAAAATGTCGAGCTGGAATTCCGTGAAGATGCGCTTAAAGCCATAGCACAAAAAGCCATGGAGCGTAAAACAGGTGCCCGTGGTCTTCGCTCTATCGTCGAAAACGTCTTGCTGGATACCATGTACGACTTACCTTCTATGGAGCATGTCAGCAAAGTTGTTATTGATGAGACAGTGATCCGCGGCGAGTCTCAGCCGATATTAATATACGAAACAGTAGAAGCAGCAGCTTCTGTGTAAGCAAATTGGGGTCAAAGTAAAATTAAATCGTCGATTTAATTTTACTTTGACCCCATTTTTACCGCGCTAACTCATTGAAGTGACATAAACAGCCCCCATATACTGTTGAATCATGTCACCTGCAGTAAATAATTCGAGAGAGATTTCATGACAGTAGCAAAGACTGAACGTTTGCATATGCCCGTGCTGGCATTAAGAGACGTGGTCGTCTATCCGCATATGGTGATCCCGCTGTTCGTTGGCCGGGCAAAATCCATCAAATGCCTGGATGCCGCGATGGAAAAAGAGAAACAAATCTTTTTAGTTGCGCAAAAAGACGCCACGCTGGATGACCCTAAAGATACTGACTTGTATCAGGTGGGTACTGTCGCCACTATTTTGCAATTACTTAAGCTTCCTGATGGCACGGTCAAAGTGCTGGTGGAGGGCGGTAAACGCGCTCAATTAGTTGAATTTACTGATACAGAAGATACTTTCGCCGCTTATGTGGATTTGATTCCGACACCGGAAATGGACAGCCGCGAGCAGGAAGTGATTCTGCGCTCTGCAGTGAATCAGTTTGAAGGTTATATCAAGCTGAATAAAAAAATCCCACCTGAGGTGCTGACTGCGCTTTCTGGCATAGATGACGCTGCACGTTTGGCTGATACCATGGCTGCCCATATGCCATTAAAAGTTGATGACAAGCAGAAGGTATTAGAAATCATCGATGTGACGGAACGTTTAGAGTTCCTGATGGCGATGATGGAAAGCGAAATAGATATTCTGCAAGTGGAACGCCGTATTCGCAGCCGTGTGAAAAAGCAGATGGAAAAAAGCCAGCGCGAGTATTACCTGAATGAGCAAATGAAAGCCATTCAGCGTGAACTGGGCGAGCTGGAAGATACACCGGATGAGTTCGAAACCCTGTCGAAGAAAATCGAACAGGCGCAAATGCCGGAAGAAGCCCGCACTAAAGCGACAGCTGAACTGCAAAAATTAAAAATGATGTCACCCATGTCGGCTGAAGCCACAGTGGTGCGCAGCTATATCGATTGGCTGACCAATGTGCCGTGGAAAAAACGCAGCAAGGTGAAAAAAGACCTGGCAGGCGCAGAACGTATTCTGGACTCGGACCACTACGGTCTGGATAAAGTCAAAGAACGCATTCTGGAATATCTGGCAGTGCAACAGCGCGTCAACAAATTAAAAGGCCCGATTTTATGTTTAGTCGGACCGCCAGGCGTAGGTAAAACCTCGCTGGGTCAGTCTGTGGCTAAAGCAACAGGCCGTAAATATGTGCGTATGGCTTTAGGTGGCGTGCGTGACGAAGCGGAAATCCGTGGTCACAGACGTACTTATATTGGCTCTATGCCAGGCAAAATCATCCAGAAAATGGCCAAAGTTGGCGTACGTAACCCATTGTTCCTGCTGGATGAAATTGACAAAATGGCCTCAGATTTCCGCGGTGATCCGGCCGCTGCTTTGCTGGAGGTCTTGGATCCTGAGCAAAACACCGCGTTTTCTGACCACTATCTGGAAGTGGATTACGACTTATCCGATGTGATGTTTTTTGCCACATCGAACAGCTTAAATATTCCGGCTGCTTTACTGGACCGGATGGAAGTGATTCGTTTAGCGGGCTACACCGAAGATGAGAAGCTGAATATTTCCAAACAGCATCTGATCAACAAACAGATTGAACGCAACGGTTTAAAACCGCACGAAATTGAGATTGAAGACAGCGCTATTATCGGCATTATCCGCTATTACACCCGTGAAGCTGGTGTGCGTAGCTTAGAGCGTGAAATTTCCAAGTTATGCCGCAAAGCGGTGAAAAACATTTTGCTGGATAAAAACCTGAAGAAAGTGGTGATCAACCAGGACAACCTGGAAGAGTTCTTAGGTGTACAGCGCCATGACTACGGTAAAGCTGAAGACAGCAACCGCATTGGCCAGGTCACAGGCTTAGCCTGGACTTCTGTGGGTGGTGATCTACTGACGATTGAAGCTGCTGCTGTGGTAGGTAAAGGCAAACTGACGTACACAGGCTCTTTGGGCGATGTGATGAAAGAGTCGATTCAGGCCGCCATGACAGTAGTTCGAAGCCGTGCTGAGAAGCTGCGTATTAACGAAGACTTTTACGAGAAGCGTGACATTCACGTGCACGTGCCAGAAGGGGCGACGCCAAAAGATGGTCCAAGCGCTGGTATAGCGATGGTAACAGCGCTGGTGTCTAGTTTAACTGGCAACCCGGTCAGGGCAGATGTGGCCATGACAGGTGAAATTACCCTGCGTGGCGAAGTTCTGCCGATAGGTGGCCTGAAAGAGAAGCTGCTTGCTGCACACCGCGGTGGGATCAAACGGGTTTTAATACCACATGACAACGTTCGGGACTTAAAAGATATTCCGGATAACGTCAAAGGCGATATCGAAATTCGTGCGGTAAAATGGATTGACGAAGTGCTGGAACTGGCTCTGCAAGAGCCGCCAACCGGCATGTCGGTGCTTGAAGTGGAAAAAAATCCAACAAAAAGCAAAAAAAGCGTAAAAAATCCGGCTTAGGGGCTTTTCAATTGCTCTGGCTGTGTTAAGTTATGGGCAGTTTCGACGCAGCCCTTGTCCAGCAAGGGTTGTGGCCTAACAGAAATTTTTGTAGAGCGTCGTTTTGTGCTTGCAAGGCCACTTCAGGCTTGATATAACAAACACGCTACTACAACAAAGTAAATTACTGTAGTTGTTGAAAATAATAACAATTGAAGGGGATGATATTGTGAACAAGTCTCAACTTATCGACAAAATCGCTGCTGGTGCAGACATTTCTAAAGCGGCAGCTGGTCGTTCTCTGGACGCGTTCATCGACGCTGTTACTGAGGCTCTTAAGGAAGGCGATTCAGTAGCCTTAGTTGGTTTTGGTACATTTGCAGTTCGCGAGCGCGCTGCACGTTCAGGCCGTAATCCACAAACTGGTGAAACTATCCAAATCGCTTCTGCGAAAATTCCTTCGTTCAAGCCAGGTAAAGCGCTGAAAGACAGCGTAAACTAAGCTGAACGCCTGGCTGACCAGCCAGGCCTATGAAGCTGATGGTTCTGCCGGGTCCAAGTGATACGGGCAGAGAATAGCAAAACGCATTAAGCCTGACGCTGCCACAGCTTTTATGAAAAAGGCGTATCTGTTAAGATGCGCTTTTTTTTTAAGACAACCAAAAGTTGCCAAAAGAGACGTAGATATAATGTTAGAAAAGATCAGAGATGGTTCGCAGGGCATGATCGCCAAGGTCATTCTTGGTTTTGTGATCCTGACGTTCGCTTTAGCCGGGGTTGGCAGTTATCTTGGCAACACCAGCGAAGTGCCTGTTGCCACAGTCAACGGCGATGAAATAACCAAAGTTCAGTTTGACACCGCTTACCAAAATGAAAGAGCCAGAATGCAGCAGCAGTTTGGTGAGATGTTTGGCATGTTGTCAGCGGACAGCAACTATATGAATAATTTCCGCAGTTCTGTGCTGGAAAAACTGATTGACGAACAACTGCAGCGTCAGCTTGTCACTCAATTAGATTTAATGGTCAGCGATGACGTTTTGCGTGACACTATCCGTGCTATGCCTGAGTTTCAGGTAGACGGTGTGTTTAATAATGACCGTTACATCGCGCTTTTACGTCAAAACGGCTATGAGCCAAATCAATTCCGTGATTATTTGCGTGCGCAAATGTCAGCCAACCAATTAGTGGTTGGTTTAGCGGGTTCAGAATTTGCGACAGTGTCTGAAATGCAGTTGTTGTCTAAGTTACAACAACAAAGTCGTGATATTCAGTATGCGGTATTAAAAGCGGCAGATTTTGCTTCTGCTGTTGAAATAAACGATCAACTGCTACAAGACTATTATCAAAGCAATACCAATCAGTTCGTGTCGCCAGAAACTGTATCAGCTGACTATGTGCAGTTAACTGCTGCTGATATCGCCAAGTCCGTGGTGGTTGCTGATGCTGACTTGCAAGCCTATTACGATGCCAATCAGGCCCGTTATCAGACCGAGGAGCGTCGTCGTGTGTCACACATTCTGTTGGAGTCCGCAGAAGATAATGCTGAAATTAAAGCCAAGGCCGATGCTTTAGCTGCGCAGTTACAGCAAGGCGCTGATTTTGCTGAACTGGCGAAAAAAGAATCTGCTGATACTTTTTCTGCAGAAAAAGGCGGTGATTTAGACTTTATCGAAAAAGGCGTGATGGATGCTGAATTTGAAAAAGCAGCTTATGCTCTGGCTAAAGCTGGCGACATCAGCCCTGTGGTGAAAACCGAGTTTGGTTACCACATCATCAAACTGACGGAAGTTCAGCCGGGTTCAACCAAAGCTTTTGCTGATGTTAAAGATCAAATTCAGGCGACAGTGAAAGAAGAAAAAGCGGCTGAGAAGTTTGCTGAACTGCAGCAGTTGTTAGGTGAAAAGAGTTTTGAAATTGCAGACAGCCTGCAAGAAGCTGCTGAAGCTGTAGGTGCGAAAGTCGTTTCAGTTCCTGCTTTTAGCCGTGCAAATGCGCCTGCTGAATTAACAGCACCTAAAGTTCTGGAAACCCTGTTTTCTGAAGACTTTATCAGTGCAGGTGTTAACAGTGACGTGATTGAAGTGGCGCCACAGCATGTTGTAGTGGTGCGGGTAAATGCACATCAGCCTGAAACTACGAAGAAGTTTGAAGATGTCAAAGAGCAAGTGAAATCTGCTGTGATTGCAAGCAAAAGTTCTGAGCTGGCCAAGGCAAAAGCTGAAGCTATGTTAGCGGAAGTGGTGGCCGGTAAGCCTCTGGCTGACGTGGTTGCCGCTGCGAAGCTGACGTTGGAAAGCAAAGCTGCTGTCACTCGTTTCGGGGATGATGTTGATTCGGATATCCGTACTAAAGCCTTTGAACTGGCCAAACCTACAGAAGCCCAGCCTACAACTGTAGCTATGTTAAATCTGGCCAGTGGTGATGCTGCTTTAGTCGCTGTAACCAAAGTGACGGAGACTGAAGTAACGACTAAGCCTGCGGTTGAACAGTTGCAACAGTTCGCTGATCAGAAAGCCCAAAGCAGTTTTGGTACTTTATTGGCTGCATTAAAAGCCAAGGCCGAAATTACCCGCTCACTGCCGGCTGCGACAGTTGACGAATAATCTCAGTCGTAGTTAGTCCGAACATAAAAAAACCAACCGCAAGGTTGGTTTTTTTATGTTCGATTTTAGGCGCACAGCAGCTCTTAGCTTTGTGCGCTTTTCATCAGCTTCCTGCTGTAGTCATGTTGCGGGTTGCTGAATACTTCGTTGGTTTGGCCATAATCCAGCGCTTTGCCCTGATGTAACACGAGCATGTGGTCACTGATATGCCGTACCAGACGCAGGTGGTTAGTGATCAATAAATAGGATAATCCAGTGCTCTTTTGTAGCTCCAGCAATAAGTTTACGATCTGAGCTCGTAGTGATGGGTCTAACGCTGTTAAAGCTTCATCCAGTATCAATAGCTTAGGATCCATAATAAGGGCTCTGGCGAGCGCTACGCGCTGTAATTGACCGCCAGAGAACATATGGGGGTAATAGTCTGCGTGTTCTTCCATTAAGCCCAATTGTTGCAAGGTTTGATGGATCTTATCCTGACGTTGTTCTTCATCCAGTTGCGTGCTGTATCGCAATACATCGTCCAGCATTTGTCCGACTTTCTGATGAGGGTTCAGCGAACGGGCAGGGTCCTGAAAGATGTAACGAATGACGTGATTGTATTTTTTATAGTCACTGATAGTGACAGCCTGCCCCTCGAGCAGGATCTCACCACTGTCTGGTTTTTCTATCCCCACCAGTAATTTTGCCAGTGTACTTTTGCCTGAGCCGGTTTCACCAACAATAGCCAGAGTCTGGCCAGGGTAAAGACTGAAACTGATATCTGATAGAGCCTGAATGGTTTTACGGCCAAAAATGCCCTGAGCTTTCTGGTAACTTTTATACAGCTGGCGGATTTCCAGTAAAGGGGTGGTCATAACTTTTTACCCTGCAGCGGAAAATGGCAACTGAAATAATGATTTTGCAAACGCTCCAGCACAGGCGTTTTGACACATTCTTTGCGGGCATTAGGGCAGCGTGGGCCTAAACGACAGCCTATAGGCAAGTGCTGCAAGGTTGGAATACTGCCATGTAAAGCATACAAAGGTTGTTTACTGATAAGCTCCGGTTGAAATTCTGGCACACTTTTGATTAATGCATCGGTATAAGGATGTAAAGGCGATTTAAGAATAGTGGCCGTTTCGCCAGCTTCCACCAACTGACCACAATAAAGCACACTCAAGGTTTGAGTATTGCGCGCTACAGTTTCCAGTTCATGGCTGATTAATAAAATGGACATGCCTTTGAGCTGATTAAAGCTGGCCAGCAGGCGGAATAATTGCGCCTGAGTAGTACTTTCTAAGGCTGTCGTTGGCTCGTCTGCGATCAAGAGTTTGGGTTTTTTCGCTATGGCCATGGCGATCATGATCTTTTGACACACCCCTTCAGGCAACTGATAAGGGTAAGAGTTGAAAATCGCCTGATGGTCGCGGATCCCCACTTTATGCAGCAAAGCTATGGCTTTTTTCCGCCGTTCAAAAGGCCGGCCCCACCAGCTGCTTTCCAGCTCAGAATCCGGAATAGACTCAATCAGTTGCTCCAGAATTGGGGCTGTTGGGTCCATGCTGCGGCTGGGTTCCTGATAAATCATCGCAATATCGCGGCCGATAATTTTGCGCTGTTCTTCATAGGACAAACGCAATAAATCCTGGCCAGCCCAACTAAAACGATCGGCTGTGATATGCCATCTTTTATTCAGCACGCCTACAATAGCTTTGGCAATTAAACTCTTGCCTGAACCAGATTCACCGACTAAGCCCCGGATCTCGCCCTCACGTATAGTCAGATTGATCTTGTCTACTGCGCGAATAAGGCCCTCCGGTGTTTCCAGCTCTATGGTCATGTTTTTTATATCGAGCAGAATCATCAGTTTTCCCGCCGTTTTTTCATTGCTGTGCGCAAGCCATCACCCACCAGATTGACCGACAAAACCGCAGCAAAAACTAAAATTCCCGGCAAGGCTATGGCCCATGGCGCCAGATAAATTAAGTCCAGCGCGTCAGCTATCATCACACCCCATTCAGAGGTCGGCGCCTGAGCGCCTAAGCCTAAAAAGCCCAAAGCGGCTATATCCAGAATAGCGGTTGAAAGTGCCATGGTCGCCATTACTGTTAAATGTTCCCAGATATTCGGCAACACTGCGTAACGTAACACTTGCCAGTTTGACGCGCCGTCCAGCCGATAAGCCGCGACATAATCTTGTTTTAAGGTGTCTTGTATCGCATTTCGTATTCCATGCACAAACTGTGGTAACAACGCCAGCATTATGGCCCAGGTGGTGTTCCACAGGCCGGGGCCTAATACCGCCACTATAATAATCGCCAGCAGCAGGGAAGGGATGGTTAATGCCAAATCCAGCACGTGGTTAAAAATACTGGATTTAACGCCTTTGCTCATGCCCGCCATAGCACCCAGAGCCAGACCCATCAGCAAAGAGCCAATCACTGTAACCAGTGCTATACCAAAGGTGTAAGTCGCGCCTTTCATCAGACGCGACATGAGATCCCGGCCTAAATCATCGGTACCAAAAGGGTATTGCACTAATCCCTGATCGCTCCAGGACGGCGCCAGTAACAGCAGATCCGGATTTTGTAAGTACGGATTGTGAGGGGTGAGCAAGGGGGCAAAGATAGTCAACAACAAAAAAAACGAAAACATCACCAAACCCAAAACGGCAGCATGCTGGCGTTGAAACTGCTGCCACAGCTGGGTCAAAGGCCCGCGGTTCTGTTCCTCAAAATACAGCCGGAATTTTTTCATTATGCTTTCCTGGCCAGTGGGTTAAACAAGGTATGCAGGATTTCAGTCAGCATGTTCACGACGATCACTAAGCAGGATACGACCAGTAAGCCGCCTTGAATAGCCGGATAATTGCGCTGATAGATACTGTCCAGTAGCCATTGACCTATACCGGGCCAGGAGAAAATCACTTCGGTGATCATTGCAAGGGTGATCAGGGTGCTGAACTGCAGACCAATTTGCCGGATCACGGGCAGAAGCGCGTTACGTAACCCATGGTGATACAGCACCTGAGCCCGGCTTAAGCCTTTAGCTCGTGCTGTTTTAATGTAGCTTTGCTCCAGCACAGCCAGCATAGAATCGCGGGTAAAACGGATCATGACTGTAGTTGGATAGGTCGCCAGCACTACAGCTGGTAATAACAAATGCCGTAAAGCATCCTGGGTGGCTTCTGCTTTATAAGCGATATCAGACAACCAGATATCCGGTAGCATAAAACCCGTGGTCGTTGGGATATCGAATAACACGTTGATACGCCCGGCCGTTGGCAGCACACCAAGCGTCAGCGAAAACAACATAATCAGCAGCAGCGCCCACCAAAAAATAGGAATGGAATACGCGATCAGTGTGACAGTGGAAATCAGCTTGCCAAAAACACTATCGGCTTTAACTGCAGCAAATAAGCCTAAAGGAATACCTAAGACAAAAGATAAAATCAGCGCATAACTGGCCAGTTCCAACGTGGCCGGAAATACTGCGATAATTTCAGATAAAACAGGTTGTTGACTAGAGAATGACAAGCCCCATTCACCATCCAGTATACGGTTGACATAAGCGATGTACTGCTGAAGCAGTGACTGATCTAAAGCGTAATACTGAATTAAGTTTTGCTGCTGTTCCGGTTGAATACTGGTTAGTCCTGAAATGTTGGTGAGTACATCACCGGGGAACAGGTAACTTAAGCTAAAAGCAAGCACAGTCAGGGCAACAAACACAAAGCCTATTAAAAAAGCACGACGTAAAAAATAGTGCAGCATCATAAGGATTTTCTCGCTGCAGCCATTGAAATACCACCGTACGGGTTAATGGTCACTCCAGTTACTTTGACACTTTTGGCCTGAAATCGTTTGGAGTGGGCAATACTGACTAAAGGCATCTGTTCATCCAGATAAAGCTGTGCTGTTAAATAAAAACTACGCCTTTGTTTTACATCAGCGGTTAACAACGCCTGATTGATCAGGTTATCAAAGTTAGGATCACACCAGTTGGCTCTGTTACTACCAGATTGAGCGGCACTACAGCTTAATAAAGGACGGAAGAAGTTATCCGGATCGGCATTATCAGCTGACCAGCCAATCAATACTGAATCATGTTCAAATTCTGACAGTTTGCGTCTGAAGCTGTTCCATTCAAAGGATACTATGCTGGCCCTGACCCCGATTTTTGCTAAATCTGCCTGCATCAGTTCTGCCATTTTTAACGCATTCGGGTTGTATAAACGTTGCACTGGCATAGCCCAGATATTCATACGAAAGCCGTTTGGATAACCAGCTTGCGCCAACAACTCTTTGGCTTTGACCGGGTCGTACTGTTGTTCAGGCAAGTCATGATAAAAAGCCCAGGAGGTCGGGGGCAGTATAGTTTTCGCTTTATCCGCATAACCAAAATAAACGGCTTCTAAAATCGCGTCTTTATTAATGGCATACGCCAGAGCTTTTCGTACCAGCACATTATCAAAAGGCGCCTTTTGGGTGTTAAAGGCCCAAAAACCGACGTTCATACTGGTTTGGCTTTGTACTTCGACATCAGGCCGCTCGGTGATGAGTTTCAGTTCAGCATTACGTGGATACGCCACCACATCACATTCATGAGTTAAGAGTTTGGCCATACGTTTGGCATTGTCAGGTACCAAATCAAAGACCAGTTGAGTGAGCTCTGTTTTACCGCGCCAGTATTCTGGGTGGCGGTAATAACGGATAAACTGATCCTTTTTATACTCTTTAAAGAAAAAAGGTCCTGTGCCTATCGGCCTTTGGTCCAGCAGTTCAGCTGTGCCTTGTTGCAGTAATTGTTCGGCGTATTCGGCAGATAAAACCGCAGCAAAATCAGTCGCCAGATTAGATAAAAATGAGCTGTCAGGCCGCGTCAGTTCAAAACGCACTGTCGTGTTGTCTTCCGCTACAACAGCTTTGACTAAAGAACCCCAGTCGACACTCTGAAAATACGGATAGTTTGCACCACCGACCTGATGGTATGGATGTTCGGTCTGCAAAATCCGGTTAAAGGTAAATGTCACGTCCTGGGCATTCAGGGTTCTGCCAGGAGAAAAAAACGCGGTGTGGTGAAATTGCACATCAGGGCGTAGGGTAAACCAGTAGGTTTTACCATCCTCACTTAAACGCCATTTGGTGGCTAATGCGGGCAACAATTCCCCTGTTGCTGGGTCAATATCCAGCAGACGGTCATACAATTGCTGACTAATCGCATCAATAGTAGTGCCAGATGTCACCCGCTGTGGGTTGAAGCTTTCAGGAGAGCCTTCGGCGCAGTACACCATACCTTGCTGAATAGTTTCTGGAATATCAGGCTGGCAGGCGCTGAGTATCAAGAGTGAGCCCCAGGGAAGCATCAGGCTCAGTAAGGCTTTGATCATTGTTGGCTGTCCAGCAGTTTGTACTTTTTCATATAACCACGTAACTGATGATAGGTCAGATTCAATGCTTCAGCGGTTTTCTTCTGGTTAAACTGATTCGCGGCAAGAGCCTGCTTGATCAAATCCATTTCAAAGTTTTCTGACAAGACTTTAAAATCCTGCACCTGATTAAAATCAAAAGCTTCCGCCACCTTCGGTGAAGCTGATGAATTATCGCTGCTTTGCTCCTTGCTGGCTACCACTGCTTTGTCTGTCTGTGGCTTGCGGTCTAAAGTACGAACCCGGGTTCTGGGCCGAAATGGTGATTCAAAAGGGTCAAGCTGAATATGATGCACCGGTACATAAGGGTTATTGGTGCGATAGACACTGCGCTCCACCACATTTTTCAGCTCACGCACATTACCTGGCCAATCGTACTCCAGCAGAGCACGTTTGGCCTTTTCGCTGAAACCACTAAAAAGCTCAAACCCCAGCTCCCGCGCCATATTAACGGCAAAATGCTCGGCCAATACCAGAATATCTTCTTGTCTTTCCCGCATCGGGGGCAAGGTGATCACATCAAAGGCCAGCCGGTCCAGTAAGTCAGCACGAAATTCGCCTTGTTCTGCCATTGACGGCAAGTCTTCATTGGTGGCGCAAATCAAACGCACGTCGACTTTCACCGAGCGACTGCCACCGACTCGTTCAAATTCACCATACTCAATAACACGCAGTAATTTTTCTTGCACCATAGCCGGCGTATTAGCCAGTTCGTCCAGGAATAAAGTACCGCCGTTGGCCCGTTCAAAGCGGCCTTCGTGGCGTTTGGCTGCACCAGTAAAAGCACCAGCTTCATGGCCAAACAGTTCACTTTCCAGCAAATTTTCATTCAGCGCTGCGCAGTTTAAGGTTAAATAATTTTGATCCCAGCGCTGGGACAGGTAATGTAAGCGGGCTGCGATCAGCTCTTTACCTGTGCCTCGTTCGCCAATGATCAACACAGGTTTATGCAAAGGGGCGATTTGCGAAACCTGATCCAATACGTTTAAAAAGCTGTTGGACTGGCCTATTAAATTGTCTTGCTGAAAACTTCTGCTCATCTGGGCTCACGAAGTGGTGAAATTAACTAATAAGTAGTGTATTTCATAACATGGGCTTGGCATAGTCTTTTTGTGATATAAATAAAATTAATATAAAACAATAAGTTAAGTTGTTTTGGCAAGTTGGCAAGAAAACTGAATAGATAATAGCGAATCCAACAAGTCATTTAGAGGTAAAACATTATGGGTATCTTCTCTCGCTTTTCAGATATCGTGAACTCCAACATCAATGCTTTATTAGATAAAGCAGAAGATCCGGAAAAAATGGTCCGCCTGATTATTCAGGAAATGGAAGACACACTGGTTGAAGTGCGTTCTACCTCAGCTAAAACCATTGCAGAGAAAAAAGAGCTGCAACGTGTGGTGTCTAAATTAGAAGCTGAAGTGGCCGACTGGCAGGCTAAAGCTGAACTGGCTTTAAGCAAAGAACGTGAAGACTTAGCCCGTGCCGCGCTGATTGAACGTCAAAAAGCGGCCGACCAGGCTGCAGCTGTAGCGGCTGACATCACTCATTTAGATGAACATGTCAGCAAGTTACAGGATGAAGTGGGTCAACTGCAGGATAAGTTGGCTGATGCCAAAGCCCGTCAGAAAGCCATGCTGATGCGCCAGAAAACGGTGTCCTCCCGTTTGGATGTAAAACGTACCTTAGACAGCAACCGTTTAAACGATGCCATGTACAAGTTTGAACGTTATGAGCAAAAAATCGATTCGCTGGAAGCTCAGGTTGAATCCTACGATTTAGGCAAAAAGACCTTAAAAGATGAGTTTGCAGAACTGGCATCATCTGACAAAATCGATAACGAACTGGCTGAATTAAAAGCTAAAATGTCTAAAAAAGATAACGCCTGATTATCAGGCGTTGTAGGAGCTAAAAATGGAAATTAGTGAGGTCATTGGTATACCGTTCATCCTGTTCATGATTTTTGTCGCGCCACTGTGGGTCTTTATGCACTACAGAAGCAAAAACAAAATTGGTGAAGGTTTGGGGGACAGTGAACTGGCTCAACTGAATGAGTTATCCCATCGTGCCGAAAAAATGGCAGACCGCATCAAAACGCTGGAAGCGATTTTAGATGCAGAGTCGCCGAAGTGGAGGGAGAAACATGACTAAAATACGCAAAGAGCTGTTGCGGGATGACCGCAACGGCAAACTGGCCGGGGTCTGTGCAGGTATCGCAGACTACTTTGGCTGGGAAGTGTGGTTAGTGCGATTGATTGTGGTCACTTCGGTGCTGTTAGGTTTAGGTGGTTTATTGCCTGTGTTGTACATAGCAGCCTGGTTTATTCTTGAAAAGAAATCAGTGCATGAAGCGAAAAAAGGCCTGACAGAACCTTCTTACGATGAGCGCCCTGTGGAAGTAAAAACCAGGGTATGGCAACGGGGTGAAGCACCTAAATCGGCTTTACACCACCTGATGAATCAGTTCAACAGTCTGGAATTACGTTTACGCGACATGGAAACGCATGTCACCTCGGCCAAGTTTCAACTGAACAGAGAAATCAGCAAGTTATAGTCTGAGTAGAGAGCGAGTCTGTCGAAAAGACACCAACTAGGATCACTGCATGGATTGGTTAAAAAAGGCGCGCTGGCATTCAGAACAACTGACGCAGCGTGCCTTTCATCGTCAGCTCAGATTGGGTGTGACCGGCTTAAGTGGCGCGGGAAAAACAGCGTTATTAACAGCGATGGTGCACCAACTGACACAAAGTCACTCTTCGCATTTACCTTTTTTTTCCGTGATGCAAAAACGCTGGTTAGGTGCCCGCATTGATGATAATCAATTGCCGCAGCTGCCACGTTTTGGTTTTGAAAAAAACTTAAGTTACCTGCAGCAACAACCTGCCTGCTGGCCACCTTCTACCGTCGGCTGGAGTCAACTGACTTTAGCGTTACGTTATCAGAGCGAATCAAGCTTGCGCGCCCGTTTTCAGGATTATCAGGAAACCGAACTGGTGTTGGTGGATTATCCGGGTGAGTGGTTGCTGGATTTGCCTATGCTGCAACAAAGCTATCAGCAGTGGTGTGAACAAAGTTGGCTATTGTTTGCTCAATCTCATAGGGCAGGCACCGCAGAAGAATTTAAAAAACGGTTAGAGAACGTTGATTTAAATGATGCTTCAGTGCTTTCTGTGCAGGAGTTATGCAGTGAATACAGCACCTTGTTGCAGCAGTTCCGTGAAGTCGCAGGCGCTTATTTAAACCAGCCAGGCCGATTACTGGTGCCTGGTGAATTTGAAGGTACGCCTTTACTGCAACTGCTGCCTTTGTTGCCAGAACAACTGGCACAAGGTGGCGCTTTGGTGGACTTGATGCAAAAGCATTTTGTCAGTTACCAAAGCAAAGTGATTGAACCTTTTTATCGTCGGTACTTCTCTGGTTTAGACCGTCAGGTGGTCTTGGTTGATATTTTGGGCGCACTGAATGCTGGCGAGTCGGCGCTGTTGGAACTAAAACAAAGTTTATTGCTGATTTTACAAAGCTTTGACTATGGCCCTGAACATTGGCTCAGGCGTATTTTTAAACCCCGTATCAGTAAAGTGTTATTTGCGGTCAGCAAGGCCGATCATGTTACACCGGATCAGCATCAGGCTTTGACGCTGTTGTTGCAGCAGCTGTTATTGCAGCATGTGCAAAGCGTGAAATTTCAACTTTGTCCTTACGAAGTGATGGCTATAGCGTCTATTAAGGCCAGTGAAGCAGGCTTTGTGAAACTAAATGGTCAGCAGCAGCCATGTTTGCGGGGGCTCAGTGCGAAGACTGGAGAGGCTCTGACCTATTATCCGGGTGATGTGCCGCGCTACTGGCCGGATCATCAGCTGTTTGCCGAACATCATTTCGAATTTCAGTCTCTGGCTCCTTTGCCATGGCCTAAAGAGCAGCTACTCGCACATATCCGTATGGATCACCTGCTTGAGTATCTGCTAGGAGATAAACTGACATGACCAACTTAAAACAAGCCAAAAACTTTAAAGCAGCCGATTTTATTGGCTCTGATGCGGCTTCAGAATTACCTTTGACCAAAGCTCAACAGTTTGAGCAGACTGATTTTGAGGTTGAGACCAAGGTCGAACCTGAACAGGCAAAACGCAAAGCTGTGTCTGCGCTGATGTGGGCTGGGATCAGCAGTGTGGTGCTGTTAGTTTTGGTGGCTTTGTACAGCGCTGTGACAACCATTCAGCAGGCTTTTATAGCGCCAGGTATTAGTACTGTACTGGAAGCTTTGTTTTGCGCGGCTTTGTTAAGTTTAGGCAGCTTATTGCTGTTACGTGAATGGCGTTTATGGCGGCGTTTAGCCAAGACCCGGACCTGGCAGCAGGCGCATCAACGTATTCATGCCAGTATTCAATATGGTGAAGCTGAGCAGTTGTGTCTGGATATTGCCGCTGTGTTACCTGGATCAACAAGGCAGGATGTGGCGGATTGGAAAGCACAAAAACAAATCGAACACAGCGATCAGGAGCTGCTGGATTTATTTGAGCTCAAAGTGCTGAGTAAAGCCGATGCAAAAGTGCGTCAGCAAATCCATCAGGCTTCTGCTGACGCCGCTATGGCGGTTGCCGTCAGTCCTTTTGCTCTGGCTGATATGTTGCTGGTGTTGTGGCGCACCAGTAAATTATTACGTCAAATGGCTGAAACTTATGGTGCTTCATTGGGGCAATTGCGCAGTCTGATCCTGATTAAACACTTATTTGCCGCTTTGTTATGGGCAGGCAGTTCTGAGCTGGCATTGGATCTGGGATCTGATGTGCTGGGGGCTGAACTGACCAGCAAATTATCGATGCGGGCAGGGCAGGGTTTAATTGCCGGTATGTTGGTTGCTCGTTTAGGTTTAGCTGCACAGCAACTGCTACGCCCTTTGCCATTGGCGAAAAGTCAGAAGCTAAGTTTGCTGGATTTAAGCAAAGCCTTAGTGCGGCGTTTGCTGGGTAAGGCCGCTCCATTGTCAACTTAACGCTACATCTCCTGTTGTTTTTTCCGAAACTGACGGTGCTGCTTCAGACCGTCAGATGTCTATATGCCTTGTCGCTATCTGACCTGCTCGGTATAAAAAACTCATAAAAAATAAAACAGTAGTCACAACAGGTGTTTTTATGAGTAAGCAGCAGTACAGTCATCCTGATACGGTATGTATCCATGCCGGAAAAACCGGGTTAAACCCACATGGCGCTTTAGCCACGCCTTTGTATCAAACCTCCACTTTTGTATTTGATAGTGCAGAGCAAGGCGCAGCCCGTTTTGCTGGCGAAGAGCCAGGTTATATCTACACCCGTTTAGGTAATCCAACCACACGTGAGCTGGAGCTAAAGGTTGCAGCGTTGGAAGGCATGGAAGATGCCGCTGCGACAGCCACTGGTATGGGCGCTGTGGCCGCTGCCACTATGGCCTTTTTGCAGCAAGGCGATCATCTGATTGCCAGCAAAGCCATTTATGGCTGCAGTTTTGCACTGTTTAATCATCAGTTTGCCCGCTACGGTATAGAGGTCAGTTTTGTTGATATGACGGACCACAATGCCATCAAACAAGCACTTAAATCCAACACCAGGATGATTTTTGCCGAAACGCCGATAAACCCTACTTTGACTGTGCTGGATTTAGAGTTTATCGGTCAGTTTGCCAAACAACATCAGCTGGTATCAGTTATCGACAACACCTTTCTGACGCCTTTACTGCAAAAACCTGCTGATTATGGCATCGATATTATTTTACACAGCGCGACCAAGTACCTGAACGGTCATGGTGATGTGGTGGCAGGTATTATTGTCGGCACTAGTGAGCGCATTACTCAGATTAAACTCACCACCTTAAAAGATATGGGGGCCACCATCAGCCCGCATGATGCCTGGCTGATTATCCGTGGTTTAAAAACCTTGTCGGTGCGGATGGAGCGACATTGTCAGAATGCACAAAAAGTAGCGGAGTTCCTTGAAGCGCACCCTGCTGTGGGTCAGGTTTATTACCCTGGATTAAAGTCTCATCCGGGTTACAAATTTATCGGTAAACAAATGAAAGCTGCCGGTGGGGTGTTGGCCTTTGAACTCAATGGCAGTCTGGATGATGGTCGTTATTTTATTAACCAATGCAAATTACTTAGTCTTGCAGTCAGCCTTGGTGATGCGGAGTCGCTAATTCAGCACCCGGCGTCTATGACTCATAGTCCTTATACCGCAGAAGAGCGGCAGATGGCAGGGATCAGCGATGGCTTAATTCGCATTTCGGTGGGGCTTGAGCATGTTGAAGATATTATTGCGGACCTGGCGCAGGCACTGACGCTGATGCAACAACGCCAGCAGAGCCAATAGTTAAATGTAACCATAGCTTTACAAAAACAACGGAGTTGACGTTCACGTCAACTCGAGCATGGGTTAACAGCTGTTGTCCAATCTACTAGTATCGGCCGCAACTAAAAGGTTGATACAACCGTTATAAGATCGAAACAACAGGGTTCTATGAGCAAATCTAGTAAATACGTATCCCACCAGTCGGATCAAGATGGCTTTATTCACTGGTCTGCTGAAGAAAATCAAATCTGGTCTGAGTTAATGCAGCGCCAGCTGTCCTGTATTGAAGGCAAAGCCTGCGATGAATATCTGGATGGACTGAAAAAGCTTAATTTACCACAAGACCGTATTCCGCAGCTTGCTGAAATTAACGCAGTGTTAGAGCCAGCTACGGGCTGGAGAGTGACAGAAGTACCAGCACTTATCAGCTTTGACCGTTTTTTTCAGCTCCTCGCCAATAAGGAGTTTCCGGTTGCAACCTTTATTCGCAACAGGGAAGAGTTTGATTATTTGCAGGAACCTGATGTGTTCCACGAAATATTTGGTCACTGCGCTATGCTGACCCATCCGGCTTTTGCTGAATTTACCCACACCTACGGTAAGTTGGGGTTAGCAGCCAGTAAAGAAGACAGGGTCTATCTGGCTCGTTTGTACTGGTTTACTATCGAATTTGGCTTGTTAAACAGCAAAGATGGCTTGCGAATTTATGGCGGCGGTATTTTATCCTCACCCGGTGAAACTCAATACGCTATTGGCTCTGACGTGCCAGAGCGTAAGGCCTTTGATGTGGTCGATGTGCTGCGTACCCCCTATCGTATTGATATTATGCAGCCAGTGTATTTTATGATTAATTCGATTAACGATTTATTTGATGTATCCCAGTTAGATTTGATGGCGATGGTACAACAAGCCCGATCTCTCGGTTTACATGCACCGAAATTTCCGCCTAAAGAAAAAAAGGCCAGCTAAAAGCTGCCAACTACAGAGAATGAGAACATGTCTGAATTACAACAAGCTAAATGTGAAGCCTGCCGTGCTGATGCTCCCAGGGTATCTGATGAAGAGTTAGCGCAGTTAATGCACCAGATCCCGGACTGGACTCCTGTGGTCCGTGACGGCATTTTGCAACTGGAGCGTGAGTTTAAGTTTAAGAACTTCAAGCTAGCATGGGCGTTCCATCAGAAGGTAGCGCAGTTAGCGGAAGATGAAGGTCATCACCCGGCTTTATTGTTGGAGTGGGGTAAGTTAACCGTCACCTGGTGGTCACACTCAATCAAAGGCCTGCATAAAAACGATTTTATCTGCGCCGCTAAAACGGACGCCTTGTTAGCTTCTTAACTTCGACCTTGGAGGCCTGTCGGTGCAGGCCTTTTTCCTTGTTGGTCCTTACACCCTCTATACGCGTTATACCCCATACCCCGAGGGGTTGTGCATATTTCTTTACAAATAAGACTGGTCTGCCCGAACCTCTTTACCGTATGATTGGAGTCAAGCAAAAGCATAAGGTGGTTTTGTATCATGAGGTTAGAAATTCATTGCCAGGACCGGCTGGGGATCACCCAGGAAGTGTTAAATATCCTGGTGAGTTATCAGCTGGATTTACGTGGTATCGAAGTGGATCCTGCCCTTGGCCGGATTTTTGTGTCCTTCCCAACGGTCGAGTTTGAAAAGTTTCAGGAGCTGATGGCGAAAATCCGCCGTATTCCTGGTGTGGATGATGTTAAAACCACAGCTTTTATGCCCTCAGAGCGCGAACATAACGAACTGAGCACCTTATTACGCACATTGCCTGATGGCATTATTGCAGTCGATACCCGTGCCAATGTCACCATTATTAATGAAGCGGCGCTTGAAGCTTTGTCGATGGAGCGCAGTGCGATTGAAGGTCAGTCACTGACGGCTATGGTCAAAGGCTTTAACTTAAGTCGTTGGCTGGAAAGTGAGGATGTACTGGCGCAAACCCGCAGGGTGGAAATTCAGAACAAACGATTTATCGCCGATTTATTGCCTGTGGTAGTGCCGGATGATTCTGGCAAAGATATTCTGGCAGGTGCTGTACTGAACTTAAAATCTGAGAGTCGGTTAGGCGAGCAGATGGTGGTGTTTAAAAAAGGCGATCAGGAAAGCTTTAATAACTTACATGCCCACAGCAATTTGATGCGCAAAGTAGTGCGTGAAGCCAAGAAAATGGCTCAGCTGGATGCCCCTATTTTGATTATGGGGGAAACCGGCACGGGCAAAGAGGTATTAGCCCGGGCTTGTCATGCTGCCAGCAGCAGAACAGGTAAACCTTTTTTAGCAGTCAACGTGGCTGCTATGCCGGATTTAGTGGCTGAGTCCGAACTTTTTGGTCATGGCCCTAATGCTTTTCCTGGCGCCAGTGAGGCCAAAAAAGGTATTTTCGAGCAGGCCAATAAAGGCACCGTTTTCCTTGATGAAGTAGGGGAGATGTCGCGTGAGCTGCAAACCAAGCTTATTCGCTTTTTGCAGGATGGCAGTTTCCGCCGTGTCGGTGATGAGAACGAAGTCAAAGTCGATGTGAGGGTAATTTGTACCACGCAAAAAGACTTACCCACCATGGTGCAGGAAGGCAAATTTCGTGAAGACTTGTTCTATCGACTTAACGTACTGACGCTAAACTTACCGCCACTGCGGGAGCGTAAGCAGGATGTTGTGCCTTTGGCTGAGTTTTTTATCGCCCGTTTTGCTGCCCGTTTAGGCCGCAAAGCCCCCAGGTTAACCGATTCCTGTGCCAATTTCCTGCAGCACTACCCCTGGCCCGGTAATGTGCGCCAGTTGGAAAATGCCTTATACCGGGCTGTCACTTTACTGGAAGGCTATGAGCTGGACAAAGAGCATATGCAGCTGCCCAGTTACACCAGTGACTTTGGTTATCTGGAAAAAGACTTTGATGGTACTTTGGATGAAGCGGTGCGAAATTTTGAGGCTGACTTACTGAGGAAACTTTATCCGGCTTATCCAAGTTCGCGTCAATTGGCGAAAAAACTGGGGTTAAGTCACACCGCTGTCGCCAATAAACTGCGCGAATACGGTATTAACCGCAAGAGCGTAAAAATTTAGATACGTATTGTGTGATTTGCTCTACAAATCAAAGGCCTTAAAGCTCGTTTTAGGGCCTTTTTGCTTCATATTTCAGCAAAATGATGTTTTTGTCAGGTTTTTTGTACAAAACAGCCCTTTTTTAGCCTTTTAGTCATCCTTCAGGCCTCTCTTCCTTTTTTATCCGGCAAGCGCAAGATAAGCACAAACTTGCCTTATTTTTGTCTGGAGACTTTTATGTTTGACCCTATTAACCCTTTGGGCACCGATGGTTTTGAATTTGTTGAATACACCGCAGCGACAGAGCAGGGTATTGCAGATTTGAAGCAGCTGTTTAAATCATTGGGCTTTACTGAAGTGGCCAAGCACCGCTCAAAAGAAGCCTGGTTATACAAACAAGGTGATGTGAATTTTATTGTGAACGGTCAGCCAAATTCCCAAGCTGAGCAGTTTGCCGCAGAACATGGCCCAAGCGTCTGTGCTATGGCCTTTCGCGTGAAAGACGCTGCTGAGGCTTTAAAACATGCAGTGGCCAATGGTGCTAAGCCTTATCAGAATCAGGTCGGCCCTATGGAGCTGAATATCCCTGCTGTATATGGCATTGGCAGCAGCCTGCTGTATTTTGTTGACCGTTATGGCCAGAATTCAGTCTATGACGTGGATTTCAAATTCCATGATAACTGGCAGACTGAAATGGCGAAAAACCAGGTCGGTTTAGAAGTGATCGATCACCTGACTCATAACGTGCGTCGTGGCAATATGGCAGTTTGGGCTGGTTTTTATGAGCGGATCGGCAATTTCCGCGAAATCCGTTATTTTGATATCGAAGGCAAGCTGACAGGCTTAGTCTCTAAAGCGATGACGGCGCCGTGCGGCAAAATCCGTATTCCAATCAACGAATCTTCGGATGATAAATCTCAAATTGAAGAATTTATCCGTGAATACAAAGGCGAAGGTATTCAGCATATTGCCCTGACCACAGATAATATTTACGAGACGGTGCGTACCCTGCGCCAGCGTGGTATGGATTTTATGCCAACGCCGGATACCTATTACGAGCGTGTGAACGCACGTGTAGAGGGCCACACTGAAGATCTGGAACAGTTAAAACAGTTGCGTATTCTGATTGACGGTGCGCCGATGAAAGACGGTATTTTATTGCAGATTTTTACCCAAACCGTGATTGGCCCAGTATTCTTTGAAATCATCCAGCGTAAAGGCAATGAAGGTTTTGGCGAAGGCAACTTCAAAGCTTTATTCGAATCCATTGAAGAAGATCAAATCCGTCGTGGAGTGATTTAATTATGCGTAAATGGGCGTCTTTTCCGCTAAAAGAAGGCGAAGTTTCCCGTCAGGCTCATGCTGATTTTCCAGACAGAGCTATTTATGAGCGTGAAGTGGGTCGTAGTGGCTTTTTTGGCCCGGCTACTCATTTCCATCATACCCATGCCCCGACGGGCTGGAGTGACTGGGAAGGACCGTTAAAACCACGTTTGTATAACTTTAACGACATAGCGGGCAATCAAAACGTATCGCCATGGCAAGTGCCGACTTTATTGCACAACGCGCACTGTAAAATGCGTACCTGGCGTTTAACAGAGTCGATGGATTATCTGGTGCGAAATGCTGACGGCGACGAGCTGCTGTTTGTGCATGAAGGTGCGGCGGAGCTTTATTGTGACTATGGTCACTTAAGCTTGCGTGATGGTGATTATGTGGTGATCCCACGTTCCACTATGTGGCGTTTAGAAGTGACAGAGCCATTGTTTTTGTTGATGATTGAAGCCACCAACGATTCTTTCCAGTTACCGGAAAAAGGTTTGGTTGGCAATCATGCCATTTTTGATGCGGCGATGATCGACACACCAAAAATAGATGATGCTTTTAAAGCTCAGTACAGCGAACAACAAAGCAGGGTGCAGGTGAAACGTCACGGTGAGGTGTCTCAAATCACCTACCCATACAATCCACTGGATGCTATTGGCTGGCACGGTGATTTGGCGGTGATGCGGATTAACTGGCGTGATATCAGGCCTTTAATGAGCCACAGGTATCACTTACCGCCATCCGCACACACCACATTTGTTGCACAGCGTTTTGTGGTTTGTACTTTTGTACCTCGTCCTATTGAGAGTGATCCGGGCGCATTAAAAGTGCCGTTTTACCATAACAATGACGATTACGACGAGGTGCTGTTTTACCATGCAGGTGATTTCTTCAGCCGCGACAATATTGAACGTGGCATGGTGACTTTTCACCCTGCAGGTTTTACCCACGGACCCCATCCAAAGGCCTTTGCTGCTGGGCGTGAGTACAAGAAGAAATTTACCGACGAAGTGGCTGTGATGCTGGATACCCGCGATGCACTTTTTGTCGGGGACGCCGCTTTAGCCACAGAAAACCCGGATTATGTGAATAGCTGGAAAATCAAATCGGCCGCTCTGTAAGGATTAAAAATGAAGTTAGCAAGTTTGAAAAATGGACAGCGTGATGGTCAGCTCGTGGTGGTCAGCCGTGATTTATCCCGTTGTATCGCAGTGCCTGCTATCGCGGCCACTATGCAACAGGCTCTGGATCACTGGTCTGTGGCCGCTCCGCAGTTAGCAGAAGTCTATCAGGCTCTGAACACTGGCTCAGTGCAAGGCGAACAAGCTTTTGATCAGGCAGAGTGCGAATCGCCTTTGCCACGTGCCTATCAATGGGCGGATGGCAGTGCTTATGTTAATCATGTTGAGCTGGTACGCCGTGCCCGTAACTCAGAAATGCCACCAAGCTTCTGGACTGATCCTTTGATGTATCAGGGCGGCTCAGACGATTTTATTGGCCCACGCGATCAAATTGAAGTGGTTAGCGAAGACTACGGCATCGACTTTGAGGGGGAAGTGGCTGTCATCACAGACGATGTGCCTATGGCGATCAGCGCAGAAGAGGCCCGGCATAAAATCCGCCTGGTGATGCTGGTGAACGACGTATCGTTAAGGGGGTTAATTCCAAATGAACTGGCCAAGGGCTTTGGTTTCTTTCAATCAAAACCGGCCTCTGCATTTAGCCCTGTTGCTGTGACACCGGATGAATTAGGCGCAGACTGGCAGGATGCGAAGCTGCATTTGCCTTTGGTATCGCATTTAAACGGTAAGCTGTTTGGCAAACCCAATGCCGGTGTTGATATGACCTTTGATTTTGGTCAGTTAGTGGCTCATGCGGCGAAAACCCGTAATTTAGGTGCGGGTGCTGTGATTGGTTCTGGCACTGTGTCGAATAAACAAGGCACTGACTACGGTACTTCTATTGATGAAGGTGGCTTAGGTTACAGCTGTATCGCTGAAATCCGTATGATTGAAACTATCCGCGATGGCGCTCCTAAAACTTCTTTTATGAAGTTTGGTGACAGCATCCGGATTGAAATGCTGGATAAAGCGGGTCAATCTATCTTTGGTGCCATTGAGCAAAAAGTCGTGAAATACGGCGCTTAATTTAGTTAGATTAAAAAGGCCAGTCGTTTGACCTTGAAAAGGCCGACTGGCTTTTTTGTATCTGTCTCACAGGGGTATTACAGAATGAAATTACATGGTTACTGGCGCTCCAGCGCCGCCTACAGAGTGCGTATTGCGTTAAATTTAAAAGGTCTGCAGGTTGAACATTGCCCTGTGCATCTAATCAATAATGGCGGCGAGCAGCACAGTGCAGCGTATCAGTTGCTGAACCCGGCAGAGTTGGTGCCAACTCTGGAGGATGCGGAGCTGAGTCTGAATCAGTCGTTGGCCATTATTCAATATCTGGAGGACTGTTACCCTCAAGCACCTTTGTATCCAGAAGATCCGGCGCAAAAAGCTGCGGTGATGGCCTTTGCACTGGATATCGCCTGTGATATCCATCCTTTGAACAATTTACGGGTACTGCAGTACCTGACTGGGCCTTTGGCTTTGTCTGAAGCGCAAAAAATGCAGTGGATTAAACACTGGCTGGCGGTGGGTTTTATTGCTCTGGAGAAACGATTGCAGTTAACGGCAGGACGTTATTGTTTTGGCGATGCAATCACAGTGGCCGATCTGTGTTTAGTACCACAAGTCTATAACGCCTTACGTTTTCAATTACAGATGACGGATTATCCTCTGATCACTGCTATTTATCAGCGTTGTAATCAGCTGGAAGCCTTTCAAAAAGCCGCTCCTGAGCAGCAAGTGGACGCAGTTTAAGTCGCATCAGTCAGGCATTTTTGCTACTCTGGCGCGACTTGAAGTAGTGAGAGTATAGGGTATGTTGAAACTGCCAAAAAAACCTGTCAATGCGGTGCTTTTTTATGTAGGAACTTTGGGGTTATTGACTCAGATGTTGACGAGCTTCTACTTATTAACCCAAGGCCGCACTATGGACTGGCATTGGTGGTTTCACTGGCTAGCTCCAACGCTCTGTCTGTTGTGGGGGATAATTCCGCGCTTGCAACTGCAAAAAGAAAAGTAACATCAGTGATTTAACACTTAGCGTCCGGGGGTGAACATACCTTCAATGCGGACTTCACTGACACCTTCTTTGGTAAAATGAAATTTGATTTGCGCCATGTTTTTGTGGAAAAAATAGGGCGTGTTATCAAACATCAACACATAACCCCCCCTGGCTTTGTCCTTGTATTTTGGGTCGTTGTTCTTACGCAATGTAAAACTGTGTTTGCCTAAGGTCCACTCAAAACCCTGCAAGGGTTTATTGATCCAATCTGTTACCCAAATTTGTTCGTCCTGATGCAACACCAAAGCTAAAGTGTATTTGTCAGGTAATTCAGCGACTTCAACTTCCTGAATCCCAGCCTGAAATACTTCAGTACCATTTTTTTGTGTAAAGGAAAAACCAAATTGCAGACTTTGTTTGGTCCCGTCCAGCAACATAAGCTGACCTTGTCCGGGCACAGTAAAATAGGCCCATGTGCTTGGAACCCATAGCAAAAAGAGCAACATCAGACCCGTTTTAACCATACAACACCTCAAACCCCATTTGCGGCTTCAGACTGTCAGCTCGCCAGATACAAGGTGAGTTCCTGTCCAGGTTGTAAGTATTTATTTGCTTTAATATTATTCCATCTGACAATATCAGCAACCTTTACATTAAATCGTTGAGCTATGCTGGCTAACGAGTCTCCGGATTTGACTTTATACCTCATACTTTTGCCTGCAGATACCGATTTTTCCGCGGGTTTTGTATAGTAAGTCAGCGTCTGACCAGGCTTGAGCTGTGTTTTAGCTGTGAGCTTATTCCATTTTGTCAGTTGTTCAGTGCTGACTTTCAGCTTTTGGCCTATTTCCCATAAATTATCCCCACTTTTGACCCTGTAGCTTTGGGCTCCAGAGCTTGTGGGATTCGATGCTTTATCTGGACGAGCCACTTTTGCTGTCTCCTGAACCTGAGACAGACCCGGAATAATAAGTTGCTGACCTATTTTTAGCTGGCTATTACTTAACTGATTCGCTTGTTGTATGGCTTTGACTGACGTTTTATGAGCTGCAGCAATTTTACTTAAACTATCGCCTGACTTGACCTTGTAACGACCTGATGAAGCGACGGGAGCTACTTTTACTTGAGGTAAAGCAGCCAGTTGCTGCTCAATAGCGTCAGGGCTATTGACAGGCACTACCAACTGGTAATTGGCGCTGGGCACAGTGGTGCTTTTAAAGCCAGGATTCAGTCGTCTGATTTCGGCCACACTGATACCTAACAGGTCGGCAGCTTTGTTTAAATCCAGGCCCCTGTTTATTGGAATTACTTTAGTTTGCGGCTGGTTAGCAAGCATCGGCATAGGAATAGCGTACTTTTCTGCATTTTTAAGCAGCTCCGCTAAGGCTAATAATTTGGGAATATAGCTGGTATTTTGTTTAGGCAAATGCAGAGACCAGAAATCTGTTGGTTTTCCACGGTATTTATTGCGCTCTATTGCTTTAAAAACCCGACCTTCACCTGCATTAAAAGCCGCGACTGCGCTGAGCCAGTCCTGCTCTACATTGCTGTACAGATACTGCAAATAGTCCATAGCTGCACGGCTGGATTCAATCACGTCACGGCGACCGTCATACCAGGCGTTTTGCTTTAAGCCAAAGTTACGCCCCGTGCCTGAAGTAAATTGCCAAATTCCCAGTACACCAGAGAAAGAACCTGCTTTAGGATTGTAAGTACTTTCGACTATAGGCAGCAGTGCCAACTCAAGCGGCATATTGCGCCGTTCCAACTCAGTCACTATGTGATACAAAAAGGGAGCTGCGTTATCAGAGGCTGTTTTCAGCAGCTTTTGGTTGCGGATAAAAAATCGCTTTTGAGTTTCTATATCGTCATTGTCCGGCACAGTTAAGGTCATTTGATCAGCAATACGCTGCCATAAATTATCGTACTGAGCTAACTTAGCGTCGGGTTGCAACGGTGAGTTATGTTTCAACAAGGCATTGGCGACTTGCTGAGCCGATGCTGCTTTATCCTGAATAGGAGCATCTTTGCTTTCATACTGCCCGCCAGCAGAGCCTGCTGTTTTATCCTGTTGGGTTGGAACGGCACAACTGGCCAGCAGTGCAGCCGCTACCGCGACAGATAATTTTTTCAGCATTCGCTTTTCCCAAAATAAAAAATCCGCCTTATGTTACCTGCTCAGCTTTCAAAAGCAAGGTTAGGGATCAAAATCGATCTTTGGCGGATCGTAATGCAGTGAACAGATCCACGGCATTATGTTGTTGCCAGCGGTGCTGCAAATCGACATCTTCAGCCCTTAAAAAGGGATTGATTTGTCGTTGCACAGCAAGGGGAGTAGGCAGCGTAGGTTGCTGCTTTGCTCGTTGCTGTTGACACCAGTCTTGATAGCTGGCCAATGTTTTATTGTCCGGATCGGCCCAAAGGGCGAACTCCAGATTGGCCAGGGTATATTCGTGAGTTGCGTAGATTAACGTTTGATCGGGTAGCGCCAGAATGCGTGACAAACTCTGCCACATTTGCTCTGCAGTACCTTCAAACAAACGTCCACAACCTGCGTTAAACAACGTATCACCACAAAACAGAATGGGCGCTGAATAATAGGCGATATGACCCAAGGTATGACCAGGAAGTTGCATGACCTGGAAAGTTAAATTGAAATTAGTCAGTTCAAGTTGTTCATTATCTTCCAGCCAGCGGTCTGCATAAGGGATTTTGTTTTGTTCTAAAGCTGGTGCATAGACCACAGCATCCGGCCAGTGTTGTTTTAGTGCCAGTATGCCGCCAGTATGATCCGAATGATGGTGGGTGATCAGGATCACCGCGAGCTGCAATTGATGCTGCTGTAAATACTGTTGCACTGCTGCAGCGTCACCCGGATCGACCACCAGAGCCAACTTCGCTTGGCGCAGGCACCAAATATAGTTATCCTTAAATGCCGCTATGGCGGTGATGTCTAGCATAATGAATATCCATGGTTAACGTTCTGAAAAGGTATAGTGTACCGGATGAAACCTGCGTTAAGTTACCACAGTACAATAGTTCCCAAACAGTGGCAGCAATTGCCGCAAGGGGAACTGATGGCCAAAGCCATAGAAAGGCAATTGAGCCAGTGGTGGCCGAAAATATTTGGCTACCATCTGTTGAAAGTGGGCAGTTTAAGCTGTGCCTTAGATACTTCAGCCTGCACTATCAAACATCAAATTAACTTAACAGAACAAGCTGAACAGGCCTCAGTGGTGGCAGAGCCCGATGCATTACCTTTTTTAGAACAGTCGATAGACGCCGTCTTGTTAGCGCATTGTCTGGAGTTTTACCCAGACCCGCATCATATAGTGCGTGAAGCACATCGTGTCCTAATGCCGGATGGTTACCTACTTTTAAGTGGTTATAATCCGCTAAGTAGTGCCGGGCTGATGAAACTCTGGCCTGGTGTGAAGCAACAGTTGCCTTGGGCCGGGCGTTTTTTCACACCATCCCGGGTTAAAGATTGGTTGCATTTACTTGGTTTTGAAGTGATGTATGAACAACGTTTTTTTTGGTCTAGTTTGCTTGGTAAACATAAACCAGATAGCCGTTGGCAACAGTGGTGTGAGACTTATCTGGGCTATTTTGGCGCTTCGTATTTGCTGGTTGCCCGTAAGAGAGTATTACCTTTGACGCCAATCCGGCCTAAATGGCAACGCACTCCGGCTTTTCAAAGCTCCGTCAAAGGCATCAGTGCCCGGCAGGGGCTTTATCACGATTAACTGGTTTTGGTCTGCTTTTGGAGCCATTGATCCAGCTGATTGGCAAACTGTTGCTTGTCCTGCGGGCCCAGAGGAGCCGGCCCGGACAGCTGGACACCACTATTGCGTAGTTCCTCTTGTAGATTGCGCATGGTCAGCCTGTCACTGATATTATCCGGTGTTAGTAATCTGCCTTTGCTGGTAATGCAAAGTGCGCCTTTAGCCACAACAGCTGCGGCCAGCGGAATATCGTTACTGATCAATAAATCGCCAGATGCTATACGCTCCTCAATATACCTATCGGCCACATCAAAACCATGTTCAACCTGCACAGCTCTGATATAAGGACTACGTGGAATTTGCAAGCTGTGGTTGGCCACCAGATACAAAGGCTGCTGTTTTCGTTCAGCGGCTTTAAATAACATTTCTTTTAACACTTTGGGGCAGGAGTCTGCATCAACCCAGATTGGCATCCTGATGATCCTTTAACAGTTGTTTTGCTGCTTTACGGCTTAACTTCATAAAAAACAACAAAGGATCGGCCACACCTGGTTGTTCAGCTTCAACAAAACCTAACTGCTGGTAACACTGCACCGCAATATGGTTTTTACGATAAACAAACAACGAAAAGTCCCGTTGTGGTTGCTGCTGTAAACCTTGTGCTATTAATCCTTTGATTAAGGTTTTGCTATGGCCCTGACCCCGGTTGTCCGGATGGACTAATAAACGGGCCAGATGGTTGCATTCGAAACGATCGCAGAGCTGACCAAAGGCGACACGCTGTCTGTGTTGATACAGCCAATAACTCTGAGTTCCCGGTAAATACAATTGCTGTAAAAACTGTAAAGCGCGGATAGGAAAAGAAAAACCTTCACCGCCCCATTGATCCAGCTCCTGTTGTGAATCAAACCAGTTATGCAGATAAGCCGATTGCTCAGGCGTGACCGGGCTTAGTTGATAAGGCGCATGTTTCATAAGCTGCCTTGTACTTTTGTGATCTGATATCCCTGTTGTGCAAGCTGCTTAATCAAGCCGTCATTACCCGCCAGATGCAAAGCGCCTACTACAACAAAGACTGGTGTCTGATAACGAGCCTGTACCAATTGTTTAACCCAGGCATTGTTTCTTTTTACAATAAGGCTTTGGTAGATGGCCGGATAACTCTTTAAATCATCCAGATACAAATGCTCAAGTTGTTGCAAATCACCACTGCGCCAGGCTTTTCGCATTGAATCAAAGTCTTCGCTGCTGTCAGTTAAATCGTCCATGGTACTTTTAATCAGGGTTTCAGCACCGCTGTTATTTAATTCATTTAATACCGCAAGATGTTGCTGCATAGTTTCAAGCCCAGCTACTTTTTTTCCTGTTTTTTTCGCTTCATCCTGCAAATAGGCGTCCACTCCGGGGGAGGTTGCACCTTGAGCCTGCAGTTGAGTAGTCGTCAGCATCACAGCGGCAAAAGCGGGTTTAAAACGCGTGATCTGCTCAAGCGGAATATTATTTTTTTTACAATAGTCGGCCAGTTGCCTGGCTAGGGGTTGTGACAGTTGCTGTAGCAGATTTTCGCCTGAAGGGTAGGAGTTTAAATCAATCATCTGCTGTATCCCCGCAGGGCTCGACAGCTGTACCAAATCGGTTTCCAACACCAGACTATCGCTGTTGTGTAGCGCTTTGAGGTATTCAGGCGGCAAGGGGTAATCGTCAGCACTGAGCATATGAATGGAGCCTGCCAGATAAAAATACTCAGAGCCTTTGCTGATTTTCCAAACCCCGTCTGCGAATACAGCACTGCTGAGTAGTACAAAAGTAAAAAAGCTAAGAATACGGAACACTACTGAAACCTCTGATTAATCAAAAGAGCCTACTTTGCCGCGCAATTTTTTGCGCTCTTTATGCTGCGTTTTCTCTTTGAGTCTGTCCATGCGCGCACCAAAAGTGGGTTTAGTGGCACGTCTTTTTTTCGCTTCAAAACTGGCGGATTGTAGCAGTTGCAGCAATTTCGCCACTGCATCTTCTTTATTCATATCCTGGCTACGGTGAGCCTGGGCTTTAATGACAATAACCCCACTTTTGCTGATCCGGTCATCCGGATACTGCAGCAGTTTTTGTTTAAACTCTTCCGGTAAACTGCTGCGGCCTATATCAAAACGCAGTTGTACCGCCGTTGATACTTTATTGACGTGTTGGCCGCCACTGCCCTGAGCCCGGATGAAGCTGAATTCAAGCTCATCCACATCAAGCTCAAGGCCGGGTTTGACCTGAACTAAAGTTACCACATCAAATCATCCGGAATTTGATAGGCTGCATAAGGATCGTCCTCCGCCTGTACTTCAGCGCTTTGCCCTGTGTTATGCAGCACTATGATGACTTCTGCCAAACGTTGCTGAATTTTCTCTGCCACTTTGACCGGGATCACATAATACTGCTCAGACAACTTGGCGATAGCGGCCTGACCTTTGGTTAATTCTGCATGGATACGGTTGCTGACGTATAAACGTTTGACCAGACTACCATCGGTAAAATTAAATGCGGTTTCACCTTTATGCGTGATGGTATTGAGTTCAATCAGTTGTTTGACCTGAGCCGCTAAGGCTTTTTTATCCTGTTCGGCTTTACGCTGACGGTTTAGCTCCTGGTCGCGTTGCAATTGCTGTTGTCTGGCTTGCTCGGCAAGCACTGAGGCTTCATTCACCACTGTGCCATTTTTGCCTGCTTGCACTCGTTCTTTGTGCTTTTCTTTTTTAATCGCTTTTAGTTTTTTCTCATTGCCTAGTCCGGCTTTGAGTAATTGTTCCTGCAGTGATTTACTCATAAAAAGGTCCTGTCGATCAGATAGCGCTATTGTTTCATGTTCCGGCTGTGCTGCAAAGAGCAGAAGGGCAGACTAACTGCCTATGCTAAAAATGCGTTATGATAAGGCACTTTTATTGAATTTGTCCGGGACCTTATCTTGTTATTTCACGATCTTGCGTTAGACCCTCGTTTAGTCCGTTCTATCCAGCATCTTGGCTTTGCGAAACCAACGCCAATTCAGCAGGAGGCTGTGCCTGCCGCTATGACGGGCAAAGACTTAATGGTTTCTTCGCAAACCGGTTCAGGAAAAACTCTGGCGTATTTGCTGCCGATGATGCAGCGCTTATTACGCAGCAGACCTTTATCCAAACAAGATGCCCGGGCTTTAATTCTGGTGCCAACCCGTGAACTGGCGCATCAGGTGTACGCCAAACTCCGTTTGTTTGTCGCCAATACTCCATTAACCAGCGCTTTAATAGTGGGCGGTGAGAACTTCAATGAGCAGGAAAAAATCCTCAAACGTCAGCCGACCATCATAGTGGCAACACCGGGTCGTTTTATTGATCACCTGCAGCACAAAACATTTTTTATTCAGGGTCTGGAAATGCTGATTTTAGATGAAGCAGACCGGATGCTGGATTTAGGCTTTATGCCGCAACTCAATGAAATCAATAAAGCTGCGGATCACCGCTTACGCCAAACTCTGATGTTTTCCGCCACTTTAGACCATGCTGAAGTGAATGAGCTGGCGATGTCCTTATTAAAATCGCCGCATAGAGTCTCTGTGGGGGCGTCCTATCAGCAGCACGAAGACATTGAACAGCGTTGTTATTTCGCTGATCATTTGTCCCACAAAGAAGCTCTATTAGCTTATTTGTTAAAGCAGGAACAAATTAGTCAGCTGATTATTTTTACCGCGACCCGCGAAGATACCGATCGTCTGGCAAAACTTTGTGACTCTATGGGGTATCCGGCTGTAGGTTTGAGTGGCAAGCTTACTCAGGGACAGCGTAATAGTGTAATGCAGAATTTTGCTGCGAATAAATATCAGGTGCTGGTGACGACTGATGTTGCTTCCCGCGGTCTGGATTTATTGCAGGTCAGTCATGTGGTGAACTTTGATTTACCTAAACATGCGGAAGAGTATGTACATCGTATAGGCCGTACCGGCAGAGCCGGAGCTAAAGGCATAGCCATTTCTTTTGTAGGACCCAAAGACTGGGCTGCTTTTTGTGCCATAGAAAGTTTCTTACGCCGTCCTTTGCCTATGCACAAGGTTGAGTCTTTACCGGCCAAATTTAAAGGTGTAGACCTGCATGCGCCCGCAAAAGCGGTGAAGAAAACTAAGCCTGTGGTGAAAAAAGCTAAAGCAAAATCCACTAATACAATGCAAAAAGCAAAGCCTGCAGCCAAACCTAATTTTTATCAGGCCGGTGATGATGGCATGACGCCGGTAAAGAAAAAGATCAAATAATTTACAGTAGTATGTTTTTTATTCGGAAAATAGTGCTACACTCAGGTCGTTACTTTGTAGATTTGTTCGACAGTTTTTATTGCAAGCAATTGTTTTGGCTGAAGAATTATTTAGAGTAACTGGAACGGCCAAAACCAGAAAAACTATTTTTCTGTCGGATCAGTAATAGCTATTGACCACTTTGTCGGGTTCACTGATAATGGGGTCGTAATATGTACTAGCTCGAACACGGCCGGTAATATTTAAGTCGCCAAACAATTGGCAAATTTAGTTAAAGTAAGAGAATGTTATGTCACAATTAATTTCCGGTACCGTTAAGTGGTTCAACGAAGATAAAGGTTTTGGTTTCATCGAGCGTGAAGGCGGCAAAGACGTATTCGTACATTTCCGCGCTATCAATGGCACAGGCCGCAGAACTTTAGTTGAAGGTCAACGCGTAACTTTCGAAGTTACTGAAGGCCAAAAAGGTCCTCAGGCTGAGAACGTAACTGTTACCGGTTAATAGTTTTCTGAAAAAGAGCCAACTTTAAGTTGGCTTTTTTTATGCCTGAAATTCGGTGGTTTTGTTTTGTAAGATATTGTTTTTATTTGTTATTTGAATTTTCCTTTGCTTTGATATCAAAGTTCCAGCGATAACTGAGCCTGGGCTTCCTGCGCTTTTAATCCAACATGAATACCTACCAACCGTACTTTTTTACCCTGACCTCTGTGCCAGGCTTGCTCTAATAATTGTTTTAGACTAGCCATATCCAATTCAGGTTGCTGTTTCTCTACTGTGGTTTGCTGAAAATCGGCAAATTTCAGTTTAATGCCTATTTTCTGAATATGAGCACTGGCTTCACAGCGTTCAATACGGCGCCGAAGTTTTGGTAACAGCTCAGATAAACTTTGTTGACCTGCATCCAGATCCGGTAAATCTTCAGTGTAAGTATGTTCAACAGCAACAGATTTACGCGGATAATCGTTCTGCACCTCACGGCTATCGCGGCCAAAACTACGTTCTATCAAAGTTTCCGCAAAACTTCCGAAGTGTTTCACCAGTGTATGCAAAGGCGCATTTTGGATGTCAACGCATTTATAGAAACCTAAAGTTGCCAGTCGCTCAGCCGTTTTTTTGCCAACACCAGGGATTTTATGTAAAGGTAGGAATTTTACGAAGTCGCTGACTTTTTCGGGCGGTAAAACAAATAAACCATCAGGTTTATTTTCATCACTGGCAATTTTGGCGAGGAATTTATTCGGCGCTACACCAGCAGAAGCTGTTAAACCTGTTTCGGTAAAAATGACCCGACGAATGTCTTCGGCAATGAGGGTTGCGCTGCCTGAAAACAAAGTGCTGTCGCTGACATCTAAGTAGGCCTCATCCAGGGACAAAGGCTCCACTTTGTCGGTGTAGCGATGAAAAATAGCCTGAATTTGTAAGCTGGCTGCTTTGTATTTTTCCATATTGCCGGGTAATAACAACAGGTGAGGGCAGAGCTTTAAGGCTTGTCCTGTAGGCATGGCTGAGCGCACACCATAGACCCTGGCAGGGTAGTTGCAGGTACTGATCACACCACGTTCAGTGCGACTGCCGCCTATAGCTAACGGAATGTTACGCCAGTCAGGTCTGTCCCGCATTTCTACAGCGGCAAAAAAACAGTCCATGTCGATATGAATGATTTTTTTCATTTACAAAGCACTGTTGGTTTATACAGTTGTATAATTGACCAGTTTTGGCTTTTTGTAAAGTCAGATACTGTTTTTATTTACAGTTGCTGCGGTGACTCCACCGACCACCCATCTGAAACTTAGTTTTAGAGGTTTAGATGGCTACTTTATAGCTGCATCTTTGACGGATTCCATGTAGAATACAGCGCAGTTTTTTGTAAATAGCCTGGCCCTTTTGGCCACCTGGGAGCAAGCATGTTAAAGCGCGAAATGAACATTGCCGATTTTGATCCGGAATTATGGCAATCCATTACTAACGAAACCCAACGTCAGGAAGATCACATTGAGCTGATCGCTTCTGAAAACTATGCCAGCCCACGCGTGTTGCAGGCTCAGGGTTCTCAGTTAACGAACAAATATGCTGAAGGTTACCCGCATAAACGTTATTACGGTGGTTGTGAGTACGTGGACGTGGCTGAAGATTTAGCTATCGCCCGTGCGAAAGAATTGTTTGGTGCTGATTACGCAAACGTGCAACCGCACTCAGGCTCCCAGGCGAACTCCGCAGTATTTTTAGCTTTATTAAACGCAGGCGATACCATTTTAGGTATGAGTCTGGCTCACGGTGGTCACTTAACACACGGTGCATCAGTCAGTTCCTCAGGTAAGTTATACAAAGCTGTACAGTATGGTCTGCACCCGGAAACTGGCGTGATTGACTACGCTCAGGCTGAAGCTTTAGCGTTGGAACATAAACCAAAATTGATCATCGCCGGTTTCTCGGCCTATTCAGGTATTATCGACTGGCAGAAATTCCGGGAAATCGCCGACAAAGTGGGTGCTTACCTGATGGTCGATATGGCGCATGTGGCTGGTTTAGTGGCTGCAGGTTTATATCCAAACCCTGTGCCAGTAGCTGATGTGGTTACCACAACCACCCACAAAACTCTTGCTGGCCCTCGCGGCGGTTTAATCCTGGCTCGTAAAAACGAAGAGATTGAAAAGAAACTCAACTCTGCCGTTTTCCCTGGTGGTCAGGGCGGTCCTTTGATGCACGTCATTGCGGCAAAAGCAGTAGCGTTCAAAGAAGCATTGCAACCAGAGTTTAAAGTCTATCAGCAACAAGTGTTGAAAAACGCTGTGGCTATGTGTGATGAAATGATCAAACGTGGCTACAAAATTGTCTCTGGTGGTACGCAAAACCATTTGTTCCTGATGGACTTAATCGACAAAGACATCACGGGTAAAGAAGCGGACGCCTGGTTGGGTATGGCTCACATCACAGTGAACAAAAACTCAGTGCCAAATGATCCACGTTCACCATTCGTGACCAGTGGTTTACGTATCGGTACTCCGGCTATTACCCGTCGCGGTTTTAAAGAAGCAGAAGCCCGTTTAGTGGCTAATCTGATCTGTGACGTCTTGGACAGCCGCGGTGACGCTGGCGTTATTGATAAAGTACGTGCTCAGGTTTCTGAAGTCTGTCGCCGTTTGCCAGTTTATGCCTGATTGCTTGCTATGACTGAACAAAGATAGAGTGTTATGATGGCCGCTTAAAGCGGCCATTTTTTTCGGAGAAATTCCGTGTTTTGTCCTTTTTGTCGTGCCGACGATACCAAAGTGATTGACTCCCGCTTAGTGGCGGAGGGGTCTCAAGTAAAAAGAAGACGTGAATGTGGCGCCTGCCATGAGCGTTTTACCACCTTTGAAGCCGCTGAGCTGGTGATGCCTCGTATTGTAAAACGTGATGGTTCCCGCGAGCCCTACAATGAGGCGAAGCTGCGCAGTGGCGTGATGCGTGCGCTGGAAAAACGTCCTGTCCCAACTGAGCAGATTGAATCTTTGATCAGCAAAGTAGAAAGCTTATTGCGCGCCACAGGCGAGCGTGAAGTACCAAGCCAGTTAGTGGGGACGCTGATTATGGATGAGCTGGTAAAACTGGATAAAGTAGCGTACGTGCGTTTTGCCTCTGTCTATCGTTCCTTTAAGGATATCCGAGAGTTTGGTGAAGAAATTGCACGGCTTGGAGATGACTAGGTGAGCTTTTCTGAACTTGATAAGCACTATATGGCGCGCGCTATAGAGCTTGCAGCCCAGGGCCGTTTTACCACTGCGCCTAATCCTAATGTGGGTTGTGTGATAGTACGAGATGGCGAGATAGTAGGTGAAGGTTACCATCGTCAGGCTGGTGGCCCCCATGCTGAAGTGTTCGCCTTGCGTCAGGCGGAGCATTTAGCCTCAGGTGCCACTTGTTATGTCACCCTGGAGCCCTGCAGTCATTATGGCCGCACCGGACCTTGTGCTTTAGCTTTGGTTAATGCAGGTGTGAAAAAAGTCATAGTGGCTATGCTGGACCCTAATCCTTTAGTGGCGGGTCGTGGTATTCAAATTCTCAAAGAAGCAGGAATTGAAGTGCAGGTTGGTTTGCTTGAGCTGCAAGCCCGGGCCTTAAATTCAGGCTTTTTAAGCCGGATGGAGCGACAAAAACCTTATATCCGGCTTAAACTTGCCGCCAGTCTGGATGGGCGTATTGCGCTGTCCAACGGTAAAAGCCAGTGGATCAGCTCTGCAGAGTCCCGCTCTGATGTGCAGCTGATGCGGGCTCAATCTCATGCCATTTTATCGACGGCGACTACTGTGCTTGCAGACAATGCCCGTTTAACAGTGCGCCCTGATGGCCTTGCTATACCTTCTTTGGACGATGGCTCTGTGCGTCAGCCCATTCGGGTCATTTTGGACCGTAGCCTGAAATTAACAGGCCAGGAGCTTTTGTTTTCACAAAATGGCCCCATAGTGCTGGTGCATGACAAGCAATTCAAACCGGCATTTGAACTTCCGCAGGTGCGTTTTATTGCGTTGGATGCCGATGAGTCAGGGCTGAATTTAAATGAATTAATGCCTGTGTTAGCCGCAGAAAATATCAATGACCTGTGGGTGGAAGCCGGTGCTGTGCTGGCTGGCTCTTTGTGGCAGGCTGGCTTAGTGGATGAACTGATTGTCTATCAGGCTCCCGTGCTGTTAGGAGATAAAGCCAAAGCCATGCTGCAGTTACCGGACTACAGTGAGTTGTCACAGGCGCAGCATTTGGTCTGGACTTCAGTTGAGACACTGGGGCCTGATTTAAAATTAACAGCAAGGTTAAAACCATGTTTACCGGAATAATTGAAGCGACGGGGAAAATCAGTGCTATTAAAGCGTCAGGTGTGGATTTAAAACTGACGATTGAATCAGACGGTCTGGATTTTTCTGATGTGAAATTGGGTGACAGTATTGCCAGTAATGGGGTCTGTTTGACGGTCACCTCTTTGCATGGCAAAAGTTTTACTGCCGATGTGTCTGGCGAAACCGTTAAACGGACTTTGTTTGGACAGTACAAGGCAGGGCAATTACTGAACCTGGAAAAAGCTCTGCTGGCGACAGGGCGCTTAGGTGGTCATCTGGTCAGTGGCCATGTCGATGGCATCAGCAGTGTTGAAAAAATTGAGAAATTTGGCGAAGCCTGGCAAGTCTGGATCAAAATGCCGAAAGACTTAGCACATTACATAGCGGAAAAAGGCTCTATTACAGTCGATGGCATCAGCCTGACCGTCAATGAATTAAGTTCCAGCGCTTTTCGTTTAACCATAGTGCCGCACACGGCAAGGGAAACTACCCTGATGAGCCTGAAAGTCGGCAGTCAGGTGCATCTGGAAGTGGATTTAATAGCGCGTTATTTAGAACGTTTGCTGCAAGGCCGCGAAGGGGCTGGCAGTAAAGGCGTGACTATGGATTTATTGCAACAACGTGGTTTTTTATAACGCAGTAAGGCCCGGGGCCTGAGGTGAAGTATGCAACTGAATACACCAGCAGAAATTATTGAAGATATTCGTCAGGGCAAAATGGTTATTCTGATGGATGACGAAGACCGCGAAAATGAAGGCGATTTAGTGATGGCGGCCGAATACGTCACACCTGATGCTGTCAATTTTATGGCCACTTATGGCCGCGGTTTAATTTGTTTAACCTTGACGAAAAAGCGCTGCGAGCAATTAAAGCTGCCTCTGATGGTGGACAAAAACTTATCCCCATTTTCGACCGCTTTCACTTTATCGATTGAGGCTGCTGAAGGGGTGACCACAGGTATTTCAGCAGCTGACCGTGCCCGTACTGTGAAAGCCGCCGTAGCTCGTGATGCCAAGCCAACGGATATTGTGTATCCGGGGCATATTTTCCCTTTAATGGCTCAGGACGGCGGTGTTTTAGTACGCGCTGGTCATACCGAAGCAGGTTGTGATTTAGCCCGGATGGCGGGTTTAGAACCAGCGGCTATGATTGTGGAGATTTTAAATGAAGACGGCACTATGGCGCGTCGTCCTGATTTAGAGATTTTTGCGCAAAAACACGGTATTAAAATTGGCACTATCGCTGATTTAATTGAGTATCGTAACTTACATGAAACCACTATTGAACAAGTTGCCAGCTGTCAGTTACCCACAGAATTTGGTGAATTTAATTTAGTCACTTTCCGTGACACCATCGACAATCAAATTCATTTTGCTTTGGTTAAAGGGGCAATTGAAGCTGAGCAGCCAACTTTAGTTCGTGTGCACTTACACAATACCTTCAGTGATTTGCTGTTATCCGACCGTGGTGCCAATCGTAGTTTCTCGTTGCACTGTGCAATGAAGCGCATCGCTGACGAGGGTGGAGTGCTGGTGCTGTTAGGTAAAAATGAAAGCAGTGCTGAACTGGTCCAGATGGTGCAAAACTTTGAGGCCGAGGATAAAGGCGAAAAAGCCAAAACTGAACTGTGGAAAGGCACGTCCCGTAATGTCGGTGTTGGCTCCCAAATTCTTGCCAGTTTAGGCGTAAAAAAAATGCGTTTATTAAGCGCGCCGAAAAAATACCATGCGCTCTCAGGTTTTGGTCTGGAAGTCGTGGACTATGTGTCTGAATAAGACTCTGTAACAACTGCTACAGAAACAGTAGCAGGGGACGGGCTATCTTGTGTTATCATGGCGCCCGTTTTTTTGAATTCTGGTGTTTAAAACCATTTTTTTTGCAGCTAAATTGCAATAAGGATCTCCAATGCAGGTGATTGAAGCAGGCTTAACCGCTAAAGGTAAAAAATTTGCCATCGTTGTGGCCAGATTCAACAGCTTTATTGTCGAAAGTTTATTAGACGGTGCTGTAGATACCTTAAAACGTGTTGGTGACGTCGCTGATCAAGACATCACTGTGGTTCGTATCCCTGGCGCTTTTGAAATGCCATTAGCTGTACAAAAAGTTGCAGCCAGTGGTAAGTATGACGCGATCATCGCTTTAGGTGCCGTGATCCGTGGTGGTACACCGCATTTTGAATATGTAGCTGGCGAGTGCACCAAGGGCCTGGCTCAGGTCATGATGCAGCACAGTGTTCCTGTTGCTTTTGGTGTGTTAACGGTGGACAGTATTGAACAAGCCGTAGAGCGTGCCGGCACTAAAATGGGCAATAAAGGTGGTGAAGCCGCTATGTCTGCTTTAGAAATGGTAAACGTTCTTTCTCAGTTGTAGGATTTGTTGATGAAACCTAATGCGCGTCGTTTAGCCCGTTCTTTAGCCGTTCAGGGAGTTTATAGCTGGCAAGTCAGCAAAAACCCTGTGGGTGATATTGAACAGCAGTTATTGCTGGAACAGAACACCAAACATCTGGACGTGGGCTATTTCCAGGATATTTTACGTGGTGTGGCTGTGAATCATCCTGTATTGGATGAAGCAGTAAAGCCGTTTTTAGACCGTCCATTTGAAGAAATTGATCTGGTCGAAAAAGCCATATTACGTGTATCAGCCTATGAGCTGAAATACCGTCTGGATGTGCCTTACAAGGTGGTGATCAACGAAGCCATCGAACTGGCAAAAGCCTTTGCTGCCGATGACAGTCACAAGTTTGTTAACGGCATACTTGATAAAGCCGTCAAACGCCTGCGAACCGAATAAAAAATGGAGAGCCGGCGTAAGTCGGCTTTTTTATGGGTGAATTTGAGTTAATTCAACGTTGTTTTGCTGAAGCGGGCCGTAAACGCACGGACGTTGCCATTGGTATTGGTGACGACGGTGCCGTAGTGCAGGTGCGTGAAGGCTGTGATCTGGTGATCACCACTGACAGTATGGTCGAAGGTATCCATTTTTTTCCGGACGTCGATCCGCGTTCGCTTGGACATAAATTGGTGGCCGTCAATGTCAGCGATTTAGCCGCTATGGGTGCTGAACCCTGTTGGCTGTCGCTAGCTTTAACTTTACCTAAAGTGGATGAAGACTGGTTAACAGCTTTTGCTGAGGGTTTAAGCGAAACGGCGGATTACTACAACTGCCAGCTGATAGGCGGTGATACCACCCGTGGCCCTTTAAGTTTAACCATGATTGCCAAAGGCTTAGTGCCAAAAGACAAAGCAATAACCCGAGCTGGTGCGCAAAACGGCGATTACCTCTATGTGACTGGTACCTTGGGTGATGCTGCTTTGGGTTTACAACTGGTGCAAAATAAAGTTGAAGTCAGTAAAAAACACCGTGCTCATATTTTGCAACGTTTTCATTATCCAACAGCCCGGGTGGCTTTAGGTCAGGCACTACGCAACATCGCAAGCTCAGCCATGGATGTGTCAGATGGTTTGGCTGGTGATCTGCTACATATCCTAAGGCGCTCTAAAGTTGGCGCAGTTGTGGATGTGGCTAAGTTACCTCTGTCTCAGGCGCTGAAAGACAGTTGTGATGCGGAGCAAGCCTTGAAGTATGCTCTGTCTGGTGGCGAAGACTACGAACTGCTGTTTACTGTGCCTGAAAACAGGCGTGGTTCTCTGGAAGTATTGTTGTCCCCTTATGGTGTGCCTGTCACTTGTATTGGTCGCATCACGGGTGCTGTAGGCAAGCTGGAGTTTAAGCAAGGTGATGTGCCTTTCGCTTACCAGCACCAGGGCTTTGAGCACTTTTAATGACTTCCACTGAACAACAAAAGCCTCTGTTTGACCTGAAAAAATGGACTCATTTCCTTGCTTTGGGTTTTGGTTCAGGTTTGGCACCTAAAGCTCCTGGTACCTTTGGTACTTTAGCCGCTGTACCGCTGATTTATCTGCAGTCCTTAATCAGCCCGCAGTTTGGGTTGATTTGGGTACTGTTTGCTTTTGTATTGGGCTGTTATGTCTGTGGTCAAACCGCCAAAGACATAGGTGAACATGATCATGGTGCCATCGTTTGGGATGAAGTTGCAGGGTACTGTCTGGCTATGTGGTGTATCCCGTTTCAGTGGCAGTATCTTTTGATTGGTTTTTTACTCTTCCGCTTTTTTGATATCGTCAAACCCTGGCCTATTCGCGTGTTGGACAAAAAAGTCCATGGCGGCTTTGGCATTATGATTGACGATATGTTGGCTGGTTTCTTTAGCTGGCTTATTCTGTTCGCACTGGTGCAGTACCAGGCTTTTAGTTAATATAAATTTTTTCCTGCAACCCGGTGATTTTTGTGCGTTTTGCGCTCTTGGTTTTTTTAGCCTTTTTCTCTGTGACCGTGTTCGGTCAGGGCCAGTCTGGTTCCATTTATGATTTTGATATCAAACACTGGAACAGTGCGGACGGGCTGTCTTCCAATTCGGTCAGGGCTGTCAGTCAGGATCAACAAGGTTATTTGTGGATCGGCACTTTACATGGCTTAAATCGTTTTGATGGCCACCACTTTACTCAGTTCAGCACCAAAAACAGTCGTCAGCTTGCCAGTAACTCCATCAATAAACTGTTTTTAGATCAACAAGGTTATATGTGGGTCGGCACTAAGGCTGGTTTATCCGGTTTTAACCCTCAGACTCTAAAATTTGACCGTTATCCCATTTTGGCGGAAGTGACCTCCATAGTGCAGGTCGCACCCGATGAATTATGGGTTGCTGCTGAAAATCTGTTTAGGGTCAAGCAAGGTAAAGTCAGCCGTATTCATAGTATTAAAGAAGCTGTAGTGCAGATGGAAAAGGCAGGCAATGCGGTATGGGTAAGCACAGCCCGGTCTTTGTATAAGCTGGATGCACAAGGACAGACTGAGCAAATTCTGTTACCTGAGGAGCTGCAACAACACCCACTGTATGATTTAAGCTGGTTTAATAACAGCCTGCATTTTGCCAGCGAATCAGGTTATTTCCATTTGAACGCTCAACAGCAGGTTGTGCGATGCACTCTGCCTGGCGCAGACAATTCTGCTGTTTATAAATTGTTTCGGGATAGTTCAGGCAACGATTGGATCTCCGGCTACAACAAATTACATCACCGTCAGGTCGGACAGGAGTGGCAGCAAATCAGTGCCGAAGAGCTGGGGAGTTCACCCTGGTTTAGCGATATCTTCGAGGATAGAGACCATAATATTTGGATGGCCAGTTTTAGCGAAGGTTTGTATCGGGCTTCTCCGGGAAAAATGCGCCGGGTGGTCGGGCAGGGCCAAGAGGATGTTGTGGTGCGCAGCGTGCGTTATTCTGCGCGTTTAAATAGCCTTTTAGTCGCGACTCAAACCAATGTTGGCTTATTAAAAGCTGATCAGCACTTTGTTGAATTAGTGAGTCATCAGGCGCTTGGGCAGAGCATAGTCTTTGACTTTTATGACAGGAATAATCAGCTGTGGCTTGGTACAGACAATGGGTTGCTGCTGTACAATTTTGATGATCAAAGTATTAGTCGTCCTTTTAAAGAATTAGCCTCCAGTGCCATTCGGGTGGTGCAACCTCATGCGCAAGCTGGTCTGTGGTTTGGGGGGGCCAGTGGTTTATATCATTACGATGGTAAAACTCTGGTTGCTGCGCCTTTTAACGCCGAATTGGAATCTGGTTTTGTTACTGTTATTGAAGTTCAGGGACAAGACTTACTTATTGGCACCACCAGCGGTTTGTATTGGTATCAGCAGGACAGATTAAACAGAGTGGGGTTAGGGACTCCGCTGTTCGGAGCTTATATCACCAGCGTATTCACTTTGCCCGATCAGCAAATGCTGGTTGCTACCTTAGATGATGGCTTATTCATCAAAACAGCTCAGGGGCAATGGCGACAGTACGATAGCAGTAATGGATTGCCTTTGGATCCTGTGATCAGTTTATGGTACGACAGGGACTCTGATTATGTATGGGCCAGCAGTTTAAAAGGAGTATTCAGATTTAAACCTGCCGCGGGAGGTGATGGCGGACCGCCACTAAGTTTCGAGCTGATCTTGTCTCCTTATGACAGACAGTTGGGCACAGCCCCTGGTCGTTGCTGCAATGGCGCAGGCCATAGCAAAGTGGCCAAATGGCAGGACCAATTGTGGTATCCCAGTTTAAAAGGTTTGGTGGCTGTACCATTAGAGTTAAAAATGGCGCCAGACAGAGCATTGCAACCTTTGCTGCAGGCTGTGACGGGTCAGAAGTCTTATGCTTTGGTACCGGATCAACGTCAGTTAGTCCTGGAGACCTCAGATCGCAATATCAGTATCCGCTACAGCGCACTGGAGTTTATTAAAGCCAATGCTATTGAATTTCGCTATCAGCTCACTGGCTTTGATGCGGAGTGGCAAAAAGTAGGGCAACGTCGCGAGGCTATTTATACCAACTTACCGCCAGGCCACTATCAGTTTGTTGTTCAGGCCCGTTACAGCAGTCAAAACTGGACAGAGCAGCAGCAACTCAGTCTGGATTTGGTCGTTCCCAGATTATTCACCGAAACTGTGGTCTATAAGGGATTATGGTTATTGTTAGTGGTGCTAGCTTTATACGGCTTAGCCTGGTTGTGGCGACGGAATGCAGTGATGCAGCAGCTGGAGTTGAGTAAACTGGTCCGTTTGCGTACCGCAGAGCTTGAAAGCAGTAATGCCCGCTTGTATGAACTTAACGAGCAGCTGTCGCAATTGACACACAAAGATACTTTAACAGGACTTCGAAATCGTCGTTTCCTGTTCGAACAACTGCCTAAAGATATAGAGCAATATCAACACAACAGAGATGCGATGTTGCAACAGGGTAAATGTATAGCACTGCTGCAGTTGGATATGGATAATTTTAAGTCGATCAATGATTTATACGGTAATAGCGCAGGAGATAGCGTCTTGCAGCAAATCAGTGGTTTATTGCTGCGCGAAAGCCGCGGCGCTGATTATGTGGTGCGATACGCCGGTGAGCAGTTTGTTCTGGTGCTGCGGGATGTTGAATTTGCGTCAGTACGTGATGTGGCGCAGCAGCTGAACCAACTGGTTGCTAATGCTCACTTTCAACTCCCGGATGGTCGAACTGTGTCTCTAACCTGCTCTATTGGTTACAGTTGTTTTCCACTGGAGTTATTAGGCGGGCAGCTGATTTCCTGGGAAATTTCGTTGCAACTGTCTGAAATTGCGTTACGTAAGGTCAAACAATCAGGTCGTAATGGCTGTGCTACCTTGGGATTTGATCCTCAGGTCGACGCTTTTGAGTTTGAAGATTCAGGCCATATTGATGTGCAGATTGAAAAACTGCTGGCTGATGGTTTAGCCTGGTTTGAAGTGAGAAATTACTTAGGTTCATAGCTGTAGTCCCTGAAGCTACAACGGTGTTATTTGCGCTGCTTGCGAACTTGAGACGGCGGACACAAGGTCCGCCGCTGCAGCCGCATGGATTTAACGGCGAAGAAAAGCTTCAACTTTAGTGTGAATACCCACACAATCTAAACCCAGTTCAGCGTAAATCTGTTCCTGAGTGCCATGTTTGATAAAGATATCCGGCAAGCCAATATTCAGCAGCTTTACAGGCAACTGTTCAGCGATGCAGTATTCATTCACCGCAGAACCTGCGCCCCCCATCAAGGCATTGTCTTCAATAGTTACAAAGTGGCTGTGGGTTTTAGCAAGCTCTGTCAGCAGTTGCTGATCCAGAGGCTTAACAAAACGCATATCCACCAATGTCGCGTTTAATTGTTCGGCTACTGTGTGGCAGGCCTGCAATAAAGGGCCAAAAGCCAGCAAGGCTACTTTTTCACCCTGACGGCGTACTAAGCCCTTACCCAAAGCTAATTCCGTCATTACAGACTCTGGCGCTTCACCGTTACCACTTCCTCTTGGGTAACGCACCGCAGCAGGACCTTTGTGCTGATAGCCGGTGTACAACATCTGACGACATTCGTTTTCATCCGAAGGCACCATGATCAGCATGTTGGGAATACAGCGCATAAAACTTAAGTCAAACGAACCCTGGTGAGTTGGGCCATCGGCCCCTACCACACCTGCGCGGTCTATCGCAAAAAGTACATCCAGATTTTGAATTGCAACGTCGTGAATAAGCTGATCATAACCCCGTTGCAGGAAGCTGGAGTAGATGGCGACTACAGGTTTTAAACCTTCTATTGCCATACCTGCAGCTAAAGTCACCGCATGCTGTTCGGCAATAGCTACATCGAAATAACGCTCAGGATAACGTTTTGAAAACTGCACTAAATCAGAGCCTTCGCGCATCGCTGGTGTAATGCCTTGCAGCTTTGGATCCACAGCCGCCATATCGCAAATCCACTGACCAAAAATATTAGAGAAGGTGGCTTTACCGGCTTTTTTGGCGGGCTGGCATTGGGCTGCCGGATCAAATTTACTGACGGCATGATAACCAATAGGGTCTTGTTCAGCAGGTAAATAGCCTTTGCCTTTTTTGGTCACCACATGCAGTAACTGCGGACCTTTGAGGTTGCGCATATTACGGATGGTGTCCACCAGACCTTTGACATCATGGCCATCAATGGGGCCTATGTAGTTAAAGCCTAGCTCTTCAAAAAAAGTACCAGGGGTGACCATGCCTTTAAAATGTTCTTCAGCGCGGCTAGCCAATTGATGTAAAGGCGGCACACCACTTAATATTTTTTTACCACCTTCACGCAGGCTGGTATAAAAATTACCGGATAAAATGCGGGCAAAATAGCGATTTAACGCGCCAACATTTTCAGAAATCGACATTTCGTTGTCGTTTAAAATCACCAGCATATCGGGTTTAACTTCACCGGCATGGTTCAGGGCTTCAAATGCCATACCAGCTGTAATAGCACCGTCACCAATTACAGCCACTACTTTGCGGTTTTTCTGTTCGGCACGGGCCGCTATGGCCATGCCTAAAGCTGCACTGATGGAGGTACTGGAATGACCGACACTTAAAGTATCGTATTCACTTTCTTCCCGCCAAGGGAAAGGGTGCAAGCCATCTTTCTGGCGGATGCTGTGCATCTTGTCACGACGGCCCGTCAGAATTTTATGGGGGTAAGCCTGATGACCCACATCCCAAATCAGACGGTCAAAAGGGGTGTTGTAGACATAATGCAAAGCTACCGTCAGCTCAATAGTGCCAAGTCCTGAGGCGAAATGGCCGCTGCTTTGGCTGACGGTTTTGAGTAAAAATGCCCGTAATTCATCACTCAGAGCAGGTAGCTCATCTTGTGGTAACTGGCGCAAATCGGCAGGCCAGTTGGCTTTGTGGAGTAAAGGGAAATCCTGACTAGCTAATGTCATGAGAATGCCTGTATCTAAAACTGTCGGGCAATGACGTACCGGGCTAACGCCACCAGTTCGTCTGTTGCATAAGGAAGTTCACGTAAAGCGGCTAATGCCTCTTCAACCAAAAGTTGTGCTTTTTGTTTCGCCTGCTCCAAACCCAGTAAAGCAGGGTAAGTGGCTTTATTGGCTTTTTGATCCGAACCTGCGGTCTTCCCCAGTACCTGGGTGTCGCCTTCAATATCCAGAATATCGTCCTGTACCTGAAAGGCCAGACCTATGGCTCTGCTGTAGCGAACTAAAGCGTCTAAATGATCCACATTATCCACTGGACTGGCCAGATAAGCAAAACGTACTGAACATTCAATCAAAGCACCGGTTTTTAGCTGATGCATCTGCTCTAATGCTTCAACCGACATTTTTTGATTGGTGTGAGCCAAATCAATAGCCTGACCACCACACATACCGTTATAGCCTGCATGCAATGCCAACTGTTGGATCATCGCCACGATACGCTGTGCCGGAACCTGCTGGTAATCATGGTGGCTTAATAATTCAAAAGCGAAGGTTTGCAGTGCATCGCCGGCAAGAATAGCTGTCGCTTCATCAAAAGCTTTGTGACAGGTGGCTTTGCCGCGGCGTAGATCATCGTTATCCATGGCGGGCAAGTCATCATGGATCAAAGAGTAGGTATGCAGGGCTTCAATGGCCGCTGCCGGAGCATCTAAATCTGTTAAAGCTGCACCTAACATTTGACCACAGCTGTAAACTAAAAAAGGCCGCATACGTTTACCGCCAAGCAGCAAACTGTAGGCCATTGCCTGGTGCAGACGCGGGTCAGTCAGAGGTTTTTTATCTAAGTGCTGTTGCAGAACCTGTTCCAGTCGTTGCTGGTAAGAGGTTAAAGAATCTAACGTCAAATCAATCACCTTCGCTGGTCACAAAAGGTTCGAGCTTATCTTGCCCACCTTCCTGAACTAATAGCTGGACTTTTTGTTGGGCAGATTGTAACTGCTGTTGACTGGTACGGGAGAGCTCTATGCCCCGCTCAAATTGTTGCAAGGCCTGATCAAGGCTCAGATCGCCTTGCTCCAGCTGCTGTACTATCTGTTCCAGCTCGGCAATGCTTTGCTCAAAATGGCTGAAATCTGTTTTCTTTTTTGTCATATTTTCGCCTGATAATAGGTGTCTGACCAAGCCCAGCGCGCTATTATGAGCAATCAGGACCGCGTTGGGAAAGGATAAATTTGTTTGAAGCCTTAATTTATAGTTAACTATCCCATACTTTTGCCGATAACTCACTATAAGCTAAGATAAAACCAACTTTACGCTGGTATAAAATCAACAATTTGCATTCAGTTTTCCGGGAGATACAGAGTGGATTTAGCAACCGTCATAGGATTAGTCGCGGTCATGGGCATGATGGGCTGGGCTATGTGGCTCAGTGCAAGTGGCAATATCGCCATGTTTTACGATTTTGTTTCTATCGTGATCGTATTCGGCGGCAGTATTACCGCGGTTATGATTAAATTTACCTTCACTCAGTTGGCAGAGTCGATGAAAGCCGCAGGTAAGGCTTTTATGTTTAAAATTGAGTCAGCTGAGGAGTTGATTGAAAAAGCAGTGCAATTGGCTGATGCGGCCCGTAAAGGTGGTTTTTTAGCGCTGGAAGAAGCTGAAATTCCTAATGCTTTTATGCAAAAAGGCATCAATATGTTGGTCGATGGCCATGACGCTGATGTGGTGCGTGGCACTCTGGAAAAAGACATTGAGCTGACTTATGCCCGTCACGAGGTGGCCATTCAGGTGTTTAAACAAATGGGTGATCTGGGTCCGGCTATGGGCATGATAGGCACCTTGGTGGGACTGGTGGCTATGTTATCCAATATGTCGGATCCTAAAGCTATAGGTCCGGCTATGGCTGTTGCTTTGTTAACGACTTTGTATGGCGCTATGCAGGCCAACTGTATTTTTTTACCTCTGTCAGAAAAAATGGCTGTGCGTAATGAAGAAGAGAAAACCAACAATCAACTGATACTGGATGCCATTATGGGCATACAGGATGGTCAAAACCCTAAAGTAATAGAAGGTATTTTACGGAATTACCTGCAGTCGAAAAAACGTGACCCGGCAGCCCCTGCCGCTGCAGAGTAGGGGCAGATATGGCTGAGTGTAAAAAGTGCCCACCACCAGGTTTACCCGCTTATATGGGAACCTTTGCTGATTTGATGTCGCTGTTGATGTGCTTTTTTGTGCTGTTGCTGTCATTTTCGGAAATGGATGTGCTGAAATTTAAGCAAATAGCAGGGTCTATGCAGTATGCTTTTGGTGTGCAAAATAAAATTGAAGTGAAAGATATTCCCAAAGGCACCAGCGTGATTGCTATGGAGTTTCGCCCTGGCCGTCCAGATCCAACGCCTATCGATACTATCCAACAGCAAACCGTGGAAATGACGCAACAAATGTTGAACTTTCAGGCGGGCAAAGAGGATGAAGCTGGCGGGCGTCAGGAGCAACGGGAAGATAAAACCGGTGGCCAGTCAACCAGTACCGAAGAAGAGCCTATGGATACAGTCGCTGCCTCAGCTGAGTTGCAGGAACAAACCAATGAGCTTTTGAAAAAAATTGCTGAGCAATTAGAGAAGCAAATTATCGATGGCGCTATCGAACTGGAATCTCTGGGTCAACAAATCATTATCCGCATTCGTGAAAATGGTTCTTTCCCTTCCGGTTCTTCATTTTTACAGCCCAAATTTAAACCTATTATCCAAAATATAGGAGCTTTACTCAAAGAGGTTCCAGGAGAGATCACTGTGTCAGGCCACACCGATAACGATCAGGTGTCTGATGAGCTACACAGCAATAATTGGGATTTATCTGCTCAGCGCGCGGTATCTGTCGCCTCCGAAATGATTAAAGCGCCAGGTTTTGATAAAAACCGTCTGGTGGTGGTAGGTCATGCAGAAACTCGTCCTTTAGTGCCGAACGACACCGAAAATAACCGCAGAAGAAATCGCAGGGTCGAGATTTCTATTATGCAGGGTAAAGCAAAAGAGTCTGAGCCTATCAGTCTGGAACCTGCAGCACAGGGCGCAGCCAAACAGTAACAACAGCAGCAATTAAAGCTAAACTGTTGTGGCAAGGCGCGCTATAATTCGCGCCTTTATTTTTTCAGCGAGTTTTACCTGATGGAATTTTTAGTCAAACTGCACCCGGAAATTTCGATTAAAAGTAAATCGGTCCGGAAACGTCAGACCATGCTGTTAGAGCAGAATCTGAAAACGATTTTGTTGCGGTTAGACCCATCCGTTACCATCAAAAACAACTACGACCATTTGCTGGTGCAGGTTGGATCCAGCAGCCCTAAATTACGTCAGCAGATGATTGATCATTTAGCTTGTATTCCCGGCATAGTGCAGTTTATGGAAATGCAGTCCGGCACCTACAGTTCACTGCACGATATTTTTGAACAAGTCAAAGCTGCATTTAGCCAAAAGCTTGAAGGCAAAAGTTTTTGTGTGCGGGTCAAACGTACGGGCGATCATGAATTTAGCTCTCTTGAAGCCGAGCGTTATATAGGTGGTGGTCTCAACCAACATATCCCTTCTGCCCGTGTACAACTGAAAAATCCCGATGAAGTGGTGCGCGTTGAAATTAAACGCGACCAGTTGATCATCGTCAGTCAGGTGTTTGATGGCATGGGTGGTTTCCCACTACCAAGTCAAACCGATGTATTGTCGTTAATATCCGGTGGTTTTGATTCTGCGGTGGCCAGTTATTTGATGATCCGCAAGGGGCTGCGTACTCACTATCTGTTTTTTAATTTAGGTGGTGCTGCGCACGAAACTGGTGTGCGTCAAATGGCGTTTTACTTGTGGCAAAAATTCAGTTTGTCGCACAAGGTCAAATTTATCAGTGTGGATTTTGCCCCCGTGGTCACAGAAATTCTGGAAAAAGTTGATAACGGCCTGATGGGCGTTGTGCTCAAGCGCCAGATGATGCGCGCTGCGGCTATAGTGGCGGAACGTATTGGTGTGCAGGCGATAGTCACAGGTGAAAGTGTAGGTCAGGTAGCGAGTCAGACTATCGCCAATTTAAGTGTGATTGATAAAGCCACTGATACCCTGGTGTTAAGGCCGCTGATTTATCAGGATAAACAAGAAATCATTGATTTAGCCCGCAAAATTGGCGCTGAAGATATGGCTAAAACCATGCCTGAATACTGTGGTGTTATTTCAAACAAACCTACCATCAACGCCGAATTAGCCAAAGTCGTGCAGGCTGAGCAGCAATTGGATTTAGCTGCGCTGGAAAAGCTGGCGTTGGATGCCAATGTATTGGATATTCGTACTGTTGAATTTCAGGCCGAGCAGCAAATCAGCACTGTGCTGGATGAAAGTGCGATGGCAGAGGATGCTATCATTCTGGATATCCGTGCTCCGGATGAAGTAGATATCAAACCTTTAACAGGCGTCAGCCATCAGGTGCAGCTACTGCCGTTTTACAAGCTGGCTAGTCAGTTTAGTCTGCTTGATCAAAGTCAGAAGTACTATCTGTACTGTGAGCGTGGCGTGATGAGCCGCCTGCAAGCTTTGCTTTTGACGGAGCAAGGCCATCAGAATGTAGGCGTTTATCGTGGTGACTTTTGAAGTAACAAGTGATAAATAGCTTGATGCGCAGGTAGTTGTAGTTGATGCTGCTCTGCCTGTCGCAGTATAAAACCAGTAATGTACTCAAGCTCAGTGCGGCGGCCTTTCAAAAAGTCCTGTTGCATTGAGGAGTAGTTCTCTGCGGTTTGTTCGATCACCTGCTTCACTCTGTTTTGTATTGCCTCAACACTAAAATCTTGCCCTGCTGCGTTTGCAACCTGCACAAACTCTTCGATTAACAGGGTGATGGCTGCGGTAAAGTTGCTGTGACTAAGTTCGCCATTTTTGCATTGATGCAAAGCTGTCAGCGGGTTAATCACTGCATTGACTGCCAGTTTCAGCCAGAGTGATGGCCTGATATCGACCTCGACGACCAGAGGACCCAACGCAGCTTGCATCGCCTCTTCCACAGACTGTTGCTGTGCAAAAGCTGCCTGATTAAGAGCGCCCAAAACTGACTGTCCTTTACCACTGTGGATCACTGTGGTTTGATTGGCTTTAAAAGCGCCGTGGCTGGTGCTGAGAAACCACAGCCCTTGCTGAGGCTTAAGCAAGGGCAAGACCTGCTCTATAGTGCCCATGCCATTATGACTTAACACCAACTGAGCATTCTCTGCCAATAAAGGTAAGAGTTGTTGCACCGCATCCACAATTGCATAAGCTTTGACGGGTACAAGGATAAAAGAGTAGGGGATTTTTAATGGGGTATGTAAAGACAGCGAGAATGCATTATCAGCCGACTGGAACATAAAATCGAAAGGGTCGGTTGTGCGACGATGCAATTGCACCGGATAACCCGCCTGATGCAAGCGGGCTGTTGCCAGCAGGCCAATAGCACCTTGGCCTACGACAGTCCACAAAGGCGTTGTTATTGGGTGCGGTTGCGCCATTTTCTGACGGCAAAGTAGCACAAATAAAATGTAGCCATACCTGTAATATCTGCTACCCAATCGAGCAATTCGGCCCTGCGGTAGCTGGTCAGGTAATTCTGCAGAAACTCAATAGCGACACCATAAGCAGCCATAATAACGACGGCTTGCCACAATTTGGGTTTGTAACTCCATTGCAACAGAGCGGTAAGGCAAAAAAAGATTAAAAAATGCAGATGCTTGTCGTATTGGTTCAGGCTAATGCCACTACTTTTTACCTCTGTCAGAAAACCAAAAGTTGCAGCGGTGAACACCAACAAACAAATCGCATGGTAAAGATGACGCTTCACAAGACACTCTTCTTTAAAAGACTTAGCCCGATTGTATCAGCTTTAGGATTACAATCTCCAGCGTGAAACAAAGAGAGGTGAAAAGTCTTGCTCTGATATCCTGTATTCAGTGGGTAAGAGAGCTATGGCTTTTGGAACCGGTAGCTCTCTTGCTGTTGTGGTGAACAACAGTGGCAGATGAACTTAGTCTCTGAAGTTCTTAAATTGGAATGGCTGTCCCAGATCGCTGGTTCTGACTAACTGCATCACTTCTTGCAAATCGTCACGTTTTTTACCTGTCACACGCAGCTCTTCGCCCTGAATCGCGACTTGTACTTTAATGCCACTATCTTTGACCAGCTTGACGACTTTTTTCGCGATTTCTTTGTCGATGCCTTGTTTGATCGTGATATGGCGAGTGATGTATTTGCCGTGACGATCTTCTTTTTCAATTTTAAAACTGCTGACATCCAGCTGAAGTTTGCTGGCTTTGGTGGCAAAAATATCAAACAGTTGCATAACTTGCTGATCCGCTTCTGCAGTCAGCTCAATGTGATCTTTGTTCAGCTCAATTTTTGCATCCACTCCACGAAAATCGAAACGGGTTTCAAGCTCACGTTTAGCGTTTTCAACCGCGTTCTTGGCTTGATTCATATCAATTTCAGAAACAATATCAAATGAAGGCATAGCGTTCTCTTTTTTTCCATTGAAAGTTATAGGGCCATTATAAGCGAAAGAATCCACAGAGCGAACCTCAACACTGGCTAATTACGACTATTTAGCCGTGCTGGCCTGTTGTGGTCACAAGCTTAAATCCCTGGAACTCTGTATTGACCGCAGGATAGAGACGTCTGGATTTCTATTGACTTTCATCTTGTCGCAGCTACACTGACGCCGCGTTTTTCAGGTGCCCACAGAATATGTTTCATATTTGCGGGTGAAACGGGAATCTGGTGTAAATCCAGAGCTGCCCCCGCAACGGTAAAATAACAGAGAGCTTTGCTCTGGCTTTAATCAAACCACTGTCTACGGATGGGAAGGGATTAAAGTCGCTTTTATATCCTTTGTACTTGAAGCTGCAGCTTTGGTGACTGCAACTCCAACCACTTTGGTTATTTTTGCCTGCTGTTAGCCCGGAGACCGGCCTGAAAAGTTCATTCACTAATCAGGACGCGGTGGGCGTCTTTGGGAGACATCATGTTTAAAAAATCTTTGCTGGCGACGCTTGTCGTTGGCCTGCCTGCTTTTGTATTGACCGCCCAAGCGGACGATAGCTCAGACGATCCACTGGAACATATCAGTGTATACGCCACTCGCCAACCTCAGCCCGTGCATCAAATTTTATCGTCAGTCACAGTGCTTGACCGTGAGCAAATCGAACAGGCTCAGGTGTCTGATCTGCCGGCTTTATTACGCCAGGTTGCTGGAATACAAATCAGCCGCTCAGGCGGTAAAGGCCAGACCAATACCGTATTTTTACGCGGTGGTGCCGCTGGTCATACCTTAGTGCTGATTGACGGTGTACGTGCAGGCTCTGCTACTTTAGGTTATGCCTCTTTAGCTGAAATTTCTCTGCAACAAATAGAACAAATTGAAGTGATTAAAGGGCCTAAAGCGGCTTTATACGGCTCAGATGCCTTAGCTGGTGTGATTGCTATCAGTACCCGTAAATCTGACCATACCTCAGTACAGTTAAAAACCGGCCGTTACCATAGCCATGAAGCAGATATAGCCACTAGTCAAACCTATGGTGATTTGACCCTTCGCAGTAACCTGGGTTGGTCCGACTCTGAAGGTTTTGATGTCCGTCCCGGCACTCAGGCTGACAAAGATGGTTTTGACCAGCGTTACGGTAAATTAGCGGGAGAATACAAGACAGCTTACGGTGTATGGTCTGCTGATCACAATGTACTCAGAAGCCGTGGCCAGTATGACTTTGATCCTACATGGCCAGGTGCAGATCAGGTTGAAACCAAAACCAGTCAAAGCCGTTTAGGTTGGGCTCTAGATGGCGCTACATCCAGTCAGAAGCTGAGCCTTTCTCAGCATCAGACAGAAGATTTGAACTGGGGAGAAAACAATCCGGCCTCTTTGTTTGAAACCAAGCGGCATGAACTGGATTATCAATACAGCAGACCATTAACGCAAGGTTTAACTGCGTTGACTGGAGTGAACTGGTATCAGGAAGATGTGTCAGACAGCGATCTGGGTTATGACGTCGATTCCCGCATCAATAAAGCAGTGTTTGCCGGTCTGAGTTACCAGTCAGGTGCCTGGTTGGCTGATGTAACAGGCCGCCATGATAAACAGAGTCAGTATGGTCATTACAATACCTACGAGTTGGGGCTGGGTTATCAGTTGACTAACGAGTTATTGGTTCGGGCCAGCCGCAGCAGTGCCTTTAAAGCGCCAAGCTTTAACGACCTGTATTATCCGTTCAGTGGCAATGCTGGTTTATCACCTGAAACTGCAACATCAGAGGAGTTGGGTTTAAAGTACAGTGCAGGCGATGTGCAGATTGAAAGCTCTGTGTATCAGCAGAACGTCAATAATCTGATCCAATGGGCACCAATGGCTGATGGGAACTGGGTGCCACAAAACGTTGGTGAAGCCAAAATCAAAGGTGCTGAATTCAGTGTCAGTCACAGCTGGCAGCAACTGCATCAGCAATTGGCTTATAGCTACACTGATGCGAAAGACAAAGCGACAGATGCACCTCTGATCAAACGTTCTAAACACACAGTGCACTGGCAAGGTGCTTATCAGTGGCAAGACTGGCGTGTTTTTGTTACTTCAGACTATCAGAGTGATTTCCAGACGGGAGATTTCGCTACACCGCAACTGGGTGGTTACACCTTATGGGGCGTTGGGGCCAGCTATGAGTTAAACCCTGAGGTACAGATTTCGGCGAAAGCGGATAATCTGACCAATAAAGACTATCTGTACCTGCCTGGTTATGCTACTGCAGGGGCCGAATGGTCACTGCGTTTACACTGGACTCCTGATTTTTAATCACCAGGGTCAGAGCCTTGGCTCTGACCCTTTTGTTTCTCTCTCATGCTATTGGTTATTTGCAGCAGATTGGTTAGCCATTAAGCCTTCAGCAGACTTGCAAAAGTCTGACGAAATTTAGCCAGTTTAGGCGTGATTAAAAACTGACAATAAGGCTGGTTGGTGTTCTGTAAATAATAGCCCTGATGATAATCTTCAGCCGGATAAAAAGTACTGGCGGCTGTCACTTCCGTCACTATAGGCAAATCGAATAACGGCTGGGCCGCTTTAATTAAAGCAAGCGCCTGCTCGCGTTGTTGTTCTGAATGGTAAAAGACAGCAGAGCGATACTGAGTGCCTATATCATTGCCCTGACGATTGAGCTGAGTTGGGTCATGTAGAAAAAACAACACCTGCACCAACTGTTCAAAACTAACTTGCTCTGGTTCAAATTCAACCTGCACCACTTCTGCATGACCACTGGTGCCTGTGCAAACCTGACGGTAATCCGGATCCAGTGTCTGGCCTCCCATATAACCGCTGACCGCTTTATTAACACCTTGTAACTGATTAAAGGCTGATTCAATACACCAGAAGCAGCCAGCTCCAAAGGTGACGATTTCTGTCTGAGCCATGGGTTTATCTCCATCGTTGATCTTAAGCTTATGATACAGCGTAAGTTCGGTATCAGTTCAAAAGAAAGTTTTTGGTTTAAGAAATACAGCCATGAAAAAAATAGCAGTGTTAGGGGCGGGGCTTACAGGAGCTTCGGCAGCGGCAAGTCTGGTTCGGCAGGGCCATCAGGTGACAGTGTTCGACAAAGGCCGTGCTGCAGGTGGCCGCATGAGCAGTAAAAGAACAGAACAAGGCTACCTGGATATGGGCGCCCAGTATTTTACTGCCCGAAGCGATGCATTTAAGCAGCAGGTCAAGCAGTGGCTTGATGCAGGCCTGGTTGAGTTGTGGCGCTGCAAAACGGCTCTTTTATCCGATGATGAAGGGGTGATCTCCCTGACAGCTTCAGAAGATCAACAGCTGCGTTTTATTGGGAGCCCATCGATGCAAAGTCCGGTCTCTGCTTTGCTGCAGGGAATACCACTGCTCACCAGCTGTCGTATTCACAAGCTGGACTATCAGCAGCAGTGCTGGACTTTATACACTGAAGATGCTCAACACTATGCTGGTTTTGACGCAGTTCTTGTGACTGTACCACCGGTTCAGGCGCAGCAACTGATGACGCAAAGTGGTTTAGCCAACATTTTTGACTCTGCCACAGAGTTACTGGAACCCTGCTGGGCTGTTGCAGTGCAGGCTCAGTCTATCCCTTACGGAGATGCTATTTTTTGCCAGCACCCGCAACTGCGATTTATTAGTCACCAGCAGCATAAAACTGGCCGCAGCAGCTGTTACATTCTGCACTTTAATGCACAGTTCAGTGCTTTGCATCTGGATGAGCCTGTAGAGTTTTGGTTTGATAAAGCCAGCCACATATTACGCCAGGAGCTTCAGGTAAAGGGGGATATAAAGACGCTGGTGGCGCATCGTTGGCTTTATGCCAGCCAAAAAGACCAGGTGGCTCCTCCTGGTGTATTGGCTTTGCCTGAACAGCAGTTATGGGCCGCTGGCGACTGGAGTTATGGTGGGCGGGTTGAGAATGCTTATTTGGCAGGGCTGCAGTTAGCGCAAGCTGTGCTTGAATACTCTGACCAGACTGAGGCAATGCGATGAGCGCAGTACTTATTATCGGAGCCAGCAGCGCGATAGGGCAGGCGCTGGCGATGCATTATCTGCAGCAAGGTTTGCATGTGATTTGGTTGTCCCGTTACAGCCCGGATCTCAGTGATCCTAAGCTTCTGGTGATCCAGGCGCCGGATCTGGCGGAAACGGCAGACTGGACTGTGCATCGGAGTTTTTTCAGCGCAGTGACAAGTACGCTGCAGCAGTATCAGGTCGGCCTTATTTTTAACTGCATCGGCTGGCTACATCAGCAGACGGAGCCAAAACTTTTGCCGGAAAAAAGTTTAAGTCAAAGTAGTGCTCTGTTGCTTCGTAAAACTTTGCAACTGAATCTGGAAATTCCGGTGATGTATTTACAAGGGCTCTGGCCTTATTTAAGTAAAACTTCTGGCATTCGTTATCTGCAATTAAGTGCCAAAGTAGGCAGTATCAGTGACAATCAATTAGGTGGCTGGTACAGCTACCGTAGTGCGAAAGCCGCATTGAATCAATGGATAAAAACCGCCAGCATTGAACTTAAGCGCAATAATAAAACCGCGGCAGTGGTCACTTTGCATCCTGGTACTACAGATTCTGCTTTGTCTGAACCTTTTCAGCGCAATTTGCCTGCAGGGCAGTTACAGACTCCGGTCCAGACCGCACAACATCTGGCACAGGTGGCTGAGCAGCTTCAGGCTGAGCACAGTGGTTTATTGCTGAACTGGGATGGCAGAGTGCTGAGTTTTTAGTTCTTGCTCTAAATCTGAGGCAAAGATAAGCTCAGTTGCACAGACTTGAACAAGGAATACAGATGGGACTTTTTAGCGGTTTATTAGGCAATGCAGGACAAATTGATTTGGCTGATATTGAAACTGAGTTCAGCCAGATTTTACTACCGGATGAAAAACTGCAACAAGCCTATAAAGTGATTCGCGACTTGATTGTTTTTACCGACAGGCGTTTGATTTTTGTCGATAAACAAGGCTTAACCGGGTCGAAAAAAGAGTTTATGTCCGTGCCTTATCGCTCCATTGTGCGGTTTAGTGCACAAACCAAAGGTCACTTTGATCTGGAGTCTGATTTGCATATCTGGCTGAGCGGTACAGACAGCCCTATCAGCAAAACCTTTAATAAAGACGGTTCCATTTTGGATGTACAAAAAGCGCTGGCTCAGTATTGTTGCCGTTCATAGAATGAAACCACAGAGACGTTGATAGCCGTTATCCAAAGGGATGCCAGGTGCTGGCATCATTATGCTTGCCGTGTCTTTGTTGCCTGCTCTGCCACTTCAGGGAGTTGTTGTGAGCCATCCAATCAGATACAGCATATTGTCCGTACTGGCGGGACTTTTGTTGCTGTTAAGTGGCTGTAGCATCAGTCAGACAGCGCCAGTTCAGGGGCAGTCTATTGTCACTTTACCGCCGGAGCTACTGGAGACCTCAGGCTTACTTTGCCTGGAGCAAGACTTTATCAGCTTTAATGATTCGGCAGGAAAACCGGTCTTATACCGCTTTGATCGCAGCGGTTTGATCCGCGCCCAGCTTCAATTGTCCGTCAGAAATAGCGACTGGGAAGCTATCACTTCAGATGGTAAATTTTTATATCTGGCCGATACGGGTAACAATGCGGGTCGTAAACACAGATTATTTATTTACAAAGTACCTCTGGATTGGTCTGATTTATCACAACCTTATCGGCCTGAACGACTAGAGGTCTTGTTGCCGCCAGATGAAAAACGCCAGCCTTATCAACATGATCTGGACTTCGAGGCTGTGGTGTATCAGCAAGGGGCTTTGTGGCTGATCAGTAAAAGCTGGCAGAGCCAAATCCCTGTACGCTATAAAATTAATCCCGGAGCGAAACAACAACAGCTTGGTACTCCTATGCCTTTGGCTCCCCCAGGTTTTTTGGTGACAGATGCAGTTTTTGACCCGCATCTGCAACAGTGGTGGCTGGTGGGGTATCCGGACCCACGAACAGCAATTTGGGCTTACTTAAGTAATGCGGGTTTTCAGCCTCAGATAGCCCGCTATGATCATCAGCTGCAATTGCTACAAATCAGGACGTTACCGACCAAAGGCCAGGTTGAGGGAGTATGTATTGATCAGGATAATCAGATTTGGATCAGCGAGGAAGGAAGTAAACAAAGCCCAGCCTTATTGATAAAAACAGGGCTGAGCAGCCATTAAATTTTCTTGTGTCTGAAACAAAAAACTGGCCTTAACGAGCTAAGGCCAGTGTAAAAACCGCTGGTTTCAAAGATTTACTGAAACCAGCGCGTCAGGAGTTGCTACGACAGGGAATGAATTACACTTTCACCGAAAACCGCAATTCGCTGCCGGTATTGGCAGCAACAGATTCACTCATGTCTTGATCTTCGGTAGTTTTATCCGGGTTTAAAATCATGTCACGGAACTTGGCAAAACCGTCCTGGATCAGCGAATAGGTGCTGTCGATGTCTTCGGAAATTTTGCCATTGAGCACACCCAAACCATCCAGAACACCGCGGGCATCTTCAAAGCCTTTATCTACACCACCACCTACTAAGGCGAGAAATTTATCCAGCCGCTCTTCTTCCGGCATATCCGGGTTTTGTTCTGAGTATTTCTGATAAAACGCTGTGGCAAAACCCACGATACGATCGGCTGTCGCTTGGGGTGAGGTATCAACACCACTATTTTTAATTTTCTCAGCGGCATTGGGGCCGAATTCAGCTTCCAATTCTTTGTTAATGCCTTCAAGAGCTGTTTTATACAATAACTTCATCGAGTTATCGTCTTCCCCTGCGCTCAGTTTCAGTTGGTTTTCCATAATAGCAGCATTGAGTTTTTGCTTATTCATGCGCGAGGCATCGTAACCTGAGAGCTTTTTCTCTTCGGTTTTCTCATTGCTATCTGCTTTGTTCGCCTGAGCCTGGGCTGAAGCATTTGACGCGCCGACACCGTTCACAGATGACATAAATACACTCCCTTGGGGGCTGGATCGTTTTCAGTATAGTTCTGACTAATCAGGCTATCGGCAATGACTTGAGTAACTTTAGAACTTTTTGGCAAAAAATTGCCGCGCCTTGTCGATGTCGGCGCAAAGTTGCCGCACCCCGTGCAGCATTCTGCTGGTGGTGCGGTGCACCAGATCTGAATCTGGTCGGCTAAACTGTTGATATTTAACGGCCGGAATGGCGGGCCAGCGGCTCCAATCGAGCAGGGCGCGTGGTTCATTCACCGACACCGGCTGAATAATCAGTTGCGGCTGACTGGCGACTACATGCTCCAAACTGACCTGCGGGTAATCCCCTACAGCATCAGCAAAGGGATTGCGGGCGCCACAAAGCTCCAACTGTTGCTGCGGCCAGGCTTTTTGTGCCACAGTCGACAGTGGTTGTTGCCATAGCTCGTAAAAAACTGTGACTTTAGGTTTATCGCTGTAGTTTTTCTGCAGTTCAGCTAAGCCGTGTTCCATCAGCTGAGCTTGTTGTTCTGCTGCCGCGTCAGCGCCTGTCAGCTGACCTAATAAACGCAGCTCTTTGGCAATGTCTGTTAGCAGCAGTGGATTCGAATCCACCACTGTTAAGCCAAACTGGCGTAACCTGGCGACATCAGCCGGCGGGTTGCCGTCCGTCCAGACCAGGACCAGATCCGGTTTTAACGCCAGAATTTTCTCGACCTGCAATTGGGCATAATTGCCAACACGAGGTATGTTTTTTGCGCCTTCCGGGTAATCGGCATGATCGGTCGTGCCAACAATCCTGTCACCTACACCAAGGCTATAGAGCTGCTCTACTAAATGGGGAGAGAGCGCAACAATACGTTGAGCCGGTTTGGCTTGTACCGTCACTGTAAATAAAGCACAGCAGCACAAGGTAATACTTAGCACGTACCCAAAGTAATTGGAGTTGCAGCGCGACGACAAGTGATTGAGACCCCAGGAGCATAGTTTACCTATGTGACTGGGGCGAGAGCGCGTAGTCAACAAAGCTGAAGCTTCAAGTACGAAGGGTACAATCACCAATCCACTCCTTTTTGCACTTGTATGCCTGCATCAAAAGCATGTTTGATTGACTGCACTTCGCTGACGGTATCGGCCATCTCAATGAAAGTCCGGTGCGCAGCACGGCCCGTGATCACCACATGTTGAGTCGTGGGTCTGTTGTTGAGTGCCTTGACTACTCTCTCTAAGTCTATGTAATGGTAACTGACCATATAAGTCAGTTCATCCAGTAACACCAGCTGAATACTATCATCCTGCAAAAACTGTTCGGCTTTGGCCCAAACCTGTTCAGCGGCAGCAATATCAGCCGCTCTGTCCTGGGTATCCCAGGTAAAACCTGTGTTCATCACAGCAAATTCAACACCGTGTTGCTCTAATAAATTACGCTCGCCACAGTCCCATGAGCCTTTAATAAACTGCGCCACAGCGGCTTTTAAACCATGTCCGACAGCGCGGGCTACAGTGCCAAAACCAGCAGTAGATTTACCTTTACCATTGCCTGTGATCACCAGCAATAAAGCTTTGTTGGTCGTGGCAGCGGCGATGCGGCTATCGACCTGTTCTTTTAGTTTTTGCTGACGTTTTTTATGGTTTTGTTGTTTGAGATCTGTCATTAAAAATCCTGTTGTGAAAATGAAAAGCCTGGAGCGGCAATGCAGTGAACTTGCCAGGGACTCTGTTCGTTATACCTGCTGATCCGACTGACACTACCATAGCCAATTGATAGCTGTTGCAGCCAGTGGCTGTGTCTTAGATCAATATGAAGTAAATGGGCCAGTAGCAGACGGATCACACCACCATGCAACAGCCATAATGCACGCCCACTTTGATACTGACTATGTCGTTCAAAAGCCTGTAAAACCCGTAGCTGAAACTCAGTTAAAGATCCACCTGCGGGCGGCGTGATGGCAAAAGGCCGCTGCCAGAAGTCTTGTTGTAACGGCCAGTCTGGACTTTGCTCATCAAAAGGTACACCGTCCCAGCGGCCAAAATTCATTTCTTTGAAATCCGGCTCTATCACAAGCCCAAGTTGCAGGCGCTGTGCCTGAGCTGCGGCACTATGGCGACAGCGCTGTAACGGTGAACTCAGCACCTGCTGATAATTTTGTTTGTTTAACCAGTCAAGACAGGCTGGCGCTGACTGCTGCAGTGCGACATCTGTCCAGCCATACAAAGCAGCAGGACCGGCGACAGGGCCATGGCGGACTAAATCAATCTGTTGCATCTGTGCCTCGTTTTAAATACAGCGGTAAACCCGCTGCCACAAACACAACTTCATCACAGGCTGCGGCCAGTTGCTGATTCAGCCAGCCTTGCTGGTCGACAAACAGACGATTCAACTCCCCCAGTGGCACCAGTCCCATACCGACTTCGTTGCTGACTAAAATCAGTTGTCCTTCAAACTGTGCAACAGCTTCAGCGAGCTGCTGGCGTAAAAACGCAAAGTTCTGATCTGGCGAATGATACAACTGATTATTCAGCCACAGGGTCAGGCAATCGACTAACACTGTTTGGCCCGAGCCTGAAAGCTGATGTAAAGCTTCACTGAGTAATAAAGGACATTCAAGCAAATGCCAGTGTTTAGGTCTTTGCTGCTGGTGCAGTTTTATTCGTTGGCTCATTTCGGCGTCAAAAGCTGTGGCTGTTGCTATATAAGTCACCAGCTCTGAGGTTTTAGCCAGACGCTCTGCCAGACTGGATTTACCGCTGCGGGCTCCTCCTAAAATCAGCGTTTTTTTCATCCCTGTTCCCTCCACCATATCAGCCACACCAGATAACAACTCAGCTCCGACATTTGCTGCGCTGCGCCTAATAAATCACCGGTATAGCCTTGCAACTGGCTGCGGTAATAAAAATACAGCAGGCTAAAGCTCAAAGCTAATGTTGCAAGTAAAGACAAAGCTAAAGGCAAGGGCACAAAATATAAAAGTGGTAGAACAAAAAGCCAAATCGACAGTAAGGCTCGTTTTTGTAACGAGGTCGCTATAGGTTTGGTTTTACTGACGACGTTCAATTGCTGATAAGGCAACACAAAGGTCAGGCTAACGGCTGTTGCGCGCGATAAGCCAGCTACCAGCACCAAAGCCCAAACGGCTTGAGTATCTAAAGCCTGCAGGCTTTGCCATTTGATTAAAAACACAGAGAACAGCGTGACCAGACCATAAGTGCCGACTCTGCTGTCTTTCATGATCTCCAGCTTGCGCTCCAGCGACAAACCGCCACCTAAACCGTCCGCTGTATCGGCCAGACCGTCTTCATGAAAAGCACCTGTTAGTACCAGACCTGCCATTAAACTGAGCAGCACGGCAATGGAAAAGGGTAGCAGTTGAGCTGCTGCAAGCAAAACCAAAGCTTGCAGAGCACCTAATAACAAGCCCACCAGACTTAAATAACGGCTGCTTTGATTTAACAGCTCCGGGCTGTAAGGGGTTGATGCAGGCACTGGAATACGGCTGAAAAATGCCAACGCCAGACAAAAGAGTTGCCATTGTCGGAGGGGCCATTGCAGCAGAGGGCTCATCACGTCGCGACTCCGGTTTCCACCACTTGGGTCACGCCAGCATCGGCAAAACTGGCCATATCGTTGTAAAAGCTGATGGCGGCACGCACGAGCGGTACAGCCAAAGCGGCACCTGTGCCTTCACCTAGACGTAAGCCTAAATCCAGTAAGGCTGTTGCATTGAGCTGTTGTAACACCGCCTTATGACCGGCCTCTGCTCCCTGATGGGCAAAAATTAAATAATCCCGGCAATTGGGCGCGAGCTTACAGGCCATTAAAGCCGCGACTGAAACAATAAAGCCATCAATCAGTACAGGTTTTTGCAAAGAAGCTGCAGCTAAGATAGCGCCACAAAGCTGTACCAGTTCAAAACCACCAAATTCGGCCAGTACGGATAGCGGATCTTTGGCATAAGGCCGCTGCAACGCTTGCTTGATTAAACTCAGTTTTAACGCAAATTGCGCATCGCTGATGCCGGTGCCCCGACCGACACAAGTTTCAACCGGTAAATCAGTGGCAGCAGCCATTAAGGCTGCCGCGCTGCTGGTATTGGCTATGCCCATTTCACCCAGTAGCAACAGATCACAACCTGCCATGATTTGCTGCCGTGCGATATGACGGCCTAAGGCCAGACCTGCCTCTACCTGAGCCAAAGTCATGGCCGGACCCTGACTGAGATCTGCGGTGCCACAGCCTAAAGATTGTTGAATTAAACCTGGTGTGTCGGGCAGAGCAGATAAGATACCGGCATCTACCACAGCCAACTCAATGCCGTTGCTGCGACAAAAGCAGTTGGCGGCAGCGCCTCCGGCAAGAAAATTCAGCACCATCTGCCGGGTCACGGCGCTGGGCGCTATACTGACGCCATGAGCATTGATGCCATGATCGCCAGCAAATATCAGCAGTACAGGCTTATTCAGTGATAAGCGAGTCTCAGAGTTTTGTATCAGCGCCAGTTGTAACGCCAGTGTTTCCAGTACGCCCAAAGCACCTGCAGGTTTGGTTTTTAAATCAATGCGTTGTTGTATAGTTGTCGTCGCCGTTTTATCCAGAGCAGGTATCTCAAATAACATCATAAAACTCCGTTAACCGCGGCGGTATTTAAATAACATGGATAAAAAGAACAAGCTGCCGATGGCGGATGTGACCACACCTATAGGTAGCTCCTGATCTGGCAACAAGCTGCGCGACAAGGTGTCGACTGCCACTAAAAATACAGCTCCCAACCAGACGGAACCCAGTAATAAAGCCACACTGGATAAGCCAAACAAAGAACGCACCAGATGGGGGATCATCAGGCCGACAAAAGCTATACCGCCACAACAGGCTACGATGGCGGCGCTGACCGCAGCACAAAGCAATAGAATAATCAGACGCAAAGGTTGGACCTTGACCCCCAGGCTACGGGCACTTTCATCGGTTAACACCAAGGCGTCGAGCTGGCGGCGATACAGTAGGCCCAGCAACAAGGTGATAAACACAAGGGGACTGATCAGAGCCACATGAGTCAGGCTGGCTTGGCTTAAACTGCCCATCAACCAAAACATCACCCTATTGGCGGCAAAAGGCTCTGATAAATACAACAAGGTGGTCGTGATGGCACTGAGCATAAAGCTGACCGCTACACCACAAAGCAGCAAAGTTTCTAAACGTTGCCAGCGACTACTAGCGCCAATCAGCAGCACCAGAAATACGGCCAGCAAAGCGCCAAAAAAAGCGAAGAGAGGAGTCAGTAGTTGCCACTCTGGCAGCACTATAGTCGCAATGGTTGCACCCAAAGCAGCGCCTGAAACTATGCCAAATAAATAAGGATCGGCCAGTGGATTGCGGCTGGCATTTTGCAGCAAAGCACCACAAAGAGCTAAACCGCTCCCCGCCAGTAATGCCAATAATAAGCGCGGCAAACGCAGTTGCCACAGCACAGTCGATTGCATTTCATCCAGCGCGACAAAGCCTAATAAGCCAGTAAAGGGGATAGACACGGAGCCTGTGTTTAAAGCCAGCATGCAGACCAGCAGTAAAAAGACTATTGCCAATAAAAAACGTAAAGGGACAGGCAAAGCTGCCACTAACACTTTGCTCATAAATTGTCCTTATAACCAAAACTGACCCGAGGACAATCACCAAAAGGGTTGTGATCAATAAGGCAGGGGATGCGGAATACCTCGGTGAGCAACTGCTGCGTCAGCACTTGCTCTGCTGTGCCATCCGCGACCAGTTGACCTTTATTCAGCAGCAATAAACGGTCGCAATAACGCGATGCCAGATTGAGATCATGAATACTGGCAATCACGGTAATAGTCAGCGCTTTGGCAATACGCAGCACCTGATGCTGGTAATACAAATCCAGATGGTTAGTCGGTTCGTCCAGCAACAACAGCAGAGGCTTTTGCATCACAGCGCGGGCTAATAACACCCGTTGTTGTTCACCCCCTGATAAATGAGCAAAAGAGTGACGCTCTTTATGAGCTAAACCAACCAGTTCCAGGCTGTGTTTAAGTTGCTGCAAGTCTTGTTCTGTATTGGTTTGCCATAAGGCTTTATGAGGGATCAGCCCCATCAGCACCACATCAGCCACAGTTAAATCAAATAAAGGACCGGACAACTGACTGACCAGCGCCACTTTAGCAGCCAGCTCGGATTGGCTAACAGCACTAAGCGGCTGACCCTGCAATTTAATCAGACCAGAGCTTGGCTGATATTCTTTTTGCAATAACCGCAATAAGCTGGTTTTACCTGCGCCGTTAGGACCAAGTAAAGCGACAAATTGGCCTGACTGAATGACAAAGTTCAGCTCTGTTAAGATCTGGTGCTGATCGATGCATAGCTGCACCTCTGAAAATTCGATAACCGGGGTCTGGCCCACAACAAAGCTCCATTGAATAACGGGCAGGGACCAGTACTGGCAGCAGAAAAAACCGCAGAGTTCCGGCACAGTGTAAGCCCGCACTGTGTGCCGCAGAGCCTGTTCATCTCTGCAACGCCTGATAGTTGTAAAGGCAGGACATCTGACTTGCCATACTCTGCTCAGAGCAGAGCGGCTTACAGTTGCGGGTACAGTACAGGATTTACACCTGTTTCCCTTTCAAGTTCATTGCAGTAGCTGTTGCTTATGCGGAACACCTTTGACAAAACTTGCGCAGTGTAGCAGAGCAGGAAGCCGGGCGTCAGCAGAAATGTCCGGTGGTCTGGATGTCTTTTGCTTGGTCGCTGTTATTGTGCAACCACTGTTTTGGTCAGCTCTGTGCCGTCGGTTTGTTTAATCAAAAAGCTTAGAGACTCGCCTTTCTTTTTCTTCAACAAGTCTTTGGCATCATCGGCAGGACAACCCGGAATAGCGCAGTCCGCAATTTTCAGGATTTGATCGCCTACCAGTACTCCGGCTTTTTCTGCTGCGCCGCCAGCCACAAGTTGTTTCAATTTTACACTGGATAAAGTAGGGTTAAAAAAAACGCCTTCTACTGCAATATCCAGAGACAAACCTATTTTTCCTTTGTCTTCTGCCAAAGCTGCAGTGCTGGTCAATACACTGCAAAACACGGCAGATAACAACAGTATTTTTTATTCACCACGATGATTCCTTATCCTAATACTAACCAATGCAACTATGTGTTTACATTGTTGACAGTAAAGCGAATAAAAAATGAAAACAAGTCATGGCCAAAGATTTTTATCTATGCCTGAAGACTGCATCTGGTAAAGCAAATGATGTCGTGTAATAGTAGAACTGTCTAATTAAATCAATAGGATCAGGAATGCGCAAAAGGGTATTGTCTGCAGTAGTTGCAATGGTATTACTTTGCTCTGCGAGTATTCAGGCCTGTGTGCTGCGGATGGCGGCAGAAACCGATTTCCCTCCCCACTTGATTTTAAGAGAGCAAGGCTGGCAAGGACAGAGTGTTGAGTTGCTGCAATTGCTGGTAAAAGAGGTGGGCTGCGAGCTGGAGTTTGTCAACAGCCCTTGGTTGCGTTCGTTAGCACAACTTAAAAGCGGTGAATTGGATTTAGTCAGTCATTTGTCATACAGCGATGCCCGCAAAGCTGACTTTGCTTTTATTGGTCCTCACCATATTGAATCTATCTGGCTGATTGGTGATCCGACCAAGTTGCCTAAGATCGAAGGATTAAATGATTTATCCGACAAGGTCGACCTGGGACGTATTGCAAAGCTCAATGGTGCTTATTACGGCAAAGAGTTTGAGGTACTGGAGCAAAATCCTTTTTTTGCCAGACAACTTGTTAGTATCAGCAGTATTCAGGACAAACTTGCGTTGTTGGAGGCGGGCAGAGTCAATGCAATTTTGGAGGATGAGTCAGTACTGCATTATTGGCAAACACATCAGTATAAAAATGCTAAAAATTACCAGCCTTTAGTGCTGGTGTATCAAAGCCCTGTCTATTTTGGTTTCAGTAAAACAACCTTATCCAAAGCTATGTTAATCAAACTGCAAAACGCCTGGCAGAAGTTGTTTGAGCAAGGTGATATAGAGAAAATAGTGAAACGTTATCAAAGCACATCCACAGATGTGCTGACCCCTTCAACTAAGCTGTAGTACGGTAAAGTAAAGTGGCTACTGCGCTTGCCAGTAAGCAATACAGCGCCATCGGCAACAAAGTAAAACGCATGATCTGTCCTTCCTGGCCGGTCAGCTTGCAGACTGAGGCCGCCGCCACTATGTTCACTACACACACCATATTACCAGCGTTTGCGCCCAGCATTTGTAGTGCCAGTACCAGAGGCAAGGGGAGGGCAGCATCGAGCGCCAATTGTTGTTGTACACTGGCAAACATCAGGTTAGAAAAGGTGGCTGACCCGGCAATAAAGGACCCTAAAGCGCCTATCCATGGGGCACACCACAACCAGAACTCCACCAGATACTGGCTCGCAACAGCAGCCAGATAGGTTGGCATAGCGGGTAAATCTGCGTTGTTGAGATCTGAATGTAAAAACAGCCGCACCATAGGCACTGCACTGGCAAGCGTAATAGCAGCGGGCCAAATTCTCTGTAAGCTTTCAGTCGTGGCTTTGTACATCAGCTGGCGACGCTTAGTTTGCCATGGCAGTAGCAAAAGTACGGTCAACACAAACAAAGTACCAGGCAGATACAATGGTTGAACTGAGGTGGATAAAGCGGAGCCAAAAATCTCTGGCCAATTCAATTGTATGGCCTGCAAAACAGCTTTAAAAGGTAAAAACTCCAACCGGCTGATCACCAATAAAACCGCCAGTAACAGGTAAGCCCCCCAGGCTCTGAATAAGGCGAAGGGCGCAGGCGCCATTTCTCCTGCACTGGTGTTCTCTGTTTCGCTGTCACAGCGCCATAAAGTCGCAGGCACGGCTATACCAAAACGCACCAACAAGGTCAGCAGGACCAGACCTGTCAAAGCACCTAACAAGGAGGGAAATTCAGGGCCCAGGTAACGGGCGACTAAGAAAGCGGGCAGGCTGTAACAAAGGCCGGATAAAAAAGCCAAAGGTGCAATAGTCAAACCTGAGCGCCAGTCGGGCTTATCGCTAAAGTAGCGGCATAAGATCAGGCACATCAGCACAGGTATGAAACTGGCACAAAACAGGTCAATACTGGCAGCGGTCAGAGCGCTTTGTTCAATCAACTCTGGCGATACGCCCGGCAATCCGTTGGTCAGCCCGACCAGTACTGGAGTACCAATAGCACCAAAAGAGACTGGGATTGAATCTGCGATCAGAGTTAAAACCACTGCAGCTAATGGTCTGAAACCCAAAGCAATCAGCAGAGGCGCCGCTATAGCGGCTGGCGTACCAAAACCGGCAGCACCTTCTAAAAATGCCACCAGTAACCAGCCAACAAATAATAATTGAATACGATGATCACCGGAGACTGCGGCAAAACCACGGCGGATCAATAAAAAGCTACCGTTATTCTCTAGCAGGTTTAAAAGCAGCAAGGCGCCAAACACCACCCATAACACAGTGGCTGCAATAACAAGTCCCTCAGCAATAGCTGCTGCTATCTGTAACAGAGAGACAGACCAGACAAAAGCGCTTAAGAGGGCGGTACCCAGCAAACACAGTGGCATGGCGTTGCGGGCAGACCAGCGCAATAGCACTAAAAACACGAGCACGCTCAGTAGCGGAAAAACTGCACTCAACAAAAACCAAGCGTCCATTTGCCATTGCTCCATTCATCAGATCTCGTGGTTAAGGTAGCTGATTTTTATCCATATAAACCAGAGCTAAAACAAAGGACTGTGTTTTAATTTGCGCTTGGATAAAAAAAAAGACCCCGCACTAAGCGAGGTCTTTTTGTTCAGTCGAGCACTTAGTGTGCCGACGATTTGTCCGGCGCCTCTTTGTCCAGTAAGTCCAGCTCTTTACTAATAGCCAGTGGTGAGCCTGTATTACGGGCCAACACCATATAAGCTACAGGTACGACATAAATGGTCAGCAAGGTGGCAACACCTACACCAGCGAAGATCACCATACCTATCACCATACGGCTTTCAGAGCCTGGGCCCGTGGTGATGATCAGTGGAATAGCACTAAATACAGTGGTAAAGGCCGTCATCACAATAGGTCGCAAACGTAGGGCAGAAGCGCGTTTAATCGCCTCTTCAAACTCGACGCCAGCGTCACGCAACTGGTTAGCAAATTCAACTATTAAAATACCGTTTTTTGCTACCAAACCTATCAGCATCACCAGACCTATCTGGCTGTATATATTCAGCGTCATTCCTGCTAAATACAAACCCGCCAAAGCACCCACTAAACCCAGTGGCACCGTCAGCATAATGACAAAAGGATGCACAAAGCTTTCAAACTGCGCCGCCAGAACCAAAAAGGTGATGAGCAAAGCCAAAGCAAAAATCAGCACTGTCGATTCGCCACTTTCTTTAAATAACAGTGACTCGCCTTTGTAGTCAATACCGACTGTACCTTCGATATTGTCTTTGACCGTTTGTTCTAAAAACTCCAGCGCTTCACCCAGACTGTAGCCTGGCGCCAGGTTAGCGGTAATAGTGATACTACGCATCCTGTTGTAGCGGTTTAAGCTGGATGTCGTGGCCTCTTCTTTGAGCACCACCAGGTTATCCAATGGGATAAGCTTGCCAGACTCTTTGGCCCGCACGTAGACGTTACTGATACTGCCGGGCTTGGCAAAGTCTTTGTCTGCGCCTTCGAGTATCACGTCGTATTCTTTACCTCTATCGAGGAAAGTCGTCACTCTGCGCCCACCCAGCATAGCTTCCAATGCCTGACCTACAGCGCCAACAGAAATCCCTAAGTCGGCAGCCCGCTCACTGTTAATTTCCACCAGTACCTGAGGCACAGTTTCTTTGTAGTCGTGATCCAGCATTTGCAGTTGTGGATTTTCTGCCGCTTTTGCCAGCACTATATCGCGCCACTGTACCAGTTCCTGATAGGTATTACCCTGAATGACAAATTGCACAGGACGACCACCACCACGACCACCGCCTAAGCCGCTGCGCATAAAGGTGAAGGCTTTGACATCAGGTAATTCGTTGAGTTTGCCACTGACTTCCTGCATCAGCTCGGAGGTACGTCTTTTGCCGTTATTCCAGTTTTCTGTGCCAACTATAGCCACGCCGCCTGAGTTACCCCAGCCCGGTACCCTGATCAGCAAGCGGTTAAACTCACCTTTTTCGTAGTAGGGCATCAGCAAATCTTCAATTAACCGCATGTTACGGCTGTTGTTAGCATAACTGGCACCTTCAGCGCCGCTCATATTGACGAAAAAAGTACCTCTGTCTTCCTGCGGTGCCAGCTCAGATGGAATGAGTTTCAGCAGCAGCACAGTGGCGACAAAACTCATCACCAGCACGGCCATTGTCGGCCAGCGCCGTGTGAGCACTGCGCTAAGCTGATTGCTGTAAAGTACTTCCAATTTGGCAAAACCCTTGTGCATAGCGGCACTAAAACGGGATTCACGTTCTTTATGCGCCAACAACTTACTGGCCAGCATAGGGGAGAGGGTTAAAGCGGTAATAGCGGAAAAGGCTACTGCTGCGGCTACAGCCAAGGCAAATTCGGTAAAGAGTTTACCCAGTTCACCCTGCATAAAGACCAGCGGCACAAACACCGCAATCAGCACTAAAGTGGTGGCGACTACCGCAAAACCTACTTCACGGGCTCCGCGGTAGGAGGCCAGCAGCGGATGTTCGCCTTCTTCAATGCGCCGGTAGATATTTTCCAATACTACGATGGAGTCATCCACCACCAAACCTATGGCCAACACCATGGCCAGCAGCGTCAGTAAATTGATGGAGAAATCCAGCGCATAAAGCACCGTCACTGCGGCAACTAAGGCAACTGGCACAGTGATGGCTGGAATAAAAGTAGCGCGTAAATTCCCGAGGAACAGGAAAATTACCAGGACCACCATGCCCATGGCAATACCTAAGGTGTTGTACACCTCTTTAATAGATTCAGCGATAAAGAGTGAAGAGTCATAACCCGGTTCTATCGTTGTACCTGCTGGCAGACTGGCTTTAATTTTTTCCATCTCTGCGCGGGCATTTTGCACCACATCCAGCGTGTTGGCTTTTGACTGTTTGATGATACCGATACCCAGCAGATTTTTACCATCACCACGGAATTCGTTTTCTTCATCTTCCGAACTTAAAATAACCTGAGCTACTTCACCTAAACGCACCAGGTAATTATCTTCACCGCGTTTAATAGCTAAGCGTCTGAAGTCCTGCTGAGTTTTGTAAGTCCGAACCACCCGTACTGTAAAGTTCCGATCTTCAGATTTGATATTACCTGCCGGTAATTCAACGTTTTCAGCCCGCAGCACAGTTTCAATATCCTGCACTGTGACACCACGGGCCGCCATGGCGTCTTTGTCCAGCCATAAGCGCATCGCATAGCGGCGCTCGCCACCAATCTGAATACGGGCTACACCATCAACGACTGAAAAACGCTCAACGATGTAACGGTCGGCATAATCAGATAACTCCAGATTGGTCATGGTTTCGCTATTGAGCACAAACCAGGCAATGGTGTCATCGTCGCCATCGGCTTTAAACACTTCAGGCGGGTACGCCTGATCCGGCAGGTTATCCAGAATACGCGACACCCGTTCACGCACGTCGTTGGCTGCGGCGTCTATATCACGGCTGATATTGAATTCAATAGTGACGTTTGAGCGGCCATCACGGCTGTTGGAGTTGATGTTTTTAATGCCTTCAATACCAGAAATACGATCTTCAATAGGCTGAGTGATTTTAGTTTCAACGATTTCAGCCGAGGCTCCCGGATAGTCGGTACTGATGGTCACTATAGGCGCATCAATATCAGGAAATTCCCTCAGCGGCAGCATAGTGAAACAGACAATACCAAAAATCAGTAAGATCAAGTTCACCACTGTGGCAAAGACCGGCCTTTTGACCGAAACATCAGATAACCACATGCTTATTGCCCCGCTTTGCTAACAGTTGGCGCCACCACTGATCCAGAGCGGATTTTGGTGGTGCCTTCAATCACAACCTGATCACCGGCATTTAAACCCGACACAATCTCAACCAGACCCGGCATACGTTGTCCCAACTGCACTTCGGTTTGGGTCACAGTGTTATCCTGATTGACGACAAAGACATACTGCTTGTTTTGCAGTGGCACTATAGCCTTTTCAGAGACTTGCAGCGCCTGGACTTCAGCCAGCGTTACGCTGACATTCAAAAGCATACCAGGGCGTAACTCCAGTTCGTCATTCGACACTAAAGCATGCACTTTTACAGACCGTGTAACAGGGTCTAAGCGGGTGTCTATTGCCTTGATCTGGCCGGTAAATACTTTTCCGGGATAAGCCACACTGCTGGAGTTGACTGTCATGCCTGGCTTTAATTGAGCCAGATAATATTCAGCCACACTAAATTCCAGACGGATTTTGCTTAGGTCATCCAGGGTCGTCAGCACAGTACCTGCGGTTAAATAGGCTCCTTCGCTGACCTGACGTAAACCTAAAACGCCGGTAAAAGGAGCGCGGATCGTCATTTCATTTAAACGGGCTTTGACTGCATCCAACTGAGCTTGTGTGGTGTTCACCCGGGTTTGTTGTTCATCGAGTAATGACTGGGCTGTGGCCTGAGTTTTGGCCAGATTTTTCACCCGTTCCAATTGGCGTTTTTGGTCCACCAAAGAGGCAGACAGTTCGGCAACCCGGGCTCGTTCCTCGACATCATTTAACTGAGCGATCAGTTGGCCTTTTTCAATCGATTTACCTTCGTTAATATGTAATTCAATTAAATAGTCGCTGGTGTTGCTGACAATTTGTACAGACTCATTGGCAAGGGCCGTTCCTAAACTTGTCACCTGACGCACTAAAGCCGAGTGCCTGACGACTTGAGTGGTGACTAAGGTCGCCGAGCTTTCTGCTTTTCTTTCCTCCTCAGTTGATTGATTTTGAAAGAAAAGGTAGACAATAAATAGGGATAACCCCACTAATAACACCCATATCAGATTCGAATTTTTTTGCGTCACGATAACCCCGGTCTGGTACTCTTAGAATAATGGGCTTTATTGTAGGGAATAATAGCCTGCAGAGTGTACGTGTTATCGCAATGACTCAGGTGTTGGTCGTATCGGAGTAGTGAATGTCGGAACAAAAGTGTGAGTTTTGCCAGAATATGCGGTTTTACATTATATGGATGGCACTGATGGCTGCATTTTATTTTTGGTACATGGGCTGATGGATAAATTGCAGTACAGAGCGGCAACAGCCAAAGGTGGTGTGAAAACTCTGCTGTTCAGTAGCTTTGCTTTGTTGTTATGGTTGTTCTTGCTATTGCTAACGCCAGATCTATTGCACAGTTCAGCCTGGGTCTTGTTGTTGATTTGTTGTTTGCTTGGACTGTTGGCGGGGTATGCCAAATTAACAGAACCTTTTTATGTAGTAGAGCTTGATCCGCAAGGATTTTGTTACATACACCATAAAGGACGCTGGTGTATTCCCTGGCGGGGGTTTTCTTTTGTTGCAGTGCCGGAACTGGACGGTAAACAAATCGCTTATATAGGTGTAAAACTGAATAACTACGATGATTTTCTCGATCAACTGCAACCGCGTTTAGCCGTCCATTTAATGGTGGAACAGCGCCACTTACTGATTGCGGCGCTAGGCAGTAATTGCCCTTCAGGGACCTGTCCAACAGATCTAATGGTAGAAGTGGGTGAATACAGAGGAACAAAGCGCAGTTATAAAGGTGCTATTGCAATGTTTGCCCGACGCATGCAATTATTGAGGCAATTAACTGGCTTTGATCTATTTATTCCAATGAGTGCTATAGGTTCAGAACCTGCTGAGTTTTGCCGCAAAGTGAATCAAATCCGGTTACAATGTTTAGATAAAACAGTTATCTAGACACTTGATGTGCGTCTGTATCATAATGGCGCAATAAAATAAAATTAAAAACGGTATTTCAGTTATGAATAATTATGAAAAAGCATTTTTAGTTAGTGGGCGCAACACCCTGATCCACAAGCAGAAAAAAGTGGATTTAGTCATAGTCAATGATACGGGTGATCCGGTGATTGTTGCTACTCGTCACGGCGTAAAAATATTCACTGAAGAAGTTCCCTCAAGCAAAGCTGATGCAAAAGCCCGTTATCTGGAGTTAGTAGATATCGCCAGCTCGGACGTATTCAGTGAAAACAAAACCTTGTTATTTGTACAGGCTTTGAATAACAAAGAATACAAAGTAGATTACAGTAAAGCAGGAACAGATTTGTTTATCCGTATTCATCAGGAAAACTATATTTAATGGAATTAGGTACAAACTCAATGCTGGCTGAAGCCGGAGGAGTTTGACATGATGGTGGCTTGCTCTCTTTAAGTGGTAATTGCCTGTGACAGTAAATGTGTTAGCGTGTCAGTTCAGCCTCCAGGACGATTTAGTCTTTATTCATATGCCTGTCACTCAGACCAATCTGACAGTGGATTTACTCAAAGAGCAATTACACCAGGCTGGTTACGGTCGTTGTTTATTATTGCAAGACCAAATCAAAAATTTGTTGCTGGAATATCAGCAAATTCAGCAGAAAATCAAACAGCAGTTGCAGGCCGAAGGCTATGTATTGAAATACAAAGTAGCTCAACGTGTACATGCTCAGCTGAAAGTGGAGCTTAGCAATGACGCCATGCATGCTACCGCCGAAATCACAGCTGCTTATGGCGGAAATCCTATTTCAGCCAACGAAGCCGTAAAGGCGGGGCAGGAAGCTGGCATCGTTTTCGGTTTTCAGAAAGAGCAGATACTGCAGTTGGTGGCGCAGGCCAGTCGTGCCGAACCCGGTAGTAAAATTAAAGCCGAAATTGCAGCAGGGCGGTTACCGACACCAGGCCGTGATTCTGTGTTTGAACTGCTGATCCGTGATATGTCTACCCGCAGTAAACAGCCCATTGCCCGCTCTGAAGGCAAAGTCGATTTACGTGATTTTGGTGCTATTGCGTCGGTCAAAAAGGGGGAAGCTCTGATGCGTCGTCTTCCGCCGACCAAAGGCAAAGAAGGCATGACGGTGACAGGGACCCGGCTCTCTGCTTTGGATGGACAGCAGTTGCCTTGGGGAGCGGCTGAGGGTTCTGAGATCTCTGCAGATAATCCCGATCTTTTAATTGCCAGCAAAGATGGAATGCCACGTTTGATGGAGGCCAGTGTTGCTGTTGATGAAGTCTTTGTGATCAATAAAGTCGACACAGGATCAGGTCATATTATTTTCAAAGGTGCGGTGGTCATTAACGGCGACGTTGCTGAAGCAATGAAAGTGATTGCCGGTGGCAATGTGTTTGTCAAAGGTATTTTTGAAGGTGATTTGATTGAGTCTGGCGGTGACATCACCGTAGGCGGCGCTATCATCGGCCATCAGATAGGTGAAGCCAGTGAACATACGGAACTGAGTACTCAGCTGAGGGCTAAAGGTAATATTCACTGTGCGTTGGCGCAATATGCCGCTTTCAAATGTGAAGGCATCCTAACGGTGTCTAAACAACTGCTGCATTGTCAGGTTGAAGCGGATTCGGTACTAGCAGGTACAGTCGAAAAGGCTAACGGAAAAATTGTCGGTGGCCGTTATTATCTGGGTAATGGCTTACGTTGCGGCAATCTGGGCGCGCCATCAGGCAGCTTATTGCAAATAGTACTGAATAAGCAGATGGATCCTCTGATCGAAAAACAAACTGTACTGAGGACCAGTTTAGCCGGTTTAAAAGCCGAGATGGAACTGGTGAAACAACACGTCGAGCAACTTAAACAGATGGAGAAATCTGCGGCAGTACAAGAGCAGATGGCCGCTATGGTGGAAGAGTTTGAAGAACACCGTAGTATTGCCTCAGCCTTTATTGCAGATATCAAGCAACTGGAAGAGCAAAGACGACAGTTGTTATTGTCAGTTTGTATTGAAGTGACACAGCAACTATTTGCCGGAGTAGAAACCAGTTTTGGCAACGAACTATTAAGAACAAAAAAAGAGTATGGTCCGTCCCGTATTCGATTGTCTGAGCGAGGTGTTGTGGTCGAAGCCTTATAGCCTTCCTAATTTTTATGCCAGTTCTGCTGAGTGTCTGAGCAAAACTGGCCTGTCTTTTGCTTCGTTTATCCAGTGTTACTTCTGATGTCAAATTTTTGCTGTTATTGGTGCTGATTGGCAGTGCTATGAGCAGCCTGTGGTGGAAACAAGACAATGATCCGAATACAACAATGGTTTATTTTGCTTTTACTAAGCACAGCGCTGGTTGGCTGTGGGGGTGGGGGCGGTGACGACTCTGGTCAGTCAGGTTCGACATCCAGTGTCAATGCTGGCAGAGAGCAGACTGTCAATGAAACCGACAGTTTTACCCTGACCGCGTTGGGTGACCCGGCAGGCGGAACTTTTGCGTGGCGTCAGTTATCCGGAACCGCAGTCACAGGGATGCCTGCCAGCACAGCCGCAGTGACTTTAACCGCACCAGCGGTAAAAGCAGATAGCATTTTAGTGTTTCAGGTGACGTACACTACACCTGCAGGACAAAACTTAACGGACGAAACTCAGGTATTGGTCAAGGCTGAGAATAAAGGGCCTGTCGCTGTTCTTCAAATTACCCAACCTTCGATTTTACCTGTAGCTCAAGGGCTAACCGTCAGTATAAGCGCTGCGTCCTCTTATGACTTAGATGCAGATGGCAGTATTGCCGCCTATCAATGGAGTCAGACATCAGGGCCTGAAGTCACTTTAACAGGTGTAGAGACCGCGACCCTTAGTTTTGTGGCCCCTTTAGTGGCTGCCCAAACTGACATCGAGCTGAGTCTGCTGATCACTGATGATGAGGGCTTAACGGCCCAAGGCAGTATCAAAGTGCCGATCCGCGCCAGCACACAACAGATTATTGCCAATGCCGGACCCGATCAGCAGGTACGGGAGTTTGCAGAAGTGCAGTTAGACGGCAGTGGCACTCGTACAGTGGCAGGTAGTTTTAGTTGTCGTTGGAGTCAGTTAAAAGGTCAGGCATTAGTTCTGGTGAATCCAACCTCTTGTCAGGCGTCTTTTATTGCCCCTGATATTTCAGGTACCAGTCAGTTAGAGCTGCAGTTAATTGCCACAGACAGCAATAACCAAACCTCTACCGATACCATGCTGGTGACGGTCAGCAACGCGGTACTGGGTGACTTGCCTGACACCGGTGTTGTGAATTGTTATGATCTCTCCGGAGTGATCCCTTGTGGTGATGAAAGCTATCCACGTCAGGATGGGGATGGTGGACGTGACAGCGTGGTGCAGTATCTGCGCAAAATAGGCAAAGGTGAAAAAGCCTTCGATTTTACCAAGCTGGATCCATTTGGTGATGAGTTACCCGACACAGCCACTGAATTTGCCTGTCTGCGCGATAATGTCACTGGTCTGATTTGGGAATTAAAAGAACCGGTGATTACCGCCCCACCAGCCAGCACCTTGCGCGCAGCCAATAACAGATATAGTTTTGTCAACACCAATGCAGGCAATGGCGATGAAGCCGGTGTTCCGGCCGCAGCTTTAAGTACCTGTCCCAGTGCAGAAAACTGTGGTATTGAGGTCTATGTCGAAGAGGTGAATGAAACCGCCTATTGCGGCGGTGCAAACTGGCGTCTACCAACGCTGGAAGAGTTAATGTCCATTGCAGACTTTAGCCGTATTGGTGAAAATCATTTGTTAGATCCGGCATTTTTCCGGTTTGAACCTGATCTTTCCATACAAAACAATATGTTTTACTGGACAGCTCAAACCAGCGCAGAAGGTGGCGGTGGCATTTCAGCCTGGGTGTTCGACATCCGTAACGGCAACGACAACACCTTACCAAAACAGCAAAATCAGTTAGGTTATGTGCGTCTGGTGCGCTCACCATAAGGAAAATTTATGTCAAAGTATGTTTTGATGATGCTGATGGTGGTTTTACCAGCTCATGCAGCTCAAGTATGTTACAGCGATATTACGACGACTAAGCCTATCAGTAATTTTCAGCTGAACGCAGATGGTACAGTGCTGGATACTAAGACTAAGCTGATGTGGTCACGTTGCCTGATAGGGCAAAGTTGGGACAGCTCCAGTAACAGCTGTACCGGAACAGCGCAGCAACTGGACTGGCCTGAAGCTTTAACTGAAGCAAAACGTAGCACTCTGGCAGGTTTTAGCACATGGCGCTTACCTAATGCCAAAGAAGTATTGACGCTGGTTGAACGCAGCTGTGTCGACCCGGCTATAAACCTGACCGCTTTTCCTGCCAGCAACAGTGAAAACATGTGGACAGGAACTACAGTGGTCAATCAGCCTGACAGAGCCTGGGCCATTGCGATGTACAGTGGCAAAAACAATACCAAAGAGAAAATTATTCGTTTGTACGTGCGCCTGGTCCGATTCAGTGATGAATAAAAGGTTATATGCCGTGGTCTTTTCGATGAAAGACCACGGCAATGCGTTACTTCCTGATGATTTCGCAATCTTTTTCACCTAAGCTAGCCTGTATTGCCTGACCAATCCCGTAGAAAGAGAGTTAATATTTTGCGCCTTGTGTTGATCCTGTTTCTAATTTTCTGCAGCTGGCAAGGCTTGGCAGCTGAATGCAATATGGCCTTTCGCCACGGTATTCTTATTTCTCCTGAACAAATTCGTATTCAAAACACCAACCGCACAGTGTTTCAGATCAATCAGGATAAAGACTTATTTATTCGGGGGGAATGGATCACCTTAAACCCGGCAGAGCAGGAGCTGGTTCGCCAGTACGCTCAGGGGTTACGTAAATTTGTACCAGAGCTGGTGACCATAGCGGTGGACAGCGTCGAACTTGGTTTGACGGCCATTGAAAATATGTTGGTCGGTATTGGTAGCACAGCGCAGCAAGAGGAATGGCAGGCGCTGATCCGCGAAACCACTTATCAGTTAACCTCACGTTTTGTCCGAAGCGGTGAGCATTTTTATCTGGCCCCACAAAGTCTGAATGAACTGGACTCTTTTTTACATGGCGAATTAAAAACTCAACTGAAAGACCTCGCCAAATACACTGTAGGTGCAGTGTGGGACGCTTTACGTGATGCTTTGCGCCAAAGTGAAGACGATTTTGAACGGACTGAAAGCCAGAACTGGCAACCCGCAGATGAATTATTGGCAAAAATTAACACAGGGCTGGATTTAAAAGCCGACGAGCTGGAACAAAAATCTGTGTTGTTTTGTCAGCGCCTGACCGAGCTTGATCAGATTGAAACTCAGCTGCAACAGCGTGTCCCACAACTGCTGCCTTATGATGTGGTGACGATGAAATAGCCCGTTACTGAGAGCAGGAATGTGGTTCAGCCCGTTAGATTTTCACGCCTCCTCTCTGTTAAGCCACAGTCCATCTATGCGCTTGCCCCATAAATTCTGCCACTAGTCCGGGTTCACTGACAGGCAGGGTGAAAACCTTGTAGTAAATACACTGACAAGCAGGCGATATGAACAAATTTTTTTGCACTATTCTATCCGGTTTTATTTCTATCCGGTTTTATGCTGTTCAGCGGGCAGGCAGCAGAACTGCAGGAAGTGTATAAGGGGGTGACACAAAATCATTTGGCTGTGTGAGTTTTGTGCCGACAAAGTGATAAAAATCAGCAAATACTGGACGTGGTTGGCGGTGTATAACCTGCCTTGAGCAGGATGCGGCTATAGTTATATTATGTTCTTCCATGTAGAATGCGCGCCGGCCTACCTATTTCAGGATTTGTAATGAAAAAAACCATAGCTTTAACCCACCCTAAACTGCAACCGGCCCGCTGGGTGGACTCCATTAAATATGATATTAAAAAGTATCTGAAAAGAGAGCGCCGTAAAACCTTGCCTGTGGGTATGGATTACTGGACTTTTGACTGCCGTTTTGGTGCGTCGGAAGATAAGGCTGAAAAGATTTTCACCTCTGAAATTAACAAACATATTGATGCTGCAGTGGCACAACAGCTGGAAAGCTTCTACGTCGAAATTCTGGCCAGAGCCTGCAAGCACAAAGCTCGTGACAATGACTTCGATAGTGACGAAGTCTAGAGCATGTAAATAAACCGGATGCTCATCGGGGTCGATGGGCATTGAACTCTGAACTGAAAGCCTGAATGGTTTTTGGACCTGAAAAGTACAGAAAACTGCGTAAAACTCATTCAATCACAAAGAATTGTCTCTTCTGCCGCTAAAATACTGTATATTCTGCCCTCATTTTTTACTGTAGCTATTCTACAGAGGAACTCTTATGCAATTTTCATCTTTAGATTTAGCTCCGGATTTACAACGCGCTTTGGTTGAATGCGGCTACAGTACTATGACTCCGGTACAGGAGCAGGCCATAGTGCCGGCTCGTCGTGGTAAGGATTTACAGGTTACAGCACAAACAGGCACAGGCAAAACGGCTGCTTTTGCTATTCCTGTATTACAACGCATGCTGGATAAACCAAAAGAGACTGCAGCACAGCGCCCACGCGCCTTAATTCTGACTCCAACCCGTGAATTAGCTGAGCAAATCGCTGAGTCTATTTCTGCGTATGCGAAGTTTGTGACTTTGAGCGTGACGGCACTGTACGGTGGCGTAAAAATGGGCGGGCAGGCCAGTAAATTAAAAGCTGGTGTCGATATTGTCATCAGTACACCGGGCCGTTTAATTGAGCATATGGCTCTTGGCAATGTGATTTTAACGGACGTTGAATTTGTGGTGCTGGACGAGGCCGACCGTATGCTGGATATGGGTTTTGTGACCGATGTGCTGAAGCTTATTCAAATGACAGCCACTTCACGCCAAACCCTGTTGTTCTCGGCTACAACCTCACCAGCAGTGAATGAGTTGTCGCATAAAATTCTGAAAAATCATCAGCAAATCCGGGTGGCGAAAACCAACAGTACTGCAGATACAGTGCACCATGTGGTGTATCCGGTGGAAGAAAGCCGTAAAATCGAATTATTTGAACAGCTGTTAGCAGAAAAAAACTGGTTTCAGGTGTTGGTTTTTACCAGTACCAAAGAGCAGGCAGACCGCTTGTTAGCGGGATTACAACAACGCCGGATTGAAGCCGCTGTGTGTCATGGAGATAAAAGTCAGGGCGCACGACGCCGTGCTATCGCCGATTTTAAGTCCGCGAAGTTACAGGTATTAATAGCCACTGAAGTTGCAGCCCGGGGTTTGGATATTCAGGGGCTGGATTATGTGGTGAACTTTAACCTGCCTTATTTGCCGGAAGATTATGTGCATCGTATAGGTCGTACCGGCCGTGCTGGTGCGCAAGGCCAGGCGATTTCATTTGTTAGTCGTGAAGAAGAGCAAACCTTAGAGCGTATTCAAAAGCTGATCGGCAGTAAAATTAAACGAGTACTGCTGCCGGGTTTTGAAGTCAGTAACCGTGAGTCATTGCTCAAAAGTATTTCACGCAAGGTGCTATCTGGCCGCTCTAACAAAGTCAGCGAAACCCGGATCGATCTGGACAGCGCCAACAAAGTAAAACCCAAGGCGAAACCAAAAGCCAAGCCACGCGTCGCCAAATAATTTTAGGTCTTTTCACCAGTCAAAGTTCTTGTACTTTGACTGGTTTCTTTCCTTTATTTATCCCTTACATATAAGCCTTGGCGAAGGCCTCTTTGGACTGCCTGATATAGCTGCGGGCTTTTTGTGCATGCTGCTCCCAGGCCGCTTTGTCTTTGGCGTCAGTGAATGGGTTTTGATCCGGTGCGACTGAGCGTTCAAATCTGTCGTAAAAGGTAATAGCAGACGAGGTAATTTGATTAAAACGTTCTTTAAACTCCTGCATGCCTTCGAGCTGCTCTGAGGTTTTTAACATGTATTGGATCAGCTGAGTATTGTCATTGGCGGCCAGATATCCCTGTGCTTTATTAGTCAGATTTTCACCCACTTCGTTAATGATCAGAGCTCGAATGGAGTCTTCTTTACTCATCACTCTGCTGTAGTTTTCCTGAGTGCGGGCAAGACCGGCGTGCTGAAGATAATCACGCAGGTGTTTATCCAAGTCTTTGCGAAATACTTCCACCATCTTCAGCATGCTTTGCAAATCGTTTTCCAGGGCGGATACCTGCACCAGCTCTTTTTCCAGCTCGTTTAGAAACTTCTCTGCCTGCTCGTAAATTTTTAAACCATTCTCCTCGGCAAATTTACGATCTTTACGGTTTAAATCGGCGTTTTCATAATTGGATTTATCAAAAGCTGTGGCCAGAAAAGACTTAAAAGGCTCTGCAAAAGCGGCATATAAACCGCCACTGACGACGGTCAAAGTCGCAGTGGTTAAATCACCAAAAGGTTTCACCATTGAATTGAGCCGGGCTTGCTGTAAAGGCGAAGCCACCCTTTTAGTGTCAGCCAAAATGGTACGAAATGATGCATAGGCCATTGGATTGGACATTTTATTGCGCTCTGAACTGGCCAGTGCAAAGGTGATGGTTGAATAAATTGCGTTGGCGTACTCCAGATACTGGCGCTGACTCTCCAGCTGTGCCGCGTAGTTTTTGCCAATAGTTCGGAACGACTCGCTTTGTAATTCGTAGTTTTTATTGGTTTGAAGTTTATCCAGAATACCGCTGATAATTTTCTGTTCATTTTTCTGCAGCGCTGTGTCGAGCAAAATACGTTCCAGAGTCACATCATCTAGTGCAAGACCACCATGCAAGGTTTCTATATCTAAGCGCAGATACTTGCGACCCGGATCATCAATAGAAACCCGATGTGCCATATAAGCTTCAGTACCGGCAGGCGCTTCAATTAAGCCAACCTGTTGCCACTGCGCATCCAAAGCGACAGAAGAGGAGGTCAAAATATTAATACGGTAGCTGGCAAAAGCGGACTGAGGTTTTACCCAAAACTCCAGCAAACCCAATTCAGACACAGGATAGCGGCTAACTAACGAGCTGCTGCCATCCTGGCAAAACAAAGCGTTTGTGCCTGTGCGCGCCATCTCAGAGCTACGCTGGCAACCTGCAAGAATGTTCCACTGATGAGCGTCTTGTTCAAAGTCGCTGGAAAAGACCAGTTCACCGGGTTTAGCCAGCGCAAAACCACTCCATAAACAAAGCAGGGCAACAGACAAAGGGCGCATACAATCCTCAGATGGGGTAGGGCAAAGAAATAGTCCTTACAGTCTTGTATAAGACTGACAGAGCGAAGATTTATGGTAGCTGAATTTGCAAGCCAAGACAGCGCTAATTTTTATTTTCTAATCAACAGCTTTTATCTGCATGCTGCGGTTTCTATTCTTGCTATTCAAGCAAGTTGCCCGGTATGCTTTGCGCTTACATCAGAGCCTCAGCAAGGGCCAATCAAAGAGACAAGTGCAATGAAATCTCAGGGGATCAATTTTTACCATCCGCTCGCCTTTTGGCTGGGCTGTGTTGCTATCACTTTGGGGGTGCTGGCTCATGTGCCTATGTTTATCCACGCTTCTCATATGAATTATCAGATGGTAGGTATGCCAATGGACAATAACATGCTGATTGGCATGGGACTTATTCCATTGGGGTTACTCTTTGCCATGTACGGATTGATGCCAAGGCTGGAGCAACTTCGCACTGCAGATCACAGCAGATTGCATTTTCATGTGGCCGATCAATTACCGCTTAACAAAGAACATTGGACCTTAGTGATGGTGCTGATGGCCGCTGTGATAGTGGATGTGATGAAACCTGCTACTTTAGGTTTTGTCATGCCAGGAATGAAAGCTGAATACGGTATCAGTTCAAAAGAAGCAGGTGTTTTAGCTTTGGTGGCCTTAACGGGTACCACCATAGGCTCAGTGATTTGGGGCCTGATGGCGGATCTATTCGGCCGCAGAGCGGCTATTTTGTTGTCAGCTCTGATGTTTATCGGTACCGCGATTTGTGGTGCTATGCCGACTTTTGAATGGAATCTGGTGATGTGTTTTTTAATGGGCATGTCAGCGGGCGGCTTATTACCTATTACCTTTACCCTGATGGCCGAAACTATTCCTTCAGCCCACCGGGGATGGTTACTGGTGGCTCTGGGTGGCTTTGGCACTGCAGCAGGTTATCTGGTCGCCTCTGGCTCTGCGGCGTTATTGGAGCCGATGTTTAGCTGGCGTGTTTTATGGATGTTGGGGTTGCCGACAGGTTTGTTGGTTATTTTTTTAAACCGCTATATTCCGGAATCTCCGCGTTATCTTGCCAGTAAAGGTTTAACCAGCGAAGCCCGCCTGGTGTTACAGCGTTTCAGCGGGGTGCAGGCGCAGGATCAAAGCAGCATAGTGGTTGAAGAAGAACCGGCCTCTGAGCAAGCAGGATTTAAGCAGTTGTTACAAGGGCATTATGCTGGTATTACTTTAGGTTTAGTGGCGGCGGGTGTGGCCTGGGGCCTGGTGAACTTTGGTTTTATGTTATGGCTGCCAACCAATTTAGGCGAAATGGGCTTAGCAGGACAGGCCAGCGCTATTATCACCAAATCCGCTTTTTTTGCATTGCCAGGCGTGGCAGTGGTGATCTGGCTGTATCACAGCTGGAGCAGCATCAAAACCTTACTGCTGTTTATTCTGTTAACGGCTTTGTCTTTGCTGAGTTTTTGCCTGTTTGACTGGCTGGATAGCCGTTCTGTTACTTTACTTTCTGTTTCCATCGCTTTGCTACTGGTCAGCTCCAGTGGGGTGATTGCCATGCTGATCCCCTACGCGGCAGAGATTTATCCTGTGCATTTGCGTGGCACTGGCTCTGGTATTGTGGCTGCAAGCTCTAAGTTTGGTGGCATTTTAGGGGCTTTGCTTGGTGTCATAGGTCTGTTCGACCAGATGGCGTGGTCGGCCTTGTTGATTATGGCTGCTTTGGTTACAGCTGCATTGTTATTGCATTGCCATGGCATTGATACCAGAGGGATACGACTGGAGGATATGCATCAGGCTTTACAACAGAAGTCTGAGCGCTAAAAAAAGCCCACGCAGAGGTGGGCAGATGTGTCGACAGAGCTTAAAGTGCGGCTTTAAGCTCTGCTGCGGTTTGGTAATTTTGCGCTATGGCTTTATCCAGCAGTAATTGACCTTCGGCCTTGTTCCCTTGCAGTATTTTTCTAACACCACTCCAGGCCTGTACTTGCGGATCGTTGCGCTGTAACAGGTAGTTCTCCCAGGACTCAGATATCATGGCCAATTGGCGTTGTGCTGCTAAATTGCCGTTTTTCGCAGCCATAGTCCACCAATAGCCGCCAGTATGCAATTCAGACACATAAACAACAGGAGTGACATAGGTTGTTTTGCCCGGATCGGCCCAAAGTCTGAAAACGCCATTGCTGGCATCTTCATCCAGTACTTTGCCCAGCAGCAGAGTATTGGCTTGTTGCTGACTCAGTTTGTCGGCATTGAGCACTTCAGTCACTTTGCCAGTCACATCAGTTTTTACCATGGCTGTACCAGAAAAACCGTCGATACGGCTACTGAAGCCGGATCTGCGGTCAAAGAGCTGGGCTGGTAATTCGGCGGTTGGCTCTAAAGCCAGATTTTTATCCGCCTGCACAACATAGCTAGAGTTAGTCGCCAGCATATCCAGCAGAGTACCTAGCAAGAATTGGTGCTGGGGGGAACCGGCAACAGCAAAATCCATTAACTTATGCTGCTGCATAAAGGCCTTCACCTGATATTCCTTTAAAGGCCCCAGACTGTAATGCAGCATCACTTTTCCTTGGTGCTTTTGTCCTGTGGCAGCATATTTCCATGATTTAACCGCTTTGACAGAGACTTTGTTGAAGGTTTTGTCAGGAAAGGATCCCAACACTTCCACTGTGCTGACATGACCTTGCTCATCTATTAAAAACTTCATCACTGTGTAACCGAAAATGCCGCTGTGGGCCGCCTCCTTCGGATAAGCAGGAGCTTTACGGCTGATCACTTCAGGCAGAGCCGCTAAATCCACTTCGTCATCAGGCAAATCACGGATCTGTACTTTGCTTAGTAGTTCCTGAAATAGCTCAGTCGCTTGTTGCTGCTGCTCTGCTGACAGTTTAGTTGCGACAGATTTGGCAAGAGCTGACGCTCTTTTATCTCCGAGCGCATCGGCCAGTTGAAAATAAGCCTGAGCTTTGACTGTATCGGCTTTTCTACCTTCCCCTTTGTAATGCATAACGGCCAGATTAAAAGCGGCCAGTTCATTCCCCAAGGGTAAGAGTGAGGAAAATTCTGCAGAGGCTTTTTGATAGTTTTGTTGCTCATACTGTTGTAAGGCATCGAGCAGATCTGAGTAGACAAATGGACTAAAAGCAAGACTAGCGAACAGCAGCAAAGTGCGCATCAAAGAATCCTTTCGCAAATGGTTCTATCCGGAGGAGGAGAATAGTGGTTTTTTATTTACAATTATTTGACATGAAGAGGGCGAAGAAATCAAGAGCAGACTCAGGCTTCACCTAAATCTGCTCTGGTAGTGGTATGAAAATTAGCCGAAATGATTAAAGCAAAGCTTATTGCCGTCTAGATCCCGTACGTAAGCACCGTAAAAGGTTTTTTCAATACGTTGACCAGGAGCACCTTCACAGCTTGCTCCCAGCGCCAGAGCTTTGTGATACAGCTCATCTACCTTCTCTTTAGTGCCTGGAGCGATAGACAGCATAGTACCGTTACCTGGTGTCGCTGGTTCTTTGTTGTAAGGAATACAAATAGCCAGCATAGGGCTTTGCATACCTTTGCCTATAAATACAATGCGGTCCATTTTGATCAACGTCTTAGCACCTTGCTCTTTTAACAGCTCCAAATAAAAGGCAACTGATTTATCTAAATCGTTTGAACCTAAAGTGGCATAACTAAACATAAAATTATCCTGTAGTGAGAAAAAGCCTAATCAATACGCCTGCAATGCAAAATTGGTTGCATCGAATTGAAGTGTTTGGCAAAAAAATGGCCCTTAAACGGGCCATTTTCAACAGGTTGTCCGGAACTTAAGCCGCTTTTACGCTATCGACCCAGTTCTGCACGCGTTTTTCCAGTACTTGTAATGGCAAGGCACCACCGCCTAACACTGTATCGTGGAAACCTTTGATATCGAACTTGTCGCCTAACTGTTCTTTGGCTTTAGCGCGGATTTCCAGAATTTTTAACATACCAATTTTGTAGGCTGTTGCCTGACCTGGCCAGACTAAGTAACGACGCACTTCTGAGGTGACTGCACCTTCGGCTACAGGGGTTTTTTCTTTGAAATACTCAATACCTTGTTGTTCAGTCCAGCCTTTGCTGTGCATACCTGTGTCGACCACCAAACGCACCGCGCGCCACATTTCTGTGATTAAACGGCCAAAGTCCGAGTAGTCATTCTGATAAGCGCCCATTTCTTTGGCCAGTAACTCAGAATATAAAGCCCAGCCTTCCACATAAGCAGTAAAACCAGCCTGAGTACGGAAAGTCGGTACTGAGGTTAGCTCTTGCGCAATAGAAATCTGCATATGGTGGCCCGGGCTGCCTTCATGGTAAGCGATGGCTTCCATTTCATTTTTCGGCATTTGTTTCATATCAGATAAATGCGCGTAGTAAATACCAGGACGTTTACCATCTGGTGTGCCAGGGTAATAATGTTGAGCCGCACCTGGTTGTTCACGGAAGGCTTCCACCCGTTTTACTGTTAAAGCCGCTTTGGGCAGAATACCGAAGTATTCAGGCAGCTTTTTCTCAATAAAGGCTAAATAAGCTTCTGAGTCTTTTAAATAACCCTGACGGCCTTCATCTGTATCCGGATAGAAAAATTGTGCATCAGTTTTGATAAAGGTAAAGAACTCTTTGAGAGAACCTTTAAAGCCCACTTTATCTTTAATCGCATTCATTTCTTTGGTCAGGCGGTCAACTTCATTTAAACCTATCTGGTGAATTTCATCCGCAGTTAAGTTGGTTGTTGTTGATTGGGCTAAGCGATGGTTGTAATACGCCACGCCGTTAGGCTGAGTCGATACCCCCGTCACATTAACCTGAGTTTTATCCAGTTCGCTGGTTAAAAAAGCAGACAGGGCTTCATAAGAAGGTTGGAACTGAGTGGTTAAAGCTGATTTCGCGTCAGCCAGTAACTGTTCAGCTTTTTTATCATCCAGTTTGTCGGCTTTTTTCAACGCTTCCACTTTAGCTTTGGCATCAGCCCATAAAGGAGCGTCTTTGTCACTTTGTTTAAAAGGCGCGCCGTCTAACAGGTTATTGACTTGTTCCAATACACCTTCGTACGCAAAGCGTGGTGGGCGTACACCTGCTTCAGCATACTTAGCGGCACGTTGCTGCAAGTCAGCAATAGCTTTGGCAATTCCGCCAATACGTTTGACATAGGCTTCCATATCGACCACTTCGTCAACTTTATGGAAGTTCATCAAAACTTGAGGCAATAACGCATGTACACCTTGCATCTGATTAAACACATAAGTGTTTACACGAAATGCGGCAGCGTCACGACTTTGTTCATACTGATAAATCCATAAGTCGTACGAAGTTTTGGCTTCCGTATCTAACTTGCTGTAATCAAACTGAGATTTTAATTCTTCAACAGAAGCGGCAGCCCAGGCCAATTGCTTGTCTTCGGCTTCTTCTGTCACGTCGTCAATCTGATCTTGCTTATCTTTACGACCTAAGAAGGTCATTTGCAGCGGACTCATTTGCAGCTGCTCTTCGTATTTGGTTTCAAACCACTGGTTTAACCGCTCTGATTCAGATAAAGCTGCTTTAGTTTCTGCTGCCGTCGCAGGTTCAGCTGCGGCTGCGGTGGTTGTTTTGGTCTCTTGTGCTGGATTACAGCCTGCCAGTAATGCGGCAATGCTAAGAGCTAATAATGAATGGCGCACGTTGCGTTTTCCTTTTAGTTATTGATTATGGAACATCATCGGTTTGAAACAGCCGGACTGAGGATGTGACTATCAGACTAACCTGAATTGTCACCCGAGTCGAAACTCATTTGTAACTTTATCTTACAAAAGGCCTGCCTGAGGCAAGCCTTGGTTTGTATTCTCTGAAGCCTCGTTTAGTGTTTTGGCATCAGATCCAGCAAAGCCACCACAGTTGCTTCCACACCGGCTTTAATCGAAGGCTCTGGTGCAATTTTAAATAAAGGGCTGTGATGGCTCGGCACTGGCGCGCCGCCTTGTTTTTCCCGCTCAAAGTCCTCTTTGGGTGTACCGCCAATCTGAAAATACACACTCTGAATGGTCGGGTTCATAATTAAAAACGGATAATCTTCTGCGCCCATACCTAAACGTTTGTAATTCTGATCCAGAATATCAGCACCAAAGTGACTGACCCAACGCTGCTTTAAACGTTGTGTCAGTGGAATATCGTTCACTGTAGGTGGTGTGGTTTGTGGGTCTACTGTCACTTCAGGCAGTTTATCTTCAGGCAAACCCGCGACCCGGCCCATATTGGTCGCTACTCTTTTAATAGCGCCAATCAGCTGCTCTCGGGTTTCTAAAGTATCGTTACGTACTGTCAGCTGTAAATGAGCTGAGTCGGGGATAATATTGTGCTTCGAGCCTGAGTGAAAAGAGCCAACGGTAATGACGCTGGGCTCTTTTGGCGCTACTTCCCGGCTGACAATAGTCTGCAGTGCCAGCACGATTTGGGAGCCTAAGACGATCGGATCTTTACCCCGGTGCGGGCTGGCACCATGTGCGCCTACGCCATGAATATGAATATCGACCGAATCGACGCCTGAGTAAGGCGAACCTTCGACAGCAACAATTTTTCCGGCTTCAATTTCGCTGGAGACATGCAAAGCCATGGCATAATCCGGTGTGCCAAAACGCTGCCAGATATTATCGTCACGCATGCTCTGTGCACCACCGACATACTCCTCTGCTGGCTGGCCTATCAGCATTAAAGTGCCTTGCCACTGATCTTTAATTTTGACCATCTGACGTGCTGTACCAATTAAGCTGGTGACATGCATATCATGGCCACAGGCATGCATCACTGAAACTTCATTGCCATGCCAATCTTTGCTCTTTACTTTGGACGCATAAGGCAAACCACTTTTTTCTTCTACCGGCAAAGCATCCATATCTGCGCGCATCATCACCAGTGGTCCTTCGCCATTTTTTAAAATCGCGACCACCCCGGTTTTGCCCACGCCGGTAGTGACTTCAAAACCGGCGTCTTTGAGCTCTTTGGCCAAACGCTCAGCCGTTTTAAACTCCATAAAAGACAGTTCAGGGTTTTGATGGAAGTGCTTAAATAACGGCTCAAGGTGTTTTTGATAATCTGTGTCAATGGCCGAAGCTAAATCTTTGGGGACTGCATAACTACTTGTGCTGATTAGGGCTGAGCTGATAAAGCAGGCGAGGGGAAGCAGACGCATTCTGAAATCCTTTTTTTGTTGTTTTAGGCGGTTGGCCGCTCTGTCATCACAGCATAAAAAATCAACAAAGGACAAGGGGCAGAAACACATATGCGTTCAAATCCAGCCTTTTAAAGACCATTGGTGAACACACATAAGTCAGAAGACTGAAAAACCTAACTTTTTGGCTAAATTTGTCATGTTCTGCTGTCGAACCGATGGTATTATCAACAGACTTACTAACGAACTTTGTAGACCAAGGGGTTGTTTCTCTTATGCTTTCAGGTGGTTGAACATGAAGCCGTTAAGTTTTATTGTGCTGTTCTTTTACTTAAGTTCGCTGTTTCCTTCAGTGCAGTTCTCCGCTGCTCATCATTGGCTAGAGGCACCTCAAACTTCAGCCAGCCACAATCTGGCCCAACTGACCTCAGCGGCTTCACCTGTCAAACATATGATGTTATCCGATGACGACGACAATAGCCTGGTTCAGTTGCATCATAAATTTCTTAGTCCGGTATTCAGTCAAACCTACAACTCTTTAGTTGCAACATGGTTTATCTATTTCTCACTGCCTTTTTCGGCGCGCGCTCCTCCTGTGGTTTTGAGTTAACTCAACTGCTGTATCAGGCGATTTCCAGCGTTGAAAAATCTGGAGACTGCGAAATGAAGTTCTGCTGTAGGTTTGGCCTGTAGCCTCAATGTGAGACCCCTATTCATGTTTGTGATTGACCAAATTATTTTATTAGCCGCTATTTTGATTATTTTCGGCATTTTATCCAGCAAGTTATCGGCCCGCTTAGGTTTACCTGTGCTGGTGCTGTTTTTAATGGTCGGTATGCTGGCAGGGGAAGATGGCCCCGGCGGTATCGTCTTTGATAATGCGCAAATTGCCCATGCGCTGGGCTCTTTAGCCTTAGCCATTATTCTGTTTGACGGTGGTTTGCAAACGCCTATGGCGTCTATTAAACAGGTGTGGAAACCAGCCTCTGTACTGGCGACTTTAGGTGTATTGGTCACCTCAGCTGTAACAGGGTTAGCTGCCGCCTATATTCTGGATGTGTCGTTATTTTACGGTTTACTCATTGGTGCTATTGTGGGTTCTACTGACGCCGCCGCTGTATTTTCGTTATTACGTAATGCCGGTATTCATATCAATCCACGCCTGAAATCGACGCTGGAAATTGAAAGTGCAACCAACGACCCTATGGCGATTTTCCTGACCGTGGGTTTGTTGGAAGTCATGGTGAAAGGGTTGGAACCCGGCACTGGCTTACTGATGCTGTTTATCCAGCAAATGGGCATAGGTTCTGCGGTAGGTTTGGCTGGTGGCTGGTTGTCTGTGCGTGTTATTAACCGCATTCATTTAACCACCTCAGGCTTATACCCTGTGATGGTGGCCGCCTTTGGTTTATTGGCTTTTGGTATTGCGGCTAATCTGGGGGGTAGTGGCTTTCTGGCCATTTTTATTGCCGGTGTGGTAATAGGCAACAGCCGTTTTGTCTTTCAGCGCAGCACCTTTTTGTTTCACGACGGTTTGGCCTGGTTGGGGCAAATTATCATGTTCGTGTTTTTAGGCCTATTGATTAACCCATCCTCTTTGCTGGATGTCTGGCTGGAAGGTTTACTGATAGCGGTAGTGCTGACCTTGGTGGCTCGTCCTTTGTCGGTCATTCCTGTACTGAAACTCTTTGGCTTTAATGCGCGGGAAATTACCTTAGTGTCCTGGGTGGGTTTACGGGGCTCTGTGCCTATTATTCTGGCGATTTACCCGCTGATTTATGGTTTACCCGGTGCCAGTCTTATTTTCAGTGTGGTGTTTTTCGTAGTGTTAATTTCTGCCACAGTACAAGGCTCTACCTTACCCTGGGTCGCCCGCACTTTAGGTTTGACAGAACCACCTCCGGCAACGCCTGCGGCGACCTTAGAAATCACTGCGTTGGGTGATGTGGATGCAGATATTGTTGAATACCAGTTGGGGGATAATTCAAGAGCAGCAAATCGTCGTTTATCCCAAATGGCTTTACCTGATGGGACTGTGGTGGCGATGATCACCCGAGGCAATGAGGTGATCCCACCACGAGGTTCAACCTTTCTGCATGCCGGTGATCATTTGTTTATTGTGATGAAACCTGATGTGCGCGAGTTTGTCGATTTGGTCTGCGCCGGAGTGTCTGAAGCCAATGATCAGGAGCTGCCTGCGACCGAATTACGCTTAAAAGGCTATACCAAAGTGGAAGACTTGCAGCATTCCTATGGCATCGAACTGTCGGCCGAAGGTAGTGTGTCGCTGGATGAATTATTGCGTCAGTCTTTTGCTGGTCAGCCAGAAACAGATCAGAGCAAAGACTTCGGCGAGGTCACACTTTATGTCCGTGAAATGGTAGGGCAACGCATAGCCACTGTGGGTATAGCGCCTAAAGCTAGTCCGTTATAACAAAATGGGGTCTTCGGACCCCATTTTTACACTACACCCAATATGGATGGCATCGCAGCGTCTACTTCGTCTGTGATGGCATCCAGGGTTTTTTCTGCTTCATCCAACGAGCTTACTTCGGCGATATGAAACAAAGCTTCGCCTTCGTTCACCAGAGGTAAGTTATTGCGGCCTATCACTATGCCGTTAAAGCTGGCCTCAACCGCTACTTCAAAATCGGAGTAGGGGCTGTAGATATGCGCCAGCACATCGCCTTGTTGCACCGTTTGACCAAGGCCCACGTAATACCGCGCTATGCCGTCGTGCTCGGCTCTGATCCAGCTACTTTTTTTACTGAATAAAGAGCCTGTTTTGACCGCCTTTTTGCTCGGGCTAAACATCCGAAGGTCCTGCATCACATTTAAAATGCCATGCACGCCAATTTTGATCGACTGTTCATCAAAACGCAGCGCTTCACCTGCTTCGTATAAAATAATAGGAATACCCAAGGCGTTGGCAGTGCCACGCATTGTGCCTTCACGGCTGGCCGCTTTGATAATAATAGGAGCGTTAAATACCTCTGCCATTTGCAAGGCTACTTTGTCTTTGGCACTGGCTCGTACCTGAGGCAGGTTGCTGCGATGAATAGCACCAGTATGTAAATCAATGACATGAGTGCATTGCTTTAAAATACGCTCGGTAAACTGGTAAGCCATACGACTACCGAGTGAGCCTTTTTCGCTGCCCGGAAAGCTGCGGTTTAAATCGCGCCTGTCGGGTAAATAACGAGATTGCTGGACAAAACCATAAGTATTGACGATAGGCACCACCACTAAGGTGCCGCGTAGCTGGCTGAGTTTGGGCATCTTCAACAGACGACGGCAAATTTCCACGCCATTAATCTCATCGCCATGCAAAGCCGAGGTGATGAGCAATACAGGCCCGGGTCTTTTGCCATGCACCACATGAGCGCCGATATTCAGCTCAGTGTGGGTGTAGAGTTTACCAAAAGGAATATCCACCACGGCACGCTGGCCTGGCTGGATCTCTGTGCCGCCTAAGCTAAAGGGCTGTTGTTTTTCCGTCAGCATGGATTTGCCTTCTGTGGTTAACATCTGCTAGTAGTCCGCCTGCTTTTTTTTCGAGGCTTTTTGTTGTGCTTTTTGCAGCGCTTTTTGGTGCATCCGTGCCTGATGCAAAGGCACGTTTTTTTCCAGATATTCAATCATCCGGCCTGCCACATCTATGTCAGTTGCACCTTCTATACCTTCCAGGCCTGGTGAGCTGTTGACTTCCATCACCACGGGGCCATGGTTGGAACGCAAAATATCCACCCCAGCTACATGCAAGCCAATGATCTTAGCTGCAGCAAGAGCGGTGCGTTTTTCATCAGCGCTGAGTTTAACAAGAGAGGCTGTGCCACCTCGGTGTAAATTAGAGCGGAATTCACCAGCTTTAGCCTGACGTTTCATCGCAGCAACAATTTTATTGCCGATAATAAAACAACGGATATCAGCACCATTGGCTTCTTTAATGTATTCCTGCACCAGAATATTGGCATTCAGGCCCATAAATGCTTCAATCACGCTTTCGGCCGCAGTGCGGGTTTCGGCTAAAACGACACCAATGCCCTGAGTGCCTTCTAAAAGTTTAATCACCAGTGGTGCGCCACCCACCATCTCAATTAAATCAGGGATATCACCGGGTTTATCGGCAAAACCTGTAATAGGCAGGCCTATGCCTTCGCGGGCTAAGAGTTGCAAAGAGCAGAGTTTATCGCGGGCGCGGCTGATGGCACTGGATTCATTCAGTGCATAGACGCCCATCATTTCAAACTGACGTAATACAGCAGTGCCATAAAAGGTAATAGAAGCGCCAACGCGGGGGATCACGGCGTCAAACTGTTCCAGCACTTCACCTTTATAGTGAATACCGGACTTAGTTTTATTGATGTTCATATAACACATCAGCGGGTCTATCACCTCGATCTGGTGACCCCTTTCTTCGGCTGCTTCGACCAACCTGCGGGTAGAATACAACTCACTATTGCGCGATAAAACCGCAATTTTCATAACAATACCTTTAATTTTTTTGTTATGAGTATTCTAGTGTGCTTTCCCAGCCAAGTATCTGTATAAAATCAAAAAATTTACATTAAAGCAAAAACAAAGAACCTAAGCCCAGGAAGGCAAAAAAACCTATCACGTCTGTGACAGTAGTTAAGATCACTGAACCTGACAGGGCTGGGTCTATCTTCATTTTTTCCAGCCAGACCGGGATCACTACGCCACTAAAAGCGGCGACACAAATATTGATCACTATGGCCAGACTGATCACTGTGGCAATAATCCAATCACCAAACCATAGATACGTAATACCAGCGATCACCAAAGCCCAGAGCACACCGTTAATAGCACCGACCCCAAGCTCCTTACGCATTAAAGTCCAGTAAGTTTGTGGCGTAATTTGCCCCAGGGCTAAACCCCTGATAATCAAAGTTAAAGTTTGACTGCCTGCGATGCCACCCATAGAGGCCACTATAGGCATCAACACAGCCAAAGCCACTACTTGCTGCAAAGTAGCTTCGAATAAACCTATGGTCCAGGCCGCTAAAAAGGCGGTTAATAAGTTGATACCCAGCCATAAAGCACGGCGTTTGGCACTGTTGATAATAGGGGCGAATAAATCTTCCTCTTCATCCAGACCAGCCGTATGCATAAACTGGCCTTCGAGACTGCGCCGCACGTTTTCCAGTGCTTCACCTATAGATAAACGACCCAGGAGCTTGCCTTCGCTATCCACCACAGCCAAAGCGCTGTAACCTGAGCGAGCCACTAAATCTGAGCCTTGATCCAGCTCCATATCCCCTTGCACCACAGGGGCTTCGGCGTCGATAAATTCCACCACAGGCATATGGTTCGGCTGGCCTAATAAGCGTATGCCCTGCAATAAACCGACATAACGGCCGGTGCGATCGACCACAAACAAGGCTTCCTGATATTCGGCATCTTCGGTTAGTTTTTTAAATAATCGTACCGCGTCCCTTACTTTGGCGTTTTTGCTTACAATCAATACATCGTGGTCAGCATAACGACCACATTGTTCATCATCGTAAGTTAAGGCCTGATCCAGCCAGCGTTTTTCGCTTTGATCCAGTCTCGAGCAGGCGTACTGATAAATGGCGTCCGGTAATTCGTCCAGCAGTTCAATCAGATCATCAACATCAATTTCTTCAACCAGTTCATGCAGTTGTGCTGTTTCCAGTTGTTTAAAGATGTTGCTGCGTGCATCCACCCTCATATAGGTTAAGGCGGCGATTTGTTGTTCTTTTTCCAGCGTCAGCCAGGTGCCAACCCGTTGTTCCAGTGGCATAGCTTCAAGGGCAAAAGCTATCTCTTCCGGCTCCAACTGGTCCAGTTTTTCTGCCAGCTGTTCAGTTTCGTTTTCATCAAAACTGTCGCGGACTATTTCTTCAATATCCAGTTGGGAATTTTCTACCATTAAACCGCTCCTGCTGTTTGCTGTCAGGCTACAGCGTTACCACCAACGGCGGATTTTGAAATAAGCCAGCAGACCTACTGCCAATCCAAGCATCAGGCCCCAGGTAATATAATAGCCGGACGGATTGTCCAGCTCGGGCATGTACTTAAAGTTCATACCGTACACACCCACAATAAAGGTCAGTGGAATAAATACTGCACTGAGCATAGTCAGCACTTTCATTTTTTCGTTAATCTGATGCGACGAGGTGGAAATATAACTGCCGACCAAATCACTCAATTGGTCGTAATACATCTGTGTCATACTGTGCAGGCGCTCAAACTTCTCGTAAAAATCGCGCAATTCTATCGTATCAAAATGACGTTTAAATGGATGACTGGCATCTTCTTCGTACAAAAGGTCGGAAAACATTTCTTTCTGGTAAGCCAGATTGCGATCAATTTTCCGAAATACCGAGCGGTACTTCATAATTTGCGCCATTTTCTGATCGTTGCCGTTCGTTTGCATGCTGTCTTCCAATTCGCCCAGCTCGTCTTCAAACTGCAGCAGCTTTTCCAGATAAGTGGCGGACACCGCATGAATATATTTTTTAATCCAGTCTTTAAACTTATCTATACCGACCATGGCTGAAAACGGCAGATCAATTTTGCTGTCGTCTTGCTGGTTATGGTATTTAACCAAAATAACCTGTTCGTTAAAGAGTACAGAAATCTGACTATGGCCGGGATAATCACTGAAATCAGTGCCAGAAAAACCACGTAAAATTAACAAGCTAAAGCTGTCGCTAAACTCCATCTTCGGCGGATGGCGTTCACGTAAAAAATCCTCAGCGATCAGAGGGTGAATACGGAAAAACTCCAGCACTTGCCGCTGCTCTATCTGATTGGCGGCTGTTAAGTTGATCCAGATTTTCGTATCTGTAAGCAAAGGGTAACGCAGCGCCTGAAAATCGCTGATCTGCCATTGTTTTTGCTCGGGACAATACTGGTGAAGTTCAATCATGCTGCTGGCCTTCTGAATACTTTTGGCAGCATAAGCAAAAAGGCTACAAGAATGCAAATGCTGTTGTGGATCTTGCACTTAGATTAAAGACTTTGCTGGAAAACTGAGCAGCTTTAAGCACGGTTTTGTAAAAATATTGGCGTGGTGTTTTTGCAGCCGATCACGGGTTTAGATGCGGTAATGTTATTCAAAAACTTTTGTCTGAGGTCAGCTGCTTTGTCTTTCGCCGCTACAACAGCGAGGCAAACTGCAGTTAAGTATGAATTTCCCTTTTTATACACCAGATGTTTTGGTCCTTTACCTGGCCTTTTATCACTTAAGTTTATTATTACGAGCACTGACCCAATAAACACACAGCAGCAAAACACCGATAAAAGCACTGGCCAATATAAAAGTAGAAGTGAACGCCGCTTCCAGCTCTTGCCTGGTCGACACTGCTATATTTTCAGTGGGTAATTGCGAGGCGAACACTCCTACCATCATTGAAGCGCCTGTCATCAGACCTAAGTTTTTAACCAGATTCAGCACGCCTGATGCCAATCCCTTTTCGTTTTGTGCTGCGCCAGACATGACATAGCTATGATTAGAGGTCAGAAACATCTGACGCCCTGGAGTCAGAACGAACAGTGCGGCAATGTAGCCGGCTAGACCAAATAAAATGGGTAAGAATGCAAAACAAAGTATGCCGATGAACATGCACGAAAGTCCTAAAAACATAACCCGTTTTGCACCAATCAAATCGACAAGTTTTCCGGCAGGGTAGCCTGAGCATGCCGATAAAAACGGACCTATAGCCATCAGGATGCCAAGGTCCAATCCAGATACGCCGAAGCGATAAGTCAGAAAGTAGGGGCCTATGACTAATGTTGACATGGCCACCAGATCAACGAAAAAATTTGCCGCCAATGTAACATTGCGTAACTTGTTATGAAAAAAAGTCAGTTTGATTAATGGAGCCTTACACTTGTGCTGACGAATCAAAAAAAGGGTAAACACTAGTGCTGCACCTGCTAACAGCATAAGGTTTGATGTCGTCAGCATAGGGCTGTGTAACGTCATAGACAATGCATACAGCAAACAAGCCAACCCAAGCAGCAGCGTACCTAAAAAATCGTAGTCTTTATAGCGACCAGATAATTTGAGTAAAGCATTGGGAATAAAGAGCGCATTCAAACTGAAACTAACGCAGCCCAGAGCGAACATTGTCCAAAATATCGATTGCCAGCCAAATATCTCTAATAAGAATCCACCAACCACAGGCCCAAGGGCAGTGCCTATTGCTGCTGTTGTGCTCAACAAACCCATAGCGGAGCCTATTTTTTTAGGTTGGGCGGAGCTGGCCAGTGCCAGGGTTTGTGACAGGATCAAGGCTGCGCCAAGCCCCTGAATCATTCTCGCAGCAACCAGCATCGATAAATTAACTGATATTGCACACATGAATGAGGCTACTGAAAAAATGCCAATACCCAAAAGAAGCAAAGGTTTTCTGCCGAAAATATCACCAAGCACAGCTGCACCAATAATAAAAGTAACAACCGAAACTAAGTAGGATATGACAAGCCAACTTACCGACGAGATCGAAGCGTTAAAACTGTGGGCCAGGTCGGGCAATGCTACATTTGTGATACTCACACCCAGAGTTGGCATCAATAGTGCGCAGGCAAGACTAAATAAAGTGGTTTTTGACGACGACTTGTTTTGCTCCTGGTCTTGGTGCGATTTCTCCAGTTCTTTAGTCATCTTCAGCTCCCGAATAGTCAACAAGCAACTGGCCTGATTGCGCAATTGTCAAAGTTTTTGTACTGTACTACTTCAAGTCAACTTTAAGTCAAGGCCAGGATTATGGGTTTAATAGATATTTCAAAACTATCGAAAAAGTCGGGACTACCAGCATCAACCATCCGGTATTACGAAGAAAAAAAACTCATCAAATCAATTGGTAGGAATGGTCTAAAGCGGATTTTTGATACTTATGTGTTTGACCAACTAGAGTTCATTGCCCTGGGGCAACAAGCAGGATTTTCTCTTGAAGAAATACAGTCGATGTTTACAACGAAAGGGCAGTTCGAAGTAAATCGGCAAAGCCTGGCGGCAAGAGCAAACGAAATAGCACAACGTGTTAAGCAACTTGTGGCTATACAGCGATGCCTCGAGCATGCAGCAAAATGCACCGCAGAAAAGCACAGTGAATGTCCTAAGTTTCAAAAACTCTTAAGAGTTGCAGGCAAGTATCAGGCGCGAGAGCACAAAACTAGTAAAGCGGCCCCGGTCAAGCGTGATTAACAACGCTTGACCAGACCATAAACGCCAGTTTTAAGATGCAAATCTAATCATGCGGCCTTGTTCAATTTCTTTTTTAAAGTCTGTGCTGGTCAGTCGAAATTGAATAAAACCTTCAGTTAGGCAGCGAGTGTCATGAATATCACCAGGCAAAAACACCCTGCATTGTCCACTTCGCATGACGTCTGAACCTCTGGAAACCAACTTCGTTTCGCCCTTGGCAGAGGTTATTAATTCAAATGTCGTCATTGCTATTTCGCCGGAATAGACAGCGTAAAAAACCCAACCCGCACCATGATCGTGTGGATGCCGATAGGTGCCTTGCTCTTCACTGTGCACCAGCAAAATAAATCCATGGTCAGGATCTCTGTATAGCTCTTTTGCCGCAGGTCGTTGTTCCAGAATATCCTTCAGCCATAGCTCATCAGGCGAGCTCTTTGTCAGGTCTGCCAGCAGTTGTCTGACCGCTTCAACTGTTTCGCTGTTAAGTCCGGTCCAATGCTGCTTCACCTCAGAAATAAAGGTCTCTAATGCAGTTTTCTTCATTTCATTACCTCCTAAGTTCAACTGTCCTGAGCAGCTTACGACTTCAAGTCAACTTGAAGTCAAGCCTGGAGTTGCTTTTTTTAAGACGCCAAGTGAAGGGCTGCAAAAAACACAAGAATTTGGCGAAGCAGCAGGAATCTATGCCAAGAGTTGGAATTACAACTAAAGCTGGTTAGTGCTTGCATCGAATGTTGATCTTGTGATCTTCGGCTTCTTCAGACCGCTGCCCGGAAGTGCCACCACCAATGTCTACAAACTGCGTCACCACAGCGTCAGTACTTTTGCCGCCGCCACTGGAAGGGTTGAGGAGGCCCAGACCACTGCGTACCGAAAAAGGGTGTACTTGCGTATTGTTTGTGTGGACTTTCCGCTGTCCTACTTATTTATCCACATCAATGGGAAAGATAATGTTTCACTGCTCAAGCCCACAACAACCCGGCCTGAATCGTGTTGTAGTATGACCAGCTCGCCTTGTCGAATCTCTGTATCTCTGGTTTTAGCCTGCCATTAAGGTTAAAGCTGTGGCAAACCCGGCAGTATGTTTGCCATTAAAACAAAAAGCAAAAAACTACAGACAGGGGTTAGATAATGCATAAACGTAACGCACTTTCGCTTGCGATAGCCATGGCATGTGCTTTTTCTGCCGTCGCGCAGCAAGCAGATGTCACTAATAGCAACAGCAACACCGCAGCGGCCACATCAAAGGCCGTTGCCAATGACACCGAGCTGGAAGTCATTTCAGTCACGGCTACCAAACGCAAAACCAAACTGATGGAAACCCCAGTGGCTATCTCAGCCCTGAGTGAAGCCCAGTTGCAACAAAGCGGCGTTAACAATGTGGTGGATATCGCCAATTTAGTGCCGGGTCTGGACATTGCCGTCTCCTCTGAGCAGGCGGCACCTGTGATCACCATGCGGGGGATCCGCTCTACCAACATCACTGAACTGGGTGATCCTGCTGTGGGTGTGCATCTGGATGGTATTTATTCACCACGTATGCAGGGCGCGCTGGCACTAATGTACGACGTAGAGCGGGTTGAAGCTTTACGTGGTCCGCAAGGTACTTTGTTTGGCCGCAATTCTACAGTCGGCAGCATTAACGTACTGACGGCCAAGCCCGATCTGAGCAGCAGCTTTGGTAACCTGAATACCGAGATGGGTAAATTTAATGCCAAGAGTGTCGGCGGCATGTATAACCTGGCGGTGAGCGATGATTTTGCCGTGCGTTTTTCTGGCAAAGGCTTAAAACGTGATTCTTATGTTGAAGGCTACTTTGACCCTAACCAATACGACACCCGTTATCTGCCAGCTGGTGTGCTGGATGCGGAAGTGATTTCAGAAGACTCTTATCAGGGCATAGGCCAAACTTTAACCCAGCGCGAAAACTGGTGGATAGATGCAGCAGGTACAGATCCTGAAGCACAAAAAATCCGTGCTTTAACTGCGGCCGATAAAAGCGATTTTTACAATAATGCCAATGAGCATTCATTCCGCGTTAGTACCTTGTGGGAGCCTGCAGCAGGCAATTTCTCCAACCACACTGTGTTTCAGTATTACAAAAACGACAGTGCGGGCTCTACCGATATGGTCAACTGCGACAAATTACGCGGCAGACCTGCGGAGTTGGGTGGCGACTGTTCTAACTTTTTACCCAGCGACAATACCTATCAGGCTGTGGTGAACGTGCCGGGTAAACTGGAGCTGGATATCACTTACCTGCGTAACACCTTAAACTACGAGCTGACCGACGAGCTTAGTCTGGTCTGGTTAGCGGGTTATGAGGATATGCAGCGCCAATCGGCTCAGGATATTGAGACAGGGCTGGATGTCTGGGACGGCGCTATGTTTTTCCTTGATGGCACAGGCGCACGTTCTTACTCGACAGAGCTGCAATTGCAGTCGGACGAGCTGGGTGATTTAGTCTGGATAGCTGGTGTGAACCTGTTTCATGAAAAAACCACCACAGTAGGTTATTACGACAACCCTATGGATGATAAGGCGTTTTGGGATCAACCCGACCGTTCTACCGACGCTTTTGCGGCTTTCGGCCAGGCGAACTACAACTTAAGCTCTGATTTGCACCTGACCTTGGGTTACCGTTTCAGTGACGAAACCAAAGAAGACGTGGGCGGCCGCACTTTACGTTGTTCCAATGCCGATGGTTGTGCGCCGGGTTGGTATAACCGCACCGTTTTATCCAATCTGCCGACTAATGCCTTTGAAGATCCGTCCATTTACAAATCTTCTTTTGCCAATGACAACAAAGGCAGCTGGCGCAACCACGATTTCCGCTTAGGTCTGGATTATGATCTGACGGAAAATACTATGGTCTATGGTTATGTGGCCTCAGGTTTTAAAGCCGGTGGTATAGGCGACGTGTTTGAAGTGGTCAATGACAGAACAGGTCAGGTACAACGTATCGAAACTCAGTTTGATCCTGAACAAGTCGTGACCTATGAGCTGGGGACAAAAACTAGCTTGTTAGATAACTCACTGAATTTACAGGCAGTGTTTTTCTACACCGACTACACAGATATGCAGTATGCCTCAGTAGGTTCAGTCGGCACTGTGGAACGTCTGGCTCCGGTAGAAAACCCGGATGGCAGTCCTGTGCTTGATGCAAACGGTCAGCCTGTGCTGGATTACCGCAATATGCCAGTGGTGGCCTATTACACCCAAAACGTGCCGGGCTCGACCATCAAAGGGCTTGAGCTGGAATTTGACTGGAAACCTTATCCAGCAGGCCGCATCAATGGTTATGTCACTTATACGGACGCTCAGGTGACCGAAGACTGGATCACCAAATGGGATTACGACCCTGAGTATCTGTTTGGTTTGTCTTATGAAGAGTCGATTGACCCTGAAAACGACAGACTGACCACGAACCTCAAAGGCAATCAGCTGGCGATGGTGCCGAAATACACCGCCAACTTAAGCTACACCCATAGTTTTGATTTAGGCAGTTATGGTTTTATCCATGGCTGGTTTAATCTGAGTTGGAAAGACAAGTCCTACAACACTATCTGGAACGTCGACAGACATTTAGACGATATGGACTTTGCTGTGTCTGACGAAGCCGTAGCTTACATAGACGATCGCAGAGACGCTCATACCTTTGCCAATGCCTCACTGAAATATGAACCTGTCGGTCAGGCCTGGTTTGCTGAGGTTTTTGTCAGCAATGCCACAGACGAAATAGTGCAGCAATGGAGCAATACGGGCAAAGGCTTCCCAAAAGGCAGTTTTAACATGCCAAGGTATTACGGCGTGCGTGCAGGCTTTAATTTCTAAGCTTTTTCACTAGTGCATAAACCGCTCGTTTTAATGAGCGGTTTCTTTTTATCCGGCGTTTCACACCAGAGCAGGTGGTGCGCTGTGACCATGCGAAGGAATCTATTGATGATCAGTACCAGCATCACTAACACTCTTAGTAAAAACCGCTACAAAAAACAAAGTCTGGCCGCATTAAGTTTCATGCTGGCCGCTACCGCAGCTCAAGCCACAGCAACTGCAAGTCAGAGCGAAACCATAGCCGAGACAAAAACTCAAAGCACTGCCGTGCAATGGCCTTATGTCAACACGGGGCTAAAACGTGACCCAGAGCTGGAAAAAATGCTGGACCAGATCCTGGCCCGTATGACTTTAGAGCAAAAAGTGGCGCAGATGATCCAGCCTGAGATTGGTTATTTGTCCTTGGCGCAAATGCGTAAATATGGCTTTGGTTCTTACCTGAACGGCGGCAATACAGCGCCTTATGGCAAAAAACGGGCGTCAGTTGAGGTTTGGCTGAAATACGCTGACGAAATGTATCAGGCATCCATTGATGCCAGTCAGGACGGCAGCCGGATCCCAACCATTTGGGGCACAGACGCTATGCATGGTCATAGCAATGTCTATGGCGCTACTTTGTTTCCGCACAATATTGGTTTGGGCGCGGCTAATGATCCGGAGCTTATTCACCGCATAGGTGTGGCTACCGCCAAAGAAGTAGCAGCTACAGGTATTGAATGGAGCTTTGCACCTACTGTAGCCGTAGTGCGGGATGACCGCTGGGGCCGTACTTATGAGAGTTACTCGGAAGACCCGGCCATAGTTAAAGCCTATGCAGGCCCGATGGTGTCGGGTTTACAGGGCACTTTGGGCAAAGATTTTCTGCAAGGCTATGGCCGTATTGCCACAGCTAAACACTTTGTTGGTGACGGTGGCACTGAAAAAGGTATAGACCGTGGCGATACACTGATTGACGAACAAGGCCTGCGTGATATTCACGCCGCAGGTTATATGACAGCGATTGAAGCGGGTGTGCAGTCTGTGATGGCGTCCTTTAACAGCTGGAATGGTGTGCGTTTGCATGGTCATAAATACCTGCTGACCGAGGTTTTGAAAAACCAAATGGGTTTTGATGGTTTTGTCGTCAGCGACTGGAACGCGCATAAATTTGTTGAAGGCTGTGATTTAGAGCAGTGCGCTGGCGCTATTAACGCTGGTGTCGACGTATTAATGGTGCCAGAGCACTTTGAAGCTTTTTACCACAACACTGTTGCGCAGGTGAAGCAGGGTATTATTCCGCAAGAGCGGATTGATGATGCGGTGCGACGCTTTTTACGGGCTAAAATTCGCTGGGGTTTGCTGGAGCGTGGTGAACCGTCCAGCCGGGTTGAGTCCGGAGAACAGGCGGTATTTAACAGTCAGCAGCATAAAGACTTAGCCCGTGAAGCGGTGCGTAAATCTTTGGTGCTGCTGAAAAACAATCAACAGTTATTGCCCATATCAGCCAAAAGCCGCGTGCTGGTGGCCGGTGATGGCGCCGATAATATTCCTAAACAAGCAGGCGGTTGGAGTGTGTCCTGGCAGGGTACGGACAATACCAACGCCGATTTCCCTAATGCCACATCGATATACCAAGGCATACGTCAGCAGGTGGAGGCTGCAGGAGGTCAGGTTGAACTGGCAGTTGATGGCAAGTATCGCAAAAAACCTGATGTAGCGCTGGTGGTGATAGGCGAAGAACCTTATGCCGAATGGTTTGGTGATATTCAGCAACTGGAATACCAGCATGGCGACAAGCGTGATTTAGCTTTGATCAAAAAGCTAAAACAGCAGGGTATTCCGGTGGTCACTGTGTTTTTAACAGGCCGACCGCTGTGGACCAATAAAGAAATCAACGCATCCGATGCTTTTGTTGTGGCCTGGTTGCCAGGTTCAGAAGGGCAGGGCGTGGCGGATGTACTGCTTGCAGATACAGAGGGCAAAGCCCGTTATGATTTTCAGGGCAAACTGAGTTTTTCCTGGCCTAAGAATGATCAGCAGTTTGTGCTGAATAAAGGCGATGCCAACTACGATCCTTTGTTTGCCTATGGCTATGGGTTAAGCTATGCCGATCACAAAGAGCTGGGGCAATTCTCTGAGCAAGTGTCTGTTGTAGCAGCCAGCAGTTCTGACGATGGCATTCAACCGCTGTTTGTCCGCAACTTAGCCTCTGATATGGCCTGGGTGCTGACTGACAGCAGCGTGGCGGGTTCGGAAAACAGCGCTTTGATTACCACACCATATGGCGTTAGCACCGATGGTAACAGCCTGGCGATGCAGTCGGTGAATTTGTCCTATCAGGAAGATGGCAGACAGCTGCGCTGGAACAGCACGGCACAAGCTTCAGCCAGCCTGCGTTATCTGAAAAGTGTGGCTGCCAGCGATTTCAGCAAAGCCAAAGCGCTGCGCCTGAGCTTGCGACTTGACCAGCAAGCGCCGGCCGAACTAAATCTGGGCGTACTTTGTGACCAGCAAGCTGTGTGTCAGCGTAAGCTTTCGCTAACTAAAGCTCTTGCACAGTTAAAGCCTGGTGTGTGGCATAGTGTCGAAGTAGCTTTGGATTGTGCTGACACATCGGCGGTAAAACAGGTGTCCGATGCTTTGGTGTTAAGTTCCAGCGGACAACATAGCCTGGCTGTGGCAGAGATGGTGCTGACTGCACAACAGAGTACAGCAGCTGCCACTGGTACTGTAGTGGTAGGTTGCGCTAACTGACCTGGCCAGTCAGTGCCAAGTCTTTAAGAACAGTTAAAAAATGAAAAGTGGTGTCGGCAGCGGCACCATTTTTTGTTTTAAATAGGGATCATATGGTGTTGCAATCCTTAAGTCGTAGTCAATTGTTCTGGCTCTGCCAATGTGGCGGCTGGGCTGTGTATGCCGTGCTGACCGCGCTGATGATTAAGATTCCCAGCCAGGAGCCCTGGCAGGTTGGCCTGCCGCATTTGCTGCTGGATACCAGCTTTGGTTTTCTGTTAACCCTGTTGTTGCGGCATTGGTATGGCCGTCTTAGTACACAGGAAGCGCGCTTAAAAATTCTCTGGCATCTGTTGGTGATCCTAGTGAGTTGCCTTATTTGGACTCAGTGGAAATGGCAGACCTTGCAGTGGCTTTATGGTCAAGTCTGGTTGAGCATGACCTGGTTTGACTTTGGTACCTGGAATTCGGCCTCCTTAACCATGTTATTAACCTGGACCGCTTTGTATTACGCTTCCAAGGCCACTTTTGAGACCATGCAGCAGCGGCAAAAAGCGGCTGAGGCTATTCATCTGGCCAAAGAAGCTCAGCTAAAAATGCTGCGTTATCAGCTCAATCCGCATTTTATGTTTAACAGCATCAATGCCATTTGCACCTTAATTTTAAAGCAGGACAATCAGCATGCGGTGTCTATGCTGGAGAAGCTCTGTGATTTATTGCGCTATAGCCTGTACACAGACCCGCTCGCCAAAGTAACAGTGGCGGAAGAAATTCAAATTCTGCAAACCTATTTTGATGTCGAGCAGTGCCGGTTCAGAAACAAACTGGATCTGTCTATTGTGGCGGATGACGAGGTAAAAAACTGTTTGGTGCCGTCGTTATTGCTGCAACCTCTGGCAGAAAATGCACTAAAACATGGTATGAAAATGTCGCAACAAAGCTACGCTATTTCCGTCAGCTTCAGTCAGCAAAATGGTCAGTTGCTGATCCGTATGCTGGACAATGGCAGCGGTTTTAGCCAGCAACCAGAAACGACAGCAGGTGGCTCATCTACCGGTATAGGTTTGCATAACTGTGAAGAGCGCTTAGCACTGATTTATCCTAACCAAAGTACTCTGAGTTTTGGCAACAGAGCAGAAGAGGGCGCTTGGATCCAAATCAGTATTCCCAAAGAAGTCGCAGGCGGGCCAAAACTGTGACTAGTGTAAATGTATTAAACACGCTTATTGTCGATGACGAACCTGCGGCCATAGAAGGCTTAAGGCTCAGGCTGGAGGCATTTCCACAGATCAGGGTAATAGCCGAGGCCAACAGCGTGGCTGAAGCTATCCGTGCAATCAATACAAAAATGCCGGACCTGATTTTTCTCGATATTGAAATGCCAGAACAAAGTGGTTTTGAGCTTATTCGCCAGCTGCAACCTGAGCAGTGTCCCGCTATAGTTTTTGTCACAGCTTTTCACCAACACGCGGTGAAAGCTTTTGAAGTGCGAGCCCTGGATTACTTATTAAAACCGGTTAAACGTGAGCGTTTAGCCGAAGCTATAGCCAGAGTTGGCGAAGTGACTTCTATTCGCGCCGATAAAGCCCAGTTACTTGCCGCTGTGGCCGAACTCAGCACGGAAGGGCATAATCAAAGTAGCAGCACAGCGGAAAAAACTACAGCTGCAGAGCCGCAATACTGCATAGAAAGCCAAAAACTGGTGATCCAGGACGGCCGCAACCCCATTCAGTTGATCCCGTATCAGGACATTATCTGGATAGATGCCGCAGGTGACTATATGTGCGTGCATACCCAAACAGAAACTCATGTGATGCGGGCTCGCTTAAAAAGCCTGATCGACGAGCGCTTACCCGATGTTTTTGTCCGCATCCATAAATCGACCGTAGTGAACCTGACTTATATCGAACGCCTGCAACCTCTGTCTAACTCTGAATACAAGGCTGTGTTGGCAAATAATAAAGTGCTGAAGGTGAGTCGTACTTATGCCAGAGCATTGAAACAGAGGTTGTTGGGGTAGCTAATCGGTGCGGCGTTTTGTTGAATCTGCTTTTGTCTGTAATGAGCGAGAAGCGGACGTTAACGCCCGCATTTTTTGCTCGTTTGGAGCGCCGCGAAAAACCGTCCGACAACATGCGATTGTTACATTTATCCCGATATATACTCTAATAGCTCAGCATTTGCTGCGTTTTTCATTAATCTTGCTCTTGCTGGTCCGACACCATATATCTTTTCAATCAAGCTCTCTTCTGTGTTAGTGTGCAGATCTTCGATTGTTTGAATCCCAGCTGACTTAAGCTTTCCTTTTTGCCATGGTGTGAGTAATACCAAAACATCAATTGATTTTTCGAGTAAAGACCTCAAAGACTCTTTATATTGAAGCTCATCATTAGCTTGAAGTAAAACATCACTGCCTGAATAGGAAGCGTGATTTCTACCAAATTCAGGAAATTTCTTTATTGAAAGATTTTTGTAAAATTCAGCTGATTCTCCATGCGGGTTACTGTCAAGTGAGATCATACAACCATATTTAATTTCGTATCTTGTTCCCAGCTCTGCTCTAGTAGCCCGAACTGAACTATCAACCACTCGAATAATCCCTGTATAGGTCAATAGTCTTAGAGACTCTTTTACCGCTTCTGGTGAATCTTTGTGTATCCAAAAATAAATTGTTGATTCATTAATTCCTTTTTCTTTTCTGGAGTTGTTATAATCTTCAACTCGTGGTATTACCGATTTTTCCAGAAAATCTCGTCCCCAATCTATGATGCCTCGATGCCCTTTATATTTATCACCTAGTTCAGTGTGTTCAACCCATATTTTATTTCTATAAAATGATTTTATAACTGAGTTAACATTTGATGTGTTAAATTTATCTATTTCTTGAATGGTTCTCAGCAACATTCGTGGATTGCCGCCAGAAGAAAGTGCTAACGTATTAAACAGATCTCTTTGTCTGTCAATCTCCCCCTTCAACTTGTCATTTGATTGTTTAAATACTATATCTTTAAAGTACTGTAGATAATCAGAGTCCGATATATTCCGCTCTAATTTTTTATATACACAGTCATGAATTGGCTCAAACGAATCTCCAAAATGTGTCACTCCCGGATATATAGCCGCATTACAGCTTATATATGGAGACCTAAGGTCTTTAAAGAGGTTAAAAAACTGCCTCTGCTGTTCCGGCCTAAAAACGTGAGCAGCCTCATCAAAAAAAAACACAATTTTATCTATTGAGTTTTCCTCACAAATTAATTGTATCGCTTCTTTAACATCTTCTATGTCAGGTAGAGACGAAATATCTAATACAACACTTCCCTTATATGAGTCCTCAAATAATTTTACAATTTCTTTTAAACTAACCTTTATTTCATCGTCAGTATCACTTTCATCATTGCTAAGAAGATTTGCTGTTAGATTAGAAACTACAATTCCTTTTCTTCTAAGTTTATTTAACAAAAATTTTAGAGTTTTAGCCAACATCCAGTGGTAGAATTGCAGGTTGTCTTCGGTCGTTATCAGTGAACTCATATTAAACGGTACAAATACAGTTACATTTGCATCATTTTCGGCCTCTAACTCTAGTTCCGCCACTTTCATCAAAAACGATTTCCCTGTCCCCCTAGACCCCTCCAGAAGGCATGGCTCATTTGATTTTAGAGCGTCTAGAATATTTCTATCTGCAGAATTAACAACAGATAGGCCAAGAATATCTTCCTGCTTAATACTTTCGGTTCGAAGATAAAATTCACTCATTTTTTTTCCTATGAACGACCAAATAGTTTTCTAATTTCAGATATATGATTAAACTCATCAGGGACAAATTGCAAAGATTCTCGAGTTGTGTCATCTATCAATCTCGTGTACCTGCAAATAGCAGCAAAGAGAATAACTTCTGAGATAGACTTAAAACTTTGAAAATAGAACTCCAACAATACTGGGTTGTATTCCAATTTGAGACCACTCTTTTCCCAGGTTTCATTGTTACCATGTACGTATTCTGAAAGTTTCCTATAGGTAGATATGGCCTTATTTCTATACTCGTCTGTGTAAGGGGAGCACTCACGAAAGAACGCATTTGAAAACCTTTTGGATAACACTCCATTTTCTTCATCTATAAGCTTTGACCATTTAATATCTAATCGGCCATCAAGCCATTCATGTAATTCCATCTTGTTAACTGAGAAATACATAGTGGCCAACCCCATTTCTAAGGCTAGCCTTAAGGAAGCAAATGCCTGTCTGTATAGCCCGAGAACTAAGTTTAATGTTGCTGACTCAAGCTGGGTGCTAACCGTAACTAACATTTGCTTTTCTTGAGGATCAAGTAAACAATCAGAAAACTCGTAAATGCATGAAGACAAGTGATGCAGAGTACCGAGCTTTTCTTTTTCCAGAATAGTTTTACTAAACACTTCCTGAGAGTCACTATTCAATTTTGATAGGTATTTCTGAATATCCATAAATCTAGATTGCTTCCTACTGCGAAATGTAAAATTTGTATATTGTGTCGGCACGCTTTCTCTGGTTTTACTAGATGGGTGTTCGGCGTTAAATTTTTGATAGAAATTAATTACAATCAACCACTAATAACTGTAATCAAACGCGTGCTGGAACATTTTTACTTTTATCTGGCCTGTTATTTTTAGGTTGGCTCACTCTAAGTATCTAAATTAGAGTGTTTTTCCTTCTTCAGCAACAAATAAATGCGCCTGTTTGTTTGTGCAAAGCGTGCCTGTTTTCTGGTGAATACAAATAACACTGTGTATTCGTCCAGATCTACAAGCAATGTCAGCTTCTGGCACAAAGCGACGATAGGGACGATCTCAAGAAACTTCCGAGCAACTGTATTAGCAGACCCAGTTGACTGCGCCGATTGAGTCGACTCTCTACTGATAATCTTTTCAGGCTATTTGCTGGGAACGCAATGGCAAAGCCTGATGCAATAAAAAGCTATCAGTTAAGAAGTAAACCACTAAATAAACGGCCGCCAGCAAGGGACGGCCCTACAGTAACGATGTCGTTAATACATAGCAGCTGAACAGGTGAGCCGTTTGGCTTTTAGGCTTTCGGCTGCATCATGCCGTGCATCTTTAGCCAGCTGCTAAAGGCGTTAAACCAGCCTGTGCTTGTAGTATCTTTTGGATACATGCCAAAGCCGTGACCGCCTTGCTCGTAAAAGTGAAACTCGACTGGTTTTTTCGCCAGTTGCCAGTTCTTCACCAGGCCGAAGTCGCCATTGGCGAAAAATGGGTCATCTGCAGCAAGGGCGACGAATAATGGTGGCGCATCGGCAGGCACTTTGACTTCAGCCAATGGGCCATAGATATTGGCGATAAAAGCAGGTTTGGCATCTTTACTTACCAGTGTTGTAGCCATTGTCAGCATGGCACCGGCAGAAAAACCTATCATGCCAATACGGTCCGGATCGACTTTCCATTCAGTGGCGCGTTTGCGAATAAGTGCAAAGGCGGCATTTGAATCCTCCAGCTGTGGCGCCAGACGAGTGGCCATTTCGGCCGGATCAGGGCGGGGGGGACGGCGGGCTGTGCCGGAAAACATCTGCGCCATTTCTTGTTCAAAGGCCGCCATATCGGCCGGGGTTTGATTTAAGCGATACTTCAGTACAAAGGCAGCAATGCCTTGTTTGGCTAAAGCTTTGGCAACATCCCAGCCTTCGTTATCCATCGACAAAGTGCGAAAACCACCGCCAGGGGCCACAATGACCGCCGCGCCGCTGGCATTGCTGGCATCGGGTAAAAAGGGCGTCAGGGTGGCCACCGTGACATTACGCGCAAATCTGCTGCCGTACTGCGAATGCCAGGATTCTTGTGCCTTGGCTTGCGGCAGTGGGCCTGTACCAAGTTCTATGGCATTGCTCTGATCGGGCGCTGCTATGGGCGTCATTACATCGTTGGCTTGCGCTATAGCCTGTGCTGTGAACAAACAAGCGGCCAGCAACAGGCTTTGCCGGAGCAGGCTACAGTGTGAGGAGTTGCGATTGATAAAATTAGTATTCATCTTGTTTCTTTCCTTGTTGTGTTGTTTAAATCAACAGATGGTTTGGGCTATCTCTCAGACCTAGGCACTATTTCTTAGAGGTTCTGACTATCGGTTTAATGGTGCCGTCTTTATTGAAATACACTCTGTCCAGGCTGACTGAGCGGCGGTAATTGCCACCTCCCGGCAGGTCGGCGCTGTGATAGGCCAGATAGGTCTGGCCATTAAAATCGAACATAGCCGGGTGAATAGTGGTGGTGTTGGGCAGTGGCTGCATAATGATGCCCTGGTATTGCCATGGGCCTTTGGCGGATGAGCTGGTGGCATAGGCAAGACTTTCAGGAAAACCCGCCGCATAAACCAAATAATAGATACCGTTGTGTTTTGAAAGATATGGGCCTTCTTCGAAATTAGGCAAAGTATCTACCCTGTGGATTTTCACTTTGCTGGTATCGCGGTTTTGCATCTTGCCTTCTGCATCCAGGCTGTAGCTTTCGCCTTTCAGATGGACTAAATCGGCTTCCAGTTCCACCCACCATAATTGCTGATTGCCCCAATACAGGTAGGCTTTGCCGTCGTCATCAATAAAAACAGCCGGGTCTATATTGCGCCAGGTGTGGTCTTTATCTTTTGCGGTATCTTCGAGCAAAATCATCGGCATACCGCGGGCGTCTTTAAAGGGGCCTTCAGGACTGTCCGATACGGCCACGCCAATAGAAAAACCAAATTTCCCTTCGGTTTGGCCGCCTTCTACTGCGGCATAAAAATAGTATTTAGACTTACCCGAAGCATCTTTACGGTGGATCACATGATGGGCGTAAGCGTTACCAGTTTTTTGATCGCCTCTGGCCCAGGCAAAGTCTGAGTAGCGAAACACAGCGCCTTTGTTTTGCCAGGTGACTAAGTCTTTGCTAGTCCAAAGTCGGTAGTCGTACATGCGGTAATCTTTGCCATCCGGCAGCGCTTCATCATGGGTGCTGTACAAATATAAAGTGTCACCTAGCACCAAAGCGGCCGGATCTGCGGTGTAGATCAAATCTCCGACCTGACGGGTTGGATCCTTGGTATCGTATTTGATAATAGGGTTGTCGAAGCTTGACGGCGCTGTCTCTGCCCGTGCCGAGCCACAGGCCAGGATCCCTGAAAAAGATAAAGCCAGGCACAGCTGCGCTAAGGGTTTTCTAGTTGTACTGAAGGTTTTAACGGTAAACATTGAAGCGTATCCTTAAGCCACAAGAATGGAATAAGGCACAGTGTGTAGAAATTTTCGGCATAACGGAACGGCGAGGCTGTTACGAATCCGGTTAATAGCTTTACCTTATTTGATCAATAATTGGGCTTAAAAACTAGCCGATTTTGGTGTTATAGAGATTTCAGCAGCTGGCATGCAGCATAAAAAAGGGCGCCATAAGGGGCGCCCTGACTAAAAAAACAACTATTAAGCCGCAGCTTTTGCCGACTGAATATACTGATCCACTAACTGCTCCAGCACATCCAAAGGCACAGCGCCGTTTTTCAGCACCACATCATGGAATTGGCGGATATCGAATTTATCGCCCAGCGCAGTTTTAGCTTTTTCACGCAGTTCCAACAATTTCAGCATACCCACAGTGTAAGCCGTGGCCTGACCTGGCATCACAATGTAACGTTCGATAGCGTTGACTGCTTCGCCTTTGGAGTTCGGTGTATTGTCGACCAGATACTGAATGGCCTGCTCACGAGTCCATTTTTTGTCGTGTAAGCCGGTGTCGACCACTAAACGGCAGGCGCGCCACAGCTCCATCGCTAAACGGCCGAAATCGGAGTAGGGGTCCTGATACATGCCAATCTCTTTGGGCAAGAACTCAGTGTATAAACCCCAGCCTTCAATATAAGCAGTGTAACCACCAAACTTACGGAACTTAGGTACGTTTTCCAGCTCCTGCGCTATCGCAATTTGCATATGGTGGCCTGGAATACCTTCATGGTACGCCAAGGCTTCCATCTGATACTTCGGCATACCACTCATGCGGTACAGGTTGGCGTAATAAATACCAGGGCGGCTGCCGTCCATCGAGGGTTGTTCGTAAAACGCTTTACCAGCAGATTGCTCTCGGAATGGCTCGACTGCTTTGACCACCATATCGGCTTTAGGCTTGACGATAAACAGCTCGTCTAAACGCGATTTCATGGTGTCGATAATACGGGTGGCTTCAGCTAAATAAGCGGCTTTGCCTTCTGCTGTATCCGGGTAATAGAATTGTGGGTCGTCGCGCATAAAGGCGAAGAATTGCTGTAAATCACCTTTAAAGCCAACCTTTTTCATAATGGCTTTCATTTCATCATGAATACGGGCCACTTCAGATAAACCCAGGTTGTGAATTTTTTCTGCGCTGTAGTCGGTGGTGGTAATACGGGCTAAACGGGTAGCGTAAAACTTATCGCCATCTTTAAAGCGCCAGACGCCATCTTCAGTACCTGCTTTTTCTTCTAGCGTGGTTAGTAACTTAATCAGGCTTTCATAAGCGGGTTTTACGCTGCCAATTAAGGCCAGCTCAGCTTCTTTGACCAGCAAATCTTTTTCCGCTTGTTCCAGCTTTAATTCCTGCACTTTGCCACGGAAATCGGCCAGTAAAGTGCTGTCATTGCCGCCGTCAAAAGGCGCGCCGCTGATTATATTACGGCTGGCACCTATCACATGAGCAAAAACAAATTTCGGTGGTAACACGCCAGCATCAGCCCGAACTTGCAACAGTTGTTCTAACTGTTTGAAGTAAGTGGTGACGTTTTTTAAGCGGCCTATATAAGCTTTGGCGTCGCTTTCATCACTGATGCTGTGCTGGTTGATCAACAGTGACGGCACATTGGAGTGGTAGCCATACATTTGATTGACAGGGTAGCTGTATAAATCCCATTTAGCGTCGTCCAATTCTTCCTGCAAAGACGCAGTAAGTAATTTCACACTCAACTGACGACCGCTGTCCAGGCTTTGCATATTCAGCGCCTGCACTTGAGCCAGCTGTTGTTTGGTTTGCTCCAGCTCTTTATCTCTGTGGGCCTGAGATAAATCATCCCACTGATCGTAATTGGTTTTTAAACCTAAAGCCGTTTGGGTTTCCGGGCTATTATCCACTTGCTGCTGAAAAATTTGTTCAAACAGCGCATCGGCTTTTTGGTTTTCAGTCAAAACCACAGTGGCTTCAATCACTTTGCTTTGATCAATTTGAGTAGGGGCTGGTTTACAACCTGCTACTGTGGCAAGGCTTACTGCCAGCGCCAATGCTGAGTAACGTAAATACATAAGTGGACCTTCATTTTATACCCTTCGCACTTGAAGCTGCAGCTTTGTTGACTTCGCGATCTCGCCCCAGTCACATAGGTAAACTATGCTCCCGGGGTCTCAATCACTTGTCGCCTCGCTGCAACTCCAATTACTTTGGGTCTATTAATTATTAATTATTAATTGTTAGTCGATAAATAAAGCCAGCAAATCATTCAGGTAACGTGCACCTTTGGGGCTGATTTGCCAGTGCAATTCTGTGCTGTTAATTAACCCCAGTTGCTCTGCTTTGGCAAGCGCATCTTCCACAGATGTGATGGGCAAGCCGGTATAAGCGCTGAAATCCTGTTTAGGACAAGCTTCGAGTAAACGAAAGCGGTTCATAAAAAACTCAAAGGCTCTGTCTTCTGGCGCCACTTCACTAGTTTCGTCCAGATAACCTTTGCTGATATCCATATAGCCTTTGGGGTGTTTAATTTTGACCGGCCTTATAATTTGGCCAGTTTCCGGCAGAGTAATTTTGCCATGAGCGCCGCAGCCAATACCTAAATAGTCACCATAACGCCAGTAGTTCAGGTTATGCCGGCACTGCAGGCCTGGCTGACTATAAGCGGATATCTCGTATTGACTGTAACCATGTTGTTGTAGCAACTGATGGCCCTGCTCCTGAATATCCCACAAGGCTTCGTCTTCCGGCAGCACAGGAGGGCGGGAAGCAAAAGCGGTATTAGGTTCAATGGTCAGCTGATACCAGGATAAATGTGGTGGTTTTAGATCAATAGCTTGCTGTAAATCCGCCAAAGCGCCTGCGACATCCTGATTCGGCAGACCATGCATTAAATCCAGATTAAAGCTTTTAAGCGGCAAAGTTGCGGCAAGCTGAGCAGCTTTTATTGCTTCATCGCAATCATGAATACGGCCTAAGGCTTTGAGTTGCTCGGTTTGAAAACTTTGTACGCCTATAGAAAAACGGCTGACACCAGCGGCGACATAAGCGGCAAAACGGGCGGCTTCGACTGTGCCAGGGTTGGCCTCCATGGTCACTTCGCAGTCAGGGGACAGCTGCAGCTCTGTACGCACGCCATCCAAAATAGCCTGAATGCCTTCACCGCTAAAGGTACTGGGCGTACCTCCACCAATGAAAATCGAGCTGATGGCGCGGCCTTGCACGTAAAACAAGTCCTGACGTAAATCGGCCAATAAATGGCTGACATATTCCTGCTCAGGGATGCCTTGCTTGACCGCATGGGAGTTAAAGTCACAATAAGGGCATTTTTGAATGCACCAGGGAATATGGATATACAGCGCCAGCGGCGGCAGTTGCAGCGCTAAAGGCGATACCGACATAGCAGTCATCAGGCCTGGTCGCCTTTTAATGGTTCACCTTTTAATAAGGACACCAATAAACGTAAAGCTTTGCCTCTGTGACTTAATTGCTTTTTCTGCTCTGCGGTTAATTCTGCGGCCGTGCCTTGGCTATCGTTCGGAAGAAAAATAGGGTCATAGCCAAAACCACCGGAGCCTGCAGCGTCAAAGGCGATCTGGCCATGCCAGATGCCATGGGCTATCACTGGCACCGGATCATCGGCATGGCGGACAAAAGCCAATACACAGTGAAACTGCGCTGCACGCTCACCTGGTGGCACATCTTTTAAATCCAGCAGCAATTGCTGCAGGTTTTTTAAATCATTACCGTGCTCACCGGCATAACGAGCCGAATAAATACCAGGCGCGCCGCCTAAGGCATCGACAGCTAAACCTGAATCGTCAGCTATGGCAGGTAAACCTGTTAAACGGCTGGCATGACGAGCTTTAATCAGGGCGTTTTCAATAAAACTTAAGCCATCTTCAATCGCGTCCGGCACCTGAAAATCGGACTGAGGCAACACTTGCCAGTCAAAAGGGGCGAGCAGGGCAGATAATTCAGCTAATTTGCCTTTATTGCCTGTGGCTAAAACAAGTTTTTGCATAAGGAAACCTTTGAAACGAAAAAGGCTCAGGGATGCTGAGCCGTAAAAAGAGGATTAATCTATGTAGAAGACCTGAGAAAACTCCAACTTCTGATTCTCTGTGCCTTGCCAGATGTCCAGTTTAAAGTTCAGGTGTTTTTGGTCATGCACTGGCACCTGCGCCAGATAATAAATGGCGTCGCCTTCTTTTACTTCACGAAAGCTCAGTTCAATTTGCTTTTGCGTTAAATCTGTCGCTGTGCCGGAAATCCGCACTTGTTGAGCTTTTTGGTCGCTGCTCTTGAGTACAGAGATATTCAGCACAGCCTGATATTTGCTGCGCTGTAACTGGTAACTTTGCGCGATTTTGGCGTCAATCATAGTGCTGTCAAAGGCAATATAATGCACATCCCAGGGCCCCAGAACTTTCTTTTGTTCGGCGTGAACCGGACTTAAAAACAGGCCCAGAACCAGGCTTGCAGCAAGCAGATAAATTTTCATCAGGACTCCAGATAAATTTGTAAGGCGTCAGGCACAGTGCAAGGCGCGACAATACGCCATTTTTTCTGTCGGCTCAGTTCGCCTTTTTCCAGCAGCACCTGACGTTTAGCCACGTCAAAGCTTGATGCCAGAAATTGTTGTAAATAGGCATTGGCTTTGCCATCTACAGGAGGGGCTTTAATAGCCACTTTGATCGCATCGCCATGCAAGCCTAAAAACTGATCCCGGCTGGCGCCTGGCTGTACATGCAATTGCAGTAAAATATCGCCATTGGTCAGCCGGGTTAACATTTAGAAACCACGTAACATATTGCTTAATAAAATCTGGATAAACTGGATGCCCAAAAGCACCACCAGTAAAGATAAATCCAGTCCGCCCATAGCCGGAATAACTCTGCGCACCGGGCGTAACAAAGGCTCGGTCAACTGATGCATCACCAGCTCCACAGGATTACGGCCCTGACTGAACCAGCTCAGTAATGCCCGAATCACTAAAATCCAGAAAGCCAATTGCAGCGCTTCGGTGATCAGCAAAACCAGCGCGCTGAGTGGCAAATACACATAAAGCACCTGACCTAATTGCAACATTTGCACTATCGCCACATGCAGCACACAAATGGCAAAGGCAAAAATCCAACTGGCGGTATCCACAGGACCCAAGCTCGGCAGGAAACGACGCAGCGGGATGATCACCGGATTGGTGGCTTTGACAATAAACTGGCTAAACGGGTTATAAAAATCGGCTTTAGCGCTTTGCAGCCAAATGCGCAGTATCACCACCATCAGATAAAGTTTAATCAGGCTGCTTATCAGAAAAAAGAATGCTTCAGTCATTATGAGTCCTTAAAGAGTGTTTGCCATTTCTTCAGCTCGGCGTATTGCTGCATACATGGCGTCTTTGACCATGCTTTCAAGCTTATGTTGTTTAAAAGTTTCAATGGCTTCGTGAGTGGTGCCTCCTTTGGATGTCACCTGAGCACGTAAAGCCTCGAAACTAAGTTCGGACTGATTCGCCATGGTCGCTGCGCCCAAAGCAGTTTGCGCCACCATAGCTTTGGCTTGCACCTCATCAAAGCCCAGCTCCAACGCCACTTGTTGCATCGCCTGCATAAAATAGAAAAAGTAAGCGGGTGCGCTGCCTGTCACGGCAATAATAGCGTTAATGTCCTGTTCTTTTTCCAGCCAGACGGTTTTGCCTGTGCCTGCAAACAGCTTTTCAGCAAAAGATTGCTCGTACACAGAGCAGCGGCTTGGGAATAATCCTGTTACACCTAAACCCACCAAAGCAGGAGTATTCGGCATAGCGCGGATAATACGCACCTGGCCCAGCAACTGCTCAAAACGCTCGACAGAAATACCTGCTGCAACTGAGATAAACAGCTTTTCCTGAGACTCTGGCGCTTGTTCTATGATCTGCTGACAAACTTCAGCCATCATTTGAGGCTTTACCGCCAGCACTATGACATCGGCTTTAGTCACAGCTTCAATATTGTCTGTGGTGGTTTCAATCTTGTACTGGCTTTTTAAGGCCTTTAGTTTTTCCGCATTACGATTGGCAGCAATAATATTTTCAGCAGGATAACCCTGCTTGATCATACCGCCGATAATGCACTGCGCCATATTGCCTGCGCCTATAAATGCGACCGTGTTATCAATCATGCGTCTGTTTTTCCCGGGCTCCAAAAATGGCCGTGCCTAATCTTATCATAGTAGAACCAAAGCGCAGAGCCTCTTGCCAGTCATCTGACATGCCCATGGAGAGTTCTTTCGCATCAGGATGTTGCTGTTGCAATTGCAGTGACAGCTTTTGCATCTGCTCGAAGGCTTGTGCGCCTTTGCCCGGCTCTGGAATAGCCATTAAACCTTTGAGTTGAAGCTTTGGTAGTTTGGCGACTTGATCAGCCAAATTCATTAAATCAGCAGCGTCTATGCCCGATTTAGACGCTTCACCGCTGATATTAACCTGCAGCAGCACCTGTAGTGGTGCTTTAGCCAAAGGACGCTGCGCTGATAAACGTTCGGCAATTTTTAAACGTTCAACACTGTGCACCCAGTCCGCGTATTGGGCTATGTCTTTGGTTTTATTTGACTGAATAGGACCAATAAAATGCCACTCTATACCAGCGAGCTGCTGTAACTCTGTCGCTTTACTCACCAGTTCCTGTACATAATTTTCGCCGAAGGCGCGTTGTCCAGCCTGGTAGGCTAGTGCCACAGAGGCTGCAGGTTTGGTTTTACTGACCGCAATCAGGCGGCTTTGTTGGTTTAATTGCTGTTTTGTCTGAAATTCTGTGATGGCGTTGTAGGCTGAATTCAACGCTTCTGCTATGTTGTTTGTCATATCAACTCTGTTCTTCGCCTTTGCTTTGGAGTGCTTTTCATCATGGATATTACCGAATTACTCGCCTTTAGTGTGCAACATAAAGCGTCGGACTTGCATTTATCCGCTGGAGTACCGCCACTGATCCGGGTCGATGGTGATGTACGTCGTTTAAATATACCGGCTTTGGACCATAAAGCCGTGCACGCTTTGGTGTACGACATTATGAATGACCGTCAGCGTAAAGAGTACGAAGAAAAGCTCGAATCCGATTTTTCTTTTGAAGTTCCGGGCTTAGCCCGTTTTCGTGTCAATGCTTTTGTGCAAAACCGCGGCGCTGCGGCTGTGTTTCGTACTATCCCAAGCGATGTGTTAAGCCTGGAAGACTTGCATGCCCCGGAGGTATTTCGCAGTATTTCCGATAATCCCAGGGGGCTGGTGCTGGTCACAGGCCCTACAGGCTCGGGTAAATCCACTACGCTGGCGGCGATGATTGATTACATCAACAGCACCAAAAACCACCATATTCTGACCATTGAAGATCCTATTGAATTTGTGCATCAGAATAAACTCAGTCTAATTAACCAGCGTGAAGTGCACAGGGATACCCATAGTTTCAGCAATGCGTTGCGCTCAGCGCTGCGTGAAGACCCGGATGTGATTTTGGTGGGCGAATTACGGGATTTGGAAACCATTCGTCTGGCGATGACAGCGGCTGAAACAGGCCATTTGGTGTTTGGTACTTTGCACACTACCTCAGCACCTAAGACCATAGACAGGATTATCGACGTTTTCCCGGGGGAAGAAAAATCTATGGTGCGCTCTATGTTGTCAGAATCTTTAAGAGCGGTGATATCCCAGACACTGCTGAAGAAAAATGGCGGTGGCAGGGTGGCTGCGCACGAAATTATGCTAGGGATCCCAGCAATTCGTAACCTTATTCGCGAAGACAAAATTGCGCAGATGTATTCAGTGATCCAGACAGGGGCCGCTCATGGCATGCAAACCATGGATCAGTGTCTGATAAATCTGGTCAATCGTGGCGTGATCAGTCAAAAAGATGCCTTGGCCAAAGCGCAGGATAAAAACTCCTTTAACAGTATGGGGACTATGGGCGGCATGGGGCGGATGGGGTAACAGCAATGGGCTTAATTGATTATTTACATAAAATGGCAGCTGCTGGCGCTTCGGATTTATTTATCACTGCAGGACTTGCTGCGTCGGCGAAAATCAACGGTGAAATGCAGCCTATCGCCGAACAAGTGCTGAGCGCTGAGCAATCGCTGGCTTTGGTGTTATCGGCTATGACTGCCAAACAACAAGCCCAGTTTCAGCAAGATAAAGAATGTAACTTTGCCATAGCCAATGAAGCGGGGCGTTTTCGGGTCTCAGCATTCTGGCAGCGGGATCAGGCTGGCATGGTGGTGCGTCGTATTGTGACCACTATTCCAAAAGCGGAGGATTTAGGCCTGCCGCCCGTATTAAAAGAAATTATTATGTCCAAACGTGGGCTGGTGCTTTTTGTCGGTGGTACAGGTGCTGGTAAATCCACCTCTTTAGCTGCTTTGCTGGGGTATCGAAATCAGAATGCCAGGGGGCATATTTTAACCATCGAAGATCCAATTGAATTTGTACACGAACACCAAAAAAGTCTGGTGACACAGCGTGAAGTAGGGATAGATACAGAATCTTTTGAAGCGGCGCTGAAAAGCTCGTTACGCCAGGCGCCTGATGTGATACTGATAGGTGAAATTCGTAGTCAGGACACTATGGAATACGCCTTGTCTTTTGCTGAAACCGGTCATTTATGTATCGCGACTTTACATGCGAACAACGCCAATCAGGCGATAGACCGCATTATGCATTTAGTGCCTAAAGAAAAACACGGCAAGTTACTTTTTGATTTATCGCTGAATTTACGCGCCATAGTAGCGCAACAACTGGTACCTACTGTCGATGGTAAAAAACGGGTTGCAGCTATTGAAGTGCTACTCAATTCGCCGCTGATTGCTGATTTAATCAAACGTGGTGAGATAGGCGAAATCAAAGCTGTGATGAGTAAATCCAGAGAACTGGGTATGCAAACCTTTGACCAGGCGCTTTACGATTTATACAAAGCAGGCCAAATCAGTCATGCCGATGCGCTGCATTATGCAGACTCACCCAATGATTTACGTTTGATGATGAAACTGCAGGAGGGCAGCACCGGAGCAGGCTTATTATCTGGTGTGACAGTGGCGGGTTTGACGGATAATGATTAATTGAGTGGCTCCCAAAAGGCGCAAAGATTTGAGCTCTGCGCCTTGCCATCATAGAGCTATTGTTGGTGGTAAAGTACCGAGTTCAACTGGGGCTTGTTCAGAGACAAAACTAAAACGCGGTACCAGTTCGCCAGCCACTTCAACATTGCTGATAAACATCTCCAAAGGCCGCACCCACAAACCAAAGTCACCGTATAAAGCGCGGTAGAGGACCAGTTCTTCATCGGTTTCGCTGTGACGCACCACAGACAGCACCTGATACAAAGGCCCTTTGTAATGACGGTAGAAGCCGGTTTTAATCGCCATAAGCGCCGCCGTTTTCAAACCAGCTTTCTAAAATCAGTTTGGCTGACAAGCTATCCACTAGCTCTTTACTGAGCTTTTTAAAACCACCTTCAGCAAAAAGCTGTGAACGGGCATCGACCGTCGTTAAACGCTCGTCCTGAGTTTTGACTTGCAGGCCATAACGGCCATGCAGGCGATTCACAAACTTATGCACTCGGGCAGTAAAAGGCTGTTCTGTGCCGTCCATATTCAAGGGTAAACCTACCACTAAAAGTTGAGGTTGCCATTCTTTAATTAAAGCTTCGATGAGATCCCAGTTTGGGATACCATCCTGAGCTTTTAAGGCTTTGAGCATAGTGGCTGTGCCTGTCATGCTTTGACCTACGGCCACACCGATACTTTTTAAACCGTAGTCAAAAGCTAATACCGTTACACTGCTCATCAGGCGTGACCTGCTTCTGGGCTGAGTTGCCAGACTTCAATACCCATGGCATGAGCTGCGCCTTGCCATTTTTCGGCATGGCTCATTTCAAAAATAATGTTGTTGTCGGCCGGGATCATCAGCCAGCTGTTTTCAGCCATTTCTTTTTCCAGTTGACCAGCGCTCCAGCCAGCATAACCCAGAGCCAGAATAAACTTTTCTGGCGCATCTTCTGTCGTGAGTTTCTCTAAAATATCCCGTGAGGTCGTAACCATCAGATCGTTATTTAACCTCATACTACTGGTGTAGCCTTCTTTGGGAGTATGCAACACAAAACCTCTGTCACTTTGCACCGGACCACCAGCACAGACATGAGCTTTGGCCGCAGCGCTTTCTGTATCATGTTCAATCTGCAACTGACTCAATAGTTCTGTGACTTTGACGGGCATAGGATGATTGATAACGATACCCATAGCCCCTTCAGCATTGTGCTCACAAATGTAAGTTACACTGCGTTTAAACATCGGGTCATCAAGACCTGGCATCGCAATCAATAAATGATTCTGAAAATTGTCCATAGTACCGCCTTAGGACTGTTGCTGCTTCTGCTTTAACAGTAGTTCAATCTGGTCAAATAACATGCCTGTGATGCTGACCGGAAAAGCTGCTTCAATTTCTCTGATGCAGGTTGGGCTGGTGACATTAATTTCAGTCAGTCGGTCACCAATAATATCAAGACCCACAAAAATCAGACCTTTGGCCTTTAACGTAGGGCCTACGGCACGGGCTATAGCCCAGTCAGTTTCGCTTAAAGGGCGGGCTTCACCACGACCACCGGCGGCTAAATTACCGCGGGTTTCACCGCTAGCCGGAATTCGCGCTAAACAATAGGGCACAGGTTCGCCGTTGACGACCAGTACACGTTTATCTCCGTCTTTAATTTCCGGGATAAAGCGCTGCGCCATAGCATAACGACTGCCGTGTTCTGTCAGAGTTTCGATAATAACACTGACGTTGGCGTCCTCTGGTTTTAAGCGGAAAATGGAGGCGCCGCCCATGCCATCCAGAGGTTTTAAGATCACGTCCTGCTCTTGCTGGTAAAAGGCTTTTAAGCGAGCCGCATCGCGGGTGACCAGAGTTTTTGGCGTATGCTGTGCAAACCAGCTGGTGTAGAGCTTTTCGTTGGCATCACGCAAACTTTGTGGTTTGTTGACAATCAAGGTGCCTTCGTCTTCAGCTCTTTCCAGAATATAAGTAGCGTAGATAAACTCAGTATCAAAAGGTGGGTCTTTACGCATCAGGATTACGTCTAAATCGGACAGAGCTATATCCTGAGTGCCACCAAAGTCATACCAATGTTCACCGTTCTGCTGAACGGACAATAAACGGGTGCGGGCACGGGCCTGACCTTCGATTAAATACAGGTCATTCATTTCCATGTAATGCAGCTGATAACCCCGTGACTGAGCCTGTAATAACATGGCAAAACTGGAGTCTTTTTTGATATTGATGTCCGCGATCGGATCCATCACTATGCCTAATTTAATCATCTTTACTCCTGTTTGTGATTGGCTCAGGCCAGATCACCAAATTGTAACTGTAATGCACTAATGGCTGTTAAAGCTGCAGTTTCTGTACGTAGCACTCGCGGCCCTAACCGAACCGCCATAAAACCTGCGTCTTTGGTTTGGGCTACTTCGGCATCGGTAAAACCGCCTTCAGGGCCTATCACTAAACGAATAGCTTGACTGCCAGCAATGGTCTTAATGGAGTCTGAAGTCCATGGATCCAAGGTCAGCTTCAAATCTTTTGTCTCTTGTGCCAGCCATTTGGTCAGTTGAATTGCCGTATGAACCTGGGGCACCACACTACGTCCGGATTGCTCGCAGGCTGCTATCGCTATTTTTTGCCACTGCTCTGTACGTTTAGCCAAACGCTCAGCATCCAATTTAACCCCACAACGTTCGGTAAACAGCGGAGTGATTTCAGTCACGCCAAGCTCCACTGCTTTTTGAATGACAAAATCCATGCGGTCACCACGGGAAATGCCCTGACCTAAATGCAGTTTAAGCGGAGACTCTACCGGATTATCGGTGGAGCTAATGGCTTTGACCAGCAGCTGTTTTTTTTCAACGGCAGTGATCAGAGCCTGATAATTCTGGCCGTCTCCATTAAATAAGCACAACTCGTCACCTGCCTGCATCCGTAATACACGGCCTATATGATTGGCACCGTCTTCGGCCAGGGCAAATTCCTGCTGTAGCGGGATACTGCCAGCTTGGTAAATTCTGGGAATACGCATAACTATAGCTTCTTAAGCGTTTGAGAAAGTGTGTATGGTAACAGGCAAAAGCGGGGCTGGGTATGGCTGGTGACGCAACAATCTGCTTCACCAGCCATTAAAAACGCTGGTTTAAGGGGCTGGGTAGACGTAACTGGCACCAATACCTAAAGGTAAACCCAACATCCAGTACAAAATCAGAAAGCTGGTCCAGCACAGCAGCAACGCCACTGAATAAGGCAACATCAGCGCCACTAAAGTACCAATACCTGTAGATTTCACATATTTCTGGCAAAACACCACGATCAATGGGAAGTACGGCATTAAAGGCGTAATGATGTTGGTGGACGAGTCACCGACACGGTAGGCCGCCTGGGTTAAATCCGGTGAAACACCCAGCTGCATCAACATTGGCACTAATACAGCTCCAATCAGCGCCCATTTAGCAGAAGCCGAACCTATCAGTAAATTCACAGTTGCGGTTAGCAGCACTAAACCTATCAGGTTTACCGCCATAGGGAATGCCATTTCCTGCAAATAGTTCGCGCCTTTAATTGCCAGTAAAGCACCTAAGTTGGATTGACCAAAAGCGAAAATAAATTGAGCACAGAAAAATGCCATGACGATGTAGTAACCCATACCGCTCATGGCTTTGGTCATACCTTGCACTACATCTTTATGCGTTTTTACTTTGCCTGAAACATAACCGTAGACTATGCCGGGGAGCAGGAAAAATACAAAAATAAGTCCGACGATAGACTGCATCAGCGGCGCTGAGGCTGAGGTGAGTTCACCTGTACTGGCTCGCCAGGCTGAGTTTTCAGGCCAAACTACAGCTACTAAAGCAGCGGCAGCGATCAGCATAGAGAGCAAAGCATAACGTAAGCCTTTGCGCTCGTTATCGTTTAATGCTTCCATCGAAGGGAGTTGCTCAGGATCACCATCCACTTTGGTTTGCTGCAGGCGTGGTTCGACAAATTTATCGGTCAGCACCCAACCTACAATCACAATCAGCAGCACTGAGGCTGTGGTGAAGTAATAGTTATTTAGTGGGTTAATCACCAGGCTAGCGGCGGCAGGATCGGCCGATAAACGGGCTGAGGCTTGAGTTAAACCGGCCAACAAAGGGTCTAAACTGGACGGTACAAATAAAGTGGCGGCAAAACCACCAGAGACACCGGCAAAAGCTGCTGCTATACCCGCTAAAGGATGACGGCCGGCAGCATAAAAAATCACGGCACCCAGTGGGATAACTAAGACGTAACCCGCATCTACAGCTACATGACTTAAAACGCCTACAGCAATCAGAACTGGTGTCAGCAGACGTTTTGACGTGACCGCTAAGATACTGCGAAGGCCTGCGTTGATAAAACCTGTGTACTCAGCGACCCCTAAACCTAACATAGCAACCAGCACTACACCTAAAGGCGGGAAGTTGACAAAAGTGCTCACCATTTTTGCCATAAAATCAGCAAAAGCCGCACCCTCCAACAAGTTTTTTACCTGAAAAGGCTGGCCTGTCCGTGGGTCTATATCTGTGAAGGTCACACCTGACAAAGCCCAGGATAAGCCCCAGACAAAAAACATCAGTAAAGCAAATAAGATGGCAGGGTCGGGCAGTTTATTACCAATTCGCTCTATGGCATTAAGGCTGCGATTGAGCCAGGAAGTTTTTACGGCACTAGACGTCATGGATACTCCGTGTGGTTGTTTTAGTCATCTGCTGTGACTGTTTTTTTATAGTTTTTACCATATCTTGCTTTGACAAAACCGTAAATAGCCAAAAGGAGAGCAACGCTCTCCTTTTCGGTTTTTCTATAAGCTAAAACAAAAACTTAGATTTTTGCTTCAGAGCGCAGAATGTCTGCTTTGTCGGTGTTTTCCCATGGGAATTCGTTACGGCCGAAGTGACCGTAAGCTGCTGTTGCACGGTAGATTGGACGCTCTAACTGCAACATCTGGATCAGACCATAAGGACGTAAGTCGAAGTGACGACGGATCAGTGCTATCAGTTGATCTTCACTTAACTTGCTGGTGCCAAAAGTTTCAACACTGATAGACGTAGGTTCTGCCACGCCTATAGCATAAGACACCTGAATCTCACAACGCTCAGCTAAACCAGCCGCTACGATGTTTTTTGCCACATAACGAGCGGCATAAGCAGCAGAGCGGTCCACTTTTGAAGGGTCTTTACCAGAGAAAGCACCACCACCGTGACGCGCCATACCACCGTAACTATCGACGATGATTTTACGGCCTGTTAAACCGCAATCACCCATAGGACCGCCAATCACAAAACGACCTGTTGGGTTAATAAAGAACTTGGTTTTATTGCTCAACCATTCTGTTGGTAACACTGGTTTGATAATGTGTTCCATCACAGCTTCACGTAAGTCTGCTGTAGAAATGGTGTCGCAGTGCTGAGTCGATAAAACGACAGCATCTATGCCCACTGGCTTGCCATTTTCGTAGACAAAGCTCAGCTGAGACTTGGCATCAGGACGTAACCAGCTCAAGGTGCCATCTTTACGCACTTTGGCTTGTTGTTGCACCAAGCGGTGAGAATAAGTAATAGGAGCTGGCATTAGCACGTCAGTTTCATTGCTGGCATAACCAAACATTAACCCCTGATCGCCTGCGCCTTGCTCACTAGGATCTTGATCTTTCTTATCCACCCCCTGATTGATATCAGGCGATTGCTTACCAATAGCACTTAATACTGCACAGGAATTAGCATCAAAACCCATATCGGAATGCACGTAACCAATATCACGGATCGTGTTGCGAGTGAGTTCTTCGATGTCGACCCAGGCTGAGGTAGTAATTTCACCACCTACTAACACCATGCCTGTTTTTACGAAGGTTTCGCACGCAACACGGGCTTTTGGATCTTGTTCTAAAATTGCATCCAACACTGCATCAGAGATCTGATCAGCGATTTTATCCGGATGTCCTTCAGAAACAGATTCAGAGGTAAAAATGTGTTGTGCCATTTACGTATTCCACATGTTGGTTGTTATCGCGCCTGGGCGCTGTAATTTGGGGCGGCTATTTTAGTGAAAGGCGAAGGTCATTGCCAGAACTTTCTGCCGCCCGGACGTCTTTAATGCTAAAGCTTGTTAATGTATCGTCCAAAGGTCTGAAAACTTTGCTTTGCCGTGGATTAAAATTTGCGATTTGGTCGACGCTCTGTGAAAATAAGCCCAACTTTGCCGTATCCATGTAAAAACAGTGTTCACCCGCTTAGCCGCCAATCGAATAAAGACAAAAAGAGCAGAGCAAGAGTACGGGGAACCCCATCCCTTGGATCAAAGTCATATAAAGTCAATCAAGCAGGAGAGAAGATGCCATCTCGTAAACAACTCGCTAATGCCATTCGTGCATTGAGTATGGATGCAGTGCAAAAAGCGAAATCAGGTCACCCGGGCGCCCCTATGGGCATGGCAGACATTGCTGAAGTATTGTGGCGCGATTATCTGATTCACAATCCACAAGACCCAAGCTGGGCCAATCGTGACCGCTTTGTGTTGTCTAATGGCCATGGTTCTATGCTGTTGTATTCTCTGTTGCATCTCTCTGGCTATGATTTAGGCATTGAAGATTTAAAGCAATTCCGTCAATTACACTCCCGTACTCCTGGTCACCCTGAATATGGTTACGCACCTGGTGTGGAAACCACAACCGGACCTTTAGGGCAGGGCATTACCAATGCTGTAGGCATGGCGATTGCTGAGAAAGCCTTAGCGGCTCAGTTTAATAAGCCTGGCCACGATGTGGTTGATCACTACACCTACGCCTTTTTAGGTGACGGCTGCTTGATGGAGGGGGTATCGCACGAAGCCTGTTCATTGGCCGGTACTTTAGGTTTAGGTAAACTGATTGCGTTTTGGGATGACAACGGTATTTCTATCGATGGTCATGTTGAAGGCTGGTTCACTGACAATACACCTGCGCGCTTTGAAGCTTACGGCTGGCATGTGATTGCAGGTGTCGATGGTCACGACTCTTCTGCTATTGCTGCTGCCATTGAACAGGGCAAGTCTGTTACAGACAAACCTACTTTAATTTGCTGCAAAACCATTATCGGTTATGGTTCACCGAATAAATCGGGTTCACACGACTGCCACGGCGCGCCTTTAGGTGATGCTGAAATTGCGGCTGCGCGTGAATATTTAGGCTGGGAGCATGCTCCTTTTGTCATTCCACAAGATATCTATCAAGAGTGGGATGGCAAAACCAAAGGTGCATCGGCTCAGCAAAGCTGGAATGAAAAATTTGCGGCTTATGCCAAAGCTTACCCTGAACTGGCGGCTGAATTTAAACGCCGTATGGCCGGTGATTTACCCGCAGACTGGGCAGAAAAATCAGCAGCTTACATTCAACATTTGCAGGATAACCCTCAATCTATCGCCACCCGTAAAGCTTCTCAGAACAGCTTAAATGCTTTTGGTCCTTTGTTGCCTGAGTTATTAGGTGGTTCAGCTGACCTGGCAGGCTCGAACCTGACGATTTGGTCAGGTTCTAAAGGCGTGACTGCAGAAGATGCCAGCGGTAACTACCTGTATTACGGTGTGCGCGAGTTTGGTATGTCTGCGATGATGAACGGTATAGCCCTACACGGTGGTTTTATCCCGTACGGCGCGACTTTCCTGATGTTTATGGAATACGCCCGCAACGCAGTGCGTATGGCCGCTCTGATGAAACAACGGGTTATTTTCGTTTACACCCACGATTCTATTGGTTTGGGTGAAGATGGCCCAACACATCAACCTGTTGAGCAACTCGCTTCGCTGCGTGTGACACCAAATCTGATGAACTGGCGTCCTTGTGATGCGGTTGAATCTGCTGTGGCATGGCAGGCAGCTATTGAACGGACCGAAGGTCCAAGTACATTAATTTTCACTCGGCAGAATCTGGTACAACAGCCTCGTACAGCGCAGCAACTTGCTGATGTGCGTAAAGGCGGTTATGTATTGTTAGATTCTGTTGGTACGCCAGAACTTATTCTGATCGCTACGGGTTCTGAAGTTGAGCTGGCCGTGCAGGCTTATCATCAGTTAACTGCTGCAGGGCGTAAAGTTAGGGTTGTGTCTGTGCCTTCCACTGATGTATTTGAAGCTCAAAGCGCTGCTTACCGTGAAGCCGTATTGCCAGCCGCAGTGACCAAACGTGTTGCTGTCGAAGCTGGTATTAAAGATAGCTGGTACAAGTATGTTGGTTTGACCGGAAAAATCATTGGTATGGACAGTTTTGGCGAGTCGGCTCCGGCTGAACAGCTGTTTGAACACTTTGGTATTACCACGGCAGCCGTCGTTGCAGCTGCCAACGAGTTATTCGCGTAATAATGAAAGGGGCCTGGTGGCCCCTCTTTTTAATCAGTAAACCTCTGAAGATTGGGTAATAATGACCATTAAAGTGGCAATTAACGGCTTTGGCCGTATCGGTCGGAATATTCTGCGCGCTGTTTACGAGTGTGGTTTAACAGAGCAGGTTCAGGTGGTTGCTATTAATGAATTAGCGGATGCTAAAGGTATCGCTCATTTATTAAAATATGACACCTCGCATGGTCGTTTTGGTTTTCCTGTGGAGTTAACGAAACAAGGTTTAGTGGTCAATGGCGATGTCATCGCTTTATTCTGCCAGGCCGATCCTGCGCAGTTACCCTGGCAAGAATTAGAGGTTGATGTGGTGCTGGAATGCACTGGTGTGTTTCATAGCCGTGCCGATGCACAACTGCATTTAGATGCAGGTGCAAAAAAAGTATTGTTTTCGCATCCTGCAGATGCCGATATTGATGCCACAGTCATTTTTGGCATTAACCAGCATTTGCTGACCGATGAGATGACAGTAGTCTCTGCTGGCTCTTGCACCACCAACTGCATTGTGCCGGTCATTCAGGTGTTGGATCAGCACTTTGGTGTGGAGAGCGGCACCATTACCACTATTCACGCCTCTATGAATGATCAGCAGGTTATAGATGCTTATCACACGGATTTACGGCGTACCAGGGCTGCCAGTCAGTCTATTATTCCGGTCGATACTAAGTTAGCCCGCGGTATTGAGCGCATCATGCCGCATTTAGCCGGGCGTTTTGAAGCCATAGCGGTGCGTGTGCCAACAGTGAATGTAACCGCCATGGATTTAAGCGTGACTCTGCACCAGGATGTGGATGTCACTCAAATCAATCAGGTCTTAGAGCGCGCAAGGGCAGGGGCACTGACAGGTATTCTGGATTACACCGAAGAGCCGCTGGTATCCGTCGACTTTAATCATGATGCGCATTCCTGCATTGTCGATGGCTCGCAAACCCGGGTCAGCCATAAACGTTTAGTCAAATGTTTGGTTTGGTGTGACAACGAATGGGGGTTTGCCAACAGAATGCTCGATACAAGCCGCGCAATGATGCGGTTTGTCTGAATTATTATTTAAATAAATACTAAAAAATTACTCAAATCACAGGAGTCTGGTATGTCAGTAATTAAGATGGCCGATATCGATTTAACAGGGAAGCGGGTGTTGATCCGTGAAGATTTAAATGTGCCAGTGAAAAACGGCAAAGTGACTTCAGATGCCCGTTTAAAAGCAGCCATACCTACTATTGAGTTAGCGCTGAAAAAAGGTGGCAAAGTGATGGTGTGTTCACACTTAGGTCGCCCTGAAGAAGGCGTCTATGCCGAAGAGTTTTCTATGGCGCCTGTGGTGGAGTATTTAAACGCTGCTTTATCTGTGCCTGTGCGTTTAGTCAAAGAGTACCTGGATGGCGTTGAAGTGAATGCCGGTGAAGTGGTGGTCTTTGAAAACGTACGTTTTAACAAAGGCGAAGGCAAAAACGATGAAAGCTTGTCAAAAAAGCTGGCCGCTTTGTGTGATGTGTTTGTGATGGACGCTTTTGGTACGGCTCACCGTGCTCAAGCGACTACTCATGGTGTTGCGAAGTTTGCACCTGTTGCCTGCGCTGGGCCTTTATTGGCCGCCGAATTAGATGCCTTGGCTGCAGCGTTGAAAAATCCAAAACGTCCATTGGTCGCCATAGTGGGGGGTTCAAAAGTTTCTACGAAGCTGACTGTACTGGAATCCTTGTCCGGTATCGTGGATCAGCTGATTGTGGGTGGTGGCATTGCCAATACTTTTATTGCGGCTCAGGGCTATCCGGTCGGTAAATCTTTGGTTGAGACCGATCTTATTCCTGAAGCGAAACGTTTGATGGCGCAAGCCAAAGCCAATGGTGGTTCTATTCCTGTACCTACCGATGTAGTGACGGGTAAAGCTTTTGCCGAAGATACACCGGCGACGACGAAGTCTGTTGCTGATATCAGTGCCGATGATATGGTGTTTGATATAGGCCCTGACAGCAGTGCTGCACTGGTCGATATTCTGAAAAATGCCGGCACTATTGTCTGGAACGGCCCAGTGGGTGTATTTGAATTTGCGTCCTTTGAACAAGGCACTAAAGCGTTGGCTTTAGCGATAGCCGACAGTCAGGCATTTTCTATTGCTGGTGGTGGCGATACCTTAGCTGCTATTGATAAATATGAGTTAGCCGACAAGATTTCCTATATTTCAACCGGTGGCGGTGCATTTCTGGAGTTTCTTGAAGGTAAAACTTTACCAGCAGTGGAAATTTTGGAACAACGAGCCAAAGCCTGACACTAAAGCTGTTAGATTACAATTCACTACAAAAATCTAAAAGAGAACGGCCGCAGGTTCTGTATAACTAAAGATCACCTCAGGTGACAACAGAGCCCGCGGTTTTAAATACAACCCTTACCCTACACAAAGAGAGAGGATCTCATGGCTCTGATTTCAATGCGCCAAATGCTGGACCACGCTGCCGAGTTTGGTTATGCAGTACCAGCTTTTAACGTGAATAACTTAGAACAAATGCGTGCCATTATGCTGGCCGCTGATGCAACGGATAGCCCTGTGATAGTGCAGGCTTCTGCCGGTGCGCGTAAATATGCCGGTGCACCGTTCCTGCGTCACTTAATTTTGGCAGCAGTGGAAGAATTCCCGCATATACCTGTGGTCATGCATCAGGATCACGGAACCTCAGCGGCGGTATGCCAACAAGCGATCCAGTTAGGCTTCTCATCTGTGATGATGGATGGTTCTTTAGGTACTGATGGCAAAACACCGATGGATTATGACTACAATGCCGATATAACGCGCCGTGTTGTAGATATGGCGCATGCTTGTGGTGTTTCGGTCGAGGGCGAATTAGGTTGTTTAGGTTCGCTTGAAACGGGAGCTGCCGGGGAAGAAGACGGGATTGGCGCAGATTGTATTTTGAGTCATGACCAGATGCTAACGGATCCGGAAGAAGCTGCACAGTTTGTAAAAGCAACGGGTGTAGATGCGCTGGCTATTGCTTGTGGTACTTCACATGGTGCTTATAAGTTCAGTCGTCCACCTACAGGTGACATTCTGGCGATTGATCGCATCAAAGATATTCATGCCCGCATCCCGGATACTCACCTGGTGATGCACGGTTCATCTTCGGTACCTCAAGAGTGGTTAGCCATCATCAACGAATACGGTGGTGCTATCCCTGAAACTTATGGGGTGCCTGTAGAACAAATTCAGGAAGGGATCAAATTTGGTGTACGTAAGATCAATATAGACACTGACTTACGCTTAGCCTCGACAGGCGCTATTCGTCGCTACATGGCGAAAAACCCTGCCGAATTTGATCCTCGTAAGTATTTGCAGGAATCAGTCAAAGCTATGACTGAAATTTGTAAAGATCGTTATCTGGCTTTCGGTACTGCCGGTAACGCATCAAAAATAAAGGCCATTTCTCTTGAGCAAATGGTCAAATTGTATGAGTCGGGGAAATTAACACCGAACATTAAATAAGCAAAGTTTTTAATGGAATATTAATACGGAAAGGCTTCCGGTTTTGTTTAAGAAAAAATGGGTATAAGCCGTCGTTAAATTGCAACAAAACTGTCATCGTTGGCCGTCGTAGTTATATTGACAATACGCGAGTTTGCTGCAATGATGCGGGCGGTTTACCCTTTAACCGGGTTATCTTTTGTTACAAAAAATAACCTTTCAAAAACAGGTTACGTTAATCAGCAATTATTGGTTGGGAACTATGTCTAACAATAACATTCGTAAGAGTCTGGTTGCTTCTGCTCTGTTTGGAGCATTCGCACTGGCCAGCACCTCAGTAGCAGCAGATCCACTGGTAGAACTGCAGAAAGCGGGTCAGCAAAATATCCGCGCTTCAGTTCAATCTCAGGAAAAAATTAACAACATTTTTGACCAAAGCCAGGAATTATTGGCTGAGTACCGTCAATTAGTTGAACAAACTGAAAACTTGAAAGTTTACAACGACCACGTTGCTAAATTAGTTGCCGATCAGAATTCTCAACTGGCTTCTTTTGATAAACAAATTGGTACTATCGAAGGTACTAAGCAAGGTATCGTTCCTCTGATGTATCGTATGGTTGATACCTTAGAAGCCTTTATCAAAGCGGATATGCCTATCGACCTGAACAATCGTTTAGCTCGTATTGAGCGTTTACGTTCAGTGTTAGGTAACTCAGCAGTAAACACTTCTGAAATGTACCGTCTGGTGATCGAAGCCTACCAAATCGAAAAAGATTTAGGTACAGCGCTGGTGACTTACACAGACAAACTGGCTGTTGATGGCAGCGAAATTACCGTGAACTACGTTTACGTAGGTCGCGTTGCGTTACTGGCTCAATCTCTGGATGAAAAACAAGCCTGGATGTTCAACAGAACTACAGGTCAGTGGGAAGCTCTGGGTCAAGAATACCTGGAATCTACCAAGTTAGCGATTCGTGTTGCGGGTAAACAAGCTGCCCCAGAATTGTTAAAACTTCCAGTGTTAGCAGCGGAGTAAGCATAAATGAAGAAAGTTTTTAAAGGTTTAGTAGTTGCAGCTGTGGTAACTATGTCTGCAGGCGTGTGCTTAACAGCTGCTGCTGATACAGCCAAACTTGACCAATTGTTAGAGCAAGTTAAAAAATCACGTACTGCTGAAGGTAAAATCAACCAGCAACGTGAGCAAGAGTTTTTATCTGACCGTGCTGACAAGCAAGCCCTGTTAAACAGAGCGAAAGCTGAGTTTGCAGCTGAAGAAGCTCGTGGCAAGTCTTTGACTCAACAATTTGCTGATAACGAAGGCAAATTAGCTGCGAAAGAAGCTGAGCTGCAAGCTGCTCAGGGTACTTTAGGTGAAATGTTCGGTATCGTTCGTGGTGCTGCAACTGAAACTATCGGCTCTATCGCTACTTCTAATATCAGTGCTCAGTACAAAGGCCGTGATGAACTGCTGAAAAAACTGGCTGAAGCTAAAGAACTTCCAACTATCAACGAACTGGAAGAACTGTGGGTTGCTCTGCAAACTGAAATGACTGAGTCTGCTAAAGTAGCTAAGTTCGAAGGTAACGTTGTTTCTCTGGACGGTAACAGTGCTCAGGCTTCCGTGACTCGTATCGGTGCATTCAACCTGATTTCTGACGGTGGTTACTTAGTATTTAACGCTGACACTCAGGAAATGCAACCTCTGGTTAAACAACCTGAGTCTTACATTGTTGCTGATGCTGAAGCGTTCAAAAACGCAGCTGCTGGCGAAATCAAGCCAGTATACATTGACCCAACTGGCGGTAACTTACTGCGTCTGAAAACGCAGGAAGCTACATTAACTGAACAGTTCCACCAAGGTGGTACTCCAGGTTATGTAATTACTGCTCTGTTACTGATCGGTTTACTGATTGGTGCTGTGCGTTTCGTATCTCTGTCAGCAGCTTCTGCTGGTGTGAAAGCTCAGCTGAAAAATCTGAACAACCCTTCAGACAAAAATGCTCTGGGCCGTATCCTGAAAGTTTACCACGACAACAAATCTGTTGACGTTGAGACTTTAGAGCTGAAATTAGACGAAGCTATCATGCGTGAAACTCCGGATATTGAAAAAGGTATCGGTATTATCAAGCTGATCGCTGCTGTAGGTCCTTTATTAGGTCTGTTAGGTACAGTTATCGGTATGATCGGTGCGTTCCAGGTTATTACTTTACACGGTACTGGTGATCCGAAAATCATGGCTGGTCAGATTTCAATGGCGTTAGTAACAACTGTTCAAGGTCTGTTATGTGCTCTGCCATTACTGTTTATCCACTCTATGTTACAAAGTAAGTCAAACTCAGTCCTGCATGTTCTGGATGAGCAAAGTGCTGGTATCATCGCTGCTCATGCGGAGAAGGAGAAAGCGTAATGCATAGCCTGATAGAGCTTTGGGAATCTGTCAGGGATTTTATCGCAACCGGCGGTGATGTACTTTATATCGTCGCCCTAGTGCTCTTCATCATGTGGGTATTGATCATAGAGCGCTTCTGGTTTATCAATCGGGAGTTTCCAGTGATGCGTAATAAAATTATCGCAGACTGGAACGCCCGGGCTGATACAACCTCTTGGTATGCGCATAAAATTCGTGATGCGTGGGTGTCTGAGGCATCTACCAAACTGCGTGAGCGGATAGGTGTAATCAAAACTTTGGTTGCAATCTGCCCAATGGTTGGTTTGTTAGGTACTGTGACCGGTATGATCGCCGTTTTCGAAATTATGGCGGTGCAAGGTACTGGTAACCCAAGACTGATGGCAGCTGGTATTTCAATGGCAACAATTCCAACTATGGCTGGTATGGTTGCGTGTTTATCAGGTGTATTTGTAACGTCCAAACTGGAAGGTAAGGTGAAGTCAGCAGTTCATGATTTAGCTGACAACATGCCTCATCATTGATAGAGAGTAATTTATGGCACGTAAAATTAGACGTGAAGCCGAAGAGGCAGCAGTAGATTTAACGCCTATGTTGGACGTTGTATTTATCATGCTGATCTTCTTTATCGTGACGACGTCGTTCGTTAAAGAAGCTGGTATTGACGTAAACCGTCCTAAAGCGGCGAAAGCTCAATCTAAGCCATCAGCCACTATCTTTATTGCGATCCGTGCAAACGGTGAGATTTGGATGGATAAACGTGCTGTAGACGTAGAGCGTGTTGGTGCAACAGTTGAGAAACTGTTAGCCGAATCGCCAACAGATACAGTAATCATCCAAGCAGATAAAGAAGCAAAGCATGGTGTTGTGGTTTCAGTAATGGACCAAATCAAGCTGGCTGGTATCGATAAGATTTCGATCGCTGCGGAGAACAAGTAATATGGTAAGGTTATTACTATCACTGGTAGTTGGTGCGGTAATAACGTTTTTCCTGTATGTGTTGATGGCATTCCTTATAGGTGGGGATGATACGTTCACCAATGCTAAAAAGGAACAAATCGTTATTGAAATTAACTCGACGCCGCCTGAGTCTAAAGCTCAGACTCGTGTTCGGGTGCCGCCACCACCACCACCACCGCCGCCAGAGCCTCCAAAGGCTCCGGTTGCTGAACCAGAATCAACCGACACCGGTGGTTCTATAGGTTTTAACCTGCCGTCAGTAGACGTAGGTGGTGCCAGTACAGGATTAGGCGATCCGTCTTCAGCAATGATGCGTGATGGCGATGCGACTCCAATAGTACGTATTGAACCAAAATACCCGGTACAAGCTGCTCGTGATGGCTTACAGGGGTGGGTAAAAATGCGTTTCACTATTTTGGAAGACGGCAGCGTTGGTGACGTCACAGTTGTAGATGCGGAACCTAAACGTGTATTTGACCGTGAAGCGATTCGTGCACTGAAACGCTGGAAATATTCACCAAAAGTGGTCGATGGTAAAGCAGTTCAGCAACCAGGTATTATGGTTCAACTGGACTTCTCATTAGACCAGTCTGGAGGTTAACACTATGAAGAAAATAAGTAATCTTACTTCAGCGTTGATCGTATTAGCCAGTTTTGGTGTAACAACTCTGGGTTCTTATGCTGTAGCAGCTCCGGATCCTGCAAAAATTGAAGCGCGTAAAAACCGCAAATCAAGTGCTGTAGGTGAGAAAGTTGGTAAAGCCATAGCAAAAGCCTATGAACTATACGGTGCAGAGAAGTTAAACGAAGCTATTGCAGCCTTGCAAGGTGTGGAGTCAAGCAACGAGTTTGACATGGCTTATTTAAATCGCTTTTTAGGCAACATGTGGGCCGCGAAAGATGAGAAAAAAGCCATAGGCTACTTGCGCAAAGCAATAGCCCCTGATGTATTAAGTTTTACAGATCAGGCTGCTGCTTATCGCTTGTTAGCTGACTTGCTGTTAAGCGACAAGCAATACAATGAGGCGATCAAAACCTATAACCAGTGGTTAGATTTCACTGGTGAGAAAGATGCTAACGTTTATCTGCGTATTGCCAGTGCTTATATGGAAACCAAGCAATATCAGAAGGTTATTGAACCTGCTGATATGGCCATTGCTCTGCAAGATAAAGCTAAGCCAAATGCTGGTCCTTACACCTTGAAGTTTTCAGCTTATTACGAGATGAAAAACAACAAGAAAGCGATCGAAGTATTAGAGACCACAGTGAAACTTTTCCCTTCAGAAAAGCGCTGGTGGACTTACCTGGCTCAGTTTTACAGTATTGAAGAGCAATACGAAAAAGCTTTGGTGACATTAGAAGTTGCAGCTATGCAAGGTATGCTGGATTCAGCGAACGAGTTTAAGTTGTTAGCTCAACTGTACTCTAACGCGAACGTGCCTTACAAAGCAGGTACTACACTGGAAAAACATATTAAGTCTGGTTTAATCAAAAAAGATAAAACTATGCTGAACAGTATGGCCAGTTCGTTCCAGGCAGCCCGTGAAATGGACAAAGCCGCTCAGTATTACGGCGAGTCAGCTCAGTTAGACAACGATGGTGATGCTTATCGCCGTCAGGGTTCTTCACTGATCCTCGCTGAAAAATACTCTGCAGCCGTAGTTGCTTTGAACAAAGCGCTGGACGCTGGTGTAAAAGCTAAAGCTCCTGTGTACCTGGCTCTGGTAGAAGCATACTTCTATCAGAACAAGTTTAAAGATGCGTATCAAGCCGTTCAGAAAGTGAAAGCGGATCCTAAGTTCGGCCGTCAGGCTGCAAGTTGGGAAAGCTACATTAAAGAACGCGCCAGTAAAAACAACGTGTCTCTTTAAGTGTTAAAAAAACCCTGCCCAGGCAGGGTTTTTTCTTTCTTGTCATCATCTTTACTATTCTTTTTTACACTTACACCGCTATCCTCATGCTTATATGCCACATTAGAGTTCAGGACTGGGGCGGGGCAGCTATGTGCTTTATTTTGCTGTAATTTGCTGCATGAATCATCACTTAGTTTAAAAAATACGCGAACAGTAAAGGCTTTCCAAAAAACTGTTGACACCTTTGGCCTCGGCCCCTAGAATTCGCCTCGTCTTGTAGGGGATTGCTTAGCAACCTCTGCAATTGGTGTGGGGCTATAGCTCAGCTGGGAGAGCGCTTGCATGGCATGCAAGAGGTCAGCGGTTCGATCCCGCTTAGCTCCACCAAAGATTTTGTTCCAGTGTCCCTTTCGTCTAGAGGCCTAGGACACCGCCCTTTCACGGCGGTAACAGGGGTTCGAATCCCCTAAGGGACGCCAACAAAATCTGACAAACTGACTTTAGTGTCCCTTTCGTCTAGAGGCCTAGGACACCGCCCTTTCACGGCGGTAACAGGGGTTCGAATCCCCTAAGGGACGCCAATTAGTCAGTACAAAATGTGATGTTTATGCGCCTGTCCCTTTCGTCTAGAGGCCTAGGACACCGCCCTTTCACGGCGGTAACAGGGGTTCGAATCCCCTAAGGGACGCCAACATCATATGAAGACCTACCCAGTGTCCCTTTCGTCTAGAGGCCTAGGACACCGCCCTTTCACGGCGGTAACAGGGGTTCGAATCCCCTAAGGGACGCCACTTCAGCGTTACATCTGCGAGTGGGGCTATAGCTCAGCTGGGAGAGCGCTTGCATGGCATGCAAGAGGTCAGCGGTTCGATCCCGCTTAGCTCCACCACACTGAAAGACCTATCAAGCTTAGCATCTTCATCATAATCTCAACTACTTAACGCTTCAGCCTCCGTTCGCTGCTGACATATTCTCTATTGTGCCTTTACAGTTCAAGGCTGCAAAAAAAGCGGCTTAAAAGCCGCTTGCTGACATTCCTCAAACTTGGTTACATCTTTATTCTAGACTCGCTACCAAAGGTAGCATTAAATCTGCGATAACAGGCTGTGCTTCCAAGTTCGGATGTAATCCGTCGGCTTGCATCCACTGCTGTTTTAAGGCTATGGTCTCCATAAAGAAAGGCCACAGTGGGATCTGCTGCTGTTCGGCAATTTTTGGATATAAATCAGTGAATAATTTAGTGTAACGTGGGCCATAGTTCGGTGGAATACGTATTTGCATTAACACAGCCTTGCTTTGTTGCTGTTTTATTTGCTGTACCATGGCATTGAGATTGGCTTCCAACTGGGGAACAGGGAAACCACGCAGACCATCGTTTGCACCCAGTTCAACTAGCACATAATCGGGCTTGTGTTGCTCAAGCAGGGCAGGTAGACGTGCCAGACCTCCACCTGAGGTTTCGCCACTGATGCTGGCGTTGACTAATGTCCAACCCGTGTTCTGCTCCTTCAGCTTTAGCTGAAGCAGATGCACCCAACTTTGTTGTTGGCTTAACCCATAACCGGCGCTCAGACTATCGCCCAGAATTAACAGCGTTTTGGCTTGCACTGCAGCTGCGGTGAAACACAGGACCAAAAGCATAACGTAGATGAATCGAATCATGAAAACACCTGTACCTCATATTGTTGCAAAAGATGTAGTGAAGAAAGTTCAGCTTACCGGATCTGAGCTTACCATACTGCAAAATATCGATCTTAGGATTAATCAAGGCGCGACAGTTGCCATAGTTGGAGCTTCGGGTTCAGGTAAGTCTACTTTATTAGGTATTTTGGCAGGTTTGGATCAGGCAAGTTCAGGCGAAGTGTACCTGGCAGGTCAGGCATTGCATCAACTTAGTGAGGATGAACGAGCTGAATTAAGAGCCCGCTCTGTCGGTTTTGTATTTCAGTCTTTTTTATTGTTACCCAGCCTGACGGCGTTAGAAAATGTCACCTTACCCGCTGAGTTAGCAGGTATGCCCGATGCAGGAGCCCGTGGTTTGGAGCTGTTGGAGCAGGTTGGATTAAGTCACAGAGCCGATTTTTTCCCGAATCAGATGAGTGGGGGTGAACAGCAACGAGTCGCTATAGCCAGAGCTTTTATTACTAAGCCCGCTGTGTTGTTTGCTGATGAACCTTCAGCCAATCTGGATAGCGCTACAGGTGAAAAAATCGAAGATTTGCTGTTTGAGCTGAATGAGCAGCAAGGCACTACTCTGGTTCTTGTGACGCATAATCAGGAGTTGGCTCAACGTTGCCAGTTCAGGTTTCAGATGCATGCAGGCCATTTAACGGCTGATTTAACTCAAGCTACAGAGGATCAACGTCATGTGGGGTAAAATCGCCTGGCGGCTGTTTTGGCGCGAATTAAGCCGGGGAGAGTTGTGGGTCATTGCATTCTCATTGTTTTTAGCTGTGCTGACTGTGGTGAGCTTATCCGGTATCACGGAGTCTGTACGTTCTGCCTTGTATCAGCGCAGTGCTAATTTTGTTGCTGCGGATAAAATTCTGCGCTCCAGCGTTGGCTTTAATGAGCAAGTGCAACAACAGGCTGACGAGCTTCAACTGCGGTCATCGCGGCAGGTGCAGTTTAACTCCATGTTATTTGCCAAAGATTTGATGCAACTGGTTTCTGTTAAGGCAGTTTCTTCCGCTTACCCGCTGCGGGGAGAGTTGAAATTAAGTGCTTCGCTGAGTGATGCTACGGCACTCGCCTCTTTGCAACCCAATCAGTTGTATCTTGAAAGCCGTCTTTATAGTTTGCTGAACATTAAAGTAGGGGACAAGCTTGAGTTAGGTGAAAAAGTATTTACCGCAGCAGGTGTTATTGTGGCTGAACCTGACGCGCCGCTCTCCGTTTTTGGCAGTTCGCCACGGGTATTGATGCATCTTGATGATGTCGCTGCAACCGGCATTATCCAGCCGGGTAGCCGTATCAGTTACCGCTTAATGTTTGCAGGAAGCCAGCAAGGTCTTGAGCAGTTAGAAACTCAAACGAAGCAAATGCTTGGGCCGCAAGACAGATGGCAGAAAATGGACAGAGAATCCGCCATAGGCGGCGCTTTGGATAGATCAGAGCGGTTTTTATTGTTATCGGGATTACTTGGTATAGTGCTGGCCGCTTGTGCCGCGGCAGTAGCAGCGAATCGATATAGTCAGCGCCATGCCCGCTCTGTGGCTGTGATGAAAGCACTGGGCGCTACCACCACCCTGAGTAGGAAGATTTACGGCAGTCATTTGTTTTTTGTCGTGTTGTTCAGTGTGGGCTTTGGTCTGCTGGCAGGTCAGTTGCTGGTACAACTGAGTCAATGGGGCGTTGGATTCTGGATGCCGGAGTATCTGGCTGAATTTAGTTTCCGCCCTTTAGGTTTAGGTGTGTTAACTGCGGCTATTTGTGCTGTGTTGTTTTCGGCCAGGCCATTATGGCGTTTAGCTGCAGTACCTGCACTTAATGTACTGCGGGAAAAACCCGATCAATTAAAATTTGACCCGGTGCATTTGATCAGTGGCTCTGTCGCCATTTGGTTATTGATGTGGCTTTTTAGTGGTGATATTTGGATCAGCAGCTGGTTATTTGCGCTCTGTCTGGTATTTGCCGCTTTATTGATGGGCTTTGCTGCCGTATTGGTGCGGATAGCCAAGCCTATGGCTGCAGGGCAAAGCAGTGCGTTACGACTGGCTTTGGCAAATTTACGCCGCAGATTATGGCCTAATGCTTTTCAGTTGATCACTTTTAGTCTGGCGTTGTTTTTAACACTGTTGCTGTATTTTTTACGCTCCGAGCTGCTGGACCAATGGCAACAGCAGGTGCCTGAAGGTGCGCCTAATCAGTTTCTGGTGAATTTATCGGAGCAAGATAAAACTTCATTGCAGCAATTGGCTGCAGAGCACAAACTCAGCCTGACTGACTTTTATCCTATGGTTAATGGCCGGGTCCTGGCGGTCAACGGTGAGAACTTCGCCGATGAAGCAACCAAAGAGAAACCTGAGCAGCGCCAGGGCGTAGGACGTGAGCTGAATTTAACCTGGTTAAATCAGATGCCGGACAACAATACATTGGAGAGTGGGCAGTGGTTTACCGCACAATCCAAAGCTGAAGTGTCGGTCGAATCACAAATGGCGGAGCGTTTACAGTTAAAGCTTGGTGATACCTTGCAGTTTTCTGTCGGTGGTCAGATATTCGATGCCAAAATAAGCAGTATTCGTAAAGTGGACTGGAACAGTTTGCAGCCTAACTTCTATATGGTGCTGTCGCCTGATCTGATGCAGGGGTTTCCTGCTACTTATATCACGGCGTTTTACCTGGATATGTCAGAACAAGAATTGTTGAATCAGATAGTGCGACAATTCCCGACTGTGAGCCTGATTTCCGTCGACACTATCTTAAAGCAGGTGAACGACATTATCAGCCAGGTGTCTGTGGCCTTAACCTTTATTCTAATTCTGGTGTTTGCATCTGCAGTGCTGGTGTTAGTAGCGCAAGTGCAGGCGACGTTGGAGCAACGCGAGCAGGAGCTGGCTATTCTGCGCACTTTAGGTGCGAAGTCAGTGTTCTTAAAATCTGCCTTGTTGTATGAGTTTGCGGCGCTGGGCGCTTTGGCCGGACTATTTGCAACAGTGCTTGCAGAAGTTCTGCTTGCTGTAGTTCAGCAGCAATTTTTTGACCTACCTTACAGCCCTCACTGGAATTTATGGTGGTTAGGCCCAGTGTTAGGTGTCGGATTGGTGACCGCATTAGGTGCATGGCAGGTTAGAGTTTTACTGAAAATGTCCGGTAGCACCTTGTTACGTCGCGCCCTTCAGAATTGAAGGGCGTTTAAAGCTTCTTTCAGCTGTGGATAGTGAAACTCAAAGCCATTGTCCAGCAGTCGTTTCGGCTGTACGTTCTGACCGAATAACAGAAGGTCTGCCATCTCGCCAAAAGCCAAACGCAGCACAAAAGCAGGCACTGTAAAAGGTGCCTTTTTACCAAAACGCTCAGCGAGTAACTGACTAAACTGCTTGTTAGTGACAGGGCGGGGTGCTGTGGCATTAAAAGGCCCACTTAAATCATCTCTGTGCAGTAAAAAATCGATCAGGCGCACCATATCGTCCAGATGGATCCAGGACATAAACTGCTTGCCGTCACCAACAGGACCGCCCAACCCAAGCTTAAACAGCGGTAGCATCTTGCTAAGAGCGCCTCCTTTGCTACTCAGTACTATGCCTGTGCGCAGTATACAGACTCTTGTGCGCTCGCCGGCTGCACGTTGTGCCAGATTCTCCCAACGTGCGCAAATATCATGGCTGAACTCAGGATAAAAAGAACTGTGCTCCTCTGTGACAATCTGGCTACCTTGACGGCCATAAAAGCCGATAGCAGATCCGCTGATCAACACTTTAGGTGGGGTAGTACAGTGCTGAATTTTTTCCACTAAAGCTTCGGTGATTTGCCAGCGACTTTGGCAGATTTTTTGTTTTTGCGATTCACTCCAGCGCTTGTCGGCAATAGCTTCACCGGCCAGATTAACCACTGCATCAAGCTGATTAAAATCTATCTCATCAAGAGACTGATGATAGCTGGCGTCAATAGCTAATACTTCTTTGGCTTTGGCAGCGGAACGGCTGAGAATAACCAACTGGTGTTGGCCTTGCCACTGTGCAACAAGGGCTCGCCCTATTAACCCTGTCGCTCCTGTAATTAAAATCTTCATCCGTATCTCCGTATCGATAAATGGCTGAATACAGCCAAGTATAAGCAGTTTAATACGGTTGTGTGGCGTAGTGTGGTTTAGTCTGATGTCGCGTTAACGTGCTTTAAAAACTCGATACGTTGTTTGAGGTGGTACAACTGGCATTGTTTGTAGGAGACGCCCGCACTATTGCTATCGGGCAACTGGCCAACAAATTGCCAACGACAATCCTGTTCAGTATAAAGCTCAAAGCTTTGACGGGCTTTGTTAAATAATTTCAGCCCATCTTTGCGACCCGTGCTGCTGGCTTGTTCTTCCAGTTTAAACAGATGGTTATTTTCCCAACTGGTTAGCTCTCGTCTGGTCTGCTGCAGTTGTTGATCCAGGCACTGCATATAGTCAACTTTGTTCTGCTGCTGTGGATCACAGCTTTGTTGGGCACTGAGCGGGAACGCGCTGATGACGGTCAAAAGTAGCAAAGGTTTGATCATTTAATGCCTGACTCCGGAAAGCGTATAACAAAACGGGCGCCCCCTAATGGACTTTGAGAGACCTGCAGTTCACCTGAGTAGGATTTTACCAGCTCAGAGACGATGGAAAGGCCTACGCCATGCCCTTCTTTGTAGGTATCTAAGCGGGTGCCCCGCTCGAATAGTTCTTCTCTTTTATTTGTCGGTATACCAGGGCCGTCGTCTTCAATATCCAGCTGCAAGGGTTTACCAAAAGCACTGATCTTTACTTTGTGATTGCAGGCTTTGCAGGCGTTATCCAGCAGGTTACCCAGAATTTCCATTAAATCCGTTTCATCGCCCCGAAACACCACCTGATCTGTGCACTGGATTTCAATCTGACAGCCTTTATCCCGATAGATCTTGCTTAAGGCCTGTTCCAGTTTATCAATCAGCGGTTTGACTTTGATTTGTTTATGCCACAAATCCTGGCCTGAACTGGAGGCGCGTTTGAGCTGATGTTCTATCATGCCGGTAATACGATCCAATTGTTCACGCAATTCAGGTTGCTCTGACAGTTTTGAGGTACGCAGCACCGCTATAGGTGTTTTTAACGCATGGGCCAGGTCACTTAAGTGATGACGATAACGCTGCTTTTGTCTGTTTTGATTCGCCAGCAACAGATTTAAATCTTCTTTGATTTTATTTAGTTCTGAAGGATAGTCGTGCAGCAGTTGCTCTTGCTGGCCACTTTCCAGTTTATGAATTTCTTTATCCAGAGAGGTCAGAGGCTTAGTGATCCAGTAATACGCCAGCAAGGTCAGAGCTATCAGGACCAAGGCTATGCCAATAAACCATTGGCTTAAGGTTTTCCGGAACGCTTTTAATGGCTCTTGCAGCAGCTGATCATTCTGCACTACATGAATAGTCAACGGCAGAGTGTTATCACCTAAATCAAACAGCACTGAAAAAGACAAGACCCAGTATTTTTGCTGATACTGTTCCATCAAAACAAATTCGTGAGATGCGGGCAAAATTTGATGGGTTGGAGGGGCAAACTGCTGATTGATTGACGAATCGGACTGCCAGAGCAATTCGTTTTCGCTGGTAATAAAAGCAGCAAGCCCTGAATCAGGGCGATAAAAATCTGGCGGCAGCAAATTATTACTCAATTCCACTTTACCATCTTTAGGCTGAACTTCGGCCAAAATGGAGTACATGTGCACTTCGAGTTTTTGCTCAGTGCTGGTCAGTAGTTGGGTATAAAAAGCCTGCTCTATCGCAAAAAACGAACTGGGCAATAAAAAGAACAATAAAAACAGGCTGATAATACCCTGACGAACCTTGAGCGATAACTGCATTTAGCTAACTGCCATAGTGAAACGATACCCACGGCCACGCAGAGTTTCTATAGGTTTTAACTCACCATCCGGGTCGAGTTTTTTGCGCAGACGTAAGACAAAAACCTCAATTACGTTACTGTCCAGATCAAAATCCTGATCATAGATATGTTCGGTCAGCTCGGTTTTAGAAATCACTTTATTTGGATTATGCATAAAGTACTCCAGCACCTTATACTCATAAGCCGTCAGACTGACTTCATCTTCACCTAACCAAACCTGTTGAGTTCTGCTATTCAGTCGGACCGGACCTGAATGCAGCATCGGATCAGGTTGACCGGCAGCGCGGCGTATCAAGGCATTAATACGGGCCAGCAGCTCTTCGGTATGAAAAGGTTTGGTGAGATAGTCATCCGCACCTGCATCCAGTCCTTGTACTTTCTCCTGCCAGCTACCACGCGCTGTCAGTACTATAACAGGGGTCTTAATGTCATTTTGCCGTGCTTTACGAATAAGACTCAGCCCGTCCATTTTTGGCAAACCAATATCAATAATGGCCAGATCATAAGGGTACTCACTTAACTTAAACCAACCGTCAGCACCATCATGAGCTACGTCTACACTAAATTGCTGCTGCACCAAATGTTCGCGAATTTGTTCCGCCAATAAACTCTCGTCTTCAACAACTAATAAACGCATGGGACTTCCTTTTAAAATGGGCAAAAACAAAGTGGGGTTATGCTAAATCACTCTGCCAGTTGCAGCAATCCTTAACATCAGACAAATCGTTGAAAGTGTAAGAGTCAGGTTCTGAATTACGGCTGAACACCTTTAGCTGTCTTAGTTGAAGTCATGGTGTGCTTTCGTCTTACACCAACTTTCATTTGGTGGTTTTTTTGTTTTTAAAATGTAAAAATAATGATGCAAAAAGTTGTCTTTTAGCTATCTTTATTGACGAGGTTGCAACTCAAAGTAGTTTCTTTGTCTTCGTTTACCGGATTGTAGTTACTGGCAACAACCTTCAGCAACACAGTGAGAAGGCAAGAAACTGTGAAAAGGAGAGAACTGTGATGAAAATCGCACTCGTTGCAGCAGTCGTGGCCAGTCTGGCCTGTGCAGTTAATCTGACCGTAGCTCAGGAACTGGCGAAAGCTCCTCTGTCTGTTCCTGCCGCAGCCAAAGTGGCTGATAAAGCCAAGCTGAATATTAATCAGGCATCGATAGAGCAGCTGGTCGCTGTGCCTGGTATAGGCGAAAAGAAAGCTCAGGCTATCAAAGACTATATCAGTGCTAATGGCCCAATCAAAGACCAAAAGCAGCTGACAGAGGTCAAAGGTATTGGTGATAAATTAGCCGCTAAAGTAGCGGAGCACGTCAGTTTTTAAGCCGAAAAAGGCGCTCGTCAGTGGTCGCCGAGCGCTTTCATTTGTTCGTTGGCCCATTGTACTGCCGTATGGTAAGCATCAGGTACAGACTTACTATCGAGTTTGAGTGACAGGATCAATGCATTGGCATCATCCCAGGCTGCTTGCTCGTAAAACTTAATCAATTGCAGAAATTGCGCCATAGGCCCTATGCCGTCGATCAGCGCGTCTTTGATGTCTTTGGACAGCGGCAATTTACTCATCACTGAGCTCATTGGCTCATCCAGGATCGCATCTATCAGTGACATCATACCGGTTAAAAAAGCTTTGGATACCTCAGCAAAGCTTGCAAGGACAGCAATATCCTCGGCAAAACGCGCTCTGGTCATCGCTAGTCGCATCAGTTCTGCAGGTTTATCACTGCTGATTTGAGCCGTAAAAAGTACAGATAAAAAACGTTTCAGCTCAGCCTGACCTAAAACCACTATAGCTTGCTTAATAGTCGCTATGTCTGTGCGTCGTTTAAAGACCGCGGAGTTGGTGTAACGCAGTAGTTTATAAGAGAGATGCACATCGCGTTCAAATACACTGGTGATGGTATGTAAATCCATCTCCGGCTTTGCTGTTTCATACAATAGCTCAGCCAGTGTCATTTGTGCCGGTGATAAAGCACGGCTTTGCATCATTTCCGGACGCGAAAAAAAATAGCCTTGAAAATACTCAAAACCTAAGTCCAGTGCCTGCAAAAACTCTTCGTTACTTTCTACTTTTTCCGCCAACAGTTTGATGTGAGGAAAGTCTTTAATAGCCGCTTTGATTTGCATAATGATATCAAGGCTGGTGGCACGAAAATCAATTTTAATGATATCGATCAGAGGGTAAAAATGCCGCCAAACCGGCTGATGAATATAGTCATCCAGCGCCAGAATATAACCTTGAGCCTTCAGCGATTCGCATTCTGCTAATAAACGTTTTCCAGGCTGTACTGTTTCCAGTATTTCGATCACCACTTGTTCGCAGGGCAGCATCGATGGATATTTCTTTAGCAAGGAGTCCAGTGTGAAGTTGATAAAGCCAGGCTTGTCGCCCAAAAACTCATCCAGCCCTAAATTCAGCTGACTGCCTTCAATCATTCTGGACGTCGCTTCGTTGCTGTCTACTTCAGGAAATACGTTTTCTACACCATCCCTGAACAACAGCTCATAGGCAAACAGGTTTTTATCTTTATCCAGAATAGGTTGGCGAGCAGTGTAAAAGTACATAAATCCCTGAACAGCGAAACAGAAGTCATGCTTCAATGTAGCAAAGATCTATAGGAAATGACTACGGTCCTGCAGATTTTTTCAAAGGTCATATCAGAACAACATAGGGCGATCCATCAGAGGGATCGCCCTATGGCTGATACTCAGTTATTTTCTAACTTATCAGATACTTGTTGAAACAAATTACTTACTTCTGCTGTTGGAGACGACGTGGCCAGACTGACGAGCCAGGTCAACAGGGAAGAGACAAATACGCCGGGGATCATGGCGTAGAGGAAGTCATTTAATTGTTTGCCGTCAATTTGATAAGGACTATAGGCCCAGAACAAGACAGTTAAGGCACCAGCAGCTATACCAGCCAAGGCGCCCCAATGATTCATTCGCTTCCAGTACAAGCTCATCAATACGACAGGACCAAAAGCTGCACCAAAGCCAGCCCAGGCGTTGGCAACCAGGCCTAAGATGGAACTGTTGCTGTCAAGCGCGAGCAGGATAGCAACAAGAGCCACTGCAAAAACCGAAGCACGACCAATCAATACTTGCTGTTGATCATTGGCAGCTTTGTGCAGGAAGGTTTTGTAGAAATCCTGAGTTAAAGCGCTGGATGTCACCAGTAATTGTGAAGAGATGGTACTCATAATAGCCGCCAGAATAGCAGCTAATAACAAGCCACCCACAAATGGATGGAACAACACTTGCGACAGCAGAATAAAAATAGTCTCCGGGTCTTTCAGCGGCAGTTGGGTTTGCTGTACATAAGCGATGCCGACAAAACCTATGGCCATGGCGCCTAAAATAGAAATGATCATCCAGGACATGCCAATACGACGGGCTGCTTTAAAATCTTCGACTGAACGTATCGCCATAAAACGCACTATGATATGAGGCTGGCCAAAATAACCCAAACCCCAGGCCAATAAAGAGATAATGCCAAGTACACTGGTGCCGGTGAATAAATCCAGATGTTTGGGGTTCAGTTGCTCTATCGTTGCAAACATCTGACTTGGCTGGTCTAAGGCACTAAATGCAACGAGTGGTACCATCACCAGCGCAATAAACATAATCATACCCTGGACAAAATCCGTCATGCTGACGGCTAAAAAACCACCCAGCAGGGTATAAGCAATCACTACTCCGGCGGTCAGAAATAAGCCGAATTCATAATCCAGCCCAAACACTTCATCAAATAACTTACCGCCAGCGACCATTCCAGATGAGGTGTATAAAGTGAAAAATACAACGATGACCAAAGCGGAAACCAGACGTAACAGCCGTGTTGGATCGGCAAAACGATTTTCCAGATAGTCGGGTAGGGTGATGGAGTCTTTGGCTAATTCGGTATAGACGCGAAAACGGGGGGCGAGCAACATATAATTGAGGTAAGCACCAATGACTAGACCCACCCCAATCCAGATTTGAGAGATACCAGCCACATACATAGCACCGGGCACCCCCATAAGTAACCAGCCACTCATATCGGAAGCACCAGCCGATAGAGCTGTGACTGCGGGGCCTAACTTACGACCTCCGAGCATATACTCAGATAAATTACTGCTGGACTGATGATAGGCATACAAACCTATTGCCAGCATAGAAAGGAAATAAATAGATAAAGCTAAGATGGTTCCCGCGGCCACAGTGGTTCTCCCAGATTGGTCTTTTTTATTGTTATAAAGCTGCCGCATGCTACCAATAGCACGAAACAACAGCCAGTTTTTTAAGGCAGACCACCAAAGTGTTGCTGCCAGTCACGGCTGCTTACCTGAGCAAACAAAACTTAATCTCGAAACCTCAACAGGTTCTAGTGTGGATAGAGCTCAGGTAAAGCTGATGAAACTGTGGCTTTTTCCAGTGATAATTTTGACCAGCACATCCATAAAGTTTTCCCTTGCCAGCTTTGCTGCTCTTTCTTATACAGCTGTTGGTTTAACAGCTGTAATTGCTCTGTAAAAGCGGGGTCTTTACACCAGTCAGCTAATTCGGTTAATGACGCGGGTTGGCTGCCGAATTGCTGTTCTGCCCATAGCATCAGCCATTGTCGTGCGGCCGGTGCATCATTGTTATGGCAAGCATTCTGCAACTTTTTTGGATTAGCTTTGGCTGTACCTGAAGGCTGAGTCGTCTTTTTGGCAGCAATTTTTGTTGGTCTGAACCAAAGCAACACAGCTACAGAACTCAGCCAGAGCAGACTGAGCAGCGAGCTGGTATGGTTCCATTGCCACGGATCAGTCTCTGCGGCTTCGCTTACGGGTGTTTGTGCTGTTGGCATAACCACAGCTGCTGCATTTTGTTGGGGTAATTCAGGATCCAGCTGCACTGTTAAGCGTTTTTCCGGCAACGTGGCGTAGTGCACTGAGTTGGTTTTTTTGTTCCACCAGGGCAATTTCACTTCCGGCAAAACCAGTTCACCGGCTTTATTGGCAACGACTGCCATGCTGAATACTTTCTGAGAGACCAAAGTGCCATTGCGTTCGGCTTGCTTGGCATGAGGTTGTTCTTTATAAAGTTTTACTCCATCTGGAGTATCCAGAGTTAAATCCGGCAACTGGTGTTCTGCCACATCCAGCGCTGTAATGGTAATAGTGCGGGTGACAGGTTCTCCCTGAGTGAGCTGATCGGTGGCCGGACTCCACTCTTCATTTAAGCTGACTAAATCAGCGATAAGCCAGTCGCCAGGGAAGTTATCCGGTTGCGGCGCCACTTCAATGGTTATGTCATTCGCTTTTGCACTGACCGCTTTGGTCTGGGCAAAGTAGTCGTAACGACCTGAGTTTCTGTCAAGCATTTCACCGCTGAGGACTGAGCCCGGTAGCACAAAAGTGCCACTGCGCTCAGGGATCAAACGGTATTGACGGGTAAAGGTACGGTAGCGTTCCCCGTTGACCAGCTCTGAACCTTCTTTATCTTTGCCCAGTTGCTCTATGCTCAGACCTTCTACTTTGGGCTCACTCAGCGAGCCTCGCTGTAAGTCGCCCTGAAAAAAGATTTTTACTTCCAGATACGCCAGCTGCTGTACATAAAGCTGAGTGCTGTCCAGACTACTTTGTAAAAACAGCTGAGCGTCGTTATCGGTTTGAGTCTGCACTGAACCTTCGACCACTTCGACTTCAATAGCCGTGGAACTAACACCTTCAATCTCAAAAGATGGAATGATAAAAGTGCCCTGTTGTTTGGCCTTGAGTAACAGACGCCAACTGGTAGTACGGCTTGCTTTTCCATTGACGATTTGCATTTGCTGGCCGAGCGAAGGACCCTGCACCAGAAAATCTTTATCCAATACGGAAAAATCAGGCTGAGTGGCAACCTGATCATCGGCGACCAACTCCAGCACCGCTGTTTCACCTAATAACAAAGGATTTTTATCCAAAGATACCTTTAACTCGGTCAAGGCCCAGGCAGGACTACTTAGTATTAACAACAGGCAGAACCACTGCTTTACCATTCTTCAACAACTCCGGCTGGTGGTTGATCATAACGACGTTTTTGATATTCAATCGCCATCTTGCGACGTAATAACAACGAAGGGTCATCTTGTACTTTGCGTAATAAGTTATCCAGTTGCTGACTTTGTTCAGCGTTAGCATTCGGCCAGGCTTGCGAAATAGCCTTTTGTTGCTGAGTTTCTTTGTTATCTTTGTCTTGTTCTGTCTGTTCTGCCGCCCGTTGCTGCTCTTGTTGTTTTTGCTGTTGTTCAGTTTGACCAGGCGGCTGATCTTTTTGTGAGGCGGCATCATTGCCTTGGTCAGCAGACTGCTGTTCAGAGGATTGCTGCTCTTTTGATTGTTGTTCTGATTGTTGTTCTGATTGTTGTTTTGAACCCGAGCCTTCACCTTCCTCAGCAGACTGGTCGCCGGATTGTTCTTTTTGCTGCTGGTCCTGCTGCTGGCCATCCCCTTTTTGTTGTTGCTGCTTTTGCTGTTCCAGCGCTTTTTTCACAGCATCCAGGTTTTGTTTTGCTTTATCAAGCGGTGGATTTTTTGCAAGTGCCTGCTCGTAGGCCTCTATCGCCTGCTGGTACTTTTGTTGCTGTGCCAGGCTATTGCCAAGGTTATACAACGCATCTGCAGTATCTAACTGGCGATAAGACTGCTCAGCTGCCGCATAATCCTGTGCCCGGTAAGCGGCGTTGCCTTTCCATAAGGGGTCTTCAAAATTTTGCCATGCACTGGAGTAATCGCCTTGCTGATAGGCTTGTTGAGCTTTTTGTTGTTGAGTTTGCCACAGGTCACTCCATTCAAAAGCTTCAACCTTTGGCATAAAAAGTACCATTACAAACACAGTCAGAGCACCACGTTTGTGTAGCCATAAGGCGAGTGGGAGCAATAACCAGACCAGATAAACTGCATTGTCCTGCCACTGGTCACCAAAGAGTTTTTGCTGCTCGTCACTGTCTGCTTTTTTATCCAGAGGTTTTAATGCCAGCAGGGCCTCAATATCACTGTCCTCTGAACTTGCTACGGCAAATACACCGGAGCGCAACTCAGCCAATTGCTGCAACTGCACCAAAGGAACCCGGGGGAGTACAATAGCGCCCTGACGGTCTTTTAACAGCTCACCATTGCTCAAACGCACCGGCGCTCCCTGTGATGTACCAAAGGCTAGTACAGACAAGCGGTGGGGAAAGTTATCCATCAGTTCACGCAAGCGGGTGTAGTCAGAGGAAGCAAAGCCATCGGTAAAAAGCACCACATCACCTTGCAGATAACCCCCTTGTTTTAAAAGCTGATCCGCTAAGAGCAAAGCCGCCTCCAGATTCGAACCCTGCACTGGCATAATGTCCGGGCTGAGTTCGGGCAAAAGCAGCCGTACGTTGTTGTGATCCTGAGTTAAAGGCGAAATAACAAAAGCATCGCCGGCAAAACTGACTAACGCCAGTTCACCTTCTTTAATACCATCGATATAGTCCAGCGCTTTAAAACGGGCCTGGGTAAAGCGGTCTGGGGATAAGTCGGTCGCGCGCATCGACATCGACATATCCATCAAAATCACAGTGGCTTTTTTTAGTTGAAATACCGGTTGCGGTAAACGTTGCCAACTAGGTCCTGCCAGGGCTATCAGGCTTATCAGCCAGATGCTCAATAACAGCCACACCACAGGTTTTTGTTGCCGTGTAGCAGGTACTGTTAACAGCTCTTTTTGCAAATGAGGGGCTATCCAATGTTGCCAGGCACTTTGCGGACGGCGTAGTTTGGCAAATAAGCCCCAAATCAGCACAGTGGGGAGCAGCAGCCAGAAATATTCTGGTCTTAACCAGTGAAAATCAGCCCACATTTTTTAGTCTCCCAGACCATTGGATCTGGCCCAAAGCAAGCAACACAGAACAAAACAATGCCGCTAATAAGGGCCAATGCAACAAACTTTGTTGTGGTCTGTAGCTGATTTGATCGCGTTCTATCGGCTCTAACTGATCCAGCAACTTATAAATTTGAGCCAGCTCTGCTAAATCGCGAGCCCGGAAGTATTTGCCGCCAGTTTCTTCTGCGATACGGGTCAGCAACACTTCATCCAAATCCTGCGAAGGGTTAATCAATTGGCGACCAAAAATACTCTGTTGCACCATTTGTTCTGCACCGACACCTACAGTATAAATTTTTACTCCGGCCGCTTTAGCCAGTTGCAAGGCCTCCAAAGGTTGGATCACGCCTGCAGTGTTGGCGCCATCACTTAATAAAATCAGTACTTTGTTTGAGGTTTCATAGGTGTTTAAGCGTTTCACTGCCAAGCCTATGGCTTCGCCTATGGCTGTGCGTTCACCGACTAAACCCCGTACCGCTTCATCCAGCATGGTTTGAATGGTCGTTAAGTCATAGGTTAATGGCGTTTGTTGATAAGCAGCGTCACCAAATAAAATAAGACCGATCCGATCGCCCTGACGCTGCTGAATAAAGTCGCTGACCACCAGTTTCACCGCCTGCAATCGGTCTATGCTTTGTCCCTGATGTTGCATATCGCTGATGGCCATAGAACCGGACAAATCCAGTGCCAGCATCAAATCGCGGCCTTGTTGAGGTAAGGTCACGGTTTCACCCAGCCATTTAGGTTGAGTGGCGCTGAGCACTAAAAAGCACCAGCACAGTAGCGCGAGCCATGTTTTGGCAGAGCGGGGCGCCTTGCTCACCAGACCAGAATTTTGACCGCTGGCCTGAATTAAGGCTTTGTGTTTGAGTGGGCTGCCTTGTTGCTGAGTTTTACGTCGCAGTAACAAAGGCAGAGGCAGCAGGATCAATAACCAGGGGTAGCTAAAGTCAAACATCAAAGCCGCTCCAGTTGTTTGACACAAACTTTATTTAACCATTGTGAAGCAAATTGAAGATAAGCGGAGAAATCGCTTTCTGCGGACTCTGATTTATACAACAAGCTTTGTAAGTCAGGTAACTTCTGTTGTGGTAATTGCTGCTGTAAAAAGTCCTGCCATTGTTGCACTGGCGCAGATAACACCGGATGCCCTGGGCTGTAGCAATGCACCAGTCGTTTTAACAGTTCGTTTAATTCCGCACTCTGCTCTGGCTTGTTGATCAGGCGCAACTCTGCTTTGGCCTGACGCAAAGGTAAGGCTTTTTGCCATTTTTGCCAGAAAAAACGAAAGCCATAAGCCAGTAATAAAATAACCAGCACAGCGAGCAACCACCAGAGCGGCGCCGGCGGCCAGAAGGTATTCAGCACCGGCTCCTGTATATCGGCTAACGCCAGTTGCGGTTCAGTGTTCGCCATCAGGCCAACTCCTGTTTAATTGTTCAATCAAAGGAAAAGCAGCACTGATTTCTAAATAGCGGCAGTTCAGCTTTTTTAAATTCAGTTGTAAAGCGTGTTGCCACTGACTTTGTTGCTGCTTATAACTGTCTTTTAAGCTTGATGAGCCCAAGTCCAGAGTTTTGAGCTGCTGGCCGTCAGTCACCGCAGCTAAACCAGAAGCAGACAAGGGCAGTTGTAAATCCAAAGGATCGGTAATATGCACACAACGAATTTCATTATGCTGGCGCATGGCTTGTAAGTGGCGCAAGCCTTGTGCGTCAAGTGCGCTGAAATCTGAGATCACAAAAAGCAGTGAGCCAGGACGGGCTAAACGACGCATTAAACCCAACGCATGGTTCAGGTTGGATTCCGCTGGCATGCCCTGGTTTTGCTGAATTTTAATCAGCGCATTTAAATAGCGTAATACCGCCTGACTGCGAGCTGCAGGTTTAAGCTCCAGCAGTTGTTGTTCACTAAAGATCAGACCACCGAGTTTGTCGCCTGTCTCGCGTACATGCCAGGCCAATAAAGCGGCCAAATGCGCAGCCTGCACGGATTTCAGCAGCAGTTTTGTGCCAAAGCGCATCGACTCCGACAGATCCGTCAGGATAAAAACCGGACGCTCTTTTTCTTCACGGAATAATTTGGTGTGGACTTTGCCGGTCCGGGCTGTAACCCGCCAGTCGATGGTACGTACGTCATCACCGCTCTGGTAATGCCGTACTTCATCAAATTCCATGCCCCGGCCTTTAGTACGCGCCAGATAGGAACCTGCCAACTTACTTTGAATGGCCATTTTGGGTGCTAAATCCAGCAAAGCATGATGACGCTGATAGGCCAGCAGCTGCGGTAAATCCAGATGGATACCGTCTGTGGCCAGTTGTTCAAGCTGAAGTTGGGTGTTCATCAAAGCCACATCAGGCTACCGGAACCAGTTTTAAAATCTCTCTGAGCACATCGTCTGTGCTTAAACCCTGAGCTTCGGCATCGTAGGTTAAGATCAGACGATGACGTAACACATTAAAAAATACCGCCTGGATATCATCTGGCGTGACAAAATCGCGGCCTTCTAACCAGGCTTTAGCCCGGGCGCAACGCTCCAATGCAATACTGGCACGTGGACTGGCTCCATAAGCTATCCATTTCGCCAGTTGCTCGCTGTAAGCTTTGGCATTTCGGGTCGCCATCACCAGCTGCACTATGTAGTTTTCCAGGCTTTCGGCCATATGCAGCTTTAAAATGTCCTGACGGGCGGCAAAAATATCGGCCTGACTGATAGGGCTTAATTTGGCTTTTTCATGAGCCAGGGCTTCACCGCGGGTTAAACGCAAAATCGCCAGCTCAGTGGCGGCATCTGGGTAATCCACTTTCAGATGCAATAAAAACCGATCCAGTTGAGCTTCAGGTAACGGATAAGTGCCTTCCTGCTCCAGCGGGTTTTGCGTGGCCATGACTAAAAACAGTTCTGGCAGCGCATAAGTTTTACGGCCGACGGTAATTTGTTTTTCCGCCATGGCTTCTAATAAAGCCGACTGCACTTTGGCCGGTGCTCGGTTAATTTCGTCGGCCAGAATAATATGGTGAAATAAAGGACCAGCCTGAAATTCGAATTGCCCTGTTTCAGGACGGTAGATATCTGTGCCTGTTAAATCCGCTGGCAATAAGTCAGGGGTAAACTGAATGCGGTGGAAACGGCCTTCAACGCCGTGAGCCAGCGCATTCACCGCACGGGTTTTGGCTAAACCCGGTGGGCCTTCCACCAACAAATGACCATTGGCCAGTAAAGCCAACAAAATACCTTCCGTCAGCGCATGCTGACCTAAGACCTGACCGTCCAGATAGTCTTTTAACGCGGAGAATGCCTTTACCATAATACTCACTACTGTTTTTTAGTTATCGTCATGACTTATTGTTGTTTATTTTCCAAGCAGTTAGCTCTAAAAAAAGCTAGGCTAAGACCACTTGCTTTTATATAAGGTTCAAGACGTTTTAAAACAAGTGTTTTAATTTGCCTGATCTCTGGTTACAATCGAATTATCTACAGGTCAGACCTGTCACGAGTCACACTAAGAGGATTGTCCATGGCTGCGCCAATACAACTTACCACACGTCAAGGGGACCGTATCGCCATAGTGCGTGGTCTGCGTACTCCATTTGCGAAACAAGCGACCGAATTCCATGGCATTTCAGCGCTGGAATTGGGCAAGCTGGTAGTGAACGAGCTGCTGATCCGTAGCGAATTGTCGCCCAAGTTAATAGATCAATTGGTTTTTGGTCAAGTTGTACAGATGCCGGAAGCGCCAAACATTGCCCGTGAAATCGTATTAGGCACTGGCATGAACGTGCATACCGATGCCTTTAGTGTGACCCGTGCTTGCGCCACCAGCTTCCAGTCTGTGGTCAGCGTGGCTGAAAGCATGATGGCAGGCCACACTGAAATTGCCATTGCAGGTGGCGCAGATTCAAGTTCGGTATTGCCTATTGGTGTCAGTAAAAAATTAGGCCGTGCTCTGGTCGATTTAAACAAAGCCAAAACTTTTGGTCAGAAACTGGCGATCTTCCGCCGTTTAGGTTTAAAAGATTTGTTGCCAGTACCTCCGGCAGTAGCGGAATACACCACGGGCTTGTCGATGGGCGATACGGCCGAGCAAATGGCTAAAACCCACGGTATCAGTCGTGCCGATCAGGACGCATTAGCGCACCGTTCACACAGTTTAGCTGCACAAGCCTGGAAAGATGGCCTGTTAAAAGATGAAGTGATGGCCGCTCATATTGAGCCGTATAAAACCTTCCTTGAAGTCGACAACAATATTCGTATGGATTCTAAACTGGAATCGTACAGCAAGTTAAAACCTGTGTTTGACCGCCAGTTTGGTACTGTCACCGCAGCCACCAGCACGCCATTAACAGATGGTGCTTCCGCTGTATTAATGATGACCGAAAGCCGCGCTAAAGCTATGGGTTATGAAGTGCTGGGTTATATCCGCAGCTACGCTTTTGCCGCTATTGATGTGTGGGAAGATATGCTGATGGGCCCATCTTATGCGACACCTATTGCTTTGGAACGCGCCGGTTTGAAGCTGTCTGACTTAACCCTGATTGAAATGCACGAAGCTTTTGCTGCCCAGGCGCTGGCCAATATGAAAATGTTTGGCAGCAAAACTTTTGCTGAACAAAAACTGGGTCGCACAGACGCCATTGGTGATATTGATATGGCGAAATTTAACGTGATAGGCGGCTCTCTGGCTTACGGCCATCCTTTTGCCGCAACCGGCACCCGTTTAATCACTCAGACCTTAAATGAATTAAAACGCCGTGGTGGTGGTATTGGTTTAACCACGGCTTGTGCGGCCGGTGGTTTAGGTGCAGCTATGATTGTGGAGACTGAATAATGAGCCAGCCGACTTTTAGCTTAACAGTCCGACCTGATCAGATTGGTGTGATCAGTATGGATGTGGCAGGCGAGAGCATGAATGTGCTCAAAGCTGCGTTTGCTGATGAGATTAAATCTCTCCTTGGCGAAATTAAAAACAATAAAGACATCAAAGGTTTAGTTATTATCAGTGGTAAGCCGGATTCTTTTATCGCCGGTGCCGATATTTCTATGCTGGATGGCTGCACTACAGCGCAGCAAGCTGAAGACATTGGCCGTATGGGCCAACTGGTGTTTAACCAGCTTGAAGCTTTAGCTATTCCGTTAGTGGCTGCAATTCATGGCCCTTGTTTAGGTGGCGGTTTAGAGCTGGCGTTAGCCTGTCATGCCCGTGTTGCGACAACAGACAACAAAACAGTATTGGGTTTACCTGAAGTGCAACTGGGCTTATTGCCAGGCAGCGGTGGTACTCAACGTTTACCTCGTCTGGTCGGTATTCAAAAAGCTCTGGATATGATTTTAACCGGCAAACAGCTGCGTGCTGCTCAGGCGAAAAAAATCGGTTTAGTCGATGCCGTAGTGCCGAAAAGCATTTTGCTGGAAGCCGCTGTACAGCTGGCGCTGAAAGGCAAACCAGCTGCACGGGACGTCAAACTAAATTTTGTCGGTAAAGTGCTGGAAAAAACACCTTTTGGCCGTGCCATTGTGTTTAGCCAGGCTGAAAAACAAACCTTAGCTAAGACGCATGGCAATTACCCGGCGCCGCTGAAGATCCTCAAAGCCATTAAAGCTGGGGTGGACGGTGGTTTTAATAAAGGCCTGGATGTGGAAGCCAAAGCTTTTGGTGAGCTCTGCATGACCCCTGAATCCAAAGCCTTACGCTCGTTATTTTTTGCCACCACTCAAATGAAAAAAGAGACAGGGGCAGGGGATGTTCAGCCGCGTAAAGTGCGCAAAGCTGCCATTTTAGGCGGTGGTTTGATGGGCGGCGGCATAGCCAATGTTACAGCCACTAAAGCCGGCGTGCCGGTACGAATTAAAGACATCAGCCAGCAGGGTATTTCCAATGCGATGAAATACAGCTACAGCCTGCTGGAGAAAAAGCTGCGTAAACGTTTTGTCACTAAGACTGAAGTGCAAAAACAAATGTCCTTGTTGACCGGAACCACTGACTACAGTGGTTTCCACGATGTGGATTTAGTGGTTGAAGCTGTGTTTGAAGATCTAAATCTAAAACAGCAGATGGTCGCTGATATTGAAAAGCATTGCTCAGAACATACGGTTTTTGCCAGCAACACCAGTTCATTGCCTATAGGACAGATTGCAGCCAAAGCGGCTCGCCCTGAAAATGTGATTGGTCTGCATTACTTCTCTCCTGTGGATAAAATGCCACTGGTGGAAGTCATAGCCCATGACAAAACCTCGGCTGAAACTATAGCCACTACTGTGGCTTTTGCCCGTAAGCAAGGTAAAACGCCGATCGTCGTGAAAGACGGTGCAGGTTTTTATGTCAACCGTATTCTGGCGCTGTATATGAACGAAGCGGCTAATATATTGCTTGAAGGCGAACCTGTGGAAGCGCTGGACAAAGCGCTGGTGAAGTTTGGTTTCCCAGTCGGTCCTATTACTTTACTGGATGAAGTGGGTATAGATGTTGGCGCAAAAATATCGCCTATTCTGCTGAATGAATTGGGTGAGCGTTTTACTGCACCAGCGGCTTTTGACCGCTTACTGGCCGATGGCCGTAAAGGCCGTAAAACCGAAAAAGGCTTTTACCTCTATGGCGCTAAAGCCAAAGGCAAAAAGCAGGTCGATGCTTCGGTTTATAGCGTGCTGGGTTTAAACCCGCAGGCTAAGCTCAGCGGCGATCAAATAGCGCTGCGCTGCACAGTGCAAATGCTGAACGAGGCCGTGCGCTGCTTAGAAGAAGGCATTATCAGCAGCGCCCGTGACGGTGATATAGGCGCTATCTTCGGTATCGGCTTCCCGCCGTTCTTAGGCGGCCCTTTCCGTTATATCGATCAGATGGGTGCAGCCACTTTAGTTGCGCACCTGCGCAGCTTTGAGAGTCGTTTTGGCGCACGTTTTGCCCCAAGCAAACTCCTGTTGGAAAAAGCAGAGCAAAACACGACTTTTTATTAAGTCCTCCTTTGACCCGCAAAAGGCTTCTTATTGACAGAAGCCTTTTCTTTTTCTGCCGCGCTACTGCTGCTTTGCTGCTGCATTGTTTTGTTACATCTTATTCGTCGTATCAACTGTTCTTGCTGTGGTTGTAAAACTGCTGTTGTGTTAACGTTTTGTTGTTTTTAACCACTCAGTCCAACCACAAAAGAGAGAGAAATATGCCTAATCCGGTCCGTATTCTTGGTTATGGAGTTGTTATGCTCAGCAGTTTTCAATTGATGGCTGCTATGCCATCTGCAGCCCCTGTGGCACCAGTCAAACCTTATGTCGTGAAATCAGAACATGGCAACAGGCAAGACCCTTATTATTGGCTGCGGGACGATAAACGACAGGCTCCTGAAGTTCTGGCTTATCTCAACGCAGAAAATCAGTATTACCAGCAGTATGCAGACCAATACAAAACACTGAGCAAAACTTTGGCTGATGAAATTATTGGTCGCGTTAAACAGGACGACAGTACAGTGCCTGTGGTAAAGGGAGATTACTCCTACTACACCCGCTATGAACAAGGCAAAGAGTATCCGATTTATGCCCGTAAGCCCAAAGCGGGCGGCGCTGAACAGGTGATGCTGAATGTCAATGAGTTAGCTAATGGCAAAGATTTTTATCAGATTGGCAACTTTCAGGTCAGCCCTGATCAACAGCTGCTGGCTTATGCAGAAGATACTACAGGCCGTCGCAATTACACGCTCAAAGTCCGGGATTTACGTACAGGCAAAGACTTAGACACGGCTATTACTGGGGCTGAAGCCTCTATCGCCTGGTCGGCAGATAACAGTCAGCTGTTTTATGTTGAAAAAGATCCGCAAACTTTATTAGGCACTAAAGTTCGTCGTCATACGCTTGGACAGGCTGTTGCCAAGGACGAAGTACTGTACGAAGAAAAAGACAGCAGTTTTTACATGGGGGTTAGCAACAGTGCCGATGATAAGTTCGTCGTGATTTGGCTCGGCAGCACAGTATCCAATGAAATGCTGGTGCTTAAATCTGACGATAGAAAAGGCAAATTCACAGCGATAGCCCCGCGTCAACGTGACTTCAAATATGAAGTGGAACATATCAATAACCGCTGGGTCATTATGACCGACTGGGATGCGCCTAACTACCGCCTGATGACGGTCAATGATGACCAGATCGGTGATCGCGACCGCTGGCAGCCGCTGCTTACGCATGACCCGGATGTGTTTATTGATTCCTTCCAGCTTTTTAACGACTATCTGGTGATTAACGAGCGCAGCAATGGTTTGGACAGAGTGCGTTTGATGCCATGGGCTGATTTAAGTAAAGCCCAGTATGTCGAATCCGACGAAGCGGCTTACGTGGCGAAAACTGACAACAACCCAGAGCAAAACAGCCAGTGGCTGCGCTACAGCTACACCTCCTTAACGACTCCACCTTCTGTCTATGAAATGCATATGAAAACAGGTGAAAAACGTTTGTTAAAACAACAGGAGGTTTTAGGTGGTTTTGATAAAAACAATTACCAGACAGAGCGTGTTTGGGCTACTGCTCAAGATGGAACTAAAATTCCGGTCAGCCTGTTGTATAAAAAAGGTCTGAAAAAAGATGGCTCAGCCCCTTTGTATCAATATGCTTATGGCTCTTATGGGATCTCCAGCTTACCCACTTTTCGTAGCACAGTGCTGTCTTTAGTCGACCGGGGTTTTGTTTACGCTATAGCTCATATTCGTGGTGGTCAGGAAATGGGCCGCAGCTGGTATGAAAACGGCAAGCTGCTGAAAAAGGTCAACACCTTCACCGACTTTATCGACGTGACTGATTACCTGGTGGCAGAAAAATACGCTGCGAAAGATAAAGTCTTTGCGATGGGCGGCAGTGCAGGTGGCTTGCTAATGGGCGCTATTGCCAATATGGCGCCGGATAAATACCGGGGCCTGGTGGCTCATGTGCCTTTTGTCGATGTGGTGACTACTATGCTGGATGAGTCTATTCCACTGACCACCAACGAGTTTGACGAGTGGGGTAATCCAAAACAAAAAGTTTATTACGACTACATGTTGTCCTATTCACCTTATGATCAGGTGAAAAAACAGGCTTATCCTGCCATGTTAGTCACTACAGGTTTGCATGACTCACAAGTACAGTATTTTGAACCGGCGAAATGGGTCGCTAAGCTGCGTACTGTCAAAACGGACCAGCAGCCTTTATTGTTCCGCACCAATATGGAAGCGGGCCATGGCGGCAAATCTGGCCGTTTCTCACGCATGATTGAAATTGCTGACGAATACGCTTTTATCTTGTCACTGCTGCCGGCAACTCCTGCCTCTTAATTAAGCAGATAACCAAAAGGCGCTGCAGTTGTTGCCGGCGCCTTTTTTATAACCCTGACTCAGACTTTCGTCGCAATTGTAGTTATTTTTCGAAGCCAAGCTCAGCTCAGTCTGGTATAGTGCGGCGGTTTTTTAAGCAGTGTGACCAAGCAGGAGTTCAGTGTGGTTTTTATCCTGAGTCTTTTTTGTCTGAGCAGCGTTAGTGTTTATATTGCAGCGTTACGCTCTGGTATGGCGGCTAAACGCTGGGCTTTGGCGGCGTTGTGCTTAGGACCTATAGTGCTTCCACTGTTTCATAATCATAAAAGACTGACCTTACGCCGCGCTTTGGGTCGCTTTTCAAATTTCTTTTAACTTTGATCCTGCCTGATCTGTCTCACGTAACAGAATCTGTCAATTAGACGGATTAAAAGGGTTATTCGTCAACCAGTTGCGTTTATTTTCTGAGCAAAATTCAGCTTCTGTTGCGTTACAAAATCATTTCTTTTGACAAAGCAAAATTTTTGTTTGACGAGTCTGATTTTGTTTACCATACTGCGCACAGTTTGATTCGGATAGCTGTAGATACAACAAAATTAGAGGAAAAAAGTGATGCAGCAAAGTTTTGTCGCTAACCGTCGCTTTTTCGATGACCAGAATTTCCCTAAGGGATTCACCAGGTCCGGGCGCTTTACTCTGGCGGAGGGTAATCTGCTGGAAAAACATGGCAACGCCATGCAGGAACTGGAAGCAGGCTCACGCCAGCCAGTCAATGAAGAAGAACAACGTTTTATCGCTGTTTGCAAAGGCGAACAGGAAGCAGCCAGCCAGTATGAAAAGGTCTGGATGAAGTACAAGCAACGTTTGCAGGAAAAACGCAAATTCCATACCGTGTTTGGTAAGAAGCGTATTGCAGATGGTGGCGAAGATTTCTCTTTTGTAGATAACGACGCAGATTAAAAGTAATACGCTGAAAAAGGGTTGGTGCAGATGCAGTACTTGGTATTGGATCTGCATCAGCCCTTTTTTGTTTTGTGCCAGTCATGCTCTGCCAAGCCTAAAAACCAAAGCCGTTTTAACCAGGTACAGCCGTCAGTTTTGGTTTTTGTTGCTTCTGTTGTTTTAAGAACAGACCAAAATCATGGGCTGACAAAGGCTTGCTGTAGAAATAACCCTGAATAATCTCACAGCGCAGCTGTTTGAGCTGTTGCAGCTGCTCAGCGTGCTCCACCCCTTCGGCGACCACAGTCAGGTTCAGGTTGTGTGCTATGGTGACTATAGTGTCCACCATGTTGCGGCCACGGGCTGTATTCATATCATCGATAAAGGCTTTATCTATTTTCAGAGTATTGAGCGGAAACTGTTTTAAATAAGCTAAAGATGAATAGCCTGTGCCAAAGTCATCCATGGCTAAATGAATACCACGAGCCCGAAGTTTCTTCATGGTATCTATCGCCAGAGTGGGCGATTGCATCACTGTGCCTTCGGTGATTTCTAATTCCAGATGATAAGAGGGCAGTTCAGAGCGCTGCAGTATGTCGTCTATCTGCTCACACAAAAAGGGTAACATAAACTGTTTGGCTGATAAGTTGACCGCAACACGGCCATGAAACAGCCCCATATCTATCCAGCGTTTGACGTCTTCGCAGGTTTTTTGCAAAACCACTTCACCAATTTCAAGAATTTGGCCTGTTTCTTCTGCCACAGGAATAAAAGAGGCCGGGCTGATTAAGCCTTTTTTCGGTGTGATAAAACGCACCAAAGCTTCCATACCCACTAGTTGACCTGTGACTATGTCCATTTTGGGCTGATAAAACACGGTGAAATAGTCTTCTTTTAAACCGTGACGGATCAGGTTTTCAACCTGCAAGCGTTTTACTGCCAGCTTGTTCATAGAGTCGTTAAAAAACAGGTAACGGTTGGCACCTTCATGTTTGGCGTGGTACATGGCCGTGTCAGCATTACGCAGCAGCGCCTGAGGGTCGCTGCCATCTTCCGGATATAACACTATGCCTATACTGCTGGTGATCGCCAGTTCGTGCTGTTCGATAAAAAATGGCAGGTTGATTTGTTTCAGCAGATCTTTGGCCAGGCTGGTGATACTGTGAATATCATTGGTGTTTTCCAGCACCACAGCAAATTCATCTCCACCTAAACGGTAGAGTTTGGCTTTAAAGCGGGTAAAATGACTTAAACGTTCGGATAATTTACAGAGCAAGGTATCGCCGAGCTCATGGCCCAGTGAATCGTTAATCTTTTTGAAGTTGTCTAAATCAAACACCAACAGCGCGTGTTCAACCTGTTCACGCACTAATTGACTTAAATGGCTGGAAAAACGGGCACGGTTCGGCAAGCCTGTTAAGGTATCGGTATCGGCAAGACGATTCAGTTCTGCTTCACGTTTCTTACGTTCGCTGATGTCTGAAACTACACCAACAAACTGCTGCACTTGCCCAAGTTCATCTTTGATCACGTCAAAACTCAGTTCAGCCTGATACAGCTCCCCATTGTGTCTTTTGTCTTCAATTTCGCCAGCCCAATAACCTTGTTCTAATAAAGACTGGCGGATTTCATGTAAAAAGCGGGCAGGGTAGAGACAAAGCTCAAAGACGGTATGCAGCACTGACTCCCGGCTTTTACCTGTCATGCTAACAAAAGCCGGATTAACTTCTAATAAGGCAAAATTAGTATCACAGACCATCACCGCGTCGGAGATATTGTCCAGGCAGCGGGCAAATAAGCTTAAACGTTCTTCGGTCTCTTTTAATTGCTGAATATTTTTTAACGTACCAGTCATGCGAATAGCCTGGCCTTGTTCGTTCAACTGCACCACTTTGCCACGGTCAAGTACCCAGATCCATTGGCCGTTGGCGGCTTTTATCCGGTAGCTGGCTTCGAAAATAGGCGTCATACCATGCATATGTTGTTGCAGTGCGCTGGTGACTCTTTCTACATCTTGTGGATGAATTTCAGAGCGATTCGGCGGAAATTGCTGGCTGTCACCTGGTTTCTCTAAGGGCTGGTGCCAGGAGCTGGAACGATACAACTGACCTGCCTGCATATCCCAGTCCCATAATTCATCGCCGCTACCCCATAAGGACAAACGCAGACGCTCTTCACTTTGCTCGAGCTTCGACTGATAACGCCGCATCCGTACTATGCTCAAGTGAGCCAGCACCAAAGCGACTATCGACAGGACAGAGATCAGCGTCAACATATAAGGTTGCAACTGCTCCCAACCTGCCGCAATGGCAGGCAGAGGCATGGCTGATACAACAGCAAAGGGCAGAGGTAAAACTGGAGTCAGGCGCACAATCAGACTTTTTTAATGGATATCAATTCACGGTAACTAATGTTATCCACACTGTCAAAGCCATTCCGACAATAAAGGCAATTTCTCTAATAAATTGAACGGGTTTTGTTCAGTCAAATGACTGTGATCCGGTTTATCTCCTGTCGCCAGGAAAATTGCATCATAGTCTGGTGCCAACAGTTGATAAAAAAATGCGATAAAATCGGTCAGACTGAGTTGTTCCAGTGCTTTTTCGATCTGCTCGTTTAAATCAAATTGATGATCCCCCTGGCCTATCGCCAGCCACAGCCGTTTTGCTCTGGCACCTAAGCTGCTGTCCCTTTCTTTAATTTGGGTTGCCAGACCTTGTTTCATCTGCACAAATTCATCTTCGTCCAGCTCTTCTAATTCAGACAGGAAATTTTTGTAAAACGCCAAAGTCGCTTTGTATAAATCAGCGCAGGATGCAGTCGGGCTTTGAATGTAAAACGCTATACCAGGCAACAGATTCATCGGTACATAACCAGTACCAACTAAATAACCCAGCTGCTGCTCAGTGCGCAGTACATGGAAATACTCAGGGGAGAGTAGGTGATTTGCCAGCATAAAAAGCGCCATATCTTCGGGGCGTTTTTGTCGTGACGGCAGATAGATCACCAGTGCTTGATCACTGTGTTCAACCTGAACCTGAACCCACACCGGACCTATGCCCTCGGTATTAAAACGTTGGCGGGGTAAAGCCTTGCCTTGTTGTTGCCTGGATAGCCACAATTGCAGAGCCTGACTTAACTCTGTTGCATCTGTAGTACGCCAGTTTCCGACCATAAAAGCATCCAGATAGACCTGTTGTAATAACTGCTGGTGAAACAATATAAAATCGTTGTAACTGAGTTGCTGTAACGCTGCAGCCAGTTGATCAATATCCGGATTTAACGGCTGTAATAAAGACGACAATTGACTAAAAAGTTTAGAAACTGGTTTGTTTTTGCTGTGATTTTGCCAGTGTCTGATCAATTGGCGCTTAATTTCATCAAAACGTTGTTCGTCAAATTGACAGCAGTCCATTTGGGCTAATAAATCTGAGACTAGCTTAATCTGGTTCCCTGCCAAACCACTGCTGTGCACACTGATGCCATTGTGCTGGACATGCAAATGGTAAGTTAAACCTGCGGTAGTGGCGGCATAAAAACTTTCATTGATCTGATCCTGAAATAACTCCAGCCATAACCGGCTGGACGCCATATGAGCCACAGACTGAATACAACGGGGTAAATTCAGCTGGACAAAAATATGACCTTTGGGTGTTTTAAAGTCGGTATCGGCTTTAAACCACAACTTAAAGCCAGACTGCTGTACCAAAAGCTGGGGTTTGGTCATATGGGCAGAGTTTGAGAGTAAGTTCAGCTCTGTCACCAGATAAGGATTGCTCTTTGGCAGATGATTGCCGTCAGGCACCTGAGCTTGTTGATAACGTTCCAGCTGAGACTGTGTCAGGGGCTGGACACGGTAAGGTGTTTGATACCAGCGCGCTTCAAGGTTGGCCTCTATATCAGGTGCAATAAACATCACCCTCATATTGTCGGGACGGAAGTTCTGCAACAGCTCGCGATACAGCGATTCTGGAGGCAGGTCCATGCGGTAGTCCCCATAGACATAATCATCGACCGGATAATGTTGCATATTGACGGACAAATCGCAGGCGCCTTGCAGGGCCGTGCTGGGCTCTTGATACAGGTAGCTCCACTGCACTAAACGCTGGCGCTCCAGAAATAAATGCTCTGGAAAGGCGGATTGTCGAAGCAACTGCAGCTGACCAAACATGGCTTCTAAAATCTGATCTTTGGCTAAAACGCCTTGTTCTGTCAGTTCGAAAGATAAAGTGAAATCTTTGTAGTTACTGCCGTCTATACCACCACCAGCACTCAACTGATTGACCCAGCCCTGATCTTTTAAATAAGCCAATAAAGAACCCGAGCCTTCATCCCCTAATAAATGCGCTAAAAAAGAAATCAGCTTGTATTTGTACAAGGGCTGGATGTCGGGCAAGGCAAAACTGGCGACCAGCCTCTGACTGAATTTATGTGGCGCGATATCCAGTTGTAGCGCTTGATGTTCAGCCAGATACAAAGGCTCGGATAAAGGGGCTTTGGCACTAACATGGTTGGGTAAAGCAGCAAAATACTGATGCACCAGCTGCTCCAGTTGTTGCAGTGGTAAAGGGGATACCAGACATAAGGTCATACGGCGTGTACCGTAATGGCTATCAAAAAACTGCTGCACCGCTTGTTGCAGGCTTTGCTCCGGTGTATCACACAAGGTCGTTAAGTTACCCACCGAAAATTTAGCAAAAGGGTGGGCTGGATTGACCGTTTCTTTGTGCACCTGGTAAATGCGTCTGCTGTCATCTTTCAATTTTAATGAAAACTCAGCCTCAATGGCCTGACGCTCTTTTTCTATGTAATCTGCATGAAACAGCGGCGCACGGAACATATCGGCAAACCTGTCCAAAGCCTGCTCAAAGTAGTCTGTGTCTATATCAAAGAAAAAACTGCTGTGTTCAGTACCAGTCCAGGCATTATGACTACCACCATGATGGTTGATAAAATGCTGATACTCACCGGCATCCGGATAGTTTTCAGTACCTAAAAACAGCATGTGCTCCAAAAAATGTGCTAAGCCCTGACGTTCCGCCGGATCATCAAAGTGCCCAACGTTCACTGTCAGCGCCGCAGCACTTTTTTCTGCATCTTGCTGATGCACGAGAAGAACAGGAAGATCATTCGATAAAGTCTGCGCCAGGTATTGACGTTTATCGTTAGGGCTTTGCATTAACTGGATTTTTTTCAATTTATGCCTCGTGACGGGAACCCTGAAAATACAGAATGCGAGGGTTCATCATAGCGATTAGGAATATAGTAACGCAATTTTATGCTTTATTAGCAGTTACTGTCGGCATTAACTTTCATTATCATAGCGCACTCTTTTCGCGAGCGTCGCGAAGTTGTAACTGGTAGCAACAATGGTTAATTTGGTTATTATGCGGCACGGTGAAGCTGAACCGCAGTACTTGAGCGACAGTGAACGACAGTTAACAGCAGCAGGTCAGGCCGAAGTCAGTGAAATGGCTCAGTGGCTGCATCACCACTATAGTGCATTTGACCGGATTTTCTCCAGCCCTTATCGCAGGACACAGCAAACTGCCGCAGTTTTGCTGCAAAAAGGGCTGTCAGCGCACTCTGTTGAAGTCAATGCAGATCTGGTCCCTGAAGGCAATGCACAACTGGTGGTCGATTTTCTGGATATGCTGTACGCAGAAAATCCGCAGGCTAAAATTTTATTGGTCTCGCATATGCCACTGGTCAGTTTTTTGGTTGAAGCTTTTACCCGCAGTGGCCAGACGCCGATTTTTGATACTGCAGGTGTAGCCTGCATTGATTACCATCAGCACAAGGGCATCTTATTGGAATATGCCTGCCCAAGTATGCTTCGTTTGGTAAAGTCGGTGTCTTAAGTCGGGGTTTTAAGTAACACCAGTAAAGCACCATCCCGGCCCCATTCAGTAGGGGCCGTATGAAAAGCCCGTACATTAGGGTGTTGCACCAGCCAGTTCGGCACTCGTTTTGCCAGAATACCTAAACCTTTACCATGCACCACACAAGCGCAGTTAAAGTGCTGTTGCTCGCAGTACGCCAGTAAAGCTGCCAGTTCAGTTTTGGCCTGTTGTTGGGTTAAACCATGTAAGTCCAAGACCACAGCGGGGCGAAATTCACCGCGTTTTAATTGTCTGGCTAAGGTGGGGTCATCGCCGGTCTGCACAAAGGCCAGAGTTTGACTGTCGCTGAAAAAACCTTCGTATTGGTCTGAAAAGTAAAACAAATGGCTATCTGGACTGCTATTTGTTAAAGTAGCGGCCATTCTGACCTTGCCGGGCTGACGGGCAAAAGGTATCTTGTCCTGCTGCAAGGGGCGTGCGCCTGTTACCGAGTCCCGGAACAGCTGTTTTTCTTCATCAGGAAGATTTGAAACTGGTGTTTTTTTTCGCATGCCCGAAGTCTAACCAATCACTAGAGTAAAACACAATGACAGAGCATCAAAGCAGCCATCTGACTGCGGAAATTATCGACGAAGCCATCCGCGAGCTGCATTCCATCCACGACTGGTTACGCTGGTCTGTCAGTCAGTTTAATAAAGCCCATATCTATTTTGGTCATGGCACCGACAATCCATGGGATGAAGCTGCCTTGCTGCTGGCTCATAGTCTGGATATAGCCCGCATTAGCGAAAACCTGTTGCCACTTCGTATCACCAGCACTGAAGCCAAAGTCTTTTGCGATTTGTTACTGCAACGCATCGAACAGCGCATTCCTGCGGCTTATCTGACGCAGCAGGCCTTTTTCTGTGGCTTAAGTTTTTATGTCGATGAGCGGGTGTTAGTGCCACGTTCGCCGATAGGAGAGCTGATCAGCCGAAGCTTCGAGCCCTGGTTTAAAGAGCATGAACCAGCTCGTATTTTGGATTTGTGTACAGGCTCAGGTTGTATAGCCATCGCTTGCGCTAAACAGTTTCCAAATGCTGAAGTAGATGCACTGGATATCAGCGAAGATGCGCTGGATGTGGCGATATTTAATATCGAACAGCATGAGCTGGAGCATCAGGTGTTCCCTATGTTGTCTGATGGTTATAACGCCATTAAAGGTCAGACTTACGACTTGATTGTCACCAATCCGCCTTATGTTGATGCTGAAGATATGGCTGACTTGCCAGATGAATACCATCACGAGCCGGAATTAGGGTTAGCCTCTGGCCATGACGGTCTGGAATTGACCCGCCGTATTTTGGCGCAAGCCGCAGAGCATTTAAATGACGGCGGCTGGCTGATTTGTGAAGTAGGCAACAGTATGGTTGCACTGCAAGAGCTGTATCCGGATTTGCCATTACAATGGCTGGAATTCGAACGCGGTGGTTTAGGGGTATTCGCCATCAGCAAAGCTGACCTGGTGAAACATCAGCATAGTTTAGAAGCGTAATTCGTCAGAACAGAGAACAAGACTCAGGAGCAGAAGATGTCGGGTAATTCTATAGGCCAACTCTTTAAAGTGACCACCTTTGGTGAAAGCCATGGCCCAGCCATTGGTGGCATAGTGGATGGTTTGCCGCCTGGCTTAAAGCTTGACCTGGAGCAAATTCAGCACGAATTAGACAGACGCAAACCTGGCACCTCACGTTACACCACGGCACGTCGTGAGGATGATATCGTTAAAATTTTATCCGGTGTGTTCGATGGTTACAGCACGGGAGCATCCATCGGCTTACTGATTGAAAATACTGATCAGCGCTCACAGGACTATTCTGCTATTAAAGACCTGTTCCGCCCTGGTCATGCCGATTACACTTACTGGCATAAATTTGGTATTCGCGATTACCGCGGTGGCGGCCGCTCGTCAGCCCGTGAAACAGCTGTCCGTGTGGCTGCAGGTGCTATTGCCAAGCAGTATTTAAAAGCGAAGTTTGGGATCGAAATTCGGGGTTATCTGGCGCAGCTTGGCCCAATCAAAGCGCAAAAGCTGGATTGGGACCAGGTGGAACAAAATGCTTTTTTCTGCCCTGATGTCGACGTGCTCGAGCAGTTAGATGAGTATATGCGTCAGCTGAAAAAAGACGGTGATTCAGTCGGTGCCCGCATCAATGTGGTGGCGTCCGGTGTGCCTGTGGGTTGGGGAGAGCCTGTGTTCGACCGCATTGATGCCGATATTGCCCATGCCATGATGAGTATTAATGCGGTGAAGGCCGTCGAAATAGGTGATGGTTTTGCCGTAGTTGAACAACGGGGGTCTACCCATCGCGATGAGCTGCGCTTAGCAGGTTTTAGCGCCAACCATGCAGGTGGCACTTTAGGGGGTATTACCTCTGGTCAGGATATCAACGTCAGTATCGCGCTCAAACCCACCTCAAGTATCAGTATCGCCGGTAAAACCATTACCACAGCTGGTGAAGAAACAGAGATGATCACCAAAGGCCGGCACGACCCTTGTGTGGGTATTCGGGCTGTGCCTATAGCCGAAGCTATGCTGGCGATAGTACTGATGGATCATTTCCTGCGTCACAGAGCACAAAATGCAGATGTGGTTGTCACAACACCAGATATTGCAAGGCAGCCTTAATTAAGGGCAGAGCTTAAGCTCTGCCCTCTTTATCGAAGACCTGAACAGACCTGTTTTTCAATTGTAATTTTGCTCTGCCCTTGTTGAACAAGGTGCAAAGCCAAGGCTCTGACCCGATGAAACTTGCTACCACCCCAGCCCTGGGACTTGCTTACTTTGCCTATTTTGCCGTGTTAGGCATTTTTGTACCTTACCTGCCGATGTTTCTCGATGGCCGCGGTTTTAACTCTCACGATATAGGTTTGTTGCTGGCGATAGTCACCACCAGTCGTATTATTGGCCCAAGCTTGTGGGCTATGGTGGTGGAGCGTAAAGGCGACCCCATCAGCGTGATGCGATTTGGTGCTGTGCTGGCATCCATTGGCTGGCTGAGCAGTTATGTTGATTTTGGTTATTGGCCTTTAGTGCTGGGATTAGGGTTGTTCAGTTTATTCTGGACTGCAATTTTGCCGCAGTTAGAGGTCAGCGCTTTTCATTATTTAAATAACGACAGTACTGTGTATGGCCGGGTCCGCAGTTTTGGCAGTGTCGGCTATATACTGATGGTGATGCTGGGCGGTTTGTTGCTACAACATTTTGGCTCCGAATTTTTACCCTGGGGCGCTACTGTGTTTTTGGCTTTGCTGCTGGGGACTTTGTTTTTATTACCGTCATTTACCCTAAAAAATACCGAAGGGCAGGAATCTATTCGTTTTAGAACTCTGTTTAAGCATCCGGTATTTTTACGTTTTATGGCCGCAACTTTTTTAATGCAAATCAGCTTTGCGCCTTTTTATGGTTTCTTTATTTTGTATTGCCGCGATTTAGGCTACAGCGGCGTGACGTCGGGCATGATGATAGCGCTGGCGGTGCTGGCTGAAATTATTGCGTTCTTCTACGCTGGCAAGGTACTGAACCGCTTTAGCTACAGGGTATTACTGACTTTCTGTTATGGCCTAACGGTAGTGCGCTGGCTGATTGTCGCTTATCTGGCACAGCATTGGTATTGGTTGGCATTTAGTATGCTATTTCACGCGGCCAGTTTTGCCTTAGCGCACAGCTGCGCTATGCAGTTTATTCAGAGCTTTTTTGCACCGGCACAGCGTAGTCGGGGTCAGGCTTTGTATGCAGGTGTGGTCTACGGCGGTGGTGGCGCTATAGGGGCTTATTGTGCCGGTGTATTGTGGGCTGATGGACCAGGCGCAACCTTAACTTTTGTCAGTGCTGCAGTGGCGGCTTTAGGGGCTACTTTAATGGCCTTTTCTTTGCCAAATACTTTACGTCAGCAGCAAAAGCTCTAGTTCTGGCTGGGCATAGCTTTGCTAAAAGGCTACAATGCGGCGTTTTTTTTACGCTGTAGAGGGTAGTGTGGCCAGTCTGTTTCGTTTAGGTTTAATTATCAATCCTGTAGCTGGAGTAGGTGGTGCTGTTGCGCTTAAAGGTAGCGACGGTGTGGTAGAACAAGCTTTGGCATTAGGCGCTGTGCCGCAGGCGCAACATAAAACTGCCTTGGCGTTAGAGCCTCTGTTGCCTCTGAAAGATCAGCTGCAGATCCTGACGGTTGCCGGTGCTATGGGCGCTGATTTATTAGCTGCTTTAGGTTTTCAGTTTGAGATTTGTTACACCCCTCAGCTCAGTCAAACCACGGCAGAAGATACAGAACAAGCTGCTACTGCCATCGCAGAGCAAGGCGTAGACTTATTGTTATTTGCCGGTGGCGATGGCACGGCCCGCAATATATGCGCAGCGGTTGGCGAACGCGCCACAGTGCTGGGTGTACCGGCTGGTTGTAAAATTCACTCCGGAGTGTATGCCATCAGCCCCTCTGCTGCTGGTAAAGTCATAGCTCAGCTGGTCAAAGGCGAGTTGGTTACCTTAACCGAAGCTGCAGTGATGGATATAGACGAAACCGCCTTTCGCCAGGGTATAGTGCGCGCCAAACGTTTTGGTGAAATGCGTATACCGGCCGAGCTTCGATATATTCAAAGCGTGAAAAGTGGCGGCAAAGAATCCGAAGAGCTGGTGCTGGATGATTTAGCCGCTTATATAGCAAGCACAATGGAAGATAATGTGCGGTATGTGATGGGCTCAGGTTCCACAGTGGCTGCCGTGATGAAAGAACTCGGCCTACCCAACACCTTATTAGGTGTGGATGTAGTGGAGAATGGTGAGTTGATTGCATCTGACGTGACAGCCACAGAATTACTTGAGCTGGTGACGGATTATCCCAGCAAGCTGGTGATCACCTTAATCGGCGGGCAAGGCCATGTATTTGGCCGGGGTAATCAGCAGTTAAGCCCTGCGGTGATCCGTGCAGTGGGCCGGGCTAACATTTGTTTAGTTGCCACCAAAACTAAATTACAGCAGCTTGCCGGTCGGCCTTTATTGGCTGACACTGGGGACGCAAGCCTTGATCAGCAGTTACAAGGACTTTTGCCTGTGCTGGTTGGCTACAATGATTATGTGATGTACAGACTAGGTCTGGAGGAGTAAAAATGCAGGACGTTCAGGCCTATATTCAGCAGGTAGCCCGGTTTTTAGATGCTATGGTGCAACACGCCAGCGATGATGAATTATTTGCCGGTGGCTATTTACGTGGCCATTTTGATCTGGCCGTCGGGCGGTTAGAGCTGACGGAGCAACCATTTGAGCAAGCTGAACTTGCAGAGTCAGTGCAGCAAAGTCTGCGCATGGCTATTGCGGGTGGTGAACTGACGGAGCAGGATCAACAGCTGGTGTTAGGTTTATGGCAGCAGCTACAACAACTTTCGTGATCTGATGTTGCATCAGATTGAAACTGAAGCCGAATTTGATTTGCGCTTCTACCACGCGCTTTGTGCGCCAAACTACAAGTGAACTTTATGTCTACTAAATTTACCAGCTTAGAGCAACACGCCAGTTATGGCATAGGTCTGCAAATGGGTCAGCAACTGGCTGACAACCCGTTTGAAGGTTTAGACATTCTGGCGGTAGCCGCAGGTTTAGCTGCTGCTTTCCAGGGTGATGAGCCAGAAGTCTCTGATGAGCAAATTGGTGCTGCGTTTCAGGTGATCAGCCAGCGTATGCAGCAACAACAGGAAGAACAAGCCAAAGCCTTAGCGGGTGCTGGTGAAGCCTACCTGGCTGAAAATGCGAAAAAACCAGGCGTGACTGTGACGGCCTCAGGTTTACAGTACGAAGTATTAGTGCAAGGTGAAGGCGAGAAGCCAACCAAAGCCTCTACAGTGCGTACACACTACCATGGTACTTTAATTGACGGTACTGTGTTTGACAGCTCGTACGATCGTGGTCAGCCTGCTGAATTCCCAGTCTCTGGCGTGATCGCCGGCTGGACTGAAGCCCTGCAGCTGATGCCTGTTGGCACCAAGTTACGTTTAACTATCCCACATAACCTGGCTTACGGTGAGCGTGGCGCTGGTGGCAAAATTGCTCCATTCAGCACTTTAGTTTTTGATGTAGAACTTTTAGCTATCGTTAGTTAATCGTTTGTTTTTATAAAGAAAAAGGAGCTTGTAGGCTCCTTTTTCTTTAGATGTTGAATTTAGTCGTAAGGATTGTATTTTTGCTTCTTGAACTGGCTGAGGATTAACAGCAGCGAAAGCAGGGTATAGACGACAAAAATCACGCGGGTCCATACAGGCATAGAGAAATCCATAAAGCGCCAGGCTATATCACCGCACATACCGGTAGGATTAAAAATCTCAGGGAACCATTTATCCAGAGGAAGACCCAGCGGAAACTCTGGGAATAAACTGCAAGTGTATAAACCGCCGGATTGCACCAGTTCTTCCACACCAATGTGTTCGTGCGTGATCATTAGACCCCAAACCGAAGTTGCACTAAACACCAACAACGCCATCCAGCGAAACAAAGCATTAGCTGGTGCCAACAAAGCAATCAGAGCCGCTAAAATTACACCTGTTAATGCCGCTCTGGCATACACACACAACATGCAAGGTTGTAAATTCATCTGATATTGAAAATACAACGCCAGACCTAACAACACCGTGGCTGACAGCGCTAACACAAGCCATGCCGATCGTTGTTTTGACCATTTTGCCAGACTGGATAACATTCGGATCCCTTTGTTTGATAAAACAAAACTATAAGTCGGTCAATCTAAGGCAAAAACAGTGGAAAGACAACCCACAGCACGCTGAACAGCTATTTTTAATCCATAGCTTGTTAACTGGATTGTCTCTGGTACAATCAGTGCCATTTATCTGACATTATAATAATGACAACGGGTCTCTCCGCATGACTATGAATTTGATTAAAGCGCAAAGCCCAGCTGGTTTTGCTGAAGAATATATTGTTGAATCTATCTGGAATGGCAAATTTGCTCCAGGGTCCATTTTACCAGCTGAGCGTGAACTGTCAGAGCTGATAGGAGTCACCCGCACTACGTTACGTGAAGTATTACAACGTTTAGCCCGTGATGGCTGGCTGACCATTCAGCATGGCAAACCAACCAAGGTAAATAATTTCTGGGAAACCTCGGGTTTAAACATTCTGGAAACGCTAGCCCGTTTAGATGAAGAGCGGATGCCGGAGCTGGTTGACGAGTTGCTGTCTGCCCGTACCAACATCAGTGCTATTTATATTCGTGGTGCTATTAAGACACATAAAGAACAGGTCATTGCATCTTTTGCCGGCGCCGAAGATTTAGCTGACACAGCCGAAGCTTTTGCGGCTTTTGACTACAACCTGAACCATGAAATGGCGCTGCATTCATCCAATCGTATCTATGTGCTGATTTTAAATGGCTTCCGCGGTTTGTATAACAAAATTGCCCGTTTCTATTTCTCCTCTCCTGAAGCCCGTGAATTAGCCCGTCAGTATTATCACCAGTTAAAGCAATATGCTGAAGCAGGTAAACATGACGAGGTAGTATTTGCAGTACGTAAGTACGGTAAAGAGAGCGGTAAAATTTGGGCAGGTTTGCGCTCACAAATTCCAAAAGATTTAATCGAATAAATTTTAATAGTAAAAAACCGCCGTCAGGCGGTTTTTTACTATTAGTCTTAAGGAGACTTTTCAGCAGTCTTGCCACATCAGGCGGTGCTGGTTATTATGTTGCCATATATGATATAACCTTTAGTTATATGGGGCGAACTATGCAAAAGTCTGCTGTGCGACCGCAAGAAATTTATCTGGATAATAATGCGACTACCCCTGTGTTGGCTTGTGCAGCGCAAGCTGTGCAACATACGATGCAGCAGTGTTTTGGCAATCCAAGCAGCAGTCACAGTACTGGTATTAAAGCCAAGGTCGAGCTGGAAACCACCAGACAATTGGCTCGTCAGCTCGTTGGCGCAGGTTCCGGCGATATTGTTTTTACTTCAGGGGCGACTGAAGGCATTCAAAGTTCTATTTTCTCCGCTTTGTTGCATGCCCGAATGTCCGGCAAAACAGGCCCTGCTTATACTTTGCTTTATGGTGCGACTGAACACAAAGCTGTGCCTCAGAGCCTGGAACACTGGAATCATGTATTACAGTTAGGCGCCAGGATTAAAGCTATTCCTGTGGATCAACATGGTGTGCTGGATTTTGAGTTTATTCGCTCTGAACTGCCGAATACGTTGTTGATTTGCACTATGGCAGCGAACAATGAGACTGGCGTGAAACAGGAATTAGCTGCGTTGCAGTCCTTGATCCGCAGTGTGGCTCCAGATGTGCTTTGGATGGTGGATTGTGTACAGGCTCTTGGCAAAATGCCCTTGCAGCTGGAACAAATGACCATAGACTACGCACCTTTTAGTGGCCATAAGCTGTATGCGCCCAAAGGTATTGGCTTTTTATATGTGCGCGAAGGCACGCCTTATCAGCCGCTGCTGGCCGGTGGTGGTCAGGAGAGTGGTTTACGTTCAGGAACGGAAAACTTGCCTGGTATTGCTGCATTAAAAGCGATTTTTCAGCAATTGAAATTAAAAGAGGACTCAGTTTTTCAGTCAGAGCCACAACTTTGGGCTTACCGCGAACAACTGCTATCGGCATTACGTTGTGTGTTTCCTGATTTAGTCCTTAATAGCGACAAACCTTATATAGTACCTACCACCATCAACTTTTCTGTACCTGGTTTTGCCAGCAAAGACATTATGGATTTGTTTGACGCCGCTGGTATTCGCGTCAGTTCAGGCTCGGCTTGCAGCTCTAAAATTCCGACCAGCTTTGTGCTCAATGCCATGGGTTTACCTTTGTGGCGTAGTCAGGGCGCGATTCGTTTATCTTTTGGCCCTGCAATGACTGTGGATGAGTGTCAGCAGGCTTGTCAGGCTATTTTGGCATTAAAAACTGTAGTGAACTCCTGTTGTTTGGTGTTAAGTGATGCCAGCAGTACAGAGTTGCAGCCAGTGGCTGGTTTAGTGCAGTTAAAACATGAAGATTTATGCAGCTATTTACTGGTATCAGCTGACACCTCAGAAGTCATCATCATTGATGCAGTATTGCCACTGGCGACCCGTATTGCTCAGTTGGTACAGGGACATCAGTTCAAAGTACGGGCTATTTTAGATACCCATGTACATAAAGATCATCCCTCAGCGCGGCCTGAGCTGGCGACCTTATTAGCTGATTTACTGGATAAGGTGCAGACCGATGTGCTTGGCTGGCCTAAAGCTGCATCGCTGTTACAAATCGGAACTTATCAGTTAGAAAGGCTGGCTACACCAGGCCATAGTCCTGAAGCAGTGACTCTTCTTGTCACGCAGCACCATCAGCAAAAGTTTGCTTTTGTCGGCGATTTTATTTTACCGGGCGGTACAGGGCGATTGGATCTGCCAGGTGGAGATACCAAGGCCTTTCGTCAGAGTTTAAGAGCCTTGAGTCAGAAACTCGAAGCTCATACTCTATTGTTATCCAGCCATGATTATGCCCAGCGTTTTTTCACCCGTTGGGATCTGATGCTGCAGGAACAGCCCGTATTGCAGCAGGTGCTGCATACCGAAGATACACCAGAGTTGTGGTTAAGCGATTTACAGCGTCAGACACTATGGTTGCAACAACAGGCTGGGCATTTTTGTGGGGTAGTGGAAGTCTGTGCTTCTGATGCGACCGCTGTGATTGATAAACATCAGATCGCGGCCTTGATACAACGGCACCCCAACTTACAAATCTGGGATGTACGTGAACCTCATGAACAGGCGGCTGGTGCTTTGTCTGTGTACTTGCCTGATCTAGTTTGTAGGGAAGTTCCTCTGTCTGCACTGGTGCAGCAGGTTGCTGAGCAACAAACTGCAACCCCTCAACCCCTGTTGCTGGTCTGCCGTTCTGGTAATCGTAGTTTATTGGCTGCAAAAGTGCTGAACAGAGCTGGGTTTGATTTGGTGTTTAATCTAAAAGGTGGGGTCGCGCTATTAGCCTGATTACCCTTCGTATTTGAAGCCGCAGCTTTGTTGACTTCGAGCTTTCGCCCCAGTCACATAGGTAAACTATGCTCCTGGGGTCTCAATCTCTTGTCGCCTCGCTGCAACCCCAACTACTTTGGGTAAGATTCTTCGTATTTGAAGCCGCAGCTTTGTTGGTTGATTTCGAGCTTTCGCCTCATTCACATAGGTAAACTATGCTCCTGGGGTCTCAATCTCTTGTCGCCTCGCTGCAACTCCTACTACTTTGGGTGAGCCAGTTTGTCGTTGGAAGCCGCAATTTATTTAATAAAACAGATGCTGCAATGGGTTTAATAAGCGGGTTAAGCCTTTTTTAAACTTCAGTGGCGCAGTTAACACGGACAAACACAAACAATCTTCGCTCATAGTGCGTGGTGTATGTGTATGTTCCGGTGTATTTATCAATAAATCACCTTCGCCATAACAACCAGATTCGTCATAAATTTTACCCTTCAGTACTAAGGTAATTTCCAAACCCAGGTGTGTGTGCTGTGGCACTTCACTGTCTTTGCGAATATACAACAAGGACACATTGTGCTGGTCTTCGCCTGCGAGTTTTGCTGTACTGATCCCACCCAAATTAAGCCACTTTAACTTATTGTGCAACAAAGGTTTTAGTGACGCCGGTACTAATATTTCACTGTTTTGAATTTGCAGTGCAAAGGGCTGACGTTGTTCTATTTGGGTCACAACTTCTGGTTGGGCCGTAATAAAGTCCAACATTTGCTGCCACTCTGTTTCCGTAGCTTGTTCTTCAGGTAAGCTGGCCAGCACTGAACCAGCCTCAGCCTCTAAATCCATTTTTATGCGCTGGCAATGTGGACACAAATCCAGATGCGCAGCTATCGCCAGGCTCAACTCCGGGGCCAGACTGGCTTCGATATATTGTTCCAGCAATTCCAGAGCCGGATGATGTTTAACTGCGTGGATCATCAATAGCCTCTCTTAATCTGTCTAACGCAAGGCGAATACGTGACTTGACTGTTCCCAAAGGTATAGCCAGTTCTTCTGATACTTCCTGGTGCGATTTCTCTTCTAAATACACTTTTTCCATCACGTCACGTTGTGCCGGAGGCAGCTTTGCAAAGTGGGGTGCTACTTTTTCAGCCAGTAACCATAGATCCCATTCGTTGCTGTCTGTGCCTTCTTGTTCCGGATAGTCGCCGTCAAAAAACAAATCGTCCGCACTTAGTTCGTCTTTGCGGCTTTGTTTTTTACGTAACATATCAAAACGTACATTACGGGCTATGGTGAAAATCCAGGTGGAGGCGCAGCCGCGGCTTGCGTCAAATAACCGGGCTTTTTGCCATACGTTCAGCATGGTATCCTGCACCATCTCCATCGCTTGTTGTTCGTTGCCGAACATTTTCAAACCAAAGGCTTTTAGCCGTGGTGCAAAGTAGCTGAATAGTTGCGAGTAGGCTTGTTTATCGCGGTCTACTGCAATAAAAGTTAAAGCTTGTTCCCACTGCGCATTGTCTTGTGGTTGAACTGACATAGATCCTTGAATACTGGGCCTGCGATAAGTGCTACCATCATGCCTTTGAACTGATGTTGGATCCAACATTATTCCAATCCTGTCTGTATCGTTTAGTAGATGCAAACTTTTACGCTGAAGATTTAGTTTTAGATTGGTTTAAAAAATAGAAAGATTTGTCTGATTTATTCTGATTTTTTATCTAAAAAATTAAAGTTATTCTGCTGTTATTCACCAGACAGGAGTAACTACCATGGCACATGTATTAGTAATTAACAGTTCTATAAGTGGCGACAAAGGCCAATCAACACAATTAAGCCAACAGTTTTTAGCCTCTTTACCTGCAGGTTTCAGCACAGAAACACTGGATTTGGTACAAGACAGCTATCCTCATTTAACCATGGCAGAAATGGCTGCCTGGATGACACCTGAGTCTGATCGTTCTGATGAGCAAAAAGCTTTAGCAGCCTTGTCGGATAACGCCATAGCTCAAATTCAAAAGGCTGATGCCATTGTGATCGGCGTACCTATGTACAACTTCGGTGTGCCAAGCCAGTTAAAAGCTTACTTTGACAGACTGGCTCGTGCTGGCATCACCTTTAAATACACCGAAACAGGCCCAATAGGTCTGTTGCAAGACAAACCAGTCTTTGTTTTTGCAACTCGTGGTGGTTTTTATCAAGGGACAGCGATGGATTCACAAACGCCCTTTGTCAGCGCCTTCCTGAATTTCATCGGTTTAAAAGATTTAAACTTTATTTATGCTGAAGGCTTAAATATGGGGCCTGAAAGCGCGGAAAAAGCCTTGACTGCAGCAAAAGCCCGTATTGCTGAATTAGCGCAGGCTGTAGCTGCCTGATAGTTGCATAGTTAGCCTCTCAAGTCGTTCTCTTCCCGCAAGCTTTGGCCACTTTACTCAAGTGGCCTTTTTTACATTCACTTTTCTATTGTTTTTTATAGACTTTATCTACTTAGAGTTTGGTATATGACTCGTCTGTGAATTATGCTAGGTGAAACTTATGCTTCAGGGAGAGCAAACTTTGGCAACACTTCAGTCTCAACATAAATGGCGTTTTTTTCGTTCCGGTGGTTTTGACCAGGTAGCTTTGGATTCTGCAGCAGACTTGCAGCACTTGCATGAACTGGATCCAAAACTCTGGACAGTCCTGAATTGCCCTACCACTGGTCTTGAATTTGATAACCGCACTGCAGCCTTATTAGATACCGATGGTGACGGTCAAATCCGTGTACCTGAAATTCTGGCTGCGGTGCGCTGGTGCTGTGAGCGTTTGCAGGACGCGGACATTATGTTTCAGGCGCCGGGCTTACCACTGGCCGCTATCCATGATCAGGATGCTGAAGGTGCGAACCTCAAAGCAGCGGCACTTCGGGTACTGGAAATTGTGGGTAAAACTGACGCTGATGCGTTGCAGGTTTCGGATCTGGCTGATATGACGCTGCTGTTTTCTCCTCATCATTTTAATGGGGATGGCGTAGTCATGGCTGAATTGACTGCCGATGCTGAATTAGCGCAACTTATTACTGAAATTATTCAAACTCAGGGTGGACAGCCGGATCGCAGTGGCGGTGAAGGTATTCACAGCGATAGTTTAAATGCCTTTTATCAGCAAGTTGAGGCTGTGGTGCAGTGGCATGCGGCAGGAGGCTCTGATGATCCGCAGTTTTGTCCTTTGGGTGATAACATGGCAGCGGCAGTGGCTGCTTTTGACGCTGTGAAAGCCAAAGTAGATGACTTTTTTGTTCGTTGCCAATTGGCCGCTTTTGACCATCGCGCTGCGGATGCTCTCAATCCTGCAGTTGCTGTCTATGACGTTTTAAGTAATAAAGCCGTCAGTAGTGCTGATGCAGATGTGGCAGCTTTACCTTTAGCTGCTGTTACAGCAGGGGCGCCTTTGCCTTTGGGAGAAGGCATTAACCCGGCCTGGACCTCTGCTATCACAGAGTTTAAACAAAGGGTAGTTGAACCTTTATTAGCGGCAAAAGGCAAACACAAAGCCGGGCATTTGACTGCAGAGCAGTGGCAGCAGATCTGCGAACAGTTAGAACCATGGTGTGCGTGGCAGGCCGCTAAGCCCGACACCAAAGTGCACCAACTGGAGTTGGATCGTTTGCAGGCTATAGTCTCAGGTGATGGCAAAGAACGGCTTGAAGCTTTGATAGCACAAGATATTGCAGCTTCTACTTTCGCAGATAATGTGGATGCAGTAGAACGTCTGGTGCGTTATCAGCGAGATTTAGTCACTTTGCTGCGTAATTTCGTCTCTCTAAGCGACTTTTATCAGAGTAAACACAAAGCTATTTTTCAGATCGGTACTTTGTATCTGGATCAACGCAGTTGTGAGCTGGTACTCAAAGTCTCAGATATGGCACGTCATGCGACTATGGCGCCTTTTAGTGGTTGTTATTTGGTGTATTGCACCTGTGAGAGACAAGGTGAAGCGCCTTTACACATAGTGGCTGCATTAACAGGTGGCGATGTAGACGAGCTGATGGTGCCTGGCCGTAATGGGGTCTTTTATGACAGACAAGGCAGGGACTGGCGGGCAATGGTGACTAAAGTCGTGGTTCAGCCTGTTAGTATTGGTCAGGCCTTCTGGTCCCCTTACAAAAGAGTGGCGGCTTTTATTGAAGCTCAGTTGCAGAAGTTTGCTGCTTCACGGGATAAAGATATTGAAGCAAAAACCACTACGGGGGTCACTACTGTTGCCGCCGCACCCACACCAGCAGCGCCTGCGGCGCCAACTGCTGTAGCTGGTTTTGATATTGCCAAATTTGCCGGTATCTTTGCGGCTATGGGGTTGGCCGTTGGTGCTATTGGTACAGCCCTTGCGGCGGTCATGTCGGGATTGTTCTCCTTGTTATGGTGGCAAATTCCATTGGTGATTCTGGGAGTCTTGTTACTGATTTCAGGGCCTTCCATGTTGATGGCGTTTTTAACTTTACGCCGGCGTAATCTGGGACCGCTGTTGGATGCCAATGGCTGGGCTGTGAATACCAGAGCAAAAATTAATGTACCTTTTGGCGCCGCTTTAACTGGCTTAGCCCGTTTACCGGCTGGGGCGAAACGTAGTTTAACCGATCCTTTTGCCGAGAAAAAACGCCCCTGGGGCAGTCTGTTGATCTTGCTCTTGGTGTTGATTGGAGCCGGATTGTTCTGGTGGTTCAGGATGAACTAAAAGTGCTGAGCTGATAAGCCTGTGAAATGTTTTACAGGCTTAATCTTTTATTCTCTAACACCGCTTATCGCCTGCCAGCCGCCATTAAACCTAACAGCCGCCGACTGCACTTGGTCTTTGACAGGTTTCTTTGTATAAAGAGCTGACAACCACCACTAAAAAAGAACATCAATGAAAACAAAACCATGGTTAATCGCGGCTTTTGTCGCAGCAAGTGTCATAGGTTCTGCTGTAGCAGCGGAACCTCAAACTTATCAACTCGCTCCTGTTAGTGTCAAAGCTCCGGAAAATCCGGCTCATGCGCCTTTGACTCTGGAACAGATCATGGCAGATCCGGACTGGTTGGGCCGTCCGGCTGAAGGAGCCTATTGGGCCGACAACAACAGTCAGTTGTATTTTCAGCAAAAACGCCAGGGCTCTGAAATCCGCGACTGGTACAGCGTAAAGGCAGAGCAGGGTGCTATCGCTACCGCTGTACCTATGGCCGACTGGCATTTAATGGGATCAGCACAGACCGTTTACAGTCAGGATGGTAAGTCGCTGGCTTACCTGTTTGAAGGCAATGTATTTGTAAAGCATCAGGGCAAGTTAACCCAGGTGACGCGCAGTTCGACCCGTTATGATGAAGTACAGTTTTTAGTGGATGGTCGACTGGTCTTCCGCTCAGGCTGGACTTATCAGGTGCTTGATTTGAATACAGGCGCATTGACTGAACTGGTTAGTTTAAAAAATGCTGAGAAACCAGCTGCTCCCAAAGTGCCAGACACTTATATGGCTCAGGAGCAACACAAGCTGATAGAGTTTATTGCGCTGACCCATAAAAACAAAACAGAGAAATTTGAACAGCAGCAATTACTGGCCAGCCAAAATCAGGCTCTGGCACAAGCTGCGGTGTATTTGGATAAAACCAAGCGTATAGCTTCAGCCAGTTTGTCACCTAAAGGCGATATGCTTTTGGTTGCGCTCGCGGACAAAGCTGAATGGCGTGATAAAACCGACATTATGCCAAACTACATTACGGCCTCAGGCCAGATCGCAGCAGAGGAGGTGCGTCGTCGTGTGGCGGATCAGAAACCTCAATCTCATCAGCTGTTTTTAGTGGATATCAAAACTCAACAAGCCACAGAGCTGAAGTTTGATACCTTGCCTGGCTTTGATGAAGATGTATTAGCGGCGGTAAAAGCTGAAAATGCCAAAGCGCAAGGCAAAACCTATCAGTCGAAGAAGGAGCCTCGCGCTATTGAGCTGATTAATGACTGGAGCTGGAACCAGTCCGCTATTCAATGGCATAACTCAGGTTCACAGGTTGCTGTCATGCTCAAAGCCTGGGACAACAAAGACCGCTGGCTGGCGACTGTCGATTTTGCCAGGAAGAGACTGGTGAGTCAGCACCGTTTGCATGACGAGGCCTGGATCAACTACAGCTTTAATGACTTTGGCTGGTTAAGCCAAAAAGAAAGCTTGTACTACCTGTCTGAAGAGTCAGGCTATGCGCATTTGTACGTTAAAGCTTTAAATGGCGAAGCGAAAAAACTGACGGCCGGTACTTTTGAAGTCAGCAATCCACATTTATCAAAAAACGATCAGTACCTGTATTTCAAAGGCAACGTCAGCCATCCTGGTATTTACGAAATTTATCGTGTGGCGTTAAATAACGGTCAACTGGAACAGATGACGGCTTTAAAAGGCTCGGCCGATTACCAGTTATCGCCAGATGAAAACAAGCTGCTGCTGACCTGGTCTAACTCTGTAACACCACCAGAGTTGTACCTGATGGACAACAAACCTAAAGCGAAAGTGACTCGGTTAACCTATACCGTATCTAAAGAACTGACCGCATTAAATCTGGCGGCACCACAAGTTGTTGCAGTGCCGTCCAGTCATGGTAAACAACCGGTATTTGCCAAACTCTATTTACCTAAAGATTATCAGCAAGGCGAAAAACGCCGTGCCGTGATTTTTAACCACGGTGCAGGGTATCTGCAAAACAGTGATTTGGGTTGGTCTGGTTATTTCCGTGAGTATCTGTTCCATAATCTGCTGATCCAAAAAGGGTATGTGGTGCTGGATATGGATTACCGTGCATCAAAAGGTTACGGCCGTGATTGGCGTACCGCTATTTATCGTCAAATGGGCACGCCTGAGACGCAGGACTTAGTGGATGGTGTGAAATACCTGGTGGCCAATGCTCATGTGGATGAACAACGTATTGGTACTTATGGTGGTTCTTATGGCGGCTTTATGACCTTTATGGCGCTGTTTACCGAGCCGGATCTGTTTAAAGCCGGCGCTGCACTTCGTCCTGTCAGCGATTGGGCTTATTACAACCATGGCTACACCTCAAACATTCTGAATACGCCAGATGTTGACCCTATAGCGTATCGTCGTAGCTCGCCTATTTACTTTACTGAAGGTTTAAAAGGCAAACTGTTGATCAATGCGCCTATGGTTGATGACAATGTGTTTTTTCAGGATGTAGTGCGGGTGGTACAGCGTTTAATTGAGCATGAAAATGCTAATTTCGAGACTGCGATTTATCCGGTCGAGCCACATGGTTTCCGTCAGCCAAGCAGCTGGCTGGACGAGTACAAACGCATCTTCCGTTTATTTGAACAAGAGCTGTAACAGAGCAATACCAATGAAAATGGGGTCAGTTGACCCCATTTTTACTTAATCAAAATCTGGTTCAAGTTCAAAGCGCAATAATTGCGATGAATAAGGCTGATACACTTCTAAACACAAGGCTTGCAATAATAAACGCGGCGCAGCGGCATAGGCTTCGTCATGCGCATAAAAAGCATCGCCTAAAATCGGATGCCCCAGGCTTTGCATATGTACCCGCAACTGATGTGAGCGTCCTGTCACAGGTCTGAGTTCCACTAAACTGCTTTGACCGTCAAAACTTAAACGCTGAAAATAGGTAAGCGCAGCTTTACCGGTTTTATGACAGATTTTCTGAAGCGGTGGCTGAGCAGGATCCGCAATCAATGGCACGTTAACCATACCTTGTTCAGCTATCTGACCCCAGACCCGGGCGCGATAGATTTTTTTCACAGAGCGCGATGCAAACTGCTGTTTTAACGCCGCTTCAGCTTTACGACGCAGGGCGAAGACTACTAAACCTGAGGTACTCATATCAAGGCGATGCACCAGTTGGGCTAATGGAAACTGCTGCTGCACCCTGCTTAACAGGCAATCCTGCATCTCTGCGCTGCGGCCCGGATTGGTTAATAAACCACTGGGCTTGTTCACCACCAGTATATCTTTATCCAGATACAAAATATCCAGCACGGGATTGGTTGGAGGGTTATACACAAAAGGCCGTTGCATCCACTTACTCTTAATTCATACAAATGGTTAGTACAGATTAGCTACTGCAGTTATAGCCCCAATTCTGGCATACTAGCCTTCACTTTGTATCTAGTTATTTGGTCGATGAAAACTGCTATTGATGATTTGGCGATTTTACCCGCCACAAAAAAAACCTGGACTTTGCTGTATCAGGACGAATTCCTGTTGGTAGTGAATAAACCTGCGCATTTGCTCACTGTGCCTGGTCGCCATCCACAAAATCAGGATTGCTTGATAAGTCGTGTCCAGCAAGAGTTTCCAAATGCTGCTGTGGTACATCGGCTGGATTATGACACCTCAGGTTTATTGGTGCTGCCTCTGACGAAAAAAGCCTTGTCGACTATCAGTAAAGAGTTCCAAAGCCGGGGGACGAAAAAGTTCTATCAGGCTGTGGTTTCTGGTGTGCCACATCCTTCCGTTGGAACTGTTGATAAAGCCATAGCCGCAGATCCGGACAACAGGCCTTTGTATAAAATTAGTCCGGAAGGTAAAACCTCGGTGACGCACTATAAGGTACTGAAAGAATTGCCTGAACATAAGGCGTCTTTGGTGCAATTGGAACCTGTGACAGGGCGTTCTCACCAATTACGACTGCATATGCAAAGCATAGGGCATGCAATTTTAGGCGACCCTTTTTATGCAAGCCCGGCGCAGCAACAACAAAGCAGTCGTTTAATGTTGCATGCTGCTGAATTGGAGTTTACTCATCCACACAGTGGTGAGCTGATGAATTTTAAGGCTGAGGCTGATTTTTTGCAGGCTTTGCGTTAGTTGCACAGACCAAGACCAGTCCGAGCAGCAAACCACAGATCACGCCATACAAATGAGCATCTATGGCCACATTAGCCTCTATCAAAGCGGCCAGCTCTGCATCTGGCCCCTGGTAGTGCTCGTAGGCTACTTTGGCAAATACGCCGAATAAAATAAGCCAGCCTGACTGTATTTTATGGTTGATATCAAGCAGCGCTCCCACAGTAATAAAACAGTGCAACCAGCCAGATAAACCGACATAAATCTGAATATCAGGGCTTAGCAAATACAAAAGAACACTAATACCCAGACAACCGCAGACAAGCAGCAAGGCAAAAGATTTCAGGCTGTAGTAAAGCTGATGCAGCATCAGCGTCAACACCAAAGCCGCCAGATTCATCGCTAAATGCCAATGGTTACTGTGCAGCAAATGGCCAGTCAAAGAGCGCCAGATTTGTTCCGGCTGAGCTCTGTGGTATTCCAGCACAGAGCGCAACTGTTCAGGCAGAAAATGCAGGGCGACCAGTAGCAGGACAAAAACCAGCAGGCCGAACTGGAAAGAAGACAATGCGCGAAAATTCATCAGTACCAACATGTGCTTGAGCAAACTGCTGCTATGCAAAAGCATTCGTCGCTTCAGGTCAAGGTTTTTAACGTGAAAAACTGCTTCAGTCATTGATCCAACTGGCTCGACTAGGTAAGGTGAAGGTCTGTCGTAGGTAGGAAATACAATGATAACAATGAAACCCAAATGTTGGGCTCTGGCAGCAGCCTTGCTGTTTGGTAGCTCCGCTTTATTTGCCGCTATTACCGATCCTGAAGCCACTACGGCTATAGAACAAAAACAACTGGTCATAGCCAGGCACTATATGGCCTCTGCTGCAAATCCGTTGGCGGTAAAAGCTGGCGAACAAATTCTTGCTAAAGGGGGCAGTGCGGTCGATGCAGCTATAACCATGCAACTGGTGCTGGGCCTGGTGGAGCCACAAAGCTCTGGTATTGGTGGTGGGTTATTTTTACTGCACTGGGATAAACAAAAAAACAGCTTAACTTCTATTGATGGTCGGGAGACTGCACCTGCGGCCGCCGGACCTGATTTATTCGTGCAAAACGGCAAGCTGATGAGCTGGCGTGAGGCTTTTGTTGGTGGTAAAGCTGTGGGTGTGCCTGGGGTGATCAAAGCATTGGAGCTCGCGCATCAACAGCATGGTGTATTGCCATGGGCTGAACTTTTTACTCCGGCTATTGAAATTGCGGAGCAGGGTTTTACGGTATCGCCCCGATTAGCGGGTTTACTTAAAGCCAATTGGAATCCGGGGCTGGATAAATTTGCCTTAAGTGCCGCCTATTTCAAAACTGAAGACCAGTGGTTGCCTGTAGGTTTTGTTCGTAAAAACCCTGACTATGCGACCTTACTGAAAAAAATTGCCAAACAGGGCAGTCAGGCTTTTTATCAGGGCGATAATGCGAAAGCTTTGGTTGAAGCTGTGCAGCAGGCTGCGGTGAATGCTGGCAAAATCACCCTTGCTGATTTAACGGCGTATCAGCCGAAACAGCGAGAGCCGCTTTGTATTCCCTACCGTGAGTTTAAAATTTGCAGTATGGCACCGCCAAGTTCAGGGGGATTAGCTGTACTACAAATGATGGGGATGTTGTCACATTACCCCCTTGCGAAACTCAAGCCCAATTCAGTGGAAGCTATTCATCTGATCAGTCAGGCAGGTAAATTAGCTTTTGCCGACAGAGAGCGTTTTGCGGCTGATCCTGATTTTGTCAAAGTGCCGGTTCAGGGCTTGCTGGCGGCGGATTATTTGAAGCAAAGAGCTGGCTTATTCACTGCGCCTGAAGGCGCTGCAGCTGTTGCTGGTCAGCCGCAAGGTGCTGAGCCTTTGGCATCAGGCAACGCCATTGAGTTTGCTAACACCAGCCATTTATCTGTAGTGGATAGTAAAGGCAATGCAGTCAGTATGACCACCAGTATTGAAAATGCTTTTGGCTCAGGACTATTTGTGAATGGTTATTTACTGAACAACCAGCTAACCGATTTCTCATTACAAGCAAAAGTGGATGGCTATTGGGTGGCCAACAGAGTAGAAGCGAAGAAAAGACCTCGCTCTTCAATGGCTCCTATGATGGTGTTTGATAAAGATGGCAGCTTGGTCTACATCACGGGCTCTCCGGGCGGCAGCCGCATTATTAACTACGTAGCTCAAAACCTGGTGGCTGTGCTTGACTGGAAAATGGATGCGCAACAAGCAGCCAACTTACCACGTTTTACTCACAGAAATGATGGCTTAGTGCTGGAGCAAAATACCAACTTAAGCCAGCTGGTGCCGGCATTGTTAGAACTGGGATACAAGCCAAAATTAGCAGATTTGAATAGTGGCATTCATGCTGTAGAAGTTAAAAAAGATCGTTTGGAAGGTGCTGCCGATCCAAGACGTGAAGGCATTGCAGCGGGTCAGTGAGCAAAAGGATCAGGACAAGACATGAGTATTAAAGTATCGACAGAGGATGGCGTGTTAAGCCTGACTCTGAACAGGCCGGATAAAAAAAACGCGCTGAACAAGCAGATGTATCAGCAACTGGTGCAGCAATTGCAGCAAGCGGCGCAGGATGATGCGGTTAAAGTCGTCCTGTTGCAAGGCTCTGCAGAGTGTTTTTCCTCAGGCAATGATTTAGCTGATTTTTTACAAAGTGGTGATCTCAACGACAGCCATCCCACAGTGATGTTTTTGTATGAAATGGCGAAGTTTCCAAAACCTGTAGTCGCTGCTGTGGCAGGGTTGGCTATAGGAATAGGCACTACAGTTCTGTTGCATTGTGACTTGGTCTACAGTACAGCAGATTGTCGTTTTCAATTACCTTTTACCCAGTTGGGTTTATGTCCTGAAGCGGGATCGAGCTTGTTGTTGCCTCTGCTGATTGGCCACCAGCGTGCCAGCAGTCTGTTATTGCTATCAGAGGCTATAGATGGCAATGAAGCCTGGCGTATAGGTCTGGTGAATCAATTGGTCGCAAAAGAAGAGGTGTTGGAGTTTGCCTTGAATAAAGCGAGGAAGTTGGCCGCTTTACCAACGGACGCTGTGCAAAGCAGTAAAAGACTGATGAAAACGGGCACTGCTGTGCAACAGACGATAGCGCTGGAACTGGCGGATTTTAGTCGTTTATTGCAAGGACCGGATTGTCAAAAGGTGATCCAGCAGTTTTTTAAAGGCTAACTTAGCGTATAGCCGAATGAGTTGAAGTTGCAAGGATGCGACAAGTGATTCAGACCCCAGCAGCATAGTTCAGCTAGGTGACTGGGGCTCTGGCGTGAAGGTAACAAGGCTGCAACTTCAGATCAGAAGGTTATCAGACGTCCGTCCGTGAATAAGGATTCGGCTTGACCCCTTCGACCAGCCAGCGGCCATCTTCTTTAACCATTTTAACAATGCGCAGCTCTATTTTTTTATTGCCGTTGCTTTTGCCTTCAAACAACATAGTGATCTCGGCATGGTTACCATATTGCTCTCGCAGGTTTTTACCGGTGCGGTCAATGCTAATAGCCACTTCATCAAAACTCATGTTGTATAAGGTGCGTACCACCCCTCTGGTATTGCCATACGCATCCAGGACACGGGCGTAAGATTCTGTGCTCACCGCTTTGGCACGTTCTAAATCTTTAGTGGTGTACAGCGAATGAAAAAACTCACCTGCAGCAAATTCAGGCGAGCCTAAATCGGCATTTACTTTGGGACCATCGTCAGAGCAGGCCAACAGCAGCAATGAAAAAAGTAGCACTAAAATTTTTTGCATTGGTTTTACCCAGATAAAATAAACAAGCTACAGTCTGGGGAACTCTGTAGAAAAAGTAAAGAAAAAGGCCACAGAAGTGGCCTTTTTATAGTCCTAAATACTTGATTAGGCTTGTAATTCGCTTTCAGTGAAGAAGTCGGCAAAGAGTGCGCTTGATAAATAACGTTCTGTGGAGCTTGGAATGATCACCACAATGTTTTTACCAGCATTTTCTGGTTTTTCTGCCAGACGTTTGGCTGCAACGACTGCTGCACCTGAAGAAATGCCTGCCAGAATACCTTCTTCTTTCATCAGACGGTGCGCCATCGCAATGGCATCATCATTGCTGACAGTTTCTACCGCATCAATGATGGATAAATCCAGGTTGCCTGGAATAAAACCTGCGCCTATACCCTGAATTTTATGTGGGCCAGGTTTAATTTCCTGACCAGCCAGCGCCTGAGTGATCACTGGAGAGTCCACAGGTTCCACTGCCACGCTAATGAGCGGATGTTTTTTCTCCTGTTTAATATAACGGCTGACCCCTGTGATGGTACCGCCTGTGCCGACCCCAGCGACAAAGATATCAATCTTGCCGTCTGTGTCATTCCAAATTTCAGGACCTGTGGTATCAAAGTGAATTTGTGGGTTGGCCGGATTTTCGAACTGCTGTAACAACACATATTTATCCGGCTCTGATGCCAGAATTTCTTTGGCTTTTTCAATAGCGCCTTTCATGCCTTTGGCGCCTTCAGTCAGTACTAAGTTGGCCCCCAAGGCTTTCAGCAGCTTGCGGCGCTCTAAGCTCATAGTCGCAGGCATGGTCAGGGTTAAAGCATAACCACGGCTGGCGGCGACAAAAGCCAGAGCAATACCTGTATTACCAGAGGTAGGTTCGATAATTTCTTTACCGGGGCCTAACAGACCTTTTTTCTCCGCATCCCAAATTAAAGCCGCGCCCAAACGACATTTCACAGAAAAACTAGGGTTACGGGACTCGATTTTGGCGAATACATTGGCACCTGAAGTGACACGCTTTAAGCGCACCAGCGGCGTGTTACCAATAGAGAGTGAGTTATCTTCATAGATCTTTGACATAATAAAAAACCTTCAGGGTTTGATGAATGGCTATAAGAATACCCGCGCCTTGTTAAAACGAAAGAAAAGATTTGATATAAGATATTCCCATCTTAAGCCAGTCCTTTAAAAAAGAAGTAATCACAGATGATTTTTCAAAGTACAGAACACTATATTTTATCTCCTGAATTGGCACTGGCCGTTAACGCCGCGGTGACCTTGGAAAAACCTCTATTAATCAAAGGTGAACCTGGTACTGGCAAAACCCGCTTAGCAGAAGAGTTGGCGGCAAGCTTAGGTACTGATTTAATTAACTGGCAAATCAAATCCACCAGTAAAGCCCAGCAGGGGTTGTACGAATACGATGCAGTATCGCGCTTACGTGATGGCCAATTGGGCAGTGAGCGGGTTGCCAACATTAGCAACTACATCAAACCGGGTAAACTCTGGACTGCTTTTACCGCAGAACAACGCCCTGTGTTGCTGATTGATGAAATTGACAAAGCTGATATTGAATTCCCTAACGATTTATTGCACGAGCTCGATCGGATGTCCTTTGATGTCTACGAAACAGGAGAACGTATCACTGCAAAGCAACGGCCAATAGTGGTGATCACCTCCAACAACGAGAAGGAATTACCAGACGCTTTTCTTCGTCGATGCTTTTTCCACTACATCCGCTTTCCGGACAAAGACACCTTAACTCAAATAGTGCTGGCGCATTTTCCTAAACTACAGACCGAGTTATTAACAGCCGCGTTAGAGGTGTTTTTTGACTTAAGGGCGGTTGACGCTTTGAAGAAAAAGCCGTCAACCTCTGAGTTACTGGATTGGTTAAAGTTATTATTAGCCGAACAAATAGCGCCATCGGTATTGCAGGATAAACAACATCAGGGCGGTTTGATGCCGTTGTATGGCGCCTTACTGAAAAATGAGCAAGATGTCGCTTTGCTGGAAAAACAGGCCTTTATGGCCCGTCGCGCTGGCCGTTGATATGCTGATATCGTTCTTTTTAACTTTACGAAAATACGGTCTGAAATCCAGCATCACGGAGCTGTTGGATTTACTCAAGGCGTTGCAGCAGCAACTTATATTTGCAAGTACAGATGACTTTTATCTGCTGGCGCGTTTGTGTCTGATCAAGGATGAAAGCCAGTACGACAAATTTGACCGTGCTTTTGCAGAGTATTTTGAAGGCGTTGAACATCTGGATTTAGCCTCGCTTATTCCGGACCATTGGCTATTGCCCGGACTGATTCGGCAGTTGAGTGACGAAGATAAGGCCAAACTGGCTTCTTTAGGTGGGCTGGAGCAATTGCTGGAGCAATTTAAGCAACGTTTAAAAGAGCAGCAGGAAAAACATGCTGGCGGTAATAAATGGATAGGCACAGGCGGTTCTTCCCCTTTTGGTGCTTATGGCTTTCACCCTGAAGGTATCAGAGTTGGCCAGCAGGGCAGTGGTCAGCGCCGGGCGGTTAAAGTTTGGGATAAGCGTGATTTTAAAGACTTTGATCAAAATGCCGAACTTAATCACAGAGCGATGCAGCTGGCACTGCGACAATTGCGGCGTTTTGCCCGTACCGGACAAGCCACAGAACTGGACTTAAACGGCACTATTAAAGCCACAGCTCAACAAGCAGGCTGGCTGGATTTAAAGTTTCAGTCGGAGCGGTATAATGCGGTGAAAGTGCTGATGTTTTTTGATATAGGCGGCTCTATGGATGACTATATTCATGAATGTGAGCAGCTGTTTGCTGCCGCCCGCACTGAATTTAAGCATCTGGAGTTTTTTTACTTTCATAACTGCGTCTATGAACAGGTATGGCGCACTCATCAAAGACGCAGTGCTGACGCTGTCTCTGTTACTCAACTGTTACAGACTTATCATAGTGACTACAAAGTCATTTTTGTCGGGGACGCCACTATGGGGCCTTATGAAATCACCTATCCTGGCGGCAGTGTTGAGCACTTTAACCCTGAATCCGGCGAAGTCTGGTTAAAACGCTTGTTGGCGCATTTTCCCAATGCAGTCTGGCTCAACCCACAGCCGCAAGCCTGGTGGAGCCATTATCACTCCATTGAAATACTGCAGAAACTGATGCAAAACCAGATGTATGCCATGACGCTCGAAGGTTTAAGCGGTGCTATCCGGCATTTATCAAAGCGACATTGAAAAGGCCAGACGAACTTATTAAAGTGGTTTATTCATCATGCATTTACGGAAAATTTAATGCAGCACCAACAGCCAGTTCATCAGGATATCAAAGAAGTTGCGCCTGACACTTTTGTCGACGAGACGGGCCATCAACTGACCAAAAAAGAAGTTCGGCAAATAGTCACGCCTCATGCCTTTTTTGTCGCAGATGAACTGATAGGCCAGCCTTTGGCCAAGCCCCTGCGCCGGGGAATTGCAATGGGCATAGACGGCCTGATTATCACAGGTCTGGCATCGGCCAGTCTGATTTTTGTGTTCCCGACAATGCTGTATTTATGCTGGAACAGATACAAAACCCAAAAGAAAAACCATCTGCTGCTGATGCTGTTTGCAACTCTGGCTATGCTGGGGACCTTAAGCTGGGCACCAGAGCTGGTGCAGGAGCAGGATACCCGTTCAGCCTCTGAACTGAATATAACTCCACATGCAGCAGCTGAACTGGCTAAAGTGTCGATAGAATTGTCCAGCAAAGCCTGTGATGGCAGATGCGTCGAAGACAAGATAAAAGAGCTGGCGCTTGAGCTGCAAGAGTCTGGAGTCAGTGCTGAACACCAGAGAGATTTGCTGAATGAGGTGTTGGATATCACTGAGCTTAAAGGGGGTGAAAAACGTGCTTTACTGGATCAGTATGTAACAGAACCTAAAGTAGTGGCTACGGGGGCCGTTGTTACTGCAACTGAAGCTGTCAAGGAAGAGTCCTCTTCAATCTTGGATAAGCTAAAAAACTCAGATTACAGCCTGATCAAATGGATCAAAGGCATACTGGCCGATTTCGGATTGGGCTATGGTTGGGCCATGTTTTATTTTACCTTTTTTGTCAGTTGGAATAACGGCCAGACCATAGGCAAGTTATTGACGGGTATTCGTGTGGTGCAACTGGATAACCAGCCTTTAACCTTATGGGCTTCCTTTAGCCGGCAAGGTGGTTACGGCGCAGGTTTTGCAACAGGACTGATTGGGTTTGCGCAGATGTTATGGGATCCAAACCGACAAGCGATACAAGATAAAGTCGCCAGCACTGTCGTGATCCAACAGCCCTGAGTGAATAAAAAATCTCGGCAGGTCCTGGTCGTATTAAGCTAGAATAGCCACCAATGTAGCAACTCATCAAAAGAAGTTGCATTTATGACAAAGGTATTCTGAATGAAAAATGTGCTGATCAGCGGCTCTGGCCTGTTTACTCCTACCGACATTGTCACCAACGAAGAGTTAGTGGCTAGTTTTAATCAGTATGTCGATTTATTTAACGCACAATATGCTGTTGAGATTGCATCAGGCGAATTGGCTGCACTGGAGTATTCCAGCTGTGAATTTATTGAAAAAGCCTCAGGCATCAAATCCCGCCATGTGTTGCACAAAGAAGGCATTTTAGACCCTGCCGTGATGATGCCGGTTTTCCCTAAGCGTGGTGAGGACGAGCACCCGGAAATGGTAGAGATGGCGATAGTGGCGGCAAAAGAAGCTATGGCTCAGGCGGGTAAAACAGCAGCAGATATCGATCTGATTATTTGTGCTGCCTCTAATATGCAGCGGCCTTATCCTGCTTTGTCTATCGAGCTGCAACAGGCTTTGGGCGCAACAGGTTATGCTTTTGATATGAACGTGGCTTGCTCATCCGCCACTTTTGCTATCAGCAATGCGGTGAATGCCATTCGTGGTGGTATGGCCAAAGTGGTGTTGGTGGTCAATCCTGAATTTGCCTCACCCCAAGTGAATTACACCAGTCGTGACAGCCACTTTATTTTCGGTGATGTCTGCACCGCTACTATTATCGAAGCAGAAGACACTGTGACCTCAACCAATGCTTACCGCATTTTGGGGATGAGTTTAAAAACAGAATTCTCCAATAATATTCGTTGTGATGTGGGGTATACCGAACACTGTCATCCGCAAACTGATCCGGAGGCGCCATTTTTTAAACAACAAGGCCGTAAGGTGTTTAAAGAATTGCTGCCTATAGTGGCTGACGTGATTTTAACTGAGATGCAGCGTTTAGCAGTAAGCCCGGATGATGTAAAACGTTTATGGTTGCATCAGGCTAATATCAATATGAACCTGTTTGCTGCCAAGAAAATCTTAGGCCGCGACCCTCTGCCTGAAGAGGCTCCACTGGTGTTGGATACCTATGCCAATACAGCCTCAGCCGGTTCTATTATTGCATTTCATAAACACAAAGAAGGCATTCAATCCGGCGAAAAAGCCATTTTATGCTCCTTCGGCGCAGGCTACTCCGTAGGTTGTCTGGTGCTGGAAAAACGTTAATTAAAAATGGGGTCAGGCCAATAATGTGATCTGACCCCCTTTTTTATAGTTACAACTGCACGACTGAGTTTTGCTCATAGCTGACCTGAGTTGGCACATAAGCGTCAGCTTGCTCATCATTCAGCCAGGTTTGCCCATCTACCACATATCTGAACTGATACTGCTTCTCTTTGTCCAGATTTAAACTGGCAGTAAAATCACCCGTTTTAGTTTTTTTCATCAACACAGCTACGGGATCCCAGTTGTTGAAGTCTCCCGCCAAAGCGACAGTTTGAGCCTGCGGATACTGATGACCTGCAAAAGTAAAAGTGACTTTGCAGACGGGTTTCGTTTTTAAATACTGTTTACTGATACTCATAGCCGCTTCCTTCCTGAATTACTTTAGGTTTAAAACCACACTCTATTGCATCGTGATGACAATGATGTGTCTAAAAAACAACCAAATCTTGGTCGTCTCCACCATAACTAAGCTACAGAAGTCCCCAAAAGAACTTTCTGGAATGGGTATAGATGATTTAGCTATTTATCTGCCAGACACAGACTGAAGTTGTAACTAAATATGTCGAAACTTCACATTGGGTTCTGTCCGAACTTCTGATGAAGCAGGTCCAACCCCGCTGCAAGGCCTTTGTTTTAAGGTCTGACTGAAAAAAGAGACAACAGAAAAGAATAAATAACGCACTACGGATTTTGGCGACTAATAAAAACCTTAACATCTACAGGTACAGTTCTGGCGTACACAAAGGTAAGATAAAGTCAGACAGTATTGTGACTAAAGGACTAAAAATGGCGGGTAAGTGGGTGAAAGCTGGGGTTCCTGTATTAATTGTGCTGGGCGCTGTAATTATTGCTTCAGCTCTGGTTGCGGGAAAAAAACCACCAGAGCAAAAAAAAGAAACACGTAAAGATTTGTTTGTTGAAGTCAAACCTGTCAGTCGACAAAACCTGACTTATCAGGTCTGGTCTCAGGGAACAGTGCAGCCTAAAGTGATCACCAGCCTAACTTCTGAAGTCAATGGGGTTATTGTTAAAGTAGCGGATAACTTTATCGAAGGGGGATTTTTCCGCGCCGGAGACTTGTTGATCCAGGTCGAGCAATACGATTATCAAACGGCGGTTAAATTGGCCGAGGCGAATCTGGCCCGCGCTCAGGCGTTATTAGAGGAAGAAAAAGCCCGCGGTAAAGTAGCGGCAAAGGAGTGGAGTGAGTTCAGCGCAGGTAAAGCTCCTGAACTGGGTTTACGCCGTCCCCAATTGGCACAGGAACTGGCGAATGTGCGTTCCGCTGAGGCTGAACTGGAAAACGCCCGCCGCAATTTAATTCGTACTGAAATACGGGCTCCCTACGATGGCATAGTCAAAGTTAAAAACGCCAACATTGGCCAGTTTATCAGCCGTGGTTTTAACCTGGGCACTATTTATGGCACAGAAGTGGCGGAAGTCCGCTTGCCTTTGTCAGATAACGATGTGGGCTATTTAAATATGCCTGGTTTCACCACCTCAGAGCAGCAGCAACCTGAAGTGTTGTTATCGGCAGAGGTAGCAGGACAGCCACTGAACTGGCAGGCCAGACTGGTGCGTACTGAAGGCATGCTGGATGATGAAAATCGGGTTATTTATGCTGTAGCCGAAATCAAAGATCCTTATCGTTTAAAATCAGACGGTTTGGCTCCATTGCGTTTTGGCCGTTTTGTCAAAGCCCGTATCGATGGTAAATCAGGCGACAATCTGGTGTTGGTTGAGCGGCACTTATTAAAGCCAGATCAAAAGGTGCTGACCATAAGTAAAGACAATAAGCTGCATATTCGCTCTGTTACCGTACAACGGATGGACGAAGAGTACGCTTATATCAGTGCTGGCTTAGATTCTGCTGAACAATTAGTACTGACCGCTATTGCTAATCCTTTGGAAGGTATGGCATTGCGTACCTCGGCTGATACGGCAGTCGATCATGCAGAAAAAGAGAAAACAGCGATAGCGGCCACTGAGAACGGAGAGAAACGCTAATGCAGCCATTGGATCAAACCCATAAAGGCTGGTTAGCCTGGTTTGCCCGCAATAGCGTGGCATCTAATTTATTGATGGTTATTTTATTGCTGGCAGGTATCGCCAGTGTATTCACTATTAAAAAGCAAACCTTCCCTGAGATTCAATTAGAGCAGGTCACCATTCGGGTGGCTTATCTGGGGGCTGCGCCGCAGGAAGTGGAAGAAGGTATAGTTGATAAAATTGAGGAATCCTTACGAAGTCTCAATGGAATTAAAAAAATCCGCTCTAATGCGGTGGAAGGTTTAGCCACTGTCAATGTGGAAATTCAATCCGGATATGATATTCAGGAAGTGATGAACGAAATTAAGATGCAGGTGGACTCTATCTCATCTTTTCCCGAACAAACAGAACGTCCGGTCGTGTACAACACTAAATTTCAGAGCAACGTGCTGTGGTTGTCTGTCTATGGCGATACAGACCAGCGCGGCTTAAAAGAATTTGCCAAAGATGTGCGGGATGAGCTGAAAAAACTGCCAGGTGTCAGCAAAGTGGAAGTGGTTGGGGCTTTGGACTACGAGGTCTCCATTGAGGTGTCAGAGCATAAGCTACGCGAATATGGCTTGACCTTTAACCAGATTGTGACTGCAGTGCGTGGCAGTTCTGTGGATTTACCCGGTGGTTCTATTAAAGCGGATAATGGCAATATTTTACTCCGTGCCAAAGGCCAGGCCTATCGGCAACAAGACTTTGCCGACATAGTGCTGATCAACAGAACTGATGGTACCCGTTTATTGTTGGGTGATATCGCCAAAGTGAACGACGGTTTTGTCGAGATGGAATCTTACTCTACCTTTAACGGCAAACCTTCTGTGTCTATTAAAGTGGATGCTGTAGGTGAAGATAACACCCTAAAAATTGCGGCTGCGGTGAAAGACTACGTCGGGAAGAAAAAGGCTGATTTGCCCGATAGTATGAATATAGATTATTGGGGCGACTCGAGTTATTACCTGCAAGGTCGGCTGGATCTGATGACGGACAATATGCTGATGGGGGCCTTGCTGGTTCTGATCAGTCTGACATTGTTTCTGGAATTTCGTGTCGCTTTTTGGGTGATGGTGGGTATTCCGGTCTGTTTCCTTGGCACTATAGCGCTGATGCCTTTGTCGATGTTTGATGTGTCGATCAATATGATCAGTCTGTTTGGTTTTATTCTGGTGCTGGGCATACTGGTGGATGACGCCATCATCATAGGCGAGAGTGCCTACACGGAAATTGAAAAATACGGCAAATCCGCCGAAACTGTGATCCGCGGCGCTCAGCGTGTGGCTATGCCTGCCACTTTTGGTGTGTTAACCACCATTGCGGCCTTTATTCCTATGTTGATGGTCGGTGGTCCTCAAGGACCGATTTGGGAGTCTATCGCCTGGGTCGTGATCCTCTGTCTGCTGTTTTCTATGGTCGAATCCAAGTTTATTTTGCCCGCGCATTTAATTGCAATGGACAGTAAGCCCTGGGATCCGGATCGCCATGGCATTTTTTACAGCTTAGGTCGTGCCTGCAGCAATGGACTTAAGTTTGTTCGTCTTAAAGTATCTGGGGCAACGGACAGTTTCGTTTATGGTCGTTACAAAAGGGTGATTGCGTGGTGCATTGAGTATCGCTACATCACGGCGACCAGCTTTTTCGCCATGATGGTACTGATGATAGGGTTAATGGCTGGTGGTCATGTACGTTGGGTATTCTTTCCTAATATCCCAAGCGACTTTATTAATGCCAATTTAACTATGATGGAAGGCTCATCAGGTCAGTCGACAGTGCAAGCCATGCAGCAGTTGGAAGCGGCTTTGGTCAAAACTAACGAGCAGATAGTGGCGAAGGGAGAAGAGGGGCTGATGAAGCACCGCTTGACCTTTACCGAATCAGACACTCGTGGTGAGCTGGTGATTGAACTGGAGAAAAGTGAAGGTCGTAACATAGATGCCAACGAGTTTGTCCGGTTATGGCGCGAGCAAATCCCGGAAATTGCAGGCATAAAAACACTACAAATTTTCTCCTCCACCAGCGGCGGTGGTGGCGGTGATATTTCGTTCCAACTGAAAAGCAAAGAGCTTGATCAGTTGCGTTTAGCTACTGAAGAGTTAAAAGCTGCTATGGTCGCCTATCAGGGCGTTTATGATATTGAGGACAGTATCAGTGGTGGCAACGACGAAATAGTGCTGAAGATTAAGCCTCAGGCTGAAGCTTTGGGTATCACCTTATCTGACCTGGCCACTCAAGTTCGTTACGGCTTTTATGGTGCTGAAGCGCAGCGTATCCAGCGTGATGGCGAAGAAGTCAAAGTGATGGTGCGTTATCCGAAAGAAGAGCGTCGTTCTGTTGGCAATCTGGAGAATATGAAAATCCGCACTGCCTCAGGTGCCGAAGTGCCATTTTCTCAAGTCGCTGAATACAAAGCTCAGCCCAGTTATTCTGCGATCAACAGGGTCGATGGTGAGCGTTCCGTCACTATTAGTGCTTCAGTAGATAAAGCGTTGGCCGAACCTATGAAGATCACGAAGGAGTTACAGGACAAAGTGCTGCCGAAACTTGCAGAAAAATACGGCATTGAAACGGCATTGGAAGGGGCCAGTCTGGAGGAAGCGGACGCCATGACCGACTTAGCCTTAGGTTTCCTGCTGGCGTTGTTTGTGATTTATGCGCTGTTGGCTATACCGCTGAAATCTTATACTCAGCCGCTGATTATTATGTCAGTGATCCCTTTTGGTCTCATTGGTGCCATTTTAGGCCATATGTTACTGGGCCTGAGTGTCAGCATTATGTCTTTGTTTGGGCTTATTGCTTTGGCTGGCGTGGTGGTGAACGACTCGCTGGTGATGGTGGATTTTGTTAATGAATCCCGCCGCAACGGCGTACCATTAAAAGAAGCCGTAGTTGGCGCTGGTACCCGCCGTTTCCGGCCTATTATGCTGACGTCTTTAACCACCTTCTTAGGTCTTGCGCCTATAGTCCTGGAGAAAAGCTTACAAGCGCAAATTGTGGTGCCTATGGCGGTTTCACTGGCCTACGGCATTTTGTTTGCGACTGTGATCACCTTACTGTTGATCCCCGCTTTGTATGTGATACTCGATGACTTTTTAGGGGTATTCAGAAGTAAAAAGCCTGAAGATACAACCTATACAGTGCACGAGTTACCACAGCAGAAATGATATAACCCATAAAAGACCGCCGACAGGCGGTTTTTTATGGGTTATGCCGGCAACGAAGCACTGGTTTAAAGGACTCAGACTAATCCCCAAAGTCATTGATGTTGCAGCGAGGCGGCAAGAAAACGAGACCCCGGGAACATAGCTGACTATGTGACCGGGGCGAGTGGATGCAGCCAACGAAGCTGCAGCTTCAAGGACGCAGGGGATTTAACATTCGATGATATTAACGGCTAACCCACCGCGCGACGTTTCTTTGTATTTGCTTTGCATATCACGGCCTGTATCCCACATGGTTTTTATCACTTTATCCAAAGTGACTTTGTGCTCACCCGTACCACGCAAAGCTAAACGTGAGGCATTGATGGCTTTAATAGAACCCATCGCGTTACGTTCAATACAAGGTACCTGGACTAAACCGCCGACAGGGTCGCAAGTTAAACCCAGGTTATGTTCCATACCAATTTCTGCAGCGTTTTCGACGTGATCGACAGAGCCGCCGAGGATTTCAGTTAAAGCACCTGCAGCCATAGAGCAAGCGACCCCCACTTCACCTTGACAGCCGACTTCAGCACCTGAAATGGAGGCATTTTTCTTATACAAAATACCAATAGCGGCCGCTGTTAACAGGTAACGGCAGTAAATGTCCGGCGTGACAGGCTGAATGTATTTATCGTAATACATCAAGACGGCCGGAATAATACCAGCGGCACCATTAGTCGGTGCTGTTACTACACGGCCACCAGCGGCGTTTTCTTCATTGACCGCTAAGGCAAATAAATTCACCCAGTCCATTACTTGTAATGGATCTGAGCTTTTTTCCGCCATCAAGCGTTTATGCAGGGCAGGGGCGCGGCGTTTGACCTTTAAACCGCCAGGTAAAATTCCCTCGGTTCGAATGCCACGCTGCACACAGTCATACATGGTTTGCCAGATTTTACCCAGCTCCTGCTGAATTTGTTGCTCGCTGCGCAGCACTTTTTCGTTTTCCATCATCAAACCTGCAATGGATAAACCGTTTTCCTTACATAGCTTCAGCAGCTCGGCGCCGCTTTCAAACGGGAAAGGCGGTGGGTTGTCAGCGGCAAACTGACTGGCGGCTTCTTTTTCTTTGGCAAAATCTTCCGCTTTAACAATAAAACCGCCACCTATCGAGAAATAAATTTCGCTGAACAACACTTCATGACCAGCATAAGCTATCAGCTCCATGCCGTTGGAATGCTCTTTTAAAGTTTTGCGACGGTGAAATACGATAGCGCCTTCGCGTGGGAACGCGACGGAATGCTTTTGATCCAGCAGAATTTGTTGAGTGTCATCGACGGATTTTAATAAAGCGGGGATTGCATCCGGGTTAATGTTTTCCGGTAAAAAACCGGACAAACCTAAAATGACAGCTTTGCCTGTGCCGTGACCAATACCGGTTTGGCCTAAAGAGCCAAAGAGTTCAGCTTTAACGCTGGTTACTTGATCAAATAAACCCATGGCTTGCAGGTTTTCACAGAATTTTTTCGCGGCACGCATTGGGCCTACAGTGTGAGAACTGGATGGGCCAATACCAATGCTAAACATATCAAAAGCACTAATAATCATTGGAGTCTGCTTTTCGTTATAAGAATTGGGCGCCATTCTAACGGAAGCAAATGAATTTCGTAACTCACTTTGTAACTGGTCGGTGCTTAGTACAGCAGAAACTGTACGCGGTGCTGTGCTGATTTTGTTACAGTCAGTAAAAATACAGTTGTTGTTTTAACGAATAGAGGATAGCCGCTGTTGCGCCCCAGATCAGATGTGGGCCATAGGGCATAAAGTGCACCAGATGCGACTGGCCGTGCATAGCAAAATATTCACTGTGAATGTTTTGTGAGTCCAGTACGAAAGACAAAGGCAGCCAAAAGGCCGATTCTACCTCAGCGGCTTGCAGTTTGAGTTCAACCTCCTGGCTTAACAACGCAATCCAAGGCTGAATTAAAAAGCCAGTACCTGTGGCGTAACTGGGGAGCTGGCCAATCAACTGCAGGTGCTCTGGTGTTATACCGGTTTCCTCATGGGTTTCACGCAAAGCGGCCTGATGGCTTTGCTCATTTGCCTCCATCTTACCGCCAGGGAAACTGATTTGGCCCGGATGGTGGCGTAAGTCAGAACTGCGTTTGGTCAGTAGCAGTTGCAATTCGCCCTGATACTCTCGCAGCACAACCAGTACAGCAGCAGCTTTACTTTTTTCCATCTGCAGCAACACAGAGCCTTTGGCAGGTTGAAGGGAAAAACGTTGTAAAAACTGCTGCCGGTTCATATGGTTAGTCCATCGAGGCTGATGTTGTTGGTTCAGTCAGCAAAGGCAGGATCTTATTGACCTTATGGAAGGTCTCTGCGTATTCGGCATCGACCTGAGAGTCGGCCACTATACCGCCTCCGGCCCAGCAGTAAGCTTTGCCTTGCGCCATAACTAAAGTGCGGATAGCAATATTGCTGTCCATATCACCGCAGCTGTTGATATAGCCGACAGCCCCGCAATACACAGAGCGACTGTTGGGTTCTAACTCAGCAATGATCTGCATGGCCCGCACTTTAGGTGCGCCGGTAATAGAGCCACCCGGAAAAGCACCGCGCAACAAATCACAAGCGTCAGCACTTGGGCTTAAAGTACCGGTAATAGTACTGACCAGATGATGGACGGCCGGAAACGACTCGATGGCAAACAAAGCCGGTACTTTGACCGAGCCAGGTACACAGTGTTTGCCTAAATCGTTACGCAGTAAATCGACAATCATCACATTTTCTGCCCTGTCTTTCGGGGCTGTTTGCAGCTCATCGGCACTTTGCTTATCAAGCTGGGCATCAGCAAAACGTGGTCTGGTGCCTTTAATTGGCTTGGTTTCTACCTGACCCGCTTTGAGCTGTAAAAAGCGCTCTGGCGACAAACTTAATACGGCGCCTTGGGGCAAACGCAAAAAAGCCGAAAAAGGAGCGGCATTTTTACTGCGTAAGGTTAAATATGCCTGCCATTCATCACCGCTGTAACTGGCTTCAAAACGCTGAGCTAAATTAATTTGGTAACAGTCACCACTTTTCAGATAGTGTTGCACCTGGTCAAACTTCTGGTTGTAGCTGGTTTTATCCATATTAGCTTGCCATTTTGTCGTAAGTTCAAAAGGTGTGATGTCAGCTGTATTATTAAAAAGTGCTGCATTTTCTGTCCAGTGCGCAGCCGCATTGCCCCGGTAATCGACATACCACAGTTGTTGCTGTTGTTTATCTAAAATCAGGGCCCAGAGGTAAATACCAACCGCCATATCAGGAAGCAAAGTCCCTGCATCTGTCGCTTGTGGCACGGGTTCAATCACTGTGCCTAAGTCATAAGCAAAATAACCTAAAGCGCCGCCGATAAAAGGTAAATCAGCATGGTCCGATAATCCGGGTGTATCCGGAAAATAGTCATGGATAAGGTGCTGCAAGGCGCCAAAAGGATCCATTTGCAACAACTGAGGTTGGCCTCGTTCGGTTTGGATTAATTGACCCTGCTGATAGACAAGGGTCGCGACAGGGCGAGCCACTACAATATCAAAGCGACTGTTAACGTGATTACTTGCCGCTGAGTCGAGCAACATGGCCCAAGGTTCTGCAGCTATCGCAGAAAAATACTCCAGCAGATGCGGCACTTTGGCATCTAACTTCAAAAACTGTGACATAAGTCGTCTCATAAAACGGGCTAATTCCGGCAAAAATACGCTTGTTGACTAGCCGCTGGATCTGTTGCGCTGTATGATATCAGCCCAACTGATATTAGTTAACCTGAACACAGGAAAAGCCGCTTTGTCTGGATGCAGAACAGACAGAGGCCAAAACACAAGAAAAGATAATGTTACCCTAAGTCATTGGAATTTCAGCGCAACGACAGCGAGTAAATCCCCGGAAGCATAGGCCACTATGCATGCGGGGCGAAAATCGAAGTCAATAAAGCTGCAGTTTCAACAGCGGCGGGGAAAACAGAAGGGCACTAAGAATATGACCGTAATTCGCCAGCAAGACTTTATCGACAGCATCGAAGATGCGTTGCAGTACATCTCTTTTTATCACCCGTTGGATTTTGTTCAGGCGCTTGAAAAGGCCTATCACAAAGAACAAAATCAGGCCGCCAAAGATGCTATAGCCCAAATCCTGATCAATTCCCGCATGTCGGCTGAAGGTAACAGACCTATTTGTCAGGACACAGGTATTGTCACCTGTTTTGTTAAAATCGGTATGGATGTCAAATGGGATAAAACCGATATGACAGTGCAGCAGATGGTGGATGAAGGTACACGTCGTGCTTACCTGAACCCACATAACCCGCTGCGCGCCTCTATTGTGGCTGACCCTGCAGGTGCCCGCAAAAATACCCAGGACAACACACCTTCTGTGGTGCATATCGATATGATCCCGGGTCATCATGTGGAAGTAGCTATTGCGGCCAAAGGCGGCGGTAGCGAAAACAAAACCAAAATGGTGATGCTCAATCCATCGGATTCAGTGGTGGAGTGGGTGCTGGAAACGCTGCCGAAAATGGGCGCTGGCTGGTGTCCGCCAGGCATGTTGGGTATAGGCATTGGCGGTACGGCAGAAAAAGCAGCTGTGCTTGCCAAAGAAGCCCTGATGGAGCCTGTGGATATTCAGGACTTACTGGAAAAAGGTGCTGAAACAGCCGACGAAAAACTGCGGGTTGAGCTGTACGACAAGGTCAATAAGCTGGGCATCGGTGCTCAGGGCCTGGGTGGTTTAACTACAGTGGTGGATGTAAAAATCAAATCTGTCGCTACTCATGCAGCGTCAAAACCAGTGGTGATGATCCCGAACTGTGCTGCGACCCGTCACGTGCACTTCCATTTAGATGGTTCAGGCCCTGCGGTGTTGACACCTCCGAAGCTGGAAGATTGGCCAGAAGTGACCTGGGAGCTTGGCAACAATGTTCGCCGAGTGAATTTGGATACAGTGACTCCTGCAGATGTGCTGGAGTGGAAAGCAGGTGAAACTGTATTGTTGTCGGGCAAAATGTTGACAGGGCGCGATGCGGCGCATAAACGTATCGCTGATATGTTAGCGAAAGGCGAAGCGCTGCCAGAAGGCGTCGATTTTAAAAATCGTTTTATTTATTACGTCGGTCCTGTCGATGCTGTAGGTTCTGAAGTCGTAGGCCCAGCCGGTCCAACCACAGCCACCCGTATGGATAAATTTACCGACATGATGTTAGGTCAAACGGGCCTGCTTGGCATGATTGGTAAGTCTGAGCGCGGTGACAAAACTGTAGAAAGCATTAAAGAGCACAAAGCTGTCTATTTAATGGCGGTCGGTGGTGCTGCGTATTTAGTCTCTAAAGCTATTAAAAAGTCCCGCGTTGTCGCTTTTGCCGACTTAGGTATGGAAGCGATTTACGAGTTTGACGTCGAAGACATGCCAGTCACTGTGGCGGTTGACAGTCAAGGAAATAACGTGCATAAACAAGGACCTGCTATTTGGAAAGTGAAGATAGCTGAACTTGCCAATACCTAAAATTAATACATAACGCCCTGGCTCTCAGGGCGTTTTTCTACTGGGAGAATCTATGAAAGCCTGGATCTTTCTAAGCGCCGCTTTGTTAAGTTGTGCTGCTGTTGCCAAAACCCCGCTCACTATCGAACACTTAAATAAACTCAACAAAATTTACGATATCGTAGTATCCCCCGATGGCCGTTATCTGGTGTATGGCCAAAAAAATGGTGGCTTTGCTCCTGCGGATCTCAGTGCCGATCTGTATTTGATTGATTTGCAGCAAAACAATAAAGTCAGTCGTTTAACCTTTAACGATGACAAAGAACACAGTGTAGCCTGGAGCAAAGACGGCAGCGCTTTGTATTTTATCGCCGGCCGTTCAGGCAGCTCTCAAGTCTGGCGTTTGCCAGTCGCTGGTGGTGAAGCCCAACAAGTCACGGATTTACCTTTGGATGTTGACGGTTTCTTAGTTGCAGAAGACAACAGTAAAATTGTGCTGCAAATGGCGGCAAAGCCGGGTTGCGAAACCTTGTCCTGCACAGTGGAAGCCAAACAAGTCAAAGCCGGACAACAAGACAGTGCCATGGTGTATGACCAATTGATGGTGCGGCATTGGGATAGCTGGGCGGATGAATTCAGAAGTCATTTGTACATAGCGGACTTAACCGGCAAAAAAGTCACAGATGCCAAAGACTTATTGCCGGAATGGAATACCGACATTGCTGGTATCAAAGAAGTGTCTTTTACGCCAGATGGTAAAAATCTGGTATTCAGCGCGAAGATCCCAGGTGTCGACCAAGCCTGGCATACCAACTTTGATATTTTCCAGGTCTCGGTTAAAGGGGGCGAAAAAGTCAATTTAACCCGTGATAATGCAGCCTGGGATGCCAAACCTTCGTTCTCCAGCGATGGCCGTTTTATGGCCTATTTAGCCATGAAAAAACCAGTGTACGAGGCCGATCGTTTTGGTTTGATTTTATTGGATATGGTGACAGGTCAGCGTAAAGAGCTGGCGCCTGAGTGGGATAGGTCCATCAGTGACTATAAGTTTGGAGCGGACAACAGAACTATTTATGTGACAGCTCAGGATACTGGCCAGCACGGTATTTTCTCTATCAACACCAGTTTTGGTGATATCAGTAAAGTCTATGCAGAGGGCACTGCAGGTGACTTAAATGTGGCAGGCAACAAACTTATTTTTACTAATCATAGCCTGGATAAACCTACAGATATTTACCAAATCACTGCTGAAGCCGGAGCGCCGACCGCTTTAACTCAAATCAACAAAGAGGCGTTGGCTGATATTCAGTTTGCAGAATTTGCTCAGTTTAATTTCCCCGGAGCCAATGACGAAACAGTGCATGGTTACTGGATGAAGCCTGTCAATTACAAGGAAGGTAAGCAATACCCCATTGCTTTTATCGTGCATGGTGGCCCGCAAGGCAGCTTTGGTAACATGTTTAACTACCGCTGGAATGCGCAGTTATGGGCCGCTCAGGGCTATGGCGTAGTGATGATCGATTTCCACGGTTCAACTGGCTATGGTCAGGCTTTTACTGACTCTATTGCCCGCGACTGGGGTGGCAAGCCACTGATTGATTTACAAAAAGGTTTAGCTTTTATCACTGAAAAAGAAAAGTGGCTGGATGGCAAAAACGCCTGCGCTTTGGGTGCATCCTACGGTGGTTACATGATGAACTGGATTGCTGGTAACTGGCCTGAAGGTTTTAAATGTTTAGTCAATCATGCTGGTTTATTTGATATGCCAAGTTTTTATGGCAGTACCGAAGAGTTGTGGTTCCCTGAACATGATATGGGCGGCCCGGTTTGGAACAAAGACGGCGATTATCAGAAGTTTAATCCGTCAGCTTTGGTAGACAACTGGAAAACGCCTATGCTGGTGATCCACGGCTTAAAAGACTACCGTGTGCCTTATGCCCAGGGACTCGCTGCTTTTACCACCTTACAGCGCAAAGGTATTGAATCCAAACTGGTGATATTCCCTGATGAAAACCACTGGATTTTAAAACCACGCAATGCCGAGCGTTGGTACAACGAAGTCTTTGACTGGATGAAATTGCATACCAGCAAATAACTGGTTCTGTTCGCGGAAGGCTGCCTGTGCAGCCTTCTTTATTTTTGTCATTGACGTTTTGTTTCTTTACTGTAGCAATCAGCCGGATGATGTTTATGCAATTTTCCGATGTGCGTCATTACTGCCTTGAGTTGATGGGAAGCGAGGAGGATTTTCCTTTTGGTCCCAATCTCTATGTCTATAAAATAAAAGGTAAAATCTTTGCTATCCTATTCACTGGACAGGGCGAAGCGCGACTGAATTTGAAATGTGATCCGGATGAAGCTTTGGCTTTGCGAGATATTTTTCCGGCAATAAGCCCCGGTTATCATATGAATAAAAAACACTGGAATACGCTGCGTTTAGATAACACTGTGCCGGAGCTGGAAATAAAAAGACAAATCGATCAGTCCAGACTATTGGTGCTCCACTCTTTATCTAAAGTACAGAGGCAGGCCTTACTGCCCGAACCAGACCAGAAAAATAAACGACGCGGACAGACATGACTAAACCTGCTTACCCCTTAACTGCTATTCGAATTGTACTGCTGTACTGTGGTTTTGCGTTGCTGTGGATTTTTGGTTCCGACCATTTGTTACATCTGACCATCAGTGATCCTGAAGTAAATTCATTATTGGGCACAGTCAAAGGCGTGGCTTTTGTATGCATCAGCGGCTGCATCATTTATTTGCTGCTGGCCACCTGGCGAAAACAGCAGTTTTTTGATTCTGTCGTTTCAGTACGATACAAACAATTACGTGTTATTGCTGTTATTTTGGCGTTTTTGCTAGCTATACCCGCTATGGCTTACATCACCAAATCGATTCATGGTAGCCAGCTAAAAACACAAGCTCTGGCCGATCTGCGCAACGTCACTGAGATTAAAAAACAGCAGTTAGAACTCTGGTTGGCGGAGCGGCAATACGATATCAATGGGTTATCCCGAGACAGTTCATTCCGGCAAGAATTACAGCATTACCTTGAGCAAGGAACACATATCACACAGGTACAAAATCGATTGGCCGCTCTGATTACCGAGCACTCCTTTCATTCCGTATTGTTACTTGACCCCAAGGGTAAGCAACGACTTTTATTAGGAAGCCCTCTAAAATTCGATGTCTGGTCTGCCGGACAAGACCAGGCTCAGCCAGCCACCCAATGCGATCACAGCAACGCGGACAGATATTGCCAATTAAGTTGGTTTATACCACTGGCGATAGGGCAACAGATTTATCAGCTGGTCTTTGTGGTGGATACCAGTCTGTATTTATTTCCAACTATTCAAAACTGGCCTGTGTCCAGTCCGACGGCTGAAGTGCTGCTGGTGCAGCAGCGAGGCCGTTCTGTGGTGTTTATGAATCCATTGCGTCACCCGAAACAGTCTGCGATAAACGAGACTGATATTGACGGTCCGCTGCTGGTTGCAAAGGCGCTTAGGCAGCGTCAATTTAATACGGCTGAAGAGCTGGATTACCGTAATCAGCAAGTACTGGGCGCTTATACTCCTATTCGGCAAACCAACTGGATGTTGGTCAGCAAAATAGATGCTGCGGAAGTGCTGCAGCCTTTGGATACCTTGTTGCTTTGGTTGTCGATGATCTCAGGCACCTTGTTGATGCTGGTGGTACTGGTTGCTTTGTTATACTGGCGCGAATTGCTCCAGTCACATCAACTGGCGTTAGCAGCCAAACAAACAGAGCAGGATAAAACGGTTCAGGCGTTTTTCGATATGCCATTTTCTGGTATGGCCATCTTGTCCCGTACTCATCAGCCTTTTATCCGGGTCAACAAAAAGCTGCAGTCTTTGTTGGGCTACTCTGAAGCAGAGTTACTCAGGCTGTCCTTGCGTGATTTGGCATTAGACCCCGAACAATTTATGGCAACCAGTTTTTCATCTAAAGATCAAAACCTGGCCCAGACCGATATTCAGCTACAACATCAATCAGGTCGTGTCTTAACCATCAAATTGATGATGCAACGATTTAGTCAGGAAGGCCAACCCGATCAGCTGTTGGCTACCTTTGATGATGTGACAGAGAAGCGTCAGCTCTATGCAGATTTAAATCGTAGCCACCAGCAACTGCTGCAAAACTCACAGCAATTGGACGCTATTCTGGCGGCCAGTTCGACCGTATTACATCGTATTGAGTTAGACGGTAGCCAGTGCAGAACCAGTTGGGTGAGTAGCAACATCGAACGTATATTTGGGTACAGCGTAGAACAATCCTTGCTGGAGCAATGGTGGGAGAAGGGCGTTCATCCTGACGACAAAGCCAGGGCAGAGCTCGCCATTAAGCAAACCTTGTTGCATGGTCATTATCGTCATGAGTATCGTTTTTTTGATGCCGCTGGCTATTTACGTTTTATTCGGGATGACTTGCGTTTACTACCTGAGCTCACAGAAGGGCGGCAGCATATTATCGGAGCTATGGTTGATATTACTGAGCTCAGGCAAGCCAGACTGGAGCAGGAGGCCAGCAGCGATAAGCTGAAAGCCTTGTTTAATACCATGTCTGAAGGCTTGGTATTACACGACAAAACCGGGGCTATAGTCGATGCGAATCCGGCTGCAGAGCGCATGCTCAACTGCAGTCTGGCAGAAATGCGAGCTCAGGAGCCAAGAGCCGAAGAGTGGAAAACCATCTATGAAGACGGTTCTCAATACCCCACCGAACTTTATCCAAGCAATGAGGTGTTGCGTACCGGCGGGCCAGTGCGCGATGTGGTGATGGGCATAGAACGTGGTCAGGTGCAACGCTGGCTCAAGGTGAATGCTGAACCCTTATTTGAGCAAGAGCAGTTGTCTGGTGTTTTAGTGACTGTTGATGATATTAGCGCTGAAGTGCACTTTCGTCGGGAGCTAAAGCAAAGAGCTTTAGTGATGTCGAATCTTGCCGATATGGCGGCCCGTTTTTTACAGCACAGTGACTGGTTACAGTTATTACGCAGTATGTTGCCGTCTATCACCCGAGCTTTGGATGTGGATGCTATCTATTTGTACAAGAATACAGTGCAACAAGAGCTGATCAGTGGTGCTCTGTTGACGCAGTGGCGCAGAGATCAAAAAGAACATGTTCGTACCTTCAAGCAGTTCAACAATAAGTTGTCCCGCTGGTATCCGGCGATTGAGCAACTGATGAAAGGAAACCTGGTTGCAGGTCAGGCAAAAGACATGGATCCGATGTTGCAACCTATACTGAAACGTTTCCGTATTCAGGCCATAGCTCTGATGCCGGTGATGGTTGATGGTGTCTGGTGGGGACTACTTGGTGTTGAGCAGCATCACAGATGCCGAGAGTGGAATCAGGTTGAACTGGATGCACTAAAAATGCTGGCAACAGCTTTAGGCAACGCGGTGAAACGCCAACAGTTTGAATCGTCCCTGCAGCAGGCTGCAGCTGTGTTTGAAAGTACCCGAGAGGGGATTATGGTAACGGATGCGTCCAACCGTATCATTCAGGTGAATCAATCGTTATTGCAGATGTTGGGTTATAAAGAGTCTGAAGTCATTGGCAACACACCTGCGATGTTTTCATCGGGACGGCACGATCAGGCTTTTTACACTCAAATGTGGCAGGAACTTTCTGAGCTGGGTCACTGGCAGGGAGAAGTGTGGAACAGGCGTAAGAACGGAGAAATCTACCCTGAGCTGCTCAGTATCAGTACTATTCTCGACGCTGCCGGGGATATTAGTCATTATGTAGCTGTTTTTGCTGATATTACTCAATTAAAGGCGTCGGAGCAGGAATTGGCGTATCTGGCGCATCATGACGTGCTGACTGACTTACCGAATCGCTTGCTGATGAGTTCTCGTTTGCAAAATGCGGTGGATCTGGCGAAACGGGATCAGCATCAGTTTGCGGTACTGATGATGGATCTCGATCGCTTTAAGTACATTAACGACAGTTTTGGTCACCCAGCCGGTGATGAGTTGTTAAAACTGGTGGCCGCCTCTTTGAAACAACGTTTACGTGACATAGACACTGTGGCCCGCTTTGGTGGAGATGAATTTATTATTCTGCTGGAGCAATTACATCAAAGTGAAGATGCGGCCCGTTTCGCGACCCAACTGATCAACGACATGAGTCAGCCCTGGCTGCTAAGTAATAATGCAGAAGTCAGGATTGGTGCAAGTATTGGTATTTCTGTGTATCCGGATCATGGCACAGAAGGAGAGACTTTACTCAGCAACGCCGACGCGGCGTTGTACCGTGCGAAAGAGCAGGGGCGGGGGCGTTTTGCTTATTACTCTGATGATTTAACTCTGTATGCCCGTCAGCGTATTGATTTAGAAGCCCGCTTACGGGGGGCTTTGGCACAGGATCAGTTTTTGGTGTATTACCAACCACAGCTCGAGATCGAAACAGGTCGTATTGTAGGTGCTGAAGCCTTAGTGCGCTGGAATGATCCTATCGAAGGGCTTATAGCGCCAGCACGTTTTATTCCCATAGCGGAAGATACAGGACTAATTGGATCTATAGGGGATTGGGTGCTCGCACAAACCTGTCGTCAAGGGGCCTTGTGGCGCGAAGCAGGTTTACCCGATCTGAAACTAGCCGTGAATTTATCTTCACATCAGTTCAGTCATGGAAATATTGGAGCTCAGACAGCGCAGATCCTAAATGAGACGGGCTTCCCTGCCAGGTTCCTGGAGCTTGAACTCACGGAAAGCGCCATTATGTCGCGTGAACAACAAGCAGAGCTGGTACTGTCTGATTTGCATCACATGGGGGTCAATCTTGCCATTGATGACTTTGGCACAGGCTATTCTTCCTTTGCATATTTACAACGTTATCAGTTGGATGTGCTGAAAATAGATAAAAGTTTTATTGATGATGTGGCAGAGAATACGGAAAGTCAGGCCATAGTCACTGCTATTATCTCTATGGCACATATTCTCGGATTAAAAGCTCTGGCTGAGGGCGTTGAACAACAGGCACAGCTGGAGTTCCTGCGCCAACAAGGCTGTGACTATTATCAAGGCTATTTATGCAGTAAACCTTTGCCTGCTGAAGAGTTTGAGCAACTGGTCCGCAATCAGAAGTTCTGATTGCGTTATCTTAAGCAACAGCGTGATCCGGACTGACTGGAATTTCCAGCAATAACGCCAGCGCCTGCAATAACATGGCTTCCTGATCATTCACCAGCTCATCGGCCTGTACTGCTATTTTTAGCATCTGCCATAACTGCTGCTTCAGGCGTGGCGTGCTGTGAATAAGGGCTGGCAACTGTTCAGACAGCTGCGAGAAGCTCATTTCAGGGCGAGCAGTGGCAGAAGGCAAGGCAAGCAGCTGTAAACCACTACTCCAGGCTTGCTGCTGTAATTTTTCATCTTTGGCTTGTTGGGCACACAAGGACAATAAGGCCAGTACAGATTGCTGAACTTGCGCCAGATCGCTGCTTCGATCCCGGCGATGCAACAGTGAAGGATTAAACTGGCTGCCAACACAGTGTTGCAACCAATTCAGTATTGTCCATTCCAGTAAATCTTCCTGACCATCACAGCGGCTCAGGTTCTGGCATAACGTTTGAAATTCAACAAACTGCTGCTGCGACAACTGCTTTAAACCCGGCACGGCAATTTGAATTAACTGCAGCTTTTGCCTGCCTGATAAACGACTGACTTCGTCGTATAACTTATCGACATTCTGCAGCAGTTGATGGTCGCCTTGCGCTTTGACTATGGCCCATTGTTTTGCCAAATGTTCGGTCTGAAGAAGACAAGCACAACACAAAGCTGGAGCTGAAAGGGCGTGACGGCTCGTCTCCAGCAAAAATGCCGGCAATACAGATAACACTGCCGCGGATTGTTGCTGTCTGGTTTGAACTGTGGCTGAAGACGGGTCACTACTTTGCTGCTTCAGCTGTGTTTCTGTCGGGAAAACTCCGTCCCAGCCCGGATCCAGTCGTTTGATCCGTTGCTGCAAAGGCGGGTGAGTGGCAAATAGACTACTCCAGCGACTGATGGCTTCAGCAAAAAATAAGTGACTCATTTCATCTGCATTGGGGTTCTTAACCTGACTGCCGAACGTTGCTGCGCCTATAGCTTTGAGTGCGCCCGCTATGCCTGATGGATTACGGGTAAATTGCACAGCGCTGGCATCGGCTAAAAACTCACGCTGACGGCTAACGGCAGCTTTGATCAGGCTGCCAAAAAAAGTGCCTAAATAACCCAATACCATCAGGCCTAAGGCTAAGCCTAAAATACCACCGCCATTGTCTTTTGATTTTGAGCTGCCTGAAGCTACTGCACTGCGACGACCCATGCTGCGAAGCAGGAAATAGCCGGAATGACCGATAAACTCAATGCCATGCAATAAAGCAATAAGGCGGATATTCAGTCGCATATCGCCATTCAAGATATGACTGAATTCATGGGCTATTACCCCTTGTAATTGATCGCGATCTAACAGGTTCAGACATCCCTGAGTGACGCCAATCACCGCATCAGCTGGCGAATAACCTGCAGCAAAAGCATTGATTGATGATTCGTTTATCAGGTAGACCGGAGGCACAGGTACTCCTGCTGCAATGGCCATCTCTTCAACAACATTCAGCAGCCGTTGTTGTTTGTTGTCCGCCAGTTGATAGTCCAGCAGACGACCGCCCAGCGCTTTGGCGACCACCTGACCGCCCTGACTTAGTTCAGCCCGCTTGATGCTGACCACCACAGCGATCACCACAAACACCAACAGACTGACCCAGCCCATCATCTGCCACGGCAGTTGATTGAACCAGTCCGGATGCTGTGGTTTGAGCAGCAACTGATACTGCTCTGGCTCCATCACACCTAAAGTGATCATTACCAACAGATTGGTCAGGATCAAAAGCGTGATCACCGCCAAAGCAAACAGCAATACCAGAAGTTTGGTATTGCTGCGCGCCTGATCCTGAGCGGCAAAAAAGTCGCTGGCCATCGGGCTTAGAAACTGACTTTAGGTGCAGTCTGGATCTCTGCACTGTCAGCAAATTCCAGCAGTTTGGCATCGTTTTGATGACCAAATAAACCGGCAAATATCACAGGTGGGAAACTTTGTTTGTAGCTGTTGTATTCAGTCACCGCATCATTAAAAGCCTGACGGGCAAAGGCTACTTTATTTTCCGTGCTGGTCAGCTCTTCTGTCAGCTGCATCATAGTCTGATTGGCTTTTAAATCCGGATAGGCTTCCATCACCATACTGAATTTAGTCATAGCCCCCTGCAGCGCCGATTCTGCACCGGCCAGTTGACTAATAGCGCCAGCATCGCCGGGCTGAGCCGCAGCTGCTGTTAATTGGCCTATTGCACTGTTACGCGCAGCTATCACAGCTTCCAGTGTTTCGCGTTCATGCGACATATAGGCTTTGGCGGTTTCCACCAGATTAGGAATTAAGTCGTAGCGGCGTTTTAGCTGTACTTCAATTTGGGAAAAGGCATTTTGAAATCGATTTTTCAGCTTCACCAATTGGTTATAAATGGTCATGATAAAAAACAGAAGAACAGCGGCGATCACTAAGCTAATGATGGTGGTCATGGGGTTTCCTTTTACCAATGATAAAATCTATTCCATGCCACTCTAGCATTGTAAAAATTAGTTGAATAGCTCAAGTACAATGCAGACAAAGCCGTGATGGGGTTGTCGCTTTGTCGCTCTGGGTTTCACAGCAGTATGATCACTTCATGCACCAATGAAAAAACAAAGGTCAGAATACAAAGCTGCCTACAATTAATTACAAAAGAAAAGCTGTTCTTCCCTCATGATTTGACTGTTTGTTGCCGCTTTGGTGAAAAGAGTCCTCAGTCTTTTTTGACAACTGGGGGAGGCGAAATTTTATTAGGCGTTAATCTGGAGTTAGTGGTATGAGCCCTTATTCTTTTATTCAATCAGGTACAGATAAGTTAAAGCGAAAACCTTGGCTGATGGTGTCTTTGTTGGCATTATCCATCGCTGGATGTGGCGGAGGTGGTGATACCAGTACAGTACCGGATCCATCAGGTTCAGATAAACCACCTGTGATTACTCCCCCTGTTGTTACCCCACCTGTAGAAAGTCCACCAGAAAATCCGCCTCCGGTACAAGAGTTACCTGAACCCGAACTTGAGACTTTGCCTGATGTGAAAGTAGCTGCATTGCCCAAAGCCGGAGCTCCGTCTTTACCGCCTCCACCTGCTTCTTTGAGAATACCAGACAGTGTTTTAACAATGGCAGTCGCTCAACCTCTCTCTGTTGTTAGCGTGACCTCTTCCGGTGATGAGAATGAAAACAATACGGCTGCCAAAGCTGCGGACGCAGACCTGACCAGCAGATGGGAAAGTGCCTGGGGGGATGATGTTAGTGATGCTGACAACGCCTGGATCCAATTCGACTTTGGGGTAAAAACTGCCGTTGGTAAGATGACCTTGCATTGGGAAAATGCTTATGCTGCGGAGTATGCTATTTACATATCGGATGACGCACAGAATTGGTATCAACTGCGTTATGTCGTTGACTCTAAAGGCAAGACGGAAGAGTTTTTTAACCTGAATATGTACGCTCGCTACCTGCGCATTCAAGGCATCAGCCGTAAAACTCAGTATGGTTATTCTTTATTTGAGGCAGAATTTGCAGCGCCTGACCGCACAAACTCTATGCCTGAACTCAACATCTCTGCCATCAGTTATCCTTTAAATGGCTCAGGACGTGTTCCATTGCCAGCACCGGCAGGACCCATTGAGATGGTCCGCTTTACTCTGGCCGATGGCACCCTGGTAACCCGGTTTGGTATGGTTGGACGCTCACGCCATGCCCGCGAGCGCGGTGAAGACTGGAATGAAATTGGTTTTGGCGTGAATGACACTGTTGATCCGGCAGGCAAACCTTTGGATAAAGGGCCTGGCGCGCACTTAAATTTTGTCGCTAATTACTTTAAAAACCGCACCTGGGGCGTGGAGTTTATTGATAATAGCAATGTCGCTGGGGTCACTGAACCTCGTATTGTGGTGAACCAATATTACCAGCAAGCGCAAAAAGGCGGTGGGCACTCTTTTGTTCGTCGTTTTGATGAACCTGGAGTCACAGGTTTTGGTTGGATGAGCCCTGGTGATTTACTGGATGACTCGACCTATCAGGATCCGGGCGCCGCTTGCCCAATAGTGGCAAAACCAGCCAATGGTGTCTTGTTACGTCCTGACAGCGGTTATAACGGGGTAATTGGCGCGAATGACGGCTGCAGCGTGGTGTTTGACCGTTATCCCGGCCACAGAGCGCTTTCTGCCAATGCCGATGGAGTGCTGGTCCCCAATGGCAGTTCTGTTGATCCCAGAGTCCTTAGAAAAGGTGACGTGATTGAGTTTACCGGGTCGTTTTTCTCTACACGGGAGGCGATGGATGCCATAGGCGATAACGGTGCTTTTCGTTATTACACCAACGAGCTGACCTATGTGATGGGGCAAGGCTTACGCCCTTGGTACGGTGTGCAGCCACGCCTGATGAACGAACCTCTGCCAGAGCATACCTTGCAGGGGGGCTTAGGCTCTGTTTCCTACGATTATGCCGACAATTCAACCTTTATATTTCAGCAGCCGCATAACACTATTGGGATGCAGAATATGCAACGTTTTATGGAAGGACGGCGCTGGTTGCATACCAACTTATGGACAGGCGAGCATAACGAAGATGGCAATGATCGCAACGACGCAGGTCGTCAGTTGCAGGGGCCGCGTTTTAATCAATCGTCCTGTTTCAATTGTCATGTGAACAATGGTCGCAGCGTGGCGCCTACGGTGCGTAACCAGAAGCTCGACACTATGGCGGTGCGGGTTGGAGCGAGCGGAACCGACGCCAATGGCCATTATCTGCCTCATCCGATTTATGGTCAGGCGCTGCAAATGAATGCCCGCTCTGTTGAGACTGGGGCCTTACAAAACTGGGGCAACGCTGCCTGGGTTGCTGATTTTGTCAGCCGAAACGTCAGTCTTGCCGATGGCACGCAAGTAGAGCTGCGTAAAGCCAGTGTTGCTTTTGAAGGACCTGAACCTGAAGTCTATTCCGTCCGTCAGGCCCAGCCTTTAATAGGGATGGGATTATTGGAAGCGATCTCTGATGAAACTATTTTATCCAGAGTTCGCAGTACACCAGATGCTGATGGTGTATTGGGGACAGCGAACTATGCGTACGATCCCGAAACCGCAGAAGTACGCTTAGGTCGCTATGGCTGGAAAGCCAGTAAAGTGAGTATACGTCATCAGGTAACTAACGCCGCTTTGCTGGATATGGGGGTGACCTCTTCTGTCTATCCGAAACAGGCCTGTTTAGCTGGTCCACAAGATTGCGACAGCGCAACAGCTGAGCCGGGTTTACCGGATGAAGCCGTGACTGCGATGACACAGTACTTGCATTTACTAGCTGTGCCGGCGCAGCGCAGTGTCATCAGCGGTTTTCCTAAAGGGGTTTCTCCTCTGGCCTATCTGGATGTCGATCCAGCCAAAATAGCGGCTGGTGAAAAAATCTTTAAGGATATTCGCTGTGTGGCTTGTCACGTCAGTGAAGTGAAAACCAGCGCTCGCTCTGAGTTTGACGAAGTGCGTAACCAGACGATTAAACCTTACACTGATCTGTTACTGCATGATATGGGACCAGAACTTGCTGATAATTTTAGCGAAGGTCTGGCAACTGGCAGTATGTGGAGAACTCCAGCACTTTGGGGCATAGGCTATACCCAGTTTGTGGCTGGTGGCACTCCGGCAGGTTATTTACATGACGGTCGCGCCCGAACCTTAACAGAGGCTATTGTATGGCACGGTGGTGAAGCTGAAGTGATTAAAAATCGCTTTGTGAACTTGCCTACCGCTGAGCGTGAAGCTTTATTAGCGTTCCTGAACTCCTTGTAATATCGACAAAAAAGCCCGGTGCAGACAGACTCTGTACCGGGCTTTTTATTGAGGAGCTGTAGCTTACTCTGACTTTTGAGTTTTTTGATACAACTTCAATTTGATAAACAGCTCTTCCACTTGGGTTCTTGCCCAAGGCGTTTTGCGTAAAAACGTCAGGCTGGATTTAATACTGGGGTTGTTACTGAAACATTTCAGCGGTATTTGCTTTGCTAAAGGCGCAAAGCCGCCTTGCTGTTCAACGAGCAATTCCAGAATTTGCTGCAGGGTAAAACCGTGCAGCGGGTTATTGTGTTGTGGCTGATTTGGGGCTTGGGTTGCCATAAGGACTTTGCTCTGTAGTCGCTAAGGGCCGGAACTGGCCGTGGTAGTTTTCATCGTCTGTGCCAATCATCAGCGCGGCTCCTGGGATCAAGGGGCTTGGGCTGGCGATAGCCTCTACTTTAAAGCCGTCGATTTGCCATAGCACTGGCCGTTCAGCCATTAAGCTAATCGGCTGTTTTGTTGACGGATTCACCAGTGCCAACGGATAGACAGCACTGGTAAAAGGGCCGTTGTCTGAGCTATCAAGCACTGCGCTGGCCCAGAGTACGTCGCCTTCGAGATGTAAGTCGGCTATCACTCTGTTGTAGTTGCGGTTTTTCAGTGCTGTTGGGCCTGTCACCTGAATTTTCTGGCTATTCCACTGCAAACTGGCTGCCGCTATGTCCAGTTCGCCCCATTGTAAAAATCCGGCTGCTGTGGCTGTACCTCGTTCACCTAAAATCACCAGATAGCGGTTCGCCTCTTTTTTAGCACAGGCCAAACCTTCAAAGTTATCGCCATCCTGCTCTGGGCTGCTGTCACGCTCAACAGGCAACTCAAAGGTATTCAGCACCTGCGCATAGGTAGGGAAGACTTTGATATGAAACAGTCGGCCGAACGAGCCTTGCCAGGTGCCGCTTTCTGCTATTAAAAACTCGCCATTTTGGCCCGGTAAAGCACAGACAGCCTCCAAATCGTTGGACGCCTGACCAGCTGGCCAGTTAGTGACAAATAAGTTCTGTGCGGTCAGTTGTTGATCCTGATTCAATTGGATCAGCGTTAACCTGTCACCCTGGCGTTGAATTTTTTTATCCTGTACCGCCAGATAATGGTTTGGGTCCAAAGCGGCTAAACCACTGATCGCAGGTAAGGCGGTTTGAGTTTTAGGCCGGTACGGCGTGTACCAGCGCGGGTCAACCGGCATTTTAAACAGCAGTGGCGACATACGTTTAAATTTATCGGTATGGGTGCCGCATTGAATATTATCGGCGTAGTGTTGTTTCCACGGATCGTTAATTAAATACACTGTGCCGTTATGAATAGTGACGGCTTCCAGCGCTGTTTGCACCAGTTTGTCGTAGGCAGGGCAAAGGCCACTGTCATCTGTACTGACATAAAAACTCAGCTTTTGCACAAAAGGTGGAATGCGGTTGGTTAAATCAAACACCCATAACTCATCGTCATTGCGCGCTACTGCGACTAAATAACCCGGATGGCCTAAAATCGGACTAGGTAAAAACTCAATACCATTAATAGGATGATCGTTGTCATCCAGCACAGGTAAAGTCAGATTAGCGTCTATCACTTTGACAAAGTTATCGCGTAGCCAAAAGTCCTGAGTTAAACGGGTTTTAAATAATCTGGGTTTATTGACCATGTCTTGTTCGAGCGCCAGATATAAATTCTGGTGGTCATCCACAGCTAAACCTTCAATACCGTCATTCGGAAAATTACCTACTTTGGCCTCCAGCGGAAACTGCACAGGTCGGATTGCCACAATTTCGGCGCGGGTTAGCGCACTGTCGACCTGAATTTTCAGCAGCAGAGTAGGGTAAGCCGTAGAGTTGGACTGATTAAACTTTTTTGCACACTCATTACTCAACTGATAAGCCGACGCATCTTCTGTCACTGTGATTAAGGTCGTGTCATCCAGCCTGTCCCATGTCAAAGCTTCTAAATCGGGCTTATCTGCTAAATAGTTGTAAAAGCAGCTACTTTTTAAGCTGTCTGCGACTGTGATTTGAATCGGCTGAGTAATAGCTGTGGCTGTGTTGGGGTCGATACGGAACAGCTTCATCCGCGTGCTTTCATGAGCACTTTGATCACCGACCACCACCAGCTCTCCTTTTCGGAAGGTGACGCCTGAGGTTTGAGGGTCGAGTAAGGTTTGTTTTTCTATATCGGTAAGCCATTGGCCTGTCAGAGCCGTTTCTGCATTCAGATCCCCACTTAAGCCAGCAAGCAGCACTATAGTGAACAGGGATTTGGATAAATTGATCACAGTCGTCGATCCATAATTCAGGGCACATTCAGATGGCGCCTAACATACGATCTACCGGACTATTTCGCTAGCGAAACCCGATAAAAACGCATTATTCGCCGAAAAAAAATACAATCAATTGAGGAATAGCAGAGGATGAAAAGAAAAGCCACAGAAAGGCAGTGCTAATCTGTGGCTTTTCATCTGTATCAAGTCCTCACCTGAATCACTACGTCAGATGAGAGCTCATATCAATAGGCTTGTTCGTGAACGTCCCGCACTGCACGACCTGAAGGGTCTGTCATTTGCGCCATTTTTGCATCCCAAGCCAGAGCTTCAGGCGTAGAGCAGGCGACCGACTTACCACCTGGTACACAGGAAATAGCACCAGGGTGAGGGAAGTGCTCTTCAAAGATCACTCTATAGAAATAAGCTTCTTTGCTGTCCGGTGTATTGACCGGGAAGCGGAAAGCGGCTGTCGCCATTTGTTGATCTGTCACTTCTTTTTCAGCATGAGCTTTTAAGCTGTCAATCCAGCTGTAACCAACGCCGTCTGAAAACTGCTCTTTTTGACGCCATAAAATTTCGTGCGGTAACAAACCATCAAAGGCCTGACGCAAAATGTGTTTTTCCATTTTGCCTTTGCCACACATCTTAGCTTCAGGATTTAACCGCATGGCGACATCCATAAAGTGCTTGTCGAGGAAAGGCACGCGCGCTTCAATACCCCAGGCTGACATAGCTTTGTTAGCGCGGTTACAGTCGAACATATGCAAGCGGTCCAGCTTGCGTAAGGTTTCTTCGTGGAATTCTTTGGCGTTTGGCGCTTTGTGGAAATACAAATAGCCACCAAAAATTTCGTCAGAACCTTCGCCCGACAACACCATTTTAATCCCCATGGCTTTGATCTTACGGGCCATTAAGTACATAGGGGTTGAAGCGCGAATAGTGGTCACGTCATAGGTTTCGAGGAAATAAATCACGTCACGCAGTGAATCCAAACCTTCCTGCACAGTAAAGAGCACTTCGTGGTGCACTGTGCCTATGGCATCCGCTACTTTACGCGCTGCCACTAAGTCAGGTGAGCCTTGTAAACCCACAGCAAAAGAGTGCAGGCGAGGCCACCAGGCTTCGGACTGACCATCATCTTCGACACGATTACGGGCAAATTGCTGAGTGATAGCCGAAATCAGTGACGAATCCAAACCACCGGAGAGTAACACGCCATAAGGCACGTCGGACATTAAATGGCTTTTTACGCTTTGCTCCAGAGCAGCGCGCAGTTCACCTAAGTCAGCCGGATTGTCTTTGACTGCATCAAAACTTTGCCAGTCGCGCTGATAGTACTTCACCAGTTTGCCGACTTTGCTGTCAAAATAGTGACCAGGTGGGAATTCCTGCATTTGTTTACAGACAGGCACCAGAGCTTTTAATTCAGAGGCCACATACAGCTGACCGTGCTCGTCGTAACCGTAATACAGCGGAATAATACCGATATGGTCACGGGCAATCAGGTAACGGTTTTGCTCTGCGTCATACAGAATAAAAGCAAACATACCTTGCAGCTGATCAATAAAGTCAGCGCCGTGCTGTAAATACAAAGGCAATATCACTTCACAGTCCGACTTGGTCTGGAACTGGTAGTCGACGGTTAAGTTTTTCTCTAAATTTTTGTGATTATAAATCTCACCATTCACTGCCAGAATGTGATTTCGATTTGGATTAATCAGGGGCTGAGCGCCATTTTCAGTATCTACAATCGCCAGACGCTCATGCACTAAAATTGCATTGTCGTTGTTCCATACACCCGACCAGTCTGGTCCACGGTGGCGTAATAACTTAGATAACTGTAGCGCCTGCTGGCGCAAGGCTTTAACATCAGTCTTGATGTCAAGCACCCCGAATATCGAACACATGATGGGTAACCTCAAATTAATTATTTAAGCGTTTACCCTAAGTTATTGGCGTTGCAGAGAGGCGACAAGCGAACGAGTCCCCATGAACATAGTTGTCCTATGTGATTGGGGCGAGCGAACGCAGGCAACAAAGCTGTAGCGTCAAGAACGACGGGTAAACAGATTTTGGCAGTATGTACGTCTATACGCACTCCTTGAATTTGCCAGCTTACGGGAAAATTGCAAGAGGTTTTTCGTGCTTTTTACAGGTAATTGCTCCGGTATGGTTTCAGTACAACAAACGGTTTTTTCTTATTCATGCAAAAAAACAACGTAAATTCCCGATTCACAGCACCGCTGGAATGGCAGCCAGAGCTTTTTGCTGAGCCCGGGCTATTCAGCGCTTTAGCCGATATTTTTCCTTTAGCAGAACAAACAGATTTCCCATCCCCAGAACTGCTGACCTTATGGTTACATCGCTATACCGCATTAAAAAATTGGAGCTTTGTCGATAGCACTGTGCTGGACCAGGATGGCCGGTACTATGAGGACTTCATTTATCAAAGTCAGCAAATTCCAATGCGTGCCAACAACTGGCATGACTTTTTTGGCGCTTTAATCTGGTGTTTATTTCCTCAAAGTAAAAAGTTGATGAACCAGTTGCATATGGCGCAAATTCAGCAATTTGGCAACAAAGAACGCACTAAGGTGCGGCATAAATTAACCCTGCTGGATGAATGTGGTGTGCTGCTTTGTATCAAACCATCACAGCGTTATCTGTTGGATTTGCTGCGTGATCAGCAATGGATACAAGCTTTTTATCAACATAAAGCCGAATGGCAAACACTTACGCCGCTGATGTTTGGCCATGCCAACTATGAAATGGCGACTAAGCCTTTTATTGGTTTAACAGGCAAATTATGGTGTATTGAACTACCGGAACATACAGCGTTGCCTGAAGGTATAAAAGGTTACAATTTTGTTGATGAATTATTGGCGAAACAGCTTGTGTGCACAGAACTGTTACTTGATAATCAACAGCTTAGTCCGTTACCTTTATTGGGTGTTCCGGGGTGGTACAAAGAACAGGGGCTGGCTTTTTACGCCGACACCAGCTATTTCAGACCAAAACGACATACCTGATAGATCTAAAGCAACAAAAGAGTCAGCAGGGAATAAGGCATGATAAATATAGAAGCTTTGGCTAAATCTTTTGCCATCAGCCGTGGCCAGAAGTTGTCAGATAGCGAAAAACAAGATGTGCGCTACAGCAAAGAGGCATTTCATTCGGTTCGTAATGTCAGTTTTGAATGCGGCTCTGGCGAAGTATTGGGCTTATTGGGCCCTAATGGTGCTGGTAAAACCACCACCTTACGTATCCTCTCTACGGCGTTGCAACCAGATTCAGGTTCTGTGCTGATTGAAGGCGTCGATGTGTTAAAGCAGCCGATACTGGCGCGGAAAAAAATCGGCTTTTTATCCAGCAGTACAGGCTTGTATGGCCGTTTAACGGCTTATGAAAATATCGCTTATTTCGCCCGTTTGCATGGCATGAGTGAAACTGCATTAAAACAGCGAATTGACGAGCTGTTCACGCTGCTGAATATGCACGACTTTGCCAACCGAAAAGCCGAAGCTATGTCCAGTGGTATGAAACAAAAAACCGCCATAGCCCGCGCTGTAGTGCATTCGCCTAAAGTGGTGATTCTGGACGAACCTACCACAGGCCTGGATATTATGACCACGCAAACCGTGCTGGACTTTATCCGCAGCCTGAAACAGCAAGGCACGCCGGTCATCTTCTCCACTCACCATTTAGATGAAGTGGCTTCTTTATGTGACAGGGTGGTGGTGATAGATAAAGGCATCAGCGCATTTTCCGACAGCTTTGATGTATTTAAAGCCTTAAGTGCGGACGGTGACTTACGCCAGTCTTTTATGAATGTGATTCATCCGACAGGACAAAACAGGGAGTACAACTAAATGTGGCAAGTCTATTTAAAAGAGCTGACCGAATTACTCCGCGATAAAAAGACCATGTTTTTTGTTATTTTGCTGCCGATCCTGGTGTTCCCTGTGCTGTTTGGCATTATGGGGCTGGTGGTAGCCAATGTAGCTAAAAATGCCGAAGCTGAAGAGCACAGGTATGTGATTATCAACGCCGATAAAGCGCCAGAGTTGGCTGAAGCTTTGTTTTATCATAAAAACTTTAAAAAGGTAGAGTCAGACCTGACTGATCCTGAAGCCTTAAAACAAGCCATTCGCGACGATAAATTTGATTTAGCTATAGTGATTGCCGACGATTTTAGTGCGGATGTCAGCAATCTAAGCCAAAGTAAGTGGACTGTGATTTACAATATGTCGTCCCAGTTGGATATGATTGATAGATATTTCAATGAGTTGCTGCGAGATTACAGCAAGAAGCTGCAACTGGCCAAGCTCGATAGCTTAGGTGTGGAGGCGGACAAGGTAGATGCCTTACTGCAACCTGTGAAGCTGGAAAAAGTAAATACAGCAGAAAGCCGTGAAAACTTAGGTGAAAAAATAGGTGGTTTTGTCGCCTATATCCTGATCCCTTTGTGTTTAGTTGGCTGTTCTTATCCTGCTGTGGATATAGGTGCAGGTGAAAAAGAGCGCGGCACTTTAGAAACCTTATTAATATGCCCGATCAGCAGAACCTCTATCGTGTTAGGTAAGTTTCTGACGGTGTTAACCACGGGCCTCGCTTCTGCACTTATTACTGTCAGCAGTTTTGGCGGCTGGGGCTATGTCATTGGTTCTTTAATGAATGTGGATATTGTTGCTAAAACTATGTCGACTTTAGGTGTCACGGATCTGTTATTGATCCTGATGATGTTGATCCCCTTGTCAGCCATTTTCGCAGCTTTACTATTGTCACTTTCTATTTATGCCCGCAGTTTTAAAGAAGCGCAAAACTACATAGGCCCGTTGAGCATGATCGTCTTTATGCCACTGATTGTCGCTTTAATGCCAGGTGTAGAACTGAGCTGGGCCATGGCCATGCTACCTATAGCGAACGTGGCTTTGGCGATTAAAGAGTTAATCAAAGGCACTATGGATATCGGCATGCTGCTGGTTATTTTTGGTTCAACAGTAGTGATAGCCGGAGCTATGCTGGCCTTTTGTGTCAGCTGGTTCCAAAAAGAAAAAGTATTGTTCAGATAACACGGCAAATCCTCTTTGCTGTGGGGGGGGCTTGTCTTCACCCTAAGTCTGTCTTATTTAATATAGGGGCGTCGTTTATCGGCGCCCGTCTCGTTTCTAATCCTATGCAGAGTCTATCGTCCAATGAAGTTATTTGACGCTATCGTAAATCCCTACAACGGCTGTTACATAGGGCCAGCCCAATTACCTGATTCTGCCGCCGAATTTGCCGCTCGCCTGGCCGCCTCTGTCGACGTATGGCAGCATCAGTATGCTTTAATCTGGCTTGAGATACCCGCCTCCCGTTCAGAATTGATTGCCGCAGCTGTTGCACTGGGTTTTAGTTTTCATCACTGTGCGCCGGACCAACTGATGCTATGCAAAAAGCTACAAGCCGATAGCTATTTACCTTTAGCCGCGACTCATAGCATTGGGGTTGGGGCAGTGGTTTTATCCGCTGCTGGCAAAGTATTACTGGTTCAGGAAACGCCACTGCCAGGCAAAAGCCCTGGTTATTTTAAATTGCCGGGCGGCATGGTGGATGCCAAAGAGCATCTGGCCGATGCGGCAGTGCGTGAAGTTCAGGAGGAAACCGGAGTCACAGCCCGTTTCGACAGTTTTTTAGGCTTACGTCACCATCATCAGGGCCAGTTTGGCGCATCGAATTTGTATATGGTGTGCCGTTTAACTGCCGAAGAAACAGAACCTAAACCCGACCCACGCGAAATACTACAGGCGCGCTGGTTTGATTGCGCTGACTATCTGGCCGACCCCAACGCCAGCCCTTACAACAAGCTTTTGGTGCAAGCGGCTTTAACTGGTGCGCGACTTGCCAGTCAGAAAGTACCGGGTTATATGAAAAGCCCTGACGAATATGAGATTTTTATGGGGTAGGTTTAGATTTAAAGGCTTTTGGTTCAAAGGGGAGAGGCTATTCGAATTGTGTTTTGCCATAAAATGGCTATTCCCTATAGTGAGTAGATTGTCTGGGGAGAAGGCTGCTTTTTATCCAGTCTATCGTTTGAACCAGGATGCAAAAGACATTCGAATTTAACCCCAAGGTCATAGGTCGCTCAATATCAGTTCAAATTATCCGGTTAATTGAGCGTCTGGTATGAGCGAATAGCAGACATTAACGCCCGCATTTGCGGCTGGTTTAGAGCGCAGCGGAAAACCAGTCCGACAACATGCGCTTGTTAAGTTTTTGTGATGTCAATTACGTGCTCTGGCAAGAATATTACTTCATCTTCGAGAAATAGATTATCTTGCTCTCCTGCAGTAACTGGGATGTTGTTTAAAGTACCTATGTAATAAGGACCGACACGTCCTGTTACGATAACCCACATTCTTTCACCAAATGTTCCGTCATCATCTGGATCATCAGGATCTGCAGGTACTTCTATGATAAAGATAAGTTTTACAACGTCCCCTTTTTCAAGAGCCTGCCGTTCTTCCTCTGCAGGCATGTCGAAGGTCTCAGGAGTTCTATGGTGTTGCGCTAAACCGCTTCGAAGCTCATATCCATCTAGATCAAGCGTTGCTAAGCGGAGTTCTGCAAAACATTCCTCATCTTGTTTTTCCCAGTTTGGCTTTTTCCCAATTTCTGGAATTGCATGAAGTGGCTCACCGAATATAGTACGCAAAAGAAGCTCAATTGAACCTTCTACGGAGTCCTCAGCTCGCATATCAATAGCAAAGATACCTGAAAAGTGAGGAGGTATGGAGCATCCAGCGCCTGGCTCAAACTCACCATCTCTAACAACGGGAATGAATTTTTCTCGGTTTACTCCAGCTGCAATGTGCCCAGAAATAATTTGCTGCTCGTAACCCACGCCGCCCTTGCGATTTAGAGATTTTTCATAATAATTTGGCGTGCAGATAATAATGACGTGGTCGCACTCAACTATTTCCCTTTCCATAAATTGAGTGAGACTTTGTCCAGGCTGGACATGCCATTGATCTAGCTTAACATCCACACCATTCAATCGAAGGCGTTGTGATATTTCTCTAACCCACGTTTTATGCTCTTCAGAGTCCCAAGAATAAGAAACTAAAACACTTGGGATTTCATCAGTACTCAATTTCGCGCTCCTTGAAACTTAACATTTGTATATTGTGCCGGCACGCTTTCTCTGGTTTTACCAGATGGATGGTCGGCGTTAACTTATTGATAAAAAGTAATTAATTATAGTGAGCCACCGCTAACTGCGACCAAAAGCGTGCTGGCACATTATTACTTTTATTTGTGCTGTTATTTTTTGGTTGATCCAAGATAAGTATCTAAACTAGAGTGTTTTTCCTTCTTCAGCAACAAATAAATGTGCCTGCTGATTTGCTCAAAGCTTGCTTGTTTTATGGTAAAAGCAAATAACGCTGTTTATTCGTCCAGATGTACAACCAATGTCCGCAATTGGCACAAAGTGACGATTAAGCAGACCTCTCGATACCACCAGCCAGTCAACTCAACCTATCTAGCTATTTTTCAGGCAAATTCGCACTGAGGCACACAGCTAGGCCTCATCTGTAACACTGCTTTATTTCTGCCACACCCTTGCCAGAGCCAGGTTGTTCATAAACACTAGTGCTACTGTTTTTAACGGACTATCGGCGCTTTATGATTAGCTTGTTGTATGCCCATCCTTATGCCCGCCATGCCAGGTTGGAACAAATGATGCTTAATGCTGTGCAGCACTGGCCTGGGCTTGAGCTGCGCGATTTGTATCAGTTGTATCCTGATTTTTATATTGATGTAGCACTGGAGCAAAAGATGCTGGCCCACAGTAAGGCCATTGTGTTGCATTACCCTATGCAGTGGGGCTTGCCGCCGGCTTTATTAGTGCAGTACCTGCATAAAGTGTTTCAGTATGGCTGGGCTTATGGCAAAGATGCTTCCGCCGGGCCTGTGATGTCGCTGCAGGGAAAAGGCTTTTGGTTAGTTACTCATGCAGTCGCACCCCAGCATGAATTAGACCCTTGTTATCAGCAGACTATGTTCACACCTTTGCGCCAACTGGCTTTATCTTGTGGCATGGAATGGCAACAACCCCTGATGCTGCCCGAATTAACCGACAGCACTATTGCCACAGAAGCTGCCGAATTATTCCGCTCTGGGCTGGAGCAACTTTCTTCGGCCATAACGCTGGACTAACAAAGCAGCACTAAAGGACTGAGTATGCATCTTAACGTTCTGACTTATTTAATGATTTACCTGGCCGCTATGGTGCTGGTGGTGCCTTTAGCCAAGCGCTTTGGCCTTGGCGTTGTGCTGGGGTATTTATTAGCTGGTGTAGCGCTGGGCCCGGCAGGTTTTTCTATTGCCAGTAATACCGACGACATTAAGTTGCTGGCTGAGCTGGGTGTGGTGCTGATGTTATTCAGTATAGGCCTGGAGCTGGATGCAAAAAAACTCTGGGCCATGCGGCACAGAGTCTTCCTGTTTGGCTCATTGCAGGTGCTGGTCTGTGCTTTGGGTATAGGCCTTGCCACCAGCGTACTGGGGTTATCGTACGCGCTGTCGGTCTTTATTGGTCTGGCTTTGGCTTTGTCGTCCACTGCTGTGGCTGTGCAACTGATGAAAGATCGCAATTTAATGGGCACTCAGACCGGGCAATCTGTGTTTGGTGCCTTGTTGCTGCAAGATATGGTGGCCATTCCACTTTTGATTGGCATCAGTTTACTAGCGCCTTCGGCCGATACAGCTGAATTTAAAGCCTTACCTGCTTTGGCTGCTGTAGTCGCGGTTATTTTTACTGGCCGTTATCTGATTGGTTATTTGCTGCATTGGGTAGCCCATTATGGTTCGCGTGAATTGTTTGTTGGCCTGGCTTTATTACTGGTGATAGGGGTGATGGAGCTGATGACCATGGTTGGGGTCTCCGCAGGTTTAGGGGCTTTTATTGCGGGAGTGCTGCTGGCCAGTTCTGAGTTCCGTCATCAGTTGGAGGCTGATTTAGAACCCTTTAAAGGTCTGTTTCTTGGGCTATTTTTTATCACCATTGGGGCAAGTATCAATATGCAGCTGCTCAGTACACAATGGCCACTGATCAGTTTGTTATTGTTGTTATTTGTCGGATTAAAACTGCTGCTGTTGTATGGAGTAGCCCGGGTTATACACGTTGCTGCGCCGGAGCGATTGAGCTACGCCGTTTTGCTTGGGCAGGGGAGCGAATTTGGCTTTGTTCTGGCTGCTTTGGCAACAGCAGGGGCGCTGCTTAGTGCGACCGAAGGTGCCATGTTAAATTTATTAATCGCTTTGTCTGTTGCCGTCTCACCTCTGTTAATGAAAGCTCTGGATGTCTGGTCAGCCCGCCAGCAGCATACACCGCTGCAGAACACCAATGTTGAAGCTTCCGACAGTCCGGTCATTATTGCCGGTTTTGGCCGTTATGGTCAGATTATGGGGCGCTTGTTGTTGTCCAACGGTGTGGTGCCTACAGTGTTGGACCATGACTCTGACACTATTCAAACCATGACGAAATTTGGTTTCAAGGTGTATTACGGCGATGCGAGCCGGATGGATGTGTTGGAGGCCGCCGGCGCTCTGCATGCCAAAATTCTGGTGATTGCGGTGGATGACGTGCAGGCGATCAACGCTATTGTCAGCAGTGCGAAGCAGCATTTTCCGCATTTAATCCTGATGGCCAGAGCCAAAGATGTAGCGCATATCTATCAGTTACGTCAGTTAGGGGTTGACCACATTGAGCGTGAACTGTTTGAAGCTTCGTTGCGTCAGGGCAGGGATGTATTAACTCAGCTAGGGATGGGACAGTATGAAGCCAAAGAGCTGGCGGACCGTTTCAGGGCTGCAAACTACCAGCTGATTGATAAAATGCAGCTGGTGCGTGAGCAGCAGGACGAGAAAAGCTACATTCAGTTGCTCAGGCAAAGCCGGGAAGAGCTGCAACGTCAGTTGGAACGAGAGAGCAGGGATGCACCGCAGCGTTATCAAGGTGGATATTCATCTGCTGACCATCGAAAAAATACAAGTTAGCTGGAGCATAAACGCAGGCCCGCATCTTGCTTTGTAGGGCTCACTTCGTGGCCAGGTGCGCGACAGGCCTTAGTTTATCAGCGCTAAATGGTATAAAGCGGCAAGCTAAGTTGTTTGTAAAGAGGAAACGCAAAGGGCTATACTGCCATCGTTATCTGATAACGGAGTAATTAGTTATTAATTTTCATGGATTTGAATTGCATTTACCCACGCTGTTGCTGTTAACTCTGCTGGTAAATGTGATGATTGGCTGCTATCTGGCGATGGTGTATTTGTTACGTCGTCATGATCAGAGTTTTTTGTTGTGGTCTGTCGCCTGTTTTGTTTTTGTCGCTGGTGGTTGCGCTGCCGGTGCAAGACACTATATCGACCAGCCTCTGATCACTTATCTGCTGGCCGATATTTTGTTACTGCTCTCTCCTGCTTTAGTGGTGACAGGGCTGGTCTTATTTTTGCGTGGGCAACTGAGCGCCAGATCCAAACAGCAAGTGGCTTTATTACTGACTTTGTACTTACTGCCGCTGAGTATGCTGTATCAGGTCAATAATGCTTCAACAGCATTAACCTCATTCAGCATTGCTGTGATCTTTATTTATGCCATAGTGCTTTTAAAAAAAGCCCGGTTAATCCCGGTTTTTCCTATTTATGTACTGCAATTGTTTTTTGCTGTGCACGCGCTGTTGATGTTATTTCAGGTTGTGTTGGTTATACCATTGATAGGCGAAGACTACAGAGCCTTTAGTTCACCTGGTTTGCAGTGGGTCTTGTTGGGCCATGTGCTTTTAACCACCAGTACAGGGCTGATGTTGCCTCTGTTGTCATTTTCTCATACTGAGAATCAGCTCCTGCGCCTGACTGAGCTGGATGATTTAACCCAGTTGTTGAACCGGCGAGAGTTTTTAAAAAGAGCTGAACAGGCTTTACTGCAAAACAGGCGACTGCAGTACAGTGTGGTTGTGCTGATGATTGATTTGGATCACTTTAAGCAAATTAACGATAGATGGGGGCACGCCATTGGTGATTTGGCTCTGAAAAAAGTGGCCGATTTACTTAAAGTGGGGCTTCGCACTTCAGATTTAATAGGGCGTTTAGGTGGTGAGGAATTTGCGGTGTTGATGCCGCACACTAGCACTGAGCAAGCATCTGCCATTGGTCAGCGTTTATGTGAACGTATCGCGCATCATGCCTGGGAAATTGAAGCCAGACCGGTGAAATTAACTGTCAGCGTTGGGGCTACTAGTTGCGTTGGTGCCTTGCGGGATCTTAAAGAATTATTGGCCGATGCCGATCAGGCTTTGTATCAGGCTAAGGCTCAGGGGCGTAACCGTATCGTCTTTGGCTCAGAGCATATCTGAGGATTAATCTAGCGAGTAAAAAAACGGCCAACAGGCCGTTTTTCTTTAGTAGCAATTTATTTATGTACTTATTCGGCTAAGCTGCCCCATAAATCGTATTCGTCAGCTTCTTCAATCACTACATCCACCAGATCGCCTGGTTTTAATGAGGTTTCGCCATTTAAATACACAGCGCCGTCAATTTCAGGAGCATCTGCGAAGCTGCGGCCTATGGCGCCTTCGTCATCCACTTCATCAATTAACACTTTAATAGTACGGCCAATTTTGCTTTGTAAACGGGCGGCACTGATGCGCTGCTGAGTTTCCATAAAGCGGTGATAACGCTCTTCTTTCACTTCTTCGGCAATTTGATCCGGTAAGTCGTTGGCTTTAGCACCTTCGACCGGGCTGTATTTAAAGCAGCCAACGCGGTCTAACTGAGCTTCTTCCAGCCAGTTTAATAATTCCTGGAACTCTTCTTCAGTTTCACCTGGGAAACCGACGATAAAAGTAGAACGAATGGTCAGTTCAGGACAAATCTCGCGCCATTTTTTGATGCGCTCCAGCACGCGGTCAGACTGGCCAGGGCGTTTCATCAGCTTTAAAATACGAGGGCTGGCGTGCTGGAATGGAATATCCAGATAAGGCAATAACTTACCTTGTGCCATTAATGGGATCACATCATCGACATGCGGGTACGGATAAACATAGTGCAGGCGAACCCAAATACCTAAATCTACTAAGGCTTCACATAAAGATTGCATCGAAGTCTTCACGGGCTGGCCATTCCAGAAACCTGTGCGGTGTTTTACATCGACACCATAAGCGCTGGTGTCCTGAGAAATAATCAGCAGCTCTTTGACACCGGCTTTTTGCAGTCGAGCTGCTTCGTCCAGTACTTCGCCAATAGGACGGCTGACTAAATCACCACGCATCGAAGGGATAATGCAGAAAGTACAACGGTGGTTACAGCCTTCAGAAATTTTTAAGTAGGCGTAATGTTTGGGCGTTAACTTAATGCCGTGATCCGGTACCAGCTGAATAAATGGATCGTATTTTGGCTTAGGCACAAAATCATGCACCTGCTTTAATACGTTTTCATAAGCATGTGGGCCAGTGATGCCTAATACATTCGGATGCACTTCACGGATTTCATCTTCACGGGCACCTAAGCAGCCGGTCACTATCACTTTGCCGTTTTCAGCCAAAGCTTCGCCTATGGTGTCTAAAGATTCCTGCACTGCGCTGTCGATAAAACCACAAGTGTTTACAATCACTAACGCCGCATCGTCGTAGCTTGGAACTATTTGATAACCTTCAGTTTTTAACTGAGTCAGGATGCGCTCTGAGTCCACCAGGTTTTTTGGACAACCTAAGCTTACAAACCCAATTTTTGCGCCTGAGCCATTGGCTTGTGCCTGTGCTGTCAGACTTTTCACTGGCGTTTCCAGTGTGGTGGTTTGTGATGGATCAAAGGTTTCGACTGTCATGTAAATCCTGCAAAGTAAAAGGGCCGGAAAAAAAGTGCGCGGATTATACCTGAATCGATTAGAAGAAACAGTCTTTGCTGTATAAAAAATGTTCAGTAGAGGCGCTTATCTTCGTATCCCGGAGTGGATCCAAATAAAGTCGTTTAAAAACCGGAAAAATAAGCCTGATAGCTCTGTTAATTGACTGATCTTCGCTAATACTCTTGGCGTAGTTTACTTTTCGTTTAATTGGAGAACACTTGATGATCAAAGCTTATGCTGCACATAAACCTCATTCACCTCTGTCGGTGATTGAGTATGATCCGGGCCCGTTGGGTCGTCAGGAGGTGGAAATTGACGTGGATTACTGTGGTATCTGTCACTCCGATTTATCAATGATCAATAACGAGTGGGGGATGTCGGCTTACCCTCTGGTCGCAGGTCACGAGGTTGTAGGGCGCGTCGCAGCTGTAGGTGCTGATGTCAGTCACCTTAAAACAGGTCAGGTAGTCGGGTTGGGCTGGCATTCGGATTACTGTCATCACTGCAGCAGCTGTGGCAGTGGCGATCATAACTTATGTGCTACAGCACAAGGCACCATAGTCGGCCGTCATGGTGGTTTTGCTGATAAAGTGCGGGCTAACGCCGCCAGCGTGGTGGCTTTACCCGAAGGGATGGATGCAAAAACCGCTGGTCCACTGTTTTGTGGTGGTATTACCGTATTTAACCCACTGGTGCAATTTGATATCAAGCCCACTGATAAAGTGGCGGTGGTGGGTATAGGTGGCTTAGGCCATATAGCGCTGCAGTTTTTACGGGCTTTTGGTTGTGAAGTCACGGCTTTTACCTCCAGCGAGAGCAAAACGGCCGAAGCGAAAGAGTTAGGCGCCCATCACTGTATTAACTCCAGAGATGCGGATGCAATAGCTGCGGCCGCTGGGCGGTTCGACTTTATTTTAACCACTGTCAATGTGAAGTTAGACTGGAATTTATACCTGTCTACTTTGAAACCTAAAGGCCGGCTGCATTTTGTTGGCGCCACCTTAGAGCCTTTGGATATCAATGTATTTAGTCTGATTGGCGCACAGCGCTCTGTTTCAGGTTCGCCTGTTGGTAGTCCGGCGACTATCAAAAAGATGCTGGATTTTGCGGTACAACATAAGATCCAGCCCGTGGTGGAAATGTTCAAGTTTGACCAGATCAATGAGGCCATAGCCCATTTAGAAAGTGGTAAAGCGCGTTATCGTATTGTATTGGAACGCTAACTTTTTCAAAGCAGCGAGCACTGTTCAGTGCTTGCTGCTTTATATCAGGTTGTTGTTGCGCTTTGTTACAAAACAGCTGCTTGTTTTTGTGCTGACTGGCGTACTATCAATAAATAGATGCGGGAATTTATTGAGGATGTTATGCAACCAGAGTCACGTATTCAGCAATTACAACAGGAGTTCAAACGCACTGATTCAGTTACACCTGGCCTGGATCCTGCCCTGACCAAACATCAGAAAATGGCATTAAACCCTTTCCGCTTTTTACGCGGCAGTTCTGGTTTGTTTTATGCGGATATCAAAAATTCAGTACTGAAGTTGCCTGAGCTATTAACGACTAAAATCCCGCTGACCACAGTAGTAGGGGATTGTCATTTATCCAACTTTGGTTTTTTCACCGAAGAAGGTTCATCCGGGGACAGAGTGATTTTTGCCCCCAATGATTTTGATGATGCTTGTGTTGGTCATGCGGTTTGGGATTGGAGTCGTTATGCGGTGAGTATTTTATTGGCGTCCGAGTACTGCCAGGGTTTAAAACAGCAACGTTATGCCAATGACAATGAGCTCGAACTGGATGCACTGCAGGTGGTGTCTGCCAAAGATCCGGTGCAAGCCGTGCGCGCTTTTTTGCTGGCCTATGTTGGTCAATGCCAGGCTATTTTGGATGAGCCAGAATTGAGGTATTCAGTGCTGGACGATTTCCCGAAAAACCATGTGCTCAAACCTGTGTTGAAAAAAGCCATTAAACGCTCAGCCAAAGGTGAAGACTTTTTAGTTAAAAGTACCTTAGCTAAAAGTGTTGACCTGTCGGCCCGGCCTCTTTGCTTTAAACAGGACTCTGCGAAATTCATCCGCTTATCATCCGAGCTCTACAACGAGGTGGAGTCTGGCTTCCGGCCTTATGTCAGCGACGATATTTTGGATATAGTGACCCGCCAGGGTGCTGGCACTGGCTCGTTGAATATGCAGCGCTATTATTTGTTGGTTGGGCCAAAACATATCCATTCAGAACAAGACTTAGCGCTGTGCCATGTGGTCGAGGCTAAACAACAACGTGACGCTGCACCTTTGTATTTCTTTCCGGAGCTAAGTCCGGTCAACCGCTTAAATGCGGCTCATTTAACGGTGGACTGTCAGAGATTAATGCAACGCCGCCCGGATCTGGTGCTGGATGAGCATTACTGGAATGGAGCTCATTATCTGGTGCGTTCACTGCATCACGCCAATGTGGATGTTGATCCGGAAGATGTCTGTTTTGCTGAAAAAGCATCAGGTGAAAAACTGGCCGAGTATGCTGAGGCCTGTGGACGAACTTTGGCCTTAGCACACAGCAGAGGCGACAGACGCTCATTCCGCTTTGAACAAGCCGTAGTGAACTATCTGCCTAAAGTGATGGATGAACTGGTACAGGCTTGTGTGGACTACGCAGAACAACAAAAAATGGATTGTGAGCTGCTGGGGCAATTGGTGGGTCAGAGCTCTGACCCACAGATCGAAACTGCCTAAAGCTTTGGAAACTGCAGGGGTCAGAGTCAAGACTCTGCCCCCTGAGTTTAGCCTTTGCGGCTGCGAACCAGATAGACCAGAGCTATCAGCACTAAAACCGACTGTAAAATTACACCCTGAGTATTAGGGTAGAAACCTAACCAGCTAATAGTCGGCAGGTTCAACTGACTAACTGATAAAGTACCAGCCTCCTGCAGTGCAGCAATACCTTTACCTGCCATGACAATGGCCAGAACCAGCATCAACAGTGCTGTGCTGCCAAAGAAGGTTTTCAGTGGTAACTTCAGTGCGAACTTAAACACTGCCAGACCTAAAATAGCCAGCAGCACCAAAGCTGAAGCTATACCTGCGATAAAGCTTTGCTGCGCCTGTTCTCCGCCCTGCAGCCACAAGGCCTGATAAAACAGAATAGTTTCAAAGGCTTCGCGGTAAACCGCTAAAAATACCACCAAACCTAAACCCAAATAAGCACCACCTGATACGGCATTTTGTACTTTATGCTGGATAAAGTTACTCCACTCTTTGGCGCTGGTTTTGCTGTGCATCCAGAATCCCATGTAGAACAAAATAGCAGCTGCGATCAGTGCGGTATAACCCTCGCTCAGTTCACGGGATGCACCTGAGATATCAATCACAAAACTGGAAATAAACCAGGTCACAACACCTAATGCCAAAGCACCCACCCAGCCAATATGCACAGTGTGGCGCAAGGCGGGTTTATCGGTTTTTACCGCGACGCTGTAAATAGCAGCCACCACCAATAAGGCTTCTAAACCTTCACGTAATAAAATCAGCAGCGCAGCCAAAAATACACTCATGCCACTCAATTGTGTTTCTGATAACTCTGCTTGTGCTTGTTTTAACAGGCCTTGAATTTCGGCAATACGAGGTGCGACAACATCTTTTTGCGCCGGGTCTTTCAGGAGTTGGCGCAGGCCCATCATGGCGTGTTCAATCTGGTCACGCAGCTCAACATTGACTGTCCCCAATGGGTTTTCGACCAGTTCAAAACCATCCAGATAAGCTGACACAGCTTGGTCATAAGCTGCTTGTGGATTTTGGCTGTATAAATCAGCAGAGAGTTGTAATTTCTGCTGCGCTATCACTAGCGGATCTTTACTTTGGGCCTGGAAAAAACGCTCTGGCTGGCTTCTGAACAGGCTCATCAGCTCTGCGCCAAAGTCAGGATAAAGTTTGATCACATCTTTTGGAGTCGCGGTCAGTAAATCTTTTACTGCACCGCTTTCAATCATGGCCTCTGGTACTTTACTGGTATCTAAACCTTTTCCCGCTATATGACCGACATAAAACGCCAGATCCCAGCGGCTTTGTTCATCCAGATGAGCGAAGGATGCCATGCCGGTGTCCGCTACACCTAAAGTAATGGTATTAAACAAACCATAAGCACTGCGGGCCTGATAACGTTCTACTTCATGAAAGTTAGTAGGGGCAGGGTCCATCTGAGCGCCAGCTACGCCATCACCCATAGCTGTTGCGCCATGACAAGCGGCACAGTTGGTGGCAAACAAGGCTTCACCGCGTTTTAAATCCGGGCTTTGTTTAGGCAAAGGAATGGAGGGCATGGCAGCAATGACGCTTTGACGCATCAGGGCAGTTAAGGCCTGAATATCTTTTTCTGCTGCTTTATCAGCAATGAGTTGTTTTAACTGAGCAGATTGTTGCTGCAATGCTTCGGGGGCTGTGGCAACTTCTTCTGCTATTAAAGATGAGAACTCCTGCATTTCACCGTATTCAGCTTCGCTGACGATCTTGCCATCTACCACTGCTGCGCTGTAGTCAGCACCAATATATTCAATGTATTGGATCAGTTTATCCGAAGCGAGTGCTGGAAAAGCCAACAAGGCTATCCAGACCAAAACTACACGAAATGCCATAATTCACCTATATTTATCGCTTTAACAAGAATTATTCTCATTATACGGAAGCTGAAGGATGAAACCTAGTCTCTTCTGTTTTTTCTGTAAAACTTTGCGATAAATACCAAAAAAGGGGCTCTGAGAAGACTCAGGCCCCAACTTCATTCAGGTAGAAGAAAGCTTAGAATTTTACTGAATAACGTAAGGTCCAATTGCGGCCTAACCAATCATGCACTGAGCTGGCGTAGCCGTTAGTAGGTGAGGATGCGTAAGGCGGTTCTTTGTCCGTCAGGTTACGGACACTGAGCAATACAGCCTGATTTGCCGTAATGTCATATCCGACACTGGCGTTGTACGTCAGCCACGAGTCGACTGTCTCGTTATCAAACTTAAAGTCGCCATCGCCTAAGGAGCTGATGTAATGTGCGCCTAAGCTGGCATTCCAGTTCTCTAAACGCCATTCAGTACCGGCATCGGCAACGAATTCAGGGCGGGCAATTTCTGCAGCTCCACTGAGTTTACCCAATAAATCTTCAGCTGGGCTGTCCTGCGTGACCTGGCGCTCGTACGATAAAGTACGGGTACCGGCCAGATTGAATTTGAATTCACCGGCATTACTGGTCGTCAGCTTATAGTTCAGTTTAAAGTCAACACCATCGGTTTCCTGACTACCGACGTTAAAGAAGCCGGTGCGCAGGAAGACTAAATCATTGCCGCCATCTATCACACAACCAAACTCACCATTTAAATCAGCTTCGTCGCTGACCACTGGTGCTGTGCCTGCGACACAAGCACCTAAGGTGGTATTCGCATCCACATCGACTATATCTTCGTGACTGTATTTCCAGTAGTCGATAGTAAACTGTAAGTCTTCTGTCAGATTCCACGACGCGCCAATATTGATGGCTTCTGAACTCTCGGCGTCCAGATTTTTATTACCTAAGGTTTCCTGATCAAATTCCAGCTCGCCCGCTGTGCCACCAAAGTCGCCGCAAAGTGCGTTAAATGGTTGGTCAGCACCACAGTCGATGTAGTTGGCTGTTAATGAAGTACCAGCACCCAGTTGTGATAGCGAAGGGGCGCGGAAACCAGTACTCCAGGAGCTACGTAAAATCAGGTCATCAGTCAGGCGGTAACGCAAAGATAATTTAGGATTGATGTCGCCGCCAAAATCGCTGTAGTGGTCATAACGCAGCGCGGCAATGGCATCGAGTTTGTCGGTCAGCGGAATATTAAGCTCATTGTAAAACGCATACTGAGTCCGATCTGCTGCGGCGTCACTGGCTCCCAGTGCAAAAATACCGCCACTCTGGGCCACTTCTGCTGGATTATCTGAGATCTCCTCGCCTCGGAATTCACCGCCAAATACAGCGCTGATCTCTGCAAATAAAGTACCAGAGAAATTAAAGTCGACAGAGTAGACGTCAGATTCACCGAGCCGAGGCGCGATTTCACGTAAACCAGCAATGACTGAGTCTGAATTATCGCGGCCTAAATTAAATGGATTAAAGCTGCCATCTGCCAGCGCATCGGCCACTTTATCTATACCCATATACCCTGAAACATGGGTAATTTCGTTATCCGTTTTGCCATAGGTGGCTGCAGTTTCCCATGACCACTCGCCTAACTCGCCCCGTAAACCTGCTAATAACCGGTAGCTTTGACTATCGTAGTCCTGAATACGGCGCTCAGGAAAACGTGAGCGAATACGGATTTGATTGACGTCACCATCTTCAGCATCAATGGCCTGTGTCCATGCAGGCACAAAGCTGGCATCACCATCAACCCGCACATCAAAAGCTGCGGCAGAATCGTACGCTGAGCCAGTATTTTGTTGCAGCATGGCTTCAGCAAAGAACTCCCGTTCATTCCCTAAACGATAGGTATGGTTGATGGTTGCACCAACGGCCTTGCTGTCCGGCTGAATAGCCCGTTCGCTGACATAGTCATAACTGCAGCGTGTTCCGCCATTACTGGTTGCTCTGCCACACCAGGGCTCCGCGTAATCACTACCGTCTATACTCACGCGTGTCGAGGAGGTGAACGTAACATCGATAGGACGGTCGGTATTAAACAAAGCGTTTTTGTCAAAGTAGTCGATCACTACCGTGGTATTGCTGTTGTCTGTACTAAAACCACCTGTGTAGGTCAGATTGTACTTACTGAAGTCTCCGTTTGCCGTATCGTCACCGTAAGAGGCGCTAAGTTCGTGACCCTCGTAGTCTTTGCGCAGGATGAAGTTAATCACGCCGGCTATGGCGTCTGAACCATAGACAGAGGATGCACCGTCCGTCAGAATTTCAACACGCTCCAATGCAGACATCGGAATGGCATTGACGTTCACAAAAGAATCAAAGCCGTTGGTAAACGAATCCACTGCTACCCGGCGGCCATTGACCAGCACCAAAGTAGAACTTGAACCTAAACCGCGTAAGCTCACGCCGGCTGCCCCTGCGGGTGTGCCGTCATTGCCGGCTACGCCACCGTTTTCAGTAAAAGTACCGGCACTGGAGGCCTGCGGCAGGTCCCGTAAAAAAGCACTGACGCTGTCATAACCTTTTTTCGTTAAATCGTCCCGGCTGAAAATTTGCAGCGGGTTTGCGCCCTCCATATCCACGCCTTTGAGGCGTGAGCCTGTAACTTCAATTTTTTCTATTGTCGCTTCGTCTTGCTCTGTTGCTTGCGCCTGTTGTGCATAAACTTGTTGTGAACCAAACAAGGCAAACAGTGTGGCCATACCTACTTTACTGAGCTTCATTTTTTTGTGCTGTGACATGATGTTTCCTCTGGTGTCGTTGTTGCCTGATGGCAATCTGTTTTTCGAACTTAAAAGGGACGTGCCAAAGCGAGAAGCGCAGCAAAAGATGCAGCAACAACCATCAGACGGATCAAGGCCTGAAAAATGCTGTCAGCGAGCAAATAGGTGCTAGGTTAGTTGTAGTTTTTAAAACACAGACAAACAGAACACACTTCTGGCTATGGCAGAAGCTGTTCTAATTATTGAACCACTCGGAGAGGTAATAGGTAGAGCAGTAGTAGCTGTTTGGGTTTGCAGCACAACGTTGCATTTTGCTCTCCTATTTATTGAGTAGTGTTGGTATGAATCAAAATTGTCTGATCCTGCCAGTGATGTCAAGTGCTTTTTTAAGCTAGGTGCAGTGATAGGTTTTTGCAGCTTTTAAGGGCAAAATTTGTCTCTGTTTTACGTTTTTATTGTAAATAGCATGTGACATTCATCGCTCATCTGACCAGATTAGCCTTTTTCTCTCTTGCTGGCTTGACAGTATTTTTTTTCAAACGTACATTTCAAACAGGTGTTTTAATTTAGTCAGGGTTATGGTGAATAAAACAACAACACAAGACAAAATTCTGGATGCAGCAGAGCAACTTTTTGCTTCTACAGGTTTTGCTGACACCTCATTACGGCAAATTACCAGTATGGCGCAGGTGAATCTGGCAGCGGTGAACTATCATTTTGGTTCAAAAAAAGAGCTGATTCAGTCTGTGCTGCAGCGTTATTTGTCTGTGCTGATGCCACGTTTAGATCAGGAGTTCAGCCAGCTGTTGTCCAGTCAAAAACAAAATGACTTAACTGCGGTGTTGTCTGTGTTTATTAAACCTTTGCTGGAACTGAATAAAGTACAACATCACGGCACCCGGACCTTTTTACAGTTATTGGGCCGCGGTTATACCGATGTGCAAGGGCATTTGCGTTGGTTTTTTAATCATCACTATGGACGCACTCTGGATAAATTTGTGTTGCTGGTGCAGCAGGCTTGCCCTGATTTACCAGCCAGTGAAATTTTCTGGCGTTTGCATTTTTCGCTTGGCACTGTGGTGTTTACCATGGCATCAAATCAGGCTTTACAGGAAATTGCGGCGGCGGATTTTAACGAAAATGTAGAAATAGAAGGCGTGATCCACAGACTAATTCCCTATTTAGCTGCGGGTATAGCGTCACCTTTAACTTTATCTAGTCAAGCTCACTAATCTCTGGAAGGACGTATTTATGTCAATTTTGATCCTGCTGTTGGTTGTGCTGATTGTTGTGCTCGGTGTAGCAGACATTCGCCGTAACCTGATCACCAAACCAGTGTTTGGCATCTTTAAGAAAATTTTACCTCCGCTGTCTGATACAGAGCGTGAAGCAATGGAAGCTGGAGACGTCTGGTGGGACGGTGACTTATTCCAGGGCAAGCCGGATTGGAAAAAGTTACATGCGATTCCAAAGGCTGAGTTGTCTGCTGAAGAACAAGCCTTTATGGATAATGAAGTAGAAACTCTGCTGAAGATGCTGGATGACTACAAAATTGTGCAGGAACAGCGCGATTTGCCACCTGAAGTTTGGCAATACATTAAGGACAATGGCTTTTTTGCGATGATCATTCCAAAAAGCTATGGGGGTCGTGAGTTCTCTGCCATTGCCAACTCAACTATCGTATCCCGCATCGCGACCCGCAGCTTAACCGCTGCCGTAACAGTGATGGTGCCTAACTCTTTAGGCCCTGGCGAGCTTTTGATGCACTATGGTACTCAAGAGCAAAAAGACCGCTGGTTACCGGGCTTAGCTGCGGGTAAAGAAGTACCATGTTTTGCGTTAACAGGTCCGGAAGCGGGTTCTGATGCGGGTGGTATTCCTGATACGGGCGTGGTGTGTAAAGGCCAGTTTGAAGGTAAAGAAGTGCTGGGAATTCGGCTGAACTGGGATAAGCGTTATATCACCTTAGCTCCTGTAGCCACTGTATTAGGTCTGGCCTTTAAGCTGTATGACCCGGAAAACCTGTTAGGTGAAAAAACTGAACTGGGCATTACTTGTGCGCTGATCCCTACCAGTCATGAAGGCGTTCAGATTGGTGATCGCCATTTCCCAATGAATATGGCCTTTATGAACGGTACTACCTACGGTAAAGACGTCTTTATTCCACTGGAGTGGATCATCGGTGGACCGGATTATGCTGGCCGCGGCTGGCGTATGCTGGTCGAATGTTTATCCGCTGGCCGTGGTATTTCTTTACCTGCTCTGGCTACAGCCACAGGTCATTTAGCCACTCGTATGACGGGGGCCTACTCTTACGTGCGTCAGCAGTTTGGTATGGCCATTGGTAAGTTTGAAGGGGTTCAGGAAAGTTTAGGCCGTATTGGTGCTTATACCTACAGCTTAGAAGCCATGCGGGTGATGACAGCTGGTGCTATCGATTTAAACCTGAGTCCTTCAGTAGTGACTGCTATTGCCAAGTATCATATGACAGAAATGTCCCGTACTTTATTAAACGATGCCTTTGATATTCATTCAGGCCGCGCTATTCAGGTGGGTCCGAAAAACTATCTGGCACATGGTTATATGGGCATGCCTGTTTCTATTACAGTTGAAGGTGCCAACATTCTAACCCGTAACCTGATGATTTTTGGTCAGGGCGCCACCCGTTGCCATCCGTATGTATTACAGGAACTGGAAGCTGCGGCCAATCCAAATGCCGAAGAAGGCTTACAGCAATTCGATAGCCTGCTGATGAAACATATTGGCTTTGCTTTAGGTAACACCTTTGGCGCACTGTGGCAGGGCTTAACCCTGGGCCGCTTTAATTCAAGCCCTGTGTCAGGTGAGACTGCAAAATACTACAAGCAGTTAAGCCGTATGAGCCGTGCTTTGGCGTTAAGCGCAGATTTTTCCATGCTGATGTTAGGTGGTGATTTAAAACGTAAAGAAATGCTGTCTGCCCGTTTGGGTGACGTGTTAAGTCACTTATATATAGCTTCTGCGGTGCTGAAATTTTACGAAGATAACGGTCGTCAGGTCGCTGACTTACCTTTCGTACGGTACTCCATCGAACGTAACCTGTTTGAAATTGGCAAAGCATTTTCTGGTTTCTTCCAGAACTTCCCAAGCCGGGTGGTCGCTCGTTTATTAAAAACTTTAGTTTTCCCTTTCGGTATTGGTTACAAAATGCCAGATGATGCGGTGACTCAGGATATTTCTGATGCGCTGTTAAAACCAGGTGTGATTCGTGATCGTTTAACCCACCTGTGTTTTATCGGTGAAGGCGATGAAGATCCGACGGGCTTAATGGAATCCGCTTTTATTGCAGTGCATGATGCTCAGCCTATCATGAAGAAAATTTATGCTGCGCAAAAACAAGGCTCGTTGCCACGTAAAATTCCTATGGATCAACTGATTGCCAAAGCTTTGGATATCAATGTCGTAACGGCAGATGAGGCCAAGCAACTGGTACGGATGAACGAATTACGTTTCAGCTCTATTAGTGTCGATAGCTTTAAGCCGGGCGTATTGTCAGAAAACGCGTTGTAAGTTGTTGTTTAAATGATAAAAGCCAGGCGTTCGCCTGGCTTTTTTTTACCTTTTATTTGCCTTTGTTGTTTGGCTTAACGGCTTTGTTGAAACAGTTCTGCCAAAGTACAAGATGCTCCGCGGCTTTTTAATTGTGCTAATAAAAGCTGAGCACAACCAAAGGCATCGGAGAGGGCATGGTGCTCTGTCACTTCAGGTAAGTGGTAACGAGCCAGACAAGCAGATAAGCTTAATGAGTTCTGTGCCACAGGACCTCCTTTGAGCCGCATTTTATAAAGCTCCAGCTTTAAGGTATCGACAGCTTTAAACGCAGGAGAACGACCAAAACAGTTCTGGCAGCTTTGTTTGAGAAAGTTAAGTTCCAGTGCGCTGTGGTGTGATACCAATACTGCTCCTGTCAATTCCTGCAGCAGTAAGCGAAGTAAGTCTTCCAGTTCTATACCTTGTTGCACTTCACTATTGTGCAAACCATGGATCACTGCACTTTGTCCCACTGACGCGGGACTTCGCACCAACTGGTATTGTGCTGAGTTTAAATGAATTTTTCCGCCGGTAATTTTTACCCAACCTGCGCTGACAATATGATGTTTTTTCGAATCAAGCCCTGTAGTCTCAAAATCCAGCACCAGGTAATTGGCTTTACTTGCCAGACATTGTTTATCCAGGTTGTAATCTTTCTCAAAATCTACCACCAGTTGATGCACTGCCACTGGTTTTTTCAGCCAGTTCCACATTTAGAGTTCCCGACAAAAACGTTGTCTGAGTATTTGCTGCTCGTCACTTAACACCGCAAAAGCATCTTTGAGTTGATGACGTTGCAATAAACTCAGTTGGCTCGGATCCAACAGGTTAGATAAATGCCTGCCACGCTGCATATCCTGTGCTTGCAATTGCCAGCGTAAATTAGCCAGCACATCTAATGCTCCCAGTAAATTTTGCTGCTGGCGCTGAGTCAAGACTGCTTGTTGTTGCAACAGCGCCAGCCGCTCTCTGGTATTGACAGCCTGGATCCCAGCAGACAGGGCATACACCCGAACTAAGTCGGTGACGAGGCTAATACCACGTTTTTTCAGATCCAGCCCCTTACGTTGCCGACCATCCTGTTCGAGCAGAAAGTGTTTAAAGAAACCCAGTGGAGGTTGACGCTCTGTGGCATTTTTAGCCAGATGATATAAAAATAATTCATTATTTTTACAACGAGCCAATACGTCTTCATGCAAGACGTTAAATAAGCCTTTACTGCCATGAACCAGGCGCATATCGAAAAAGATACTGCTGTTGAGCAAAGCTTGTGGATCTGGCGTATTGAGCCATTTGGCAAAACGATTCGACCAGCCTTTGAGGCTTAGTCTCAATTCCGGATTGGCGGCCATGATCTGACCATCACAAAGAGCCTGCCCTGACGAGGCCAGACCATGACAAACGATATCGGCAAGCGCGGAAAAATAGTCTGCGATAGCACCGCTGGGCTCTTTCTCCAACAATAAAGCATTATCCTGATCGGCACTGGGTAGCATATCTCGCCTGGCTTGGGAACCAAACACCAACCAACTATATACACAAGGGGCAGGGCCCAACTGTTGCTCTGCAATAGTCAACCAACTTTGCACTAAGGCGTCCATAATACTGGTCAGTATGCTACTAACCTCATAAGAAGGGATATGCTGTTCAGCCAGTTGCAGTGCTAGTTGCTGTATTTGCGGTGTGATGGCCTGCAGACCTGCAGCTTGATGTTGACGGTGAATATGGCTGATTAGAAAAACAGGGTGTTCTTGCTGGCTACGGATCAAGTCTGTTGTTGTCAGCACTCCGATAGCCTTGTCTTGTTCGGTAACGGGTAAGTGGTGAATATTATGCTGGCTCATCTGTTGAATAGCTTCAAAGGCAAAACAGTCGATATCAATGCTGTGTGGCGTTTTAGTCATCACTTGTGAGACGCATGTAGAGGCAGATAAGTTTTTTGCCAAAACACGGCTGCGTAAATCCCGGTCGGTCAAAATGCCTATCAGTTTTTCATCTTGTTTGATCAGGACGCACGACACCCTCTGAGCTGTCATCAGCAAGGCGGCTTGTTGTACTGTGTCCTGACAGTCAATAGAGACAGTGCGTCGGGTTACTAAGTCGGCGACTTTTAGCGTCGAAGTGTTTTGTTGTTGACTGCTTTGATATAAATGTAAACGACGGCTAAATAAACGCTGGAAAAATAGATCAAAATTTTTGTACTGGTGTCTTAATTTATCAAAACTTTCCTGAGGAAAAAAATACACTAATCCATCTTCTTCGCAGCGGATAGTGTCAGGATCGGCAAGTCCGGTCAGGAGTAACTGATAACCATAATAATCCCCGGTTTGAAGATGGGTTAAACGTTGTTGCTCTGTGTGCAGGGCAAATAAACCTGAGCGTATCAGCATTAGCTGAGGTTCTGGTTGTTGCTCTTCACCACTGGCGAAATATACAACAGTCAGTTCGCGACATAAGCTTTCCAGTACATGTGGCGCTAAGTCGTCAAAAGGCGGTGTTTGCTGCAAAAAAGTAACTACTTCCTGGATCTGCATACAACCTTCCTGCTTTATCAAAAAACAAGGCGTGTCTCCACGCCTTGTCAAGTCTGCTTTTTCTACGCTACTTTAGTGAGCCTGAGCTTCACCTGCACCTTTTGGATAGCGGATTTGTTCTACAATATCTTGTACTTCTTGTGGTACTTCTTTAGTCACTTTGCTGACCGCAAAGGCGACGACAAAATTCACCACCATACCGACTGTACCAATACCCTCTGGAGAAATACCAAACAACCAGTTTTCAGGTTTGTTTTCGGCCAAAGGAGTGATGAAAATACCCTTGAAGTACAGGATATAACCCACAGTGAAAATGATACCTGCCAACATACCGGCGATAGCACCTTCCTTATTCATTTTCTTGTAGAAAATACCAAGAATAATGGCTGGGAAGAAACTCGCCGCCGCCAGGCCGAAGGCAAAAGCCACTACCTCCGCGACAAAGCCAGGTGGGTTAATACCTAAGTAACCGGCCACTATAATGGCTACAGCGGCGGCTAGTCGTGCCGCTAGCAACTCCTGCTTGTCCGTAATTTTAGGCATCAGATTTCGTTTGAGTAAATCGTGCGAAATTGATGTCGAGATCACCAGTAACAAACCTGCTGCTGTAGACAAGGCTGCAGCAATACCACCTGCGGCCACCAACGCTATGACCCAATCTGGTAACTGAGCAATTTCCGGGTTTGCCAACACCATGATGTCACGGTCGATGGTCATTTCGTTGCGCTCATCACCTGAGTAGAACATACGACCATCACCATTTTTATCTTCGTGTTTAATCAAACCGGTTTTTTCCCAGTTTTTAATCCAGGTTGGAGCTTCTGTCACTAAAGTACCCTGAGCATCGGGACCATTAATGGTATCAATCATGTTGTAACGGGCAAATGCACCGATAGCCGGAGCAGTTGTGTATAAAATCATGATGAAAATCAAAGCCCAACCTGCGGAGATACGAGCATCTTTTACCCGTGGTACAGTGAAGAAACGTACAATAACGTGAGGTAAACCTGCAGTACCGACCATCAGTGCGGCAGTAATAGCAAAGACGTCAGCAGTGGATTTTGCCCCTTCTGTATAAGCTGCAAAGCCAAGTTCTGCCGAAAGCCCGTCTAAACGCTCCAGTAAGTGCATACCCGAGCCATCCATTAGGGTGGCACCTAAACCTGTTTGAGGTAACACATGACCGGTAATCATGATAGAGATGAAGATTGCTGGCACCATGTAGGCAAAAATCAGCACACAATACTGAGCAACCTGGGTGTAGGTAATACCTTTCATGCCGCCTAATACAGCGTAGAAAAATACCACGGCCATACCTATGATTACACCTGTAGTGATATCGACTTCGAGAAAGCGCGAAAACACCACACCTACACCACGCATCTGGCCTGCCACATAAGTGAAGGAGATCAGGATGGCGCAAATAACAGCGACTGTGCGTGCGGTTTGAGAGTAATAACGGTCACCGATAAAGTCTGGCACCGTAAACTTGCCAAACTTACGCAGGTAAGGAGCCAAACATAAAGCCAGCAGTACATAGCCACCAGTCCAGCCCATCAAATAGACAGAACCATCGTAGCCCATAAACGAAATTAAACCGGCCATAGAGATAAATGACGCGGCAGACATCCAGTCAGCGGCTGTTGCCATACCATTGGCTAAAGGCGATACACCGCCGCCGGCGACATAAAACTCCTGAGTTGAACCCGCCCGGGCCCAAATAGCAATGCCGATATACAACGCAAAGGTTGCACCGACCACTATATAAGTTAACGTCTGTAAATCCATCATCTACCCCTTAATCTTCGTGGACGTCATATTTACGATCAAGCGCATTCATCCTGACCACGTAAATAAAGATCAGCAAAACGAAGGTGTAGATTGAGCCTTGCTGCGCGAACCAGAATCCGAGCTTAAAGCCAAAAAACTGCACCATATTCAGTTGGTCTACAAATAAGATCCCTGCTGCGAAGGATACTGCAAACCAGACTGCCAGCAGTTTGAGCATCAGCGAGATATTCTCCCGCCAATAGGCTTTGGCTAATTCATTTGTTTGAAATGCCATTGTTGTCTTCCTCTTGTTGTTTTTTGTGGTTGTTATAGAAATTCTGTTGACTTGCATGCTTAATCTAGCAGCAGGTACAGGAAGTGATAGCCCGACTTTAGTCGAAGCCGAAAAAACAGATCATTGACTTTCTGATGCTTTGCGCCAAAAGTAAGGTCAGAAATCAAAGGGGAGTGCGTTTTGTCAGCCTGGATAGTCGCTTTATTAGCCTTATTGTATGTGGGGTTGCTGTTTTTTATTGCCAACTGGGGCGAACGCCATGCTGGTGATCAATTACTACGAAAGTATGGAGGGTTCTTGTATAGCCTGGCTTTGGCTGTTTATTGCACCTCCTGGACCTACTATGGAGCAGTAGGAACTGCGGTAACTCAGGGGTGGGACTATATCCCGATTTACCTCGGCCCTATTTTGGTCTTTTTATTTGCTCAATCTTTTTTATTTAAGCTGTTGTATGTCGCAAAAAAACAAAACGTCGCTTCCATCACCGACTTTATCAGCGCACGTTATGGCAAACGTAAAAATATTGCCTTAGTCACGGCTTTATTGTGTTTAGTGGTCGTGATCCCTTATATCGCATTGCAATTAAAGGCAGTTGCCAGTTCCTATCAGGTGCTGCTGGGCCATGATTTATCCGATCAGTCCTTACCCTGGTGGCAGGATACAGCCTGGTTCAGCGCAATGGCGATGACCGTCTTTGCCATTTTATTTGGTACCCGCAAAGTGCAACTGACGGAGCAAAACCGTGGCGTGATGGTGGCTATTGCCTTTGAATCTGTGGTGAAGTTATTCGCGCTGCTTTGTCTGGCGTTGATGGCATACTGGTTGCTCTTACCGGAAAAAATGGGTGTCAGTCAGTTTGTTGAGCATGCCAGTCATCTGCAGTACAACACAGAGCATACAAGCTGGCTGTCTTTTGCGGTTAAAACCTTGCTGGCGATGACTGCTATTTTTCTGCTACCGCGCCAGTTTCATGTCGCTTTTGTTGAAAATGTTGATCACCGGCACCTGCGTCATGCCAAACGCTGGTACAGCAGTTATTTATTTTTAGTCACTTTGGTTGTGATCCCTATCGCTTTAGCTGGCATGCATTTATTTCCCGGACAGGAGCATCTGGCGGACAGTTTTGTTTTACTGATCCCGGAAAAGTCTGGCTGGCACACCCTGAGTGTACTGGTGTTTATCGGTGGTTTTTCTGCGGCCACTTCGATGATTATTATCTCAACTCTGGCGTTGAGTACCATGATCAGTAATGACGTGGTGATGCCTACTATTTTGCGTCGTCCCGGCCATGGGCAACGCATCAAAGATTACAGCGGTCTTATTCTGCTGGTACGCCGTACCATGATTATCACTGTGATGCTGCTCTCTTATGGTTACTACGCTTTATTTGCCCGAAATTATGAACTTGCTGAGACGGGTCTGTTAGCTTTTGCTTTGGCTATTCAACTTGCTCCAGCTGTTGTGGGGGGCCTGTATTGGCGCCATGGCAATGCTTTTGGTGTTTATGCTGGCCTTGCTGTAGGTTTTACCCTGTGGTTTTTCTGTCTTATGGTGCCACAGCTATCCGCTGTTGGTGTGCTTGAGCAAACGCTATTACAACAAGGTCTGTTTGGTATTGAAGCGCTCAAACCTACTGCGTTATTTGGGGTACAACTGGATACCTTAAGTCACGGCGTGATTTGGTCTTTGGGGTTGAATCTGTGTTGTTATCTGCTGTTTTCTCTGCTGGTCAAAGTGAATCTAAAAGATCGTCTGCAGGCTGCTGCTTTTGTCAAACCGACTTTGCCTTTGGAGCACAAAGAAGCTCCGGTGCGACGGGTCCGGGTTCGCCGTACAGATATCACTATGTTGCTGGAGCGTTTTATTGGTGCACAGCGCTGTAACGAAGCTATGGCAGAGTTTCAACGCCGCTTCCCGGATCTTGATCTGCAGGACAGTATCGCCGGACCAGAACTTGTTGCCTTTGTTGAGCGCGAACTCGCCGGGGTAATAGGTGCGGCTTCTGCGTTGGCAGTGGTCAGCGCAGCCACTGAAGGTAGGCAACTTGAGCTCGAAGATGTCGTGACTTTATTCGACGATACCACTCAGGCTATTCAATTTTCTCGCAAAATTCTGTTCTCGACCTTAGAGCATTTAAGTCAGGGGGTCAGCGTAGTAGACCGGGATTTAAAGCTGGTGGCATGGAACAAAGCCTACCTGAAAATGTTTGATTACCCGGATGGTATGATCCGAATTGGCCGTCCTGTAGCTGATATTGTACGGTTTAACGCTGAGCGTGGGCTTTTTGGCGAAGGCTCTCCAGAAGAGCACGTGAGCAAGCGTATTGCACATATGCAAAACGGCACCTCGCACGTATTTCAGCGGGTAAGGCCTGATGGCAAAGTGATAGAGATGCGGGGGAACCCTATCCCTGGTGGTGGTTTTGTCACCAGTTTTACAGATATCACTGAACATGTGCGTGCTGTGCAGCAATTGGCTGAAGCCAAACAACACTTAGAGCAGCGGGTACAGGAACGCACCCACAGGATCAGTGAAATAAATCAGGAGTTAATGGAGGAAGTAGCAAGGCGAAGTGCTACTGAGTTACAACTACTGCAGGCTAAAGCTGAAGCCGAAGCGGCCAATGTCTCCAAGACACGCTTTCTCGCTTTGGCCAGCCATGATATTTTGCAGCCACTCAATGCTGCACGACTTTTCACCGCGGCATTGCAGGATCAGAGTATTGAAGGTCATCCACAAAAAATTATCCACCAGTTAGATAACTCTTTAAAAGCGACAGAAGAGCTGATTGCCACTTTGCTTGATATCGCCCGTCTGGATGACGGTCGTTTGCAACCTAAAACCCAAGTGGTTTCATTGCAAAGCATTTTAAAGCCATTAACGGATGAATTCAGCTGGTTGGCAGAGCAAAAACAGCTCAGGTTTCGTACGCATTTTAGCGAATGGCAGGTACAAACCGATGGCACGTATTTGCGCCGTATTTTGCAAAACATTTTAAGCAATGCGATTAAATACACCCCTTCTGGCCAGGTATTGCTGTCTTGTCGCAAAAGAGGGCAGAAGGTGTTATTGCAGATATGGGATACCGGCCCTGGCGTTGCAGAACATGAGTTAAAACGTATTTTTGACGATTTTTATCGGGTTGATAGCACCGCCAGAGGCCAGCAGGGGGTTGGATTGGGGCTGGCTGTCGTGCAAAGAATGACCCGTTTGCTGGGACATCAGTTGGATGTTCGTTCAGTGGTGGGTAAGGGAACCGTTTTTAATCTGTATTTGCCTCTGGTCTCTGATCAGGATTTGATTGAGGAAAATACGCTGAAAGAGATTCAGAGTACATCTTTACCGCAGTGGCAGGTCCTTTGTGTTGATGATGACAGTTCCAATCTGGCTGCTTTGAGTTTATTGCTGCAGCAATGGCAGTTGGGGGAGGTAAAAAGCTATGTGTACGCTGAACAACTGTTGCAGGAGGCTCCTTCGCTGGACAAACCGGATCTACTGATTATGGATTATCAATTGGGACAAGGGATCAACGGCCTCGAACTGTATCAACAGTTGCAGCAGTATTGGGGGAAAGTCCCTGGTATCTTAGTCTCCGCTGCTCCGGAGCCTGATCTGGCTCAGCGCTCAAAAGCCGAGGGGTTATTGTTCTTAGCTAAACCTATTAAACCTGCAGCGCTGCGTGCTGGTATTAACCACTTAAAAAACCAGCGACCGTAAAACGGGGTCTGGTTGCTTTCAGCGTGCTGTGTTTAAATGCCTGAAAGATAAAACAGTTGCTAGGAGGGAGTCATGCTGGCCAAGTTGGAAGAGCGTTTTTTTTTAATCATGCTGGTGGTCGTGAGCCTGGCGTTTGGTTTGGTGCTGGAGCCTTTTTGGGGCTGCATTTTTTGGGCTTGCGCCATCACTGTTATTTTTTATCCGGTACAACAGAAGATTTTGCGTTTGATTGGTGATAAACCAAACCGTGCAGCGTTGATCACGTTATTGCTTTGCGTGCTGATTGTAATTTTGCCTGTACTGGCCATTGGTGCAGCTTTTATTCAGGAAGGCGTCGCTTTTTACGACAAAATTGAAAAGGGTGAAATAAATCCTGATGGCTTTATTGAGTCCATTCGACAGGCTTTTCCGGTTGTAACTGAGTTTTTAGCTCGTTTTGGCATCCAAACGGATGGAGTGCGCGAAAAATTGTCCTCGGGAGCGGTAGAAGCCAGCCGTTTGTTGGCAAAAGAGGCTTTGTCTATAGGTCAGAATACCTTTGGCTTTATTCTGAGTTTATGTTTGATGTTATATCTGACATTTTTCTTATTACGTGAGGGGCATCATTTAGTCGAGCTGATGGTCAGGGCTTTACCATTAGGTGATCAACGTGAACGTTTGCTGTTTTCCAAATTTGCCGAGGTGACCCGGGCGACCGTCAAAGGTAATTTAGTTGTTGCAATAGTACAGGGCGCTTTAGGCGGGCTTATTTTTTGGTTGTTAGGGTTACCTGCACCTATTTTATGGGGCGTGGTGATGGCTTTTTTGTCGTTACTGCCGGCGGTTGGGGCTGCTTTGGTGTGGTTACCTGTTTCTTTATACTGGTACGCCACAGGCGATTGGGTGATCGCAACTATTCTGGTGGCTTATGGCGCTTTAGTTATTGGTCTGGCTGACAATATATTACGCCCCTTGTTAGTAGGACGCGACACCAAGTTACCGGATTATCTGGTGCTGTTTTCTACCTTAGGTGGCATTACCCTGATGGGTATTAATGGTTTTGTATTGGGCCCGATGGTTGCCGCGTTATTTCTGGTATTTTGGCAAATTTTTATTGATGAGTTTCAGCGGCCTCATCAGCCTGAATCATCAGGCTGCGACTAGAGTGCTGTTTTAGTGGGCAACCAGAGTTTTGTCAGCTGGAGCTTCCAGCTGCAGACGCTGGGCCTGGATCACCACCTGCGTTCTGTTGGTGACTCCAAGTTTTCTGAAAATTGCTGTGATGTGCGCTTTAACAGTGGCTTCGGAGATATGTAAATCATAAGCAATTTGTTTATTCAGCCAGCCTTCGGTTAAATAAAACAGGACTTTATACTGTTGTGGTGTTAGTTCTGCCACTTTACTCGCTAAATCTAAATCGGGTTGATGCTCTTGTTGGTTGATCACCTGATTGCGTATCGCAGGTGGTACCCAAAGCTCTCCGTCAATGACTGCACTTAAGGCTTTGCCAATTTCTGCCGGATGAGCTGATTTTGGAATAAAAGCTGATGCGCCAAACGCCATCACGCGTTTAATTACATCCAGATCCTCACTGGCTGAAATGACAACTATAGGCAGAGTAGGGTATTGCTTACGCAACTGGATCAGCCCTAAAAATCCGCAGTTACCCGGCATATGCAAATCCAGCAACAGTAAATCTGTATCCGGATGCTCCAGTAAAGCTTCACAGGTTGCTTCAAAACTATCTGTTTCTATCGTGGCCTTGGTCACAAAAGTATTACTGATCGCATGGATCAGCGCATTTCTGAATAAAGGATGGTCATCTGCGACAATTAACTTTGCCATATAAACTCCTAACCCAGCCTCCGCTAATAAACGGAGGCTGGGTTCAGCTAAAGTGTTGTTGCTATTAATTGAATATTAGCAACTTATTGTCAACAGATTAGCGGTTTAATCTGTTCTGGATCAAGTGTTCCACTACAGATGGGTCCGCTAAAGTCGAGATATCTCCTAACTGATCGTATTCGTTGGCCGCAATTTTCCGCAGAATACGGCGCATAATTTTGCCTGAGCGGGTTTTCGGTAAGCTAGGTGTCCATTGAATGATATCAGGCGCAGCAATAGGAGAGATCTCCCGACGCACCCAATCACGCACTGCTTTGGTCAGTTCATCACTAGGCTCTACACCTACACGTGGTGCAACGAAGACATAAATGCCCTGACCTTTAATGTCATGCGGGTAACCTACGACTGCAGCTTCGGCAATGGCGTCATGAGCGACCAGACAACTTTCGATTTCTGCAGTGCCTAAACGGTGGCCTGAAATATTCAACACATCATCTACCCGGCCTGTCAGCCAGTAATAACCGTCTTCATCACGTTTAGCGCCATCGCCGGTAAAGTACATACCTTTATAAGTGCTGAAGTAGGTTTGCTCAAAACGTTCGTGATCACCATAGACTGAGCGCATTTGGCCAGGCCAACTGTCGAGTATGACCAGATTACCTTCAGCCACACCTTCAACTAGTTCTCCTTCGTTGGTCACTATAGCGGGGTTGACCCCGAAAAATGGCCGCGTCGCCGAACCTGGTTTTAAGTCTGTAGCACCAGGTAAAGGCGTGATCAGAATTCCACCTGTTTCAGTTTGCCACCATGTATCTACTATAGGACAATTGTTTTTACCGTAAGAGGCGTGGTACCAGCTCCATGCTTCCGGATTAATAGGTTCACCGACACTGCCTAATATCGTCAGTGAGGATAAATCTGCGCCGTCAACTGCAGCAGTACCATGAGCCATCAAGGCGCGGATGGCAGTTGGAGCTGTGTATAGAATATTGACTTTGTATTTATCGACCACTTGAGCGATACGTTTTACGCTTGGATAAGTGGGGACACCTTCAAAGAGAATACTGGTCGCACCATTGGCCAGCGGTCCATAGACGATATAGGTATGACCTGTCACCCAGCCAATGTCTGCAGCACACCAATACACATCTCCCTCTTTATAGTCAAACACGTACTGGTGTGTCATTGAGGCCCATACCATATAACCACCTGTGGTATGCAGCACACCTTTAGGTTTGCCAGTGGAACCTGAGGTATAAAGAATAAACAGCGGATCTTCAGCGTTCATCGCCTCTGGTTCACAATGTTTTGGTTCCTTCGCAAGAATTTCGTGATACCACAGATCGCGACCCTGGTGAAAATCAATGTTTTCGCCAACGTGTTTCACCACTATGACGTGCTTAGCAGGATTGGCGTCTCCTAAGTGAGCTAACGCCTGATCGGTGTTATCTTTCAGGTAGGTAAGGCGGCTACCACGAGCTGCCTGGTCGGAAGTAATCACTAATTTCGAATCACAATCCTGAATACGACTGCCCAGGGCATCAGGTGAAAAACCTGCAAAAACGACTGAGTGGATAGCACCAATACGGGCGCATGCCAGCAAGGACACAACTGCGGCAGGGATCATAGGTAAGTAAATAGTGACACGATCACCTTTGCCAACCCCTAGCGTTCGCATCGCATTCGCTAACTGGCAGACTTCGTCGTAGAGTTCCTGATAAGTAACAGCCTTTTGTACGCCGGGTTCATCTCCTTCCCAATAGTAGGCAACCTGATTAGCTTTGGCTGGTAAATGACGGTCCAGGCAGTTATAGCTGGCATTTAAGCTGCCGTCACTAAACCAATTCACATGCACATTACCTAAATCGAAGCTGGTATCTTTCACTTTAGTAAAAGGTGTAAACCAGCTGATACGTTTGCCATGTTCTGCCCAAAATTGCTCTGGTTGTTTTACAGACTCTTCATACATGGCCAGATACTGCTCATTGGTTACTAAAGTTCTTGCTTTAGTATGCTCTGGTACCGGATAAAGTTGGGCGTGACTCATTGTTAATATTCCCCTGTCATGTAGGCTCAGTGGCTTGGTCAACTAGTGACAACCACCTGTTATGGCTATCTTCGTTCTACCTTTTTTAAGGTGTCCGCAACATTAGACCTTAGTCTAGCCAATTCGTTTGTCGTCGTCTCTGAACGGGCTGAATAAAAACAATCTGCGACTAAAGGCTAATTGTCCCTTTGCCAAAAGCGAACCAAAGTTGAGCTGTGGTACAGACAATAACAACATTTTAACTTGGACCAGGAGAAAACAATGCTGACGAAAAAACCTCTTGCCAGCTTAGTGGCATTATCTTTCAGCGCACTTAGTAGCCAGGCTTTTGCTGCGGTCACCTTTGGTGATACTGAGCTGACCTACGGTGGTTATATTAAATTAGATACGATGTGGACAGACACATCTGATGGACAAATGGCAACAGGTGTTGGTCGGGATTTTTACGTACCAGGTGTTATCCCTGTTGGTGGAGAAGGTGAGTCGGCGACATTTGATGCGCATGCCCGTCAATCTCGTTTCTTCTTAAAAACAGCAACAACTCTGGATAACGGTAAAAAAATTAACGGTACCCTCGAGTTCGATATGATGTCGACCTACCCTATAGGCGATGAACGTATTAGTAACGGCTATGCGCCAGAACTTCGGCATGCCTTTTTAACCTACGACAATTGGTTGATGGGTCAAACCTGGTCCACCTTCATGGATCTGGCGTCTTTACCTGACAGCTTAGATTTTATCGGTAATACGGATGGCGCTATATTTGCCCGTCAAGCGCAGGTTCGTTATACCTCTGGTGGTTGGCAAGTTGCTTTGGAAAATCCAGAAACGACAGTCACTCCAAACACAGGTGGTGCCCGTGTTGTTACTGATGACAACTCGGTTCCTGACGTCGTTGTGAAATATAACCACGCAGACAGTTGGGGTTCTCTGGCTGTTGCCGTGATGGCTCGTCAGCTTGCTATTGAATCCGGCGGTATGGATGACAATACAAACGGCTATGCGGTGTCGTTCTCAGGCAAGTACAACGTCTCAGCTACAGATGACATTCGTTTTACTGTGAACAGTGGCGAAGGGCTTGGCCGATATATCGGTTTAAATACCAGTAATGATGCTGTATTGGATGCTGCAGGCAAGTTGGATGCGATTAAAGTGACAGGTTATGCTCTTGCATACAAGCATGCCTGGGCTGACAAATGGCGCTCAAGTCTGATTTATTCAGCTCAGCATATAGACAACGACGCGCAGCTAACTGGGTTAGCCGTTACAGATAACACTAGTAGCTATGCCGTGAACCTGATTTATCAGGCGGCAAGTAAGCTGATGTTTGGTGTTGAACTTCGTCATGCCACCCGGGAAATTTTATCGGGCGATGAAGGTGATCTGAATCGTGTGCAGTTTAGTGCTAAATACGACTTCTGATCTTCAGCTTCCTTATACGACTGGCTACTTTTGTTTGCCAGTCGTATTTTCAGTCGAACACATCCAAAATTAAAAGTGCTTCGTAGAGTAATCAAACAACTCAAGGGAGCCACATCCTATGCACAGACTTGAACATTTAAACAGACAAGACGTAGTCATCGATGAACTGGTGATCCACTCTATTGAAATGGGGATCTATCTCGCTCAGGTTAACTACGATGATAAAGTCGCTTTTCTGGTTGATGCAGAGAACAGACCTCAGCGTTTCTTAAGTGTGGACCAAATCAAGCAATCCTTATCAGAAGCCACTGTAAAAATGGCTTGGTTACAGCATCAGTCTGCGTATGACGAAATGATTGGTGGGCCTGATAAGGTGGATAACAGCTTACGTATCCCTGTTTGAGGGAGAAAAAGCCTCTTTTTTGCCCGTTTTGCTTTATTTCTGAGCGAACGATCACGAATATCACCAAATTGTCATGTTAGGGGTTGTACAGGATGAAAAACTCCCTA